>ERZ1673702.16-NODE-16-length-275424-cov-16.625481_pt1 | contig 275424 bp, 251 predicted proteins | sample MGYA00580232_ERZ1673702 | MGnify/ENA primary metagenome ERZ1673702 (study PRJEB41218, sample SAMN15661792) | gut metagenome | host: Homo sapiens | place: Canada: London | collected 2015-08-20/2019-03-30 | study: EMG produced TPA metagenomics assembly of... | reverse complement strand
CGAACAGTTGATATAATACTAAATCAGACGTCAGATGTCAACACTTTTTTTGACAAAAATTGTATTAAAATAAATACAATCTTATATATACTCTAACGCCTGACTGATATTCGATACTCCTACTACTTTTATGCCCTCTATACTTTTAAGATGCTCTGCATTTGCCTTTGGCATAATACATGTCCGGAAACCCATTTTCACAGCTTCTCTTACACGCTGCTCTGCTGCGGATACGCCACGAACTTCTCCTGAAAGTCCTACTTCACCGAATACGACCATACTCTCATCCAATGGACGATTACGAAAACTGGAAACAAGTGCAAATACAATTCCAAGATCTGCTGCCGGATCATCAAGCCGCATACCACCGGCTATATTGACATATGCATCACTTCCTGATAACACCATCCCCGCTCTCTTTTCAAGTACCGCAAGAAGAAGGTTCACACGATTATAGTCCAAACCAACTGTTGTACGTCTCGGCAGATTAAAGCTGGTCTGGCAGACCAGTGCCTGGATCTCCAACAGGATCGGTCTGGTTCCTTCTAAAGAACATACCACAACCGAACCGGATGTCTGAAGCGGTCTGCCTGCCAGCATAACCTTCGATGGATTATTCACCTCTGATAAGCCGGTTTCAAGCATTTCAAATACACCGATCTCATTTGTTGATCCAAATCGGTTCTTTACCGCACGAAGAATACGGAAGCCTGCATTACGATCGCCTTCAAAATACAACACCGTATCTACCATATGTTCCAGATTTCTCGGGCCTGCTACCGTTCCTTCCTTCGTAACATGTCCAACGATAAAGATCGCTATATCCATCTGTTTTGCCATCTGCATCAAACGTGCTGTTACTTCTTTTACCTGAGATACACTTCCCGGTGCCGAAGCAATATCTTCTACTACTATTGTCTGGATTGAGTCGATAACAATAACCTTCGGTCTGTCCTTCTTAACATATTCTTCTACATCTTCCAGATTATTTACGCACAAAAGCAGCATATCCTTCTGAAATGTACCAATTCGTTCCGCGCGCATCTTGATCTGTGACAAAGATTCCTCGCCTGAAACATAGAGGATCTTATGACCATCCGCCGATAGATTTCTGCACATCTGAAGCAGGATTGTCGACTTACCGATACCGGGATCTCCCCCTACCAAAACAAGAGAACCGTTTACGATTCCTCCTCCAAGTACTCTGTTCAATTCTTCCAGTCCTGTGGAAAATCTTGTCTCATCAGCCGTTTTTACTTCTAAAATACTTGTAGGCACCACAGCAGTCCGTCCTCCGGACTGTTTTCTGGCGCCTACCGTTACTTTTTCTTCACAGAACGTATTCCAGGATCTGCAACCCGGACACTGTCCCATCCATTTTGCTGACTCAAATCCACATTCCCGGCAAAAAAAGATCTGTTTTTCTTTTGCCATATAAACTCCTAGTCAAATGCTTTTCTGACGTCTACCTTTACTTCTCTGCCCGGTTCAAGATCTACACTGATGCTTAACTTGCCACCGAGATTCGTTTTATTCTTTCCTACATATATATCATCAATATGAATCTTGTAATCTGTTTCCGGTTCTAGCTCCAGTGTAATAGATGAGGTCTCTGTTCCTTCTACTATAAATGATACATCTTCTTCTGATGAACGGAAGCCATGTACCGCCGTACCCGGTACTGATTCATATACAAACATACCATTCTTCTCAAGTTTGGTGATCTCATTGAAAGTCTTGATCTTATAGATATCACCTTTATATTCAATACCATCTTTCTTTGTCTTTGTTGCTAATTCATAATTTCCGAAATCCAGTGAATCGGACTCTATGTTAATTAAATCGTTGATTACTGACATTTTTATCCTCCTGTACATTATACTCATGCCTTACCCGGCACTTTTATAATCTGATTATACAATAATGCTCCGGCTTTTGCCACACCAAATATAATCAGTTCACAATTATTTTATAGAATTGGAAGCAACTACTTTTCAGGTTCATTTTTTACTACAAACTTCACCTTATCGTTGCGCACAGTCACCTGAACGGTATCTCCCCGTTTGATCTCACCTTTTAAGACTGCTTCTGCAAGCTCATCTTCTATATTCGTCTGAATCGCACGTTTCAACGGTCTTGCTCCGTATTTCTTATCGTAGCCTTTCTCAAAGATCAGTTTCTTAACTGCATCTCCAAACTTTAACTGAATCTCCATCTGCGATGCAACACGCTGCTTTAATTCTTTTAATAGAAGATTCGAAATATTTCTTACATCATCCTCTGTCAGTGCACGGAATACGATAATGTCGTCAATACGGTTCAAGAACTCCGGCTTGAAGTTTTGTTTTACCTCATCCATAACATTCTTCTTCATATCCTCGTGCTCTGTATCTGCATTTGATGCGGTAACAAAGCCAAGCTTCTTCGGATCAATAATCCTCTGTGCGCCGGTATTTGATGTCATGATAATAATCGTGTTCTTAAAATCTACTTTTCTGCCCTGAGAATCTGTAATATGTCCATCATCCAGTACCTGCAATAATATATTAAACACATCACTGTGTGCCTTTTCTATCTCATCAAACAATATAACAGAATACGGATTGGAACGAACCTTCTCACTAAGCTGTCCACCTTCCTCAAAGCCAACATAGCCCGGAGGTGACCCGATCAGCTTCGACACACTGTGTTTCTCCATGTACTCCGACATATCAACACGGATCAATGCGTCCTCGCTGCCAAATACTGCTTCTGCAAGAGCTTTCGACAATTCAGTCTTACCTACACCGGTAGGTCCAAGGAATAAGAACGAACCAACCGGACGTTTTGGATCTTTTAAGCCTACACGGCTTCTCTTGATCGCCTTTGCTACCGCATCAACTGCTTCATTCTGACCGACGACTCTCTTATGCAGCTCCTCTTCCAGACGTTCCAGACGTTTGGATTCCTGTTCGGTCAGTTTATTTACCGGAATCTTCGTCCATACAGATACAACGTCCGCAATATCCTCTGCATCTACGACAACACTTTTTGCATTTTTATTCTGCTTCATTTTATCGAGCTTTGATTCCAGTTTTCTCTGTTTCTTTAACAGCTCTGCCGCTTCATCGATACCTCCAGCCTCTAAAAGGTTCTCAAGATCATCGGAAAGCGCTTGTATCTCAAGCTCCAATGGCAGGGTCTTCTTTGCTTTTTTCCCGAATCCCAGACGTTTTCTGGAACAGGCTTCATCCATCAGATCAATAGCTTTATCCGGCAGGAAACGGTCACTGATATATCGAACCGATAATGATACCGCTGTTTCCAGTGCCTGATCACTGATCTCTACATGATGATGTTCCTCGTATGCAGGTCGAAGTCCCTTTAAGATCTCTACTGTTTCTTCATTGGTCGGTTCTTCCACATAGACCGGCTGAAATCTTCGCTCCAACGCTGCATCCTTTTCTATATATTTTCTGTATTCTGCACGCGTCGTCGCTCCGATCATCTGGATCTCTCCGCGCGATAAGGATGGTTTTAAGATATTAGATGCATCGATTGCTCCCTCTGCTCCACCGGCTCCGATGATCGTATGAAGCTCATCCACAAACAGAATGACATTTCCGGCATTTTTTACCTCTGCGATCACCTTCTTGATCCGTTCCTCAAATTCTCCACGGTACTTGGAACCCGCTACCATACTGGATAAATCTAATGACAGCAGTCGTTTATCCCGCACCGTATCCGGCACATCTCCTGCAGCGATCAGGTAAGCAATCCCCTCTGCTACCGCAGTCTTACCTACACCTGGTTCTCCAACCATACATGGGTTGTTCTTCATACGCCTGCTTAAAATCTGAAGCACACGCTCTATCTCTTTCTCTCTGCCTATAACCGGATCCAGATTGCCCATACGGGCATCCATCGTCATATCTCTGGAGAACTGGTCCAACGTCGGTGTTGCCGATGCCCTGGATTTATTCTTTCCCTTTTTAAGACTTACAAATTCTTTCTTTGCCGTACTGCCATCCACTCCGCATGCAGACATGATATCTACATATATTTTCTGGATATTTGCCTTTAATGACAGTATGATCTTTACCGCCGTACAATCCAGATGCTTCAAAACGGCAATCAGAAGATGTTCACTTCCTATCTCTGTACTTTCCAGACGTTTTGCCTCATTTCCCGCAAGCTCCAGGATTGACTCTGCGGATTTTGTATATTTGCTTTTTTCTGCACCAAAGGTTCCTCCGGCTAATGGTATCTGGCTTAGGATATTAATGATCGACTGTATCGTTACTCCATTTTCCTGCAAAACAACAAACGGTGCCGTATCACTGACAAAGGTAAGTGCCATCAGCAGATGTTCGCTTCCTATATAATTCTGTCCCAGCTTCTTGGATATCCGTTTAGCTTCTTTTAATATTTCCTGTAATTTTTCACTGTTCGGAAGTTTCAAATTATGTCACCTCTTTTTTCATAGTATATGACATTTTCTGTCCTACTATCTTCTGTTATGATACAAAAGTCCCCGGCTCCCATATATTAGTATGTTCCCCAGAGACTTTTTTCTTTCGTATATCTTTCAATAATAATTAACACTCATCAATCGCTTTACCGATATCATGACGCATATATTTATTCTCAAATGTGATCCACTCGGTTGCCTTGTATGCATTTGCACGGGCTTCATGAAGATCCTTTCCTGTAGCTGTTACTCCAAGTACACGACCGCCATTTGTTACAACTTTGCCGTCTTCAAACTTAGTTCCGGCATGGAATACATAGTATCCGTCCTTGTCTTTGAATGTCTCAAGGCCTGAGATCGGATAGCCTTTCTTATAGGAAACCGGATAACCGTCAGATGCAAGTACTACACATACAGCAGCGTTGTCTTCAAATTCAAGCTCTACCTGATCCAGTGTTCCGTCAATACAAGCCTCAAATACATCAATGATATCATTCTTCATTCTAGGAAGAACAACCTGCGCCTCCGGATCTCCAAATCTTGCATTATATTCCAGTACCTTTACGCCCTGTGGTGTGATCATAAGTCCGCAGAATAATACGCCCTTGAATTCTCTTCCCTCTGCCTTCATGGCTGCCATTGTAGGCTTGTATATATTCTCCATGCAGTAATCTGCGATCTCATCTGTATAAAATGGGCTTGGTGAAAATGTTCCCATTCCACCGGTATTCAACCCCTGATCACCGTCCTGTGCACGCTTATGATCCTGTGCAGAGGTCATTGGTTTGATCGTTGTACCATCACAGAATGCAAGAACAGACACCTCACGTCCTGTCATGAATTCCTCGATAACCATAGTATTTCCCGCATTTCCAAAATGCTTATCCAGCATGATCTCTTTTACGCCGGCTTTTGCTTCTTCCAGATCCTTACAGATTAGAACACCTTTACCAAGTGCCAGTCCATCTGCTTTTAATACGATCGGAAAGCTTGCCGTTTCAAGATATGCAAGTGCTGATTCTGCATCTGTAAAATTCTCATATGCGGCTGTAGGTATATTGTATTTTTTCATAAGATCCTTGGAAAATGCCTTTGAACCTTCGATGATCGCTGCATTTGCACGAGGACCGAATGCACGGATACCTGCCGCTTCAAATGTATCGACTGCACCGGCAACCAACGGGTCATCCGGAGCTACAACTGCAAGATCAACTGCTTCCTTCTTTGCGAAATCAACCAGTTTATCAAATTCCATAACACCGATATCCACACATTCTGCCAATTCTGCAATACCTGCATTTCCCGGTGCACAATAGATTTTTGTTACTTTACTGCTCTTTGCAATACTTGTAATAATAGCATGCTCTCTTCCGCCGCCACCTACAACTAAAATCTTCATTTGTTTTCCTCCTGTCAGTCTTCTACAACTGTTATGCCGTCTTCGATCCGAACCTTTCCATGTGCGATCTTATCAATAGCAGCAGGTAGAATATTCCACTCTGCCTGCTCCATGACTCTCTGCTGAAGCACCTTCGGAGTATCTCCGTTTTGTACCGCAACCGCTTTCTGCATAATGATCGGACCGGTATCGGTTCCTTTATCTACAAAATGTACCGTAGCACCTACTACTTTTACACCTCTTTTTAACGCTGCCTCATGAACTTTAAGTCCATAATAGCCTGTGCCGCAAAAAGCAGGGATCAGAGAAGGATGGATATTGATAATTCGATTCTCAAATGCATCGATTACGCTCTCCGGAATAACTACAAGGTATCCCGCAAGTACGATCAGATCCGGATTCACTTCCTGTAAAGTCTTCAACAGGTTCTCGTTAAATACTTCTCTTGTTTCAAAATTCTTTGGTGATACTACGATATCTTTTATACCTGCCTGTTTTGCACGTTCCAGTGCATAGGCATTTTTATTATTACTGATAACTGCTGCGATCTCGGTGTCTGTGATCTTTCCTGCTGCGATCGCATCAATGATCGCCTGCAAGTTCGTACCGCCACCGGAAACCAGAACTGCTATTCTTAGCATAAATCTACTCCCTTTTCACCGGCTACTACTGTACCGAGAACAAATGCCTTGTCTCCGGCACTCTCTATAGCTGCTATTGTCTTATCTGCATCTGCAGGATCTATTGCAAGGCACATACCAACACCCATGTTATATGTGTTGTACATCATATGCTCATCTATATCGCCCTTCTTTGCAAGGAGCTTGAATATAGCAGGCACTTCATATGAGTCCTTCTTCACCTGTGCACGAGCTCCGTCCGGAAGCATTCTTGGAATGTTCTCATAGAAACCGCCGCCTGTAATATGGCTGCAACCCTTAATCATTACACCGGCATCCTTTACTGCCTTTAATGCTTTTACATAAATTCTTGTCGGAGCAAGAAGTGCTTCGCCAAGTGTTGTTCCAAGTTCATCATAATATGTATCCAGAGATTCCTTTGTCATCTCAAATACTTTACGAACCAATGAGAAACCATTGCTGTGTACACCGCTGGAAGCGATACCGATCAATGTATCTCCGGCTTTGATATTCTCTCCTGTGATAAGTTCATCCTTCTCTACGACACCAACAGCAAATCCCGCAAGGTCATACTCATTCTCCGGCATAAGTCCCGGATGCTCTGCTGTCTCACCGCCAACTAAAGCTGCACCGGACTGGTTACAGCCTTCTGCAACACCACTTACGATCGTAGCGATCTTTTCCGGATAATTCTTACCACATGCTATATAATCCAGGAAGAAAAGAGGTTCTCCACCAGAACATGCAATATCATTCACGCACATAGCCACAGCATCGATTCCGATCGTATCGTGCTTATCCATGATATATGCAAGCTGTACTTTTGTACCGCATCCATCTGTTCCAGACAGTAATACAGGCTCTTTCATCTCTTTGATCTTTGCAAGACTAAACGCACCAGCAAAACCTCCGATACCACCTAATACCTCTGGTCTCATGGTTGTCTTGATGTGCTTCTTCATAAGTTCTACTGACTTATATCCTGCCTCAATATCAACGCCGGCATTCTTGTAATCCATTGTAAAATCCTCCTGTTTTATCCATTATAAAGTGCATTTTCATGCCAATTGATTCTTATAAATTATACGGGATTAATTTCTGTTTGTAAAGAAGCCATTCTCACAAATATACCAGCCCAAAACAGGTCTCTGTTCGGCACAATTTTGTTCATCAGCAAAGCGTGTTTCTTTTTTTTTAAAAATACTATATAAATATCAAATATAATTTGATAATGATTCCCATTTATGGTAATATAATATCATATGCAGAGTAACTGTATTTTCATTAACAAGAGGTAGTTGTATGACAAATAATAGATTAAACATCGGATTATTCATATGTCATCTCGACAATGAATATGCAAATGAAATATGTAAAGGAGCTGAATACGCAGCGAAAGAGCTGGACGTGAATCTCATCGTCTTTCCGGGCATGTTTTTAAATGCTTCATTTAACGATCCTGAAAACGAAATTTATGATTATCAGTACAACTCTGTTTTTTATTATGCTAAAAAAGAAAATCTGGATGCCCTGATCGTGTCCGTTGGCACGATTGCATCTTTTATATCACAAAAAAGTATCGAAGCATTTTTGGATACCTTTAAGGATATTCCGATTCTTACTCTGGAATCTAAGGTTTCAGGTTATCCTTGTTTACAGACCGACAGTACTGCCGGTCTTCGAGATGCCATTGAACATCTGATTATTCATCACAACCGAAAGCATATCTGTTTTGTTGCCGGAAGAAAGACAAATGAAGATGCTCTGGAACGTTTGAATATATACCGAACTACAATGAAAGCCCACAACATACCGGTCACCGAAGATATGATCGTATACGGTGATTATTCTGAATACAGTCGCGAGATTGTTGGCAAACTGCTTGATGATAATCCGGATGCTGATGCAATTATTTTCTCTAACGATCAGATGGCTATCGGCGGCTATCAGGAATTGAAAAGCCGTAACATCCGAATCGGAGCTGATATCAGTGTAATCGGTTTTGACAACTCTCCCGGTTCCGTAACTATGGTTCCACCCCTTACAACCGTAAACGCGAACACCCCTGCATTGGGCTATCGTGCCGTTGGCAAGATAATTCAGGATATTAAGGCAGGCGAATTCTGTTCTTCTGTCTTGGATTCCCACTTTGTAAAACGATTATCATGTGGGTGCAGTCTGCATGAAAATACCGAACATATGCCGATTGACAATTCCTCTACTGTAACAGATATTCTGGAATACTGTGATGATTCTATTTTAGGCAATATTAAAAACAGCTTTTTTGGTACGATTGTTCTTGATCAGATCAACAGCATCTGGAAGGATATAATAGAAATTGCTATTTTACCAAAGGCAAAACCATATCCAAAGAATCTGATTGTAGACAAACTGATGACATTATTGTCATCTCCTGTCACAAGTTTCTTTTCAGTAACCAATATTGCATTTTCATTCCGTTGTTTTTCCGGTGTCATCATAGCATTAATCAACGATCCGGATAAACGGTCTGAATACTATCGGCTAAATTCTCATATTACAAGTGCTATCGCACAGTTTTTGTCAACTTCTTTGTACCAACAGGAACATGACAGCAAAACGGGATCATGGTCTTCAATCTATATTACAAGAGATACTCTTACATATGGAACCGATACAGCAAAAACCTTTTCATCTATGCTTGCTAAATTAAAAGACCTTGGATTTGCAGCATCTTATTTATATGCGTATGATGAGCCCGTCGCCATTCAACCGGACGGAAGCTGGAAAACGCCGGATACTTTGTATCTTCAAGCTTTTTACAATCCAAAACATACAGCTGTTTTATCAGGTGAAACACGTCGTATTGCATCTACCGATATCTTCGACAATGAATATACCGGTTTTGAAGATAGATTTACCGTTGTTATTGTTCCTATTTTTACAAATGAACAACATCATGGTCTGTTTGTATGCAATACAGATGTAAATCACTTTGGACACATTTATACAACTTCTCTTCATCTTGGGGCTTCTTTTAAATATTTATCACTTTTAAAAGAACAGATCCAGACAAAAGAACAATTAGTAATGTCCTTAAATGAGATCCATGAAAAAAATGAGCTGTTAAATCACCTGTCTACCTCCGATGAACTGACCGGAGTCAATAACAGACGTGGATTAATGGAAAAAGTAGAATACCTGATCAATAAACCTGCCAATCATGGACGTAAAGCAATGCTACTGTTTGCAGACATGGACAGCTTAAAGATCGTAAACGATAAATTCGGACACAACGATGGAGATTTTGCTTTAAAGAATATTGCAAATATCCTGATGACAAGTTTCCGGGCGAGTGACATTGTCGGTCGAATCGGCGGTGATGAGTTTGTATGTTTTGCTTTCATTGATGATCTTGATTTTCCTAAGACTGTACAGGCAAGGATTCAGGAATTGTCCAATGAATTAAATGAAACCTGTGGCAAACCATATTATATCGAAATGAGTGTCGGTGTATCGGAATTTTCCTGCGATCCGGATATCAAGATTGAGGATCTGTTAAGCCAGGCAGACAGCGCACTGTATTCAAATAAACGATATAAGCGAATGTCTGTTTTAAAATAATAAAATACGATACGAATACTAACTTCTTTATAAAAGCACAGATAAACGCTATGAAATAAAATAAACCATATAAATGATAGTTTCTCTCCCATGTTCAGGATGATGAATCCACTCTCATTTATATGGTTTATTTTTTATTTTGCCTCTTTAAACGGCTCATTTAACATCTCTGTTCCCGGAAGAACAAATCTGCCATTTTCGATAATGGCAACTTTGGTTCCATCTGCATGAACCGAATAAATGCCTCCGATCTCATCATATGGTATCGTAATATCGGTATGGCAGTTAAAATATGCCTTGCTGATATCCGTCTTTCGAAGGATCGAGCACTCATTATCCTTTGCAACGATTTCCTTGCCGTCCGGATTATGAAGGATATTTTCTTCGCTCCAGCTATAGCAGGTATCACCGACTGCAAAATGCGGCCCCATCTTCTCTACGATCAGAATCGGCAGTTTATATACCATGTTATATTTATTTGCAAGTACATATGCGGTCGTATTTGTTCCGATTGCAAACTCTCCGATCGGCAGTGTCTCCCGTCCGCCCAGAAGATTGTCCTTTACAAATTTGATATTATCTTCTTCTCTGTCAAAGTTCTTGCAGGTATAGGTTCTGATCTTTCCATCTTCAAAGGTCAGCTTGAGATCGACATATTTCAGATCATTCAGATAGACCTCACTTACATTTAAAACTCCATGCGTTCCGGTAAGCTTCGGCGATGTAAAAACCTCGCCAAGAGGAATATTCACATCCGCCAGACAGTTCTCAAAATTTGTCTCTGTCTCCGGGTGCTCTAACACATGCAGCATTACCTTCATATCAGTCTGATTGCCATTCTGTCCGATCACATGTACCCATTCTGCCTGATCCAGCTCATCGATGATCGTCTGATGAATCGGACGATATGCATTACTCTTCAAATTGTTTATTCGAATGATCTGTTCAAATATCTCCTCATAATTATCTCCGATCTCAGGCATTGGATATGCGATGATTGTAAAGCTATACTCATCTCCCGGTATATATTCATTCACAATCTGTGACAGTTCATTGGTATATTCCACACCAAGCTCCTGCTGCTTCTTGCTAAGCGTAAGCTGTCCTGGCTTGCTTACCGGTTCAAACGGTGTCTCACCAAAGATCTCGATACACGCCGGTCCTGCATATACGGACGCCTCATATCTGTATTTCTCATAAGCGCCACGCATTATCTCTAATTTTCGTTCCATCAACTTACGATCAAGGAATAACGCCTGATCCATCTGATGATCGTAATCCATCTGCTTATTTACCGGAGTACCTACATAACCGATCCGGTTCATTCTGATCCGATTGATCCGGTTGGTATCATAACGGAAGCATAACGGTTCCAGCCCCATATCACGGAACTGAAGAATTGCAGCTTTTACGATACGCTCCATACCGATCGAATAGCGGATATTTACATGCTTCTTTTTTGACATATCAATTCCGGCCGCTGCAAAGCCCTGTCGAAACCCTTCTGTATAAGTCCGGGCAATCGACGCCATTTTTTCTGATGACATCCAGCGAAGAAACGCTTCCGTTTCCAATTCATTCTTTCCGATGTATTCGCCATATTCATATAAATAGCTGTTATCTCCGTCTTCACATTTCATGACAATATCTGTCGCAAAGGAAAGAATCGGATCCATCTTCTCACGCACACGATAATCCATGAAGAACTCCGCATAATCATGTTCAAAATAATAAATGGCATCTTTTACTGCTTTAACAGATGGAAAATCCTCAAAGATCCCATATACCTCCACAAACAATTCAAACCATACAGTAAGGTCTACAACTCTTCCTTCAAATGCTGCCGCGATCAGTCCATGGAATTCATAACAAAGGAATGTCAGGTAGTCAGCATACGAATATTCCCGCCACTCTGTATCTTCGATCTCATCCTCTGTTATCTTCTCACCAAACATCTGGCGGGTATATTCATAGTTGCAATAGCTTGTTCCATAATTTTCGGGCATAACATCCTGATAAAGTGCTGCATTTATCTGCTGTAATTCATCTGCTGTACAGCTCTCCGAAATGGATATTCCACTTTTTACCTTTTCAATCACTCTATCTAACTGCAGTAAAAATTCTCCGGTCTTTACAAAATAATCCCGATACCGCATGTCCACTGTTTCCTCTTTTGTGATTGAACGGATCCGTTCAACCATCAATTCGTAACGGTCTTCGATATCTTCATATTCTGCTGTTATATCCTTATAATATGTCATTTATTGTCTCCCTTTATGTTTCCAAGTTGAATGTTCTTCCGAAACACCTCATCGATCACCTGATATAACGTCTCTGATCCCTCCGGTGTCCGCTTATTTCTGCCATACACCTGACTCTCAAAAACTCCATGCTCTTTCCAGCCTTTTCCTCCGACTGCATCGCCTAACATAACCGGTGCCAGATTATCCATCACATGTGCAAATTTGGCTTCCGGCGTCTGATACTCCTCAAATTCATCCCATAGCCCACGAAGCTTCTTTGCCTGATCTTCCGGCAGGATATTAAATATCCGGTCAGCAGCCTTCAATTCCCGCTCTCTTTTTGTTGCATTTGCATTTTTATCATATGCATATGTATCACCTGCATCTATCTCGATCAGATCATGAACCAGCAGCATGGAAACCAACCTTAATACGTCAACCGGTTCATTTGAATATTCCGCCAGCAAGATTGCCATAAGTGCAATATGCCAGGAATGTTCTGCGTCATCTTCTTTTCTGATCCCATCTGTCAGATACGTCTGTCTGACTACAAATTTACTCTTGTCTACTTCCAATATAAAATCCAGCTGTTTCCTTAATCTTTCATCCATATACTACATCCCTTTAATAAAAAAGATACCCGCTATCACAAATACAACAATATTCAGGTAAACAGCCATTTTTTTAGATGTGACACCGCCTTCCTCAGAATGGTATCCGATTACGCCAAATACGATTCCTGTTAATGCCATCAAAAATGCACTGATCATCAATACACCATAGATACGTTCTACCGCACCTCTTGATATAATAGATTTGATCACGGACAGTACTATAAAAACACCACCGAGTATTCCTAATATATACGAAATTGTTGTATCTCTTGAATTTCCGGAAGGAGCCATCCTGAAATCACTGTTTTTCAAACTCTTTTCTCCTTTTTCTGTCAAATCTTGCTAAAATATAATAAATAATGTATCCAAGCATGCCGCCAAAGGTATTCATGATAATATCATCCACATCAAACACCCCAAGTTTTGTTATCAACTGTACCAGTTCAATACTTAACGAAAACGCAAATGCCGCCAGAGTCGCTGTAAAAAATCCGGTCTTTTTACCTCTAACCCAGCGGATCAACATTCCAAATGGTACAAAAGCAAGAACATTTCCAACCAGATTCAACATCACGCTTGTGGTCGTCATATAACTTCTGTACTTTACGAAACGCTTAATCTCGAGAAACGGTGTCAGATTGTACCGCATCTCTTCATATCCATGTCCCCTTCCAAACATATCACTGAATATCAGAAAATAGACAATGGATATACTGTATAATATAAATAGCACCAGGCATAACACCCGCAGCTTTTTCTTATTTTCTATGCTCAATGCCAGCCTCCAGGTAATATTATTTCCTCATTTTTATTAACTGGGTAAGAAGTCTGTCTGCACACTCCTCTTTACTCATCTGTGGCAATTCAATATCCTCATCCTGTGTGATCAATGTCAGCACATTGGTATCTGTCCCAAATCCAGCCCCCGCTGTCTTTAAATTATTTGCTGCGACCATATCAATCTTCTTTTTTTCCAGCTTCTTTCTGGAATTCTCTAACAGATTCTGTGTCTCCATCGAAAATCCGCATATGATCTGTCCGGCAAGTCTGCTGTCCCCATTTGTCTTTCTTGCCTCTTCTCTCTGCATTCCAAGGAATGCAAGAATATCCTTTGTTCTTGTAAGCGGAATGCTCATATCAGCATCCGATTTCTTGATCTTGTTATCTGCTACCTCTGCCGGTCTATAATCAGCAACTGCGGCTGCCTTAATAATGATATCCTGATCAGCACTGGCTGCTGTTACAGCTTCATACATATCCTGTGCAGAAGTAACCGGAACCACTGTTACGAATTCCGGTGGTGCAATCGCTACCTTTCCTGTTACGAGGGTTACATCTGCCCCACGGAGCATCGCCTGTCTCGCGATCGCATACCCCATTTTACCAGTTGAATGATTTGAGATAAAGCGAACCGGGTCGATTGCTTCCATCGTAGGACCTGCAGTAACAAGTACTTTTATTCCCTGCATATCTTTCTCTGCTGCAATATTTTTTAATATATAATCAACTAACAACTGCTCACTCGGGAGCTTTCCCTTGCCTGTATCTCCACAGGCAAGGTATCCGCTTGCCGACTCTATGATCTCATAGTCATAGGACTGCAGTTTTCTGATATTATCCTGAACGATCGGATTCTCTAACATATTCGTATTCATTGCAGGTGCGATCAGCTTCGGACATTTTGCTGCCATGATCGTAGTGCTCAACATATCGTCAGCAATTCCGCCTGCAATCTTCCCAATGATATTTGCCGATGCAGGAGCGACCATAAAGACATCTGCCCGTTTTGCAAGTGCAACATGCTCTACGTTAAACTGAAAATTACGATCAAAGGTATCCACCAGACACTTATTTCCTGTTAAGGTCTCAAATGTGATCGGATTGATAAAATTGGTCGCATTTTCTGTCATGATGACATTTACATCTGCATGCAGTTTTACAAGCATACTGGCAACATTTGCCATCTTATATGCTGCTATACTTCCTGTTACACCTAAAACAACGGTCTTATTCTTTAACATCATTTTCTCCATTCTGCATCGTATCATTGAAAATCATTCTGTCCGGAACGAATCCTGATCCGGCTGTTATTTGTTCATATCAAGGATAAAGTTATCGATCAATCTTGCCTTGCCAAATCTGACTGCCATAGCACAAAGGACATGTCCCTCTACTATATCGATTGACTTCATAGTATCCATATCCACCATCTCAACATAATCAATATCTGCAAGTGGCTCTGATCCGATCAGGTCTTTCATTGCTGCTACAATCTTCTTCGCATCTCGCTCACCATCTTCGATCATTTTCTGTCCAAGCTTAACTGACTTGCTCAGTACAACTGCTGCCTGACGTTCTTCCGGCTTCAGATAAATATTTCTGGAACTCTTGGCAAGCCCATCTGCCTCACGGATGATCGGACATCCAACGATCTCAATATCCATGTTCAGATCTGTAACCATACGCATGATGATCGCAAGCTGCTGTGCATCCTTCTGACCAAAATAAGCACGATCCGGCTGAACGATATTGAATAATTTATTTACAACTGTACATACACCTTTGAAATGTACCGGACGAGTCAGTCCGCATAATGCATCCGGAAGCCCTGTCATATTGACATAAGAACAAAATCCCGGCTTATACATTTCTTCCGGTTCCGGATGAAAGATCACATCTGCACCTGTTGTCTCGCATAACTTTGCATCTGCATCAAGATCTCTTGGATAACTCTCCAGATCCTCTGTTGGTCCAAACTGCATCGGATTGACAAATACAGATACAACGGTTCTGTCATTCTGTTCTACGGATTTCCTGATCAGACTCTGATGTCCCTCATGGAGATATCCCATTGTTGGTACAAGTCCAACACTTAAGCCTTCTTTCTTCCATGCCTTAACCTGACTTCTTACTTCATCTACTGTTTTTAAAATCTTCATTTCTGATTTCCAGTCCTTTCCTGATCCTGTCTCCCGGTTTTTACCGGTTCAGACAGCTTCTATCTCTTAGTATAATTTATCGATTACTTCGTCATCAATTTTGTAGCAGTGTTCTTCTGCCGGAAATGTTCCATCGTCAATCTCTGCTATATAAGTCTTTACTGCTTCACGAATCATGTCTCCTGCATTTGCAAAATGCTTTACAAACTTCGGCTTAAAATCACTGAACATGCCAAGCATATCGTAAATTACAAGAACCTGTCCGTCGCATCCTGCTCCTGCTCCGATTCCGATCGTAGGAATGTTGATGCTCTCTGTTACAAGCTTTGCAAGCTTTGCAGGGACACACTCCAGTACCAGTAAAAACGCACCTGCTTCTTCTACTGCCTTGGCATCCTCGATCAGCTTCTTAGCTGCTGCTTCTGTCTTACCCTGAACCTTAAAGCCACCGAAAGTATTGATTGACTGCGGAGTCAGTCCCAGATGTGCAACAACAGGGATTCCTGCTGATACGATTGCTTTAATCTGTGGGCAGACTTCTTTACCACCTTCTAACTTTACAGCTCCAGCTCTGCCTTCCTTCATCAGACGGCCTGCATTTACGACTGCGTCATATACACTGGTCTGATAGGACATAAATGGAAGATCGGTTACAACCAGTGCATTCTTGGCTCCTCTTGCAACGGCTGCGCTATGATGGATCATGTCTTCTACGGTTACGGAGATCGTATCCTCATATCCAAGGATTACATTTCCGAGGGAATCACCGACAAGGATCGTATTGACTCCTGCTTCGTCCAATAATCTTGCTGTCGTATAATCATACGCTGTCAGCATAGAAATCTTATGCCCGGAATTCTTCATCTGCATAATTGATGTTGTTGTGTTCTTCATACGTCTTATTCTCCTATTCTGAAATCATTTCGTACTTTGTTCATTTCAAAATCCTGTTTTGTTATATCCGCCGGCTTGCCTGTCATAGCCCATCCGGCATAGCAGCATTTTCGTCTTTTACTCCTGCTTTGATAGAATATTCTTCATCTCTGAATAATCACGGTCAGGATATTTCTGTTCTGCCAGAGTAACTACAGCTCTTGATACACCGGTATAAATATATTTCTCATTTTTTTCAAGAACATTCAGATGTTTCTTTACTGTCGTTACGTCATTTCTCTCAATCGGTCCGGTCAGCCCTGCCACCGGTCCATCTTCTGCTATATGCGATGCATTTCCCATAAATAATGGAACAAGCGCACGTTCTGCCTGTTTATTTTCAAATCCGCAGTCTTCCAGTAATGAAACTGCCGATCCGTACAGACCATTTACCAGATTACTGGCAAATACTGCTGCAGCATGATATTTTGTTTTATTTTCTGTTGAGAGAAGTACACAGTCATTTCCTAAAAGACGAATAAAGTGGCAAATTTCATTTCCCCACTCTTCATCACCTTCTACTGTAAAAAAACATTTCTGCATTTCCCTGTAGGATTTTGTCTTTGAACTGATTGCATACATAGGATGAATCGAATAACCAAAGGCTCCTGCCTCTGTTACACCTGAAAAAATATTAGATGTCATAGCACCACTACAATGACAGATCAGTTTGCCCTTGATATCAAAGGCTTTTATACTGTCCCACACTGCTTCTATTCTTCCATCCGGAACGGTAAGCATCAGGACATCGCTTGCACAAACGATCTTCTTCAGATCATCAAACACTGCGGTATCGGTAAATGCTGCAGCTTCTTTTGCGCTCTCCACCTGTCTGCTGTAATATCCGGATACGGTTACTGTCTCCGGAAGATTCTTTTGTATCTTTTCTTTTTTCAAATTCTGCTCAAGATACTTTCCAAGTGTAAAGCCTACTTTGCCTGCACCGATAAATCCAATCCTCATATGATCACCTGCTATCGCCTGTTCTATCTGTGGTGTAAATCAGGTATAGTTTCTTTCGAATACCATCCGCCCTTTACAATACCATTTACAAGGTAAAAAGTAAAGCAGGAGAACCTGAATTTATCATCATTTTTTCTCCTGCTTTTCTTCTGTTTTCACTCTATGCAGATCACATATCTACATATGAAATCATCATTTTATATGACCTGCAACTGATTAATTATATTTTGCTATTACTTCTGCATTTGCCTTCATAGCTGCAGCTTCCATGGACTCACGTTCTGCTAAAAGTTTCTTTCTTACTTCTGCATTGCTATTTCCAATGATCTGAAGTGCCAGGTATGCTGCATTCTTGCTTCCGTTGATCGCTACTGTTGCTACAGGGATACCGGATGGCATCTGAACGATAGAAAGAAGTGCATCCATTCCATCTAATACTGAACCGGAAATCGGTACACCGATAACCGGAATAACTGTCTGGCTGGCTACGACACCCGGAAGTGCTGCTGCCATACCTGCGGCAGTAATGATAACCTGTGTTCCGTTATTATTTGCTTCTTCAATAAACTCCGAAAGTCCCGCATGCGCTCTATGTGCAGACAGACATCTCACATCAACAGTTACTCCATACTCCTTTAAAATGCCGATTGCCGGCTCAACCTTTGGCAGGTCACTTGTTGATCCCATTATGATTGCTACTCTCATGTTTTACATCCTTCTTTCTTACTTTATTATATTTTTAATATTCCTGTGCACTACATATCTATGTATTACACAATAGTATACTACTTACTGTTCAGATACTGATCGATAATCTCACTTGCACCTTCATAATCCATCGCATCTACCGTCATCCTTAACGCATTTAAGAATTCTATGTCAGCATCGCTATATTCATATTTTTCTATCTCGATAAATATCTCTTTAACAGACTTGATATCCGCATCCCGTAAGAAGCTACGCATATCCTTCAGCTGTCCACGATCAACAGAATCTTTCATTATCTTTTCCTGTGATTCTTCTGGATTGATCTTATCAAGATAAAGTCCGATATCCTTAAATAATCGTCTCAACATTGACACAAATTCATGCGTATTCTCTTTTGCATACTGCATATTTCCTATATTAATTGCCGATTCAAGATTGGCCGCTTTACGTTCGATGCTGTATGCGCCGATATTACCACTGCTGCTCTTAATATCATGAATGATATTCCGATATTTTCTGACATCATCGTCGATATATTCTTCCAGTCTGTCCGCATCCTGTTCATAATCTTCCTTAAACGCCATAATAAATCGGTTAAATGTATCAAAATTGCCACCAAGCATCTTCAATGCATTTTCTACAACAATACTGTTCTCCAGAATATAAACATCATCCTTAAATCTGGATTCACTGATATATTGTCTGATATTGCTTGTCTTTTCTTTGATCTTCTCCTCCGGCAGGAATAACCGGAACACCCGTTCAATTCCATCCATTTCAAGGGGTTTTACCAGAACATCACTGAATCCCTCTTTAACAATCTCATCCCTGTTGCTCTCTACATTATTCTCTGAAAGCGCAACAATCGGAACTCTCTTATACTCTTCTCCATCCAGGCCTCTGATCTCACGAACAGTATCTGCTCCATCCATAACAGGCATCACGGTATCAATAAATATCATGTCATATGGTGTCACCATTACCTTATCGATTGCCTCAAAGCCCGATAATGCCGTATCACAGACCAACTCATATGATTCAAATATAACTTTCTGGATTCCCAGACTGACATCAGAATCATCTACAAGAAGTATACGTACATCCGGCAGCCAGATTCTGGAACTCGAGTTACGGAAGGCCAACTCTTTTCGCTTGCTAACATTATAATTTACATAGCTGTAATCAAATACCTGCTGTATGATCGAGAACCGGATCGTCGTTCCTGCTCCATATGTGCTGTCAACCTCAGGAGTTCCACCCATACTCTCAATCAACTGTCGCGCGATCGCAAGCCCGATACTGACATCAAAATTACCGATATCTGTTCTGTCGTAAGAATCATCCAGATCAAAAAAGCTGTCCAAACGTTCTTCCTTTACACCCGTGCCTGTATCCGATATCTCTATATCCAGATATATACTGTCTTCTTTCTCGCATTCCTCAGGCGGAATCGTACGCCAGTCAACCGAAATACTTATACTTCCCTCTTTCGTCGTCTTAGCCGCCCTTTGATATAGATTAAGCAATATCTCTTTTATCTTTGAACAGTCACCAATCAGTCCATTTGGAATATCATCCTCAATACTTACTTTTATACTTACAAGCTCTCGATTGATCATCTCTTTAAATTGTATTGCCAGTTCTTCGATCACATCAGAAACTGCATATTCCTTTTCAACCAGATCAATTGTTCCATCCTGAAGATTTGATAGTCTGGAAATACCATCAATAATTCCAAGTATCTCATAACCGGAACCATAAACCGTTGATAATTGCTTTAGCTCTTCTTCATTTTGAGAATCTACATTACGAAGCAGCATCTCACTGATTGCAAGAATGGAATTCAACGGAACACGGATCTCACGGCTCAGATAATTAACATAATCATTCTTTGCCCGATTTGATTTCTCTGCTTGCTCATTCTTTTTACTTAATTCTTCTACCTGTTTATTTTTTCTGCCAAGTAATATGAAAATATATCTGGCAACCACTATGATCGTAATACAGGTCAGAATCACAAATAAAGCGATCAGAACCTTTGAAAACGATGTTTCCCAGAATTTCAATTCTTTTACGATTGAAAAAGACAGCGGTTCTTTACAGGCTATACCATCTGAATTCTCGGCCGTCAGGACAAAAGTATAGTCCCCGCCTTCCAGATTTGTATACTCCGCTTCAAGATAATCGGTCCCTGATAAGACACGATCCTTATCTTCAAAGCCTTCCAAATGATACTTTACCTGAATGTCTCCACGATTCACATAACTAAGAACCGAAAATTTCACAACGATACGGTTCGTATCTCCCGGAACGCGGATTTTACCATCCAGATCGGAAAATGCATATTCTTTATCATCAACCGTAACTGATGATATACGGACCTGTGGGGAAACTTCATTTGTATATATCTGATTCAGATCCAAAACACTGAGTCCCTGATCACAGCATACATATACTTTTCCAGTTGCTGATATATATTCTGTAGAATTATCCGAAATACCGGAAATCAATCCATCATTTTTTGTATAACTCTCACCTTCAGGCGCCGCTGAACTAAGCAGATCCCCCTCGTAATATTTCTGAATACCTCTGGATCCGAAGATCCATAAATTGCCGGATTCATCCATGATCAGATCTGCAATAGAATTTGATGAATCAATGGCGCTAATCTGACGAATCACGCCCTCCTGATAGTACAGACCATTGTCTGTTCCGATCCAGATTCCATTACTGCCACCAACAATAGAAGAAACAATATTGGAATCCAGTCCGTCAGCTGCAGATAGTTTTCGAAGATTTGATTCTATGTCGATCGTATACAGACCGGAACCATTAGAACCTGCATACAGCGTTCCATCATCTCCCTGATACAGTGATATGATATCCGCATTTTCCATTCCGGAAAATCTGCCATAACTTGCTGCCACTTTACCATTACTGAGTATAGTAATACCATTCTCTGTACCGACTGCCATGCTTCCATCTTTCAGTTCAATTATACAGTTAACGGCATTACTGGTAAGAAGCGCTTCACTCTTATTATATACTTTATATTTACCTCTCGGATTAACCTTGATTACACCATAGAGACGATACGAACATATCCATAAATTGTTTCTGGAATCCACACAAAAATCACGGATACTTTTGCCGGAAAGCATGGTCACCAGATCTGATTCTCTGTCCAATGTCCCATCTGCATTAATGATGTCCAGACCATCATCTGTACCAACATACAATCTCCCCTGATATTCTGTCACACAGTTTACAATGGATTCATTCATGCCATATTTCAGTGTCGCATTCTGGAATTTGCTTCGGCCGAGAAACAGAAGTCCTTTTCGATAAGAGGTCATCCAATAATTACCTTCAAAGTCTACCAGAATATCACTCATCGATTCATTAAACGCAAGCCCGGTCACATATTGTATACCGCCGTCCTGATTTATGTAACCTATACCATCATCCGCAAGCACCCAGAATCTGTCTCCATATAAGCCAAGCTTATTGATACCACTGAGGGCAGCTGTTGAAATCAGGGTAAAATCTTTATTCTTCGTTAAACGAACAATCGTATGCCCAACCGTACCAATATAGCGATTTCCATCCGAATCCACATACAGGCTGTTCAGATCTTCTTCAGTATATGCCGCCTTATTTGTCTTACTGACGATCTCATTATTTTTAATATTGACAATCGTATCACTGTTTACTATCGCATACACATAAGATTTGTATCCGCCGATTGCAGTCACATCCGGATATACGATATCTTCATCAGCAACTAATGTCATATCTCCGTCTGAATAATAATAAATACCCGAAGATGTTGCCAGCCATATCTTACCCTCTTCATCTTCATACATACTATGGATCGTTGTTATCTCTGCATCGGATGGATTTGTTACCCGAAAAAATTTGCCTTTATCATAGACAAACAAGCCATAATTTTCTGTTCCAACATATAACTCACCGGAAGATGTTGACAAAATACTGTTTACAGAATAAGCATTGCTTCCTTCATCTTCACCAAGTGTAAATTTACGGAATTCACTTCCGTCATATCGATACAGACCACTATCCGTTCCAATCCATATATATCCACTGGAAGACTGGACTATACAATTCGCCTCACCGCTCTCAAATCCATCTTCTTCTGTATACTCTGTCTGACTGTAATCAGAGGTAAAATTCTCTCCGGCAGACACAACTAGCCGTGGTGAAAAAAGTATCATCACGGCTGCTGCTATTAAAATAATCATTCTGATTTTTGAATGTAACTGCTTCATAGTTTTCTTATGCACCTAATAAAAATGCTACATATCCTTTTTTAGTTTCGTAAATATCCGCTTTGGAGGTGATCTCCCATGGAGCATGCATGTTTAATACTGCCACACCACAGTCCACAACTTCCATTCCATATAATGATAAGATATAAGCGATCGTACCGCCACCGCCAACATCTACTTTACCAAGCTCTGCTGTCTGATAGTATACTCCTGCATCATCCATCACCTTACGGATAGCTGCGAGATATTCTGCATTTGCATCGTTGGAACCGGATTTGCCTCTTGCACCTGTAAACTTGTTAAATACCATACCTTCACCAAAGATAGCTGCATTCTTCTTGTCAAATGCACTTGCAAAGGTTGGATCATAGCCTGCAGATACGTCAGAGGATAACATTCTGGAGGATGCCAGACATCTTCTGAGTGCCAGTTCATTATAACAGCCCATTGCATTCATAATCTCAGCGACTGTATTCTCAAAGAAATGAGACTGCATTCCGGTTGCCCCCACGCTTCCGATCTCCTCTTTATCTGTCAACAGACAACAGGTCGTCTTTTCTACATCTTCTGCTTCCAACATCGCAACCATAGATGTATATGCACATACTCTGTCATCCTGTCCGTATGCCATGACCATACTCTCATCGATTCCACAGTTTCTTGCCTTTCCTGCCGGGACGATCTCAAGCTCTGCTGAAATGAAATCCTCTTCCTTCATTCCATATTTCTTCTTCAGAAGTGCAAGTACCTGTTCCTTTACTGCTTCTTTTTCTTTTCCCTTTAACGGCTTACTTGCAAATAAGATATCCAACTCTTCTCCTTCGATGACCTTATTTGCCTTTTTTTCCATCTGGGTACCGGCAAGATGGATCAGCAGATCGGTAACGCAAAATACAGGATCATTCTTGTCTTCCCCAATGTTTACCTCTACAACTTCTCCGCCTGTCTTGGCAACTACACCATGGATAGCAAGTGGTAAAGTTACCCACTGATACTTCTTGATTCCACCATAATAATGCGTATCCAGATAAGCAAATCCCTCTTTCTCATATAATGGGATCTGTTTGATATCCATACGTGGGGAATCAATATGTGCGCCAAGAATATTCATACCCTTTTCGATATTCTTCTTACCGATGTTAAATAGCGCTACGGTCTTATTCATCCATACCGCATATATCTTTGAACCTTTTGTCAGCTTCCTGCCTTCTTTGATTACATCCTGAATATCTTCATATCCGGCTTTTTTTACCTGTTTTACGATCTCTTTTACACATTCCCGCTCCGTTTTTCCTGCATCCAGAAATTCACGATAAGCTTTACATAATTTTTCCAGCTTTGCAAGTTCTTCCTTGTCATAACTGTTCCATGCATTTTTATCTTTCATTTTTATGCCTCCTAAACATATAAGTCATTGCTTATACTCTTTTTTATATATATAATGGCATTTCTGCGGATCCTGTATGTCACAAGTCCGAGAATTACCAGATAGATTGCAAAGATCATAAAAGAATCCATCCTTGTAAACTTAAATAAACAAAAACCGATTCCACATAGGATCATGGATACCAGAATTGCAATCGCCATATTAAAGAACGCATTCAAATTGCCTCTGAGCGCTCCGTATTCATCTTCCCAGTTTAATTTCGGATGTGTTGCGTCCAACCAAAGGCCGATATAAGTACAACACATAACCGACAATAACGCAATAATAATAAAATAAATTGCTGTCGGCACACTGATATGCATACAGACACATAATACGATAATCGTAATTATAACCGTAATTCCGCTGTATACCAGACTTACACCTGCTTTGATCCCAATCTGTGTCCGATAGCTGACCGGTACATATTTGATAAAGCTGAAATGTTCTCCCTCTCTTGTAAATGAGGTTGATGCGATACTGTTCATTGCTGTTGCAAAGAAGGAAACGATCAGCACCAGCAATAATGCGATCAGATTGGATGCTACAAAACCTTTGGAAAGCAGATTCTCAAATGAAGTCATAAAGTTCTTTGTTGCAGGCAGAACAAACAATGCCACCGCAAGAACCGGCCATATAATATTTACCATTACACAATATTTGCGATATGCCGGTGTCCGGTATAGTATCTTACATTCCTTCAGAAAATATGCTTTGTGAATACTTTTTTTCGCATATGCCGCATCAGAAACCACATCTTCTTTCTTCTCTGCTTTTCCGACAGATGAAACCAGATATACACCCCGCAGATACAGCTTGCTTCCAAGAAAGAACAACAGTCCTGCCATAATCACATTTAGCAGAATGAACAGCAGAAAATATGCAATATTATTCGTTTCAAGCGCTTTTAAGAATACAGGAACCGTAAAGAATATCTTTCCCATGATCACTGTAAACATATTGTTATGATTCATCAGACCATCAATATAATTGTTAATATTGATGCTGTCCATCTGAATAAACGATAATAAAAAGAGTCCGAGGAAAATAACGGTTACCAGTCCTGTCATGACATCTACATTCCGAAACAGTTTTATCCGGCTTAAAAATGCCATACAAAGTAAGGCGAAAATACCGCAATATACAAGCGGAAGGATCGGAAGCAGTGCAACTCCGACCAATGCAGTCAGTGCAGATACCGGCTTAAATCCGGCAGCTATGAAGTAGCCTACAAATCCACTGAATAAAACCATAAACTCCATAACACTCTCTGCGATATATACATTTACAAATTTGGCTGCTACGAGCTCACCCGGCTTTACCGGAAGCGGAAGCAGATGATCCAGATCTGATGAAAAAAACAGTACATTAAACAGTACCATCACCGAAAAGATCATGCCAAATACGGACATCAACTGTATGATCAGCTCTACACCTTCGGTCATTCCTCCGGCTTCTATCAGTGCTTCTGTCATAATATATACAATAAATCCAACGACCAGACAACAGGGAACCATGATACAGAACATCGCAAGTGAACCAAGTGTCTTATATGCCTTCGCTTTTTCTCCGGTGTCCGGCATCGTCATCTCTGTATCCTTTGCCATTACTCTGGTCAAATACAAAAAATTCTTCATAAGCACTCTATTCCTCATGTGTCATTTCTATAAATATATCTTCCAGTGACTTATTCTTATGTGCGGCAACCAGATCATCCAGCGTTCCCTGATAGATATCATGACCTTTCTTGATCATGATGATATTATCACACAATTTCTCTGCAACTTCCAGAACATGCGTTGAGAAAAATACGCAGTTACCTTCATCCGCATGCTCCCGCATCATCTTCTTTAATTCATATGCCGCATTCGGATCCAATCCGGTCATCGGTTCATCTAAGATCCAGACCGGTGGTTTATGTACTAATGCGCCTATTACCATCATTTTCTGGCGCATACCATGCGAATAGCTGACCATTTGTTTATTTAAGCTGTCTTCCATACCAAAACGCCCAGCCATTTCCTCTAACCGCTTCTTACGGTCAGTCTCTGATACACCATAAATATCTGCAATGAAATTCACATATTCCAGTCCTGTCAACCGTAAAAAGATATCAGGATTATCTGCAATATATCCAATCGACTGTTTCGCCTCAAGTGGATCTTTCCGGATATCATGACCATTGATCTGAACTCTGCCCTCTGTCGGATTTAATATGCCTGTCAGCATCTTGATCGTTGTCGTCTTCCCCGCACCATTCTGCCCTACGAATCCGACGATCTCACCTTTCTTAATATGAAAGCTTAAATTGTTTACGGACACAAAATCTTTACCGTAAATTTTCTTTAAGTTATTGGCTATTATCATTCTTTATCTTCTCCCGGTTCTTATCTGTCACACCATCGTTTCTATCTGGTCTGTCATTTATCAAAATACTTCTTTCCATTTGGTTTTAATTATACCAAGCCCCTAATCTCTTTACAATATAAATATACCAAAGGCAGCCTGAAAATACTCTGCATAGTAACAGGCTGCCATCTTCTTTAAATGATTGTCCGCGGACATTTTACTGTTTATAAGTTGATACTGTCATCAAAATGAAAGGCATAGATGATCTTCTCTGTTACCATTCTTCCGGTAAGCTGATGTATCGTCTTTGCATACATATCAAGCTGCACATGATAACGGCTGACCAGATCCGATATCTGATCCACCCGGTCTGTCTTGTAGTCCATTAAAACCACCTGATCTCCTTCCAGAAAATAGGCATCGATCACTCCCTGAACCACGACCATATCCTTGCTGTCTTTATACTCCGGTGATATATCTTCCGGCTTCATGCCGATATAAAACTGCTGCTCCCGGTATAAGGTATGGTTCTTCTGTGCTTCTGCCATACGGATTCCTAGCGGACTGTTGACCATGTTATAAATCTTATCTGCACGGACATGCTCTCTGTACCGTTCTTCCAGATATCCATGATCAAAAAATGACCGGATCTGCTCTCTGATCTCATCCATGCTGTTTCTTGTAAAATCAATAAGCTCCATGATCTTATGGATCACAGTACCCATCTCATTTCCTTTTACAGGCTCCTCCTTCATGCGGGAATGAAGCACCGGTATTGTAAGCTCTGCTTCTGTCACAGGCGGCTGATACAGGTCAGATCCCGGATTCTCCTCTCCGCGGTGTGCCAGTCGTTTGATCTCTGTAACGGACATCTTATTTTTTACTGCCTGCTCTGTTTTATACGGGTAGGTATAATCTAAAAGTTCCTTATACTTTTCATATAACTGACGATCTTCCTGTGCAATCATGCTCTTAGATTTATTCTCTGTTTCATTCTCTGTCTGTACAGCATTTTCTTCTGACATATCTGTTTTTGTTCCGGCAAGTATCTGATTCTGATAGCCGGTCTTTGCAAGTACCCAGGTTGCATAAGTATCCTTTCTGCATACAATATCTTCTGATACGATATGCATAGATAACGCCGATAAGATCCAGTCCATAAAACAGCCGGCTTCCATTCTGGTGATATATGGAAGCTCCATCCGCATCTGTCCGGACGCTTCAATAAGAAAATCAGTCTGCAGCGGATAATCAAAGACTGCCTTTTCCGCTCCGGGGTCTTTTACCGCCGCTGTCATATATAACTTCTCTTTTGCTCTTGACAGGGCAACATATAAGATACGGATCTCCTCCGCCAGCTTCTCTGCATTCATGACACTGAGCATGGCCGCTCTTGCAAATGTTTTCTTCTTCGCACGGTTCTTCCGGTCGATCGCATAACCTGCCAGATAGCTGTCTGCATTTACCGTCACCGGAGATAAGGCATCCAGATTCGAAAAACGATTTGCCAGTCCACTGACAAATACAACCGGAAATTCCAGTCCCTTGCTCTTATGCATCGTCATCATCACAACAGAATCGTCATCATCTCCAAGCACCGACGCTTCTGCAAAATCCAGATCATTCGTCTTCAGCCGGTCCATGTAACGCAGGAAATTAAACAGTCCACGAAAACTGCTGTCCTCATAGGTATCCGCTTTCTGGATCAGCATATCGATATTTGCCTGTCTTCGTTTTCCCGACTGCATCGCGCCAACAAACCAATAATATCCGGTCTGCTCCAATATCGAATGAAGCAGTTCACTGATACTCATATAGTTTTTATCTGCCTTCCAGCTATCCAGCATACGAAGAAACTGTCGAAGCTCCTCTGAAGCTTCTGAGTCCGGCTTTTCTGCATAATAACAGACCTTCTGATAAAAACTTGCCGTCCGCGCCAGATTCTTCTCATGATCCTTGAAGTCCCGATCATAGATACCTACAATCTCTGCAAGCTCCTGTTCCTTTACACCTGCAAGCGGTGAACGAAGGACTGCTGCAAGTGCATAATCCTGATGGGAATTATCGATCACCGCTAGCATATCAAGCAGGGTACTGATCTCGATCGCATCAAAATATCCACTCTCGCTCTCTACAAATAATGGAATCCCACGCTCCGCAAATGCTTCCTCAAAGGCTTTTGCATTCTTCTTCACACTTCGCATCAATACCGCAATATCCCGGTAAGAAACCCTTCTGGTCTCTCCGTTATCTCCATCCGGAATATAAAGTGGTTTATCACCCTTCACTAACTCATAGATCTCATCTGCGATCATCCGTGCCTCTATATCCACATTTGTTAACGACCGTATCTCTTCCGGCTGGGATTTCTCCGAATCTGCGCAATCATTCCTTACGATCAGGATCTCGGATCCATACCCCATATTATTCTTGTCTTGTCTTCCGATATGCAGCTTTGCCGATTCATCATAATCGATCCCGCCCAGATTCTCTGACATCAACGGTTCAAAGATCTGGTTGATCGTATCAATCACCTTTCCTGCACTTCGGAAATTATTCGAAAGCAGGATCTTCTGATCTTCTGCATCTTCCCGGTCAGAATATGTATTATATTTATTCAGGAACAGATCCGGTCTTGCCATACGAAAACGGTAGATACTCTGCTTGATATCCCCCACCATAAACATATTCTTCCGATCTTCTCCGTGACCTGTCACACAATTTAAGATATCTTCCTGTAAAAAGTTGCTGTCCTGATATTCATCGATCAGGATCTCACGATACCGTCTGGCAACCGTCTTTCCTGCTTCCGATGGAATCACACAGCCATTCTCATCCGTTCCTGCACACAGGATGTCATAGGCAAATTCTGAAATATCACGGAATTCATACAAATTCCTGTCGAGCTTTTCTTCCTTTAACCGCTCCATATAGGAACGTGTCAGGGATAATAAAGCTGACAATGGTCCTTTCATCATCGCACATTCTGAAAGTATGACACCTGTCGGACGGAACAATGCCATCATGTCCTTTACACTCCCACGATAGGTCTGCATAGTCGTCTTTACATACTGCTGTTTCTCCGGATCACAGGCTGCGATACGCTTCAGATTGGAAAATTTGGAAACCCGTTTATATGCCTCATCCATATCCTCGGCCTGTCTCAGATTCCGCAGTAATTCCAGATCCAAGCGTATAATAGGATCATAACCTGCAGGACCATCTGCTTCACCTGCAATCTCTAAGCACTGTTCTGCCTGACCGATCGCTGAATCAAGCGTGTCTGCTACGATCTGCATATAATCCCGATACCATTTTAAGGTATACAGTTCTTCCTTTGTTGATACTTCAAGTGCTGTTTCTGCTTCATTTATCCAACGTTCCGGCTTCGGATAACCGGAAGCAACCCGGTAGATCTGATAGACCAGCTCCCGGATCTTCTCATCCGATTCTTTTCTCGCAAAGCTGTCTACCAGTCCGATAAATTCATCGGATGCTTCCTGATATTTCTGTTCTAATACTTCATCCAATATATCATTCTTGATCAGATCCATCTCTGCATTATCTGCTATATCAAAAGAGGAATCGATCCCGATCATCTGAAAATAGTCTTTTACGATTCCAAGGCAGAAGCTGTCGATCGTCATAATATCTGCCCGTGGCAGCAGGGATAACTGCTTAACGATATGCTCATCCTCCGGATGATCTTCGGCTGCCTGCTCAAGCTTATCGGCAATCTTCTCTTTCATCTGGGCAGCCGCAGCTCTAGTAAATGTTACAACCAGAACCTCATCAATATCGATTTTCTCCTCTGCCTTATTGCCATCCGCATCAACTCCCATGACCATCTCAAGAATCCGTTCTACAAGGACAGCCGTCTTACCGGAGCCTGCCGCAGCAGATACCAGAAGATTACCATGTCTGGAATTAATGACTGATTTCTGTTCATCTGTCCATGAAATACCCATCTCTGCTACTCCTCCCTGTACCGCTTAAGCTTCTCGTTATCCGGTCTGCGATATTGATTTCCGCCATTCTTAACATCAAAATGACAGATATTCTTAAACTCACAATAATCACAGCCTGTATTGCTCTTATTCTTATATGGCTCGATCGCGATCTTTCCCTCTGCGATCTGACTTCCAAGTTCTTCTATATTCTCTCTCGTCAATTCCATGATCGTCCGGATCTGGTCTGCCGATACCACATTCTCACTTTTCTTGATGTCACCATTTTTATCAAGTTTTACCGGAAGTGACTGATTGCAGGTATGATCCATCTTCTGTATCACGGCAGGTGATTCATTGACAAATCCCTGCAGCTTCATTTTCTCCATTCTCTCAGCGTCTAATTTCTCCTGATCCGAGAATTCCGGCTGCTCTGTATCGGTATCAATCTCCGAAGATTCAATCTCGATCACCGGATCATCAAAGCTGTAATATAATAAACCGGCGATCTGAATATTCTTATCGGGATAGATCATTTTTTCAATCTCATATGCGATCGCAGAATAGGTCACAAGCTGAAGCTGTTCTCCATTCAGTATCTCCTCCAGACTGAGTTTTCTGGCAGATGATTTGTAGTCGATCACCTTGATATAAACGGTTCCATCCTCTTCTTCCACATCCACACGGTCGATCTTACCATTGATGCTCATCTGGATCTGATTTGGAAGCTCAAACAGATAGGAACCCACTTCATCCTTTGCGGAATCAAAGGTCTTTTCCAGCATTCCAGGCTTCATGCTGCCAAGTCTTATATGCTTCTGTAACATACCGGCGGATGTCTGTGCCATACGTTCGATCATCTGAAGCATGTAGGCATTTCTTGCATTATCTTCAAAGAAATCTCCTGCCGATTCCTCCGCTGCACGATTTACAAGCTCCGTGACCATCAGCATTCTTTCATCTTCCGGAAAATTCTCCCAGTCATTATTTCTGGTGTCTCTTACCTGCTTAAACAGTCCTTCCATTACACTGTGAAGGATAACTCCGACATTTCTGACATCGACCTGATACATTTCCCGCTCTTTTAGACGCAGACCATATTTTAAGAAATATGCAAATCCGCATCTGGCATATAATTCAAGCTTCGATACTGATGCATGCAGATATCTGCCATATAACAGGGCGATCGTCTCCGGTGGAAGCTGTTCTGCCACGTTTCTGTATGTTCTGCCTTTATAAATGGCTGTCAATTCTCCGGCAAATCCCTTTTCTGTCAAGATTCTTGTCAGTATCCGGCTCTCTGCATCTTCGCTATCCTCTGCACGGAGAATCCGTCTTAATGAACGGTTGACGGTATCCGGCATACAGGAAGCAGCATCATACTCTTCTGCCTGAAGGGACGGAAAAATGCTGCTGATCCTTCCAAGCAGATAAGACGGACGCATGCTTTCAAGTGATGCGCTTAATTTATGATACGATATATACAGATAATCGGATGGTTTCGTCAGTATCGTATAAATATAAAACTGCTCGATATAGCTGTTCTGTTTGTCGGATGGAGCAAGCTCCAGGCCGCAGTCTGACAAAATATCCCGGTCTCTGTCACTTAGGATTCTTCCCTTTTTCGGTGCTTTTGGCACGATTCCATCATTGACCGATGTAAAGAATAACACCTTTATATGATTTAATCTTGACCTTGTGATATCTCCGATCAACACCCGATCAACCGTAGGCGGTACAACACCGACTTCAATATCTGAAAGTCCGGTATCCACGATCTCATAAAACTCTTTCACGCTCATCTTTGTATCGCCTAAGAGTTCCGCTATCTTATCAAATAACCGGACCGTTTTCTCAAAGATCTGACCATAAGCATCTCCTTCATTGATCCGGTTTTCTTCATATAATTCATTCTTTCTGGCTTCTAACTTCTCATACATATGAATCTGAAGCAGAAAGTCATAAAGGGCTTCCACATAATCTTTTGTGACTGCCTTTTTATCTGCAAAGACCTTACGGATATCCCCAAACATCTTCATAAATGCCTGACGGATCTCTTCTATATTTACCGGAGAGGTCTTCTCATAGTTTTCAGATACTGCCCGGTTCCATCTGCTGTAGCCACGGACACCACGCTTTAATGCATAATTTTCCAGAAGCTCTATATCCTCAAAGGACAGATCTGTCATACCCGCTTTTAAGAACCGGAACACACTGTCATAGGAGAAATCATCTGCCAGAACCGCCAGTACACTTCGGATCGTTTCCGCACATGGATTTGCTTTCAGGCAGGCATTTGCATCGATAAATACAGGGATCTCATATTCATCCATCACCCGTTCATAGATGTGGGATGCCTGTTCCAGATCTCCCGCTACGATCGCGATATCCTTATAACGGTATCCTTTCTCCCGCACGAGCCTCCTTATCGTAGATGCGACAAATACGATCTCGTCCTGCGCATCTCCTGTCGCTGTCAGATGGATCCGCTCTAATGGCTGCTTCCATTTCTGATACGGACTACGGAACAAATTCCGCTCCAGAAAAAACAGTTCCCGGTTCTCCCCCAGACGATAGTTGATTGTTCCAGGCAGAACGACCGGAGACTCGATCTCCATACCAGCGGCTGCTGCCGCTTCTGTTAATTTCTTTATCGTAGTCTTTGTCAGATAGAATAATTCGTAGTCTTTTATATGCTCATACTTCTGATCTCTGTCATCTAATGTAAAGGAAAAGGTCAGATCATCCGCACAGGTCATCAACTTCTCAACAAGTTCAAGCTGTACCGGCGTAAATCCGGTAAACCCATCAAAATACAGAGAACTGCCGCACACAAGCTTAGACTGGCCAACATGTCTGGTCAACAGCTCCACCAACTGTTCTGCCACAATATAGCGTTCACCTGCAAATGCTTCAAATTCTTCGTAAATGTGTCTGATATCCTGCATTTTACCTGCAACAACGCTGTCCTCCGGAATCTGCTCCATGATCTCATCGATCGTATCCTGCTTGATATTATACTGGAAGATCTCCGACATCATGGATTTCATCTCGTCTACAAATCCAAGCTTGTCATAATAGCTTCCATATACGTGTAAGGTGTCCTGCTGTTCACATAAGATTTTCTTGATCAGCATACTTTTTCCAAAGTCTTCCAGCACCTGCCCGGTGCTGATCCCCAGTTCGTCAAATACACGATATGCCAGCCGGTTCATGCCGATCGCATCAATGTTCATCATGCCTCCGGCCGGATGCATTGTGACCAGTTCTCTCTGTGCTTCCATCGTATACTGTTCCGGCACGATCAGATAAAAATTCCGCTCCGGTTCTTTTATCGATGCCTGAATGATTTCATTGTAAATCTGTCTGGATTTTCCTGAGCCGGATGCTCCAAGTAAGAATCGAACTGACATAACGGTCTCCTTTCACTCATCTGTCAAGCAATACTCTTTTTCTGACTCTCTCTTTGCTAAGCCATATTTACTTCAATATTGTTTTACTAACCATCTGTTCTTTGGTTATATTTTGTTTTCTCCGTGAATACAATATAGTAATAATAAATGAGGGGAATATTTATATGGCATCCACAAAGCTTATCGTTTTAAAATCTAAAGAAATCATATACACGGTTATTTTTCTCGGACTTGTCGCCCTGTTTATCATCATACTGACGATCATGTTCAAAAAACCTGCCACCGTTTCAGAAACTGCTTCTTCGAATACCGCTTCCGAAACAACGGAGCCTTCTTATAACCCCGGTACATATGATTCTACTATCACGCTTGGCGAATCTACTCTGTCTGTTATGGTTACGGTTGATGAACATTCTATCCGGGATGTTGCGCTCTCCAACCTGGACGAAAGTGTCACCACCATGTATCCGCTCCTGTCGTCTTCTTTAGAGGCGATCAACACTGACCTGCAGTATGTGTCATCGATTGACGACCTCACTGTTTCCGGCGATACCAAGTATACCTCGATGCTGCTGATCAACGCCATCAAAGAGGCGCTTGCCAAGGCTGTGGCTCAATGAAATCGAACGATATATGCCTTGTTACCGTACAATCACCTGAATAGTATGCTCCTTATTTCGCAGAACGCTCTCGCTCTATCCTCGGCGTAACGGTACATAGGACAGCAAACTACGCTGTCCAAGTACCGACGCTCGGACAGGTCTGCTACATAAGGACATTCTACTCAGGTGATTTGTGTTTCTATACCAAGATGCGTTATATAACATTTCTGTATGTCAGTTTTTTGTACACTAGCACACTATTGTCCCAGCCTTGGCTGCGCTGCCTTTCAATCATAAATCGCATAGCCAAATATTTCTTTATATGCTTACCACAATATAGAAGGATGATAGGTGTAGCCGGTACGCAGCTTTGATATCAAAGACAGAGAATGTGTGTAGATATTTTTATTTGACGGCCTTTTCTCACGTCGGTACTTAACGAATCGCATAAGCGATGAGTTTAGAACCGCTACGTGAGAATAGAGTGAAAACGCCCGGAAAATAAAAGATATCTACATCACATTCTCGTCCTTATACCATAACGTAAAGGCTAGCGACTAATGTTTGTTTACAATGTCGTTCCGGTCTTTGTAGATGCTGTTTGATGGCACATAACCTCTGACACGGGACAATGGGTAGATGTTTGAATGTGAGCCGATCACGGTGCCCGGATTTAAAACGCTGTTACAACCAACCTCTACATAATCGCCGAGCATTGCGCCAAATTTCTTCATGCCGGTTGCAATATCGAAGTCCGCACCTTTGACATGCACCAGTGTTTTGTCTGACTTGACATTAGAGGTAATGCTACCTGCTCCCATATGAGAATGGAAGCCAAGGATCGAATCACCTACATAGTTATAATGTGGAACCTGCACATTATTAAAGATAATGACATTCTTTAACTCTGTGGAGTTACCAACAACGCAGTTATCTCCCACTAAAGCACTTCCACGAATAAATGCACACTGTCTGACCTCTGTATCTTTTCCAATAATACATGGGCCTGCAATATAAGCAGAATCAAATACAGTTGCTGATTTATGAATCCAGATATTTTCACCACGTTTCTCATACTCTTCCGGATCTAAGCTGTTTCCAAGTTCAATGATAAAGTCCTTGATCTTCGGAAGCGCTTCCCACGGATATGTAACGCTTTCAAGCAATGGCTTTGCTGCTGTCTCTGTCAGATCATATAATTCTTTGATCGTTACCTGTTTTACTGTTTCATTATTCATTTTCTTATACCTCACTATCTTTTTCAGAATTTAATAGAAAACAATCATTCGCCCGCAAAGGACAATTTTTATCTAAAAAGCAATCATCTATCCACAAAGGATAATTCTTTCTATTAAGCAACTATGTTCAAGGTTATTTTTTATAATATACCCTTGTTCTGTCAAATACTGTTGTAATCTGGTTCTGATTACTGATTCCTTTTACCAGATTTGTATATTTGATCACAAAGGTGTTCATCTTGTCTGTATATTCTTCTTTTGTGATCGAACCATCAGCGACACCACACAAGCCTTTTTCCCAGCTTGCTGTCAGATCCGCCCGAAGCAGTCCATTGATCGAATAATAAACAACATCATAAATGATCTCGCCGAGAAATGTCGGTGTTACAATCTGCGTTTTCTTATTCAGAGCAATGTATTTGTTATTTACAAGCTTGGTGATGATTCCATCTCTGGTCGCACTGGTTCCGATACCTGCGCCCTTGATCTGCTCACGAAGCTCCTCGTCCTCGATAAACTGTCCGGCATTTTCCATCGTCAGGATAAGCGTACCGGAATTGTAGCGTTTCGGAGGTGATGTCTCACCCTCTTTGATCTCGAATTTGTCAAGTGAAAGAATATCTCCCTTTTTCAAATGTCCGATCGTCTCGATGAATTCCGGGCTGTACTTTGTATCATCCTTTTTCCTTGTAAAGCGGTTCGTGGCAACATTCAGGTAACCTTCTTTTAACATATATTTGAAATTGGCAAATAAGAATTCATCCTGCTTTGCCAGTGTCATTGAAAGCTTCTGATATTCTGCTGCCGGATAAAAGATGCTTAAGAATCGTCTGCAAATAATCTCATACACATTTGCCGCGATCTCAGACAAGCCCCTTAACGCACCCATGCCCTGTCCGGTCGGAATGATCGCATAATGGTCTGTGATCTGTTTATCATTTACATACTTGGTCTTTGCGATCGTCTTATAGCTTCCCATGTTAAGAACCTCATCGGCATAGGCAGCCATCGGCGTATAGCGTTTCAGGCCGGATATGTTCTTATAAATTTCCTTTGCCACAGCCGTTGACAACACTCTGGCATCCGTTCTCGGATATGTCACCAGCTTCTTCTCGTATAACTCCTGCACGATCTTTAAGGTGTCGGACGGACTGATCTTAAAGAGGGAAGAACAGTCATTCTGCAACTCGGCAAGGTTATACAGCATTGGCGGAGCCTTCTTTTCTTTCTTCTTCTCACTTGCAACAAGCGTGGCTTCCATTCCATTTGCCGACAGTTTTTTTACCAGATCTTCTGCATCCTTCTTCTGTTTGAAACCATTTTCTTTATACAGAAGCGGTGAATTAAAATACGGTGTATCCTTTACTGCTTTCCATTCTGCCTCAAATGTCTGCCCGGCAACATTTACCGTACCAACAACACGGTAAAATGGTGTCTTTACAAATTCACGGATCTCCCGTTCCCGCTTCACGATAATGCCAAGAACACAAGTCATAACACGTCCAACCGCAATCACACATTTGTCCAGTTTCAGATAATTTCTTATCACATAGCTGTATTTTAACGATAAGGCTCTGGAGAAATTAATACCCATCAGATAATCTTCTTTTGCACGAAGATATGCGGCATCACTAAGCGAATCATATTCTGAAAGCGGCTTGGCTTCCCGGATCCCACGTAGGATTTCTTCCTCTGTCTGGGAGTCGATCCAGACTCTCCGCTTCTCTTTATTTCCAACCTTTGCCATCTGATCCACCAGACGATAGATGTATTCTCCCTCACGTCCTGAGTCGGTGCAGACATAGATACAGCCTACATCATCCCGGTTCAACAGCCCTGCTACGATCTTGAACTGCTTGCTGACATCCGGTATCACTTCATATTTGAATTCTGTCGGAATAAAAGGAATCGTAGCCAGATCCCATTTTCTTAATTTCTCGTCATAGGCATCCGGATAGCTCATCGTGATCAGATGTCCCACACACCAGGTCACAACAGAATCTTCCGATTCCAGATAGCCCGCTCCGGCATTTCCTTTTACACCAAGCACATCTGCAAACTGCCTTGCAACACTTGGTTTTTCTGCTATATATAAATTCTTCAAATCAAACTCCTGATTCTTTTATATTTGATCAATATTACACATCACATCTTTTTATAATACCAGAAAAACGGGGTTTCGACCATAGCTTTTATGATATCCGTACAGTGATTCCATACGACAATGGCTCAAAGTAAAAAAGCACCCCGCCTTCTATTATAGAAAACGAGATGCCCTTTGACTATTTTAGGTTGTAATAAACATTTACTGTATTTGATCTTACTGCTCGAATAATAACTGCTCGTATGTAGGGAATGGCCATGCTGTCTTTGGAAGTTCTTTTTCCAATTCGTCAGCAGGTGTTCTTACAGAATCAAATGCTGCAAATACTACGTTGTGATAGTATTTTGCCCATGCTTCGATATCATCTTCGTAATCAGCAGCTTTTGCAACAAGCTCTTCCAGTTTTACAGTTGCTGTCTTCAGTTCTGCAAGCTTATCAGAGATTGTATTCAACAGAGATACCTGTACGCTTGGCTCGATACCAAGAGCTTTGATCTCAGCAGCGCCCTTTGCAAGCTCTGCCTGATATTCCATAACTGCTGGGATGATCTCTTCATTTGACATCTCGATCATTGTGAGTGCCTCAATGTTGATCTTCTTTGCGTAATTCTCAAGCATAACTTCTGCTCTGGCTGATAACTCTGCTTTATCCATAACGCCAAGGCCTTCAAAGATCTTAACGCTCTTATCTGCTGCCAGATATGGAACTGCATCTACCATACATTTGATATTTGGAAGTCCACGCTTCTCAGCTTCTGCGATCCATTCATCTGAATAACCATTTCCGTTGAAAATGATCTTCTGATGCTCTGTCAGAGTCTTTCTGATCAATGCCTTACATGCTGTCTCGAAATCTTCTGCACCTTCCAATTCGTCAGTCATCTTCTTTAACTGATCTGCAACGATCGTATTTAATACCATCATTGGGAATGCGATGGACTGTGTAGAACCTACCATACGGAACTCGAATTTGTTACCTGTAAATGCAAATGGTGATGTTCTGTTTCTATCTGTAGCATCCATTGTAAATGTAGGAAGTGTGGATGCACCGGATACATAAGTCTTGCCCTTTGGTGATTCTGTAGCTTCACCCTTCTCAATGATCTGCTTAACGATGGATTCAAGCTGTTCACCAAGGAATGCCGAAATAATTGCTGGAGGTGCTTCATTTGCTCCAAGTCTGTGGTCATTTCCTGCGGATGATGCGGACAGTCTTAACAACTCTGCATTGTTATCAACGGCTGCAAGAACGGCTGCAAGGAAGAACTGGAACTGAAGGTTTGTCTCCGGATGTTTACCAGGATCGATCAGGTTCTCGCCCTCATCTGTTGAAATTGACCAGTTGTTATGTTTACCGGAACCATTGACACCTGCAAATGGTTTCTCATGAAGAACACATTCCAAATCATGCTTTGCTGCGATCTTCTTCATCGTAGCCATAACCAGATGGTTCTGATCGGTTGCTATATTTGTTGTTGAGAAAATAGGTGCTAACTCATGCTGAGCAGGAGCAACTTCGTTGTGCTGTGTCTTAGCAAGAATACCGTATTTCCATAATTCTTCATTTAACTCGGTCATGTATGATGCAACCTTATCTTTGATCGCTGCAAAATACTGATCGTCAAGCTCCTGTCCTTTTGGAGGCATCGCACCGAATAAGGTACGTCCACAAAGCTTCAGGTCTGTTCTCTTGGCGAATTTCTTCTTATCGATCAGGAAGTATTCCTGCTCAGGACCAACAGAAGCTGTAACCTTCTTTGCTGATGTATTTCCAAATAATGCAAGTGCCTTTAAAGCTTCCTTGCTGATTGCATCCATGGAACGAAGAAGTGGTGTCTTGTAGTCAAGTGACTCACCTGTATATGATGTGAATGCTGCTGGGATGCAAAGGATACAGGTTCCTGCATCTGTTGTTTTTACAAATGCCGGTGAGGTACAATCCCATGCTGTATATCCTCTGGCCGCGCATGTCTCACGAAGTCCACCAGAAGGGAAGGATGAAGCATCCGGCTCGGATTTGATCAGCTCTTTACCTGTGAACTGAAGAATAACTCCGCCATCGCCTACTGTACTTACGAATGAATCATGCTTCTCGGCTGTTGTCTCTGTCAGTGGCTGGAACCAGTGAGTATAGTGTGTTGCGCCAAGTTCCATTGCCCATTCCTTCATTGCTGCTGCAACAGAATCTGCAATAGATGTATCAAGAGGTTCGCCCTTATCGATTGTGTTCTTCAAGGATTTATAAACTGCTTTTGGAAGACGCTCTCTCATAACCTGATCGGAGAAAACGTGTGAACCGAATACGGCTGAAATTTTGTTCATCATAATTTTGTACTTCCTTTCTTCTGATAAAACAAAAAAAGAAAGGTGCCCCAATGATTTGGAACACCTTTGTTCATTTCGTCTATTTATTTGATACAATATATATACTCCTTTTGATTTGAAAAATCAAGAGGAAAAATAAAAATTTTGAGGGAAATATCCAGTCCTTTTTATCTTTTATGCTTGGATTAACTACTTTTCGCGTACATTCTTCCAGGGACTGCACAGCCTCATTGGAATACAGTAAGGACAGAAAGCCCATTCCAAATCCTATTAAACATATAATCAACCCCATTAATTTCTTTTTCATATCTTCATCCCCCATATCTTATATATTTCTCCAACAATATATTCGTCACACCATCAGGCAAGAACCGCTTCTATTTCAACCCCAAGCACTTCCCCAAGCGTTTCTGCCACCTTCTCTGCGGCATAAAGTTTATAATACAGTCTGGAATCCTGTTCTCCCATCTGGAAATATCCATCGATGATCGTATCCGAAACAGCCACTGCATAATATACTTCTCCCGGTACACTATCCTGATTGTTTGGATCAATATTTCCCGTTGTACCGGTAATACCGATTCCAATGTCTGCACGATATGCCTGTTTACAGGCTTCCGCCATTGCCCGCGCTGTTTCTTTGGAATATACACCATAGGTTTCTATCACCGCTTCCGGAACACCCTGCATGATCTTTGCTTCGTTGGAATAGGTTACAAATGCTCCTTTTAATATTGCAGATGCCCCTTCAGTATCTGTGATCATGGAAGCAATCTGCCCGCAGGTGATACTTTCCATGGTTGTGATCGTCATTTTCCTGTCGATCAGACAGCCTGTCAATCGTCTGTAATTATTCCGTATTGTCTTTTCCATCTGTTCATCCAGTTTTTTTCCTGCCATTTATCCTTCCGCCTTTGTTGCCTTTAATCTATTTATTATTATAATATATTCACAAAAGGATTTCCACAAGTGGAAATCCTTCTGTCATTTCTATTTATCTTATCTCTTCTCCACCACCAGGAGCTCCTCGTCGTTCTTCACCTTTCCGGTCTTTACCGGACGCAGTTTATAGCCATCCGGGAGCTCTGTTATAATGACAGGGGATATTAAGGATGGCGCATGCTTCTTCAGATAAGGAAGATCCAGCCGCATGACCGGCTGTCCGGCAGACACTATCTGTCCGGTCTCAACCAGTACGTCAAAGCCTTTGCCATTTAGCTTTACCGTATCGATTCCAATATGGATCATCACACCGATTCCCTGTTCCGTTACCAACCCTATGGCATGCTTCGTGTCGAAGACAAAAGCAATCGTTCCGGCAACAGGCGCGGTTATTTCAGGATCCGTTGGCAATACAGCGATTCCATCGCCCATCATTCCACTGGAAAATGCCTCATCTGGCACACTTGATAATTCAAAAACCTCTCCTGTAACCGGACTCAATATAGATACTGTATTATCATCCATATGCTTTTTCTGTCTGTTTCTTGCATTTCTCCCATTTTTCTCTTTGCCTGCAATGACATCCTCTCTCGGTCTTCCCTCATCTGCAATAACCACCTTCTCATCATACCCTTCCAGATAATCTTCCAGATTGGATTTGATCACAGACACCTTCGGGCCATAGATGACCTGTACACCATATCCTTTTTTCACCACGCCGGATGCTCCGCTTGCCCGGAGAACATCTTCTTTTACAAGAGCTGCATCATATACCGTACAACGAAGTCTGGTTGCGCAGCAGTCAACATCCGATATATTGGCCTTGCCGCCGAGTCCTTCACAGATCAGTCTGGAAGTCTCCATCTGTGGGCTGTGATTCCGGAAAACATCCATATTCCGGTCATTGTCTGATCCCTGCTCTCCGGCATTTTCTCCATGCTTTCTGGCATCCATATCACTTCGACGATATAATTTCACTTCGTCATTGTTATCTCTACCCGGTGTTTTCAGATCAAACCGCCGGATCAGATGATAGAACAATACATAATATACGATAAAATAACCGATACCGACAATAACGATCCAGATCCAGTTCGTCTTTGCATTTCCCTGCATGATGCCGAACAGGGTAAGATCGATCAGACCGCCGGAAAAGGTCATTCCCACACCGACTTCAAATACATGCATCAGCATATAGGCAAAGCCTGCCAGAATACAATGGATTCCATACAGAGCCGGTGCGACAAATAAAAATGTGAATTCCAGCGGCTCTGTAATACCTGTGATCATGGCTGTAAGGGCTGCGGAAAGAAGCAGTCCGCCTGCTGCCTTCCGTTTCTCCGGTGCTGCTGTTTTATACATAGCAAGAGCAGCTCCCGGCAGACCAAATATCATAAGCGGGAATTTACCGGACATAAATCTGGTGGCTGATACCGCATACTTTGTAACGGATAGATCTGCAAGCTGTGCAAAGAAGATATTCTGTGCTCCTTCTACAACACGCCCACCAACCTCCAGCGTTCCTCCGACCGCAGTCTGCCAGAATGGCAGATAGAACACATGATGCAGGCCAAATGGTATCAGAAGACGTTCCATAAATCCATATACCCAGGTTCCTGCATAGCCGGAATTTAAAACCAGATCACCTATGGTATAGATGCCTTTCTGGATTGCCGGCCAGATAAAGAACATCAAAATACCAACTCCGGTATATACCAATGCTGATATGATCGGAACGAATCTGGAACCACCAAAGAAAGACAACACCTGCGGCAGTTCAATCTTATAAAAGCGGTTATGCAGGGCAGCCACACCAAGTCCTACCAGGATACCGCCAAATACACCCATTTGCAAAGATGTGATACCGCAGACAGAAGTAACCGCTCCTGCAAGCATTGCTTCCGTACCACCATTTATCGTGATCAGCGCATTGATCGATGCATGCATGATAAAGAATGCAATAGCCGCTGATAGCGCAGCAACTTCCTTCTCCTTTTTTGCCATACCGATCGCCACACCCATGGCAAACAGGATTGGCAGATTGGCAAATACCACATTTCCTGCCTCACTCATTACCCCAAATACAGCAGCAAATATCGTCCCCGGCCCAAGGATCCGCATCAGCCCATATGTTTCAAGCATGGTTTCATTGGTAAATGAGCTTCCGATTCCAAGCAGCAGTCCTGCCACCGGCAGGATCGCAATCGGAAGCATAAACGACCGTCCAACCCGTTGTAATATTCCAAATATTTTATCTTTCATATAAAAAATCTCCCTGTTTCATAGATACATATTCATACGAACTAGTATTTGCAAAACAGGGAGAATCATTCTCTTATTTTATATTTAACCTTATTTACTTACCTTACGGAAGTTCTTCTTACCACGTCTTACAACGATTCCGTCTCCATCAAACTTCTCTTCTGGGATTGTAACTGAGATATCAGGTATCTTGTCACCATCAACAGCAACACCGCCCTGCTCTACCGCACGTCTTCCTTCATTTCTGGAGGATACCAGACCGGACTTTACAAGTACGGATACGATATCGATCGCACCATCCTTGAAATCATCGGCTGACAATGTAACAGATGGCATATCAGCAGCAACACCCTGGGAGAATAATGCTCTTGCACTCTCCTGTGCCTTTACTGCTTCTTCTTCGCCATGAACCAGCTTTGTAAGTTCAAATGCAAGGATCTCTTTTGCTGTATTTAACTGACTGCCTTCCCAGCTGTCCATCTTGTCGATCTCTTCCAGTGGAAGGAAGGTCAGCATACGGATACATTTTAATACATCGGCATCTGCAACATTTCTCCAGTACTGGTAGAACTCAAATGGTGATGTCTTGTTTGGATCAAGCCATACAGCACCCTTCTGTGTCTTACCCATCTTCTTGCCTTCTGAGTTCAGAAGCAGGGTGATCGTCATGGCATATGCATCCTTGCCAAGCTTTCTACGGATCAGCTCTGTACCACCAAGCATGTTGCTCCACTGGTCATCACCACCGAACTGCATATTACAGCCATATTTCTGGAATAACTCATAGAAATCGTAGCTCTGCATGATCATGTAGTTGAACTCTAAGAAGCTTAAGCCCTTCTCCATTCTCTGCTTGTAGCACTCTGCACGAAGCATGTTGTTAACTGAGAAATGAGGGCCAACCTCACGAAGAACATCTACATAGTTCAGGTCAAGTAACCAGTCTGCATTATTTACAAGAAGTGCTTTGCCTTCTGAGAAATCAATAAAACGGCTCATCTGCTTCTTGAAGCATTCTACATTATGAGCGATCGTTTCTGTTGTCATCATCTGTCTCATATCGGTACGTCCGGATGGATCACCGATCATAGCTGTACCGCCACCGATAAGGGCAATCGGCTTATTACCCGCCATCTGTAAACGTTTCATCAGGCAAAGTGCCATGAAATGTCCTACATGAAGACTGTCTGCGGTTGGGTCAAATCCTATATAGAAAACAGCTTTTCCATTATTAACCAGCTCTTTAATTTCTTCTTCATCTGTTGTCTGGGCAATCAACCCTCTTGCCACTAACTCATCATAAACCTTCATTTTTTCCTCCTGTAACAGCATCTGCTTAGATGCTGGCCTTTTATATCATAATTATTATCTACTTTTTATTCTGTGTCCAACCGGCTACCGGCAAAATATATGTCTTCGACCACTTTCCGGCAGTTGTTTCATCTATAGTACACATACTTTGTGATTATACAACGAAATATAACACTTTGACAAGCCTGTACTTCCACAATCCCGTCAACTCCTGTCAACTTCTCCTTCTCATCCCTGCCATAAGTGCAAGAAACAGGAATAAAAACGGTGTCGTGATCGGCTGTTCCACATTTACAAATGCCTGTACGACATATCCGATCATGCCTGCAAGAAGCGGCATACATAAAGGATCTTTCTTTACCAGCTTCACTCCATTCACAACGGACGAAATGATAAGCCCAAGGTATGTGATAAGACCAACGATACCCATAGTTACCAGATATTGCAGATATTCATTATGTGCACTGTCATAGACCGTTCCTGTCACTTCTATCATCTCGTCGCTGTACCTTGCGGACATCAATGTATAGATACTCTCATTTCCTGCACCAAATACCTTATTGACAAATGGCAGATCCTGATAAATCCGAAAAAGTCTGTTCCAGACATATCCCCGGTAATTGCCCCATTCATCATCAAAGGTAAATATCTCCCACTGATTGTTAGCTCCTGTTACCACCGTTACAAATGCAGTAAGGATCAATATTCCAACCACGCTCCAAAATATTATTTTCCAGCAGCCTGTCGTACGTTTTTTATCCCTTACAGACTTTGAAGCTTTCTTTGGGGCAACTACACAATCTGCCTTTTTTCTGCTGCCCCATCCGTAGAGCAGACTGCCTATCACCAAAACTATAGATACAATTGTTAAAATCAAGCGATGATCCACCAGCTTTGCAAGCCCTGTCAGCTTATCGTATCCCTTTCCGGTTCCGGTCGTAAGAAATGCCATCACCGTATAACCAAGAACGATACCGGCACATCCTATCAGCCATCCTAAAAATGGGTCACAGGCGGATTTTTGTCCGATCACCATACGATCATCATATGTCTTTACCCGATTTCTTATCCCTGCTAATAACAGTACCACCATCGGTACTCCGATACCAATATAAGCTACATCACTATTTGCGGCAATAACTGCCATTCCTCCAAAGAACAAAACGACTGTATATAACACACGCTTCCAGCATTTGTCTGCATACATGCCTGCCGCCATGAATAACGGAATCGTCAGGCAGAGAAAACTTGCATACATATTAATATTGCCAAATGTCGATATAAACATCGACCTCTGGTCAAATCGAATCGACGCATACAGATGAAACAGATCAATCTCCAGATGCTGCAGAATACTCATCAGATATGTAAGTCCACTCACACAGGCAAATACCGGATAGATCCATTCTTTCACGCTGCATCCTACTGCCACGCAGATATAGGCTGCTCCGACGAGAAGCAAAAATGCGAAACCGCATCTTCTTCCCAATTCCCCGGTGAATGCCGCCATCCGATCCTTTGCTGCTAAAAAAGCAAAAAATCCTGCAATCAAAAACAAAACCATAAAGACATCCGATGCCAGTATGGTATGTTTTTTTGATACTGCCCTATTACTTCCCGGATGACCTGTATTTCCCGAACGATCTGTCAGATACAGAACCAGAAGCAGTGCCATGATTATAAGAAGTGCCAGAACACCGTTCTTAAAAAAATTATATTTTGTTATGGTAATATCTTTATATCCATCATGCAGAACCAGAGGAAAAATCACAAACATATAGACCAGATACAGATGGATCACTGCATCCGTTATCTTATAAATATCTCCTCTTTTGTTCTTCTGATCTACTTTTCCCATATTTTTATATCCATTCTACAAAAGCATTTTTCATTTATTTCCAATTCTGTTTAAAGCAGTGGCGATAACAGTCTGAGGAAAGCATCCACCAGTGTAATTCTTGACATATGCTCCTTACACCAGTCCAGTGTGATCTCTTCGGATTCCTTCATCGTTGAAACCATATCGTACTTCACTTCTGCAATGATACTAGAATCATATACCAATACACCACATTCAAAATGATGATAAAAACTTCGGTTATCCATATTGATAGAACCGATCGATGTCAGATTATCATCCGTCAGGATACATTTGGAATGGATAAATCCCGGTGTGTACTGATAGATCTTCACGCCGGCACGAAGCAGCTCTTTGTAGCTCGACTGTGTCATACGAAAGATCATCTTCTTATCCGGAATCGCCGGTGTTACGATTCGGACGTCGATGCCTCTCTTTGCCGCAAGCTTTAATGCTGTCATCATCTCATTGCATACGATCAGATATGGTGTAAAGATATATACATACTCTCTTGCGTCATTGATCATCTGCATATATATGTTCTCGCCAATCGGCTCTTTCTTGAGCGGATTTGTCGTATATGGTTGAAGATATCCATCGTTCAAATGTTTCTTCTGCTCTGTTGGACGATAGCTTAAGATATGCTTATCTTCATTTCGGATACTGTTCCACAGCTGTAAAAACAGGATTGTAAAACGCCATGCAGCATCACCTTCCATACGGATACCATTATCCTTCCATTTGCCATAAGGCGCTTTCTTATTTATATACTCATCGGACAGATTAAAGCCGCCGGTATAGGCAACCTTACCATCCATAACCGCGATTTTCCGATGATCCCTGTTATTAAAGATCGTTGCCAGAAATGGAACCACCTGATTAAATGCCATACATTTGATCCCATAGCTCCCCATCTCACGCCAGTAATACTTTGGCACATAAAAGACTGAGCCGATGTCATCATAGATCAGACGGACTTCCACGCCCTCTTTTACTTTCTCTTTTAGGATGTCAAGAACCGTATCCCACATTTCACCCGGATTAATAATAAAGTATTCAAGGAAAATATACTTCTTTGCCTCTTTCAGATCATCAACAAAATCCGGCCAGACATCTTCACCCATCGGATAATACCGGACATCCGTATTCTGATATACAAGCGAACCTGCATAATCTTCTGTATATTTGAACAACCGGTATGGCTGCTGCCCTTTTATCACATCACTAAAATATGCCATATTGGCATACAGATCCGTCTCGTAGTCCCATTCTGCCGCATGCTTCATGTATTTCTCTAACTTCTTCGGCATAATGATATGTCCATAGAGCAGATAAAGCAGACCACCGAGAACCGGAAACATCAGGATCGGAACGATCCATGCCAGTTTAATTGACGGATTCACATCCTTTAATAACAGATGCATCACAGCTATAAAACTTAACAAATGCAGAATAGCCGCCACCAATACATAGTATTGCTGCAGCTTGAATACTTCTACCATAAAGAAGATCAACTGCGCCGCTACCAGCAGACATGTAATTACCATTCGACTAAATAACCTGTTCAATAGTTTCTTCATAGACAATTTCCTTCTTATTAATTTATGACAGGACACAGTAAACCGTGCCCTGCCATTTTATCTTTTATCCCGTATTTCTATTTTACTTGATCGAAGTTACCTTATATCCGGCTTCCTTCACTGTATTCTTAATCTCTTTATCGGATAACTCGCCACTTAAAGTAAGCACCGCCTGCTTCTTCTCATGGCTGACCTCCGCTTCTGTTACCTGTGGAAGTGCCTCAAATGCTTTCTTCACTCTTGCCTCGCAGTGTCCGCACATCATTCCTTCTATATACACCGTCTTATTCATCGTACCAGTCTCCTTTTCTATCTTATTATTTCCCTCAACATTTTTTGATACCATTTTTTGGTGTATTCTGTATTTACTATTATTAACATATATCTTCACAAAATTCAACCGTAATGCATTCATTACTACACAAAAACTGGAAAGGCTCATGGCAAATGCTCCAAACATCGGGTTTAATTTCCAGCCAAACATCGGATACCAGACACCTGCGGCAAGCGGTATTCCGATAATGTTATAAATAAATGCCCAGAACAGGTTCTCTTTGATATTTCGTATCGTTGCCATACTTAACCGGATCGCTGCAGGAACGGTTCGAAGACCTTCCCGCATCAGTACCACATCTGCCGCATCGATCGCAACATCGGTTCCGACTCCGATCGCCATACCGATATCCGCACGGGTTAATGCCGGGGCATCATTAATGCCGTCACCAACCATGATCACACGGTGCTCCTTCATCAGTTCTCTTACTACCGCTTCTTTTCCATCCGGCAGTACATCAGCGATCACTCGGTCAACACCTGCCTGTTTACCGATTGCTTCTGCTGTCTTTGCATTATCTCCGGTTAACATAACAACTGAATAATTCATCTCTTTTAATTCTTTGATCGCAAGGATTCCATCATCTTTGATTGTATCTGCAACTGCAAGGATACCGATCAGTTTATTCTCATCGATTGCCAGATAGATCGGCGTCTTACCCTGTGAGGCTAATTCTTCTGCCAGTGTCTTATCCGTCTCGGATAAGGTTACATACCGGCTGATGAATTTTTCATTTCCTCCCAGCAAAATATGATCTGATATCTGAGAATGGTTCTGTCCTGCATAAAATACACTTTCATTCTGTGAAGCCGCCCCACTGCTTAATCTACAGCGGAGTCCATTTCCCGGAAGCACCTGAAAATCTTCGATTTTCTGTGGCTTAATTCCCTTCTGTCCGACATATTCCATAATGGCTTTGCCGATTGGATGCTCACTGTACTGCTCCAGACTTGCTGCAAAGGTAAGCAGGTCTGTCTCACTGTATCCATTTCCCGGAACTACATCTACCACTTCCGGCGTTCCATTTGTGATCGTTCCTGTCTTATCCAGTACAACCACATCTGTTTTTCCTGTCATCTCAAGTGCCGCTGCATTCTTAAATAAGATACCCTGTTTTGCTCCGACACCATTACCTACCATTACGGCAACCGGCGTTGCAAGTCCAAGTGCACACGGACAACTGATCACAAGCACCGATATCCCTCTGGCAAGTACAAATCCTGTGCTCTCTCCTGCAATGATCCATACAATAATAGTGATCAGAGAACAGATCAATACAGCCGGAACAAAAATACCGGATACCTTATCTGCGATCTTTGCGATTGGAGCTTTTGTTGCTGCTGCATCACTGACCATCTCAATGATCTGGGATAAGGTCGTATCTGTACCGACTCTGGTAGCCCGACATTTCAGATAACCGGATTTATTGATCGTTGCGGCAGATACCTTATCTCCCTCAGCTTTATCAACCGGAAGGCTCTCACCGGATAAAGCAGACTCATCAACCGCACTGTTTCCTTCTATAACCACACCATCTACCGGAACACTGGAACCCGGACGGACGATAAATACATCTCCGACTGTCACATCCTCGGCAGCGACTTCCTGTTCTTCTTCACCACGAAGAACAATGGCTGTTTTGGGTGCAAGCTTCATTAATCCCTTTAAGGCATCTGTCGTACGTCCTTTGGAATATTCCTCGAGAGTCTTACCAACCGTTATAAGTGCAAGAATCATCGCTGCCGATTCAAAATAAAAATCATGCATCAAGGTCATAACACGATCGTTATCCTGTCTCATCACAGCATCTGTCATTGCAAATAATACATATGTGCTGTAAATAAAGGAAGCACCTGAGCCAAGTGCTACTAATGTATCCATACCCGGTGCTCCATGGATCACACCTTTAAATCCATTAATAAAAAACTTCTGGTTTACAACCATGATCGCAATTGCAAATAACATCTGGATCAGTCCCATAGCGACATGGTTATCACTGATGATCGCCGGAAGCGGCCATCCCCACATCATATGTCCCATGGAAATGTACATCAGCGGAATTAACATAACGATAGATGCGATCAGCCGGACCTTCATCTTGTGCAGAGCTGCATGATTATCCAGTTCATCTGCATCCATCGCCTGCTTCTTCCCGGCATCCTTCCGGTCTTCTCCTGTCATCAGACTGGCTCCGTATCCTGCCTTCTCTACTGCTTCGATAACTGCTTTTGGATCAGCCTTTCCTTCTACCGTCATCGAATTTGTAAGCAGACTGACTGTACAACTGTCAATCCCTTTTACTTTCTTTACTGCCTTTTCTACACTTGCGCTGCAGGCACTACAGCTCATTCCTGTTACGTTATATTTATCCAAATCATTCACCTTCTTATCAAGCTTTTTTATCATGTGCTTCATACATTCTATGCATTCCGCAAAATCAGCATCCTTGCAAGCAAATAATTTTGCGTTCATTATATCATGTGCTTCGCACATTCTATGCATTCCGCAAAATCAGCATTCTTGCGAGCAAATAATTTTGCGTTCATTATAATTTTTATTATGTTTCAGATCGAAACAATCATACGAATATATTATCCTTTCCGGCTGAAACATCTCTATGTATTTATTTCATTAATTTTTTAATAGTATCAACCAGATCATCCACTGTATCCTCTTTTCCTGCTTTGATATCCTCGATCACGCAGGTTCGGATATGCTCTGCGAGAAGTTCCTTATTAAAGCTGTTCAATGCAGAATTGACAGCAGCAACCTGTACTAATATATCCGTACAATATGCATCCTTTTCCAGCATCCCCTTGATTCCACGGATCTGACCTTCGATCCGATTCAGCCGATTCATCAGCTTCTTATATTCACCTTCTGTTCTCTGTTTTGTTTTATGACAATGGCAACATGGTTCTTCCATTCCTGTTTGCTCCTTTCTGATCTGTTATGCAAATTCATCTATTTATAAATATCAGACTGTATCTTATCAGCCATCAGGTTATTTATACGATATATTTTATATACCCCATAGGGGTATTTTGTCAAGTCAGCTAATGATAAAATATTGCAATTATAAAAAAGAGTCACCAGCGGCTCTTTCCTGTAAAATAAAAACAGAGAATCTGATATCTTCTATCAAACTCTCTGTTCTATTCTTAATTATTATAGCCCTGATTACTTCGTTCTTTATTCTACATCGACAATGGCATCATCGTTACTTTCCAGTGTATCAATATCTGAGCTGTCTTTCTCATTATCTACATCACTTGAATCGATATCTGTATCGTCTGAACCATCATCTCCACCTATAATGGTGTCATCATCATATTCATCTGATCCGTCTTCTTCTCCGCCAATGGTATAAGTGCTGTCCATCGTATCATCATAATAAGCGGATGCATCTGTACTCTGAAGAACCTCTTTCAGATCATATATCGTTCCGTCAACTGCATTTACCATGATTGCCTGTACCGGATAATCATAATCGTAAGTTCCATCTTCTTCATCTGCCTGTGCGAATATCCATACCGGTACATATTGATATATATTCTCCTGCGATTCATCCTTCATGCAATAATACGTAAGTCTTACATCGTTATATTCAATATCATTATAAGAAGTCTTATTTTCTGTATAGTATGCCGGTACATTCTTATTCAATGCACTTAACAGATCTTTCCAGCTCATCAGTTCTACATTCTTCTGCTCATCTCCTGTCGGTGCAAGAAGCGGATAACAGCTTGCATTGATCACTCCGTTTGAATCAACCTGTATCGTAAATGTCTCAGATGTTGAATCATACCAGACATCATCATCGGATGAAAGGGAATCTACCATGGACAGATCCGCACTATATGGTGCAGTACCATTTACCGAACGTCCAAATGTCATGATATATCCGTCGTATTCTGTCGCTACAACGTCATATGAGGTATCGTAATATTCCCATAAAAGCTGGGATGTATATGTAGGGATCACATCATCAATACCACAGCTGCTCAGGAATTCCTGTGCAAGAGAAACTGCCTCGTCCTGTGTAAATGTACAGCTGTTCGGCATACTTTCATCTACATCTTCATCACCATACTGCGCATCATATGCATAAACATATGTAGCGCCCTCATGTGGCTTATAATTTATAAGTCCTTCGGACGGATAATAGGACAATTCAAAATTTGCTCCCAGACCCTCTTCCGAATCTGAAAATGAAAGCATATATTCATAATCACCGATATTACCTATAAAATCTGTTGCACTGTAATCACCCGCACCTGTACGTTCGTCTGTTGCATTCGTCATCTCATCTTCCAGATAAGATATATATTCATTACAATAGCTCTCCGTCTCTGTGTCTCCCGATGCCTTTGCCTCTTCTAACATTGCCTGAAAGGAGTCAATCTGCGACTGAAGATCACTCTTTGTCTGATGTTCCCAGTCATATACATAGATTCCTTTTGATTTATCAAACACTGCCTCGCAAACTTTCTGCTTATATGCATTGTCAAATGTATTACTTTTATAGTTAATGATGGACATACTGTCAGATGACGGAACACTTATATCGTCATCTTTTATCTTAATACTCTTTAATCCGGAATCACCGACCTCAATATCTCCCTCATAAGATTCAGGAATTCCCAGACGTGAAGCAAGCGCACCACTATCTCCCGAACCACTGTTTTCACTGCTGCCGTCTCCATCCACATCATAATCCACCTTTTTATTACAACCAGAAAAAACGGTTGCTGCTGACAATGCTGTTACTAAAAGCAGAGCTGTCATTTTTGTGAACTTTTTCTTTCTCATGATTTCCTCCTAGAAATTTTCAGACTATACACTGATTTTATTCAATTAAACAAGGTTATTATAATCGAGTGAATATTTAATAGCAAGAAAAAACACGCATAAAAAAACGAAAATACTGTGAACACACAATATTTTCGCCTTTATTTCAATTATTTTTATTCTTTTGATATAACAACTTTTCCGTCAACAACCTGAATCTTTACTTTATTTGTGTCAATTCCTGCTGCCTCCAGAATATCATCACTGATCTGAACACGATGTGCCTTATCCAGAACTGAATATTCCTCATGAGAATCTGATCCGTTGAAATTAACGCCTTCCATGTCATTAATTCTTTTCCGATAGTCCTCTTTCATAATCTTCTCTGTACTGATCTTGCCATCAGCGATCATAACCACACGGCTTACTTTATTTGCCAGACTGATATCATGTGTTACTATGATAACTGTAATACCCAGTTCCTCATTCAGTTTACGGAACAGATCCTGTATCATATCCGATGTCTTGGAATCGACTGCACCTGTCGGCTCATCTGCCAGAAGTATCTTCGGGTCATTTGCAAGTGCGATTGCGATCGCAACTCGCTGCTGCTCACCACCGGACATCTGAGACGGATAAGAATTCACCTTTTCCTTCAATCCCACTTTACATAACAGATCATATGCTTTCTTTTCTCTGTCCGCTTTATTATCTTTGTCAAAATACATCGGAACCTGAACATTCTCTAGTGCTGTCATATAAGGAAGCAGGTTTCTGGAATTCTTCTGCCATACAAACCCAACCGTATGCTTTCTGTATTCCACCAATTCCTTATCAGTCATGGCAAACAGATCCTTACCATCTACATACAGCTTACCCGCCGTAGGACGTTCCAGACCACCAATCATATTTAACAGCGTTGATTTACCGCTACCGGATTTACCGATAACCGCCATCAGCTCACCTTTTTTGATTGTAAGCTCCAGTCCCTGAAGTGCCATAACCTCAACTTCATCTGTCTTGTAGATCTTAACCAAACTGTCACAATCAATGATATTGTCAGATTCCACAGAATCTGTATCAGTCCCAGCTGCCTCTGATGCTTCTGTATCCGTTTCAGCATCTGCTGCCGGCGTCTCCATTGTCTCGTCATTTTCTGCAGTTTCATACATTTCCGTATCAGTCTCATGCTTTTCGGCTGTATCATCAGCTAAGACTGTAAGCCTGTCATTCTTCTGTCCTTCCATATCCTGTTGAACATCTGTATTGTACTCATCTGTAGATACAGAATCAAGCATCTCCGCCCCAGATACATTCTTTTTTTCTTTCTTCTTAAATAATCCACTATGCTTTGCCAACGATCTCACCATCCTCTATCTCAAATACAACATCTCCGAGTTCCATCAGGTTTGGATCGTGGGTCGTCATAACAATGGTTATTCCCTCTTTTGCAACCAGATCCTTGAACAACCGCATAACATTCAATCCGGAAGCCGTATCAAGTGCTCCCGTCGGTTCATCTGCAAATATAACTTTTGGCTTATGAGCAACTGCCCTTGCTATAGCTACACGCTGCTGCTCACCACCGGACATCTGATTTGGCATATGATACATTCTGGAACTCAGTCCAACCATCTCCAGTACTTCGCGAATTCGTGAATCACGATTGCCTTCATACTCCGCCAAGCGGAGTCCGAAATCAACATTTTCGTATGCATTCATGATCGGAATCAACGCAACCGACTGAAATACAAATCCAATATCAAATCGTCTTAATTTCTCTTTATCCGCAACAGACATCTCTGACAGGTCATTATTTTCTATAATAACCTGTCCCTCCGTTGCATCATCAAGAGCACTCAGTATATTTAACAATGTCGTCTTACCAGAACCGGATCGACCTTTTAATATTGCAAGCTTGCCTTCAGGAATATCCAGATCAATTCCCTTAAGAGCATAAAATGGTTCGCCGTTTCCAACCGTAAAGCATCGTTTTATTCCTCTTGCAGTAATCATATCCATAGTTTAATCCTCCCCAAGCTTCAATGCCTGTGTAATGTTCATCTTCTTTAATATTGTACGAAGAACAATAAAACAGATAACAAACATTACTACAATAACGATTGTCAGTTTCAAAATATCAAACAGATTAACCGTTATACTTATCGCTATATTATGAGCCTCCGGCAAATATACAACAGCTACCAGCTTTACGAACAGTGCTGTTGCTGCAGCTCCGACTCCGTAACCGGCAAGACTTGCAAGTACGGAGCTGAACATCTGCTCATTGATCAGCATCTTATTGATCTCATGCATACTCATACCCATAGCACGGTAAATACCAAACAGAAGCTCTCTCTGCTTGATGGATGTGATCCAGTAGATCAGGAATCCGATCGTACAAAGAATGACTGCAACTAAAAAGCTCAATGAGAATAAACCATTTGTGATCAGAACCAATGGGGATTCCAGCATGTCTCTGACATCCTGATCAACACTTTCATAACTGTTCAACTGAATATCCTGCTTCTGTACTGCATTAACGGCTTCTTTATAATCATGCCCTGCTGTGAGTCTTCCCCATACCTGATATGGTGTCAACCCAAATGATCCAACTACATATGCATAATTGGCAACAACCAGATAACGCTCATTTTCGACGATCTTACCACTGCTGTCTTTTTCATATGTATATTGATTGAAGCCCGGCCATGCATCAACAATCGCACAGATCGGACCACTTGCCGAACCAAGCTCTACATCTTCGCGTCCTTTGATATCGCTGTATCTCGTATACTTGATATTATCTCCGATCGACAGATCATATTTTTTTGCCAGATTAGATGAAATAATTACACCATTTGAAACAGTCGCTATACTGTTCAGGTAATTAAACCAGTGTTTATCATTAAGACCGGATTTCAATTCTGCGGTCTCACCAAATTCTTTTGTATTAATGCCCATCATAACAGAACCTGACAATTCTGAACCGGCAACGTTAATTGATACATTATCATCATAAATAACGCGCGTCAGATTGGAGCAAATACCCGAAAGGCTTTCTGTATATCTCTCATAATCCGGTTCCTCATAATACCAGTGGCTCTGCTTATCCTTATCCAGATATGCACCGGCTTTCCAGCGTTCCTTCAAGATCAGATCCGTTCCCATATTATATTCGATACGTTCCTGATTATTTTCATTGATCGTTCTTGCCATATTCGAATTGAACATACCCATAGCGATCGTCATTACAAGAAATACAGAGATAAAGCCCTGTTTCTTAACCGTTCTTGTAATCTGAAGGAAAGACGCATATACTGCTGGAGACCACTTCTTCTTGCCTACGAAATAGATGAACTTAATCAGGTATTTAATCAGACGAAGCACCAGAAGACCTACCGCGAAAATAAACAGTGAGGAATTCAGGAAGATCAATGGATCCGGCTTCTTACCGGCTAAAATATTAAGTGCAATATCACTTTTCTGTTTATTGTAGTTGTACAGCAGATATACCGATACCGCTACCAGGATCACATCGAGAAATGCTTTCTCCCAGAACGGTTTGGTACTGATCTTGCCCATTTTGCTCTTTTGTTCTACGATCGAGTTCTTTGCATATTTCAAAACCGGAAGTGTCACAAACAGAACTGCCACCAAAGCTGCAACGAAACTGTATAACAACATTCCCCATGTCAGTTTATAGAAATGAGTATCACCAAACGTAAATTTCAGGAAGGATGTTGCACTTGCACATAACTTACATAACAGATAACCGATCGGAATACCTATTACAATTGCGATTCCTGAAAGAATTGCCGATTGTCCGAAATATATTCCAAGGATCTGTCTGGTACTTGTACCTCTGCTCTTCAACATGGCGATCTCGCCATCTTCCATTTCAAGTATCTGACTGGATACCATATAGATAAATGCCAGCAATAATACAATGATCGGAAGCTCCAGTACCCATATGATGATCATTATAGAAGTTGCATCATCCTGATACTCTGCGAGGATACTGCTGAAATTCTGTGTAAAATTACCATCTGCCTTCGAAAAAGCACTCAGGTAATAACGAATATCCGCTGCATTTGAATGATCGATATATGCATAATCAAGCATATCCGAATTCGTATAATATACAGTAAGTATATTATATTTCCGGATCATCTCATCAAAGGATGCCTTATCGGTAAACATCATTTTGTCAAAATCTGCCGGAGTCTCTTTCCAGTAAATATCACTTTCATCCGATGGTTCAAAAATACCAACGATCGTACATTTCAAAGTATTACCATCCGAATCGGTAAGCTTGTCAATAGATACTACCTCACCAACGACCAGATTATATGTGTCCATATCCTGCTGTGTCATCAAAACCGGATAAGTTCCTTCTTCTACCTTTCCGTTTTCCAGATCATCTCCAAATGCTACATTGATATGTTCCTCCATATCAGGCATATAGTTAATACTGAAAAATCTTCTGGAACCGAGGCTGGTCGTTGCATATGTCCCTTCAATAAACATACGGATCTGTCTGCTTAAAACCGGTACATCGATATAACTGAGCCATTTTTTCTCATAAGCACTTACTCTTGCTTCTACTGCATCTGAGTCCGGATATTCCTTTGTATCACAGGATCCTCCTCTTCCGATCACCGCCGAATATACATTGTTATCTTCTATCGCAGCGTCAAATTTCGATGATAATGTCATATCCATAGCACCGTTTTTGAACATCGGATTACAGGATGCTACTGCAACCAGAAGTACAATACCAAGAAGAAGACATGCATTGAGCCATTTCTTGTTTAATAACTTATGTCCTAAAAATTTAAACATTCCTCTTCTCCTTTCTACTCCTCTGAATCATCCTTCGATTTCTTCGATGTATTCTTACCTTCGTCCTCTATCGCACTCTTGATAATAACATCGCCTTCCGAAAGTCCTGTCAGTATACATACTTCCGTCTGTGTCTCATCTCCGAGAGTAACATATTGTTTTACGATTTCATCGCCTTCAAGTTTCCATACATATTTGTATTGTTTTCCGGATGTCTTATTCTGCTCTTCATAGACCAGGTTTCGCGGAATCGTTACAATACTGTCGAGTGACAGCTGAGCATAATTTACAAAATAGCCTTTTGGTGAGTCATAGAATTTTTCATCATCCACCTTGATATAGTATCTTGTTTCATCTGATGAAGCACTGCTTGTTACATATACTTCACCATCAATTGTTGTTACATATGCTTTCTGTGAATCCGCTGTTGCTCCGATACATCTTCCTGTATACTTATCGCTGTCATCCTTCTGGTTAACCAAAGTTATTTCCTGATTGATCAAAAGCTTTGCATTTGCATCGCCTGATCCGCCATCGGAATCATCGCCGCCGCTGTTATTTCTTCTGCTGTTTCCGCTGTTATCCTTTAACGACAGAGACATCATTTTAGACTCATTACTTCCTATACTGACAACCTTGTCGCCCTCCTGCAGCTGGTAACCGGTACTTACATATACATTCTGAACAACACCATCACTATCTGCATATACACTGATATTGCCTTTTCCGTCATTATTCTCATTCAGCTTATCCCGTTTTGCAATCAACGGATTTACAGTTGCATTATAGTTGATCTTTGCAAGCTGTTCATTATATTTCGCTACTTCTATCTGACATGACAACTGTTCAACCATATAAAGGGTATTTTCACCATCTGCATCACCCGGGGTTGCTGCCTGCTGCTTTTTCTTACCTGATTTATATTCGTTGATCTGTTTTCTGAGATCTGAAATCTGTTCCTCATATCCTGATATATTAGAATCATATTCCGTCTTTGCATCCGTAATCTGACCATTCAGCTCTAAAAGCTCTGCGCTTCCTCCACCACTGTCAACTGTAAATAACAGATCACCTTTCTTGACCTCCTGTCCTTCTGCCAGATCAAATTTGGTAAAATAACCCTCTACCGGTGATGAATATGTTACCTGATTAGTGTCCACCATCTTATAGGATCTGCTGGTTCCTGTTTTTTTGAAATTATTTAATTTGATATCATACGTTGTGTAATCGCTTGGTATGGCCGAATCAGAATCGTAATAAACAAGCTCTCCCTCTGATAAGCCGCTTACTACTTCTGTATAATTATCATCTGATGCACCGATCTTAATATCACGTCTCTCTTTATCACTGCTTTCTGTCTTCACATATACGAAATTCTTATCTCCATCCTGATACAGGGAATCGTTTCCGACAACAAGAACCTGAGATGCATCCGAAGTACTGAAATAAAGAGGTGTAACAGTTCCGGTTTTCAGGATTTTCTTATTATCCGCACCTTTTAGTTTGAATCTGACGTATGGAAGCTTGGATGCACTCTGTGCTGCTGCAATCTCCTGGTTGGTATAACTGTATTCTTCCAGATCATATCGTTTACCGTCGATCATCGTATACATTGTATTATAAACTGCCGCATACCCGTCTTTTGTGATCTGTTCTCCGGTAATCTCAATATATGGATCATTATAATCTGAAATAATTACAACATTTTCACCGCCTGCAGCAGTTCCGCTGTTTTCATCTGATCCTGACAGATTCTTTGCATATGTAACATAACCGCTCTGGTTTGCCACTAATTTACTGTCAGTTGCAAGTGATTCTTTTTCCTTAATCTGCTGATTAAGTTTTTTTACCTGATATTTATACAGCAGATTATCATAGCGGTTATTTTCTGCATTTACAGCCTTTGCACTCTGATATTCTTTGGCTCCTGCCGTATCACCTGCCTCTTCACAGGCCTTTATCTTATAATCATTTTCTTTCTGTGTCTGCTCATATATCTTTTCATTAATAGTATGTGTCTGCTCCTGTGTAGATAATGAAGCCTTTAAATCATCAATTCCTGATGTGGTCTCATCATCATCTGCTTCAGCAAGTACAGTTCCTTTTTCTACATAATCTCCGACATTCACATAGATCTTCGAAATTGTCACAGAGGACTTATAGAAATAGCAATAATCCGTTGGAACTACAGAACCATTCTTTATGATTTTCTTACCAACATCTCCTTTTGATACCGGACGATATGCTTCATTGGTTGATACCGGATCCAACAATTCGGGTGCTTTCTCCGGTTTCTTGCCACAGGAAGTCACACACAACATCAGTGCCATAGATAACGCTACCAGTCGGGCTCCGTAAGATTTTCTTTTATAATTCATATTTATCTTTCTCAATTTATCGTCACCTGCTCTCCTGCTGTTAATCCTGATTTAATAATCGTAGATCCATCTACGGTCTCACCAACTGTTACATCTACTGCCAAACGATAACCATCATCATTAATTGTATATACATAATACTGGCCTTCTGACTTTTCACATACTGCCTTTTCAGGAACATATACTACATTTTTAATTACCGGTTTATGAATAGTCATCGTCAGTTTATTATCTTCGGATATACCGGCCATATTGTCTACCGGCTCAAAAAGGATCGTCTGCATATCTTTTCCGGTTGCATCGTCTGTATATTTCTTAACATCAATAACTTTCATATTGTATTTTGCGACCTCATAATCTGCCTCGTATTCATCTCCAACCTTAAATTCATACGTATCATCTGTAGTTACTGTATAATTTGAGGATCCTGATGCCACCGTTATCAAATTGGATGCGGAATTTGCATATCCATATCCCAGACTGTCGTCAACATAGGTTACTGTTCCGTCTTTTTCAGCAATCAGACAGTAATCCTTCATCTTCTCATTCTGCTCTTTAATATATGTATCTGCAATTGTCAGGTCTTCTTTCAGGCTTTCAATATCATCTGAATAATCTTCCGATCCATCAATCTGCATCAATTTCTGATAATGCTCGATCAAAAGCTGTTTTTCTTCCTTTTCTTGTGTATATTCATCAATCGTCTTTTGAATCTCATCTGCCTTAAACTGTACCATGATATCACCGGCTTTTACACGATCACCTTTTGCCACATTTACTTTTTCAACTTTATAATCATCCTGTTGAACTTTATATGACTTTGTTTCATATTTATCCGGGGAAAGATCTAACTCCAGAACAGGAGCAATGTCACCCGACTGAACTGTAGCTGTATCATATCCTACCTTGGTATATTCATCAATATGGATCGATGGCTTACTGCTTTCCGTCTTCCTGCTGCTACATCCACTGAGAAGGGCTGCAACCATGCCGGCACATAATATATATGTCATACCCTTTTTTATATGTTTTCGCATTGTTTCCTCCTTATTACACATCATTATTATGTATCTGTTTATTTTAATTTAAGAAAAAACCATTGTAATTTTACTCTGTCTTCCTGCTTTATTCAAGCAATGTATCAGCATATTAAACAATCTTAAGGTTTTCTATATAATATTGTCATTACTTGATATTACAGTCTTCTGCTTTGGTATTATAAAAAAGAAATGTATCATATTTGCATCTTATACTTTTCTTTTTGCACATGTTTATCGAAAGTAGTATAGCATATAAATATGTCCATTTTGTGGCGAAAAATTCTGTCATACTGCGTGTGTTTTATTTTTTTTTAAAAAAGTGAAAAAACTTGTTGACATTTATATAGCACAGTGGTATTATCTTACTTGCGTCGGCGGTAAGCCGTACGGAATAAGACATGCGGGAGTGCTGGAATTGGCAGACAGGCTAGACTAAGGATCTAGTGCTGGAAACGGCGTGTGGGTTCAAGTCCCATCTCCCGCATCTTTATTTTTAGAAAACCTTTGAGGTTTTCTTTTTTTATGTCCACAAAAGCCTGATGCCGGAAGTTTTGCTTCTAATGTCAAGATTTTGTCTGTAGATATATCTTTATGTAGCAGACCTTTTCTTACATCGGTCCTTAACGATCCACCGTCAGGGGGGGGAGTTTAGTACCGTTATGTAAGAAACAAAGCGAAAGCGTTCTGCGGAATAAAGGATATATCTACAGACAAAATCCCTGACGCGGATACAGCTTCCGGCATCAGGGATTTTTTCCATCTCAAATTTTTATCATATTGGTAAGCTTCTTTTCTACGTCTTCTAACAGATGTGCCTTAAATGCACTGTAGTACTCATGTGTAAACTGTGTATAAAGGAATTTGTTCCACAGGTTACTGCAATATGTACTGTCAAAATCGTAGTAAGAGTCTGTGTACATCATTCCGTTGCTGTATCTGGTCACATCCAGATATGGCTCTTTTCCTGCATAATTCAATCTCATTACCAGATTTTTCTGTTCACTGCAGCATGCAAATGTCTCTAAGAACATCTTCATCTGCTCTCTTGTTACTCGTTCTACAAACATAATATGTCACCCTCCATGTCCCATAAATTAGCTCAAAATGTAGTTCTATTATAGTATGAACAGGACAACTCTGTAAAGGCAATTATGTCGATGTCCGCCTATTATTTATGATCTTTAAAATAACGGATCACTTGTCAGGGCAAATTTTCCGATAACGCAAAAACAGACCATAACCATCTTCTTCCGAAAATCATCATGATCTGTTTTTATCTGCTTATATTAAATTAAGCAAGCTTTTCCTTTGCAACAGCAACAAGCTTCGCAAATCCTTCAGGATCACTGATAGCCATCTCTGAAAGCATCTTTCTGTTGATGTCTACACCTGCAAGCTTTAAGCCGTGCATTAATTTGCTGTATGAAATATCATTCATTCTTGCAGCAGCATTGATACGAGCGATCCATAACTGTCTGAATTCTCTCTTTCTCTGCTTTCTGCCAGCATATGAACTTGTTAAAGCTCTCATAACTGACTGCTTTGCTACTCTATACTGCTTTGATCTGGCTCCTCTGTAACCTTTAGCCAGCTTAAGTGTTCTGTTATGTTTTTTCTTAGCGCCAACGCCGCCTTTTACTCTTGCCATTCTCTAGTTCCTCCTGATTTATTAGATATAAGGTAAAATCTTCTTCATTACCTTTTCATTTGTTGAATCTGTCATTGTTAACTTTCTAAGATTTCTCTTTCTCTTAGTTGTCTTCTTTGTTAAGATATGGCTCTTGTAAGCCTTGCTTCTCTTAAGACCGCCGTTAGCTGTTTTCTTGAAACGCTTAGCTGCTGCTCTTTTTGTCTTTAATTTAGCCATGTGTGTATTTCCTCCTTAATATATGTCATATTGTAAATTAACGTTTTTCAGTTAAAAACATTATCATACTTCTTCCTTCAAACTTGGCAGGCTTATCGATGACCGCGATGTCTGAAAGCTTCTCGGCAAATTCATCAAGAATGCCCTTTGTCTGTTCTACATGGGCAAGCTCTCTACCTCTGAAACGAAGTGTAACCTTTACTTTATCGCCATGTGTCAGGAACTTTCTTGCCTGATTTACTTTTGTATTCAAGTCGTTAGTATCAATGTTTGGAGATAAACGAACTTCCTTGATCTCCATTGTCTTCTGTTTCTTTCTGGCTTCTTTCTCCTTACGAGCAAGCTCATAACGGTACTTACCATAATCAATAATCTTGCATACAGGTGGTTTTGCCTGTGGAGCGATCTTAACCAGATCAAGCTCTGCTTCCTTTGCAAGCTTCAGTGCATCTCTGGAGGACATAATTCCGATCACCTGACCATCCTCGCCGATCACGCGCACTTCTCTGTCTCTAATCTGTTCGTTAATCATTAATTCGCTAATGACTTTTTACCTCCATTGCATAAAAAATAGTGGACAGCGCAAACCATCCACTATTATATATAAGTACATATTATAATCTACTTAGATATGAACCCGAGTCACTGTTCTTCGTGCTAAGGTGAGAGTGGATACTCTGCTTTCTTGTCTGTCTCTGCTAAACAGCTTCTATAGGTTAGCACATACATGTGCAAATGTCAAGAAGTTTTTTATTGTATCCAGCAACTTTTTTCGTTATATTTAGCAACTTTTTAATGCTCGCTCTCTTCCGCTTCGATCGGGATAAATACCCGGTCATGGGAGATTGCGGCATCTGCATCCTCCGGCTTTGCAGAACGCTTACGGGCTTCTTCTGCGAAATACATCTGGGAATCCAGTTTTACCTTGCCGCGAAGATCCTGCTTCTCGTAACTGCCATCCGGCTGCATGATGTGAGCCTTTAAAGTATCGGCAAGCTGGATCTTTAAGATGTCCTTGATCCGTTTCTTCAGATCAGGATCTTCTACCGGGAAGGTGATCTCGACACGCTTGTCAAGGTTTCTCGGCATCCAGTCCGCACTACCCATATAGATATCTTCAAATCCATCATTATAGAAATAGAAGATTCTGGAATGTTCCAGGAAATTACCAACGATCGAACGAACCGATATGTTCTCGCTGAGTCCCGGCACACCTGCTTTGATACAGCAGATACCGCGGACGATCAGATCGATCTTAACACCGGCAGCCGATGCATCATATAAGGCTTCCATCACCTTCGGATCACAAAGAGAATTCATCTTAGCAATGATCCGTGCCTTCTTACCCTGTCTGGCATTTTCCGCTTCACGGTTAATAAGCATCAGAAATTTATCCTTTAACCAGATAGGTGCAACTGCCAGTTTGTTCCATTTTCTTGGCTCTGAATATCCGGACAGCATATTAAATACTGCCGTTGCATCTTCGCCGATCGGGTCTGAACAGGTCAGGAGTCCCATATCTGTATATAACTTTGCTGTCTGATCGTTATAATTACCGGTACCAAGATGTACATAACGCTTGATACCATCTTCTTCTCTTCTGACAACCAGTGCGATCTTGGAATGAGTCTTAAGTCCGACCAGGCCATAGATAACATGGCAACCGGCTTTCTCAAGCTTTTTCGCCCATGCAATATTGTTTTCCTCATCGAATCTTGCCTTTAACTCAACCAGAACAGTTACCTGCTTGCCATTCTCCGCAGCCTGCTCTAACGCTGCTATGATCGGTGAATTGCCGCTGACACGATATAAGGTCTGCTTGATCGCAAGTACATTTGGATCGACTGCTGCCTGACGGATAAATTCAATAACCGGCGTGAACTCATAATATGGATGAAACAACAGACGGTCATGCTTCTTGATCTTATCAAATATATTGCTGTAGTCACCATTTGAAAATGCCGGCTGTGGAACATATTTCTCATATTTCAGATGATCAAAGCCCGGCAGGCCATTTACTTTCATAAGGAAGGTAAGGTCAAGCGGTCCGTTTATCTTATATACAACACGATCAACCACATCCAGATGCTTCTTTAATTCTTTTAACAGCTTCTTATCCATCGTATCTTCTACTTCCAGACGGATAACCTCACCCCACTGGCGCTGCTTTAACTGCTTCTCGATCTCCTTTAACAGATCGGCTGTCTCTTCCTCATCAATTGAGAAATCCGCATTACGCATAATACGATATGGATGCGCACATACGATATCATAGCTTAAGAACAGCTTATCCAGATTCTTCTCGATCACTTCTTCAAGCAGGATGATCTCTGTCATGCCTTGTCGCTCGGATGGCAGAATGATCACTCTTGGAAGTACGGATGGAACCTGAACGGTCGCAATATCTGTAACGTCTTTCTTCTTATCATAGATCAGCGCACCGATATTTAAAGATTTATTTCTTACAAGAGGAAACGGTCTGGAAGAATCCACTGCCATCGGGGTTAATACCGGATAGATATCCCGCTCGAATAATTTATCTACATATCTGGACTGTTCCGGTGTCAGGTCTTCATAATGTCTGACGATCTTCAGTCCATTTGCCTCTAATAACGGAACCAGAGAACGATTATAGGTCTGATACTGATTCTTCATGAATTCCTTCGTTGCAGGGATCAGCTCATCAAGCTGTTCTTCCGGTGTCATTCCGGCGATATCCTTCTTCGTATATCCCGCGTTCTTCATATCCTTTAAGGATGCGATACGCACCATAAAAAACTCATCCAGATTGGATGCCGTGATGCTTAGGAATTTGATCCGTTCAAATATCGGAATATTCTTATCCTTCGCCTCACTCAGGCATCTTTTATCAAATTCCAGCCAGGACAGTTCCCGGTTGTAAAATAAATTCTTATCACTCATTTATATACCCCTCCTTTGTTTCAATACTACTTTTACACCATAGACCTTTTCAAATAAGATATTATTCGTTTTAAACATACCTGCTTCAAGTGTAATATCCTCCAGCGTATCTGTATAGATCACCAGTGTATTATCATGTAATGAAATCCTGAGATTTGTAATCTTCTGTTTATAGCTCTTATCAAGCACATCTGCCAGTCGAAGGATAGCGGTAAGCTTGGCCACCTTCATATAATCTGCCGATCCGATCCGCCCGGAAGCCCTTAATTCCGACGGAAGGTAAAATCCATTATAATAAACCGCATTTGCGATCTCCTCTCTCTCTTTATGAGAAAGTCCAAGGATCTCTGTCGCCATCACGATATGATAAGAGATCAGGGATACATCCTTCATATTTACAAATTTACCACAGTTATGCAGGATCGCCGCGATCTGTAACTGCAGCCGTTCCCGTTTACCAAGTCCGTGTAATTTCCGTATGCTGTCAAATATTGCAAGTGCATTGTCCGATACATTCTGGACATGCGCACGGTTTACTTTATATTTCTTTGCAATCGTATTCACAGATGCAAGAATATCCTGATCAAAATTCTTGTCCATCAGGAAGGTTCCCTGCTTATCCATATAGTCGGCAATAATACCATCACAGAAGATCACGTTCGGAGTCAGGATCTCCTCTGCCCTGGAATTATCCAGAAATGACTGATAAATAATCGCCATCGGAAGCATCAGGGTGGCACGCTCATATGGAATACCATATCGTTCCGCCAAATCTTCCGGTTTTATGTCAACTACCCGTTTATAGAGAATGCGGAATTGTTCTCTCGATATACTGTTTGCAATCGAAAGCTCCGGACCAACTTTTTTCAGGTTGTTGATACCATCACCGATTGCAATAATACTCTTAATATCTTTATCATTTAAAAACAGATTTCTGAATTCTATGATCGCATTTGATGCGTACTCTTCCATCAGTGTTTCAAGATCTACCGTATCGGAACCGAACCGGGTCAGATAATCACGGATTCGGACTGCACCGATTGGAAGATTCTGTGTCTGCACCAGATTTCTTCTGTCAAAGATCGAGATCTGTAAGCTTCCGGCTCCGATATCAAGCAATGCATTATTCTTATGGGTTGCCACATCCACATCCATCCCGGTTGCCACGAATGCTTTATAATTCATAAAACGTTGTTCTGAATTACTGAGTATCTGCACATCAAAATCCGTACACATCTTAATTCTCTCAATGATCATAGAAGCATTCTCCGCTTCTCTGACCGCACTGGATGCGTATGCCCTGTAATCAGATACATCGTATTCCTTCATCTTTCTCCGGAATTTAATCAACGTGTCACACAGCTTATTCAAATTATTTTCTTCGATATATCCTTTGTTATAGGTATCACTTCCAAGCTCAATGATCGTTTTTACGGTATCAAGCTCCCTCGCACCCTTTCTTGGTGTGATCTCGCAGATCTTCATTGATATCTCATTAGAACCTACATTGATCGCGGCAAATGTCTTTCCTGCCATACTTTCATACACCTCACTTCTTTTTTACACCCCTAATATGTACCGATCAGACGAAAATCCATCGCATCTTCACAGATTCCCTGTAATGCATGTCTTGTTCTTGAATCTAACAGACTGCCTTCCATTGTAACAAAAAAGGCATATTCCCATTTTCTACCGGTAAGCGGTCTTGATTCGATGCTTGTCATATTAATTCCGTTCAGATTTATATGGCTCAATATATTGTAAAGTGTACCACTTTCATCCGGCAAGGAAAAGCGGATACTTATATTTTCAGCCTTTTCCACAAAGATTTTCTGTTTTGACAGGATTATAAAACGTGTCGTATTGTTGTCATTGTTCACAATGTCCTTTGCAAGGATCTGAAGTCCATAAAGCTCTGCTGCAAGCTCACTTGCAATCGCTGCCTGTGTCTTATCTCCTTCTTCAATAACCTTGACCGCCGCTACTGCCGTATTTGCAACACTGCACTGCTTCCACGGCTTCCGGCTCAGATAATTCGCGCACTGAAGCAAACCCTGTGTGTGTGAATATACGGTTTTGATCCGGGAAAGGTCACTGCCCGGCACACCCATTAATGCATGTGCTACATGAACCTCTTCTTCGCCGACGATGGTCACATCATTATTTCCCACCATGTCATAGATTCCATTTACAAATCCGGCTGAAGAATTCTCGATCGGAAGTACACCATAGTCTGCCTTGCCGTTCTTCACCATCTCGATCACATCTCCGAAATCCGGCACATTAATATTCTGGATCTCTTTTCCGAAGAACCTGAACATTGCCTGTTGGCTGTATGCTCCCGGAACCCCCTGATAACAGACAACAGTGTCCTTATCTACTTCTAATTTCTTCACACAGGTAAAATCCTTCATTCCATCACAAACAACCTGAGAGCTGTCATTCGTCAGCTTCTTATTCTCATCTGCCATACCTGCCAGAATCTTATCTCTTGTCTTTACAAGAGAAGCAATCTGTGCTTCTACTGTCCGTAAATCTTCCATATTATATTTATCCATTGTTTTATCTGCTCCAAATACAGGACATTCCGCCTGCAGTCTTTCTATAATATTGATATTGTCTTCAAAATTATGCAATACCATTAAATGCACATGCTCATTCATTTTTCCCGGTTTATTCTTCATTCCGTTCCAGCTCGTCAAGCAGCTCCCGGATTGTCTTACCATTGAGCGGATGTCTCTTATAGCCCGCTATATTCGACAATGGCTCCAATACAAATTCCCGCTTGCACATTTCTACATGCGGAATATGGAGATTTTCCTCATCACAGATCAGATCATCATATAAAAGAATATCGATATCCAGAGTTCTTGGTCCCCAGTGGATAAGGCGTTCCCTGCCGGCGTCCTTCTCGATCGCATTGATCAGATGTAACAGTTCATCCGGCGAATGAAGTGTCTCTACCTCGATACAGCCATTTAAAAAATCATCCTGTTCCACACCACCATACGGCTTTGTCTCGATGAAATCTGAAACCTTAGTCACCTTGGTATATTCATCTTTATTTAATTCATCAATCGCAAAATCGAGATAGGATTCCCGGTCGCCCATATTCGAACCAAGTCCCAGATAAGCAATGTGTCTCTTTCTTCGTATCTTTACTGACACTGTCTGAAGCGGCATCAATACCGGTGCCCATGGTTTCTCAACCTCTACTTCAACCTCTGACATCGTCGGATATGACAGAAGGATATTCGCCGCTACTTCTTCTGCGACTGCCTCGATCAGCTTATAAGTATGCTCTTTCATCGTCTTTTCAACCAGATTACAGATAGCTCCATAATCAATAGACAGCTTCAGATCATCCCGGATCCCTGCCGCCCTTGTCGATGTATACATATCAATATTAATTACAAATTTCTGTCCAAGCACATTTTCTTCTTTAAAAACCCCGTGATTGGCAAATATTTCCAGTCCTTTTATGCTGATTCTATCCATACGACACCTCCTGTCTGTTCTCCCTTTTACCAGATCAAACCTCATCTTTTTTATTTATGATTCAATGAAATTTTTCTTCTGTTCATTGAATCATTAAGTACTGCTTCATTTTCTCTTATTGACTGTATTAACTATGCATGATCGCCCATGCCATCTGAAGAGCGCGCGCATTTCCTTTTACATTATGCACACGGAAGAACTGACAGCCCTTCATAAGTCCCATGACCGATGTCGCGATCGTACCTTCTTCCCTCTCTGTAACAGGAAGATCGAGAGTCAGACCGATCATAGATTTTCTGGAAGTACCCAGCAGTATCGGAAAATCCCATTTGTGCAAAAGCTCCAGATGATTCATTAAAGCGAGATTCTGTTCTAAGTTCTTTGCAAATCCGATTCCCGGATCTACCATGATCTTCTCCTTCTTCACACCTGCATTAAGTGCCATCTGAACGGATTCGTCCAGATCTTTAACAACGTCGTTTAAATAATCGGTATAATCCATTACCCTTCTGTTATGCATCAGACAACATGCCACATCATGTGCAGCAACGATATCTGCCATCCTTCCATCCCATTTGAAGCCCCAGATATCATTGATCAGATCTGCACCTGCCCGGATTCCGGCTTCCGCCACGCCAGCCTTATAGGTATCCAGTGAAATTACGGTATCAAATCGTTCCCTGATTGCCTCGATCACAGGAACAACACGACCAATCTCCTCCTCATCTGAAATTAATGTATAACCGGGTCTGGTCGATTCTCCGCCTACATCTATAATATCTGCGCCATCATTTATCATCTGCTCTGTGGCATACAATGCATCATCGAACTTATTATGTGTTCCTCCATCGGAAAATGAATCCGGTGTCACATTCAAGATTCCCATTACATACGGTTTTTCATTCAGTTTAAATTCTTTGTTCCCTATAATCATCAGTAGACCACTCCTTTGTTCTTTTCGTCTTCCTTCCAGTAACACTCGTCATAGACCTCACAGTCAAAACAGCGTCTGGAAAGCTTGTCTGCCCTGTATATTACATAGGAAAGCCCCTCTGCTTCCTTCCCTGTCGTATTATGTTTGCTGATTGCTTCTAAGATCAGCTCTGTTTCCTTACCGGAAAATCCGGTTGCCAGCAAAATACTCCGGCTGTTACGAACACTTGCCAGATGATGTTCTTCGCTGGTCTGATAGCTGACCGCCCGTCCGATATCATGTAATAATGCTGCTGCATAGATAAGCTCCGGTTCCAGTCCTAACTTCTCCTCCAGATTCATCAGCATTCCGATCCTTGCTACATCCAGACAATGATCGATCCCATGACAGCAGAATCTTCGTTCTTTCTCGGATGTTCGGATCTGCTCCATCCAGTCTTTATATTCTTCATTTGCTAATATTGCGTTGACTCTGTCCATCGTCATTTCTTCTCTGTAGTCCTCTCCTGGTTTATCGTACTACTTTATCCGCGGTATCAGCGGTCCTATAAAAGATAATGAACCAAATACCACGATCACCGGCTCCGTCATTTCTTGTGCCAGTGTTTCCGCCTGTCTCTGTGCAGTAAACACATCCTCTGCCGTATCCACCGACTTTCCGTATGAACGATAGCAGTCTGCCAGAATCTCCTTATCAAGCGCCCGTGGATTATCCGGTGTTACCGTTATGATAAAGCTTGCAAACGGTGCCATGATATCCACCATTTTCTCATACTCTTTATCTGCAAGAACACCACAGATATAGATCAACGGCCGCCCTGTAAAATATGCCCGGATATTCTCTCTGAGGCTTCTCCATCCGCCTTCATTATGCGCTCCATCGATATAAGTCAAAGGCACATCCTTAATCTTCTGGAATCTGCCCTCCCACACTGTCTCTTTTAATCCGTTCTTTATATTCACATTTTTTAAATCATATAGTTTTTTTAAACAATTACAGACCTCAATTGCGGTTATACTGTTATAGATCTGATAGATTCCGGGAATCCCCAGCTCATACTCCTGTCCTTTATAACAAAACCTGCTTCCATGCAGATTTTCTGCTATGACCTGCAGTTGGTCGGTATCTGCCATGATCGGTTCTATCTGCATTTTATCACATTTTTTTAGCCATATCTGTCTCATCTCATCCTGCATCGGATATGCCACACACGGAACCTGTTCCCGAAGGATCCCCATCTTCTGTTCCAGAATCTCCTGCAATGTATCACCAAGAAACTGCATATGATCTCTGCTGATGCTTGCAAGCACGGTACAAAGCGGCTGTTTCACCACATTTGTCGCATCGTTCTTTCCACCCATTCCGGTTTCCAGTAACACGATATCGACCTTTTTCTGCACAAAATACAGAAAGGCTACCGCAGTCTCAAGCTCAAATGCGGTCGGGATCGGAAGCCCGGCTTCCTCCATATCCTCGCAAACCGGGATCACGGTCTCCATGATCCGTGCAAATTCCGATTCTTTCATATAATGTCCATTTATCTGAAATCGTTCCAGATATGTAAAGATCGTTGGGGATATATAGCGTCCGACAACATACCCTGCATCCTCCAGAATATGCCCGACAAATGCGAATATAGAACCTTTTCCGTTTGTTCCGGCTATATGAACGACAGGAACCCGATCCTGTGGATTCCCCAGTCTTAAAAGTAGTTCTTTCACTGTCTCCGTTCCGTAGACACTGCCTCTTTTTCCCGCTTCTTTCATATATAGATATGCTTCTTCGTATGTCATTCTTTAGCCTCTTTACTTGATTATGTATAGATAAAATATAATGAACTATTTCTAATGCGTTCTATGTTGGATATGCGGTGTATCATCATCAATCGGAAGGATCTCATATCCATGTTCCTCTAATTGTTCAATCAGTGACGGCAGAGATTCCACTGTTTCATGACAGCAATCCAGATCATGCATCAATATGATCGTGTCATCATAATTTAATGCATCCTTCAATATATTCTTTACAAGCTGATCCGGTGTCTGTCCGGCAATCACCGCATCATTATTCAATGCATTCCAGTCAAAATACGTCAATCCTGCCGAGTCCAGATAGTCGATCAGGTCATTCACCGGTACCTGCGTAACACGGTTTGAACTTCCACCCGGGAACCTGTAATACCGGCAGTCCACTCCTGTAACATCATACAATAATTTTCTTAATTCCTCAACATCATTCACGAAATTGTCATAGCTTGCATAGATCGTACTATATTCATGGGAATATGAATGGATCGCCAGTGTATGCCCTTCCTCCACGATCCGTTTGTACATGGGATAGTATCGTTCATTTCTTCCTATTACAAAGAACGTAGCTTTAACATTATGCTCTTTTAAAATATCAAGGATCTCTCCGGTCTGATCGGATGGGCCGTCATCAAAGGTCAGATATGCCCGTTTTCGCGTCACTGCCTTTGATGACATGGCAGCCACGCTGTCTGAATCCGGAAATTTATCTTTCTGATCGATAATGAATTTTCCTGTAAACAATAAAAATACGATCAGTGCAGCAACCAGAATTATATTTTGCCAATAGGCTGCAAAAAATCGGTCGCACTCTTTTAACGCTTCATTGTCTTTTATGTGGGATAAAACTGTTTTTATTTTTTTCCTCATTTTTATAAGATCTTCCGTTTTTTATACATCTATACTCCTGATCTGATATTTTTATTCGAATAAAAAACAGGAAATGTCAGATACTATTTTTATCAAATGGAAAAGGAGAATAAAAAAATGAAAAAATCATTTCTTTTATGTGCATGTCTGGTTGTCATGGCATTTACCCTGACCGCATGCGGCGAGAAAAATAACCCTGAAACAACCGGTACAACAACCGGGAGCAGTACAGAGGACAGCAGTTCCACAGAAAACGGGAATAATTCAAACGGTACAGGTTCTGTAGGTAAGGATCTCGGTAACATGATCGACGATGCCGGAGATGTTGTAGATGATGCAGCAAAGGATGTATCCGATGCTCTGACCGGAAACTATGATACTTATGACCATGCTTATAAGTATTTTATGGATCAGATTCCCGGCGACTCCAAGAACTATGAAGTTCGCAATAACGACAAGGATCTTACTGATTATAACTCCGGCAGCATGGGGTACCACTTTGAGCTTCATGACACCAGAAAATCTGACAACTCTAAGGTTGGTGACTTCTATGTAGATTCTACCTCCGGCAAGGTCTACAAGGCAGTCTCCGGCTCCGGCGTGTCCGAATTTGACTTCTCAACCTTGAAGTAGACCACCTTTAAAAAACGGAAGACAGGGTTACCTATTATTATGCAAGACGCTTTCGCTCTACCTTCAACGCAGTGGTACGTAAGGCTGCAAAGTACGCAGCCTAAGTACCAGCGCTCAGGCAGGCTTGCTTCATAACAGTAACCCTGTCTTCCATTTTTTTACGGTATCAAAATTCAACAATCCTATTTTTTAAATATCTGTTGTTTTTATTTATATTTTTTTCGAGAATACAATGGTGGACTTGCTTTATCAGGACGATAAAAAGTAAGACGAACGAACCGGTCGATGGTTATACTATTATGTAGCAAGCCTATCCGAATGTCGGTCCTTGATGAGCTGTATAAACAGCGAATCTAGTACCGCTACATGAAGATAGAGTGCAAACGTCTTGCGTAATAATAGGTATAACCATCGACCAGTTCGTCCGTTTTAAGATTTATCGTCCTCTTTTTTGACAATCTCATGGGTGATGGGATTTACGACTACGCCCATCTCCTCTGCCATTTTGAGGTAGACATCCATCTCATGGTCTTTTCTCTGCTGTTCGCGTTTGCGGATAGCTTTTGACCGGATGATCTCCACGATACCGAATACGATCATACAGCATCCAAAGAAGATCATCACTGGACTTAAGGTTCCTACACAGCCTTTTACCAGACAGATTGTTCCGATCCCGATCATGACGATTCCCATTACCAGATTAAACATTTAACTTTCCTTTCCTGTATAAAATGCATCTTTTCCTGCTTTTTCCATCATTTTGTCATACTGATCGTACATTCTCTGCACGCTGTTTTCGAGTAAATAATAATGCCGGATATATGGGATCAGCAGGACAAACAGTGCTGCCGCTAACAGTAAGATCTGTATTTTTTCCGTCACCACAAAGGTCACACAGCAGCCTACCGTAAGGATCGCAAATAAGATCGTCACAAGAAGATGGATCAGACGCTCATGCATGAAAAATTCAATCTGCACCAGATGTCTCCTCATCTCCTCATCAAAATCAACATCATCCCTTGCAAGCAGCTTATCTACATATGCCAGATATTCTTTGATTCGTTTTGCCATATTCGATCACCTAACCCATGTTTGCCTTATTCAGGAAATGATTCCATCCGGCAATTACCTTATCATAATAAAAGCTTACTATATAAGAATCTTCGTCAACATCAACGATCATCTGATAACACTTCTTATCTGCTTCCGGCTTACCACCATAGAAGATATAGTTCTCTTTGAACTTTCCAAATATCTTTTCATACTCATCTTCCGCAAGTTTCTGATCCGGAACTTCTTCTACCAGATTATCATTTGCATCATAATACTTATGACCTTCCAACAATACCGCTTCAATGACCGGATTCTTAAACCGTATCTCCATCTGATCGGCATATTTGTCTGTATAATATTCGTTCTGAGAATTGTTATCCTTTACAACCGCACCTTCTACATAGAGTTCCAGCCATCTTGCCCGAAGCCCTCTAAGGGAAACTTCTGCATCTCCGACACTCCCTGCCGCGTCGTCTGCTTTCACTTTTTCAACACTCTCTGCTGCTTCGCCATCTGTTTCCACTTCTCCGACTCCGACAAGCTTCATTTCTTTGATCTGTGCATCCCGTAACTGAATGGTTTCTATCTCATTTGTACTCTTAAATTTCATATTTTATACACCGTCCTGAACAATTTATAACTCCTATAACTATAAACTGTTTTTCATGGCTTGTAAATGGAATTTAAGACAGAAAAATAAGAGGAACCCGTCTTACAGGCTCCTCCTGTTTATCTAATTCAAAGCATCATAGCCGCTTTCCTTCGTACGGATCTTCATGGCGGTGCGGATCTCATAACTGAAGATCTTGCCGTCTCCGACTTCTCCGGTGTATGCTGCCTTCTGGATCGCATCGATCGTCTTCTTCTCCCATTCTTCCGAAGAAACTACGATCTCAAATTTGATTTTCGGCTGCATAACGACATCAACCTCTGTACCACGTACCAGCTTCTTATATCCTCGCTGTGCACCGCATCCCATTACCTGAGATACCGTAATACCATTTACATCGATCGCATTCAGTGCTTCCTTTACATCTTCAAATACTTCTTCTCGCACGATTGCTTCTATCTTGATCATCATATTATCATACTCCTTTCCGCAACTTCTATGAATCCAGTCCGTTAAATGTCGGATATGCACTTTCTCCCTGTTCTGCGATATCTAGACCGATCTTTTCTTCCTTATCTGATACACGAAGCGGTGTGATCAGTCTTACAAGTCCAAGACAGATAAACGTTCCGACCACTGCAACTGCTATTGTCACAACGATACCGATCAACTGTGCAACAAAAAGGTGATAGTCTCCGAAGAACAGTCCATCCCATCTGGCAACGCTGTTGATCGAACTCTTACCAAATAATCCGGTCGCGATACCACCCCAGACACCACCGATACCATGACATCCAAAAGCATCGAGTGCATCATCTATTTTCAATTTCTTCTTCAATAAAGTAATCATACCACAACAGATCGGACTTACAAGTGCACCGATGATAAATGCAGACCAGATCGGAACAAAGCCTGCTCCCGGTGTGATCGCAACCAGCCCGACAACAAGACCGGTCGAAGCACCAACCAAGGTTGGCTTTCCATCTTTTATCACATCGATCAGCATCCATGACATCATGGCACTCGCACTTGCGATCGCTGAGGTTAAGAATGCATGAGCTGCAAGGCCATTTGCTCCGAGGGCACTTCCTGCATTGAAGCCGAACCATCCGAACCAGAGGATAAATGCGCCAAGAGCAACGAATGGAATGTTATGAATACGATAAGCAGTATTCTCATAACCTTTTCGTCTGCCAAGGATAATCGCAAATATCAATGCACTTACACCGGAGCTGATATGTACGACATTTCCGCCTGCAAAATCGACGGAACCGATCTCTGCAAGGAAACCGCCCTGTCCCCATACCATATGTGCCATCGGGTAGTAAACCAGAATCGACCAGAACATGATAAAGAAGAATAAAGCCTTAAACTTTACACGTCCGACTAATGATCCTGTGATCAGTGCCGGCGTGATCATTGCAAACATCATCTGAAATGCAATATATACAAAATGCGGAATATTGTCTGCATATGGTCCGGCCTCATTCATGGATATGCCATTTAACGCAAACCATCTGAGATCACCAATGATTCCTCCGTGATTTCCCCCAAAAGAAAGGGAGTAACCAAATAATATCCACATTACAACCGAAAGTCCCATAATAAAAGTACATGCCATCATCGTATTAACGACATTTTTCCTTCGCACCATTCCACCATAAAAGAAAGCAAGTCCCGGTGTCATAAAAAATACCAACGCTGTACAGATCAGCATAAAACCAGTATCACCAGTATTCATAACTATTTCCTCCATTTTTTTCTGAAATTCTTTTGAAATCTCCGGCAGGTGCGCATCCCCCGACAGGTTTCGCTTCACTCTTTTACAAAATTCCATGGTACTTTTTTTGTAAAACAGAAAAGACGCCAATCGAACGTATCTCGTTCAACTGACGTCTTTGTCTGAAGACATACTAGCAGACCTGATTTATTTTTTCAAGTATTTTTTACAAATCCTTTACCATTCTTTAACCAGGACATCATTTTACCTGTTTTTCTAAAGCAGATCGTATTTGTTTGACTTTTTTCTCATATTACGCTATGATTTTTTAGTTATGTATTCTATTACGAAATTTAACGATTTTGTCCATGTTATGCATACGCAATAAAAAATTGGAGGATATTTAAATGTTTATGACAACTAACTTTTTCATCATGCTTGCAATCGTTGTCTACCTGGCGATCATGCTTGTGATCGGCTTTGTTTACAGCAAGCGTAACAACAGTACAGAAGATTTCTATCTTGGCGGCCGTAAGATGGGACCTCTCGTAACAGCCATGAGTGCTGAAGCAAGTGATATGTCAAGCTGGCTCCTGATGGGACTTCCGGGCGTTGCATATCTGTCCGGTATCTGCGATGCCGCATGGACTGCCATCGGTCTTGCCGTTGGTACATGGTTGAACTGGTTCTTCGTGTCCAGAAAACTCAGACGTTATTCAAATAATATCGGCGCGATCACTGTGCCTGATTTCTTTGCAAAACGATTCCATGATAAGAATAATGTTATCACAGCACTTTCCGCTCTTGTTATCATTATCTTCTTCATCCCTTACACAGCATCCGGTTTTGCTGCCTGTGGTAAGCTGTTCAACAGCTTATTCGGTATCAATTATCAGGTTGCCATGATGATCGCTGCTTTACTGATCGTTGGTTATACGATCACCGGTGGTTTCAATGCCGTATGTGTTACAGATCTTGTTCAGAGTATCGTTATGACCGGCGCACTTGCGATCGTTCTGATCTATGGAATCTCAAGAGCCGGTGGTTGGACAGCCGTTATGGACAATGCAGCCGCCCTTCCGGGTTATCTGTCTCTGACATCTACCTTTGATGTTGCCTCCGGTTCTGAAGTCAAATATAACTTTTTGACAATTTTCTCAACCGCAGCATGGGGACTCGGTTACTTTGGTATGCCTCATATCCTTGTCCGTTTCATGGCAATCGAGGATGAGAAAAAACTGGTACTTTCCCGCCGTATTGCCTCTGTATGGGTCGTGATCGCTATGACCGCAGGTGTTCTGATCGGTATTGTCGGTCTTGGTATGACCAAAGCAGGCGCACTTGAAACTCTGACCGGTTCAAACAGTGAAACTATTATCGTTCGTATCGCAGGTATCATCAGCCAGCATAATGCATTAACTGCTCTTATCGCAGGTATCATCCTTGCCGGTATCCTTGCCGCTACGATGTCTACCGCAGACAGTCAGATGCTTGCTGCTGCATCCGGTGTTTCACAGAATATAGTACATGATTTCTTAAAGATCAAGATTTCCGAGAAGACAAATCTTCTGATCGCACGTTTAACAATCGTTGGTATTGCGATCGTAAGTATCTTCCTTGCAAGAAATCCTAACTCCAGTGTATTCAAGATCGTTTCCTTCGCATGGGCAGGCTTCGGCGGTGCATTTGGTGCTGTTGTGCTTTGTTCTTTATTCTGGAAACGTTGTAATCTTGCAGGTGCGATCGCCGGTATCATATCCGGTGGTGCTACCGTGTTTATCTGGAAGTATCTGGTTCGTCCACTTGGCGGAATTCTTGATATCTACGAACTGCTTCCTGCATTTATCGTATCCCTGATCTTCATCATTGTGGTCAGCCTGCTTACAAAAGCTCCTGATGAAGAAATCGTCCGGGAGTTTGAAGCAGCCAGCCAAAAGGCATAGGCAAATCTCCCCCCTCTTACGAAAAAGGAAGCCGCTATACATATTATTGCGCAAGTCGTTTGCACTCTATTTCAACGCAACGGTGCTAAGCTCCTCGCCTATAAGGCGACTCACTAAGTACCGGCGTTGAAAAAGGCTTGCTTCATAATAGTATAGCGGTTTCCTTTTTCTTATGTATATTTTGAAATAACTTACATTTTCAAAATTACGGCTCTGTTATAGATTCACTATTATGAAGCAAGCCTGCCCGAATGTCGGTACTTAGTGAACTGCTGTAAGCAGTGAGCTTAGAACCGCTACATGAGGGTAGAGCGAGAGCGTCTTGCGCAATAATATGTGAACTATAACAGAGCCGTAATTGGATAAAAAAATAAAGTTGATTTTATCTGCTTTTGTTATATAATCAGTGAGGAATAACTATTTTCGACAGGATGATTTTTATATGGCTGATTATATTACAACTTATACCGGGGATCATTTTGATCCGACTCTGCCGGAGGCAGAACATCTTCATATCGAGGACATCGCACACGCATTATCACTAATTTGTCGTGGAAATGGTCATGTAAAGACCTTCTTTTCCGTCGGCAATCATTGTATCAACTGTGCAAAGGAAGCGGCTGCCCGTGGGTATTCCGACCGACTGGTGCTTGCCTGTCTGCTTCACGATGCAAGTGAAGCCTACCTGTCAGATGTTCCAAGACCTTTTAAGAAGCATCTTCCTGCATATAAAGATCTGGAACAGAATCTGTTAAATGTGATCTATACAAAATATCTGGGTTCTCCTCTGACAGAGGAAGAAGAACGCAGGATCAAATGCATCGACGACGACATGCTCTATTTCGATCTTCTCACTTTGCTAAATGAGCCATCGAACAGACCGGAGCCTGAGCTTCACATCAACCTTTCTTATGAGGTTCGTCCGTTTGAGAATGTCGAACAGGAATATCTGCAGTTGTTTCATATGCTGTATAAATAGTATTTATTTTTCCTCTTTCGGCAAAATGATATTTAAAAGGATTGCTACCATTGCTGCCGGTACAATTCCCGATCCGCCAAACACCAACTGTACCACCTCCGGTGTATGTACCAGAATTCCGGGATTAGCTCCCATTCCATATCCAACACCCAGTGCTACTGATACAATGGAAAGATTTCTGGCATTCAACGGATTCTTCGTGATCAACTGAATACCACTGATTACAATTGACGAAAACATCATGACTGCTGCGCCACCTAGTACAGACTGTGGCATGATTGATACCAACGCAGCAAGCTTTGGGCATAAACCGCAAAGGACAAGGAAAATGGCTCCGGTTGCAAGAGCGAACCGGTTTACAACCTTTGTCATGGCTACCAATCCAACGTTCTGACTGAATGATGTATTTGGCAGGACACCAAATATCGCTGCAAATGAAGAACCCAGTCCGTCACACATAACACCGCCTGCAAGTTCTTTATCTGTTGCTTCTCTGTCCAATCCGCCTTCCATAACACCTGAAATATCTCCAACCGTCTCAACTGCAGTTACAATGAACATAATAAGAACCGGAAGAATCGCACGCAGATCGAAAACAGGTTTTACAGGCAAAAGCTTTGGAACCGCAAACCAGGGGGCTTCCGCAACTTTATCCCAGTTCAACACCCATGCCTTTGTATATTCTACACCATCTGCCGTCACTCCGGTTTTCGGCAAAACAAAGCCCATGATCATTGCTGCGATGTATCCGAAAATAATGCCAAATAAAATAGATGAAGAACTCAAAAAGCCTTTTGTCGCATGTTTGAAAAACAAGATCGCAATAAGTACAAACAACGCAAGTAACAGATTCTCAATGGAGCCAAAATCTTCTGCTTTATTTCCTCCACCAAAAGAATTGATACCTACCGAAATCAGACTTAATCCGATCGACATTACCACGGTACCGGTTACGACCGATGGAAAGAACTTACGAAGGGGCTTTAAGAAAAAGCCAAGCACTGTTTCAAAAAGACCACCTATAATAGATGCTCCCATGATCGCGCCATATGCCAGTATACCACCACCCATGGTTGCTGCTACACTGTTAAAGACACCTATAAATCCGGAAGATGTTCCCATTATGATCGGTACCCGGCCTCCTACCGGACCAATTCCGAACAACTGTACCAATGTCACAATTCCTGCGATCAGCATCGCATTCTGAAGCAAAGAAAGCTGTAGATCTGCGAACTCACCGCCTGCCAGGCCACATGCTCCTGTGATGATCAGAAGTGGAGTCAGGTTTCCTACAAACATTGCCAAAACATGCTGTAATCCTAACGGAATCGCCTGCGAAAGCGGCATCTTTCCATCCATCTGAAATGCTGTCTCAGACAGCTTAAATATTTTTTTCATTTGTGAATTCTCCTCATCTTTATTCTTTTTCATCCAACATGGACATCAATATCTTTTCCGGAGTGATTGGAAGTTCTCTGTGCCATACGCCTGTTGCACGATAGATTGCATGTGCAATTGCAGGTGCAGGTGTATTGATCACTATCTCTCCTATAGACTTGGCTCCAAATGGGCCTGTCGGCTCATAACTGTGTTCAAATTCTACCTGAAGATGTCCCATATCAAGGCGGGTTGGAATCTTATACTGCATGAAACTGGATTCAATCGGACATCCTCTTTCATTGTAGGTGACATTCTCAAACAGTGTATGCCCGATTCCCTGTACGATGCCGCCTTCTGCCTGAATACGTGCCAATGCCGGGTTGATAGGAATTCCACAGTCAACAACAGCTACATAATCCAGAATTTTTACCTCTCCTGTATATCGGTCTAACTCAATCTCAACCATGCCGACCATATAAGGCGGAGGCGATACAGGTGAAGAATGGGAAACCGTTGCTACTGCTGCGATATCATTTGCAATCTGGTCTTTTACACTAATCTCGGCAAGTGACACACTTTGATCTGTATTGACCCGACATGCCCTTCCATTTTCAAAGATCATTTCCTCCGGACTGCAGGAAAGCATACCGGCTGCTATCGCACAAAGCTTTTTTTTCAGTTTCTCACAGGCAAGTTCTACGGCCTTACCCGTAACATATGTTGTAGATGATGCGTACGAACCGGAATCATATGGTGATGCATCTGTATCTGCCCCAAATACAGCTACATCATCCACAGAACAATCCATACATTCTGCCACCATCTGAGCCAGAATCGTGTCACATCCGGTTCCCATATCTGCCGCACCGATGATCAGATTAAATGTTCCGTCATCGGCCAGCTTTACCGTTGCCGATCCGACATCCAGATTGGAGATACAGGAGCCTTGCATCGCCATAGCTACTCCGGCTGTTCTGACCTTTCCATCTCCCATCTCACGAACAGGATATTTCTCGTCCCAATGAAATAATTCTTTGCATTTTGCCATACATTTATCAAGTGCGCAGGCATTTGCTGTCTCTCCATAATATGCCGGCATCTTCATTCCTTCACGGATCATGTTGTTTTCACGGATTACAGTCGGATCAATTCCAAGTCTTTCTGCAAGTTCATTTACAGCACTTTCCAGTGCAAATATACCCTGTGTCGCACCATATCCCCGGTAAGCACCGGCTGCCATCGTATTGGTATATACTACATCATAATTAAACCGGTATGCTTCAAGTCCACCTGTATAAAGGGGAATCGATTTATGTCCGCTCAGACCAACTGTTGTAGGTCCGTGTTCTCCATATGCTCCTGTATTTGAAAGTGTATACAGATCCAGTCCGCGGATATGTCCGTCCCGGTCTGCTCCCAGGCGTACACGAACTTCCATCTCATGCCGCGGAGAACCGGCAATCTGACTCTCTTCTCTTGTGAATATAAGTTTGGCGGGTTGTCCGGTCTTCAGTGTGACAAACGCCGGATAGACTTCACTGACTGCTGTCTGTTTTGCTCCAAACCCTCCACCGATTCTTGGTTTCTCAACACGTATCCTGCTCTTTGGAATGCCCAGTGCTCTGGAAAGGATACGACGCACATGAAATACAATCTGTGTAGATGAGATCACATGAAGCCTTCCATATCGGTCAAAACAGGTATAGGTGCGGAAGGTTTCCATCATTGCCTGGTTAAACGCCCGCATATGATATGTGTGTTCGAACACCTCATCACAATCCGCTATTACAGCATCCACATCACCATCTCCGTTTTTTTCACTTGCAACCAGATTCCGTCCGGGATCTCCTCCAACTTCCATAGGTGGAAACCAGTCCTCCTCCGGGTGTACAAGGATAGCACTATCCTTTGCCTGATGAAAATCAAGAACCGGTTCGAGGATATCATATTTCACTTTTATCAGCTTCATTGCTTTTAAAGCAGCTTTCTCATCCGTAGCCGCAATAATAGCAACAACATCCCCTACAAAACGTACATGCCGGTCTATGATCAGCCGATCATAGGGAGATGGTTCCGGATATGTCTGTCCTGCAATCGCAAACCTCTGCTTTGGCACATCCTTCCATGTATAAACATCTACAACTCCCGGAACTTTTTTTGCTATTGCTACGTTGATATCTTCTACAATAGCATTGGCATATGGGCTTCTTAAAAGCTTTACCGTCAAAGCATCTGATGATGTTATATCATCAACATAAACCGGTTTTCCCAAAAGGAGCTGCATTGCATCTTTTTTACGAACCGAATGATTGACTGAATTATACTTCTTTTCTTCCATGAATGCCCTCCTCTGATCTCTTATATTCCAGATAATTTCGAATTCCCCGTAACTGACCTTCATATCCGGAACATCTGCAAAGATTTCCTGCCAGATAAGCACGGATCTCATCATCTGTAGGATCCGGATTCTCTCGCAATAATGCAATCGTGTTCATAACAAATCCGGGATTGCAAAATCCACACTGATCAGCTCCCTGATCTGCAATAAAACCGACAAATTCAGAAGCTTCCTCCTGAAGTCCCTCTAATGTCTGTACCTCATGACCAGCTGCCCTTGCCGCAGGCACGGAGCAGGAAAGCACAGGAATGCCGTCCAAAAAGACTGTACATAATCCGCAATTTGCAGTTTCACAGCCTCGCTTTACACTGTAGCAGCCATGCTTTCTCAGAAAATCGATCAGAAGCAGATCCGGTTCAATAGAATCCACCAGTTTTTTTCCATTTACAATTACTGTTATCTCCATTTCTGCTCCTCTCTCAATTTATTTAATAATCGCTGACTTAATACACGAACCAATCTGGAACGATACTTTGCTCCGGCTCGATGATTACTTCCTGTCGGAATATGTTTCTCTGCCCACATAGCAAAGTCCTCTATAGAGTCTTCTGTCAGTCCCTCTGACAGAAGCCCTTCTTCATCCAGAAGAAGCATCGCTCGTCCCGGTCTTGCTCCCACTGATAAACGATATTCTCCGCCTACAACAGAAGCCGCACATGCGATCACCGGAAAATCAGTACTCTGATTTCTTACAGATGCATAAGAGAAGCATCCGGACGTCTTCTTTACGATCAGGCGAACCAGAATATCCTGATCCGGCTTCCGCCCCGCAAAATCTCTAAGTGGTATTCTCCCACCCTGATATAATTCTACATATGTATCCATGGCAAGAAATACCGTCAGCACATCAGAGAAACCAAAACGTCCCCAGATACTTCCACCTATCGTTGCCAAATTACGAAACTGTACACCGACAATATCTTTTACAGCGTCTCTGACAGAATCTTGTGTATAATTATTTAAGCCTCTGTGCAATTCAAGCTGTCGTAGAGATACCATCGAACCGATAATGATCTCATTCTCCGTCTCCTCGATCTGATCCAGTTTCAGATCACACAGATCAATTGCTGTCAATATCGTCCGGTTCTGCATCTTTGTCCATAACATTCCACCGATTATACAGCTGCCTTTTTTTTGATTTAACTGATAAGCCTCTTCCAGACTTTTAACACGTATATAATTCTGAATTGTTACCATAAAAAGCTCCTTTAAATGTTGCCTTAGCCGCACTATATCAAGATATATTATAGTAAAAATACTTGTTTTTGAAAAGATGCTTTGCTACAATACCGTTGTATTATTTAAAATATAACGAAAAGGAGTTATTATGAAAAAAACATTAAAAAAATGCTTATCCTTATTTTTAATCTGTTCCCTGCTTTTATCTCTGGCAGGCTGTAATACTTCATCAAAGCCTGCAGGCACGGGGACAACCGCTTCATCAGAAGCGACCTCAGAATTATCATCAGAAGCTTCTTCAGATGATGCACCTACAAAAGCTGCCGAAAAAGAAACCTCTTATCCGGTCACAGTAACGGATCAGGCAGACCGCACCGTTACCATTGAAAAAGAGCCAGCTAAGATTGTAAGCGGATATTACATTCCTTCCAGTCTTCTGATCGCACTTGGATTATCGGACAAGGTGGTAGGTATTGAAGCAAAGGCAGACAAAAGACCAATCTACAAACTGGCTGCTCCAGAGCTTCTGGAACTTCCAAATGTCGGAACAGCAAAGGAATTCGACCTGGAAACCTGTGCTTCTCTTTCACCGGATCTTGTGATTTTACCGTTAAAGCTAAAAGATGCCGCAAAGAGTCTGACAGAGCTTGGTATTCCTGTGCTGCTGGTAAATCCAGAAAGTCCGGATCAGTTATCCGATATGATAAGTCTTATTGCCACAGCTACAAATACCCAGGATAAAGCAGACCAACTGCTTGACTTTATTAATCAGAAAAAAGAAATGCTTACTACTTCTCTTGCAACCGCAGACGGCACTCCGAATATTTACCTTGCAGGTAATTCTTCTCTCCTGTCAACTGCCGGTCCAGCTATGTACCAATCAGGTATTATCGAACTTGCAGGCGGTAAAAATGTAGCATCTGATATCTCTGATACCTATTGGGCCGAGATTAGCTATGAACAACTTCTCTCCTGGAATCCTGATTATATTATTCTTGCTTCCGATGCAGAATATACAGTAGATGATGTATTAAGCGATCCGAACCTGAAAGACTGCACAGCAGTAAAAAATAACCACGTTTATGCCATTCCGGGGGACATCGAAGCACTGGACAGTCCTGTACCTGCAAGTATCCTGGCTTCCATCTGGCTTGCCGGAATCCTGCATCCTGATCAGGTTTCAACTGATACTTATACGAAAGAGATGAATTCTTTCTATGAAACATTCTATGGAATCAAAAAATAAAGCGAATTTATATCTTATTGCCGGAAGCGCATGTCTGATTCTTCTCACAGCAGCTTCCCTGTTTATCGGAAAATACAGGATCACCCTGACCGGTCTGATAGCCGGAGACTCCATGCAATGGCGTGTATTTCTTACGCTCCGTGCCAGCCGCGCTGTTATCGGTGCTATCGGAGGATTTGTCCTTGGCATGGCAGGTTTTGTCTATCAGACCGTTTTTCGGAATCCTCTGGCCTCCCCTGATATCATTGGCGTATCTTCGGGAGCCAGTGCCGGTGCAGCATTTGGAATTCTGTTCTTATCCGGTTCTATGGCGATCACAGTCTCTGCTTTTGCAGGGGCTGTTTGTTCTGTTATCCTTGCACTGGTATTATCTTCCTTAACCGCAGACCGGGATGGCCGCAGCATTGTACTTGCCGGAATCGCTGTTCACAGTCTCGCACAGACGGCACTGGTTTGTCTGAAATTAATCGCAGATCCGGAAAAACAATTGGCGTCAATTGAATATTGGATCATGGGAAGCCTAAATGGAATCAGCATCTACTCCATAAAAGGAAATATTATTCTATGCCTTTTCTCTTCAGGTCTTCTGTTCTTATTATATCGACAGATCATTCTTCTCTCTTTAGATGATAATGAGGGAAAAATGCTCGGTGTAAATGTACAGCAGATTCGTCTGATTGTTTTGTTGATTGCGACACTGGCTGTTTCCGGTGTGATCAGTATGACCGGACTGATCAGCTTCGTCTCTCTTCTGGCACCCCACGGAGCACGTTTATTACTAAAAAACAACCGGCTATCCACCATGCTGCTAAGCGGACTGATCGGTGGATGTCTGCTAACCATGGGAGATATATTTGCTCGTAGTATAGCATCCACAGAACTGCCTGTAAGTATCTTTACAAGTCTTTTAGGAGTTCCATTCTTAATCTATCTATGTATAAGGAGAAGTGATCGGATATGAAATTACTGACTGTAAACAATCTGTCTGCTGGATATAATGGAACAAACATTATCAAAAATATCAGTTTTTCCATCGACTCCGGTCAGATTATTGGTATACTGGGGGCAAATGGTTGCGGAAAAACCACCTTGATCAAGTCCCTGGCAAATCTGCTTCCCCATACGGGGAACTGTCAGCTTGATACAATTACCGTAGAATCAATTTCCCCAAAGGAACTGGCAAGGCTTTGTGGATATATACCACAAAATAACAGTATCTCTTTAGATCTCACGCTTTTTGATGTAGTTATGATGGGGTTCAACCCTGAACTGAAACTGTTGCAGACTCCAACCCGGCAAATGAAAGAAACAGCTATGCAATCACTTATCGATGTTGGTCTTGGCAACCGGATGTATGATAATTTTCAAAGTCTGAGTGCCGGTCAGAAACAATTATGTATATTAGCACGTACATTTGCAGGCAAACGAAAACTTCTTCTTTTGGATGAACCGGAAAGTGCCTTAGATTTTCGGCTACGTTATCAGGCAATGGAGCTTTTACAGGATTATATCCAACAAAATCATGCTTCTGCCCTGATCACACTACATGATTCAGCTCTGGCGCTAAATTATTGTGATTCACTTCTGATCCTGTCAGACGGCAGATTGATCGGTACGATCATTCCATCCGAAACATCAATTTTCGAGATGGAACAGCTTCTTTCCAAAATATATGGTACAATCAGTCTGTCAAAGCTTAACGATCGTCTTGGAAATAGCAGGCTTGTTATGATGAAGGAGGCTGAAACATCTTGAAAGCAATAACAAAAATTTATTTTGTAAATGAAAATAACGAAAAATTTTTTGGAGCCGGGCCATGCCAACTGCTTCATATGATCGAAGAAACCGGCTCTCTCCGTTCTGCATCAATCTCTATGGGACTTGCCTATACAAAGGCACTCCGTATGATCAATAAGGCAGAAAAAGAACTGGGATTTTCTCTGACAAAACGCAGCACCGGTGGCAGATCCGGTGGTGGAAGTACTCTGACTCCAGAGGGAAAGGAATGGCTGAAAAAATATGAAACCTACCGGAAAGCCTGTAATGAGGCCAACAGCAAACTCTATATGGAGATCTTTTCAGACTAGCGGGAAAAAACATCTGGTCCTGACAGGAGCATCCGGAAGTGGAAAAACAACACTTCTGTCATCTCTCTTTTCCTCCCCGATGCCCGGGGTTACCTCCTGGGTAGTACCGGAAAAAGGAGTCTACCTGAAAAACAACTGTTCAAAAGAAATAATCCAGATTGGACGTTATCATCCGGATCCAACCCATAAGAGAAATCAGATGCTTGCTATTCCCGAAAGCTTTGATGAAAAAGGAACCGCATTCTTATATTCCTGTCTGCATACAACTTCCGAATGGATCACGATTGATGAAATCGGCTTTCTGGAAAGTAATTCCTGCAAATATCGGCAAGCTATACGAACCTTAATGAAACACAAACAGCTTCTCATGGTCGTGCGAAAACAAAAGCTTCCGTTCCTAGAGGAACTGCGTAACCATAAGGATGTTTTCCTTGTGGATCTCGATCAACCATATGGAAATGCAGGCTGTATCATCATGGCATCCGGTCAGGGTACCCGCTTTGGTGGAAATAAGCTGCTTGCTGATTTCAATGGACAACCATTGATTGATTCCGCTCTTAACATTATTAAGAATCTGTTTACAACATGTGTCGTGGTAACCATTCACAGGGAAATTCAGAGCCTATGTATAAAACAAAATATTCCGGTACTGCTTCATACCTTTCCGCATCGAAACGACATGATTCGCCTCGGTCTGGAAACCATTGGTGATCATATCGATCGCTGCGTCTTTCTCCCCGCCGACCAGCCTTTGCTTCAAAAAGGATCCATGATCTCGCTGCTTCTTTGTGCGGAAAATGACAGAAACTCAATCTGGCGAACCTGTTATGGAGATATAGTCGGTTCTCCTGTTATCTTTCCGGCTGAATTTTTTGAGGAACTTCAGAATCTTCCTTTAAGAAAAGGTGGCAGTCTGGTAATAAATAGTCATCCTGATCGTATTCGTACCTTTTCTGTTTCAGATATAAACGAACTAAGGGATATTGATACACCTGATGATTTATCCCAATTACTTCACAGGAACCTTTAATCATCCTTGACATTTTATTTTATCGTTCTATAATTCATCATGTCATAAAAAAGAAATGAGGACGAATAAAAATGAACAAGGATCTGACCGTAGGAAAACCGGAATCTGTGCTGTGGCGTTTCTGTCTGCCACTCTTTGGAAGTGTGATCTTCCAGCAGCTCTATAACATTGCCGACAGTCTGGTTGCCGGAAAATTTATCAATGAAAGTGCTCTTGCCGCTGTTGGCAACAGTTACGAGATCACATTGATCTTTATCGCATTTGCATTTGGATGCAATATGGGATGCTCGGTTATCGTATCCAGATTATTTGGAGCAAAAGAATATCGGAATATGAAGACGGCTGTATCGACCACCTTTATCTTTACGGCTGTTTTACTGGCTGTTATGGTGATCGCAGGTCTGCTCACCAGCCGGGAGCTGCTTGCTCTGATCCACACTCCTGACGATATCATGGACGCTTCCCTGCTGTATCTGAACATCTATATCTATGGTCTTCCATTTATGTTCTTTTACAACATTGCAACCGGAATCTTCTCCGCTCTCGGTGATTCCAGAACTCCGTTCATCTTCCTTGCAATATCATCCGTTTCCAATATATTTGTCGATATCTTATTTGTAAAATCCTTTCAGATGGGAATCGCAGGTGTTGCCTGGGCAACCTTCCTCTGTCAGGGTGTCAGTGCCGTTCTGGCTGTAGCTGTTGTGATTCGCCGTCTTACCGGTATCAAGACAGAAGGCCGGTTCCGGTTCTTTGATGGCAGCATCTTAAAACAGATCTTGGTCGTTGCTATCCCAAGCACCTTACAGCAGAGCTTTATATCCATCGGAAATATTATCATCCAGAGCGTTATCAACGACTTCGGAACCAGCGTTATCGCCGGATATTCTGCGGCTGTCAAGCTGAACAATCTGGTCATTACCTCTCTTACCACACTGGGAAACGGTATATCAAACTATACCGCCCAGAATATCGGTGCGGGTAAAATTGACCGTATCCGTTCCGGTTTCAAAGCTTCCTTAAAACTGGTCTGGCTGTTATGTATTCCGTTTGCGCTGTTGTACTTCACCTGCGGAAGATGGCTGTTACTGCTCTTTCTTGACAATCCGACTGCAACTGCGATCAAGACAGGTATCGTTTTCCTGTGTATCCTTGCACCATTTTATTTCATCGTTTCCATCAAATTAATGGCAGACGGAATCCTGCGTGGCGCAGGTATCATGAACAAATTCATGATCTCCACCTTTACCGATCTGATTCTTCGAGTAATCTTATCCATCATCTTTTCAAAGATGTTCGGTTCTGTCGGTATCTGGTGCTCCTGGCCGGTCGGCTGGTGCTGCGGAACTGCAGTCTCCGTCCTCTTTTACCGCGGTGAACAGAAACGGGATTTTAAAAATGCATTTGAAACATAGAGAAGCTATAACTTCTTTTAGCAGCTTTAAAGCGACTTGTCTCTCATCTTCTTATTCATATGAATATAGAAGATGATATTGATCACAATACCAAATATCGTTGCAACCGGTGCTGCAAGTCCGATCTTCGTCAGGCTGGCATCCGGCTGGATACTCATATAATAGGCCAGCGGCAGGCGGACAAGCAGGGTCTGGATCAATCCCTGTATCATAACCCACAGCGTCTTGTCATGTCCATTGAAATATCCGATCATGCTAAACAACACCGCTGTTACGATGGTCTCCAATGCGAAGCCCCGCAGATAATCATATCCTTTCTGAACAACGATTCTATCAGTTGTAAAGATTCCTGTCAGAAGATTTCCTTTAAACATTACAAAGATAAATACGATACATCCGATCACAAGGCCAACACCGATTCCGGAATACATTGCTTTCTTCGCCCGCTTCTCATTTCCGGCTCCCACATTCTGCGAAACAAAGGATGCCATCGACTGCATCAGGGAGCTTGGTATCAGCATGGCAAAATTTACAACCTTACAGGCTACACCATAACCCGATGATGCTTCCAGTCCCAGACGATTCACGAACGCACATAATGCTAGAAAGGATCCCTGGGTCAGGCACTCCTGAAGTGCCAGTGGCAGTCCTGTTTTCAGTACTTTTCTGCAATGCTCATTCAATCTGAAATCTGCCTTCGTGATCGTAAATGAAAGCTGCTTCTTTATAAGCAGACAGATTGCAAATACCACGCTCACTGCCTGTGCTGCTACAGTTGCGATCGCAGCTCCTGTCGCATCCATATGACAGCCTGCTACCAGGATCAGATCCCCAATGACATTTACCACACAGGCAACTGCCACAAAGATCAATGGGGATTTACTGTCTCCGAGTCCACGAAATATCGCCGCCAACAGGTTATATGCAACAATAAAGAAAATGCCTGCTCCACAGATACGGACATAACTTGCGGTAAGTCCTACTGCCTTTTCCGGCGCCTGCATCAGTATCGCGATTGGCCGCGAAAAGGCAATCATCACAACAAACAGCACGGCTGAGATCACCGCAAATACGACGGCAGATCCACCGATCAATGCTCCGATCTGTTCCGGCTTCTTCTCACCGATATATCTCGCAATCAATACTGTAATTCCCATAGCAAGCTGTGTAATCACAAATGTAACCAGATTTAAAACCTGACTTCCGGTCGATACCGCAGACAGACCGGAGGTACTGCCAAATCGTCCAACCACCAGAAGGTCAACTGCTCCATATGCCGCCTGTAATACAAGTGCACCAAGCACCGGCATCATAAACGGAATTAACTTCCCAAGTATACTTCCCTGTGTAAAATCTGACTTTGAACTATTCAATGGTAACCCTCCTCTCACTCATGACCTTATAGAATTTACTGATCGTATCGATCATACAGTCCGCTTCATCATCTGAAATGTCATCCATATATCGAACTAAACGACTGTAATAATTCTTATCATATTTATCTGACAGCAATTCACCTTTCTCTGTGATCTGAATATAAGTGATCCTGCCGTCCTCCTCTGAAGCATATTTGCTGAGATACCCTTTGCTTTCCATCTCTTTTACCGTCCTTGTCACGCCCGGTCTTGGCAGCTTCAGATAGTCACTGATATCGGAAATCTTTACATGCTCCTGCTGCTCCTTAATGATATGTATGACATCCATGTACTGAATATATGCTGGTGTAACACCCTCTGGCAGCTCCGGAAGCAATTCCCGGATACGTTTTGCCAGATAACAGGCATCTAACATCCGTTTGATCTTATCTGCATTCATGCTCTGATACTCCCTTCTGATCTTAATTTGTTGAAAAAATCTCTCATAAAAACTGCTCTTTCCCTGCAAATAATGATATAAATTTACTTTCATTTGATAATTACCTTTGTTAATTACCATAGGTAATTATATGGGTGTGTACATAAAATGTCAATACAAAATTCTTGAAAACAAAAAATCTCCCTTTGACTGCGATATATTTTCCACAGTCAACAACTGCGGTCATAATACAGACAATGGGGAGATTTTATTTATATTTTTAAATGAAGTTTTGCTTTTTATCCTACATCGAGATCCAGCCAAGTGCATTTGCAACCGAACTTGCAAGAATGATCAGGGCGAAGACCGGACATATGTATTTGATCATCACAACAAAGATCTTCTTTCTGCGGAATGCACCCTCGCCATGACGAATCTCTTCTTCTATCTTATCGATTCCCACAACTCTTGAAACCAGTAAGCAGGTCATAAGTGCTGCGATCGGCATCATAACCGAATTCGTCAGGAAATCAAACAGGTCTAAGAACTGCATACCGATAATCTTTACACAGGCGAGCGGTCCATATCCAAGTGATGACAGACTTCCAAGGATCAGCATGATCACACCTACGAAAACAGTTGCTTTCTTTCTGCTCCAACCGATCTCATCCTCAAATGTGGATACTGCACTCTCAGTCAGTGCGATTGAGCTGGTTACTGCTGCAAATAAAACCAACAGGAAGAACAGAATACCGACTATTGTTCCAAGTCCCATATTCTGAAATACCTTAGGGATCGTTATAAACATCAATGAAGGACCTGCCTGTAAGGTGTCAGGATTACCGCCTGAAAATGCGAATACCGCAGGAATGATCATAAGTCCTGCCATGATCGCAATCGCCGTATCAAACACCTCAACATTCCTTGTAGCATCCTCGATCGCCGTATCCTTTTTCATATAAGAACCAAATGTGATCAGAATACCCATTGCGATCGACAGGGAATAAAACATCTGCCCCATCGCCGCTACCACAGTCATCCATGAGAAATTATCAAAATTCGGAACAAGAAAATACTTCACGCCCTTTAATGCCCCCGGTCTTGTCACTGAATATACAGCAATAAGGATCGATAATACGATCAGTACCGGCATCATGATCTTTGATACACGTTCAATACCATTCTGAACACCTGCAAAGATGATCCCAAGCGTAAACAGACAGAATACGATGAAACAAAGCTCTGTCGAAACGCCATTCGAGATAAAGTCTGTAAAATATCCATCCTTTGCCAGATTCTTTCCATTTCCTTTGACATATTCCACCAGATATTTGATAACCCAGCCACCGATCACCGAATAATACGGTACGATCAGCACCGGTATGATCGCATTGATCCAGCCGCCAAAGGACAACCATTTCTTCTTACCAAATGACCGAAACGCTCCGACCGGACTCTTTCTTGTCATACGACCGATCGCAGACTCAGCAACGATCATCGTATATCCAAATGTAAGTGCCAGCAGAATATAGATCAGAAGAAAGATTCCTCCTCCGTACTTTGCTGCCAGATACGGAAACCGCCATATATTTCCAAGACCGACCGACGCTCCTGCCGCCGACAGCACATATCCTATCTTCCCCGAAAATGAACTTCTGTTGTTATTGTTTTGTATATCCATCGTACTCTAACTTCTGCTCCATGTACCCTGAAGCAAAATATCCCTTCTCTTTTTCTTTTTACAGTGTACAGCTTCGATTCTAACATGAATGATCAATTAAGTCACTACTTTATCATATTTTCAATAAATACAGCATACCCTTCCGTCGGATCATCCACAAGCACATGTGTGACCGCACCGATTAGCTTGCCATTCTGTACGATCGGGCTTCCGCTCATGCCCTGACAGACGCCGCCGGTAAGTGCGATCAGATCCTCGTCCTCTACCTTAAATTCCATATTTTTATTGGCAGTATCGGTATGAACCGCCAGAATGTTGATCTTGTATTTTTTCAGATCCCCATCCAATCTGGAATAAATATATGCCTCTCCGGTCTGAACTTCACCAGGATCTGCGATATACATGGCTTCTGTAGCTTTGTAATGCTTCGCCACATATTCTTCATCGAGATATCCGCCGATTCCGTTATCATAATTACCTTCTACAATTCCGATCAGATCCTTCTTGTAAAGGATCGTTCCCTGAAGCTGCCCCGGCATCGACACAAAAGATCGGTTGATCTTCGTTATATGTGTAGTATAGATACCCCCACCGGTGCTGCTGATCTTAAGCCCGGTATCATTATCCGATACGCTGTGTCCAAGTGCCATAAACTGATTGCCACATAGGAAGGTAACTGTTCCGATACCCGATATGTCATCCTTCACCCACAGTCCTAACATATAAGCATTCTTATTTGTTTTCACAGGTGTAACCTCTGCTACCTGTGACTTTCCGTCCCGCAGAAATGTAAGTCTCACAGTTCCGGTATTATTCCCGGATAAAGCCTGCATCAGTTCCTTTTTTGTTGATATGGCTGTTTCATTTACAGCTGTGATATAATCTCCTGTCTGAAGCAGGCCGTTACAGGGAGAGCAAATCTCTCCCTGTGCAGTTTCCACCTCGCCACAATCTACGACCATAACGCCATCTGTTTTCAGATAGATCCCGACCGGCTCGCCGGACGGTATTACTTTCTGTCCGGACAGATCATCGAATACAAGCTCCGCATCTTCATACTTGATCTCCTGATCTCCGATATCTCCATTCCAGAAATAAGCGATTGCCAACAGTGTAAATGCGATCAGATCCAAGATCAAAAATCCGATCAGCAGCGAACGGTAACGGTTCGACGTCTTTGTTCCTTCTTCCATCCCAATACTCCTTTCTGTAAATGCTGCATAGGCCATAAGAAACATGCCTCCGGTTTCTTATGGTTATCGCGACAGTCGCCAAGGTCTTGTGCAAGCACAGACTTTGGCTCGTTGTCCGCGTAAAAAAAGAGCAGCAATTGTTTTATTGCTACTCTTAGTATTGGTTTTTTTGTTCTGTTTTTAATTAGTGTATTTTTGCTTTGTCTGCCAGTTCTTTCATATCCCTGGCATTTTCAACCGCGGCATTTGTGATCTCTGCACCGCCAAGCAGTCTGGCAATCTCAAGCACAGATTCTTCCCGGTCTAACTTGGAGATCTGCGTGATCGTCTTGCCATCCTTTACCACTTTTTCAATTCTGTAATGGCTGTCCGCCATTGCCGCAATCTGTGGCAGATGCGTAATACTGATCACCTGATGCGCTTTTGATATAACCGCAAGCTTTGCTGCCACACTTGATGCTGCTCTGCCGCTGATACCAACATCAATCTCATCAAATATCAGAGTATCAATGTTATCTTCCGATGCCATGCAGGATTTGATCGCAAGCATGATTCTCGAAAGCTCACCGCCGGATGCAACCTCATAAAGCGGACGTTCCTTTTCTCCGACATTTGTCGATACAACAAAGTAACAATCATCGATACCGAAGATGCCCGGATGCGCCAGACGGTCAAAATGCATATCGAACCGGATCTGATTAAAGCTCAGATCCTCCAGCGCCTCTGATACCCGCTTACATAATTCTTTTGCCTGAATCTTTCGTTCTGCACTTAAAGCTTCCGCTGCCTGATCCAGTTCTTTTTTTGCTGTTTCTACTTTCTGCTGCAATTCTTCCGCATATTCCTCATACTGCACAAGCTTTGCTTCATCCTGCTTCAACTGCTCCAGATAGGCAAGCACATCATCTGTCGTTCTGCCGTATTTTCCTTTTAAATTATTAATGGTATTCAACCGGTCTTCAACCTCATGGAATTCAGACTCATCGAATTCCATACTCTGCATATAATCACTGACCGATACGTTAAAATCATTTAACAACGAATCAATATTGGTAAGCTCACTGAAGATGCTCTCCATCTCCTCGTCCAGACCTTTTACCGCTTTTAAGCTTGCAAGCGCACGTCCGATCTCATTTCCGGCAGATGCGTTCCGATTATACCCTGTGATCGAATAAACCTCAGAAACTGCTTCCACGATATCCTTGGCATTCACCATCTTACGATACTGTTTTTCCAGTTCTTCATCTTCTCCCGGAACCAGCCTGGCACCTTCAATCTCTCCTGCTTCAAACTGGATATATTCCAGCTTCCGTTTCCGCTCGCCCTCATCCATCTGTCCTTCTTCCAGTTCTTTTCGAAGATCTTCAAATGTTTTATAGCAGTCTTCATATTTCTGTTTTAATGATGCAAGCGGTCTTTTTGCAAATTTATCCAGAATATTCAAATGCTCTGCCTTCTTCAACAGGATCTGCTGCTCATGCTGTGCATGCATATCCACAAGAAGTGCCGAAACATCTTTCAACTTTGCTGCTGTTACTGTCTGATCATTAATAGTATTCATGGTTCTGCCATTTACTATTCGTCTGGTTATGATGATCTCTCCATCCTCTGACGGTGTAACCCCAAGCTCCTGCAGCTGCTTCACCAGTGATTCATCATCAATAAAAAATAATAACTGACAGAAACCTTCTTTTTCCGGATCTCTCAGCATATCTTTTGGAAGCTTGCCTCCCATACCAATCTTTAAAGCTCCCATGATAATAGACTTACCTGCACCGGTCTCACCGGTTAAGATATTCAGTCCATCTGTAAAATTGATATTTGCATCTTCAATCAATGCAATATTTTTTATGTGTACATTTAAAAGCATATGTCCTCCTGTGTATTCCATGCACAAAATAACAGAATTTACATCTTTTCAATCTGCGCCTTGATCGACATCGTCAGGTTCTTATCCTTCACAGCAAGGAAGATCGTATCATCTCCTGCGATGCAGCCCATCAGGCCATCAATATCCATATGATCCAGTGCAGCCGCAACAGCCATGGCAACACCGGAGATTGTCTTGATCACGATCAGGTTCTCTGCCGCATCTACAGAAATAATTCCTGTGCTCAGAACCTTCTTATAGGAATCCAGTGTCTCATAACGATTGTTCTTCTCTACGGCATATTTCTGTCTGGCTCCCGGTACGGATACCTTGGTCAGATTCATTTCCCGAATATCTCTGGAAACGGTTGCCTGTGTTGCCTGAAATCCTTCTTCCTTCAGCTTCTCCAGAAGATCATCCTGTGTTTCAATATCATATTTTTCAACAAGCTCCAATATCTTTGCCTGTCTTTGATATTTCATCTCAGTTTCCTCCTAATTTATTTCTAAGTATTTCATAAAAATTTACATTACTTGCCTTGATTAGTCTGGTTATCTTCTCAGACTTGCGGATATCCACCCGGTCACCAACGGATAATTCCACATCATTACCACCATCAAAGGAACAGATTGCCTCTGTATCCTGCGTCTTACGCTTCTTGGTGATCTCTATCGTGATCCTCTCTTTGCCGGATAATACGATACTCTTTGCCGTCAGCGAATGCGGCGATACCGGCGTGATCACTAACAACTCTGCATCCGGACTGACAATCGGTCCTCCCGCTGACAGATTATAGCCGGTAGAGCCTGTCGGTGTCGATATCACAACACCATCTGCCTCATATGTATCAAGCACCTGTCCATCAACAGACACATTAAGCCCTATCAGTCTGGAAAATCCTGCACGGCTGATCACGATATCATTTAAGGCACTCTTGCGATACATTGTGCCATCTGCCTTTGTCACCGTACCTGTAATCATCATTCGTTCTTCGATCGCAAAATCATCTGTCAGCAGCCGATCCAGTATCTCTTCGATATTAGCAACCTCCCCTTCTGTCAGGAAGCCTACCGTCCCCAGATTAATTCCAAATAACGGTATATCGATATCTTCCGTCTCACCTGCCATGCATAACAGTGTTCCATCGCCACCGAGAACCAGTACACAGTCAAACTGCTCTTTCTTTAAAGTCTCCCAGTCCGAAGGCTCCAGCCGGAATACATCCCTCACCATACAAACTGCTCCATGTGCTTCCAGATAACTCTGTATTCTGTTTGTAACTGTCGAATCGGTGTCCTTATCGGGATTCACCACGATCATAAAACGATTCATCGGATCTATACTCCTCTTACAGGCTTCTGTGTGACTCTTCCACCATAGCCTTTATATCAAATTCTTTATTTTCCTTTGTCTGATCCTTTGTTATATACAAAAGATACTCGATATTTCCTTCCGGTCCCTTGATCGGAGAATAGCTTAAGTCAAGTGTCCTGAATCCGATCTGTCTTGCGAAGTCAACGATCATCTCAACCACTTCCACATGCACCTTCTGATCTCTGACAACGCCTTTTTTACCGACCTTTTCTCTGCCGGCTTCAAACTGTGGCTTGATCAGACACACGATCTCTCCGTCATCTGTCAACAGCTCTTTTACCGGAGGAAGTACCTTTGTCAAAGAGATAAAGGATACGTCGATCGATGCAAATTCAATCCTGTCTTCGATATCATCCGGTGTCACATAACGGATATTTGTTTTCTCCATACAGACAACCCGCTCATCGTTTCGAAGCTTCCATGCAAGCTGTCCGTGTCCGACATCCACCGAATACACCTTGACCGCACCATTTTGCAGCATACAATCTGTAAATCCACCGGTTGAAGACCCGACATCCATTGCCACTTTTCCCGCAAGACTTACTCCGAAGCAGTCCATTGCCTTTTCAAGCTTTAAACCGCCGCGGCTCACATATTTTAATGTATTTCCTCTTACTTCTATCTGTGCTTTCTCATCAAATGTCGATCCGGCCTTGTCTTCCTTTATGTTATCCACATAGACAATGCCCGACATGATGATCGCCTTTGCTTTTTCTCTGGACTCTGCAAGCCCACGATTTACCATCATTACATCCAGTCGTTCTTTCATCTCTACTCCATCATATCCTGAATCCGGTCATATATGGATTCAGCATCTATCTTTAGCATCTTTCTCAGTTCTTCTATGCTTCCGTGACGGACAAAGGTATCTTCAATTGCGATCGGAAGAACCTTCACATCACTTGCCTTTGATTCCAGATATTCCTCAACCAGAGCACCATAACCGCCATGCAGGATACCTTCCTCGATCGTCACGATCAGCTTATGTGACTCTGCCAAATGATCGATCATTGCTTTGTCTAACGGCTTGATAAACCTTGCATTGACAAAGGTCACCTGTCTGCCTTCCTGTAAGAACCGATTATATAATTTCTCGGTTTCTTCCACCATATTTCCAACCGCTATTAACGCGATCTCACTTCCCTCACGAAGGATCTCACTCTTTCCGTATTCGACCGGCTCATTATAATCTTTTAAGCCGTAATATGCCTGTCCTCTGGCGTATTTGATCGCTACCGGTCCGTCATAGGCTACTGCCCATTCCATCGCTCTAGTGAGCTCATAGCGGTTCTTCGGAGCCATAATGACCAGATTCGGAATATGCGATAAAAATGCCGTATCAAAGATTCCCTGATGTGTCTCACCATCTGCCCCGACCAGCCCTGACCGGTCGATTGCAAATATCACATGCAGGTTCTGCATACAGACATCGTGCAGGATCTGATCGTAAGCCCGCTGTAAGAAGGAAGAATATACTGCTACCACAGGGATCATACCTTCCGCAGCAAGTCCTGCCGCAAATGTGACCGCATGTTCTTCTGCGATTCCCACATCAAAGGTTCGATCCGGGAATCTCTCTGCAAATTTATTGACTCCGGTTCCCTTGCTCATTGCCGCTGTGATCGCAACGATCCGGGTATTTTCCGTTCCGAGCTCTACTAACTTTCTTGCAAATACACCTGTATAGGATAAACCTTTTTCGACATTTTTAACTTTACCGGTTTCAATATCAAAGGAACTGATTCCATGGAAATAGCATGGATGCTTCTCCGCAAATTTATACCCTTTTCCCTTGATCGTTTTTATATGAACCAGAATCGGTTTATTTAACTTAAATGCACGTTTAAAGGTTTCTTCCATCAATCTTATATTGTGTCCATCGATCGGACCGATATAGGTAACACCCATTTCTTCAAAGAACATTCCCGGAACAAACATCTGCTTCAAAGAATCCTTCGACCGCTTCAGTCCTTTAGCAAGCTTCTCGCCTGCTACCGGTATATGCATCAATGCTTTCTCGATTCCGTTTTTCAGATCATTATATGGCTGACCGACACGAAGCTTACTCAGATAGCTTGACATTCCTCCTACATTGTGGTCGATCGACATCTCATTGTCATTCAGCACGACCAGACATCCGGTCTTGACCTCTGCCATGTTATTTAGCGCTTCATAGACCATACCACCGGTGAAGGAACCGTCACCGACAACGGCTGCAATCTTCTCCTTCGTTCCTTTGATCCCTCTTGCGCATGCCATACCAAGTGCCGCCGACATCGCGGTCGAACTGTGTCCTGTATTAAAAGCATCACAATCACTCTCACTGGTCTTGGGAAATCCGCTTAAACCGCCAAACTTCCGTAATGTTGTCATCTGATCTTTTCGTCCGGTCAGGATCTTATGCACATAGGACTGATGTCCTACATCCCATACCAACTTATCAGCCGGGAAATCCATCGCACGATGAAGTGCGATCGTAAGTTCCACGCACCCAAGGTTTGACGCCAGATGCCCACCCGTCTCACTGACATTTGCGATCAGAAACTCCCGGATATCCTGTGCCAGCTCCGGCAGATCTTTCTCATCTATTTTCTTTATGTCATTTGGTTCTTGTATTCGATCCAGTATACTCATATCTTTCATCTCTGTTATTTCTTTCTGTTGACCAGTTCCAGAATCAATTCATCCAGAAATTCATTCTTATACGGAAGCTGATCCAGTCTTGTAACCGCACGCTTAGATATCTCCGCGACATCCTTCTTGGACTCCTCAAGTCCGTGGATCGTGACATAGGTTACTTTACCATTTTCTTCATCTGAGCAGACAGGCTTTCCAAGCACTGCACTGTCACCCAGAATATCCAGAAGATCGTCCTGGATCTGGAATGCCAGTCCGATATCCGATGCGATCATTTCGACCTGCTTCAATTCATCTTCCGTTGCTCCGGCAAGAACTGCACCGATCATCATAGATGCTTCGATCAACGCACCGGTCTTATTCTCATACACAAAATGAAGCTGATCACCACTCATCTGCTTCCCTGTCATCTCTACATCTACAACCTGACCACCGATCATTCCGTTTACACCTGCTTTTTTTGCAAGGATCGTGAATGCCCTGGCAACAGTCTGATCCCCCGGTTCCAGTTCAAATGCCTTACAGGCTGTCTCAAATGCATAATTTAAAAGCGCATCACCAGCAAGGATCGCCATTGCCTCACCAAATACCACATGCGAAGTCTTTCTTCCTCTGCGGTATTCATCATTATCCAATGCCGGCAGATCATCATGGATCAGGGAATAGGTATGTATCATCTCGATCGCTGCCATAAACGGCTCTACAACTTTTCCTGTTCCGCCAAATAAACGGTAGGTTTCCTGCATTAATAACGGACGTAGTCTCTTTCCCCCTGCCTGAAAGGAATAGTTCATTGCCTTAAATATAGTTTTCTGAAACCCTTCTTCTGCCGGTGCATATGTGTATATAATATTCTGTACTTCCTTTGTATGAAGTTCTAATTTATTCTTTTCCACTGTTCTCTCCACTTAATACGATCATTTCTTTTTCAACATCACACAAATCATCCTTACATGCCTGAACAAGCTGTACGCCCTCTGCGTAGGCTGCCAGACTATCCTTTAACGATGTCGCAGGATTCTCTAAGACAGCCGTGATCGCTTCTATTTTATTCAGGGATTCCTCGATTGAGAAATCCTTCTTTTCCATCTTCTCTGCCATTTCTAATCTTCCTCTTTCACATCCGTTACTCTTGTCTCGATCAGACCATCATGAACACGGATGGTAATGTGGTCATCTTTTTCTATCTCTTTTATCGTCGTTACCGGCGTTCCGGTCTTTTCGATATATCCAAATCCATTTATAAGCTTCGCCGATGGTGACAGACCATGCAGACGTTCTGCAAGAAGCATCACCCGATGTTCGTATCTGTCGTATTTATTCTTCATAGCACGGTTTAAACGATCTGACAGATCATCCAGATAAATCTGCTGCTGTGCAAGCCTCTGCTTCGGATTCAGGATACGAAGATGCCTTTCTGCAGCCTGCAGCTTCTCCTGATATACTGCAAGTCTCCGTTTCATCAGATAATCCATCTGTCGTCCCTGATTTATGACCTGATGGACTGTAGACATCACATCCGGGATTGCCTGCTCACAGGCGGCTGATGGTGTCGGTGCTCGAAGATCTGCTGCATAATCTGCGATCGTATTATCAATCTCATGACCTGTACCGGAAATGATCGGCGTCTTTGCATGGTAGATTGCCCATGCAACGACCTCCTCATTAAACGCCCAGAGATCTTCGATCGAGCCGCCGCCACGACCGATAATGATCGTATCTACGCCCATGTTATCCAACACTTCGATTCCATGCGCAATATCTTCTGCTGCCCCATCTCCCTGTACCTTTGCCGGATACAGGATAAGCTGGACATATGGATTTCTTCTCTTTGCGATGTTTCTGATATCCTGGATCGCCGCACCTGTCTGTGCTGTCACGATGCCTACCCGCTTCGGATATGCCGGTATCGGCTTCTTGATATCAAATTCAAACAGTCCCTGTTCATACAGCTTCTGTTTCAACTGTTCATACCGCTCATAGAGATTTCCAATCCCATCCAGCTTGATCTCTTTTACATATAACTGATATCTGCCATCCCGTTCGTAGATATTCACACTTCCGTGGCAGACTACCTGCTGCCCGTTTTCCAGTTTGAAATCAAGACCGGAATATGCATAACTTTTAAACATAACAGCCATGATCGAACCGGTCTCATCCTTCAATGAAAAATAGATATGCCCGGAACTGTGATATTTGCAGTTAGAGACTTCTCCCTTCACATAAATATCACCAAGCAGATAATCACTGCTGATCAGATTCTTGATATATCCATTTACCTGTCCGACGGTATAGCTTTTCTTTGCCATATTCTCACCTAATCTGCAAGCTTTGCAAGAAGTGCATTAATGAAGCTCTTTGCTTCTACATCGCAGTATGTCTTTGCAAGCTCTACTGCTTCATTGATCGCTACCTTTACAGGAATATCTTCATCAAACTTGATCTCATATACAGCCAGTCTTAAGATAGCAAGCTCGGCTTTTCCGATTCTTCCAAGCTTCCATCCCTGTGAGATACCACTGATGATTTCATCGATCTCAGTAATATGGGAAACAACTGCCTCTACACGATCTATGATATATGCTTTTTCTTCCTCTGTCATGGCAACAGCATCCATCTTGTTATCGTCTTCATCATAAAGGCTGGCATGCTCCAGTTCGAGCTCTGCTTCTTCTCTGATCTCTGAAACATCATTGAATTCCAGACTGAATAAAATTTTAAATACGGTTTCTCTTATCTCTCGTCTTGTCATATGTTCCTCTCTAGTTTGCGTCTGCCATGCGAACGCCGGCTACACGTATATTTACCTTGGTTACATTAAGACCTGTCATTGTCTCAATTGCCTGCTTTACTTTATCCTGAACCTGTGTTGTCACAGTCGGAATGCTATACTCATATAATACGTCAATCGCAAGATCTACTTTCACTTCACCCGGCAGTAATTCTACCTTCACTCCCTTTGCCGGATTCTTCTTGCCCAAACGGCTTGCGAGTTCATTTGATAATGAGCCAGCAAGTCTTGATACGCCATCTACCTCAGTTGCAGCCAGACCTGCGATGATCGCGATTACTTCGCCCGCGATCTGTACATGTCCGATAGAATTTTCTTCTTCTATATTTTCATACGTGCTTGTATTCTCTTCACTCATTCTGTATACCTCCAGACTTCCTGTATTTGTACATATTGATTCAATATTATACCGCAATTATGAAAAACATTCAACACCCGGAATTGACGGGGAAAATTCAGAATAGCTGCTGGTTTTGTGAAGGATATGCAGCTATGGGCTGTCGGCTGGTACTTGTATCCTATAACAACACACTTCTCTTCCTATGAACTGCACATGTCTTATCCGCACATACTTCTGTGCAAACTCGCCTGCGGCTCAAACATGCACCCGTATGTGCTGACAATGTGCACTTCATAACGGAAGCTTCACTAATGTTGTTATAGGATACAAGTACCAGCCAGACAGATCATACCTGCATATCCATTCACTTTGTACAATAGCTAATTCCGAATTTATTCATATTCTTTGAACTATCTTATGACTTTATACTAATTTATAGTTTCCAACATAGTATCTGCATTGTTGGTAATGTTTATTTATATTTTGGCATAATATAATTAAAACGTATATCCGTTGCGATTTCTTCATCTTTGACGATAATACATATTTTTACATAATAAAATACATCTTGTAACAGACACTCTTGCTGTTTAGTTGTACAAAACAGGCAGGATGTTATGCACCCTGCCTGAAAAGCTTTATAATAATATCAATATTTCACTTTTAAATAAATCATCTGTTCATTTAATCTTCATAGTCACTGTCATAAGTTAAATTGAATATTACATTTGCAACATTTCCACTTTCTTTTGATAACTTATAATAGTAAGTATGACCCGCATACATATATGCAGTAATTGACGCACTGGAACTTGAATCAAACCAGTCATATCTATCATTCGAACTATCCGGATCTGAGTATTCATATACATCTATACTCTTATCCAGTCCGCTTACACTTGGCACATAGAATTCATAATATCCGCTTGTTGTAGGTGTAAATTTAAGAATCGCAGGACTGACCGGAGATACTGTAATGCTCTGATTTGAACCCGTATTGACTGTGCTTATATTACTGGAAATAACAACATTTGCTGTTACCATAGTACTGTTTCCTGCAACTGTTACATATGCTGTAGCCGTATAGTCATATATGGAGTTCTTCGTCTTGCTTGTTAATACATAATTTCCATTTTTCAGGTAAAGTGTATTTCCGAATCCACAGCTCTTACCGGTAGCATCATACCAGGTTTCGAATGAAGAATCTGATACAATTGAATTATTGGAATAAATCATAACCTTGTAAAGCGGAAGCTGGATATCATAACCTGACTGGGTAGCCTGAAGCGACTGGGAGTACAGATACTTCAATGTTCCTTTGTAAGAAGCTTCAATATCATATGTACCCTGCTCTAATGTAATAGAATATGCACCTTCACTATTTGCCGATGTGCCGATATCTGAACTATAACGGCTTGCTTTATTCTGATTTGTAAATGAAATATCTGCATATGGAACTGGATTTCCATTCATATCCTTTACAATACCTGCGATTGTAACGCCCTGCTTTACATGAGCTACAACCTGTGTAGAAGTCTGAAGAGCCGGATTATTTTTATCTGTTACAACAACAGTAAATACATAATCACCAGCCATTGGAAGGGTTCCATGTAATTCTCCGTCACTGTCAATCACACAATTATAGTTTGTGCCGGTTAACGCATAAGAATAACTGCCGCTTCCACCTGCAGCGGTTACATACTGACTGAAATAAACGCCCTGTGCAGAGCCATACACCAGGTAAGACGGTGTTGCGGCTGCATAAAGACTGCTGTCATTATATACAAGCCATGTAACGGTCTCTGTCATACGATTACCTAATTCATCATCTGTTACGATCGTAACATTATAAACACCTGCCTGAACCGGTGAACCATAGAACTGAACATAAGAATAACTGTTTGAATAGACAACCTTATATCCTACACCGGCCGGTAAACCGGAAACTGTTGCAGTTGCAAATCCATAACCATCCAGATCATATCTGTATCCACCTGAACTGGAATCCATCTTGGTACCTACAGCCACCTTGTAGATACTTTCATCTGTATACTGGAATGCGCCCTTTGTATAATAAACTTCCTTCTCCGTACCATACTTTGGAATTGCAACCTTTACATAATGATCCTCGTACAGACCTGTCTCATCATTCAGTGTTAAAATGTAATTTACACCATCTGAAGATGATATGCTGTCGATCACACACTGTTTTCTGTATACACCTGTTGCATACTCCTTTGTATATAATACGAAATCATTTACATTAAGTGATTTTGCAGGAGAAATAGATACCTGAACAGAATGATCGTTCAAAGCAGTAAGTCCTGTAATAACTGCAGGTACTTCCTGTTTCTTCTTTACTGTTACTTTACAGACTTTTTTCTTACCGGAACCATCCTTTGCAAGTGCTGTGATCTTTACTGTACCTGCTTTGATTCCCTTTACTACACCGTTTGCTGATACAGTAGCAATTTTCTTGTTTGATGTCTTCCATACAACTGACTTGCTGCTGGCTTTTTTAGGAGCAACTGTTGCCTTCAGCTTTAAGGTCTTGCCTACTGTCAGGCTTGCCTTTGTCTTACTTAACTTGATGCTTGTTACCGGCGTTCCTACCGTCACCTTGATCTTAACTGTTTTTTTCTTGTTTGCCTTAGAAATAACAGTTATCACTGCTTTTCCGTTTTTCTTAGCTGTGATCTTACCCTTTGCATTTACAGTTGCAACTTTCTTGTTACTGGTCTTATAGGTAACTGCTTTTGATACCTTTTTACCAGAAACGCTTACTTTCGTTTTCAGAGTAAATGACTTACCCTTTTTGAGTGTCAGCTGTTTTGCCGGCAGGTTTGTAACTGCTACAGATTTTACTTTACCGGTCGCCGCGCTTACTTCCGCATCCGGAATTGTAAGCATGGAAACAGCTACCGCTACTGCAATTACAACTGCCAGAATACGTTTTAATACTGACATTTTTACTTGTTTTCTCATAAAAAATAGCCTCCCTTTATTGAATTCTTCTCCCAATTTCATCCGCTGAGAATGCAATATCACTCATATCATATGATAAACGTGATCATCAATTCTTCTATGTATGAATATGTACCCTCATTTACTGCTCCTTTTGTATACGAATAAAACTCGAAGAGCATATTCATTATATATCACATTGTTAATTCGTGCAAGAAATTTGCATACATCATGTGTATGTTGTATGTTGAGAATTCAGAATCAGCCGTTAGTTTTGTGAGGGATATGCAGCTATGGGCTGCCGGCTGGTGTTTGTATCCTATAACAACGCGTTTCTCTTCCTGTGAAGTGCACATGTCTTATTCGCACATACTCCTGTGCAAACTCGCCTGCGGCTCAAACATGCACCCATATGTGCTGACAATGTGCATTTCATAACGGAAGCTTCGCTAATGTTGTTATAGGATACAAACACCAGCCAGACAGATCATACCTGCATATCCATTCACTTTTGTACAATAGCTAATTCTGAATATTAAGCTTATATTTTTATATAATAAAAACGAATACCCATTATAATGTGGCATGAGCATTAAGTCATTATAACAGGTACCCGTCTTATAATTGTAATCTTTTACGATTATTATTCTTTTTTTATTTCGCCACTACATGCGCGGTCACTGTTGCAGACCGTGTAGTATCCGTAACTGATATCTGAAGAGTTGCCTGATAAGTCACACCATCTTTCTCTGCGGTACCGGTTAATGTATAATTGCCAACCGCCAGATAGAGGTATCTGCCTTTGCCCTGTACAACTCCATTCTCATCCTTCCACTCTCCCATTTCGCTAAGATCTGCAAAATCCGTATTATCCGACACGATGGTCTGTTGATATACAGGAAGAGCAAACGTAACTTCATTCGTAGCTGCACTTACAAAATAATCACTTGCATAGGCTCCTGTTCCGCCTCTTTCATCCTCAATCGAGATATCATAGACTCCTTCCGGTACATAGCTGTATATTGCCATTCCATCGCTAATCTCCCCGACCTCTCGTGCATAGCTGATCTCACTGTATGAATTATCCTTCCACTGGGATTTAAGTCTGCACAAATAAGTATCTATACCGGTATATTTGATCTTATTTCCATCCAGATCGGTAGCTGTAACACTGAGCAGGACTCCCGGCTTTATAACAAAGGTCACTGTGCAGTATGTGAAAACACTGGCATCCCTGCTGTCAGAGATCTTTATCTTCATGGTATATTCACCAGCCTGATCTGTATCAATCGAACAATACTGTACTCCGGTTGTTGACATCACCAAATCCAGACAATCTGCTTTTGACACAACTTCATATTTGTAACTGCCATTACCACCAATAGGACTTATCTGTGCTCCATACTTTACTGTATAAGTTCCATTTGGTTTGTTTGGAGCTGGAAAACTCAGACATCCATATTTTGTAATATCCTGTGCTATGACTGCCCTTTCATCATATACTTTCCATACCTTGATATAATGAATCTTATTTCCAAATTCATCTACGACATCAACCTTTGTCTCCCAGATTCCTGTCTCTTTTAAGGTACCATAAAACTGCAGATAACCGGATTGATCTGCGTCATCTACCACCTTATACGAAAGACCGGTTGGAAGATTGCTTACTGTATATACTGCATAGCCCTGTACATTCGGATCATAAACTCCTGAAGTATCTAAGGAATTTTCACCTACCACTGTTCCTTTCTTACGTCGTACTTCTGATCTTGTTGTTATCTCTGTCGGCGTTGTCCGATATGTCAGTTCCTTTGTACTGTTTAATGCCGGAACAGATACCTGAACAATATCTCCATTATAAAAAATATCCTGTTTGTCCAGATAAAGCTTATATGTAATGTTATCTGTTGTTTCCAGATGATCGATCACACATTTTCTTACAAAGCTTCCATATCCATATACCTTGCTGGATACCGCGAAATCCGATGTCTGTAATATTTTTGCTTTATTTAATGTTACCTGAAGTACTGCTTTATTCACAATACTCACGTTCCGGATCACAACCGGTTCTTCCGGAACAATCGGAGCCACCGCCGCTTTCTTTACAGTAATCTTACAGGTTGCTTTCTTACCGGAACCATCCTTTGCTGTTGCTGTGATCGTAACCGTTCCCGCTTTCTTTGCCTTTACGACACCTTTGCTCGTAACTGTTGCTACCTTGGTATTCGAACTTTTCCAAATGATTCCCTTATTACTTGGTTTCTTTGGTGAAAGGGTTGTCTTTAAGGTCAGTGATTTACCGACATTTAAGTCTGCCTTTGTCTTATTTAACTTCACCTTTGTAACCGATGTTCCGACTGTCACCTTGATCTTACAGGTCTTTTTCTTATCTGCCTTAGAGTAAACGGTGATCGTAGCGGTTCCCTTCTTCTTTGCCGTGATCTTACCCTTTGCATTTACAGTTGCAACTTTCTTGTTACTCGATTTATATGCGACCTTTTTGGAAATCTTTCCTGTCGCTGTTACCTTTGTCTTTAAGGTAAAGGATTTTCCTTTTTTTAAGGTTAACTGCTTTGCCGGCAGATTCGTAACCGCTATGGTTTTGATCTTACCACCGGCTGCATAGCTCTCTGTCTGTGGAACAGTCAGAATGGATACTGCAACTGCGATCGCTATCACCCATGCCAGAAATCTTCTCACAGACAAATTATATCGTCTTTCTTTCATCTATACTCTCCTTCTGTTGATTCCCTTATCTGTTCTCATCCGAATCTTATTCCTTGACATATGCATATGCGGTCGTATTACTTCCGTCCACCGTCACATCCAGATAAAAATTATAAATTTCACCACTTATACTCTTTCGACAGGTTAAATGATGAGTACCGTTTTCCAGATAAACGGTTTTGGTCGATCCATAATAACTTCCATCTGAAACATCCTGCCAATTGCCAAAACTGGTTATATTTTTCACTGCATCCGGTGCATCCGGATCCAGCTCTATATTAACCTTATATACGGGAAGTGTGACATCAAATGACCAGACCGGATACACATCATCTGTTCCATATGCCGCTTTCTGAGTCTTCAGATTATAAACAGTAGTACTTACTGTTCCACTATAACTGGATACCGTAACATCATAAGTACCGGCTTCCAGATCCTGCATTAAAATGGCTCCATCCTTACTGACACCATTCCATCTGCCACTTACCACGTCCGAATATTCCGCATATTCATTTTGGTTCTTCATAGTAAATTGAAAACTGGTCAGTGGATCGCCATTTGCATCTTTTACTTTTCCCTGTAAATAACCGCCTTCTATAATTTTTAGTGTAAGAGTTCCTGTGCTTGTCATAGAAGTGTCTGTCTTATCTGTCGCACGGATACGAAGCTTGTAGGTTCCGACTGACAGTTTTGGGGATGATACCTGTATCCCGGCTCCACCATTGATAAGTGAAGAAACTGCTAATGCAGCACTGTCACTTTCTTCTCGTAAAATCTCATATGTATAATCGCTCGTATCAGTACCGTTTCCGCCATATACCTTAAGCTGTGGAAGCGTAGTTCCCCATGCAGTTGTCAGAACTTTTTCTGCATCCTTTACAAGCAATTCCGTTCCATCATAAACCAGCCAGATGATAGTCATACTGAATTTGTTACCAAGTTCATCTTCATAGACTAATTTACTTGTATATTTCCCTTGCTTTGTCACGTTACCGCTAAATTTAAGTGTACATGTGGCAGCAGCTGTCTTGATCTGATATTTAACCCCTGCCGGCAGTCCGCTGACAGAGCAATTGGAATAGCCCTTTCCAAGTGCCTGACTCTTATCAACAGAATCTCCAAGTTTGTATACATATGTTTCTGATTTTTCTATCGTATAAGTTTCATCCCGATAGATACATTCTCTTGACAGATTTAATTTTGGAACTACTACTTTTATATATGAGTTTTTCTGTAACACCGAATCTCCTGTAAGCTTAATCTTATAAGTAAGCGAATCCGTTGTTGTTATCTGTCCGATCGTATACTGTTTCAGATAGTCTGCACTTTCATATTTCTTTGCCCATACCTGAAAGTCCGAAGCCGTGAGTGCTGCCTGCTTTGTTAATGTAATGGTTAACATATCCGGCTGTGCTATATTCAGGCTCTTAACGATCAGTGGTTCTTCCGGTGTCGGGATTGGTATGATCGAAGCTGCTTTCTTCACTGTAATCTTACAGGTGGCTTTCTTACCGGAACCATCCTTTGCTGTTGCTGTGATCTTAACCGTTCCGGCTTTCTTTGCCTTTACAACACCTTTGCTCGTAACGGTTGCGATCTTGGTATTCGAGCTTTTCCAAATGATTCCCTTATTGCTTGGTTTCTTCGGTGAAAGGGTTGTCTTTAAGGTCAATGATTTACCAACATTTAAATTCGCCTTTGTCTTATTCAGTTTCACCTTTGTAACAGGCGTTCCGACTGTTACCTTGATCTTACACGTCTTTTTCTTATCTGCTTTAGAGTAAATGGTGATCGTAGCGGTTCCTTTTCTCTTCGCCATGATCTTACCCTTTGCATTAACAGTAGCAACTTTCTTGTTACTGGTCTTATAGGTAACTGCTTTTGATACCTTTTTACCGGAAACGCTTACTTTCGTTTTCAGAGTAAATGACTTACCCTTTTTGAGTGTAAGCTGTTTTGCCGGCAGGTTTGTGACTGCCACCGTTTTTACTTTGCCACCGGCTGCATACGATTCCTGTACCGGCACTGTCAGGATCGAGACAGCTACCGCAAATGCCAGAACCAAGGCAAAAAACCTTTTTATCATTGTTGTTCTTCCGTTTTTCATTCATACCTCCCTGTAAAAAAACTTGTTTTTATGTAATTCTACGTCTTTTTCTGCTATATAGACATATAGCTTAATTATATCTGACGCCCTACATAAAAACAAGGTAACACATTCTATTTATACAAAATATCCAGTTGTTTTTGTGCAGTTTTTCCATTGTGCCTGTTGGTGGATAATACAAATCAAATCCCCTCTATAAATGATTTGTTGCGGTTCCGATTCGCTGCACATGCCCTATTCGTAAATACTCCTGTGCCAACTCGCCTACGGCTCAAACAGGCACCCGTATTTACTGGCAATGTGCACCTCATATCGAAATCCTCACAAGGATCATTCTATAGAGGGAATTTGTATTTGAATTATTTCTCCAACAGGCACTATAATCTTTTATATCTTCAGACAGGCACTATAACAAGAACCGGATACCCCGTGTAACATGACATCTGCGAGCATTTCGACAGGAGAAGTAAATTGCCAGTAAATACGGGTGCCTGTTTGAGCCGAAGGCGAGTTGCACAGGAGTATTTACGAATAGGGCATTTACTTCGAATCGAAAGCACAGCAAGTCATTTACAATGGGGTATCCGGTTCTTATTATAGTGTCGTCAGATGCGCTTTGATGTGAAAGCGCAGCAAGTCATTTATATAGGGCATCATATTTATGTCATAAACCCAGCAGGTGTATTCCTACTTATCCTCGGCTATGGTAATCACCAACTGGGATACGTCATAGCCGGTTTTTCTGGTTACGATGTCTTCTACCTGTGCCCGTTCGGTATCGGACAGGTTTGCAACAGGAAGTGTAACATCGACAGTATCATCATTTACGGTTACGATGCAGTCAGTGTAGCCTTTGGCTGTCAGGACGGTTTCTGCATCTGTTTCTTTCTCGATCGTATCGGTAAGTTTTACATAACTGTTTACTGCTTCATCTTTTGCTGCACTGTCCATCGTTTCATCGTTGATGATCGCAAGCAAAGCTTCTTTGCTTCTTGCGCGGCTCTGCTCCCGGTTCAGTTTTGCAGTCGCAAGATTACTTTTCATGGTCTGAGCACTTGTAAGAACAGCTTCTCCGATATCCTCCTCATCACTGTTCAATTCTACATTTTCTTCAAGAGCTGCCTGTTCCAGATATGTAGTATCGGTATTCTCCGATGCAGCTTCTCCCACTTCTGTATTGTCAGAAATGCCCATCGTTTCTTTGTCTGCCTGATCTGTAAGTCCATCTTCCGTAGCATCCGCTTTATCGCTGTCATAGCTGATAACTTCGGCATCCGCATTTGTCTCCTTTGCCTTTTGGCGCAACAGGTCGTCTCTTTTCCCTGCATTGAAATTCAGATAACCTGCAACTCCGATCATAACCGACAGGGCAAGTATCACCAAACGGTTTTTCTTAAAGATCTTTTTCTTCATCCATATCCTCCATGCTTTATTCTTGTTCTAATACAACTATCTTATGCGCCGGAACATCAAATAATGCCTGAACCGCTTCGGTTATTTTTATCGCAATCGTCGGATCGGAAGCCCCCGTACAACTGACCAGAACTCCCTCAATCTCCGGTTCCAGTGTTTTGCTCACATAGGGATATTCGCCGCTGTCTGCATTTGTCATAACAGAAGTCTCACTCCTGCTCTTCTGACTGCTGCCATCTGACTCACTATCGGACCTCGTCACATCCTTCTCTATGATCTTCTCGCCTCCATCTTTTAATGTGATCATGACACTTACCGTTCCGACGCCTTTCACCTGAGACAGTATCCCTCGCAGCTTCTCCTCCTGAAATGCTATATAATCTTCATAGCCGCTGTTTGCCGATAATATTTCTCCGGAAGTTTCCTGTCCATTGTCCGAAGCAGACTCCCCGTTCTGTTGCTTTCCGGTCACTCCACCGGACGTTTTGTCCTGTTTCGTTCCGGTTAAAGCATCAAGTCCGGAAAATCCGTTTTTCTTATCAGACGGCCAGAGAATGAACAGCAGACAAATACCTGCAAGCAAAATTCCCATGCACTTTCGAAGTGCCGCATTTTTATCTTTTTTCAGTTCCTGCAGCTTTTGTTTGATGTTATTCCATATTCCTTCCATGCTCTCTCACTCCATTATATGTAACATGTCCGCTTTTAGTACATGTTATTTTGTCTGATATCCATTTATAAATACTTTGATCCTGTCCTCACTGATCTTATACTCTTTTGCGATCTCCTGACGGAGATTTGCTACATCCACGGTTGTATCTGCTGCACTGTCTGATGTTGTAGAGACAACATCAACCTCAACCGCTGTGATCGTGTAATTCTCATCAAAGGTGATCGCCACCTTACTGTCCAATTGAAATAGATCCCGTAAATGATCTTCGATCATAGTCTCCATGACATCTGTATAATATGTGACATCTCCATTTCCCGGTGCCCCTGCAACGGATTCATAATAATAGTCAAAGCTCAAAATATCATTTAACCCTCCCGCACTTAATACAGGCGTCAGAACTATGATCGCCAGTACAAAACCAACCGCCGTCTGCATGTATTTCCTGTATTTCTCATCCGGAAGCAAGAAAAATACCAGAGAAGAAAACAATATAAAAAGCACGATATTTTTTATCCAGGCTAACAACATCCAGCACTCCTTTCCACCAATTTCTGAAAAACGGTTATGCATGTACCCGGATGGACAACCAACTTTTCACCTCGCAAGCAACGTCATGAGTGTGAGGGAGATGATAAATAAAAAGGAAGCACACCAGATGCCACGCAGCATCAGTCCGATGGTCTGTGCCATAATGTTAATGCCGTCGGAAAACCGTTTATCTCCCAAGGGCTGCACAAATGCAGATACGATACGGAGAGTCAGATAGATCACTGCGATCTTGGTAACCGGCAGAAGCACCGCCAGCAATACGACGACTGCACCCGCAATCCCGATCGCATTTTTTAAAACCATCCCCGAACCGAGCAGGATATCCGAAACATTCTTAACTGTATTTCCACCCGGCAGCATACCGAAAGCTTTTAAGACGGCATTTCTCTCCAGCTTATCCACTGATGGAACGATCAGTCCCTTTATCACATTCATTCCGGTTACGACTGCAAACATGGTTTTCAGGATCCATCCTGCAATATTCCTTAATAACGTAACCGTCCTTGAAAAATGATCCTCGGCATTTAACTTATTCACAAGTCCGACCACGCCACTGCATTTGGTAAGCGGAAATACGATCTGAACGATCACCTTCTCGCACAGAAAAATGATCAGCACCGTGATCTGATAAGTAAATTCCGCCGTGCCTGCACCATTTGTATAGGAGACAGCCAACGTATAAGCAGGTATAAAGGTGATCATCAGATCCGTAAGATCCGAGACTGCCGACACCGCTATATCGGAAACGACCGCAAACATTCCGAGCAGAATGGATACCACCATCAGATAGGTGACGAAGAAGCCGTTTCCACCTACCATCTTTCCAAACTTTCCGGACAGATTTGTGAATACCGAACCAAGAATGACAACGGCAAGAAGCTGAAGGAGCATGCGGTTATTGCTTTTTATCTCCCCTGTAAGTGTCTGCTGTATTGTTTCCAGACTGTAGTCAAGAAGCCCCTGAAGGTCTCCGTTTCGGATATAGGATACGACCTCCCGAAAAGAGAGTCCTGCCTGTTCTTCTGTCAACATGTCCATTTCGTCAAAAGCGTTTTCATCAAGTCCCAGATCCGTTTCATCAACATCCGATATATCTGTATCCACATCTGCCATTTTCATATCCGATCTTCGATATCCAGCAAACTCTCCCGGTTCGGTATTTATAAGTTCTGGGACAAACCCGGGTGGTCTACCATTACCCGATTCCTGCATAGCAAACGTTTTCTGCTTCTTCCCGGCAAATAACACCACTGCGATTAAGATCAGTCCTGCCACAATGCCTGCTATAATTATTTTCGCTTTTTGTCCTCTCATAGTTCTACCCCATCAGACGAACAACCATATCGATCACATGAAACAGAATCGGCAAACTCATCACCACCATTGTCACCCGTCCGGCAAGCTCAATATGCGAAGCGATCGCTCCATAGCCTGCATCCTTACAGATATTTGTCGCAAATTCACAGATATAGGAAATGCCAAGCATCTTAAGCAGGATTGATATATACTCCATATTGATATTGATGTACCCGGTGATGCGGTCGATGGAATCCAGTACATTCCCAAGTCTTCCTATGATAAAGCTGACAATAAATAAACACGCTCCAATACTTAAGAGCGTGCTGTATTCTGCATTCATTTTCTTTAGTTTTATCGCTACTAAAACGACCAGAACAGATGCCATACATACCGTAACAAGACTCATGCCTTTTCTCCCCTATCCACCGATATTTACAAGCTTCATAATGTCATTAAAGAATTCTACGATATATGGAATGATCCACGAAAGTACAAGGATAAGTCCTGCCAGATTCAGCAGGAATGCCAGCTCGTCCTTCCCCGAATGCTTTAATATCTGATTCAACAGTGCTACAAGGATTCCTACCGCACCTATCTTCAATAATAACTGTATCGTCATAAGCTCCTGCCACCCTTACCCTATCAGTATTATCAAAAAGATCCCTCCGAGTAATCCAAGTGACCTGGATACTTTATTTATCCTGTGTGCTCTGTCCTTTTGTTCTTCATACTCTGTCCGCATGTTCTGCTCCCACAGCTTCAGATTCCTGATCTGCATATCGATATCCATATAACACAGCCATTTTCCAAGCTCTTTTACCGCACCAATCTGTGCATCCGTCAGATAGCTGTATTCCATCAGACTTCCGATACTGCCTGTCCAGATCTGCTCAAAAGAAGAAGCATATTCTTCCGTCCGAAACTGCAAAGCCAGCCCGGCAAGCCAGTCTCCGATCCTTCCCCCTGCTTTATCCGATCCTTCCCGAATGATCTCGGTGATCTCCGATGCACTGTATGCCAGATGCCCATTTGCCATCCGGACAAATATCAGAAGCTCGTAGATATCTTCCACGCGCCGGTTCTGATAAACTCCTATCGTCTTTCCTATCCCATAGGAAGCTGTGACCACCAGAAGCATTCCAAGAATCTTTATATATAACATATGTACGCCTCCCTGCACTTATGACAGTTCTGCTACAGCCGCTTCATTTTCATATGCCGATGTCAGACGTTCATCCTCTGCCATAAAGAGAACACTTCCCCGATCGTCAAATATCGTCCGGATCTCTCCTGTCCGTTTGCGATTGCTCAGCACGATATATCGTTCAAATACCCTCTCATTGACCAGCTTCCGTAGTCCCGGGCGATTCCTGATATCATCAATGGAATTACCATGTACGGTTGCGATCAGCTTACAGCCGCAGTTGATCACGCTGTAGATCGCATCGATATCATCTCGGCTGCCAATCTCATCCACCGCTATGATCTGCGGTGACATCGAACGGATCAGCATCAGCATTCCATATGATTTTGGACAACAGTCAAGAATATCCGTCCGTATGCCGATATCATTTTGTGGTACGCCTTTATAACAGGCTCCGATCTCAGATCGTTCATCTACGACACCGATAGTATTTCCTTTGAATCCTGGAAATCCATCCGACAACATCCGGATCATATCTCTAAGAAGTGTGGTTTTGCCACATCGCGGTGGGGAAATGATCAGTGTATGAAATGTCTCATTTCCATTTATTATGTACGGAAGAACCTTCTTACAGCATCCCTTAACCTGATGTGACAAACGGATATTGATAAATGATATATGTCTGACACTCTTGATCATTCCAGATTCCAGAATGACTTTTCCTGCAAGCCCTACACGATGTCCCCCTTGAATCGTTATAAATCCCTGCCGGATCTCATCCTCATATGCATAGAGTGAATAGTTACTGATATATTCCAGCGTTTCCTTTATATCGGCAGGTGCTACCATATATGCTTTCTTACATTCTGTGGTTCGCTTCCCCTTCTCCGTCACAAAATATTCCCGATTATCATAGATCACGATCAAGGGTTCATTCATCCTAAGCCTTATCTCCTGAAGCTTGTTATAATCATATATCTCACTCGAAAATATTCTCCTTAACGCTACGGATAATATCTTCAATATTTCATTCTCTCTGCTTTTTTCCAAACCGATTCACCTCATGCATATGTCATCTGTAACCATTTTCACCTGTCAGTTCCATCATCTGCCAATACTCGAAAAGCATCTGCTTTTCTGATATGATCTGATACCTAAAGTAGGATGTTACACACTTCTGATAGTTATAATGTATGCATGACAAATGAAATTTAGAACAAAAAAATACCACATTCCTTTCTGAATTTTTCAGAGTGAAATGTGGCATCAAAACCCGATGCGCAGATCTTTGACTTGAAGCCCTCACAATGGATCGGCACCATGATCGTTCATCCCACGCAGCCCTGTGCAAAGCTTCGATCTGCCCGCTTCAGGCACCCTTTTTGTAATTTTCTTCTACTTCTTTTCCTGTCGTGCCAAGGTCGTTGACCCTGCCGGGTCTGCTCTCACGCACACCGGAATATTGAACGTTTGCCATGTTTGCTACCTCTCTTTAATTATTGGACATTTGTAACTATATCTATATCACAATGATTAATCACCTTTGACATTACCAACCAGGGGACGCTTCCGCTCGTTGAGTCCTGCAGCGGTACTAAGATGCTGCTTGCGCACCACCTAAGAACCGGCGGACTCAAATGCCCCTGTTTTGATAAGTCAAGATGCTTAATCATTATCTGCTCCATGGATTTCGCAAATGTCTATCATATATTAAATAACGTATTGATCTACCATCAGGTTGTTCTGCCAATCGACGAGATCGGCTAATGTGATGCCCTCTAATACATCCTGTATTGCCTGATCGAGTTTCTCCCAGATCAGTACGCTGACACACATACTTCTGTTTTCGCAGTAGGCTGCGTTATCGCCTACGCAGTCTGCCGGCGCCAGACTTCCTTCTACCGTTTCTAATATCAGCCGCACCGTATAATTCTCCGGTGAAGCATATAACATGTATCCTCCACGCGCTCCACGGACACTTTTTACCAGTGATGCCTTATTTAATATTGCAACGATCTGCTCCAGATATTTGTCTGAAATATGCTGTCTTCTTGCAATATCCTTTATCTTAACCGGCTCACCATTATAATAGGTGGCCAGATCCAGCATCAGTTTTATCGCATATCTTCCTTTTGTTGATATCTTCATCTTGACCTCCCTGTCGTTGTTATCTGATTCAAATGATTCCATACTTCTATACATCATCTGAATCTCATCTACTTTTTCTGCAAACATGATAAATTGTCGTTTGTATTATAGTATACTATTTATATAGGATTTATCAAGTACAAAATTATTTTTTATGGCGATCTATCCGGTTGTAATAAAATATTATCTTCTTTAATGCATCTTCCACTGAATAATCCATGTCAAATGCAGCATTTTCTCATTGTTATAAAGAAAAGGCAGCTGCCTTATGCATGTAGACAACTGCCTTGCTCACTTATCGTAATCTCAATCTATCGTCTATCATGCATATGAAAAATAAACCGTATTCATCCATACAGTCTGACAACAGCAACAACACATTCCCATATCATATTTTCTGTTTATCTTACTGTTTTCATATGTCATGATCGAACCTCCTGTGTTTTAATCCCTACTTATCTCATAGGTTTAATACGTTTAAACTTTATGAGCTGATTATATATTACCAATATCTTCCTATCAATATATTTTCTCAATAATTTTTAAACTCAGCCAATTATTTTAAATAAAAAAGACTTTGTCGAAACAACTCATATCCTGAAAACTATTCTTCAGAAATTATCTTGTTCCCGGCAAAGCCTTTTCCTTTTTACTATTTAATTCATGTGTTCTTTGTTATTGATCGCTTCTTTCGAATTTTCTGCCGGTTTACTGGAAGAATCCGGCATCAGCGGACTTATTATAGATTCCATAACATCCAAGCGTAGTTGCATCAGTAGAACGAGTCTGCCACCAGGACAAGAATCCGTCAGGCAATTCTGAGACAGGTGCATCCGGAGTATAGAAATAAATCTCTGTTCCGCTGTCCATGCCGGATGGCTCTCCTTCTTTATAACGGATACCATCTTCTATTCGGTCTGCTTCTTTATCGATAACAACGCTGTCAAGCGTCATAGAATATGTATAATCATTTACTTTTTTGATATTTGCAAACTGTCCGCTGAAATTACAGAAATACACCGTTCCATTTGGATAATCATTCTCATCTCTTTCTCCCATTTCCGAATCGGAAAATGCTCCCGTAAATGATCCATCCTCAGATAACGTGAGCGTTGTACTCCACCCACCGGCTCCACTGCTAAATACCATATCCATCGGATAAGTACCCGGCAGAGATGACACATCTTCCGACTGTGCTTCCGTTGTAGAAGCTTCAGCCTTTGTTGTACCGGTATCTTCTTCAGAAGAAGCCGCCTCTGTTGTCTGTGCCTCAGTCTCGGCTTCTGTGCTGACTGCCTCTGTTGTCTGGGCTTCTGTCTTCTCTGTCGTTACTTCGGTTGATACCTCCGTTGTTCCTTTCGTCTTTTCTATCGACTTTGATCTTTCACCATTACATCCAGCCAGCAAACCGGCTGCAAGCGTTGCTGCAAGTACTGCTGTCACGATTTTTCCTGATTGCGTTATATTCTTTCTCATGTTTAAAATCCTCCTGCATTCATTTATAAATACATTTCCAGAATTCTTATTGCGACTCTCATCACAATGCCTTTCCTCGGCTGTTTTCGAATACAAAAAGTATATGCTTGTCATCCCGTTTTGTCAGCTTAATTATTCGTTATAGATGTTGCATTTCGTTTACGATTATTACGGTTCTTTAACCAATCTTTGAACTCCGGCAGGGTCTTTCTTCCGGCTTCCGTAACCGGCTTCACCCATTTGCCTGATCTGGTATAAACAAGCTCGATTGCCAGACGCACCAGCTCATCCGTATATACAAATGAGAATACCGCAAGGAAAGGCAGATGTAAGACCATGCCTGCGATCCATGTCGCCGGAACGCTGACCAGGAATAAACCGCCAATCTCCACATAGGTTCCGACTCTCGTCTCACCTGCTGCCCGATATCCCTCATTCATAATATAGTTACAGGTTCGAACGGCACCGAAAAACAGGTAAATATATAACATATACATGCCATACCGAAGTGCCTGATCACCCAGTCCAAATAAGCCAAACAGCGGTTCATGCAATAACGCACAGATCAGCACAATCCCGAAAGTAACTGCCGGACAGAATAATGCCGACCGCTTCATAAACCGGTATGCTCCCTTATGGTCACCGGCGCCGACAGACTGTCCGATCACAACACTGGTGGCATTTGACAAACCACCGAAGAATGCATAGACAAAGCCCTCGCAGACACGGAACGCCGCCATAGCCGCAATCGCGGATTCATTCTGATGTCCGATCACAATATTGATCAGCATTTGTCCTACTCCATAAAACAGTTCATTGCAAAGGATCGGAAATGCATTTGACAGATATACTTTGATAAATCCGCCATGGAATAAGAACATCTGACTCAGACGAATCCGCACCTTGCATTCTGAACGCATCAGATAGATAAACAGCAGTAATAAATTGATGATTGCAGATGCAAGTGTTCCGACTGCTGCACCGGCTGCACCCATTTTCGGTGCGCCGAATTTACCGTATATCAATACAAAGTTCAAACAGAAATTCACTACCAATCCTACGATGGAACAGATAAGCGGCGCTTTCACCCGCTCTGTTGACCGTAGCAGGAAGCTGATAAGTACAGCAAATACCTGAAGCGGATATGCCCATCCGACGATCCGCATATACGGCTTTCCGATCTGGATAAATACTTCTTTATCTGTATATACCCCCAATAAGAATTCCGGTCTGATAATACACAGAGATGCAAATGCAAATCCCACAATTGCCATACAGATGAAAGTGATACCGAATGTACGGTTAATTCCCTTTTCATCATCCGCTCCCCAGTACTGGGAAAAGAACAGGATCGACGCACTGGCGAAGCCCCAGTAGCAGCTAAAGAACAGTGAGCTGATCTGCGAACAGATACCAACTGCTGCCACACACGACTCTCCCAGTCTTCCGATCATGATCGTATCTACCATACTGGCTGTTGTAGTTAATAAATTCTGTAATGCGATAGGAAATGCGATCGTTAGCATCACATACAGAAAGGATTTTTTGTTTTTCATATTTCATTTATCACGTTTATGAAACCTTGATCGTTACCTTTTTCGTTTTGCTCCTATATACAGAGGTGCCCTTTGCTTTAACCGTAACGGTATAGGTTCCTCGTGGTGTTCCCTTCTTTACTGTTACGCGTCCCTTTTTTGTAACAGTAATATATTTTTTTGCTTTTTTAGCAACGGAATACGTTACCTTTCCCTTAGCTTTCTTAACACCAACTGTAAAGGTATGCTTACTTCCCAGTTTTCCGGTTGCTTTTTTCACCTTATATTTTTTAGAGGTGACATTTAATTTCATTGTGTTTGATTTCTTGATCACAAGTTTTGCGACATTGGATCTGGCCGTGTTGCTGTTTTTCGTTGCCTTTGCAACTGCCACTACATAATAAGTTCCAACTTTATATGGATATGATGCCAGTTTCTTTTTACACTTAGCATCTGAATAATACCGATATGCGATTGCTCCTGCTTTTCCTTTTACAACAGCAGCATCTATCTTTTTTTTCTTTCCCGTATAGGTGACAGTTTTATTTTTCAGTTTCAGGACAGGTGTGGTTTTCGCAGACTGATCCGATTTTTTATTTTCTTTTACAGTTAAAGTAATCGACGCCTGATAATATCCTGTCTTACCTGTAATCTTTACCTTACCACTTCCTACAAATGAAATTTTTCCATTTGAGTCTATGGTGGCAACACTCTTTTTGTCCGATGTCCATGTTATATTGCTGCTTGTAAATGGACAATAGATCTCAAATCCCGGGTTTATCAGCATCATTTTCGCATTCGTGTGCTTCCCAACTACATAGGAATCTGCGTCTGTCTGTATTTTAAATTTATATAAATAAGTCTCAGCATCTCCCCACATTATGCCTGCAGTGGTAACCGCCTCTGTAAATTCGCCTTTGGGGATATTGACACTCTGTATTACCATCCGGTCTTCCTGTTTAACTGCTTCCTGTGTCACCTTTGATCCAAAGCATTGTACCCATGTATAAGTTCCATTAATATAAAAACATCCAACACCTATGGAAGTATAATCTTCATCTAAAATATTTTCTCTATGACCTGTTGAATTCATCCAACTATCCATTACAGATTCAGACGTTGTCTGATTGATTGCTATATTTTCTGCTATCATATTCTTATCTGCCGAAAAACAGGATGCTCCATCCGGTCTGGTATGAGAGAATAATACAGCCTGATCGCCCGCTCTAACCATAGCAGTTTCCAAAAGACCCGTATCCATAGTCAATGCAGGTAATCCATTTTTTGCTCTTTCTTCATTCACCTTCGTCAATACTTCAAATGCTTTTGTATAGTCACGTTTTCCGGTAATCCGTATGGTCTCCACATATCGAAGTCCATTTGCGCCGAATTTGACCAGATCCTTATTCTCGCAATTTATGATAACAGTTGAAGAAAATGCATTCTCATCAACAAATTGCGTTGAAGCCGGAAGTGTTATCGACTGAAGAGACGGGCAATTTGCAAATGCTTGACGATATATAATCTTTACGTTTGGAAGGTATACATCCGTCAGTGAATAGCACTGTGCAAAATCAGCATAAGCTATTGATTCCAGTCCTAATCCACGGAATGTCTTAAGGTTACTGCAGCTGTTAAATACCGACCCTCCCCATTCCTTCATCGTCGCAGGAAGCGTTATTTCAGTCAATCCCGAACATCCTAAAAATGTCCGCATTCCAAGTGTTGTTAATCCGCCAAAATCAATAGAGCTTATATTTTCACACTCTTCAAACATAGAATAGGAACTCTCTTTTAATCCACTGCCAAATTTTACGGCTGTGAGCATATTACATTGCTCAAATGCAAAATAACCGACTTCGCTGATCTTATCTGAAATCGTCAATGTTCCCGATAACTGAGAACGATAGAATGCTCCTTCCCCCAGCGTAGTTACATTTGCAAAGTCTACTGAATTTAAACCTCTTACATTATAAAATGCATATGCTCCAATCTCCTTTACATTTGCTGGTATCGCAAAGGTTCCGACTCTGCTTTGGAACGGATACATAACAAGCACTGTTCCATCCTTTGAATATACAATACCATTCTGTGCAATATAGGATGGATTTCCCACTGCAACTGTATAACTCTCTATCGTGGTATTTCCGAAAAACACTAATGGTGAAATAGATGTAATACCTGCAGGTATTTCATATGTTACAGCACTTGTTCCCTGGAACGCATAAGATTCCAGGCCTGTGACACCCGGCGTTACAATCTTTGTTACAGCCGAACAATCACAATATGCACCACTGCCAACTGTATTCACACCAGATGGCAATACAATCTCTGTCAGTCCATAGCACTCATAAAAGGCGGCATCTCCGATCTTTGTCAATGTATCCGGATAACTTACCGATGTAATCGATGACATCTGTAAAAAATTCCGGTTTCCTATACCTGTAATACCTCTCTGGATTATAACTTTCTCAACATTGAATGTAATCCATGGTGCTTTATTTGATGAATCAGCATCCGGCATATCGCCACTTCCTGATATCGTAAGCGTGGTACCGGAAAGGCTCCATGATATATTCCCCCATGTTCCGCTCTGTGTTGTACTGTCAGTGCTATACATAGCTATATCATAATCAGAATACAACTCCGGTCCCGAACTATTTTCTTCTATTTTTACATATCCTGCTGCTGGCTCCTGATCCGCCTCTGCCTCAGCTATAATATTCGATGTCTGTTGCTCTGCATGAACAAGCTTAACCGGAGTCCAAAGCATTCCGCATATGGCTCCGATTCCTAATGCTATTGTAAATTTAAATCTGTAATTTCTCATTTTTCTCCTCCCATATTCATATATTATTCATAACTATACTGTATCTTTAAAATGTCGTTTTGTCTATAGAAATAATCCCATTTTTCTCCATTTATCCATATGCTCTGTTTTTTCATATGATCACTGGCGTAAAAATTCTCGTTCTACCCGTGTTATTTTTAAAAACAATTTATATAGCATTCTGTTCGTGTTTTTTGTTTTTACTATTGTCTTATTTAAAATAGAATGATAATGTAATATACAGAAAGCACAGTATATCTTTCATTAATCCGATTATATCGGGTCATTTTCTTTTGTTACTATAAATAACATTTTGTCAAGGAGTACATTATGAAGAAATTATCTACTGCGCAGCTTGCAGATACTATTATAAGACTACGCAAACAACAGCATATGACTCAGGCACAGCTTGCTGCCGAAACCGGAATCAACCGTTCCTTAGTTTCACGTATGGAGAAGCAGGATTTTATGCCATCGATCGGACAATTAGAAGCTCTGGGCGATGTGTTGCACTTCGATATCACAGAATTATTCATCAGCGACCTACCTGTGAAATATCCTTCTCCATCACCATTAAAGATCGCAATCGCCGGAACCGGCTATGTCGGATTGTCCATCGCCACGCTGCTTGCACAGCACAATCATGTGACCGCTGTTGACATTATCCCTGAAAAAGTAGACATGATAAACAGACACCAATCCCCGATCCAGGATGAATATATCGAAAAATATCTGGCTGAAAAAGACTTGGATCTGACTGCCACAACCGATGGAGCTATGGCGTATAAAGATGCAGACTTCGTTGTGATCGCAGCTCCGACCAACTATGACAGCACAAGAAATTATTTTGATACATCTGCTGTAGAATCAGTGATCGAGCTCGTTCTGGACGTCAATCCCGATGCCATCATGGTTATCAAATCCACGATCCCGGTAGGCTACACAGAATCTGTCCGAAAAAAATACCACACCAGAAATATCCTGTTCAGCCCGGAATTTCTCAGGGAATCAAAGGCTTTATATGACAATCTGTACCCAAGCCGTATCATTGTATCTACGGATAAGAATGACATCCGTCTGTTCGAGGCTGCCCATACATTTGCCGCCCTCTTACAGGAAGGCGCCATAAAAGAAAATATTGAAACGCTATTCATGGGATTTACCGAAGCAGAAGCCGTGAAATTATTTGCAAACACCTATCTGGCTCTCCGCGTATCCTACTTCAACGAACTTGATACCTATGCAGAGACCAAAGGGCTAAACACCAGGGACATCATAAATGGTGTCTGTCTCGATCCCCGAATCGGCAGCCATTACAACAATCCGTCCTTTGGCTACGGTGGTTACTGTCTGCCAAAAGATACAAAACAGCTTCTTGCAAATTACAATGATGTTCCACAGAATATGATGAGTGCGATCGTAGAAAGCAACCGCACCAGAAAAGATTTTATTGCAGACCGTGTTCTGAATCTTGCCGGATATTATGACTATAACTATAATGGAAATTATTCCGCAAACCGCGAAAAAGAATGTATTATCGGCGTATACCGACTGACAATGAAAAGCAACTCTGATAATTTCCGTCAGAGCAGCATACAGGGTGTCATGAAACGAATCAAAGCCAAAGGAGCAACCGTCATCGTCTACGAACCGACACTGGAGAACGGAACAACCTTTTTCGGAAGCAAGGTAGTAAATGACTTAAATGCTTTTAAATCCATGTCGCAGGCGATCATCGCCAATCGGTATAATTCTGATCTTGACGATGTCCGGGCAAAGGTCTACACAAGAGATTTATTTGAACGGGATTGATGGAGGTGAAGTGCACTTAATATGTCCACATAGACATCTCCTGCTCCGGTGATCACCACCAGCTGTATATCGCACATATCTAAAAACATATCCAGCGAATCACACATGCGAAGCATCGTCCACACCTGTTGCAGACTGCGAAACATTGAATCGAAAAATACATCTCTGGTTGTATATTTCTCTCCGGCAAACAGTCTGGCAGTCACCATCTGGATATTGGCTGCCCGCCTGTTCAACTTATTCAGTACTTTTTCACGAGACGGATCAATTGCATGATATGTAACACGTAATGTACTTTCTAAAAATGTCTCAGTCATCATACGATCCGTCAGGAAATCGTACTCCGGCATACAGATGCTCATCGCAATTATCTTTTTCTTTCCCGGTGTATAATCCTGTAAATAGTTTCTCTCTTTATCATATAAAACAAGAGCACCTTTCTCTTTTAAACGAAGTTTATGCCATAAGATCTGTTCCTGTGCATACAACATACCTTCCCCAAGTGTCTTAAGAACATCGACATCGTCAGCCTGTTCATAGCTGCCGGGAAGCGGACATTTCTTTATCTCGACAAACATCACCCGCTCGCTTCCCTCTAAGATCATATCGCAATTACGTTCTGGCAGATCTCCATCCGGCAAATATTGTCCTGTAATATATGGGAAATGCTTCTCCCGGAACATCTGATACACCATTTCCTCCAGCCGTTCGCCCTGATATTTGCTGAATACTGTTCCATATCTTGCAAATATGATCTGAAACATCGCCTCATAAAATGCATATCCCTCCATCCTACCATCCAGACAGAAATATGTGTCCGCATCCAGTCTGACAAGCGGCTTGCGCCAGCTATTTGTCGCATCGAGATAATAAGAAAAATCAACATTTATGGAATCTGCATCATACGCAATATCCTGTAAGATCTGATCTAATTTGTATGAACTGATACCTAACCGATCGGCAAATTCCTCTCTTTTAAATATCCTCGGTCCCCTTGCCTCCTGCATCACATACACGGCAAGTTCCTGATAATTATGAAACGAATATGCTCTCATCTTTTCTTTTCCGGTGCCATAATACGGTTCCAGCATGTTCTGTAAAAGGAGCTTTACATACTCCGGATGATATTGCCTTGGAATACACATTTTCTCAAAACAAAGATTCTTTGCCAGCTTATATGGGAAATCCTCTATCTCTGTAAAGACATCCTCCCAAGTCCGATATCCCTGTATCTGTAGCACTTCCAGATAATCCTGTGCAAGCCGGATCAATTCCTGATATCTGCGTTCTTTATATGAATCCGTAAAAATTGATTCTGTTTTAAGGTATTTCAAAGATAACTGCAACAGATACTGATATGGGATTCTTACTTTTATATTTCTTCTTTCCCCAAGTGAGATCTTATTCCGATAGATCAGATACCTGCCCAGTTTCTCGTTATACTTTCCGGATATCTCCCGTGCAAACATCTGTCTGATCACATACATTCCACCAAGTTCTTTTACCCGGCTCTCTAAATCATCAATCAAACGCTGTTCAGAATCTGCATCAAATTCAGGTTCACCAATCACAATCTGAAAGGAATATCCTGCCTTTATCAGATTCTTCGTTGATTCAATCAATACTTTTGTATCCTCAGACAACGCAGGCGTATATAGTTTGTCTGCTTTTTTTGATGCCGCATAAAGCTGTCCAACTGCTTCCATAATCTGTGACAAACTGCTTACTTCGTAATAAGTACCATTTGAAAGATATGCCATCATATGTCCAAGTATTTCTTCCTCAAGTTGAAAACTCCTGCCATTAATTGCTTCTTCAAGCTGCAAATGTACAATGAGTCGACGGAAATAAGTGCTTTGAAACCATGTTCCTTCGTACGTTTTTTCTCTGGCTTCATCCCGCTTATCTTCTTCATTTCCTTTCTCATCGTCAATGAAAACTGCCAGGCTTTTCAGCTCCGCCTCACATTCCTTTACTGACCGGTCGTTGTCCAGCCATGTATGTGTGCGGAATTTGTCTGCTAATTCTAATGTGGCATGATATATGTTGTTGAATGTTTTGGTGTTTGGTTGCATCGGTATCCTTTGTTTTTCTATTTTTTATAAATCTTCTGCCTTATATAAGGTATAACCTTCATAATAATAACTATGGTCTATCAACAATTTCTCGATAACCTTCTTTATACTCTTCTATATTGTTTATATAACAATACCATTCAAAACACAGAGAGTAACTAGGCACGAGTGGTTTATCGTTTACTGATAACCTCTTTCATTTTAAACATCATACTGTTTCAATTCTTCCAGCGGTTCCTTACTTGTATCAATGCACATACCGTCTTTCAGCCAGTCTGCCTTCGTATATCCTGTTCCCGTCACTTCATATATCTCACCGCTTCGACCTACTGGCTTAACCCATCCCCATGTAATAAGCATATCCAACGCTTCTTGCCATCTAGCAGATTCTCTCCGTGAACTATCCGCCATAAACTGTTTGCCATCAGCTGAGACCTGAACTGCTGAACCTAACGTAGCAAGTCTGAATATTTGTCCATTCCCCTGAGCTGCATATACTAAAAGAAACGCTGGTTCAACCGGAATGCTACCAACATCATCTTGTCCTACTGTTGGTGTATATTGTTGGTTAAGCTCCTCTGTGTCTTTACATTCTCTTGTCCTAGCTTTCGTAATAGTAGATATTCTATCCAAAAATCCATCGCGCTGTCTTTCCCATGTTGCTTCAGACATTGGACGCAGATTAAACTCTTTTGTAAGTTCATCCTTAAACTCACCCAATCTATATTTTAATGTTCTGATGTCTGAATCATCTAATTTAATTGCAATTTGTGTCTTATCAATACATCCATCCAGCTGATTGAAATAAAATCCCGGCAATAAAACACCTGTCCATTTGTGTTTCATTGCCCATGCGGCTCCCATTTCATTTAATGACGCTGTGCTACTATAATAATCCTTTGAAAAAGCATAAATCACATGAAGGTCACTATTCTGAAATTCATTAACAAGCCACTCATATACCTTATTTCCAAGTGGAATACAGTATGGAGGAATTGACGAACAAATTATCTCTTCATCTCTTAAGCCTAATATTTCGAGTAATCCCACAAATGCCTCGACATAATCAGCATCTTTACTACTGTGTGATATGAATAATTTATGTGGTTTATCCATCTTATTTCCCTCCTCTACTGATTCAGATAATGTTTTTCCTAATATCGTTAATTTGGCTTCTAGTTGATCAAATGTCGAATCATCACTAAAGTTTTTTCCCATTTTTGAAAAAAGGCAGATTATGTCTTGGACTGTTTTGCTCTGTGGAATTTTTTCAAGTTCTGCCTCAATTTCCGCTTTCCATCGTAAATATTTTTCATCGTTGTGAATTGTTTGATATGGAGTCTGAATAGCAGGCTTTCCGGCTGGCTTTCCTAAAGATATGTACTCTGTTTTGAAACGTTTTTTTATACCTGAAGTCTGCTCAATAAGCCTAATCAAATTTTCATTTGCCAACTATTTTTCCTCCTTCGCCTATTTTCTAATTTTTTTATTATTTCATAATCGGATGCTTCCAATTTGCTGCCAAATGTCCACAATGTAAATGTAACTCGATCCCCATAAATATAATCATTTACATATTGCTCAATTTCCTCATCCGAAAGCCCTCCATAAGATAAAATTTTGCTGATTATTACACTTTTTTCCTTTCCATTTATTTTCTTTTCGTCTATACACATTTTTTTAGCAATTTCATGTAATGCATACCACGGCAATGTTTGTAATTTTTGTTTTCTCTCTAATGTATCCATTCACAATCCTCCACATATAATATAATAAAGTAAAGAAATTTATTTCTTCATTACTTATTTAGTTTCCGTTTTTACATATCAATATTACAATTCTCGATCCCCTTAAATAAAGGGAATCAACACAATACTATTATTTTCACTTATACTTATTCAATTATTCCGATTCATGGATTTTAATTAGATCTGCCCCAAAAGGCATAAAAGAAATCCCCCCTCTATTCGATTATTTATATTTTACATATTACCCCTATTTATACGCAAAGTCAACATTCTTCGACATCAAAACGCTACTTTGTTTATCAATCAAAAAAGCCAGCCCAGCCTCCCCTTTTCCATCCAAGGTTCCGCCGTTCCAGCTCAATCTCATTTCTCTCTATTAACCACCAATCTATATATACCTCTGCATATGCTCACAACCACGATAGCGCTCACATATCCCAGTGCATCCAACACCAGATCAAAGGAATCAAAATGTCTTCCGACAATGAATATCCGAACTGACTGATCGCACAATGATATACACATACAAGTTAATAATGCCAATACCGGCATCAGCCGGATTTTCTTCGCTGCAAATGCATAAAAAATACTAACACAGATGCCGATGATCAGGAATTCAAATACATGCGCCCATTGGCGTACTGACCAATCCACAAATGCACCGACCCAATTAAGGAAATCTTCCACAACAGGCAAATGTCCTACCTTTTCCGAAAGAGCAACCGTATCAGCCGGCGGTTGAAAAGTCAGATAGAATAATATACATAAAGTAATCAGGACAAATACAAGTGAAATGATCAATGGTTTTCTGGCTTTATTACCAATCAATTTCTTCAGCATAAACATCCCCCTTTTCCCAACAAAATCTAAAATTTTATACTCATAATGCAAAAACATCATCCTGATCTGAAATCAAGAAAAAAGTCCTTCACCTCACAGCGAAGGACTATACTTTCAACTCAACCATTTATATACCGCGTATCGATCAGCGGTAAACTCTCGCCCCGACCATTTATATACCACATATCGGTCAGTGATAAACTTTCTACTCTACCGTCACACTCTTCGCAAGGTTTCTTGGCTTATCAACGTCCAATCCTCTGGCAACAGATACATAATAACCAAGCAACTGTAATGGCACAACTGCAAGACTAGCAGCGAAATGCTCATCCGTCTTCGGAACATATACAGTGAATTCCGCTGTGTCCTCGATGGAATAATTGCCTACGGTTGTAAGTGCCATAAGGGATGCACCGCGGCTCTTGCATTCTACCATATTACTAATCGTTTTCTCATAGAGTTCCGGTTGAGTCAGCACGCCGATTACAAGAATGCCGTCCTCAATCAGGCTGATCGTTCCGTGCTTCAACTCACCGGCAGCATATGCTTCGGAATGAATATAGCTGATCTCTTTTAACTTAAGGCTGCCTTCCAGACAAATCGCATAATCAATACCACGACCTACAAAGAAAATATCCTGTGCATTCGCCTGTTTGGCTGCAAACCACTGAATCCGCTCCTTATCTTCAAGAATTCTGCCGATCTTATCCGGAATCGTCTGAAGCTCTGTTATATATCCTGTATACTGTTCTTCTGTGATCTCACCACGAACTCTTGCAAATTCTGTCGACAGCATATATCCCGCAATCAACTGTGCACTGTATGCCTTGGTTGTAGCAACCGCAATCTCCGGTCCGGCAAGAGTATAGAAAACATTATCTGCTTCACGGGCAATCGATGAACCTACAACATTCACGATACCAAGAGTCTTCACTCCCTGCTCTTTTGCAAGACGAAGTCCTGCAAGTGTATCTGCCGTCTCACCCGACTGGCTAACCACGATAACCAGATCATTTTTATTCAAAATAGGTCTTCTATAACGGAATTCCGATGCAAGCTCCACGCGAACAGGAATTCTTGCAAGATCTTCCATCACATACTGAGTAACAACACCTGTATGATATGCAGAACCACACGCTACGATAAATACCTGTGAAATGTTCTTAATATCTTCCTCACTCAAGCCCATATCGCTCAGGTCAATTCTGCCATCTTTGATCTTAGAATTCATCGTATCCAAGATAGCCTTTGGCTGCTCATGAATCTCCTTCATCATGAAATGCTCATAGCCACCCTTTTCGGCAGCTTCTGCATCCCATTTGATCTCAACCAGATCTTTTGGGATCTCATCGCCATCCAGATTGTAAAATGTTGCCTTACCGTCAGCCAGACGACCAAGCTCCATATTTCCAATGTAATAAACATTTCTTGTATATTTCAAAATAGCAGGAACATCCGATGCGATATAGCAATTCCCATCAGCAATACCAATAATCATCGGGCTGTCTTTTCTTGCAACATAGATTTCATTTGGATACTCTTCAAACATCATTGCAAGTGCATAAGAACCACGAATACGAACCATCGCATGATTAATCGCATCTACCGGTGTATGTTCATATTTCTTGTAATAGTAATCCACAAGCTTCACAGCAACTTCTGTATCGGTTGAAGAATAAAAAGAATAACCATTCTTAACAAGCTTCGCCTTCAGCTCCTGATAATTCTCGATAATTCCATTATGTACACCTACAACATTTCCATCATCACTTGTATGAGGATGTGCATTTGTCTCTGATGGTTCACCGTGCGTTGCCCATCTGGTATGTCCGATACCACAAGTGCCAAATACAGCATGTCCTGCATCTGTCTTCTCAATCAGACCTTTCAAACGTCCTTTTGCCTTAACGATCTTTATCGCTGAGGCATTATCTCTGACAGCAATACCTGCTGAATCATAACCCCTATACTCTAACTTTGACAGACCATCCAAAAGAATCGGTGCTGCCTGTTCCTTACCTACATAACCAACAATTCCACACATTTGTTTATTCTCCCTTGCTCATTGTTATTTATCATTTGAATCAATGATTAAATAGATTACTTTTGTCAATCTCATATGCGATTGTATCACTCTTTGAAATGATATTCAATCTCTTCAATTTGAATTCGATTTTTTCATGTGCTGGTAAAAAATAGTCGAAACCATGCTAATAGACTTAACTGCATTCAATAATGTCAGCTTCTATTGTTTTTCTAATACAATATTTATAAATCTATCTGACTGCTAATGCTCTCTTGTCAGTCATCTGCCTTATTTTAGTTTTCTCTTACCTAACATCTAACATTTAAAATCTAATATTCCATGTGCATATGCAGCAAAATCCGTATTTCATCGTATTCTATATGTACACTCCGATCGCTTTATTTGGACGTCAGTTTCAATTTCATTTTCTACAAGCAATTTTCTAACATCTGCTTCAGACTCAAAAGTAGATTTTTCACAAATCCTGAATAGTCTTTAAATGTAGGACGAATGCACTTAATCCATGCTGATGCACCCTGTTCTTTCAAAGCCTTATAACAAATATCTGCCATTTGCGCTTCGAATTCATAAATAACAGCATCACACGCTATCGCATTGGATTGAATACTGCTTGGATGCGGTTTCTGTTGCTTAATGCCATCATTATGTATAAACCAATTTATATCAAATCCCAACGATAGTCCTTTTGTATGATCTCCATACTCAGTCCATTGAGAGAATATATCTTCTTTTTGACAAAAGCAAACTCCATACGGTGGTTCAGTTTTGATTTCCGTCTTATATTGTTGGTCAATCTGCTGAATAGCACTATCTAAGATATTCTTCGGAATGTCTGTTTGTTCCAGCCTTTGCTTGACTTGCTACCAAAGAACAACAAAAGTTCTGATGACTTCCTGTTCATCATTAGAATCTGTTAAATCGCACAGCCAAAGCACCTTACTCTTTAAAATATTTTTAAACGTTTTAACTGTACAATAATGATAAACCAGATATGTTTCGCTCATTCACAATCACCTCAGTATTTTCAATATTGCAAGACACATCTACTCCTACCGCTACATCAAGCCGCCGAACATTCCCCCACTGCGTTATAGAAGATGTCTGATAGCTGTAACCCATCATGATCGTGCTGCTTTTATCGGACATACCTTAATGCATTGATAGCACCGCACACACTTGCTTTCATCAATCTGCGGATACTCAAATTTCTCTTCATCCTCTACCATTGAAATAGCTTCTTTCGGACAAATAGCATAACAGGCTGTACATCCACAGCATTCTTCTTTTCTTTTATATAGTACCGGTATTTCTCTTTCCATATCCAATCACTCCAAGATTGTATTTTTTATTATAGTAATCAACCAGCTTAACAACTACTTCTGTATCAGTCTGGCTATAAAAAGTGTAACCATGCTTCAGCAGTTTTTCTTTCAGTTTTGTGTAATTTTCGACGATACTGTTATGTACACCGACTACCTCGGACTCCACTGCACCAGATCCAGAACGAGTACAGTTACCAGAAACATGCGGATACGCATTAATCTGGCTTGGCTCCCCGTGTGTTGCCCAGCGAGTGTGTCTAATACCACAGGTTCCTTTCAATGCCTTACCGCCAGCTGTTTTCTCAATCAGATTAGACAGACAACCTTTTGCTTTCATGACCTGTGCCAGACTCACGCACCAGAATACGGCCAGTATCGCTCAGTGCTTCAGCAACCTTGGGCACCGCTTCCTGTGCAGCAGGATCATTCTGTGCGGCTTTCTTATCGGTCACAAGAACATTCTCCAACACCTGCGGATAGATTTTCAATGGTACCGCCAGTTCACTCATCGTTTTCTTCTTCGCCAACATCACTTCCATCATCTTCAGACTGGTCAGGATACCATCGTCAGTGGTTACATACTTAGAGAAGATGATATGACCGCTCTGCTCACCACCAATGCGGCAGCCGTTTTTAACCATGTATTCATAGACATATTTGTCGCTCACAGCGGTCTTAGCGTAACCGATACCCTACTCATCAAATGCTTTGTACAGACCAAAGTTGGACATGACCGTAGTAACAACTGTATTATTCAGCAGTTTGCCGCGTTCTTTCATATAGCAGCCATAGATGTACAGGATATCCGTTCCAAAGTATTTAGACATTTTTTATTCTCCTTACAATCAAACACGAAACACAAAGAGTAAGCCGTATTCTAAATTACTCTCTGCCCCCCCGATCACTCGAAGCATACTTTTCATTATTTTCTTTACCTTCCTTTTAACTCTTGTTTTTAAAGAATATTTAATCGGAGCTGCATATTTTTCTTCCAATTCTTCAAAACTCATTGTGTACATATCGTCAAAAAAAGTATCTCTTTGTGATGGCCTTATACACGACTTATATTCAGCTGGATTTCCTTTTACACCAGCTTCATATGTCACTTCTTTTAATTTCATTTCGCAACTGATATAGTTAAATATTTCTTGTCCCTTTTTTGTTCGAATTAATACGAGAGATGTTCCTAACCCGTCATTCATTTCAGGAGCAACATCTTTGATTCCCCAAAAATCTGCAATTGTTAAATCAGACTTTCTTTCTTCCTTGGCCGCACACTCATAGCAGGATGGCCGCAGGCAGTAATCTCTCAGAAACATCTGCATATAAGGATCTTTATCTCTAGATATATACAGTTTCTTTTCTTCACTCTGAGGTATATTTTTAAGCATCTCTTTCATGCCAAAATCAACCCAACCGTCATCCTTACAACGAAAATTAATATCCCTTAGCTTGCCACCATTTTTCTTTTCCTGGTATTCTGCGTATTTCTTCCATAGAGCTGGTGATGGTGCACCATGGCAAATTACATCTACACATATAAGATTGTCATAATCTCTTTCAAGAAAATTCTTTAATCCATTTACTTGACAGCCTGTTCCGGTAAATAGTACATGTCTTCCAGCTATTAAATTCCTTTTAACACTCTTAAACGTATTTCCTATCTTTGCCTGAAGATATTTTGATCCACGTAGCCTTGCCATTCCCACTTCATCTGTAACTGCAATAAACTCTGCTGAATAGCAATCCTCAGACATTGCGACACCATACACAACGCCTTGTTTATTAAGCACATACTCTGCCAGAGAGGAAAAAACTGCCCCAGAAGAACTGTTCAATCTCAAATCTTTATTTATATTGTAACAAGCATATACTTTTTCTGGCTTCATTCGCATTCCTCTTCTATAATCATTTCCTAAAAATTTTCCTAATTGGTCCCACAACTAGCTGTTTCTCTTCCGCATTCACCCCTAAGAAAAACATCGAAAGTGCATACACGATCATATATATAATTGCAAACACTCCCAATTTAACGAGTCCCGTAATACTGGCAAATTTCATAATGAAAAATCCGACTACACAAGGTGCAATCAATGCAGGGATAAACTTTGCAATTTCTTTCCAAAAATAAATCATGTTCATTCCAATACGGGCATGATAATACCAATTCATGAAGATAGCATTACCCGCAATAAGAGAAATAGCTGTTCCAAGCGCAGCACCAGCTGGTCCCATAAGTTTAATCAGCGGAATGCTGATAAATATGTTGGCAATTGCAATTGCCAAATAGACAACTGCCCTTGCCTTATGCATATTCTTGGCTCTTTGAATCTCAATTCCAAGATTTTGTATTAAGGGAACTGTAACAGGAATAATAAGCAACAGTGCCACAGCATACGAAGCACCGTATTCCGTCCCTGCCCAAATTTTTACAAAGGGAACTCCAAAAAATATAAATCCAGACAAAATCAGTCCTAAAACCATAAACTGAATTCGTCCAACCTTTGTAAAAAGTTTTGTTAATTGATCATTATCATTTGTCTCGGCAACAATACGATTAACTTTTGGAACAAAAACATTTGACACGGACGAAGAAAACTGAAGATATAATGTATTAATCTGTCCGCCTACTCCGTATACGGCAACTGCTGTCGTACCAGCAAATCTACCTAACAAAAATTTATCTACGCTCCAATTAATTTGATCGATAATCTGATTCAGGAAGATGAAAAATGTAAACACCCACATTTCCTTAAGCAAACTAAGTTGAAGTCCTCTAAACGCGAATCTGATATGTAATTTTCTAAAACAATAGAACATATTAGATATCAATAACACAAATGTAAGAAATGTTGTTACGGATACCATGCCTATTGATCCGTACCCCATAATAAGTAATGGCAACGTCAAAAAAGGACTAAATAAATTCTGAAGAAGTATCAGCAGTTTTTGAAACAGAAACTTTTCGTGCGCCGTAATTGAGCAGTTAAATACACAATTCGGAAACGTCATTGCAAGGTTTATAATGAGCAGTCCCATCAAAACCTTAGCGGTAGCATATTCGCTTTCTGTAAGACCCGTACCAAAAATGCCACGAATTTTTCCTATCATTACAAGTCCACATAAAACACAGATAACAGAAATGGAACAGAAAATAAGCATAAACATTCCGTTCAACCTTGCAACGCCATCTTCATCTTTCTGTGCTTTATACCTTGAATAAAACCGTAAGTAGGAACTTCCAAATCCCAAACTTAAAAGACTCAAGTAAGAAACCACCGAATACACTAACTGATACAATCCGTATTCGCTTTGTCCCAAAAGGCGCAACATAATAGGGGTGTAAATTAAACTAACTAATATTTTTACTAATTCACCAGCATATGATAGTATAACACCGGCTTTTCGCTGATTAATCATATTTTTCATTTTTCAAAATTTTCTATTCTAAACCTTTCATTTATTAGACTCATTTACTACACAAACCTCATCCTGTTTGAACCCCAATATAATTTTAGCGACATACAATCAATTCTTCAATGCGCTACTCAAAAACTCTCTGGAAGATTTTTGCATAGTAAGAACATTTTTATCGACAATCGAGTAATCGATTGGATTAACTGTTTTGGTCACTAAATTTTCATTAATAGAAATGACACGATCCGGCGTTCCGTACAGTTTCACTAAATCATATATTCTAACGTTCATCAAATCTTCAGGATTATTTGTTGGTCTCTCTAACAAATAAAACTCCTTATGAAAAACATAGGAAAATACACCTGCATGGAATGAATCTGTTACAACAATTTCTGCGTGCTGGATAAGACTAAGAAATTCTGGAATTCCAATATCATATAACTGTTCATCACCAAAATGCCAATCCTGTGTCTTAAACTGAAAAACACTGCTATTAACAATGTGTGGAAGCGTGACAAGCTTTAATCCTTTTTTCTTAGCAAATTCTTTTATTTGTTTTCTTTGATTTCGGTCATCACCAAGCATATAACAAAAAATATACTTTCCATTGATGCACTGCTTTCCTGCTAACTCATGCCAACTTTCTCTGTCTACTAAAAGTGTCGGATCTAATACATGTTTTGTGTTATCAAAAATGCACCTTTTAAACTGCTCCACCGTTGCCTCTTCTCTTAACGAAACAGCAGAATATTTAGCTAATGCCTTTTTCATATATTGAATATACACATCCGGCAGGTTGCTTACCGATACGCTTGATGCATATGAAAAAACAATTTTATGATCTCTAGCATTTAAAAAATTGAATACATATCCATCATCAACCACACCTGGTTTCCAGATCTGATCGCTTCCACTTATAAAAATATCATATTCCTTTTTACACTCAGAAATTGTTTCTTCTGTATAAACTTTAGAATGCCTAATAGATTTTTCTCTAAATTCCGATACTTTTTCTGTACGCGAATTCAAGCATTCTGAATACCGCTTTGCAAAGAATCTTGTTACTATCTTAGAATATACGCGCCATACAACTTCAGCAATGCCCATTTTTACCAGTTTCTGCATTTTCGTCTGTTGCGGCGGCAGATATAACGGCTTTATATTCTCTCTTTTATAAGAGATTAGTTCACTATCATATCCCAATTCACTAATATACTTATCCAAAGCATAGGCTTGCAATAAGCCACCATAGTTTTTACTATTATAATAAAGTGAAATTATACCTACTTTTTTCATCTGACCTTAATAATCCTCTCACTTACTATCTATGAACAGCATTCAAAAAACCATCATAAAGAGTAACCAATGTTATTTTGCTTGAATCAATGTTATAACCTGCTTCGTTTATTTCATCCAAGTGTGATGTTCTTGTTTTTTCCCAATTTACTTTTTCATTCATCATCCTTTGTGCCCATTCAAGCGGAGTTTCATTTAAAGAATAATACCTGATATTTTCTGTAAGTTTTGTGTCTTCTGGAACTCGATCTGAAGCAAAACAAAATAATCCAGACGTCTGTGCCTCAACCGCAACCATTCCTAATCCCTCCATTTTAGAAGGAAAAAGAAGTATATCCATTGCAGAATACCATTTTTCAACATCACCCACACTTCCCATAAACAGGCATTTATCCGCTATCTCAAGCTCTTTTGCTAACTCTCTAACCGGTTCATCCAGTTCTCCCGCTCCTAGCCATAATAGCCTGGCATCAGGCACTAATTTCTGGAATTCAGCAAATACTCTTACTGAAAAAAACGGATTCTTTAAATAACTCAATCGTCCGACTACTCCAACTACAACAGCATTTGTCAGCCCAAGAGATTCTCGAATTTGATTTCTATTCTCCTTGTTGAACACATATTTTTCGGCATGGATTCCATTGGGGAGGATCTTAAAATTTCCTATTCCAAAGATTTCGTTGCCTGCTGCTGTAGAACAAGCTAAATGTGCATTAGACAATGTTGAACACAAATTATCAAAAACAAAAGATTTGATTTTATTTTTGTAAGTATCTGCCAGCTTCTGAGCATGGCTATGATACACTCTAACCGGAACTTTGTTTTTGTAAGCAGACAATAGAACGGCCGCTCCATTATGATTCGGCACATTTACATGAACAACATCATACCGTTGCCCCATAATTTCATCCAAAAATTTCATCTTCTTTTTGCTAATATAAGAATCTGCTTTTGGTATTAAATACAATTTACTTCCATTTCTAATAGCTTTTTTTTCGTTAGCTGTATCAACATTTTTTAGCACTAAAAAATCAACACACTTTGAACTTTTAATCAGTTCATCGTAATTATTCATGATACTATTCGTTACTCCATTATTTTGAGTAAAACTGCTAACCATAATAAGTATTTTTTTATCTTTCATATTTTCGCACTCTCACATAAATTGATATGGTACTACTCCATAGAATTCTGCTGCCTTAGTTATCGTCAGCCAAACAAAGTAAAAGCCGAACATGAAATATATGAACGCTCTAACAATTGGTACATTGGATTTCAACTTCATTGAGCTGATTGCATAAGGACAAAGAATCAAAATAAAAGGTGTAAAGTATAATGAAAATCTATTCAGAATATTCATGCGGAAAATCAATAAGTTAAATGTCGACGCTATCAAAGCCATATAAAGTAAAAAGCTTTCATTTTTCGCTAGGCAGTACATACTTTCATCATCTTTCAAAAAATGATTTTCTGTTTTCTTTTCCCACACCAAAACATAATAGCCAAGTAAAAATGGTACAAATGCAAGAATAAAATTATAAATCGTCTGGAGATTTATATGTCCAACACCTTCCGAAGCACTTGTCAAATATCGTTCATAATTGTTTCCTGTTCCAAAGAAATTGAGTGCAGCAGTATAGAAATTCATATAAAACAAGTAAAAAACTACCATTACTCCTACACCAATGATTATTTGTTTCTTTGTGAACCTTAGCCGATCAAATAGAATCATCAGTATACACAAAATAGCCGAGCTGTGAAAGGTTGATGCCAGCAAAATCAACAATGCAAATTTTATATAATCTTTTATTCTTCTTTCGCTATTATTCAACAATGTATAGGCAACCAATATGATTGAAATCGCCAATCCCTGCCTCATCATTGTCATAAATCGATAATAAAAACAGCTGAACAGCATAAGTTCCGTACTTAGTATAACATCCGTTGACTCCTTATAGATAAAATATCCAAATGCTGCGCACATTAGAAAAGAAGTCACAAAAATGAAAAACTGTACATCATTTGAAAAAAGATGTAAGAATCTAGTAAAATAGCAATATCCAATTTCGTAGCCAATCGTAGTTGAAAATGTAGGAATCTGCGACCAGCTATAATCTCCAATCATATTAAAACGTTTTGCATAGTGCCCCGCTAAATCCGTTCCAACACTTGGATCTCTTAAACTTGCCACCAAAATCAAAACACCAAATGTAACAATCAGATATATTTTTCTGCGTCTATTTGAACTGTTTGCTCGATACAAGTTTCCGTATATATATATAAATACAGCTAATACAAAATATATTGCCATTGCTATTCTCTCCTCTTTAACCTTTTTCCACCAGCTCTTTCAGCTTCTTTTTTAGTCCAATCGGAATTGATGCTTTTAAAGTCAGCATCACTCTTTTTATTCCAAGACTCTTTTTAAATTCTTCATCGACTGCATCATACCCCTTCGCATGATACAGTTTCATAATTTTCTCTCGTTCCTCGCTATAATGGGATGGTTTTCTCAGTTGTCCATTATTTGCCGAAATTCGTGTATAGTTGGATGCGACTAATTCCAACGAAGCTGTATCTGCTATTAGCTCCATACCTTTCTCTGTATTAGCCAAAACGCAAGAAATGCCATCATATACTCTGTCTTTCCACTTTTTATCTCTAAAAAGTTCCGGATGTTCATGTTCGATGCCCCAATAATCTCCGATAGTAATATCGCTATACCGCATTTCAGACGCATATTTACAGCTATAACAATTCTCGCGATAAGTCTCACCCTGGAGAAAATACTCGTAAAATGAAGAAACTCGACAATGAATATGCCTTGACTTTTTATTTATACCATATTTGATATAAAAATCCTTCCAGCCTTTTTTCTTATCCCTAAATTCAAAAGTCTCTACGCTATCTGAAAGCGTGTGGATGTAATCATTCAATAGTTTCTGACTAGGAACACCATGACAGATTATATCAACCGTAATGAGATTGTCATATTTCTTTTTTAAGTAACCCTTCAGAGCATCCACCTGACATGGTGTACCAGAAAAAAGAACTTTCTTGCCTGATTCAAGGTCCTTTTTAATACATGGCAAAACATCAAAAATATAGCTCTGCACATATTTGGAACCCTGAACTTTTGGAAGTTCCTCAATCGTATCAATTCTTATGTGCCTCAGCGTATAGTTTCCATCTTTCATCTCATAGGCTGCGCCGTATACAACACCGCCATTCTGAAGCATTTCTGTCGCAAATGCGCTGAATGCACCTCCGGAAGATGATTTCATTAACTGATCGTGATTTGTATTTGTTGCAGCATATCCCACAATCGGTTTAAATGCCTCATGGTTCTTTTGATAATTACATACTATCTTGCATAAACCACATTGCACACACTTGTCTCTATCAATCTGGGGATAAATAAATCCGTCTTGGTCTTCTTTCATTTTTATCGCGTTTTTCGGGCATATACTATAACACACACCACATCCGCAGCAATTTTTCTTTTCATGAAAAAGCTCTATGTTGTTCATCCGGTTCACTTCTCCCCCTATCTGCTTCTCAATCAAAAATTCTTCTGAATAAAAGATGTTGCTTTCACTCTTTCGCGTTCAAGCACATCATTGACCTTTGTAAAGTCAATCGGCTCGTATTTCTTCTTATCATTCATTACACGATGTTCTGTTCCTGTAAGTTCCAGCACACTCTGCAATCTGGAATTATATTTACCTGGATAAAAAATGAAAAACTCTTTATTGAAATTCAAAGAGAAAGCTGTGCAATGAAACGAATCTGTAATCACATAATCTGCATAGTTGATCAACGACAAAAATTGATTCACTGTCGGTGTGTAGATCATTTTCCCCTGTTCTTTTAAGTGGTTCAGATAATAGCTCATTCTAACAATCTTACAGCCCGTTTTTTCAGAAAGTTCTTTAGCGAACTGTTCCATCTCTGAATTTGGATTTAAACGGTAAATGATAATGTATTTTTCCCGTATCATTCGTGGGGCAATCATGTCACTCCACTCCTCTTTATTCAGCACAAGCGTCGGGTCAAGGATGTGTTCAACATTTTTATATCCAAGTTCTTCCAAAAGTTCTTTAGCTTTATTTTCACGCACCGAAATTGCGCTGTACTTGTGTACATAATTACTCATTTCGGCACGTTCATTTTCCTTAATTGAGTTCATACCAATGCTGACCGCATAACCAACTCGTTTTTTTCCATCAGGAGCAAATTCCAAATAGTATGCTGGAAGTATTCCACCATTGTATTCGCTATTCCAAGTCTGATCGCTTCCAGTGCAATACACATCGGCTACCGGTGGATTCTTTTTTAAATCATCATAGTCCTTATATCTTCTTGTCAGTGATACATTTTGTGCTAAAAAATTCACACAGACCTTATTTCTCTTTATATTTTCTATTTTTTTCAATGCGACATACGCTACTGACTTCAATACATTTTTTCCAAAATGCTTGCTCTCAAGCCCATCTTTGAGCATAGCATCTTCTTCCGCATTCGGTCTAACATAGTCAATAATCTCAACCTTATGCCCCATCAACTCCAGCTTTTTTTGTGTTGCATAGGTCTGGAGCACAGAGCCATAATTTCTAATATAATGTAAAGTTATTACTGCAACCTTTGACATATTTTCTCCTTATTATCCAACTAGCTTTTTCTTCATAACCTTCATATACAGTGCTGGGCTAACAATAAACAGCAACATCTGAACTTTCTTTACTGCATGAAGTTCTGATGTCATAATTTCCCGTATATTACTCTTTAAATCTTTCTTCACGAGCTTCACAGCCTCTGAATCCAGTTTTCCTGCACGAACCATCGCATTTGCAATAGAAAGATCACCATTTACGCATTTATATCCTATAGCCAGATTTTTCATAGAGGCACAATTCTGTGCAGTTTCATCCATAATGGAGGTAATGTTGCTGTTCTGTTCCAAATACCATGCGATGCTGTGATCAGCATGAAATGTTGCCGCACCCTCACGTTGCGCATAATACGCATAGAGCGCATACGGTACATAAACAACCGTTCTGCTTTTAAATAAGGCGCGCATCAAAAATTCCAAATCCTCTGCCATTCTTTTACTGGTATCAAAACGCAGATTCTGGATAAGTTCCCGTTTGAAAAGTTTATTCCACACTGTCACTTGAACTGGTCGGCTAAAATCTGCTATGAGCTCAAATGCTTTCTTATTGTCAAATTTCAGCACATTGAAGTCATCACCCGAAGACCTGTGTACAAGTTGATCAGTCGCACCATCAGTAATTGCAAATTGGCACATAGCCATCTCTGCATCAGCCAAGACTGCTTGCCGATACATATCCTCAAACATCGTAGCAGCAACGTAATCATCACTATCCACAAATCCTACGAATTCACCTGATGCCACTTCAAGTCCACTATTTCTTGCTGCTGATACCCCAGCATTCTTTTTGTGGATTACGATAACTCGCTTATCCTTGGCAGCATACTCATCGCAGATATTTCCGCAATTGTCAGGCGATCCATCATCCACGAGTATAATCTCAATTTCCTTAAGTGTCTGTCCTAGCACAGAATCCAGACATCTAGTGAGGAATTTCTCCACTTTATATACAGGGATGATAATAGAAACTTTAGGTTTCATTGTATCCCCCCCATTAATTCTTCCTTGTGTTTAATAACAGATCCTGCTGGTACATCCTTATAAATCAAACAGTTTGCACCGATCACGCAATTATCACCTATGTGCACTCCTGCAAGAATTGTTACATTACTTGCTATCCAGCAGTTATTTCCTATAGAAACTTCCTTGCTTGTGAATCCCTGTGAATGAATCGGAATTCCAGCATTCTTCTCACTGTACTTATGGTTATGGTCGTATATCTTAACACCCTCGCCAAAAATGCAATCATTTCCAATCTTAATTTTCTTTATTGACGTCGCTGAAAAATAATTATTCACAAAACAATTATCGCCAAATTCAACACGACCTGTAGGTTCAATATACAGTTTAAAATTACCTCTGAATTTAAAATGCTGTCCGTATACAAATCTATCTCTGTATACGAAACGATAATATGCAGTTATCACTATCCGTCTGGCATTTATTAAAACTCTATGAACAAAAAACATGACCCTTACTCCTCACTAAGCATTCGTTCATAGCACTCCATCAGTTTTATAACGTGATGTTCCGAAGAATACTTTTCTCTATTAAAATCTTTTTCAATGTTGGACTGCAGTTTGGTTACAAGCGCATCACTTTCCATACTACAGATAGCCTTATAAAGAGCATTTACTTTTTTCCCTGAATAAATCAGTCCATTATATTCATGCTGAATGTAATCTTTACCGGCTGAGCAATCTGAAACAATACACGGCAGACAATATCCTCCCATTACCTCCGGGATAGTTAACGGAGCACCTTCATACCATACCGATGGGAAAACAAGTGCACGTGCCTGAAGGATATACTCCTTCATTTCCGCCTGTTGTTTCCATCCAACAAACTCTATCATGGGGTATTTTTTTTTCAGATCATCCAGTCTATCTCCAGAGCCAATTACCAGTCCACTCACTCCGGCTTTAGTGATTCCCTCACAGAAAAAATCTATGCCTTTCTCATACGACAAGCGGCCAATATACAAATATTTTTTATTTTTGCTGGCAGGAACAATTGACCGCAGTTCAACATTGATTGGATTCGTAATCACCATCTTTTTATAGCGAAAAGGAATTCGTTTCTCAGAAACATTCTCATTGAATTTTGAGATAAATGCCACATATAAGTCTGTTCCTTTAACCAGCTTGTGCATGCCAATCTGCCGGATAATTCTATACAGTTTATATATGTAACTTCTCTTGTCACAGTTACACGTCACACAATCAACGCTCAGTGCTTCTCTTTCACATATCTCTTTCTTTTGAAAGTCATAGCAACAGCCGTTTGGACATTGTAGAAAGTAGTCATGCATTGTCACAAGAACTTTAAATCCCATCCTCTTAATTGGAATAAAAATGGATGAACTCAGTACCTTTGACCAGCCGTGCATATGGATAACCGTATCTTTAGGATCATACTCTTTTAACAACTTCTCCATCTCCTGCCGTGCAGAACGATTGTAAATTCCTCTGATGATTCCACGCAACCTGTTGCTGTCTTTTATTGCTTCCTCTTGATTCAGGCATATAACATGTACGTTGCTATTTTTTAGCTCATCACATACCGAACCTTTTCCTGTAAACATGACAACATTGCTGTCTGTTTCTGCAAGTGAAACAGCACTTGTAACAGCTACTCTCTCAGCACCACCAGTTATATTTGCAAAATCACAAACAACAATAATATTTTTAACCTTCATGTCTACACTCTTCCCACCTGATTATTCTATCAACAGTTCTTCAAATTTTTTTCTTGCAACATTCCAAGTGAAATTATCCTTAATAAAGTCACTTCCATTTTTTCCAATTAAGCATCTATTGGCTTCATCTGTAAGCAGATCAGTGACCCAATCTGCAAACTCCGAATTATCGTCTGCAACAATCCAATCTTTACCGTTCACAGCATTTATATTTTCGGCTCCAATGCTTGTCGTTACAATGGGTAGTCCCATCGCCATTGCTTCAAGATTTTTGGTTTTTATTCCACTTCCAAATGTCATTGGGCAAACAAAAACCTTACACCGCTCCAGATAATCTCGGACGTCTTCTACACGTCCAGTAAAATACACGTGTTCTGATTCAAGCTTACGCAATTCCTCCGATACACCGCCACCAATAACCATGAACACTGTATCCGGAACCTTTTGCAAAACAATTGGTAGGATTTCTGAAATAAAATGTCGGACTGCATTTTCATTGTGTGCTACACTCATTGCTCCCAAAAAGCCGACTATGTTTTTTGTTGCCTTAGGTTCGCGGTAATAGAAATAATCCACATCCACACCTATCGGAACTGCAACCGCTTTGTCTTGTTTTAATTCCTGATTAAATTCATAGGCCTCTTTTTCTGCGACAAATACTGTTTTTTCACATATCTGTCCAATTTCTTTTTCATATTTTTCCAACAAAGCAACCTCATTCTTCATTACTGCCAATTTCAAAGGTTTGACCAGCATTATTGCTCGGAGAACTTTCGGCACAGTATAAAGAAATGCCCCGTATGGATTTATTCCATCAATGTCATTGTCTAACTGTCTTTTGTAGCGCAACGAAATTCTATCATCCAGATCTGCAATTCTAAAAGAATCTATGTCTCTTATGTATTCAGTACTGCGAACCATGTCTCCAATTACGTATTTTGGATGTTCTTTTTCAACAAGTTCATCTACCATCTTTTTTGCTTCAGGACTCCAGTACAATGCTACCTGCATCGGTTTTTCATGCAAGATAATAGAATCTTTTACAATTCCCAATATGCGGCTTTTTGCAGACGCTTTTGGTAGGACGATTAATTTATCAATAAATTCCGGTTTTTGTGTAGGATCATCACTGCTCTCCAAAAATGCAGCGACAACCAATCGATAACCCAATTCTTCTGATAAAATTCTGCAATAATGATATAAAGATGTCTTTCTGCCAGAAGATGCCGGAAATGGAAGTCTTGGCATTATAAATAATATTGTTTTTTCTTTACTCATCCTTAATTTCTCCAAAAAATTCATTCTCTAGCATCAGACACAGACAATGGTAAACAGGAAGATGCAATTCCTGAATCATATATGTCTCAGTCTGTGGAACTTTGATACACACATCACTCATCTGCGCTAACTTACTGTCCTTTGCACCGGTCAGGCCAATCACCTTCATTCCTTTGGCATGAGCAGTCGTCGCTGCATACAAAACATTTTTACTGTTTCCACTTGTCGAAATGCCAAGAAACACATCCCCGGTCTTGCCATAGCCATTTACCTGCTGTGCAAAACACAGAAGCGGTTCGCAATCATTCATGTACGCAGTAGATAACGCCGGATGTCCATCCAGTGCAATAGCAGGAAGCGCACCTTGCAGGTTTTCTACAAGAACAGTTCCAAGCTCCTTATTTTCCTTAACAAGTTTATCTGCGAAATCTGCGTCTGGTTTTCGAGGGAGTTTGAAGCCTTTCATTAATTCGCCAACAATGTGTTCCGCATCTGCAGCTGATCCACCATTGCCAGCAATCAGTAGCTTTCCACCGCAACCATAGCAGTCTCTAAGAACTTTATATGCCTTCAAAATATCATCTTTTGCCACTAAAAGTTCAGGATATCTTTTTACAAGTATCTCAATCTCATTCATTCGATTTCTCCTTAATTATTCTGGAAGGATTACCAGCAACAACGACATTTGAAGGAACGTCATGTGTCACTACGGCGTTAGCACCAATAACCGCATTGTCACCGATTGTCACATTGCCTAATACACATGCACCAGCTCCTATCATCACATGATTTCCAATTACAGGTGCACCACCCTCATTAATTCCTCCTGACCACTTGCTACCTAATGTTACATGTTGAAAAATAGTACATTTTTCGCCAATTATGCATTTGGGATGCACAACACAACCAAGTCCTCTATGGTAAAAATAGGTTCCTGCACCTATTGAAGCTTTAGCACTGATTGAATTTGCAAAGAGTATGTGTTCTAGAATATCTAAGAATCTTCCTATCTTCTGTAGCACTCCTCCATCTCGATTAATGAGAGCATGTGCCCACTTCCACAATATGTTCATTTCTCTCCTCACTTCATACCTGAATTTACAAATGAAGATAGCGATTTAACCGTAACCATCTGACCATAGTTTTCATCAACTTCGCTTAAAAGCACAGTCTTGCATCCAGCATTGATGCCAGCTTTAACATCGTTTTCCCCATCGCCAATCATCCACGACTGTGACAAATCAATGTTATAATCTTCTGCTGCTTTCAACAGCATTCCTGGCTTCGGTTTACGACAGTCACATTCAATCTTCAGTTCCGGGCACTCACCTTCATATCCCTTATGAGGGTGATGCGGGCAATAATAAATGGCATCCAAATATGCGCCTTCTTTTCCAAGGAGTGTTTCCATCTTATTGTGGATTTCTTCAAGTTCATCAAAAGACACTTCTCCACGGGCAATAACCGGCTGATTTGTCACAACAATTGCTAGATAACCAGATTCATTAATCTTACGGATTGCCGTCGCAACGCCATCAATCAATTCAAAATCATCTATCTTTCTAAGAAACCCAACATATTTATTGATAGTACCGTCTCGGTCAAGAAATACCGCCTTTTGTTTGTTTTTCAGATTTTTTCCAGAGACTCTGCCCTCTTTATAATCTGCACATACAGAGTAATACCTCTCTGGAGTGCCCATGTCTTTGACATACTCTGGACTGTCATAACAGAACATCTTTCCTGTCCCCGCTAATGGTTTCAATAACTGACGATCCAAATCGACTTTTACCGGTTTACCATTTGCGCCATTTTTACCTATTAAATCTGCATCAATACCGGAAAACTCCAGTACTTTAGGATTAATAACATGTAAACCTGCATTCACACGATTTTTGTAGTACTGTGGCCGTGCATCTTCCTTGGTCAACCACTTTTCGACTGTGCCATTTTTATCCGCGACAATTAGTCCGCTATCATAGGGATGACTATTCGGATGCGTAAAAAGTGTAACCAATCCGCCACGTTTCCGGTGAAAAGCAACAAAGCGGTTAAAATCCACATCAAACATCGCATCTGCATTTAGGAGCAAAAAATCAGATGTCAGCTTATCTTTTATTTTGAACAGCGCACCTGCATTGCCGAGTGGCTCTTTTTCAAAATAGTACTCAATATGTACACCAAACGGCTTTCCTGTTGCCGGAGAGTTTCCAGAACCGTCACCAAAGTAATCCATAATAATATTTCCCAAGTGACTTACCGTCATAATAATGTCATCAAATCCCTGATCTTTCAGACATTTGATTTCTCGTTCCAATACCGGAATGCCTTCAATTTTTATCATCGGCTTAGGAATATCACTCGTTACAGAGGAAATACGAGTGCCTTTCCCGCCTGCCATAATCACTACTTTCATGTCTCTAATCCTTCGGTGTATAGTCTTCCGGTGTATAATGGATTATACGCGTTCCACTATCTTCAAATTTGAACGGAATATAGAGTAGGTCGCGCATCGCCCAACGAACAGCATCCTGTCGTTCCGGCTGTACATAGAATACAAGGAATCCACCACCGCCGGCACCAAGAAGTTTTCCGCCCAAAGCACCAGCAGCCATTCCTTTTGCATAAAGTTCATCAATGCTATTTGTGGACACCGCTGATCCCGTTTGACGTTTCAACTTCCATGTGTGATCCAACAACCTACCGAAATCATCAAGATTCTTTTCCTTATCTGTCAGAACTCTCTCTGCATCGTCAACTAAAGACAGCATTTCTTTTAACTGTCCTGTTTTATCAACCTTACCTGAGGCATTTACTTTCTGAACGTCAGAAGAAAAGCGAGTAAAACCAGTAAAGAACATCATTAAATTTTGATTTAGCTGCTTCTTTCTCTCAGGTGAAATGATCATAGGTAGGACTTCATATCCATCCGCATTAAAGTTGATACGATTAAATCCACCAAATGATGCTGCAATCTGATCCTGCCAGCCACCTGCTTCCTGACACAGATTTCGCTCCAGATAAATTGCTTCATCTGCCAATTTTTTCTTATCAGCATATTTTCCTTTTAGCGCATAAAAGGCATTCAGCATTCCTACTGCAAAAGAACTTGATGTTCCTAACCCGGAACGTGCTGGGAGATCAGCTTCATATGTAAGACGAATTTCGTGCATGTCTAGCATCTTCATCGCATTGCGAATTGCAGGATGTTGAATGTCATCGATATTTGTCACACGCTCAGTTTTTGAATAAGATAACTCAGTAGAGTAATCAAAGAAACGTGGCAGGTGTCTAACGTTCACGTAACAATATTTATCAAATGTGGTAGACAAAACGGCACCGCCATATTCTTTAAAAAAGCTTTCCATATCTGTTCCGCCGCCAAAAAAAGACATACGGAAAGGTGTCTGTGTAATAATCATTTATTTACTCCTCTGGTTCTTCTCGAACCAATCCCTTAAAAGTACCTTCATATCTATGTACACATCTGCTCTTCACAGATAGTATTTCTTTTTCCTTTTGCTGCTCCTAGTCAGCTAAGTTTTCCCTTAAAATTTCATTATATCCAAACCAATATCACATCGATCCTTCACCCTTCAACACAACACCCACTGTCTTGAACAGTATCTTGATGTCGTTTACAAGACTCCATTCATCGATATACTTACGGTCTAATCTTACAACCTCATCGAAATCCGTGATATTACTTCTTCCGCTGACCTGCCAGAGTCCTGTGATACCCGGTTTGATCGCCATACGTCCTCTATGATGGGCGGAATACTTCTCCCATTCATCCTCTGTTGGCGGTCTGGTTCCGATCAGACTCATATCACCCTTTAACACATTGAAGAACTGCGGGAATTCATCGAGTGACCAGTCACGGATCCGGTTTCCGATGCCCTTCTTGATCGTACCATCCGGCAGCTTCTTGCAGCCAATGATTCGCGGATCATATTCCATCTTGAACATCATGCCATCCTTAACCTGATTCTGCTCCATCAGCTCTGCTTTTCGTGCTTCCGCATCCATATACATGCTTCGGAATTTATAGATCTTGAACTTCTTACCATTCTTACCGATACGGTACTGCGAGAAGAAGATCGGTCCCGGTGATGCAATATAGATACATGGTGCAAGGATGATCGTAAGAATGCCTGTAAAGATACATCCCACAATTCCACCAAGGATATCGATTGCCCGCTTCACAAAAGCCTGATACATCGTTATATATGTAGTGCTGACGGTCAGTACATGATGACCAAGCTGTTTATCGAATACATACTGATAATTAGAAAGCTCTGCCGGAACACGCACCCGCACATGAACCGTGATTCCCATATCTGCAAGCTGTCCCAGAAGATTCTCCGGAATATGCTTCTCAAATGGTATATTCACATAGACCTCATCTACCCAGCCATGCATGATCTGTTCCAGAACTTCGTCTGAATATGTATATATACTAAGCTCCAAATCTGCATATTCTGTATTGTAGCTTTCTGCCTCATCCTCAGTTGCATCTAATAATACAACACCTGCAACCCGATACAGATTATAGTATTCTGTATCCATTTCTGCAAGTAACGCATTCAGATATTCTTTGACTGTCACGATCACAATAGATTTCTTTGCCACACGATGTCTTCGTATATATTCCTTCCAGAGAAGTGTAACCACATAACCCATAACCAGATAAATCATGCCAAACAAAGCCATAACCTTTCTGGAATAGGCCGCACCCATCTTCATCATGAACAGAACAAATACTGCCAGAAGTACAACCAGTACAGACTGCTTCACGGATGCGATTGCTTCACGAAAACGTCCTCGTTGCAATACGCCTTTATATATATGACATACTATGGTAACCAATAATTGAAATAATGTCAGAAGTACGGCTATTGTCCGATATAACTTACTATGATACGGATTCTCTGTTCCCATCCGTATAAAATACGCCATACAATAAGATGCATGCAGTGCTATCAGATTCAGCACTGTAAAATCCAGATGTTTTAACCAGCCCTGCGGTCCTTTTCTATACATTGTATTCCCTCATTTCCCTCATAAATGTGTTCATCATGTATCTTTATCAAGTCAAGCTATATAAATATAGTTGTTAATGGCTTAGAAATCCTTAACGCTTCTTAGCCACTAACAACTATAATTCAATTCTTATTAAAAGTCAATTTGCTACGTTTAAGTTGAGTGTAGAAATTTCCGGAAATAATACTGTTATTTTAGGCAAATTTTCCAAAGTATTCGACGCAGTTCTACAACTTATATCCATTCTTCTTTAACAGCGCTCTCGCTGTCTCCGGTGAATCCACACCTTCTGCATTCTTGATCGGGGCGAATTCATAGTCTCTGACAACCTCGAATGGCAGACAGTCATTCATGAACTGAAGCATATCAAGAGCAAGTGTCTCGAACTTATAGCCGTTCGGCTCCGCAGGCTTTACCAACTCTTTTTTCTCATTCATATATGGAATAACCTTCTTCGCAGCATGAAGCGGCATATTCTCGTTTAAGAGCACCTTCAACTGATCAACCGGGAAGATATAATTTAAGATCACCCCATAGTTATAGGCATAGTCACCGTTTGCATTTTTCTCAAACCGCATATCATCTGTTAATTCATAATATTCTACGATATGTGGCTTTCCATCCAGATTACAAAGGACGCCTACCCGTTCATATGGATCTGCTTTCTTTACGACTTTTGCCGCCGACTGATAATCTTCCATCATCATTGAGCCAAGGAATACCGGGTCTGCAATCTTCTGTAACACATTGTCCACAGCAAATACATTGATATACCGGATGCCTTCTTTATCAAGCTGTTCTACCAGTCCTGCCCGTTTCATGGATGAGAACCAGCCACCATTTCCATTTGGTGACAGGCAGATCTTTGATGGTGCTTCCATCAATATCTTTCCATTAAAATCAACGGATGGTACCAGCTCCTGTTTAAAGAAATGCAGATACTCCTCCTTATATCCAAAGTTCTTATGCTCTGCAAAGAAGAATGTCGTTGCTTCGTAGTTCTTATCACTGGTCATGATATAGAGATGGATCCATCGTCCAAGTGTCTTCACAACAGTCAAGATCGTCTTCACCTGACATTCGAAGATATATAGATCTCTCGTCAGTCCGATATTGTATGTGCCCTTCGGCCCATCAAATCCAAGTCTGGTTCCCTGACCTCCGGCAAGCATAACAAGAGCGAGCTGTCCTTTCTGGATCGCCGTCTCGCCAAGTACCTTGTAAGCGAATTCGTATTCTTTGATCGTATCAAGCGTTAATGCCGCCGTCGGTGTGATCGAGCCGGTCTTTCCGGCTGTGCCTTTTTCTTTTAATACATCAAACATCGAGAAGTCTATCTCGTCGATCTGTAACAGCAGGCTCTGTTTTTCTTCTTCATTTAGTTCATCATAATAGGCGAGCACATGCTCCTGTCCGTACTTTTTCAAAATTTCCAAAGCGTTTTCATATGTCATATAATTTTCCCTCACATTTCTATGTCGCCAGTATGTATGAGGTTAACTATACTATTATTCCGCAAAACGCTCTCGCTCTATCTTCGACGTAGCGGTACATAAGGCTGCAAAGGACGCAGCCTAAGTACCGACGCTCAGATAGGTTTGCTTCATAATATATAGCAAAACCTCATACTCGTGGCATTTACGTTATCTTGTTTTACACTGTCAGTTAATAACTATAGATACATTGTATGCAACAAACCGCGCTTTGCGGAATACAATATCTGCTTTACATAGCCAGTTAATGACTGCGGATATATTGTATGTAGCAAACCTCTCTTTGCGTCGGTACTTAGGCTGCGTATTTTGCAGCCTTATGTACCGCTACGTCATAGATAGAGCGAAAGCGTTTTGCGGAATACAATATATCCGCAGTCCTTAACGTCCGTGTGTGTGCATCCTTCTTTTCACCTCTACGGTTTCGTTGAACACCTTTGCTACATCCTTTAATCCAATCCTTCTTCCGCCCCTGCTGTCATCCCGGCTGTAGTTCAGCTCGATCGGAGCTTCGCAGATCTTTCTGCCATCTTTTGCTGCCATGGCAAGGATCTCAATATCAAATGCATATCCTTCTGCCTGCATCTGGCTGACGATTGGTTTGATCACTTCTTTTTTGAATAACTTGATACCGGTCTGTGTATCGTGGGTGTTCAGATGGAACATCATCTTTAACATCAGATAATATCCATAGCTCATAATCTTACGCAGCATCGGATAATGGAGCTTCGATTCCGGATGCAGCTTGGAACCGATCACGATATCGGCGTTCTGCTCCTTCATATCCTTTAAGAATCGTTTCAGCAGGATCGGTGGCAGTTCCAGATCGGAATCCAGAAATGCGATGTATCGTCCCTCTGCTGCTGCGATTCCTGTCCGGATGGCATGTCCTTTTCCACCATTCGGCTGATACGAGATCCCCCTGATATGGGTATCCTGCATTTCTGCCCGGTGGATACACTCTGCGGTATTATCTGCACTTCCGTCGTCAACTGCTATGATCTCATACCGTTTGACGAAACCAGACAACACCCTGCTGGTTTCAAGCAGATTATCTGTTATATGTGTTCCTTCATTATAGGCGGGCATGACGACAGATAGTGTCACATCCCCTTCCTTATTTGTTTCCATGGTCAACGTTCTCCTGTCTGACAGTCTTATTCTTCTATGTTCGCCTGTTTTACGATACCGTAGACTGCTTCTCTGACGATTTCCGACATGGATACACCTTTTTGCTTTGCATACTTTGAAAGCAGTTCATGTGTATCTGTGTCGATTCTTAGTCTCAGAATTGTGTCTTTCCGTTTATCGGTCGGTCTTCCCGGACCTCTCTTGATTTCCTCTGCCATCTCCCTGCTCCGTTTCTTTTTATTTAAAGAAAATACTTCTTTACTCCATGTATCGCATATCCTGCAAAATATCCAAGTGACTTCACTGTTCCAAATCCCATCTTCCGGTATACCTGATACGTCATCTTTGCAGAATGTAATTTGGAACCTGATTTACTGTTCTTCACCATCCGGTAAAGCAGTAACGGTTCATTGATGCCTGCTGCCTCCCCGTATTTCTTAAGGATCTGCAGCCAGCAGATATAATCCTCGTGAGCATCATCATCCCCCATCGGGAACTCTGCTGCCACATCTCGCTTCATCACTACGGATGAGCAGTTGATCACATTTCCATATAACATACCTTTATAAGTGATCTTCTCCGGTACCGGCAAGATCCGCCCGGTATGGGTTCCGTCCTCTTCCATCAGTTCTCTGGCAGTTGAGGATAATACCACTCCGGTCTTCTTCATAACAGCAAGCTGCTTTGAGAGCTTTCCCGGCCGCCAGATATCATCGGAATCTAAGAATGCTACATATTCGCCCTCTGCAAGCTGCACACCTTTATTTCTCGTTGCTGCTACGCCAAGATTGGTTTCATTCTTATATAGTCTAACCTGTGGATTGCTTTTATATTCTGCCAGACACTCCGTCAGATCCTCCGGCGAACAGTCGTTGATCACTATGATCTCTGATATCACATCCTGACAAAGTGCGGAATCGATTGCCTGTTTAATTGTTCTGCTGCAATTATATGCCGGAATGATCACGGATACTTCTGGTTTCATTTATTTCTTTTCCTCTACACTATAGAAGGCATCCTCGGCTTCATCATGTGGATGCTTGATGCCTGTTTTCTTTGTCTTGTCTTCGCGGATCGCTGTCGTCTGATTTGCATCGATTCCTTCCGTGTTCTCCTTCTGGAATAAGATCTTGAAGGTCAGCAGGATCAGCTTCAGATCCAGCCATAAGGAATACTGCTCATAATATGTCAGGTCAAGCTTCACCTTATCTCTCGGTGTGGTGTTATATTTACCGTAGACCTGCGCATATCCGGTAAGTCCGGCTTTCATCTTCAGACGATAATCAAATTCCGGGAAGGTCTCCCTGTACTGTGCTGCGATATCCGGACGCTCCGGTCTAGGGCCTACGACTGACATATCACCCTTTAAGATATTAAAGAGCTGTGGCAGCTCGTCTAAGTGTGTGGCACGGATCACACGGCCAACCGGTGTGATTCTGTCATCATGCTTTCTTGCAAGCTGTGCACCATGTTCCTCGGAGTCCATCCGCATACTTCTGAATTTCATGATCTTGAATACCCTGCCATTTAAGGTCAGACGATCCTGTTTATAGAATACAGGGCCTCTGTCATAGAGCTTGATCGCAAGTGCGATCAGGATCATAAACGGTGAAAAGATAATGATCATGATCAGGGATACGATGATATCCATCAGACGCTTGAAGATCATATCTTCTCCTGTCAGTCCCTGGTTTCTGGATAATAATAACGGTGTATCAAACAAATGGATCGGTTCTGCTCCTAAGATAATGATATCCGATAACTTCGGTACCACATACGAACGGATCGAATGCTCGAAGCAGTATTTTACCAGTTCGTTTCTGATATATGCCTTTGTCTCACAAAGGATAACACCATCGTACTGTAAGATTTTTTCTTTTAATGCTTTCTCACCTTCACTGACATGGATACGGTCAGCAATGATATATTTGTCTTTTCTGGCATTGATCTTATCAATGAATTCGGTCGGTGTCTTATATCCGTAGACAAGCAGTAAATGTCTCGGTGGATAGAACTTGCGGTACATCATCCTGCAGACAAATACCCATATAAATATAACTATGATCTCTAAGAATGTAAGCTCGATCATGTTCAGTGCCGGCAGATAATTACGGGCAATGATACACAGCTCGATATAACCTACGATATTTGCACAGACCAATGATAATATTTGTGAAAAGAGAACATCCATCACCCGGAGGAAGCCTACTTTATAACCACCATACAGCTTCGTAAACAGATAAATGATAATCGCATACATACCGATTACCGCCCAGTTACCTTTGTTAAAGAACGGAATCTGGATAGCCTGAGTATTATCTGCATATTCGGTATACCACATTCTCGCAAACAGCAGTACTTCCGCAGCTAACAGAAGCACGCCTTCCGAAAATGTGATAATACGTTTGTAAATGTCTCTCTTTCTCACATGTCTGGTTTCTTCCATATCAATCTCCATCCCACCATGAGAGGTGGTCATCAGGTGGATATGCCACCTGCTTTCTCTTCATTTTTTTCTATTGGTATCGATTATTTTAACAGCTCACGGAGCATCTGGTTTACGGATGCCGGATCTGCCTTGCCCTTCATTGCTTTCATGGTCTGTCCGACCAATGCGCCAAGTGCTTTTTCTTTTCCGCCACGGAAGTCTTCGATCGCCTTTGGATTATTGGCAATTACTTCTTCTACAACCTTACGGAGTGCACCCTCATCATTTACGGTGGCAAGTCCATGTTCTTTTACATAGCTTTCCGGTTCGATATCATCTGTAAATATCTTCTCGAATACTTCCTTTGCGACATTGCTGTTGATGGCTTTCGCATCTACCATCTGTATCAGCTTTGCAAGGTGCTCTGCGCTGAATGACAACTCATCTGCATCGATGGAATGTTCTTTCATCAGACGCATGGTCTCTCCCATCAGCCAGTTGGATACCTTCTTCGGATTTGCTCCGAGAGCGATCGTCTCCTCGAAAAGGTCTGCCATCTTCTTTGTATTTGTAATGATATCTATATCATAGTCCGGGATATCATACTCTTCTTTATACCGGATCTTCTTCTCATCCCGGAATTCCGGCTGACGGCTTCGGATCTCCTCCATCCACTCGTCACTGATCTGTACCGGTACAAGATCCGGATCAGGGAAATAACGATAATCCTGTGCATCCTCTTTGGAACGCATTGGATATGAATATTCCTTGGTATCATCCCATCTTCTGGTCTCCTGTACAACCTTTTCACCTGCCTCGATCAGGTCGATCTGACGTTCTCTCTCGTTCTCGATCGCATGGGCGATAGCCTTGAATGAGTTCAGGTTCTTTGTCTCTGTTCTTGTTCCGAATTCTTCTGCTCCGACTTCACGAACAGACAGGTTGACATCGGCACGCATCGAGCCTTCATTTAACTTACAGTCTGATGCTCCGAGATACTGGATGATCAGACGTAATTTCTCAAGATAAGCAATTACTTCTTCCGCAGAACGCATATCCGGCTCAGATACGATCTCGATCAGAGGCACACCGGAACGATTGAAATCCACCAGTGAACTGTCTGTATATGGATCATGTACCAGTTTACCTGCATCCTCTTCCATGTGGATCTCATGGATCCTTACGAATTTCTTCTTGCCCTCTACTTCGATCTCTACCTTTCCGTTTCTGCAGATTGGGTAGTACAGCTGAGAGATCTGGTAATTCTGTGGATTATCCGGATAGAAATAATTCTTACGGTCAAATTTACAGTTCTGTGTGATCGTACAGTTGGTTGCAAGACCGACAGCAACTGCTTTTTCTACTACCCCTTTATTCAGTACCGGAAGGGAACCCGGCATACCGGTACATACCGGACATGTATGTGTATTCGGTGCACCACCAAATGCGGTACTGCAGCCGCAGAATATCTTCGTCTTTGTCGCAAGCTCTACATGAACCTCCAGACCGATCACGGTTTCGTATACTTTACTCATCTTACAGACCCCTTTCTGCTACAGCGGCAGGCTGCTTGTACTCTCTTGTCTGCTCAAATGCATATGCCGCCTGAATGATTGCTTTCTCGTTAAATGCATCTCCTACCATCTGGACACCGATCGGCATGCCGTCTTTGTCGTATCCGCATGGAAGGGAAATACCCGGAAGTCCTGCAAGGTTGACCGGAACGGTGTATACATCGCCCAGATACATCTTGATCGGATCGGATAAGGATTCACCCATGGTCAGTGCAGTTGTAGGTGCAACCGGACCGAGGATGATATCGTATTTTGCAAATGCTTTATCATAAGCCTGTTTGATCAGGGCTTTTACCTTAAGTGCTTTTACATAGTATGCATCATAGTAACCGGATGACAGGGTAAAGGAACCTAACATGATACGTCTCTTTACTTCTGCGCCAAAGCCTTCGGAACGTGTCTTCTTATACATGTTGTGAAGGTCTGTGTACTCTGCTGTACGATAGCCGTATTTTACGCCGTCGAAACGTTCCAGATTCGAGCTTGCCTCTGCGGATGCAATGATATAATATGCAGGAATTGCATATTCTACCATACCAAGGTCAAATTCTTCCACGATCGCACCTTTTTCTTTTAATACTTCAGCTACATGGTACACAGCATCCTTGATCTCAGGATCCAGTCCTTCTGTGAAATAGTCCTTTGGAAGTCCGATGCGCATACCTTTTACATCATCCTTTAATGCGCTTGTAAAATCATTATCCGTACGTTCTACAGATGTAGAATCTTTCTTATCATACCGGGAAATAATCTCTAATATCGTTGCACAGTCTGTTACATCCTTTGCAAGTGGTCCGATCTGGTCAAGAGATGAACCATATGCAACCAGACCGTATCTGGATACTCTGCCGTAAGTTGGCTTGATTCCTGTTACACCACAGAATGCTGCCGGCTGACGGATCGATCCACCGGTATCGGAACCGAGTGCACACGGTACTTCTTCTGCTGCAACAGCGGCTGCCGATCCACCGGAAGAACCACCCGGAACTTTATTTGTATCCCATGGATTCTTTGTCTCGCCATAATAAGAAGTCTCGGTTGTACTTCCCATCGCGAACTCATCCATATTTGTCTTGCCTACGATCACGGCTCCTGCTTCCATTAATTTCACAACAGCATCTGATGTATAGGTCGGTACGAAGTTTGATAAGATCTTGGATGCGCAGGTGGTAAGTACACCGTTCTGACACATATTATCCTTGATCGCGATCGGTACACCTGCCAACGGGCCTGTCAGCTCGCCGCTGTCGATCTTCTTCTGTATTTCTTCTGCCTGTTTGAATGCACCTTCTTCATCTACGGTGATAAAACAGTTATATTCTTTGTCGTATGTCTTTATATTCTCGATGCAGGCTTTGGTTGCTTCCATAACGGAGATCTCTCCGGCCTTGATCTTCTTTCCAAGCTCTACTGCTGTCATACTCATCATATCCAATGTCCGTTACCTCCTAATCAAATGTTCTTGGCACCTTATAGCAGCCATCTTTCTGCTCCGGTGCATTTGACAGCATATTCTCTCTGTCGTCGCCATTTGTTACTTCATCTTCACGGAATACATTATTATAAGAAAATGTATGGCTCATTGCTTCCACATTCTCAGTGTCCAGTTCATTTAACTTACTTACATAGTCAAGCATATCTGACATATCTTTCTTTGCCTGCTCCTTCTCCTCATCGGAAAGCTCAAGCTTCGCCAGAATACCTACATAATCGATTGTTTCGTCTGTAATAACCATGGTATGTCTCCTTGTCTGGGTTTTATTAGGCAATTGCAATACTACTCTTTACTATGTTTGGATACTTTTGACCTTACCAATCAGGGGACGCTTTCGCTCGTTTCGGTCTGCAGCGGTACTAAGATGCCGCTTATGCGCCATCTAAGGACCGGCGACCTCAAATGCCCCTGTATTAGTAAGTCAAAGTATCCAAACAACATTCAGACTATTGTTTTCGCAATTGCCTACTATTATTTATAGTACCACAAAATTAGTTAGAGTGTACCACATAACTCCGTTGTTTGCAAGTCTATGTCCAAATGAAGTCGTCCTGCTGTTCAGCAACAATTGTCCATTCAAAATATTTCATTTATGACAAAAAATGGAAGAATGAATTACTATTATGAAGCAAGCCTGTCCACTCTGTGTAACTTCGAACTAATCTCGACAAAACCTCGATAAGATCTCAGTTATTCATGTCGGTACTTAGTGAACTGCTGAATGCAGTGAACTTAGAACCGCTACATGAAGATAGAGCGAAAGCGTCTTGCGTAATAATATGTAATCATTCTTCCATTTTTATGTCATCATTTATTAAATGGACAATTGTTGCGTCCTTTTATAACATGCCCTCTAAGGTCTCACGAATTGCCTTGATGAAGTTCTCGCTGTTTAATACAGTTGGATTCTCAAGGGTTGTGATAAGTGCAAGATCCTTTGTCATCTTTCCGGATTCGATCGTTGCGATCGTCGCTTTCTCAAGCTTGTTTGCGAAATCAACCAGAGCGTCGATGCCATCCAGTTCACCACGTTTTCTGAGTGCGCCTGTCCATGCAAAGATTGTTGCAACAGAGTTTGTGGATGTTTCTTCACCCTTTAAGTGCTTGTAGTAATGTCTCTGAACTGTTCCGTGTGCAGCTTCATACTCATACTTTCCATCCGGGGAAACCAGTACAGATGTCATCATGGCCAGTGAACCAAATGCAGATGAGATCATATCACTCATTACGTCACCATCGTAGTTCTTGCATGCCCAGATGAATCCACCCTGGGATTTCATAACTCTTGCTACAGCATCGTCGATCAGTGTATAGAAATATTCAATACCTGCTGCATCGAATTTCTCTTTGTATTCTTTATCAAAGATCTCCTGGAAGATATCTTTGAATGTATGGTCGTATTTCTTTGAGATCGTATCCTTGGTTGCAAACCAGATTGTCTGCTTGATATCCAGCGCATAGTTGAAGCAGCATCTTGCAAAGCTTTCAATTGACTTATTGATGTTGTGCTGTCCCTGGATCACACCCGGTCCGTCGAATTCATGGATCGTCTCTTTGATCACTGTACCATCTGCACCTGTGAATACCAACTCAGCCTTACCGGCACCCGGAACCTTGATCTCTACGTTCTTATATACATCACCATATGCATGTCTTGCGATTGTGATAGGAGCCTTCCAGTTCTTTACACATGGCTCAATGCCCTTTACGATGATCGGCGTACGGAATACAGTTCCGTCGAGGATCGCACGGATCGTTCCATTTGGGCTCTTCCACATTTCCTTCAGATCATACTCTGTCATACGTGCAGCATTTGGTGTGATCGTTGCACATTTAACAGCAACGCCATACTTCTGTGTTGCATATGCGGAATCAAATGTTACCTGATCATTTGTCTCATTTCTATATTCAAGTCCCAGATCGTAATACTCGGATTTCAGATCGATAAATGGATAGATCAGTTCATCCTTGATCATCTTCCAGAGAATTCTGGTCATCTCGTCTCCATCCATCTCTACTAAAGGGGTAGTCATTTGAATTTTTTCCATCTTGCTCGTTCCTCCATGTTCTTTTATTATAGTTCTAATTACTTATCTGTTTTTATACACGCCTAGAATTATACATGAAAAATGCTGCTATTTCCAGCTTTTTGAAAGTTTTTTACACATATCCGTAAATTCCACGCACGGACACTTCCCCGGATATAATGATCGACTCCTGTCCATCTTTATCCTTCACACGAAGTCCTCCATTTGGTGCAAGTCCGAGGGCTGTGTATTCTGTCCGGTTATATCCTTCAATCACATAGACCTGTTCATCCTTGTTCACAAGGATGGAATTATATTCATCCAGCATGAACTGAAGATCCTGACATTTGACAAATGCGTCATACAGCTCTTCAAAATGATTTGCCACACTGGCGACCAGTTTGCTTCTGTCACAGCCGGTTCCGTTTTCCAGCTTGATCGACGTCGCCTTGTCTGCCAGTTCTTCCGGAAATTCCATCATAGACACATTGATGCCGATACCTACAACTGCATATTTGATATCCATACCTTCCGAACTCATCTCTGTAAGAATGCCACAGATCTTCTTGCCGCCGACTACAACATCATTCGGCCATTTGATCTGCGCCTGCAAGCCCGCTGTATCTGCAAGAGCACGCGCCGTTGCGAGTGCCGACAGGATCGTAAGTCTGGATACATTCTCGATCGGCACATCCGGACGGAGCAGAAATGTCATGGCTATGCTGGTTCCCTTCGGGGTGCTCCATGCCCTTCCTCTTCTTCCTCGTCCTGCATTCTGTTCATTTGCAACAAACAACGCTCCGTGTGTTCCATCTGTCTCTCCTGCAAGCTTTGCCCGTATATTTGTGGAATCCGTCTCATCATAATAATACAGTTCTCTTCCGATCACCGATGTCGTGAGTGCTGCCTCTATCTTCTCTTTCGTAACGATATCCGGCTCTCCGACCAGACGATAGCCTTTATTATTTACTGCATCTATAATGTAACCTTCTGCCTTTAAGGCATTGATATTTTTCCAGACAGCGGTTCTCGAGACACCTAATTTCTCACAGATTGCCTGACCGGATATATAATCACTGCTCGTTCGAAGCAGCGCAAGGATTTTTTCTTTCATGATTTACCTTCTTTCTGTCTCACTTTCCTGATAAATTCCCATCTTCTTTAATAAATGATAATAGATTGCATCGCACTTCTCACGTTTCCCGCTGAACGGCAGTACGAATTGCTCTTTTCCTATATCTATCTTTAATATGTAATATGGCAAATGTGGATCAGGGATGACCAGATTCACATTTGTAATCTTATCGTATGGTGTATGATAGGATTTCCTTCCCTTTTCTATTACCAGTTCATCGTCTTCAAAACGATAGGTCAGATCAAATGCCGATTTGCGAAATGAAGATTTCACAAGCATCAATCCATATGCCGCAAGTGCAAGTCCAAATGCCAGCTTGAATATCCGTCCGCCGGTACTGCCATGTGTTTTGATCATTAACAGAATAAATGCTGCTCCGATAGCAACAAAAAAGACACCCACCATCCGGTATGCAATTCTGGTTGCTCTGTTTTTCTTTACGGTATGCTGCATGTGTTTTCCTCGTTCTTTCTGTATATTTTCTGTTCTCTATTATATTTTCTACAGTCATAAAAAGCAAGCCGGAGTAAACATGACATTTTGCACTAAAACCCCCGACAAAAAACATGATTTTTACCAGATTGATTTTTCTTATAAAAAGAAGTAATATCCAGTATGCATTTAGAATATGGAAGTCGTTGCGGGGTGTTGGCCGGAGCCATACAGACATTGCCAACAGGGAACGCTTCCGCTCGTTTCGTCCTGCAGCGGTACTAAGATGCCGCTTATGCGCCATCAAGTACCGGCGGACTCAAATGTCCCTGTATTGGCAAGTCATATGGCTCCAGCCAACACCCCGCAACGACTAAACTAACACAAGGAGGTAAAATCATTGAAAAACTTACTGAAAAAAATTAACGGTTCCAAGGATCTGACTGAAGGCAATCCTATGAAACTGATCTTGAACTTTGGACTGCCATTATTATTTGGGCTTTTATTCCAGCAATTTTATAACATGGTCGATACGATCATCGTTGGTAAATTTCTGGGTGTCGATGCACTTGCAGCCGTCGGCTCAACCGGATCGATCAACTTTATGATACTCGGTTTCTGCATCGGTATCTGCAATGGTTTTGCCATCCCGGTTGCTCAGGCCTTTGGAGCAAAGGACACTGATAATATGAAGAAGTACATTACAAACTGTGTCTGGGCTTCGATCTTCTTCGCTGCCGTTATGACAGTTGCAGTCGGAATTCTTACCATAAATATTCTGATCTGGATGAAGACACCGGACAGCATCCTGGATCAGGCATTTATCTACATATTTATTATATTTATGGGAATACCTGCAACCTTCCTTTATAATATGGTTTCCGGTATCCTGCGTTCTCTCGGCGACAGTGTAACCCCTGTTGTCTGTCTGATCGCATCCTCCCTGTTAAATATCGTACTGGATATCCTGTTAGTTCGTCCGATGGGTGTCGCCGGTGCTGCTGTTGCAACCGTTGTTGCACAGGCAATCTCCGGTGTCGGCTGTCTGATCTATATGTGTAAGAAGCTCGGATATCTTCATTTTACAAAACAGGACTGGGCATTTAGTATGCGCCACTGTCTGACCTTATGCGGTATGGGTGTTCCGATGGGGCTTCAGTATTCGATCACAGCGATCGGCAGTGTTATTCTTCAGGCTGCAGTTAATTCGATGGGTGAATCCGTTATCGCTGCCGTATCCGCCGGAACAAAGATTTCCATGTTCCTCTGCTGTCCGTTTGATGCCATGGGATCGACAATGGCAACCTACGGCGGACAAAATGTCGGTGCTAAGAAAATGGATCGTGTGGATGCCGGCTTAAAGGCATGTATCAAACTCGGTATTGTCTATGCGATTCTTGCATTTGTATTTATCCTGTTATTCGGCAAGAATCTGGCACTGCTTTTCCTGGATGCAGAAGAAACAGAGATCATCAAGCTTGTATATTATTTCCTGCTTGGCAACTCAGGAGCTTACATCCTGCTTGCCCTTGTAAATATCGTCCGGTTTATGATTCAGGGACTCGGCTACTCCGCATTTGCCGTTATCGCAGGTATCTGTGAAATGGTTGCCCGTACGATCGCAGGCTTTATCCTGGTACCAAAATTCGGTTATGTCTTTGTAGCACTCGGCAGTCCGCTCGCATGGATATTTGCAGATATCTTCCTGATTCCTGCCTATATCTATGTTGTAAAACGTCTTCGCCGCAAGTTCGGTCAGGAGACCCCGGCGATGCTGAAGCGTTGTCAAAAGAACCTTGCATAATATATTCTAATACAGCTTTTTCCATATAATTAAAAAACCATACCGGCAGCATATATATTTTTTATGTGATTTACCTATTCACCCAAATATATATGCTGTCGGTATGGTTTTTCTTTTTATTTCTTATTTATTATTTATTTCTGTAGATAATGTCGGTTCTCTTTGGTCCGTTTGAAACCATAGTGATCGGATATCCGATATGTTTCTCAATGAACTCAATGTAGTTTCTGCAGTTCTCCGGAAGATCTTCGTAGTTCTTGATACCACGGATATCTGTCTTCCATCCCGGCAGAACCTCATATACAGGCTTTGCTTTCTTTAACTTAGCTGTTGTAGGGAAGTCTGTTGTTACTTCACCATCGATATCGTATCCGACACATACAGGAATCTCATCCAGATAACCCAGTACATCAAGTACGGTAAATGCTACATCTGTTGTTCCCTGCATACGGCAGCCATACTTGGAAGCTACACAGTCGAACCATCCCATACGTCTTGGACGTCCGGTTGTTGCACCGTACTCACCGCCGTCACCACCACGACGTCTTAACTCATCTGCTTCATCTCCGAAGATCTCGCTGACGAACTCACCGGCGCCTACAGCACTTGAATATGCCTTTACTACTGTTACGATCTGCTTGATCTCATATGGAGGGATACCGGCACCGATCGCACCATAAGCAGCCAGTGTGGACGATGATGTAACCATAGGATAAATACCATGATCCGGGTCCTTTAATGTTCCAAGCTGACCTTCTAACAGAATTGTCTTGCCTGCTTTGATCGCCTCATGAAGATATGCGGATACATCACATACATATGGCTCTACGATAGCCTTGTACTCCATCAATGTTTCATATACTTCATCTACTGTAAGAAGCGGCTTCTTATACAGATACTCAAGCAGAACATTCTTGGATGCGATAACTCTGCTGATCTTATCCTTCAATTCTTCCTCTGTGTCAAACAGTTCGCTTACCTGGAAACCGATCTTTGCATATTTGTCTGAATAGAATGGTGCGATACCTGACTTTGTAGATCCGAATGACTTACCGGCCAGTCTCTCCTCCTCGTACTCATCAAACAGAATGTGATATGGCATAACCATCTGTGCTCTGTCTGAGATCAGGATCTTTGGCATTGGGACTCCCTTTTCTACGATGCTGTTCAGCTCTTTGAACAGAACCGGGATATTTAATGCTACACCATTTCCGATAACACTTGTTGTATGATCATAGAAACAACCGGACGGAAGTGTATGCAATGCAAATTTACCATAGTCATTTACAATTGTGTGACCTGCATTTGCACCACCCTGAAATCTGACAATAATATCAGATGTTTCCGCCAGCATATCTGTTATTTTACCTTTTCCTTCGTCGCCCCAGTTGGCTCCGACAACCGCTCTTACCATATTTTTATCCTCGCTTTCATGGCATTTTCCCGGAAATATCTTCCGAAATTGAACTCAATTACTTTTATATTATAGCATGTATGTATTATAAGTAAAATCGATATTAATTATATATAACATAAGTTGTACTTATATTTATTCTTTACAAATACACAGGTTCGGTTTACACTTTAAATACAACAATTAGCATAACTGCATTTCTATATTTGATATCGTGTATACATCATTTGATATACATGTACCCGATATATGCATATGCATGACCTTAATAACGTTTTTACAATTATCTGTAATAAAATTAACCGGGAGTTTCGACTATGAATATTAATTATGAATATTATAAGATCTTCTATTATGTGGCAAAGACAGCAAGCATCTCTGCTGCTGCTAAAGAACTGTGCGTATCCCAGCCCGCTGTCAGTCAGGCGGTCAAATCTTTAGAACAGGCAATCGGTATCAACCTGTTCATCCGGACGAAAAAAGGTGTATCCCTGACAGGTGCAGGCGAACTTCTCTACAAACATGTAGCCGAAGGATACGAGGCAATCTCCATGGGCGAACAGCAGCTTGCCAGATTGATGCACTTGGAAACCGGCGAGATCCGGATCGGAGCCAGTGATATGACACTCCAGTTCTATCTGCTTCCGCATCTCGAACGCTTCCACCAGCTCTATCCCGGCATCAAGGTACATGTAACAAATGCTCCGACCCCCAGTACGATCGACCACTTATTTGCAAATAACATTGACTTCGGTATCGTTACAACTCCTCTCCCACAGAATCCGAACATGGAGATTCGAAACGCACGGGAGATCGAAGATATCTTTATAGCCGGTCCAAGATTCAACGACCTGAAAGGTAAAGTTCTCGACTATCCGGATCTGCAAAAGCTTCCGATCATCTGTCTGGAAAATGACACCAGCACAAGAGCCTATGTGGATCGGTTTCTTGCAAATGAAGGCGTCACGCTGACCCCTGAATTCGAGCTTGCAACCAGTGATATGATTGCACAGTTTGCAAAGAGAAACCTTGGAATCGGATCGATCGTGGCTGACTTTGCCGGCGACTATATTGACCGTGGGGAGATCTTTCAGTTAAATTTCAAGAAGCACATTCCCAAGCGGAACATGTGCATCATCAGTGACCGCAGGCGTGGCATGAGCATCGCCGCTATGAAGTTGATGGAATTGCTGTAGCTTTCCTGTCATCCGATAATTGGTCCTTCACCTGTTTCTCCGGCATCCCTCTATGATAACGTGTTGCGGTTTCTGTTTGATGCACATACCTGATTCGTACATACTCCTGTGTAAACTCGCCCTTCGGGCTCAGACATACACTCGTATGTACTGGTAATGTGCATCGCACGACGAAATCCTCACAATGTCATCATAGAGGGATGCCGGAGAAACAGGTGAAGGACCAATTATCGGATGACAGATAGGCTACCTTTACAGTAAACCTTTAACTGTTAATGAACTTCTGAGCTATATTGATATAACGCTATAACAAAATATCACATGAATTAATCAGGGATGCATATCCCCTTGTAATGACATTGTGAGGATTTCGTTATGAAGTGCACATTACCAGTAAATGCGAGTGCTTGTTTGAGCCGAAGGCAAGTTAGCACAAGAGCATTTACGAATCAGGTATATGCACTGAATAGAAACCACAACACGTCATTACAGGGGGATATGCATCCTTAATTGATTCATGTGATATTTAACTTTTATACGTTGATCTCAGCGGTCATGCCAAGTATGTCTTTATTTGCATCAAGTACCGGCTTTACAACCTCTGTGATGAATTCTTCGGTCTGCTCCGGTGCTCGTCCGACAAAGTTCTTTGGCTCAAGGATGGCTTCGATCTCTTCCTTGGTCATGCCAAATGCAGGATCTGCTGCGATCAGATCAACAAGGTTATTTTCCTTGCCCTCTTTCTTTACGGTTGCGCCTGCCTGCATGGAGTATTCACGGATAAGCTCATGCAGCTCCTGACGATTGCCGCCACGTTTTACAGCATCCATCATGATATTCTCAGTTGCCATAAACGGAATCTCCTTCATGAATCTCTGATAGATAACCTTATCATATACAACCAGACCATCTACAACATTCAGGTACAGGTCTAAGATACCGTCAATTGCAAGGAATGCTTCCGGAACAGATACACGCTTGTTTGCGGAATCATCCAGCGTTCTCTCAAACCACTGTGTTGCTGCTGTAAATGCAGGATTTAATGCATCAGCCATAACGTAGTTTGATAAAGATGCAATTCTCTCACTTCTCATCGGATTTCTCTTATATGCCATTGCTGATGAACCGATCTGGTTCTTTTCAAATGGCTCCTCGATCTCTTTTAAGTGCTGTAACAGACGGATATCATTTGAGAACTTATGTGCACTCTGTGCAATACCGGAAAGTACATTTAACACTCTGGAATCTACCTTACGGGAATAAGTCTGTCCGGATACAGGATAGCATGCTTCAAATCCCATCTTCTCTGCGATCTTCTTATCGATCTGGCGAACCTTCTCATGATCTCCGTTAAAGAGCTCTAAGAAGCTTGCCTGCGTTCCTGTTGTTCCCTTACATCCAAGGAGCTTCTGCTGACCAATCATGTAATCCAGATCAGACAGATCTAACATCAGTTCCTGAAGCCATAAGGTTGCACGCTTACCAACAGTTGTTGGCTGTGCAGGCTGGAAATGGGTAAATGCCAGTGTCGGCAGATCTTTATATTCCATAGCGAACTTGGACAGTTCGTTGATCACATTTAATAATTTCTTTCTGACAAGCTTCATAGCCTCTGTCATAACGATAACATCTGTGTTATCACCAACATAGCAGCTTGTTGCTCCCAGATGGATGATGCCGGCAGCCTTTGGGCACTGAACGCCGTATGCATATACATGGCTCATAACATCATGACGAACCATCTTCTCACGCTCTTTTGCTACATCATAATTGATGTCCTCTGCATGTGCCTTTAACTCATCGATCTGCTCCTGTGAGATAACCGGCTTGCCGTTTTCAGAAAGGCCGAGTTCATACTCCGTTTCTGCAAGGGCGATCCATAATTTTCTCCATGTCTTAAACTTCTTATCCGGAGAGAAAATATACTGCATTTCTTTACTTGCATATCTCTCGCAGAATGGGCTTGTGTATCTGTCTGTACTCATTTTTACCTCTCCTGTATTTCTTTATTTTACTTTTGAATCTTCACCGCGTTTGAAATTCTCATGTTCTCCGCGGATATCTTCCTTTGGTGGCTCCATCGGATATTCCCCTGTAAAGCAGCCGTGGCAGTACTGTCTTCCACCGGAGATCTCTACCAGCCGCTCCTTGCGAAGATAAGCAAGGGAATCGGCGCCAATGATCTTGCAGATCTCATCAACCGAACGGTTATATGCGATCAACTGCTCTCTGTCCGGGATATCCGTTCCAAAATAACAAGGATATAAGAACGGAGGCGAACTGATCCTTACATGAACTTCCTTTGCGCCAGCCTCGCGAAGCATTCCTACGATACGGTCTGAAGTTGTACCTCTGACAATGGAATCATCGATCATGATGATACGCTTGCCCTTTACCGCTTCTTTTAATACATTTAACTTCACGCGGACACTGGACTCTCTCTGGCTCTGCTGTGGCTTAATGAATGTTCTGCCGACATAGCCATTCTTGACAAATGCCGTTCCGTATGGAATGCCGGATTCCAGTGAATATCCCTGAGCTGCTGCATTTCCCGATTCCGGAACACCTACAACCATATCCGCATCTACCGGACTGTCCTTTGCAAGACATCTTCCCGCGATCAGTCGGGATTCATAGATTCCCATTCCGTCAAATACGGAATCCGGACGGGCAAAATAGATATATTCAAAGATACATCTTGCATGCTTCTCCTGACACATATCCTTATAGGACTGAATACCATACTCAGGCGAGATCGTTACGACCTCTCCGGGCTCTACATCACGGATAAATTCTGCACCGATCGTATCAAGGGCGCAGCTTTCCGATGCAAGGATATAGGCATTATCACGTTTTCCGATACAGAGCGGGCGGAATCCAAACGGATCTCTGGCTCCGATCAGCTTTCTTGGACTCATTACTACAAGTGAATAAGATCCCTTCACTTTTCTGAGTGCTTTCATAACTGCTTCCTCGGCACTTGCACTGTTCACACGTTCTCTTGCGATATGATAAGCAATAACCTCGGAGTCGATCGTCGTCTGGAAGATCGCACCTGTAAGTGCCAGTTCCTTACGAAGCTCCGGCGCATTGATCAGATTACCGTTGTGTGCAAGACCAAGTGTACCTTTTACATAGTTTAAGACTAATGGCTGAGCATTTTCTATCGTACTCGCGCCGGCAGTTGAATATCTGACATGTCCGACACCGATATTTCCTTTTAATTTCTCAAAGGATTCCGGTGTGTACACCTCGTTTACCAGACCCATGCCCTTCATGGAGCTTACCTTCCCCTTGGGACCTTCCGTGTCTGATACTGCGATACCACAGCTCTCCTGTCCTCGATGCTGCAATGCAAACAATCCATAATAAATGGAGGTTGCAACATCATTGTTGTCAAAATCATACATTCCGAAAACACCACATTCTTCATGCATCTTGTCATCATTCTCAAAATAATGGGATCTTATATTCTCGTTCATGTTTTGCCTCTCGTATTTTATTTTTTAACACACTAAGACTTTATACGTTTTCTGTTTTTCTGTCAATGTTGGAATGTGAAAAATTATTCCGGAAATTAACAGCCATTTTCTCTATATTGCATAACCTTTCTCTTTGATCAGATCTACCATCTGATATACATATTTGTTGCAGAGTTCATCACTCTCTGCTTCTACCATAACACGGATAAGCGGCTCTGTTCCGCTCTGGCGAAGAAGAAGTCTTCCGTCAGAACCAAGCTCCTCTGCGATCTTCTGATTTAATGCCTGCACATCCGGATCATTCATAACCGCATCCTTACTGGATACCTTTACATTTACCAGAAGCTGCGGGAAGATTGTCAAGCTCTTGAAGCACTCTGATAATTTACATTTGCGTTCCAGAATAACTTCCATGATCTTCAAAGACGTCAATACACCATCTCCGGTCGTTGCATATTTGGAGAAGATGATATGTCCTGACTGTTCGCCGCCGATAGAATATCCATGCTCCATCATGGATTCAAATACATATTTGTCACCGACTGCTGTCTTATCATAGGAGATTCCCTTCTTATCCAATGCTTTATATAAGCCAAGGTTTGACATGATCGTTGTTACGATCGTATTCTTATTCAGTTCTCCGCGTTCCTTCATATAACGTCCGCAGACATACAGGATCTTATCTCCGTCTACTAACTCGCCCTTATCATCAACGCACAGACAACGATCTGCATCACCGTCATAAGCAAATCCTACGTCCAGTCCTTTTTCTACTACGAACTTCTGCAGTCCCTCAATGTGGGTAGATCCACAATTTGTATTGATATTGGTTCCGTCCGGATCATTATTGATCACATAGGTCTTTGCTCCGAGTGCATCAAATACTGCCTTTGCAACCTGATAGGCTGCACCGTTTGCGCAGTCCAGTCCAACTCTCATATTCTTAAAGGATCGGGTAGGGATCGTCATCAGGTATCCCATGTAACGATTTCTTCCCATGGAGTAATCAACCGTGCATCCGATATTTTCTTTTGTAGCCAGCGGAATCTCCGGAATCTCACCATCGATATAACGCTCAATCTCTTCTTCAACCGCAGCCTCTAATTTGTAACCCATGCCATTGATGATCTTGATACCATTATCATAGTATGGATTATGACTTGCCGAGATCATGATTCCACAGTCAAAACCATCGGTTCTGACAATATAGGAAACACTCGGTGTCGGTGTTACATGCATCAGATATACATCTGCACCACTTGCCGTTAAGCCTGCGACCAGCGCATATTCAAACATATAACTTGAACGTCTGGTATCCTTACCGATAACCACCTTTGCCTTGCCTTCCGGATTCTTCTTGCCATAATAATAGCCAAGATAACGTCCGACCTTGAAGCTGTGCTGTACAGTAAGATCCTTATTTGCTTCACCTCTGAATCCATCTGTTCCAAAATATTTACCCATAACTGTAAACCTCTTTCTTTCAACTCAGTTTGAACTACTTAACTTCTTCTTTTTCTTCTTCCGGTGATACCAGTAGAGCGATTGCCCGCCTGTGAACCGATATCTCTGATCTGGTATATTCTCCACCATATTCACCATCCAGGGTCCATGCGATCGGCTCTTCGCTCTCGATCACAACACGATTCGTACGGAATGCCACCATATTCGTCTCATTTGTATTTCCAAGGAGCAACGAATTGATGATTCTCTGGAGATCTGCAAAATTCTGAATCTTACGGATCAGAACTCCTTCGAACAAGCCATCGTCGAATTCAACTCCATGGCTGGTCAGACTCTTATATCCGCCAACCGATACTGAATTCGATATCATACCGAACATGAACTCACCGGTATATGTCTGGTTATTAAATTCAATCTTCAGATTATATGTCGGAACATTTACAAGACTCTTCATACCCTGTAATACATATGCAGCATGTCCTAAAATATTCTTCATATTCTGAGGGGTTGCATAAGATGTATCCGAAAAAATGCCAAACGCCGCAACATAGACAAAATAATTCTTATTCAGTTCTCCGACATCTACCGAAAAAGGTGCGGCCGCGACAAGCTGTTCCGCTGCCTCGATTGCTTCCTTCGGAATCTCAAGGCTTCTGGCATAATCATTTGTCGAGCCACATGGGATATATCCCAGCGGCCGATTCAGTCCACATTCCATAAATCCCGTAACCGTATTACCAAGAGTTCCGTCACCTCCGGCACATACGATCACATCGTAGTTCTCTCCTTCTTCTTTTACGACACGGGCAGCATCACCGACTCCCTGTGTCAGATAAATTCTGACTTCATAGTCTTTCTTGCAAAAGATATCTATGACATCTATAAGACAATTCTTCAAAGTTGTTCGTCCCGCTTTGGGATTTACAATAAACAGCATTTTTTTCATAATCATACCTCATTACTGTTTACAGGAACGCATTTATCCGATTGCTCTGTTCCCGTCCGGTTTATGCTTTATGCATTGTGATTCTTTTTATATTCCATGTAGAGATCATATCCCTTTTTTCTGAGCTTACAGGATGGACAGTGACCGCATCCTTCGCCCGGAATACCATTATAACAGGTAAGGGTCATATCTCTGATAACATCGAGTCCGCCGAGTTCATCTGCCAGCTTCCAGGTCTCCATCTTATCGATCCACATCAATGGTGTGATAATATCGAATTCATAGTCCATCGCAAGATTCAGTGTTGTATTCAATGATTTGATGAAAATATCTCTGCAGTCAGGATAGCCGGAGAAATCACTCTGGCTGACACCGGTTATAATGTCGCTGACGCCCTTCTGCTTCGCATAGATCGCTACAAATGTCAGAAATACCATATTTCTTCCATCTACAAATGTATTCGGTGTACCGACCTCCGGTGCATTCTCGTCTACCTTCATCTCACTTCTTGTCAATGAATTTGGTGCAAGCTGATTCAACAGACTCATATCCAGAATATGATGCTCTACTCCAAATTTTTCAGCAATCTTCTTTGCACATTCTAATTCTTTTATATGCTTTTGTCCATAGTCAAATGATACTGCGTATACTTTTTTATACTTCTTAAGTGCCCATAACAAACAGGTCGTACTGTCCTGTCCACCACTGAATACAACAACTGCTTCATCTCTGTTCTTCAAATTCTGCATCTTTCATATCCTCCTATCGGTTCATCATCAATACTTTATTCTGTAAATTCACATCATTCTCAAATGCACCGCGGAACGTCGTTGTATAGGTCTTCGTTCCCGGCTTCTTAATGCCCCTTGCTGTCATGCAGCTATGATTTGCCTCGATCAGTACGGCTACATCCGGTGAGCCTGCTGCCTTTCCAACCACATATGCGATATCGGATCCGATCCGCTCCTGAAGCTGCAACCGCTTCGCTACCATGTCTGCGATCCGTGCGATCTTGCTGAGTCCCAAGACCCTGCCATGTGGGATGTATGCCACTGACACCGTCATATCATACATCAATGCCATATGATGTTCGCAGTAGCTAAACACCTCGATATCCTTTACGAATACCATATCACTTGTATGTGCTGCATCTTCCTCTTTGAATGTCTTGCCAAACATCTCAGCAATCTCATCGTTGGTATAATTCATTCCCTCAAATACTTCTTCATACATTCGCGCAACACGGTCCGGTGTCTCTTTTAAGCCTTCCCGGTCAGGGTCATCACCAAGTGCTACAAGGATTCCACGTATATGCTCCTTTATTGCTTCTTTATCAATTGCCATTTCTACTCCATTCTCTTATTACTCTTAATCTATTATCCAAATAATATGTTAATATCGATATCTGCGGTTTCATCCGTTTTACACTCCGCGCATCTCCGGATCCCAGATATACTTATGAAGCTGTAACTGTAATTTTACACCATTCATTTCATTCTCGATCATAAAATCAACGATATCCTCCGGATTGATCTTACCGTATACAGGACTGATATAGACGTTTGATTTGATATCCAATGCCCATTCATGAATAATGTCTCTTGCTGTTTCCAGATCCTTGATCGAGCCGGATACGAACTTTACCGCATCCTTCTTATCAATGTAGTTATAATTTGAAAAGCACATATTACTTTCCATTCCGCTTCCCGGAAGCTTATAATCAAGTGTAAATGCTACCCGATCTGTCAGTGCTTTAAACTCTGCGATATCAACACTTCCGTTTGTCTCTACTTCTACCTGAAGCTCCTCATCCATCGCCAGCATCAGGAGCAGCTTATCGATATCCTTCTGGATCAATGGTTCTCCACCGGTTAATGTCACGTTTCTGACTCCGGTTCGTTTGATATAGTCATAGATTTCTTCATCCGTCAGTTCTTCGTATGGGGCATCTGCTTCATTTGCCCATTTGGTATCACAGTAACTGCAATTCAGATTGCAACCTGTAAATCGAATAAATACTGCCAATTCTCCGGCTTTTACGGATTCACCGTTGATGCTGACAAATCGTTCCGCTACTTTAAATTTTGCCATTTCTATTTCCTTCTTACTTTTTGTATATGATATCCTTCGATGTCATTTATCTATTATGACATCCTTGATCTTGCCTGTTATTTATTCTAAGTCTTTTTTGTCTTATATTATTTTACGCTATATAGTTTTTCTTCTGCTATTATGCCATATACGTTGCTGCATTGGTCGGGGTCTCATAAACTGTGGTACGAATCACCTGATATCCCTTATCTGCCATATATTCATAAAAATACTTTGCCAGATTCTCTGCTGTCGGACGCATCGGAAGCTCGATGATACGGAACTGTTCTTCTGCCAGTGCTTCCATCGTCTTTTCCTTCAATGTACCTTTCTCCATGATCAGGCAATGATCCATCTCTTCTGTTTTCTCTCTGAGATCCTTTTTCAGATCTCCAAAATCTACAACCATGCCTCTGGTCTGTCCGTCCTGCATCAGCTTCTCGCCGCCGACTTCAACTTCAACCGTCCAGCGGTGTCCGTGCAGATTTCTGCATTTACCCTCATAGCCCGCAAGGAAATGCGCGCTGTCAAAACTTGAATTTGTCTTTAAACTGTACATATCTTCCTCTTTCTTTTATTTTCGAATGTTATATTGCACAGCTGTCAGCTTGTACGATGTAATCGCCCGACTTGTTTCGTTTCTATTCGACCTGCACGCCTATTTGTCAGCAGTCGCCCAAACTCACCCATACGGGTTCAAACATGGGCTTGGTGCTGACAGCTAGTGCAGGTCTCATAACGAAACTACACAAATGTCGATGCTTATTACATCGTACAAGCTGACAGCTGTGCAATATAACATTCCTATGTAAAAAACGCGCATATAGGAAAATGCCCTTCATGCGCGTGTTTTCCTAGTTTTGTTTAGTGACAGGATGGTATTAATGAACTGTCAGTTATTCTGTTTCTGCATTGTCTGTCATATCTGACCGGCATCTGTTTTTAGATGTTTAAGAACTTCTTTACGACGCTCTCCATTTCTTCTTTGTCACATACTGTGTCGTGAAGAACAGGAGCTGTACGGATGTCCTCAATCGCCTGTGGAACCTTTACACCGGATAACTTGCAGAGCTCATCAACTAATTCAAAGTCACTCTTTGCTGCATAAGCTTCGTCGATAGATTCCATAACACTTCTTGTAAACTTGTATGGGCTTGCTGTAGAAGCGATAACCGTAGGAGTCTTATCTCCTGTTTCTTTTACATACTTGTCATATACGGTTGCTGCTACTGCTGTATGTGTATCCATGATATAAGAATCCGACTCATATACTTTCTTGATCGTTGCCGAGGTTTCTGCTTCTGTTGCATAACCGCCCGCAAATTCAGCAAGCTTTGCTTTCATCTCATCTGTGATCGTATATACACCTTCTGTGCTTAACTGCTTCATCAGTGCTGCATTCTTCTCTGCATCATTTCCTGCGATCTTGTAGATCAGTCTCTCTAAGTTGCTTGAGATCAGGATATCCATAGATGGTGATGTTGTTAAGATAAATTCACGATTTCTGTCATAAGTACCTGTTGTAAAGAAATCATATAATACCTTGTTGTCATTTGATGCACATACGAACTTCGCGATCGGAAGTCCCATTTCTTTTGCATAATATGCTGCAAGGATATTTCCAAAGTTACCGGTTGGTACAACAACATTGATCTTGTCGCCAGCCTTGATCGTTCCGTCCTTAACCAGTCTTGTATATGCATATACATAATAAACCATCTGCGGAACCAGACGTCCGATATTGATTGAATTAGCTGATGAGAACTGATATCCTTTCTCGTCCATGTATGAAGCAAGCTTCTCATCTGAGAACATCTTCTTAACACCTGTCTGTGCGTCATCGAAGTTGCCTGTAATTCCTACGACAAATGTATTTTCACCCTTCTGGGTTACCATCTGCTTCTCCTGGATCGGGCTTACACCATGCTTTGGATAGAATACGATGATCTTTGTTCCCGATACATCTGCAAATCCTGCAAGTGCTGCCTTTCCTGTATCACCGGAAGTAGCTGTCAGAATAACGATCTCGTTCTTTACATGATTCTTCTTTGCGGATGTTGTAAGCAGATAAGGAAGAATGGATAATGCCATATCCTTAAATGCAATCGTTGAACCGTGGAATAATTCCAGATAATATGCACCTGCTTTATGTACGAGTGGTGCGATCTCCGGTGTATCAAACTTCTTGTCATATGCTGAATTGATACAATGCTTTAACTCTTCTTCTGTAAAATCTGTAAACATCAGCTTCATTACTTCATAAGCAACCTGCTGATAGTTCATCTGCGCCAAATCTGTAAGGCTGACATCAAGAGCAGGAATACTGTCAGGAACAAATAATCCTCCTTCATTTGCAAGACCCTTTAAGATTGCTTCTGATGCGGTCGCTGTTTCATTTGCATTTCTTGTACTTCTGTATATCAATTCCATATGGCACTCTCCTTCTGTTTTATTTACTCTTTTGACTTATGCAGGCTTTCTTTTTCCGATGCTTTTATCCAGACATACTGAAATCAACCTGCAAGCGTCCACATTATAGCATACCCGTTTTCAAAACACAAGACGGCGGAAGCATCTATCAAATCTGTTTTTTATATTTTACAGGATCTGATCATTCTTCCGCCATCGTATTGTCTGTTTCCACCTGTTACAAATGGAAAAGATTATTTTACTTTAAGGGTAATGGTTGCTTTCTTACCGCTTCCGTCCTTTGCTTTTGCCGTGATCTTAACCGTTCCCTTCTTCTTTCCGGTTACCTTACCCTTGGCTGTTACCTTTGCAATCTTCGGATTACCGGAGGTCCAGGTCACCTCTTTACTGATTCCCTTTGTCGGAGTCAGATTTGCTTTTAAGGTTACGGACTGTTTCTTCTTGATCGTTACTTTCTTCACAGTCTTTTTCTTTGATGTGATCGTAACCTTCTTAACTGCCTTTTTCATGACTTTAACAGTATAAGTTGCTTTCACCTTACTGTTACCGACTGCTGTTGCGGTTACCTTGATCGTCTTACCCTTGGCAGCTTTCTTAACTGTCAGAACACCCTTGCTGTTGATAGAAGCATACTTCTTATCCGATTTACGGATCGTCCATTTTACTTTCTTATTTGTTGCTTTCTTAGGTGTAACCGTTGCCTTTAAGGTCAGTTTCTTGCCCGGAGCGATCTTTTTGGTTGCTGCCTGGATCTTGACCTTTGCCGGTTTGACCGTCTTCTTTGGTTCTTCGGTTGTTGGTTTCTCGGTCGTCGGCTTTTCGATCGTAGGTTTCTCGGTCGTCGGCTTTTCCGGATTCGGTGTTGGTGTCGGTGTTACAGTTTCTTTCTTCTTTACCGTAACGGTGCAGGAGCCTGTAACACCACTTCCGTCCTTCGCTGTTACCATAATAACTGCAGTTCCGGCACTTACTCCCTTCACTTCACCGGTCTGTGATACACTTGCCACTTTCTCGTTGCTGCTCTTCCAGTCAAATGTCTTCAGTGTTGCATTTGCCGGTATAACGACCGCTACTGCGATCCGTTCTGTATCACCAATATTTAATACCACGCTGGTCTTGTTTAACGTGATTTTCTCGATCAGGATCGTATCCGGGATCTCATCTCCATTTTCATCCTTTGGTTTCGACGAAAAGATATCCTTTGAACCTGAAGAGGATGCTACTGTATTGTCTCCAACCAGAATAATATTGTCTGATTTGATCGGTGGATTCTTCGTATCCTGATTCGCTCCGACCGTTACCTTGGAATCCTCGATCCGTACAGTATCTGCTTTGATCGCCGTTCCTGTCTCATCTGTACCTGCGACAAGCTCTGTATCCCGGATCAGAACTGTGCCGCCTGCTAAGACTCCTCCATCAACCGATACCTTTCCGCCTTTGATCGTTATGTCACCGGTCGCAGATATCTTACCGGAAACCATAAGCGTTCCGTCACCATTGATCACAAGTCCGCCGTCTGTCTCGACATTACCTGCGATCGTTATCGTTCCTTTTCTCACGATCTCGGTCTTACCACCAGCATTTTCGGTGATCTCAATAGCTCCGACCTCCGCCTGATCCAATGTGATCTTTGTTGCTCCACCTGCCTTAATAACAAGCTCCCTATTCTTTCCTGTGATCACATAGTCTTTGCCATCCTCTGTAAGTCTAAGAACCGGTTCTGTATAATCGACAGTTGTTCTTCCATCCTCTGTCCGTAATGCATCCTGATATTCTTTGTCCGCAATCTTTGCTATATCGATCGTATACGGATCCTGAACAAGTGTATATACCGTAAGCAATTCCACTGCTTTTCCTGCATATGCAGTTGCAGTTTCTGCATATCTGCCTGAAACCGTATACTTTGTAAAGCTTCGCAAACCTGTAAATTCAATTGTTTCGCCATTTGAAGCTGCCTGCTTCCACGTTGTTCCATCCACTGAATACCGGACGCCAGCCTGACCGGAGATCCGGATCGTATCCTTTGTTCTTGCAAGAAGTGCCACACTATCCGGAACCGCTGTCTGTTCTGCCTTCTGTACCTTTACAGAAACCATTTTCTTATATACAGCATCCTCATCTGTATCCTCGATCTGATACTGCTTCTTGCTTGCATCACTCCATGTAAATACAACTTCATACTGATTGGTTCCATTTGCTACTTCCTGTTCACCCATCTTCACATCCGGGGTGCTCCACGCAAATGTTCCGTACTCTTCAGAACCACCTGTCAGCACAGAATCTGAAAGTGTCTGTCCATATACCAGATCAGAAGCCTCCGGGAACGTGATAGCCGGAAGTCCTGCTCTGCTGACTATTACGGTCACATTCTGTGTGATCGTGCCTGCTGCCGCATCATACCCTGTAATCCGGTCAAATGCATAATTCTTCTTCACATCGGAACGAAGGGTCAACACCACCTGTCCCTGATACGTTCCTCGTTCCGGTTTCGTTGCTGCATCTGCCCATGCAAATGTTCCATAGGTCTCATCTCCACCAGATAACTTCGACTCAGAAAGTGTCTGACCGGTTACGATCATTCCTGCTGTCGGGAATGTAATACCCGTTACCGGACATTTCTCAACCGTTGCAGATACCGGGATCTGAAAGGACTGTCCATTATCTGCCTCTATCAACAGATTGTCACTGTAAGAACCTGCATCCTTACCTGTCTTTAATGCGATACCCACTGTTGTCTTATCTGACGCTGCAACCTTTATCGATGTATCGCCGGGTATTTCAAATGGGCTGTCTGTGCCTTTTTCTAACGCTATCGTCACAAATCCTGTATCATTTCCCTCATTCTCTAATACAAATGATGCTGTCGATCCTGCTTCATATCCATAAATAACAGGATCACAGGTTAAAGCTGTCTGATCTGTAACAAATTCTGCCTTTGGTGCAGCCTTTACTGTCACCCTGCAGCTTGCTGTGAGATTTGTTCCATCTGTCGTTGTCGCTGTCACAGTTGTCTCACCTGCTCCGACCGCAGTTACCTTTCCTGTTTCTGAAACGGTCGCTACCTTCTCATTTTCAGATTTCCATGTTACCTTCTGTTCCGCAGTCTTTGGAGTAACCGTTGCACGGATCGTAATATCAAGTCCTTCTGTTAATTCTACGATCAGGCTATCCAGTTTGATAGCTGTTGCCTTTACTTCTTCCTCTGTATCACCATCGGAATTTGTCCCATAATAAGTCTTCACGCCTACAGCACCAAGCTCTGTAGCAGATGCTGTCTTTGTACTGTAATTCGTTGCATTCTTCTTAGCATAGGATAAATATACAGTTTCATCATTCTTATGAAGCAGATAAAGTCCTGCCGCCGCACCAACCAGTCCGGCATTATAATCAAGTGCTACTTCATTGCAATAATAATCTCCCTGGTCGTCTTTATAAGTTCCTTTTGCACCAGGTCCGCCTACCAATGCTCCAAGCAACGTATAATGATCACTGTTTATGATCTTTGAATCTGTCGATCTGGATGCCGCTCTGTGATGCGGATATTTACTGGAGTTCTCATTATAGCCTACGATATAGCATCGTTTATTCGGGTTATCGCCTAACATATAGTTCATCTGACTGGTTGCCCAGTCTGCATATGTTGTTTTTCCTGTCAGCTTATCATATACCAGACCGGTAAACTGTTCTGCTGCACTGTATCTGCAGGAGCCCCAGTCACTGACACAGTTAAATACTCCATCAATCGTGCTCTTGTTCGTGCAGGCCTCTGTAATGCTTTTGAGCTTTGCGGTATCCTTCTGAAGCATACACGCCAGTGCTCCGGTATTTCCCCAGTCCAATACCCAATACTGATTCACGCCATTATCAGAATTATCTTTATAATCGTTATAAATAGAATTATAAGAAGTATCACCTGTAGCAGCTGCAAGTGTACTTGCAGCAAATGCATAATCATCACCATATGATCTTGATGCATAAAATGTTGATGCCCCATCAGTTGCACATGCTTTATTATTATTCTTTACAAATGTAAAGAGATCCTTTGCTGTCTGCAGATCCTCGGTATTTCCAAAGTTAATATAGTTCAATGCCAGCGCTGCGATCGCAACACTCACTTCATCTGTAGCCGGATTACTCGCATCTGCAAAGAATGCCGGACGACTGATCGTCTGTCCCTCCGGTGCTGTCCATACACCATGATCTGTATTACCGTCACCTACCTGATAGCAGAATGCGATAACCTGATCTCCCTCGTATACCGTACACCGCTTAAAGTAATCGCAGAAATAGTCCGTGATTTTCTTCAGATGTTCCTTCTGACCAAGCTCGTCAAATGCATCCTTGAACTGATAATAGCTCATTCCAAGCATGGATGCTGCATATCCCTGTGGAAGTCCGAATTTCACATGATCGCCTGCATCATGGAAGCCGCCGGAAGCATCTACATTGTAGGTTTTTCCATTCTTTATATATGTTACATTTTTATCATAGGTATGGCAGTTTCCACGCCAGGAAAGTGCGCAGGTTCCTTCCAGATTGCCACACATATTTGCATCATAGAAATACAAGCTTTCCTGCAATGCCTTTGCATAGTTGAATTCTACATCCAGATCCTTATTCGTCGTGGTATCACCGGATGAAGTTCCACCGGAACCACCGGAGCCGCCTGTATTATCATCATTTGTCTCGCCTTTGGAATAATCTACAGAAGATGAAGTTCCTTTATTATAATAAACGGCTTTTACCTGAATACTGGATGCATCAATATATTTTGACGAGAAACCGCCACCCGGTATGTCATTCTTCATCGTTCCTGCCGCAAGGACTGCATTTGCGCCACTCTGCATCGGATACATATAGATCGTATCACCATCTGCCACAAAGGTCGCATTCCAGCATTTAAAAACCGAAGCTGCACCGGATGGTACCTGCAGCACTACGATCCAGTCGCAGATTGATACCCCTGTGTTGTTATTGATCGTCATTTCAAAGCCTGACCAGTCATTGCTTGGCGATTTCTGATTCGCCACAGTTGCAGTCACTCCTGATGAATAATCTCTCTCAGTACCAAAATCAGAAGAACCGGAACCGCTGCCGGAATCTCCACCTGAACTGCTGCCGGATTTTACCAGAACCGCTTCTTTGATCTTGTATGTGATACTTGTTACATTTTCAAACTGAAAACCGAAATTATATAACTGACCGGATTTGCTATAGAACTGTGCCAGGTTCAGTTCTACGGTCTGAGTGCCGGAGCCTGCATTCACATTGATCCATTCACCCTTCCACGTTCCTTTCGCATTTACAAATGCCTGTCCGCCAACATTTCCGGTTCCATCGGCTGATGATACCTCGAAGCTGACACGAAGCTTGGTAAGCCCCGCACTCTTAAGCTCCGACAGATCGCTGTATCCGCCATTTCCAAGATCAAGGCTGACCTGATTATCCACATTTCCACTTGCCGTCACCTGACCCGTACTGTAAGACAGAGCAATCGTCTCCTCCGCTGCCTCTGTCCTGTCCGAAGGAATCACCACAAGGCTTACTGTCATCGCAAATGACAGCATCCATGCTATGACCCTTGTAACCCATTTGTCCCTTTGTCTGCTCATACCTTCTCCTTCCTTTTTCTCAAAAGCCGTTCCGGTAATACAACCCCTCATGTCATGAGCTCACCGAAACAATCCTTCTTATTCGCAGTTAAATCAATTATACCAATAACTTCCGGATCCCACAATGAAAATCCACTATCCATCCTTACAAATATTACCAGGTATTTTGTTCATTTTAATCTGATCTTGTTATATATAACAGACACAAGTCTGACTGCCGAACTACTCATATAATAAGCAATGACATTCATGCAGTTTCGTAATGAGATACACTCTAGCTGTCAGCATCAAGCCCTTGTCTGAACCCACAGGGTGAATTAGGGCGACTGCTGACAAATAGGCGAGTGTGTCGAATAGAAACGAAATGAGTCATTCCCGATCATAGAAGGCTGTTGCTACACATGGGCTTTATCGTTGCCACACAGTGAGCAGGACATGGTCTACTCACTACGCAAAAAGGACAGAACCCAAAGGGTTCTGTCCCACTCTGTCTATACTGAATTATTTGACATATACGTCAACAGTTCTTCTTCCGTAGTTTAAAGCTGCCTGATGGCTTGAGAAGAAAATATCGATTCTGTTACCACGAATTGCACCACCTCTGTCCTCTACGACATATGTGTGACCATCAATGATAAGTTCTGTACCAAACGCAAAATTACTTGGTGCCGCAATTGTTCTTCCTTCTGTAGCATATGTACCGCTGGCTGTAATTCCATCGGACTTACCACAACAATATGAACATCCGCAGTAAGCTGTTGTTGTGAATGTACCAAGATAAGTTCCCGGCTGATAGCTGTCATCTTCTACATAGATTGCACCGGCTGTAGCTTCTTCCGTAGCTTCTGTAGCTTCGATACCACGCTGCTGCTTCTCATCGCCTACGCTCTCTGTTGTCTTCTTTGCTTTCTTGCTCTTCTTTGCGAGTGCCATCTCTTCTGATGAAGATGCCGGCTCCTCTGTAGTCGTTTCTGTCGTTGTTGCCTCAGCGGTTGTTGCCTCAGTTGTAACTTCTGTTGTTTCCTCTGTTGGTTCCTCAGCAGTTGCTTCTGTTCTGTCTTCAACTGTAAGAAGATCAACTTTATCTTCCTTTGCTGCAAGAGCAACGGCTTCTGTCTCTTTACTTGTCTTCTCAACCTTTGCCAACATATCGGCATCATTGATGGACTTCTGTAAATCTGTGTATTCTATCTTAGAATATTCAACCTTCGTATCTTCGATTGCTGTAGATTCAAGCTGTGAAACAGCTACCAGCTTTGCTTTTGAATGAACTCGTGATTCATCCGAAGCCAGAGTGACAAATGATGCAACTCCGAGGGAAGTGGATACTACAACAATACCTGCTCTCATCAGATATTTCTTAATATTTTCTGAAAACATCTGGCTGGAGCTTGAAAATTTCTTCATAATTTTCTCTCCTTGATTTCTTTTCAGTTTCGAAATTGTTACAAAAAGATTAACTCTTGTTTGTATCGTTATTATAATGCCTGACAATCAAAAGGTCAAGCAAACCAGCCATTTTTATTAATTATGTCGTAGCCACAAAATATTTTGCCAAAATAATATGGTATTTTTATATAATTTTAATAATTGTACATTGTGCATTTTGCATATTTTAACATCTTAACATTTATGCAACAACTTGGCACATTGGACACTTCCACAAAGATAAATTCTTAATTTTTAGCATCAAAACTGCATTTTTTCTTAAAAAAAATAGAAATAATTTTGAATCGCACACGCATCCAGCTGCATATATTTCAAAATCATCTCTATTTGTTTCTAATGTCTGACACACCAAGTCTGTATCTGAATTCGCAGGTGTGTTTTTTGGAGGCTGGCTGGTTCTATATGTAACCAAAGACGTTCATATAGTTTCGTTATGAGATACACTCTAACAGTCAGCACCAAGCCCATGTTTGAGCCTATCAGGGCGAGTTTGGGCGACTGCTGACAAATAAGTTGAGTGTATCGAATAGAAACGAAATGAGTCATTTGTTTACATATAGAACCAATCAGCCCCCAAAAACACACCTGCGGATTCATACATGACTTAAAGCAGCATTCCATCCGTCCATGCATCAAGCAGCTCCACCATCTCATCATAGCTCTCTACCTGATTGATCAGATTCCGGAGTCTGGAAGAATCATACATACCTGCCGAATACCAGGCAACATGCTTCCGCATCTCATGAATCCCTGTAAACTCTCCTTTAAAATCGATCATCAGCCTGGCATGACGGAGCATTGTTTCCTTCACCTGCTGCTTATCCGGTCTTGGCGGAATCTCTCCTGTCTCAAAGTATGTCTTTAATTCACGGAAGATCCATGGGTTGCCTCGTGCACCTCTTCCTATCATAAAAGCATCACAGTTCGTCTGTTCTTTCATTCGGATCACATCCTCGGGTGTCAGGATATCCCCATTTCCGATCACAGGGATATTCACTGCCGCTTTCACGTCTGCGATCACTCCCCAGTCCGCATGGCCATGATAATATTGCTCTCTGGTCCTACCATGCACAGCCACGGCAGCCACACCGCTTTCCTCCGCTATATGTGCAACCTCGGGTGCATTGATATGCTCACTGTCAAAGCCGCTTCGGATCTTAATGGTAACCGGAAGCTTACATGCTTTTGTCATTGCCGACACGATCTTTCCTATTAACAGCGGATCCTTCATCAGTGCAGATCCCTCGCCGTTATTCACAATCTTTGGAACCGGGCAACCCATATTCACATCGACAAATGCAAATCCACGATCTTCGATCTTCTTCGCCATCTCTGCAAGCAGCTCCGGGTCTGACCCAAATAACTGCACACCGATCGGATCTTCTTCCGGCGAAACCGCAAGCAGCGGAACTGTGTTCTTATTATCATAGTACAAGCCCTTTGCACTGATCATTTCCGTATATAAAATATCGCAGCCCTGTTCCTTTGCCAACAAACGAAATGGCTGGTCACATACCCCAGCCATTGGCGCCAAAACAAGTTTATTCGTAAAATCCATAAATACTCCTATGCCTGTTTTTGTTTATCCATAATAATTCGTAATCCATATAAGGTCAGATCCGGATCATAAGTGTCGATGCAGTCGGTATTCTCATAAATCATCTTACCGAGTCCACCGGTCGCAACAACCTTCATATTATCAAAACCAGATTCTTGCCGCATACGTTTTACAATGTATTCGGTCTGTCCGATATACCCAAGGCATACACCTGCCTGCATACTGGAGATCGTATCCTTACAGAGTATCGTATCCGGCACTTTGATCTCGATTTCCGGCAGCTTCGCAGTTCCGCTCCATAATGCATTTGCACCCAGACGGATACCCGGCGATGTTACTCCTGCTATAAATGAACCATCTCCATTTACCAGATCATATGTGGTTGCTGTTCCAAAATCGATCACCAACACAGGTCCGCCATACATATGATACGCGGCTACCGCATCTACAATACGGTCTGCCCCGAGCTGCCTTGGATTTGGAATTGCAATATTAATACCTGTCTTTACTCCCGGCTCTACGATCAGAGGATCAAGTTTGAAATATTTCCTTATTCCGTTTGTCAAGGAATGCATCACATTCGGCACTACAGATGCAATGATAACTTCATCGATCACATCTAACGGAAGATTTCTCATTCTGAGCAACTCTCCCAAAAACACACCAAATTCATCTGAAGTTCTCGATATTCCTGTCGTCATACGGAATGTCTTCTCTAACTTTTTCCCGTCAAATAATCCCATCGTGATATTCGTATTTCCTACATCAATTGCAAATAGCATCTCTCACCTCTAATAGTCTTCCAGATAAAACACCTTATAAAACAATTCCAGACTGGAAAACAGCTGCTGCTTGTCCTTCTGTAACTGCTTGATCTTCAATTCGCATCCGATCTCATCATATAACAGATCTTCATCAAATGCCTCTGTTACAAGATTCAGGCTTCCTTCCTGGTCAAATTCAAGCCTCAGTATACCACCTACATCCTCTGTAAACAATACACACATGATTTTTAATTCTTTTTTTATTTCTTCCGGAAGTCCTTTAAACTCCTCATTCAGATAAAATTTCTGTTCGTACTTCGAACTAGCACATAATACAACCTTTTCTGGTTTCATTGTTTCTCCTATCCTATCACATCTGCCATATCATACATGCCTGCCGGTTTTCCTGCCAGGAATTTTGCGGCTTCTACCGCACCCTTTGCAAATACTGACTTGGAATATGCAGTATGCTTGAATTCGATCACTTCGTCTATTCCTGCAAAGATGACCTCATGTTCACCAACGATCGTTCCGCCACGAACGGCTGAGATACCAAGCTCTTTCTTATCTCTCTTTTTTCTGACCTGACTTCTGTCGTAGACATATTCATATTCTCCGCCTCTTGCTTCATTAATAGAATCCGCAAGTGCTATCGCTGTTCCGGATGGTGCATCTACCTTCTGGTTATGATGCTTCTCAACGATCTCGATATCATAGCCTGCCGGTGCAAATACATTTGCAGCATCCTTTAACAGCTTCATAAGAGTATTGATTCCAAGCGACATATTGGCTGACTTTAAGATCGCAACCTTCTTACTGCTCTCTTTTACCCTTGCAAGCTGTTCATCACTTAAACCGGTTGTACAGAGAACTACCGGGATCTGTTTCTCCACGCTGTAATCAAGAAGTGCGTCCACTGCCGCTGCTGCTGCAAAATCAACGATTACATCTGCTGCCACATCACACTTCTTAATATCTGTAAATACCGGATATCCGTTATCTCTGTTATCTGCTATATCAATACCTGCAACGATCTGTGCATTTGGATCATCTGCTACAAGTCCTGTGATCACCTGTCCCATCTTACCGTTACATCCATGCATTATGATTCGAACCATGTTCTTTTCCTCCATTTATCCTGTGTTTTACTCATTCATCCGCGGCAGCCGCCAGATTCTCATGCAGGCATGAACTTTGACATACGTAACCGCGTAAACAAAAATCCCGCAGAGCCTGCGGGATTTTATATACTGCAGACAGATTCCTGTATCCCTTCTGTCCATCTTTGTCTATATCATACAGAATGGCTCTTTATCAGATCATCTGTAGTTTCTTTTTTAAAGTAAGCCGTATGCTGTCATTGCAGCCTTTAACTTCTCTACATGTGCCGGCTCCATCTCTGTTAATGGCATTCTCATCGTTCCGCCGCATAAGCCCATAAGCTCAACTGCCTTCTTAACAGGGATCGGATTTACTTCACAGAACAGTGCCTCACACAGATCGATCATCTTTAACTGAATATCAAGACTTTCCTTTACATCGCCATCCATGAACTTCTTAACCATATCATGTACATCTCTCGGAGCGATATTTGCTGTTACTGAGATAACACCTTTTCCGCCTAATGACAGAAGCGGTACTACCTGATCATCGTTACCGGAATAAATATCAATACAGCCGTCTGCCAGCTTTGCCAGCTTAACAACCTGTGCGATATTACCGGATGCTTCCTTGATACCTACGATATTCGGTACAGTCTTTGCAAGTGTAACCGCTGTCTCCGGCTGAATGTTACATCCTGTACGGGATGGTACATTATATAAGATGATCGGAACCTTTACAGAATTTGCAATAGCTGTAAAGTGCGCGATCAGACCGTTCTGAGTTGCCTTGTTGTAATATGGTGTTACTAACAACAATCCATCTACGCCATAGCTTTCTGCTTCTGTAGAAAGATAAATGGCTGTTCCTGTACAATTAGAACCTGCGCCTGCGATAACAGGGATTCTGTGATCTACATATTCTACACATGCTTTTATACATGCAAGGTGTTCTTCATGTGATAATGTGGATGCTTCACCTGTTGTTCCACATACTATAATGGCATCTGTACCATTTGCAATATGGAATTCAACGAGTTCTTTCATCTTATCGAAATCAACCTCACCATTCTCCTTAAACGGTGTTACTAAAGCTACACCTGATCCTTCAAAAATTGACATGAAATTTTCCTCCTTAAAATCTAATACATAAAATCGTCGTGGAACTCTCTTTACTGTATCCATACAGCACTAAAGGTCGGCATACGAGCGCCGACCTTTAGAAATAATATACTTCTTTAAAAAGTAGCCCTCCATCTGTGACGATGACAGTCATACAGTTATTCGCTGCACAACCAGGTTACAGCTCTATGGATAACTGCTTCCTTCGGCGGTATCCCCTTTCAACACATATCATCTACCTCCATATATATCCATATATTTACTGATAAATACCGCGCCTCTACTGAATTTTTCTTTTTTCCATTAGATAAAATTACTATATCATTCCTGTCTGTTTCTGTCAATATGTAACGACTTCTTTTCCCTGTCTGTTCATTGCTTTACTGTCCCTTTACCGGTCTACTCCAGGCATTCCATTTTGCTGACAGATACCTCATAAGCAGTCTTGCTGATGATCTGATCATTCCCGATCCGTTTCTGGTATTCCCGGCTCTGGATCCTGCCCCATACAGCGACATGCTCGCCCACCTTCAGTTTTCCCGCAAATCTTGCGTTTCTGCCCCAACAGATGCAAGGAATATAGTCGCTCTTGCCATATGCCCGGTTGACTGCCAGCAGAATATCTGCGATCTCCCGTCCCAGTGGTGTCATACGGTACACCGGTTCTTTGCATATATAACCGTCCAGATAGATCTGATTCGGCTTATTCTCTGCTTCCTCATCATCTTCATCCAGTACCGATATCTCCCTGACAAATACCGATAAAATCAGACGGTTTCTCGTCTCTTCATGCTTGTTATAAGACCGAAACTGTCCTCTCGCCATCACCTTTTCCCCGATATGAGAATTCTCTACATCAAATAACCGATCAGACACCATAAGTGGTATTACGTCATAGGTATCACTCAGTCTGGCAACGACAAGATCCACCATATAAAATCCTTCTCCGAAGATCTCATGACTGAATGTAAAGTCTGATGCAATCTCCCCCGCTACGATCACCTGGTTATTGTTTAATGTTTTTTCCATGTTTTTTCTCCCTTCTGGTATATCCCTTCGAATGTATACCATAAAATATATTCTTTTATACCGGAAGATATGCTGCCTTTTTTTGTCTTGTTTTGTCTTGTATCGGGAGTTAGGGCAAATTAATTGAATAAATAGAATAAAGCCGGACTATATAAGCCCGGCTTCTTTTTAATATCACATATTTCTAATCATCTGCGTTGTCTGTATGCTTCATACGCAAGAAGGGTTGCCGATATTGCAGCATTTAATGATTCCACCTGTCCTGCCATCGGAATACGGAGCAGACGATCAGCCTTTGATGATAACTCATCGGTCAGTCCGTTTCCTTCATTTCCGATCAGAAACGCATTGTTTCTTTTAAGCTTCCCTGCATACAGGTCACATCCATCCAAATGTGCCCCATAGACAACGATCCCATGTTCTTTCAACCGGTCAACCGCCTTCGCCGGATCATCCACATAGACAAACGGCACACGGAAGATCGTTCCCATTGTGGATCGTACCACTTTCGGATTGTATATATCGCAGGAATCTCCTCCAATAATAATACCTGTAACATCGGCAGCCTCTGCCGTCCGCACGATCGTACCGAGATTACCCGGATCCTGTATAGATTCCAGAACTAAGAAAGTATTTCCGTTCTCGCGTTTATCCATCACAGAAATCAAATCTTCCATTGTATAATGATATCTCTCAACGACAGCAAGAAGTCCCTGCGGTGTCTTCGTCTGTGACATCGATCGGAATACGCTGTCTGATACAACAACCAGTCGTCTGTCCTGTTCCGTGATCCCTTTTTCCGGAAGCTCGGTTCCATATCTCTGATATGCCGTTTCCGATACAAATACCTGCTTTACACGATCAACCGGGAGTTCACGAAACATACGGATTCCTTCTACTATAAACACCTGTTCTTCTTTGCGAAATGACGCATTTTTATTTAGCTTGTTTATATTCTTTATCTTGGGATTTGAATTTGCAGTAATGATCTCCATATCTGCATCCTCCTGTCATTTATCTATTCTAAATATCATTCACAGCCACCATATATACACGCCGGAACTCTGCTATTTCTTCTTGTTCGGGCGAACCGTCACACGGCTGACACCATATTCCAGCTTCAACCGGTCAACGATACCGGAAGCGCCATCAACCATAAAACCTCTGCCCATATTCTTATACTGTTTTTCCTGTTTTATGAATATGTATACCGGACAGTTTCCTTTATATTCTTCAAGAATCGACAGAAAATCCTTTTCCAGTTCATCATATTCTTTTCTATCGTCAAAACATACCCAGACCTGAAGATCACCTTCTGTAAATTCCGGTTTTCCTGCATTTTCTCTGCGTGGCTTCATTCTGCCGCTGTTATTATAACGGCTGAAATCATTTCCGGCCACAACCTCATCAAAGGTCAGGATTTCCTCAGCGATCAGCTTCGCATCCTCCTCGGATACCGTTGCACGTCCCTTTACGAAGATCTTATTATCTGCCGTCAGCTTCTCACGATAATCCTCATATTTCTTAGGGAATACGATGATCTCCGTTTGTCCGACCATATCCTCCAGTGTTACAAACGCCATATTCTGATTATTCTTCGTCATTTTTACCGTAACATCTGCTACCATACCGCCAAGAATACAGATACTCTGATCCTGAACTCTTGCACGTCCTTCTTCCTCATCGATCATGAAATCCACCGATGAAAATGCCGTTTTCTCACTCATCAGTTTCTCATAATCAAGAAGCGGGTGGCCGGATATATAGATACCCAGTACGGATTTCTCAAGTGCCAGCTTCTCCTGCTCGTCATATTCCTCTACATCCGGGAATTTCGTCTTTGCAGCTTCTGCAAACTCACCGCCAAAGAATTCTGCAAATGACATCTGTCCTGCAGATAAATTCTTCCGCTCTTTATAGACTTCATCGATCATCATCGGATATGCCATCATCATCTGACGTCTCTTCACGCCAAAGCTGTCAAATGCACCTCCAAGGATCAACGCCTCAACAGTCTTCTTATTTGTCTCCTTCGGTGTCATACGAACCAGGAAGTCCTTCATGTCTTTATATGATCCATTTGCCTCCCGTTCTTCTACGATCCGGTCTACTACTGCACTTCCGACACTCTTGATTCCTGACATGCCATATCGAATCGCACCCTTGGCTGCTGAGAATCCGCTGTAGCCTTCATTGATATCCGGCGGCAGGATCCGGATTCCCATCTGGCGGCAGGACTGGATATAGCCTGCGACCTTGGAACTGTTATCCTTTACCGATGACATCAGCGCCGCCATGAATTCAACCGGATAATAGCATTTTAAAAATGCCGTCTGATAGGCAACAACCGCGTACGCTGCTGCATGGGATTTGTTAAATGCATATTTTGCAAAATCCGTCATATCATCGAAAATCTTATTTGCAGTTGCCTCCGGGATACCTCGGGCGATACAGCCCGGCACTCCTAATTCTTCATTTCCATATACGAAATACTGTCGTTCCTTCGCCATGACATCCGCTTTTTTCTTAGACATAGCACGGCGTACCAGATCGCTTCGTCCAAGTGTATATCCTGCAAGCTTCATAACGATCTGCATAACCTGTTCCTGATATACGATACAGCCATAGGTCGGTTCCAAGATTTCCTGAAGTTCCGGCACATCATAGGTGATCTTCTCAGGATGTTCCTTACCATTGATATAGTTCGGAATAAAATCCATAGGACCCGGACGATACAGAGAGATTCCTGCTATGACATCTTCCAGACTCTGAGGCTTTAGCTCCTTCATAAAGCTCTTCATACCGGAACTTTCAAGCTGGAAGATACCTTCTGTCTTTCCTGAAGTAATTAACTCAAATACTTTCTTATCGTCATAATCGATATGGTCGATATCAATATCAACTCCGGTCTCCTGCTTTATGAACTTCACCGCATCCTGAATAACGGTCAGAGTACGAAGTCCGAGGAAGTCCATTTTCAGAAGTCCTAACCGTTCGATCGTAGTCATTGTAAACTGTGTGATGATCGAATCATCACCGCCTCTTGCAAGCGGTACATATTCATCGATAGAATCTCTGCCGATTACGACACCGGCCGCATGCATACCGGTATTTCTCGGAAGTCCCTCTAACTTCCTTGCCATATCGATCAACTGCTTGACATCTGCATTTCCCTCATACATCTCCTTCAGCTCCTTGCTGACCTTCAGAGCTGTATCAATATTCATACCGATCTCCATCGGAATTGTCTTCGCTACCGAATCACAGAGTGCATACGGAAGATCCAACGCACGACCGACATCGCGGATAACATTTCGTGCTGCCATCGTCTGGAAGGTTACAATCTGTACTACCTTTTCTTTTCCATATTTACGGACAACATAATCGATAACCTCCTGTCTTCTCTCATAACAGAAATCCACATCGATATCAGGCATAGATACTCGCTCCGGATTCAGAAATCGTTCAAACAGAAGATTGTAACGGATCGGATCAATATTCGTAATCTCCAGACAATAGGCTACGATACTGCCCGCTGCAGATCCACGGCCGGGACCAACCGCAATCCCATGATCCTTGGCATATCTTATAAAGTCTGATACAATCAGGAAATAATCCACATATCCCATTTTCTTGATCGTATTGATCTCATAGGTCAGGCGCTCCATCAACTCCGGTGTTACCGGATTATAACGCTTCCTGATACCCTCCATACAGAGTTTTTCCAGATACTCCTCGGCTGTCAGCCCATCCGGCACATCAAATTCCGGCACCTTCTGCTCGCCAAATACGATCTCTACATTACAACGGTCTGCAATCTTCTGTGTATTTGCAAGTGCTTCCTTCGCATAAGGGAAAAGCTTATACATTTCTTCTTTGGATTTCAGGTAATACTGTCCGCCTGTATAGCGCATACGATCTTCATCATGTACCTTACGGTTCGTCTGGATACACAAAAGAACATCGTGTGCCTCCCAGTCCTCCGCAAGGATATAGTGAGAATCATTAGTTACGACCATAGGAATACCCAACTCTTTGGACAACCGCATAACACCCGCATTTACCGTCGCCTGCTCTGCCAGTCCATGATCCTGCATCTCGAGGAAATAATTATTTTCTCCAAATATCTTCAAATGACGGAGCGCTGCCTCTTTGGCTTCCTCATAGTTGTTCTTTCTTAAGTTGACCGCAACCTCGCCTGCCAGACAGGCTGAAAGCGCAATAATACCCTCGTGATATTGTTCCAGCACTTCCATGTCTACTCTCGGCTTATAATAAAATCCCTCGGTAAATCCTCTGGATACAATCTTTGACAGGTTCTTATATCCCTGATTGTTCTCTGCCAGCAGCACCAGATGATAGTATCGTTCCTCTCCTCTGGTATTCTCACGATCAAATCGTGATCCCGGGCTGACATAGATCTCGCAGCCTATGATCGGCTTGATCCCCTCTGCCCTTGCTGCCTCATAAAAATCAATAACACCATACATAACGCCGTGATCAGTGATCGCAAGCGAATCATACCCCAGTTCCTTCGCGCGTTTCACCAGACTCTTGATCTTCGCCGATCCATCCAGTAAACTATATTCCGTATGCACATGTAAATGTGTAAAATCCATATTTATCCCTCCGGCTTTTCAGCCTCTCTTCCGTTTATATACTTTCTCCAGTCTGACGTTACTGCCGATAACGATCTTATTTCTGCTTTTTCTTCGGTCTTTTATTATGCAGCACTTCACGTCGTATATAGTCAAAGGTATAATCTTCTCCTTTTTCTGCCAACATTACAAGCAGACTTTCAAGCAGTGCATCCGTCTCCGGATGAAGCAGATGATTTCTTCTTGCTTTTCCTTTTCTGAAATATTCCAGTGGATAGGAATCATTATACTTCTCTTTATTATAATTCTTACTTGCTGCAATCCGGTCGCAGAACATCTCGACCACATACTTCTCCGGCATTTTACAGCCTGCCAATGCACCGGAGCGATCCATACTGTAATCTACCCAATATTCCAGATGATGCTTGTTTCTTCCCTTGTGATGCAGCCATGCGCTTGTATATCCTTTTTCTTCACGCTCCGCGTCGTTTGGGCTGCGATCTCCCTGATAATACTTCACACCTACCGAGAACTCCGTCCATGAATATTTGGACAGATCATGCAGCAGTCCCTGTTTATATAAGCCTACCCGAAAGCAATTCTTCATAACCAGCCACTTATGATGGTTGATCGTTTTCAAATGTTTATACCAGTTCATATTCATGAAACTTTTCATCTCCGATTTCATTCTAAATATTGTCCGATTTTTATTGTATTTCATTTTACCCTTTTTGCCAACACCCAAGAAAGCAGTTACCTGAGAAATTTCATAATTCTGCCCCTAAAACCATTTTAAGGCATAAAAAATACCCCGAAGCCCTTGCTTTCTCTTAGGTTTCGGGGTATAAGGTTTAAAGCCGAAAAAGGGCTTTTTTCTTTTTTTCTTTAAATATGAAAATGTGCGAAAAAGCTAGGTTTTAAGCCATTCTTTGGCACTTCAAATTGTACCACATATGAACATAAATGCAATATGTTTGCCCACCTTTTGCCCACCAAATTTGGTGGTTTTTATTTTTCTGGCAATGTCAAAACCTGTCCTACATGTATGGTCGTGCTTGTGATCTTTGACAGGCTCATGATCTCGACATATCTGCTACCATTCTTCAGATGCTTTACAGCAATATCCCAGAGCGTGTCACCTTTCTTGACCGTATATGTTTTTGTCTTCTTAGATGCTTCGTTTGCTTTTGCATTTGTGCCTGGGATACTAAGTACCAAGCCTGGATGAATCGTTGCACTTGTCAGAGAATTCAAGCTCATGATCTCTCTATATCGTGATCCTGATCCGAGGTACTTCTCTGCAATACCCCAGAGTGTGTCGCCTTTCTTTACCTCTACAGTCTTGTATCCGGCATCATTATCTTTTATATCTGCTTTAACATTGTCGGCATATGACGGCACGCCATATCCGATGATGTACGGATCATCAATACGATATGTTCGTTCGTGTACAGCGTCTGATGTATTACCCTCAACAGTTTTTATATAAGGAAGACATACATCTGTTACAATTCCCACATGTGATGGATCATTCAGTTTGTAATCTTTTGAGAAAAAGACCAGAATTCCTCGCACCGGTGTATATGTACCGCCGTATGCCTTTGAATTCTTCCATCTGCCCTGCTTGATGAACCACTTCATCCCAGCGGTACAGCTTGCAAATCTTAAGACAACTTCTTTTGCAACATTACACATGATCATAACCCATGAAACAAAGATGGCGCACCAAAATACATTCATATTGAACTTTGATTCAGTTTCTTCGTTATATACTTTGATGTACTTATCATCACCATCCGGCTCACAGGTTCCGATCTGACTCTTTGCTGTGTTTATAATTTTGTCAATAATACTCATATTCTATTCCTCGCTTTCTGATTTTTTCTGCAATATATCAATAGCTTTTGTAATCACCGCCGGTAAAGGAATTCCCATTAAGCCAGCGTTCTCTACTAATGAGATTAATTCATTTGCCATGAATGCTATGATCACCGCATCTCTGATATAATTTGTTCCTATCACTAGATCGAGTCTGTATGCTACCAGCACAAATACAAGCGTCATGCATTTTCGGCACAGGCCTTTCCATCCCGCCTTGCTTTCAAGCGATCCTGTGTCGGTCTTGTTACTTCTATGGAATACTCCGGCCACCACCAATCCTGATACATAGTCAAGTGCCATAAATATTAAAAGGGATACCAACCCGGTATCCCATCCTCCAAACAATGTTGCTATTCCGGAGCCAACCGCTCCGATTACTGTACATACTATTCTTTTCATTCTCTTTTCCTCCTTAATATGGTTTACATGATATTCTTGATAACGCACCGTTTCCATTTGCCGGATATATAAAGGTAATATCATTTGCTCCATTTGCTCCTCGGTAAGCACCTGCTACTATTGAATAATCTGTCATTGCCGTTGAACAGTAGTATTTGTTCTCAATATCAGGATTGACAGATAAGTCTTTTGGAAACATACCATATTTATTAAATTGCATCGTTTTTACATATATCGCATTACTCGGCTCCTTTAATGGAACACCAATATCTATATAGTTTTCACCATCTATACTATATCCTCCTGTCTGACCATCGACATCTGAATATGTCATTTTAATCTTCTGTCTACCATGATCAAGTACATATCCTAAATATCTACGACTTTCCCAAAAATCTTCCATGCCAAATACTTTTGTTCCACAATAGTTACCATTACTTATTTTTCCATAGAAAAGCCCTTTTGCGTTTGTCATTCCATTTTCAACGCCCCCAGGCACTTTCCCATAAGTATTTTTTAAATCATTCGTTTTTGACATCAAAATAAGTAGAAATTCCTCCAGCATCAGATCAGCAAACACTTCTGTAAACCATATCTCTTTTTCATCAATGTTGTTGTTTTTAGCATATGTTATATTACCTTGCGCTGTTTCACTCATATAATTATTTAACGACATAGATCTTGAACGTTTCATTCTTGTTTCCTTATGGGTCTTATAAATAGCAGTATAAAAATGTTCGCTCAATGTACCTGACGCATTTTCAAAGCTCCATGCATGATAGTCGTCATCTGCCTGATAGTTTGCTATATATACAGATCCTGATATAGGGTTCTGATCAGGAACGACCTTTATCCATATCAGTCGACCATTTTTACCCCATTCCATCATTGCGTTACCTGCATATGATACATTCTCTACATCTGATTCTCCACCATCAGCACGTTTTGTATAATCATTTTCGTTAAGGTAGTAATCAACTGTACCGTCATATTTGAGCATGCATGGTCTTGGCATGAAAAAGGCGTCCTTCCATGATCCGTAGTTGAATGTGTCTTTTTCAAAATCCATATATGCCGGAGTCATACCTACAGCATCCGCTATGTAAGATACCATTTTGTCCGGATCTGATTCCTCACCATTTATGTGAAATCCATATATGATATTTCCTGTCAGCTTTCTTTCCAGCTCTTTTATATATGTATTCTGTCGCTCTAATTCTGCATCGATCTTGTCAATGTTTTTGTTATATACGCCTATATCATAAAATTCGTCAGGATCTGGCTTGTCTAATTTTAAAAAAATTGTCTCTTTTCCCATATATGTGTTCTCCTACATTTCAATAGACATCGTAAAAGCTCTTACTTCCCCCGGTTTAATCGTTACCGGTTCGAATACTTCTCTTGCCATCATTACCCGAAAGTAATTTGAACCTTCTTCTGCTTCGTATTCTTTTGGAACGGCTAAAAACCATCCAATCTCTGACGCAGTAATGTTCGTATTGCTTTTATTTTTCAAAACAACCGTCATTATTCTATTCGTTTTGTAATGTCCAGCATTTTCATTATAAGCCAAGCTTATTGATTCCATATGCAGTCCTTCCGCACTATATTCAATTAATGATTCTAACTTATAATCGTCCTCGGTTGGCGCTGTTGTTCCATTTCCAACGAACAGCATACTTCCGTTGTAAAAATTCTCAGGTGTAAAATCACCAGTCGATGCCATTTTCCAAGCTGCATCTGCATATAGCCCTATTGCCATATTGTTGGAAACACCGTATGCGTCTTTGATTATCTGTCCTGTTATATCTTTGCACAGCATGTTAATCCATGTTTGTGATGTATATGCATTGAATATATGCATAAAATTTGGCATTATCATTTTTTGTTTACCTCCTAACTTAACTCTTTTACTGCTGTAAATTCTTCTGTTCCTTTTGTTTCAAAATAAGTATTAGAAACATTGTCATAAAGCTTCGGTTTGCCATCTGCATCATATTTTGGGACAAAATCACGAACAAGTGTATCACCGTCATAAATTTTGCAATAATAAATATCTCCTATTTCACCAGATGTTAATACCTTTATATGAGAATCTCCAAACCCATACTCAAATGTTCCAACCTCATTTCCCTTTGCTATATAACTACCAGATTCAATATCTTTAATGTAATTATTTCCAAGCTCAAATTCATACGTTTTTGTTGTATCAATCAAACCGCCTATAATTCTATGCCCATCACCGCCGTAGTCCATATACCAGTTATTACCATATCCAAAAAATCTAAGTGCCTGATCTCCACTTAACATCATTCCGACAAATATCGCTCCTGTTGCTTTCTGCATCTTAAATTTAAGCTGTATTTTTATAGTTGATTTTCCGTTTATTTCAGTGTCAACCCAGCTGTTTCCGCTAGAATGCACAGCTACAAATTTTTCTTCGAGTTTTCGGCTCGTTACTATTGTCTTTATCGTTTCGCCCACATGTGTGATTTTTCCGATCTGGTTTGATGTGATCGTCTTTATCGCTTCGCCCACATGTGTGATCGTCGAACCTGAACCACCTACACTGCCTCCTGTCTTTATCTGACGCACATTTTCAGCCATAGCTGCAAAGCTGTCTGTACTTTCAGTAGCCACTCCTTTCTCAGTGATGGCACTGGCTACTTCTGTTTTTCCATCACTGACAGATTTTTTTGTGTCTTCAATCTCCTGATTGATTTTTTTGATCGTTTCATTCAACGATCCTTCCTCTCCGGTTATGTTGAACTTATCGTCTTTTTCATACAGATTGAATCCCAATGTTGTTTTTTGCATTTATGTCTCCTTTCTGAATCCAAACTCACTCATTTGGCTTATCTTGTATCCTTCGATTGTCTCCACCGGCTTTGCTTCTAACGCAGTTATGTCTGTTACAAGATCTTTTTTTAACTCCTCGCTATACAACTCTGTGTGAGTGAACTGTGCTAAAACACAGTGTGGATACTCCGATAGTTTCCTGTGCGTGTTATATAAAACTTCAGCTTCAAATGTCATATCAAGCGGAACCATCTCATCCAGCATTTTCGTGATCTCATCTATCTTCTTTTTCGATGATAGGGCAATTTTTACATTTAGATACTTGTTTTTTCTGTCAATAACAATGCTATATGCTCCTGCGCCACATATATAGTCCAGCTTTTTTTCTAATGCTCTATATGTATACTGCATTTTATCTGTTATCTTTGTCTTTATACGGAAGCGTCTTATATCTAATGTATCACTTTCAGCAGGTGTTATTTTCAACATGGTTTCCCATCTTGATGTAGTTGATTCATCCATTTCATCAAGATTCATATCATCATCTATCTGCTCTACTGCATGATCAAGTGCATCTCCTTGATATTCATTGATGTCGTATATCTGTTTTATATCAGGTATATTTTTGATGATTTCAGGTGCTTCAAACAATATCCACACCCCCAAATACCGGAATAGCAGTATATGTTATCGTTGCATTTTTTGTTTCTCCATTTATCATGGTATCTGCAATATCAACGATTCCATTTATTTGTAATATCCTTGATTCGATCTGTGAGATTCTTACAATGATGTTTTCTTTCTCTTTTGATTCCCATATCTCACACAATCCATGCAGATATTCACTTATCGCATCCTCGATCAGTGTCTTTGTGTTATCTGCCGAATATCCTGTATCATATGTAATATTCGTCTGCACTTTTATTGTCACTTCTTCAACCGGTATGATTTGTACCGAATGATCAATAGGTGCTAATCCTAATCCTTCCCCATGATTCTGTTCAGGATCAACCTCTGTCTGAATTTTATTGATTAATTCATCAGATGGTGCAGCATAACCGGATGATATAACATATACTTTGATGAAATCTGAATCAGCTTCACGGCGAAAAGGTTTGGACCCGCCTACCCCATCTAAAGAATTGACAAATGCCCGGTATGCGGCCCTGTTTCCTGCAAATGCTATATTCGTATATGAATCAAGTACCTTCTGTCTGAATTTCTCAATATCCTCATCATCTGTTCCAGGTGTGATAATTTCTGTGATCTCACCTCCCTGGTAGTCATCTACATAGTCAACCGGTGATAAGCTTCCGAATGTTGTATTTGCCGCAACACCTTCTGTCTCGCAGATCATCTCATATGCATAGTTCGATAATTTCTTCGACACACTGTATGTATAGTCGTTGCATGTGAATCGCTCACCGATTTCTATCTCCTGCTCGAATACGCCCTTTACAACCGGAGCAGTTGCATATTTATATATGATTCCTTTTCCACGCGCGTATTCAATCAAATGCCAGTCATCCTGTGTATCAGGAAGAATATTCGCGTAAAGCTCATCTATATCTCCATATACTTCTTCCAGCTTCTCCGCTATCTTAGCGCATGCGTTGTATGCAAGTGAGCCTTCATCCGTACGGACATCCGTGCCAAAATTTGACATCATTTCGCTCATGATCGTGTCAAAATCTCTATCATTAAACACTTACCTCACCTCCTCCATAGATTGTTTCAAGCTTAAACGATATTGTAAGCTTGTCTCTGTCCATCGTACACTGTATATCAAATATACTCAGTATTTCATCAAAGCCAAGCACAAGATCTTCAAGCATACGCTGCACCTCGCTCTGTACATATTCCTGACTGTAATTTTTTCCAATCAGTGTATTAAGCTCTGAGCCGTACTCCCAGGAGTACTGTGAGTAAAAATACCGATCAATCTTAAGTGCCAGCTTAATGCTCTGAATTATTGCATCCAAGCCTGTCACCATCCGGCCGGTCAGGCATCCTTTTTCAAAGTCAATCTCATAATCTTTTAACTCTTTTTCTTCTGTCTCCTGTACTTCATCTTCTACATCAAATGGAAACATTATATATCCACCACCTTACATATGATCACAAATACATCCTCTGTTTTTGCAATAAGTACTTTGTCTCCATTTGTGAGCTTAAGATCTGCATTAATGATAAAGTCTTCTTTTTCAAGTTCAAGCATACCCATCTTGATCTTGCCATTTTTCACAGATCCTAACCGGATATAAGTATCTTTATCTCGATTTGATTCAGCTCTTATTGTTTTTATAATCTTCTCATAGCTATCCACTCGACTCCTCCCAGCATTTTGCGCATGGTCTGTATTTTCTCGCGCCTTTGTTTGTTCCTTTTGTGATCAATATCTTTTTCAGTTCTGCTACAGTTGATTTTTTTGCTTTATTCTTACAGCTGTTACATTCAGTTGTTGAATGATATACCTTTGAATTTTCCAAGTAGTAACAAACAGCATCGTTTGTTATCTGCTTTTTATTCGTATCATCCTTTGTTTCCTCTGCTCCAGATTCCATTTCATTTACCCATGTAAGGTCAAGCGACATTGTATGGGTTCCGTTTGAAAAAGAATGTGTATCACTTGATATATAGAACGTACCTTTTAGTCCGGTTGCCTTATCATTTATGACAATACTCCTTCCAGATATCGCTCTAACATCACCAAATGCTTCAATGGATGCTTCCTTCGTCACTCCTGTAAGCAGTGTAAGAGCTTCTTTCTTTGCATCAGTTCCTTTTTCTTTTGTGATTTGGCTTTGATAAATTCCATACTTTTCCTGGCTTTTACGGTTTTCAATCTGACCAAGTTTCACGCGACTGTCCGAATATATATCAACCTTGTTCACGATGTTGTCAGTTGTGTCGTTATAGCTGGCATCTGTTATATTCACTCCTTGAGTCAGCTTTACACCTGATGATAAGCCTTTTTCAATAACGCTGAATTTACTACCTTCCATGACCGGCATATACTTCTTTTTTGTTTGTGGTTTTGCTTTTCTGTATGCTCCAACAATGATGTCGTATATAGCCTGTTCTTCATAAATCAGTCTTTTGATATATATCTTCGTCTTTGCAAGTGATCCGATCTTTATCTTCAGCTCTGTGCAAAGTCTTTTTGCGATCGCTTCCGGTGTCGTATTTCGGAATACATATGTACCGGTAGATCTGAGCAGATGCTGCATAAAATCTACGGCAGTATATGATGCTGTTCCAACTGCAGCGGTCTTTTCTCTCGCTGTTATTGTTCCTAGGAAAAGAAGTTTCTTGTCACTATACAGCTTTACAAGGTCACCGAGAGCAATTCCATATGATTTAAACATCTTGTCATATGGATTTACCGGTACTGTAAATGTAAGCTGCCTGGAACACTGATTGTCTGTTCCAGACCATTCTACTGATTCAAAATCCAGCATCTTTTCTTTCCACTTGATCTTTATCATGCTTTTATCACAACCTTATATCCTATCAGTGCATCTGATTCTTTCTTTTTTGGATACTTTTTCTTTGTCTTTTTTATCACATCCAAATTACGCTTGCGCACACTTTTCCATGTCTTGGACGATCCAAGCGTCTTCTTTGTAAGTTTCTGCCAGGTATCGCCTTTTTTCCATGTATGTACTTTACTTGATGCAGCTTTTGTATGTCGATTTGATGTAGTCGCCGTTTCTCTATACTCTTTCAGCTCCAAGGTATAGCTTACATCATTTGTCTTATCCGCATGTCCGTAGTTAAATGCTTCAATCGTATAGAATCCGTTTATATTTGTTCCGGTTATAATAAGATGTACTGTTGTATTCTTCTCAAATAGCTTCTTCAGGATCTTCACATAATTATACGGTGCGTGATACGATGTTTTTGCAAACGCATACTTCTGAGCCGGAAAGAAAGAAGAAAGAGAAACTTCCTTCAGGTTTCTCTTTCCCTTTAAATTTATCTCCCCAAGATTATGTATGATCACTGATGTGTTATTCATCGAATCCGATACTTCAAACGATTCCGGAACTACAGGCAACTGCATACTGCTCTTGTCTGAATTCCATTTAATATGAATATCCAATGTCATCACCTCCGAGATTTTTTGAAACTTTTTCCAGCTTATCAGCCAATTTATCTACAATCTTATCAATGTCTGCATCTTCTCTTACGATGATCTTATCTGCAAGTTTTGATATAATAACAGATCCTTTACTCTGTCTTGCGCCATCCTGATATGCTTTTTTGACCGTCTCATCATGCGGATATACACGGCTTCCGCGTGGAAGATCTACAATCTCACCACCGCGTTCTGAAATCTGTACAATACCGCCTTTCCAGTTATCAGTACCTTTTGCCAGTGTAGGAATCGTTGGTATATTGATGGAAAACTTCTGTCCTCCAATTTTAGGCACCCAATCAGGAATTGTGATGCCAAGCTTATTAATTCCTGCTATAGCACCATTTATAATTGAAATAACACCATTGATCGGTACTTTTGCCAAAGCTACTATTGATTCAAATATTCCACCGAATATATCTTTGATTCCTGACCATGCTTTAGACCAATTTCCGGAAAAAATACCTGTAATAAAATCTATCACACCACCTAATGCTTTCTGGAATCCTCCAAACCATTCGATAGCTGAATTTACTAAAGTCTTGATCCATCCGATTGCAGCTCCGATTGCAACTCCGATTTTTACCTTAAAAATATCTGTAACAACCTTGCCTATCTCTTCAACCAGTGGGCTTACCGTATGCCATAATTCTACAGCTTTATCTTTGATTTCAAAAAATTTATCTTTAATCGGACTGATCTTATCCATCATTGACTGTCCAGTTAATCCAACGCTATTGAATACACTTTTGACATACGAAAAGACCTTTTTAGCTGATTTTTTTATCTTATCCCAGTTTTTATAAACCAGAACTCCTGCAACAACTAATGCACCAAGTACACCGATTACGATGCCGACAGGTGATGTTACGATTCCTGCTATCGATCCGAACATTTTAAATGCACGACCTACTTTCGCAACTATACTTACGACCTTTCCGACAGCTCCTACCATCTTGCCAAACATTAATATTGCCGGTCCAACAGATGCAACGATCAGTGCAATCTTTACAACCATATCTTTCTGTGGTTCAGACAGTGCATTGAATTTTTCTGCTAATTTCTGTAACCACGATGTGATATCTTTAACCTTCGGTGTTAATCGCTCTCCAAACGATATTGCAATACTTTCTACTGTCGATTTTAAAATAGTGAGCTGTCCCTGAAGGTTGTCATTTGCAGTATCATACATCTTCTTACAAGCACCATCTGAGTTATAGATAGCTTTTGTCAAGCTATCAAAGTCGCTGTCTGATGCATTTACGATTGCAAGCAATCCGGACATTCCCTGTTTACCGGCAAGTGTTGAAGCATACTGTGCCTTTTCTGCTTCTGTTAATTTTGAAAATGCAGATCGTGTATCTTGCATCACTGTCATGAACGACTTCATGTTTCCATCAGAATCCGTCAGAGATATGCCAAGCTTCTCCATTGCCGAAGATACCGCATCCGTTGGTGCTGACATTCTGGACATCCATGAACGAAGTGATGTACCTGCTGTACTTGCCTTTACACCACTGTTGGCCATGATTCCAAGGGCTGTCGATACATCCTCTACATTGTACTTCAGTGCTCCTGCAACCGGTGCTACATACTGGAACGATTCACCAAGCATAGATACATTTGTATTGGCATTGTTTGCCGTTTGCGCCAGCACATTCACAAATCGTTCTGTATCATCCGCTGACATTCCAAACGCTGTCAGTGCATCTGTTACGATATCCGATGTAGATGCAAGGTCCTCACCGGTTGCTCCGGCAAGGTACATGATACCTTCAATACCATTCAGCATATCTGTCGTTTTCCATCCTGCCATAGCCATGTATTTGAATGCATCCGTCGCTTCCGTTGCGGAGAATTTTGTCTTGGCACCCATTTCTTTTGCTTTTTGCGATAGTGCATCCAGATCTTTTCCTGTCGCTCCACTGATAGATTGAACAGTGCTCATGCCTGCTTCAAAATCGCTTGCCGTTTTTACACAAGCAATCCCGGCTGCAGCGATCGGAGCTGTCAAAGATTTTGTCATCGTTCCGCCAACTGCTGCTATATTTTTTCCTGCTTTTGTTATAGATCGCCCTGCTTTTTCCCAACCTCTAACATTCTTCTCTAAGCTTTTCCCTACAGAATTCAGTGGAGAAGATATCTTATCGATCAAGCGCAGTGTGATGTCTACCTTTTTACCAGCCATTCATTCACTCCATATTGTTTAACGCTTCTTTTAACTGTTTCATTTGATAGTGCATGAATGCTCTTAGTACTGTTTTTTCGCCAAGTCCCATTTCAAAATAAGTGGATGGCAGTATATGATGATAGCGAAAAAGGAGGTACATCAACTGCACCTCCCCATTCGCTTCAATCAGTTTTTTATCTCTTCATCGATGTCTTCATCATTTATCACTCCGGAAAGCTTAGAGATCTCTTCTGATAAGCCATTCACTTCGTATCCAAAGAGCTTTTCACAGAGGTCTTTGGCATTGTCACACTCAAAGTGTTCCTGAAGTGTTTTATCTTTCAGCGGAGGATCAACTACACCTTCCAGACACAGCATTAATTTCGTATCATATGTTTTTGAAAAGTTTGTTTTTCCATTTTTATCAAACTGATATACCACGATGTCATTCAATCTTCGCGACTTCACTTCCCGAATCTGTACATCAACCGGTGCTTCAGATCCGATAAGCTTTGCAAGCTTCTTCGAATGAAAGATGCCTGTCTCCAACTCGTCTGCTTTCTTGATATCTGCCTTTAATAACTGATCTACTAAATTCATAGATTTATCCCTCCTATCTTACATCGATGGTGTCAAGCAGCTCCCAATCCATAAATGTAAATGGGATACTTTCCTCACCTGTCTTTTTTGTTTCCCAGTTGGCAAGTGTGATTTCATCAAATGTAACTCCGGTTAATTTGACTCTTTCTGCTCCAAATGCATCCGGATCTGCAAGTTTTGAAATCAAAGTGCATGTTGGATTGATCCCTTTTTTGATGTTTGCTGATATCTTTTTTGTAAAATAAGATGATACCTTATTTAATTTCAGCGTTCCTTTCAGGTCGAGTCCTGTTGTCTTATAGCCTTTTGCAAGTGTTCCGGTCTGATTTACTTCTGATTTTTCAATTGTAACCTTTGCTTCCAATCCTGTTGTCTCGGCCATATAATCATCATCGCACCACAGTTCACCAAATGTGCCATTGATCACTCTTCTTGGTTCAAATTTTTTCATTCTTGTATCCTTTCTTAAATTGTAATTGGAAGTTCTATATCCTCGATGGCATCCCAGATTGAAATAGATGCTTTCAAGAATACATTTGTTCCTGTATTTGCCGTCTTCACATCTTCATCTGACATTTCAGTTACATCAATGCCCTTTTCTCTCAAATATTTTCTGTTCGCGTCTAAATCGATCTCAACAGAATATGATTCAAGTACACCGTCCATCACAAGCTGCTCGAAGTAGTTTCCAATCGCAGAAAGCAACAGGCACTTATTATCGTAGCTGTTCGCATACTTACCAAGATAGCTGTCTTCAGCAGTCATCCGAATGTCAGATGCGATCATATCCATTGTGTCAACGATTTTGATCTTCTGAAACTGTGAATTTTTCTCAGGTGTAAGAGTCGTTAAGCTGTTTACACCTCTTGCGATCTTCACCTTTTCTCCATCCCACCATACAATTAATTCTCCTGCATCTACGGCAGCATCCATCTCCGCTTTTGTCAGTCGTGTACAGTCGGTCAATTCTTCGAGCGGCGCATATGTACATGAGATAGTCATCGGGGTACCTGCAATGATACCGGCGATTCTGGAGCAATACTGCTCTGTCGTATACTCCTTATCATTTACATATACTTTTTCTGTTGTGAAATTTACGATTCCTTCTGTGTTTGCCTTTGCATTTGGCAGCACAGCAACGATACGGTTCTTCTCAGCTCTTTCTGTTTCAACAAATGTTTCTACTGCTTCTACCTGTCCGTCTGTCTTAACTGTCGGAGCTACCAGATAGTTGAATTTGATCGTTTTTAAATACTTTAAAGCTTCGGTATAGTCTTTCGCTTCTTCAGGGAGCACATATGTAACGATCTTCTTCGGCTTATTGATATAGCCGATCGATGCCAGTTTGATCTGCTCCTTCGTTGCATCGGATAACGACTTTGGAATATCATCACCCGGTAAAAGCACGACCGGATTCGTCTCTGGCACTGTATCTTTTACGATCATGGCGATAATTCCTCTTTCTCCTCTTTCTACTACAGATGTCGCAGCTTCCGTGAAGCTGATTGACATACTTGGCATTCCCATTATCTAATTTCCTCCAATCTACTATTTATTGCAACCGATCCAATGATCGGTGAATCATCTTCGTGAATGATATCGTCATACCATTCGAGTGTAATTGACAGCTCCGGCACATACTTTTCCGTGCCAATCCACTGCCAGTCAAAATCTGTTACATCAACTGCACGGTCCTTAATCTTTACAGCAAGTCCAAAAAGATCCTGAATTGTGTCGATCATGTCAAGTGCTTCCGCTTCGTCCACTTCGTTCTGAAAGATAGTGATGTAAAAAAGCACAACCTTTTTTCGTGTGTTATAATTCTCGCCCTGATTTGATACCGGAACGATCTGCGTGAAAAAACAAGGACGTTCATAGTTTTCCACTACCATTTTACTGTAGTATTTATACTTTTTTTCTGGATATCTCGTCTTAAGCAGTGATATAAGCCCTGTCTTCAAATCACTAAGTGTCATTTTAGCCCAGCCTTTCCAATCAAATCATCAACCATTGCTTCTACACTGTCTGGCATTTCTTCCTCAAATTCCTTGACAGCCTTTTCAAAATAGTGTCTTCCCTGTACAAATCCAACGGTTTCGCCCTTTTTGTTGACCATGTTATGACCTTGTTCTACAAGGTGGAAGTGCGGTGATTTGACCGTCAGTTCGACAAACTGTCGGATTCCATAGCTCTGTACTTTTGACAGCCTGTATGATCCGATTTTACCGAGTGATCGTTTGCTATCACCTTTTGTATTTGTGTTTTCGTGTGCAGATAACACAATCTTTCTTCTGAGTTCAAGTCCACGTTCACGGAGCAGGTCACCTGCTGCATCCGGATACTCCTTTGCCATCTTCTCCAGTGCATTGATCAGCTCGTCCGCTCCGTAGAAATTCATATTGAATACTTCTTCACTCATCTGGCACACTTCCTTTGTTTGTATATTCGTAGCAGTTGATTTCAAGCATTTTATGCTCATATCCGACATCAATCACACTGTCGATTACAAAATTCTTTCCGTCGTATCGGATGTAACTGTTTGTATCGATATCGTTTCTATATCGGATATAACATTTGTGGGTGATCTTGCTTTGCACCTTCTGTGCCTCGTAAAATTCAGCACCCCGAATCGGATAAAAGGAAGCCCACACAGTTCCAACTTCTGTTAATACCTGCTTTAGCTGCCCCATTTTATCCTTTTCTTCTGTAAGCTTCATAAATGTAACACGCTTGTTTAATCTTCCGATGTTTATCGTTCTCATATGCCCTCCTAGAGAAGATTTACCGAGTGCATGTTCAAGATGGATTTCACCGACGGATTTACTACCGATTTGCTGTCCATTTGATAATTTCTGTTATCAAACATATCCGCTACCAGGATAAAAAGTACCTGTGTGATGTCTTCATGTTCATCCACTTCTTCATCTGTAAGTCCGGTATATGATTTGATAAATGCCACTGCACCGCTTCTCATTCGCTCTAACTCATTAAGTTCCAAATCAGATGCATCATCTAATCGAACATATTTAGCAAGATCTATATTTGTGACTTCGCTTACTTTCATTTGATCACCTCATAAAAGAGCCGCTTCCGCGGCTCCATCTTTTACTGTGCTGCCATAACCAGTCTTGCTACAGCTTCCTCATTCTGTACCTTTGAATCCATCTCAACAAATCCAAGTACCTCAACTACATGCTGAGCTGCTTTTACTTCCCGGAGGACTTCGATATTGATTTCTTCGGAAACCTTGACAGCAAGTGCTTCTCCGAAATTTCCGTAGTATACCGCTGTCTTTCCTGCTTCCATCTCGTCCATGTTGCTCGAAGTGTACACATCTTTTGAAAAAAGTGTGTATCCCCATCTGGATGATGCATCTCTGTTCAAGAGATAGTTGCCCTGGCCGTCTTTCAGCTTTCTGATCGCAGTACGAGTCTTTTTGTTCATGATAAAAAATGCATCATTCTGATATGCATCCGGCACCTCTTCCTGAAGATCGATCAATTCATCTGCTGTGATCTTTGTTGCAGATGCAGCTTCTACCTTCTGCTTTGCCTTTGATAAGCCGTCAATCTTGTTTTCTGTTCCCTTTAACAGCTCACGCTCGATGAACTTTGCAATGTTTCTTGCCATTCTGTTAATGACAAAATCTACTACATTGAAGGAAGAGTTGTTGATCAGGCTCTTTGATACGTCTGAAATAGCTCTTGCCAGGTATCCCTTAAGTTCAATGCTTTTGAACTGTCCACTTGTAGACTCTCCGGCTGTGAATTCATCTACATATGACATCTGAATATCACTGGATTCTTCGTCATAATAAGGGATTGACAGATTGCCTTTCACATTGTAACGCTCTGCTGACTGATAAATCGGGCAGATATCAAGTACCTTTTCGATGATTTTATTTGCAATCGAAGAAGGAATCACGGCTACGTTGTCTGTCATGGTCATGTTTGTTTCTGCACGTCTTTCAAGCGTTCCTCTGATGTATGAATCGAATTCATCATACTCCCGCTTTTCTACTTCCTTCTTATCCTCTTCTTTTTTCTTTCCTGTCTCTGGAATCTGAGTTGGCTCAATATGATCTTCCAGGCTTCTTACGGACTGTAATGCCTCGATTGATGCATTGATGTTGTCAACCTCTTTCTGCAGCTCATTAAACTTCTTTACTTCTTCCTCGTTTAACGCTCTTTCCTCTCCATCAGCCTTGCTGATCAGAGATCTCATCTCATTCATTTTTGCTTCTTTTGTTTCTGTAAGCTTCTTAAGATTCATGAATTTTGGCATAAATTATTTTTTCCTCCTTTTTCACATAAAAAGAGCAGGTTTATAAACCTGCTCCGCTTGCTAAAATTCTGTTATGATATTTATAATTATTCGCCTTTTCCGGCGGATCATTATCGACTGTTTCAACGTCATCTTCGATGCTTCGGATCTCAATGATATCATCTTCTTCTCTTGTCTCAACCGATGTGCCTGTATATGCCGGTACCTTGCGGTCATCTAACAGGGATACCTCTTTTAATTCAAGCTCTTGAACATCTCTATGAGCCATCTGGTCAACTTCGTTCCATTCGTCTCTTATTTTGATGAAACCAAAAGACCATCCGGAAAGCTTCCCTTCTCTTGCTTTCTGAACGATTTCGGCATCCCGGATCTCACATCTGCATCTAAGTCCGATGTTATCCTCATACAGCTTTGTCGTTGTATCTCTTGTAGATGTAAGCTCTCTTGAATAGTCATGATTCAACAGTACCTTTACATTGTATCCGGTTCTTTTCGCTCGATCTAACGCACGTTTGAATGCTCCGGCTTTGATCTTTTCTACAAAAGGACCTTTCGCATTGTGCAAAACTTTTGAATCTCGTTCCACAGCATTTACATATCCATCAATCACGACGGAATCTGCTCTGATTTCAATTTTCATCATCTTCTCCCTCTCCTTTCTGTTGCACCGGTGCAACTTCATCATTTTCTTGTATATCTACTCCCATTTCCGACATTTTATTGGTGTTCGGAGTATATATCTTGTTTTCATCCGGGAAGTATAAGACATCCTGAAGTCCTAACTTGATAAAATTAAGGCCAAATCTCGGATATCTTTCTTTTTCCCTGATATCATCAACCTGCAGGAAGCCCGCATCAAGTGCCGTCTTATATGCTGCATACCGCTTTTCAATATCACCTTTTGTAAGGTCGGTATCGTCAAATGCAAAAAGCATACTGTCTTTTTCATCTTCTCTTAGCATTGCCCGGTTGATGGCTGTCGCAAATCTCACAAGTATCGGCATGATGCATGATTGGTAAAACTGCTTTCTGTCTTCTTCGTTTCCTCCGCCATTTATGATCGGTGCCGGAATCAGGAAGATCTTGCATGCATCCTTATTATTTGTCTCTTTGTTCTCATTTAACTGCATCTCAACCGACGTATTTGACGATTCTCTGAACTCCAAGCCATCATTCAACACGATTACATTTTCCGTGTTGTTCGAATACAGCTTTTTAAATGCATTCTTAAGTGCAGTCATGACCGATTCTGAAACCTTGCTCTTTGCCTGCAGGAATCCTTTTTTATTTCCGCCTGTTTTTACCAGCCCTTTTTCATATTGCTGTGAGCTTAATATGATATCGAGTAGCTCCGGTGATTCTTCAACGATGGACTTTCCATAACAGCCATTCTTCGTATTCCGAAGCAGGGTTATAAATTTCCACGGTTCGTACGACCGTCCATTCACTTCAAGCTTGTAATCTTTAAATATCGGATCTGTATTCTTGTTGAATCCGATCCGATCTGCTTCAACATAGTGTACAGATTCAACTTCATTGCACACCCAGTTGACATATGCATATCCTCCACGGTCCAGATACATATCAATGATCATTGCGCGCTTAAACTGCACGGCATCTAATGTATCTCCTGTATCCTCATTTAACAGGTATACCCTTCTGTCATCCGGTACCTCTATGATCTTATCTTCATCCTTCTTGTACAGTTTTATCTTCAAGGATGATACCGTATCCGCAATCAAGTTTATGCAAGCTGCTATGCCCGGTATATTCATCACCTTGTCTTTTGTTATGTCAGACTTTCCGAGCAGTGCCTGAAGCAGTGTAGCATCTGTATCAAATGAAGTGTCCTCCCGGATTTCCGGTTTCTTTTTTCTAAATAATCCCATATATCTCCTAAATCATCTGGACAAAGTACTCTGATGTTCCATAGAGCAGTTCCTGTTCAATCAGGTATGTGCTGTTGATGTTGCCAACCACCTGATCTACTTTGTCGCCAGATTTCTTTTTATTTACATATTTGTTTTTGTTCGTATCTTCTGTACATCGTGCATTTTGGAAGTTAATTTCAAGCATCTGGTTCTCATCATACTGATATCTGCCAGACAGGATGCATTCTTTCAGCCATTTTGTTGGACTATGAAGAACGCTTGAATGCTGTTTGATCTCAACGCATGTATATCCTGCTTTTTCAAATTTCTGAACGCTTGAAAGAGCATTCCATCTGTCATATCCGATTTGTTGAATCTCAACACCCAGCTTGTCTTCCAGAGTCATGATATAATCCTCAACCGTTGTATAGTCGATAACCTCATCACCACATGCTATACAGCATCCGGATCTTATCAGTGCGTTATAGTCCACGCCTTCTTTTTTGCTCTTTTGAGCAATTCTTCCGGCCGGTATAAAACCAACTGTCCTCGTATATAAAACGGCATCGTCTTTCGTGTCGCCTTCATACGTCTTCATATCCACGCTGACATTATCCTCTGTCATCGAAAAGTCAAGCCCCAGCCATACCTTTCTTCCTTTCCACCATGCATCGTCTTTTTTCCTTTTTCCTTTTCGTACCTTGGTAATTTCGATATATCCCTCAACACCAAGGCCTTTATATTTAATGTTGTTGTGCTTACAGAGATAATTTTCTCTCTTGTTCTCATACTCAACAGCATCCGTCCGCTTATCTACAATTTTCCGAAAGATACGGTTATTGAAGCATGCTACCGGATTGCTCTGATAGATGCACAGATCGTCATGCATCCATGTATCTCCCTGCCAGAGATAGTCGTCCGGCACATAAATAAGCGAAAACATCCGTCTGTCATCTCTTAATCCGTCCAGTACCTTCTTGCCTTTGTCAACTTCATCGATCATGACATTGTTGTCATTCGGATACTCCGTTGATATGACGATGCCTAACGGATTTACAAGTGTAATCTGACCGGATCTCATTGCTTCAACCGGATAAGAGTCCATTGCTCCAGCTTCATCTGCCAGGAATGCTGTCGGAAGCTTACCATCCATCTTGTCCTCTGAATATGCAAGTGGTGTATATTCGCTTTCCGTCAACAGACACCGAATCTCACTTCTTAGTGGCTTAAATACCGGACTTAACTCATCAGACAATAACGGGCTTGATTTGATTATCTTTTTAATTGCTATCTGCAGCTCTTTTGACAATTTCAAATCGGGTGCAACTGAAAAGAACCGCGAAAAGCGCGGTTCTGTGAGCATCAATAGTATAAATATCACCCCTGCATTAAAGGTTTTGAAATTTTTTCTTGCTATCTTCAGCAAGGCATTTTCGTAAAAACGGACTTCAATCTTATCGTCCGGATCAATCATTTTTGTACAAAAAACCGCAGTTATGAAAAAAGCTGCATAGGGGTCTAACGATTCATCAAGTGGCTTGTGTAGATCCGGATGAATCATTAAGTGTAACAGCTTTTCAATTTTCTCATATGTCTCTTCACTGACATAGGCTTCCTGGTCCTTTCCATCTGCTATGTCCTTCCAAGATTGGCACTGCAGTTTTACATAATGCGGAGCCTTTTTATTATCATTCTCAATCGCCCATTTGCAATATTGATACGCCTTACTTTCCTGTATCAAATCTATCCACCGCCTAACACCTGTAGCAGTGCATTTGTCTCTTTTTCTTCCTGCTTTGGAATCGTACGGAGTGCTGCTGCCATTGTCATTCCTGTTTCTTTTTCAATCGCAAGCAGCATCGTTCTCTTTTTATCTATCTCTTTGTCATATTTCAGCATTGTATTTGCCAAGTTGCAGATCTGCTTTGAGAAGTCGCATGTAAGTACTGCTCTTTCCTCTGGAGTAAGTGTCGCCTGCAGCATGTTCTCCTTGAAAGATTTTGATAAATTTTTGATGTTTTTTTCCATCTCTTTTTTCAATTTTTCAATATTCCGGCACTCCGATAACATGATGCAGTACCGGTTTATGATCGTCTCATACATCCGGTCATTTTTGCCGATAGCTGATAAGATTTCAGTCACACGATCAAATTCTTTCGATGCTTTCCGATCGGCCTTGGTCTCAGGAAACTTCGATATTTCCGCGCCAGAGAGCATACCGCTTTCTGCCTGCTTCCGACTTGCTAATTCTTTTTTTGTTCTGTGTGATTTGTTCTCGTTCTGGATCACACTAACCGGTTTCGATGGTCTTGCCATGTTCTACCTCCAAAAAAAATCCTTCATTTTGGGAATATTTCGTAAATTTAGGGGCGGGGTCGGTCTATAGATTTTTGCAAAAAACAAAAAATGCAAAGGCGGGGGTATCTTCGCCTTCACATTATCAACGGTGCGTCTTTTGAATGGCCTGCTGCCTGCATCGATGCATCTACAAGCTCCTGCTGCATGCTCCTGCTTATCGTGCCATCCTCACACATCTCATGATGCCGTCTGCATACTGTGATCAGATTTGATTCTTCCAAACGCATATCATAATCTTCTTCGATCGGTATGATATGATGTACTGACAACTCTTCTGAATTGAACTGTCTGATCGTTCCTTTCAGCATAGCCTTACAGCACAGGCACAGATTGTTGTCTCTCTCTCGAATCTCTATTGATTTATTCGTCCATGTATATGAACGATGTAATCCGTATGCTTTTGTCCTTCTACGCTTCTTCCTTTTATCCAGTGCTATCCTTTTTTCAGCACATATATCTTTTGTATCATGTATTCGTCCACAGTACGAACAGCTTCTTAACATGTTCACTCCAACAGCAAAGGCAGCCTGTTTTATAACAGGCTGCCCGCATCAATACTAAGAGGTTTCAGCAACTTATCTCGATATCATAATACATCGTTCAGCCCTGTTCGTATAGTGACATGTTACTGACATAAAACTGACATGTTACTGACATTTATAAATTAATCGTCATATCTACCTGCGCCAGTGCTTCATCGTATAGTCTCCAGCCATGTCGTACTGTATAGTGCTTGATTCTCGCTATCTTCTCTATGCTGTAGCCTTTTATGTAGTACATCGTCAGTATATCGTTATGCTTTGGAGAAAGCACCGTATCTATGTAAGCCTGTACAATTTCCCGTTTCTGATCTGCTGCCTTTTTGAATTTCTCCAACCGTATCTCCAGATCTCTTTTTTCTACAAGCATATCTGTCGTAGTGAGTGAGCTGCTGCCTTTCGGCATTCCTGTCATCTGGTTTTCTCGTATTCCAAGCACCTTATCATCGATCTGTGCGATTTCATCCTCTATGTGTCGTATCATATTTGACACTCTTTTATACTGCACAAGTACCTTCTTGATATCTTCGTTCGACATGTCTTCCTCCTTTATAGCATCATTCTTTTGATCCTGGCTCGCACTTTATCAATTCCTATGATCTGATTTTTGATTCTTTCCTTTCTGTGTTTGCTCATCAGCTTCGATTCAAGGCTTTCTTCCATAAGTGATATCTGTGCTTCACACCATATGTCTAATTCTTTCAGCTTGTCCATTTTGCCTCATTTCTGTTGCACCGGTGCAACTTTACTCTTTTTCTTCTTCCGCTTCCTTCTCCTTGAAGAAATTGCATTTTTCATTTTTACAAAATATCAGCTTTAATGCTGTACATTCATTTCTTCTCTCATCGTAATATTTACATGTCTTTTTTGTATCATCCATCAGCCTACATCCTCCGTCAGATCTATTTTTGTCATTTCTTCAAGAATTCTTTCATGTTTCTGGTCCTGTCGGAACGGAGCATATAACGCACCTGCATTATTCCTCCAGATTGCTCCTTTGCTGTTATAACACGGTCCATCCGGAAAATCTTCGCCATCTTCTAACTGTGCTCCTGTTGTCATATTAACAAATACATCGTTTATCAGATACGTCCTTCCATTTTCGTCCTGCAGGATCCTTTGATTTACCTCCCATGCGGATTTTATCATTACGCTTGTCACTTCAAGGCGTTTATCAAAATTTTCCTTTACGATTTGTAAATCTCCGATCTCCTGCTGCCATCCGTTCTTATCTGCTACTATACGTTCTCCCGGCTCTGGAATGTAACCTACAAGCTCTATAAGCTTCGCCTTTATTTCTTTCGGCAGAAACCATTTGTCTATATCAATCATCCAGTATCTTCCTTCCAGATGTATGATCTCCTCTGTAGATGCTATTACAAGGCCGTTTCTGAATGCTTCTTTTATCAGCGTGTTTACAACTTTTGTTTTTAAAAACATATCTTTATACCTCCTGTCTTCTCTTTACTGTCTCCTGCATAGATTCATATATCCCTAACTTTTCAAGCAGGAAATCAGTTATCAACAGCAACGCAATGATGCAGGCTATATCTGTCGCTATTCTCACAAGCTTACTCCGCTCCTTTCAAATACTTTTTCTTTAACCGTCCTTTTATGTCTATTACCTGCGATACTTCTACGATTTTAGCCGGTATTATGCTGTTAATATCCATCGCCCATTTTGCCTCTTTTTTTATTTCATTGTAAAATTCTTCAATAGTTTCTTCCCGTGCGTTCTGGATCCACTTCTCTACTTCTTCGCTATCTGGTGATAAATGAACGGTTATAATGTTTTCATCCTTGTAGTATTTTAATTCATCTAACCATTTTGCGATTTGCTCATGTTCTTCTGCATTTTTTATGCTCAGTTTTCTAATTTCAACTGTACAAAAATACTCTGCTCTGCTCCGGAAGTCTGCTGCTATCTCTTTCTCTCGTTTTATTGCTTCATCAATCGTCATTCTGTCGTACCTCCTGTTTTAATTATATTTGTCTATAACTTCTTTCATTTCTTCCGCAATGATCTTGACGTTTGCAAATTCTATAATTTCTTTCTGTGTCGCCCATCCTACCGGTCTAGCGTATACCGATATATTCTGCAGTTCTTTGCTAAAGTCGTCGATAACCTTTTTCTTTGCTTCCCGGATTAGCTTTTTAACTTCTTCCTTTTCCGCTACATTCACTGTTTCTATCCTGTCTATTTCTTCAAGTGTTATATCCTGCGCATCTTTAAATCCTAAGTAACCGATCAGGTCGTCTACATCAATCTTCCCATTGTTCGCCCTCCTATTCCATGCATTTATTTCTCTTTTTCCTGCATTTTCGTAAGAATTAGACCACGTTCCGCAGCTTCTTGCGTGACATTTTTTACAGATAACCTGTGCCCAGCAGCCTTTATCTTCTCCCGGTATGCGTTCGTAATTTATATATCCTTCTCCTCCACAGAACGGGCATGGTTTTAATCTTTTATACATTCATCCACACCTCCCAATTTTATTAATTTACTTTCGTACCACTCCGCTTTTTCTATATCTTCCGCTCCGTTCTTCATTCCTGCGCGGAAACGATACTTGTAAGCGTTGCACGCGCAGAAATGTTTAACGGCTTCCACTCCGAACATTGCTATCATCACATCAATGCATTCGTTCTTTCCCTGATAGTGTGCAGGGTGATTTACATTATCATTTTTTCCTTCTCCGAACAAAATTTGATAATTTCTTTCAATTTCCTCCGGATATATATCCCATCGTTCGTAGCACGTTTTCTGTAATGCTCCCTGCAGTTTGCATCCGTCGCATCCAGATTCTATGCTTAAACAATGGTCCTTGATCCTTTGTGCCTTTTCTTCTATCGTCATTTTCATTTCCCCTTTACCTTATATCTTCTTTCCGGATCATCTCTTTGATATCCGTATTTGTGAAGCTCTCACGATACCCTCTACAGCTCATAAGTACATGATGCTTGTATCTTTTTATCACTGTCCACCTTCCATCGTATGATGAAATTCCGGCCACCTGTTATTTCTTTTGTCCGTATCTGTACGATTCTGCCCGGCTTACATAGCATGTTCATCTTTACTTCTACTTCAAATTCTGACATGTCGCACCTCCTACTTGAATGGTAAGTCATCCTCTATGCCATCAGGAATACTCATAAATCCCTGTGGATCACAGGATGCTGGCTGTTCGTTCTCTCCTGAAGCTGCTGCCTTGCTTTCTGCAAACTCCTGTTCTTCGATGACAACATCCGTCGTATATACCTTCTGACCGTCTCTGTTCGTGTAAGAGCCTGTCTGGATTCTTCCTGTGACTGCAATCTTTATTCCCTTCTTCAGATACTTTTCTGTGAACTCTGCTGCCTTACCAAAGGCTACACAGCTAATAAAGTCTGCTGTCTGCTCTCCATCTCTCTTGAATCTCCGATCTACAGCAAGAGTGTATCTTGCGATCGCCATCTGATCATTTCCCTGTGAATATCTAATCTCCGGATCTCTCGTTAAACGTCCAAGTAAATTTACCTTATTCATCCTTGACCTCCTGTTCTACATCTATAACCGTCATGCCTGCTGCCAGCGCATATCCATATTCCCGGTTACATCCACGGCTGTCTCTCCATCCCGGCAAGAGATATATAGTGTCGCAGTGTTTTAACAGCATCATATCAAGTTCAAGAAATTCTTCATCCGTCAGGCTCTTTGGCAACATATCCATAAGTCTGATTGGATTTACAACCTCATGTCCTTCTCCTTTTAACATCTTCTCGGATTCAAAGAAATCCTCTGCATAATCGACCTTTCCTCGTACCGGTCCGCTTATGTATATCTTCATTGCTACCTCCATTTCTTATATACCAGATCATCTTCATTCCAATCCGGATATATACCCTGCATATACTCTTTATACAGGGCAAGCATTTCCTTACGCCTGCCCTGAAAACCGTCATCCATCATATCGTGATGTGTGAGGCATCCCAGTGCTCCGTTCTCTTCGATTCCTAACCCGCCGGCAGAGCGTGAAATGTAATGCATGATTGATGTCATCTGCTGCGAAAAAGGCGTCACCTTTTCCGTATGATAGCCCATTTTGCAGAATATGCAGATCTGGTCACGTTCCTTGATTCGCTTTCTTACCTTTTGGGAGAACTCTTTTGCTCTTGTCTGCTTACTTGCCATACTCTGCTGCCTCCAGTTGTTCTAATCTCCACTTCAAATCGGACGCAAGCTCAATCAGCCTTTTATATTCCGGTCTGTCATCAAATTTCTGTTCATTCCATGTGTAGCTTATTTGGTTAATCGTGTTCGATACACCGCTTTTATATCCTGCGATCTGTCTATCCGTCAGATTTTGTTGCACCGGTGCAACTTCTGTTTTTTTATTCTCAAAACCCTGCCGGATACTGTTGTCAACAGTATTTTGCGTGATTTCAGGTGCCGTTTTTCCCGGTTCAATCTCCTGTTTTTCTTCCTGTTTGATACTTTCCGGGTGTATTTCTGTCTTCTCAGTCTCTTTTTCTTCCGGTACCGGTGTAGTTTCAGCCAGATTTGATGTTTTTTCCGTCTGATCCTTGACCGGCTCTGATAAGGCTTCTGTACCTGTTGTTTCCTTGTATTCCGGTTTCTTTACAGGCTCCTGTTTCTTTACCGGCTTCGGTTCGACTGCTGCCTTCTGCACCTTGCCGACCTTTTCCGTGCTCTGGCTCGATGAAAACATCTTGTTATATACATTCTCATATGCTTCCTGCACCGTCTTTCCGACCATGTATGTCTTGATATATGCCACAAGCTCATCTGTGATATATTCCTCTTTCTCGCCTGAGCGGATATTGACAAGGCTCACAGTAGCCTGTCCTTTTGTTATGATCAGACCAAAGCGGCCAAGCCCCTGCACTCTGACCGATATATAGTTCTCTCCGGTCGGTGCAAGTATCTCTATGATGTCCTCGTCTTTGTTTGCCGCCCGATAGAGCTGTTCATACAATGATGTGTCCTCTTCCAACAACTGATGTATTACCTTTTCCAGGTTGTTCTTCAGATCTTCATGTTTCTCACCTTCCAGATACACTTCCATGTCACTGATCTTCTTTTCTTCGTCTACTTCATCCTTAATTGCCTGTATCTCTGCTTTTGAATATGCCGGCGACAGATCTTCATTCACCGTATCCGGAAGCTGTAACATGATCGCAAGCTTCGCATATCCGTATCCTCTATACTGCTCTTTGAGTACATTTGAGTAACCGCCCTCGGAGAACCGGTCATTAATATGTATCCACTTGCTTACTACTGTCTTATCGATTCCATATTCACCTTTTGCAAACTCAACCACATTCGCATACGGTGAACCTTTCAATATGTCTGTATCCCTTGCTATCTTCAGCAGATAGCCAATCCGCACGAAGCTCTCTGCTGAACGCTGCAGCTCACTGTCTACTTCATGTTTATATTCTTCATAGCTGTTTATCGTTATATCAGGCTGATTCATTCGTTATATCCTCCTCTAATCCTAAAAAGTCCGCTTCCAGTACATCTGCAAGAAGCTTTCCGGCACATTTACCATGCCATACAGTCTTATGCTCCTCACGAATCTTTTTATAATTTTCTTTTCGCTTTTTCTCTGACTCCTTCGCCAGCTTCTTATCCTCGTCAGACAAGATCTTCTGAAGCCATTTCTGCCATTTCTTCAAGAACGGAACTGCTGCCGTAAGATCAGGTCCCTGGTTGTCACCTGTCGTCCGCTTCTGTCGGATATTGCCATTTGGCTCAACCTCTAATGTGTACCAAGGTTGCTTCGGATCTGACTGTTTCCGAAGGAACATCAAGAAAGATTCCTTTGTCTGGATCCGGTCGTAGTAGAAATCGCAGGTATGGATACAGTGATGAAGCAAGGTTCCCTCTCTTATGATGTCCTCTATTCCGGTCGGTGCTACGATCTTATACTTGCTATCCTCATACTCATATTTCTTCAGTGTTTTGCACACCTTATCTACTTTCGGGAATTTCTTTCTTGTCGTTTTCGCCTGCTTCTTCCAGCCGTCTTTCTGTAATAAGTCGATCACATCACTGTGTGCCGCTTTAAGGTCTTTCGGCTTGTAGATCTGTTCTGCATCCGTGTTATATCCTGCCCTTTTCGCCATGTTCATGTAATCGGCATATGTGCTCAATGTCTGCTTGATCGTACTGTCTGCTGCCGTCTGCTTCACCATATAGTTGTATGCTTTCACAACCGACATATTTGTAAGCATACATGCAGTTGTCAGATCTCCTTTTGATATCTTGTGTTTGGCCATATCAATCATCACTTCGTCCGGATAGATTGTGTTATCCTTTTTTTCATCCTGAAGCCATATGAGATATTCCGGTAGATCAACTGCAAGCAGCCTTTTCAAACGAGCCTTATCAATCTGTAGTGCCTTTGTAAGCTCTGTGTATCGATCATCGATCATGTTGTTATAGCCGCCATCTACTATGCTGTTCGCTATTCTGTAAAGCCCTATCTTCATGCACTGTTCAACTGTCAGGTTTTCATTCCGCATCCATCTTTCAACATTTATCTTGGCATTTCTTTTGATTGCTTCCTGCACAACTGAATTTCCAAAATCAACATATCTCAGATTGTTCGGATATACCTTTGCTGCTGACGTCCACATATAGCTATAAATGTATGACTCACACCATCTCAATGTATCGTTTTTATATACTGTGTAGTAGTATCTGTTCCATTTGTCACCTCTTATCAGTGTTCTTTCGCTTTCTCTTACACTTAATTTCGGTGTCTGAATTGTTGCTGTGCTGCACCATGCGTCATTATATGTTCGATTCATTTCAAAGTGCCGGATCACAATGCCATCTTTTATGTTCTGGATGACTACAGCATGTCCTTCTTTTGTCGTCAATCTTTTGACCTTACCGTCTGATTTATAAGTGATCGGATGCTTACACTTCGGACAGGTAGATTTTTTGTTGTGTGTCGGCTTCTCCGTCAGCTTCACATACTGTTTGCAACACGAGCAGTATCCCTGTTCGATTCTTTTCTTGTCGTAGTGATAGAATATAAAGTGTTCCAGCACGTTCTTATCTGCCCATGCGCGAAATCCTTTCGGTTCTGCAGGCACCAGTGCCATATCTGCATCCCACGGATCTGTTTCTTTCTTTCTCTGTGCTAAGATCTTCTCCCGGCTGATACGGTCCTGGTATTCCCGGATAGCTTCATATCCCGAATGATTTGTCTTTAATGTCTTCTTGATATACTGTGCCTGGTTCTTATCCATCCATCTATCTGCGCTATACCATCCGGCTATATGTGTATAATCTTCTTTATTTCCGTTCAAAGTTACTACCGGCAGGTTTTCAAGTTTTGCTTTTGACCATCGGAGCTCTTTGTAATTTGTGTCGAGCTGTCTGGTAATGTAATCACCATCCCCGGATACATTGATAAATATCTCATATACCGGTGTGTTTATATCGTTTTTCATCCACTTTGTATCAAATACTGCAATCTTCAGATATCCGTTCAGATGCTGTGCTCGCAAGAAGATGGATGTCTCATATCGCTCATAAGCATATCTGTCGGCCGCCTTTACCTCTCTTGCCTTCTCCATCATTTCCTTTGTGGCTTTCAATGTTCGGAGTGCTCTTAATTCTTTCTTATTCACGATCAACCACCCGCCCATCTATGTTGTATGTCGCACCGGCTTTATATTTCTCCCCATCGACAGTGATCACATTCATAGCCTGTATGCCCCTTGTATGTGCATATTCCTTCAACAGCACAAGGCTGCTGCCTTTTGTACCTGCTGCCGCCGGATTCTTCCCTCTGACGATCACAAACGGTGTCAGTCTTGCAAATCCATAATCTTTGCATACATCGTGATGCCATTCCCTCGCCGGATGCCGGTACATGTATCTTGCTGCATGAACCGCTATATCGACCGGTGTTAATTCTTTTAACAGCCGGATTCTTGTACAACTGATCTTGTCCGTTCCGGATTCGTTGATGTCTCCTGCAGCTTCTACAAGGAAGAACCGGTTATCTCCGTTAAGCGGATAGTATGTAAGACAGTCAAGCGGATTTTCACAGCAATGGAATCCATTTTTTATGCAGTTCGCTTCTTTCTCCTCATACCACTTATTTACTTCATACTGATAAGTACCCTTACCCATCGTGCAGGTAAGGTTTTTGTGAAACCCTTTGTATGCATACATGACTATGCCCTCCTGTAGTATTTCTGTACGATCTGGCGTGCGTCTGTAGAATTTGGTACACCCATGTACACCGGCGTACGCATCTTCTCTTTTTTACCGTTTATCGTTACTGTCGTAACACTTGCGATCGCATCCGGTACCTTGACCTTGTTCTCAAATGAATAAGCAAGCATCTCTGCCAGGCATCCTTCTACACTTTTTCTATATACCTTTTCTGCAATGTCCTTATCTTCCAGCACTACACGGCGGATCGTGTTCATCCAGTCCTTTAAGATGCCCTCGATCTTCAGTTCCTTTTCCTTTATGCTAAGTTTTCCCATAGCAGCCATATTGGCAGTTGCAAATGTATCCACGATTCCGTCTATATAATCCCTGGCTTCGTCTTTATCGATGCCCTGATTTATTGCAAGGTTTATGATCTCTTTTTCATTTCCATCCTTTAAAAGCTCCTCTGCTTCTTTGTTCAAGGCTTCTACTGAGTCAAATTCTTTATACATTTTCTTCCTCCTTCTTAATCTCCATGCGGATCTGTGTCTGCATCCAGTTCGAATACTCATGCATACAGGTGAAGTGCATCCGCACATCGTGGCCAGACAGCAATTCTTTTAGCTGTTCCCACTCGGCTGTATGCTTGATCTCCGTACCTCTTGCAGATATCCAGTTATTCTTTTCCCACTTCTCTATCCAATTCTGCTTGAATGCAGTTTCTACGAATACATCTGTCAGATAGATGTCTATATCACACTTTTCTGTCATATGTGACAGTGCTTCATTCAGTGCAGCAAGCTGTGCGCCTGAGTGTGTCGCATCCTTGATCTTTCGCATTCCTTGACAGGTCTTCTTACCTGTCTGGGTTACTACTTCGATGAGCCAGCACATCCACATATCCTGCTGCCGCATACCCTTTGATTCAACTTCGGTATATATGTTGACATGTCTCATCTAGCTTCCCCCTTATCCTGATCTCTGTATATTTCAAGAAGCTTCGTCCAGTGTACGGATTCACTCCCTGTTTTATGCTATCCGTGTCGATATAGAATCCTTTTGTCGGCTTTGGTCCTTCTTCTAAGATCTTCCGCATCGTGCGTCGTTTGAATATCTTCTTTACCGGCTTCGGTCTTATCAGGTTCCTACTTCCATCGTAACGTACCAGTTTTTTACGATCTGGTATATCAAATAACGATAGCTGTGCATCGTCTTCATACTCTTTCACTATGTACTTGGCGAGTGCGTCGTAGTCTTCGTTAATATCAAGCTGCTGGTAGTTGACTTTATGAGTGACCCATTTATCCCGGATCAGCTTGTCCGTTGCAGGACCATCCCGGATACGATTTATGATGATATGTATATGAACACCGCCTTTCTTTCCTACCTCTATCCGGTAGATATATTTATATTCCTGATTGTATTTTTTGTATGCGTACTGCATTTTCTTTGTGAAATTCTTAAAATCTTTTTTTACCCGATCAATTCCCGGTCGGCTTCCTGCCGGATACTTCAATGTGCACCAGTAGTCGTCTACATCAAAATTTGCTTTAATTAATCTTCGCATCCGGTTCTCTTTATTGATCTGATTCTGCCTCTTTACCTGTTCCGGTGTCGGCTTATGTTTCTTTCTTCGTTTCTCTCCTTTCGCTCCATTGTTTCCAGAGAATCCAAACTCGTGTTCAATGCTCCTTCGGAACGTCCAGGTATTTTCTGTATACGGCATTCTCACACTCCCTTATGTCTCTACTATTAATATGATTTAGAGTGTTACAAAAGAGCCGGAACAGCTCTATTTTCTTGACATTTCATGGCATATCTGATACACTGATGAGGTCAAATTTTTTGTATATTCTTTGTTCCCCCAAGAGCGAGAATGTACCACTGAGCGGCAGCTCCAACTGCCGCTTTTTTATTTGCTCTTTTTGTAACACGGCCTATCCTACTTTCTCGCTTCCTCGATTATGGTCATCTTGTCGTATATCTCACATGTCAAAAATGTTACTATGAAAGATATCATAATCACCGCGAGCATCATTCCATACGAGATCTTTAAGATGCCATACAGAATGATGCCGATCCACGGTCCGATTGCTCCAAATGGCATGATCAAAGTGCATATAGCTTTTATGATCTTTGTATCCATGTTCATATCCCGCCCCTTTCTACTGAATCTCCGGTGTCATAGTTCCCCATCCGATATATTTTGCGATCCGGGAAGGATCAAACGGTGGCACCGTCTTCTTTGCTCTCAGCTTGTCCCTATACTTCAGGTAGTCGATAAATGCGAGATAGTTGATATAAACTACTCCGCATCCGTCAAGGATCGTATAGTCGCTGTAGCGTCCGTTCTGGACGTACTGGTCAAGCTCTGCTATCCAGTTGCACACCGTCCGGACAGACACATGATATCGATCTGCTATGTATCTCTTAGTGATGTACGGATCTGCTGCCAGCATCCTTACTTCTGTAACTGTCGTCTGTCTTGCACTCTGTAATCTTTTCATGCTAACCCTCCTATGCTGTTTCTTCTTTTTTCTTTTCCTCGTCTGCCGCCTTGATTGCCATACCCTCTCCCAAGCCTAATAGGTAACTCTTATCCTTTTCGGAAAGCTTTGGCATAACATTTGAAAATGTTTCAATAATCTTCTTTTCCTTTTCTGACATATCTTTTCACCTCTTTCTTTTTAGTAGAGATCTTTCATCTCTCTTTCAATTTCCTGTATGATTTCATTCTCATATCCAACCATCTGCAGGCATCGCAGTATCGTAATTGCCTTTACTTCTTCATCGTGCCAGCTCAAGAAACTTGCAAGATCTCCAAATGTCTTATTGTTCTTCAACTCTTTTGCATCTCTTACATGTCTGAGTGCTTCCTGTGCTAATCTCATACAGTTCTCTTCCTGCTTTTTCAGTACATTTGTTTTCTCTACACGTTCATCTTTCTTCTTGATCAGGAGATCTCCGATACAAGCTCCAGCAGCCCAGCCAGCAACTGCGCCTAAAAAATTCATATGTTATATTCACGCTCCTTTCTTATGTGGTATACTTAATGAAAACTAAGGAGGAACTTATCTATGTTCGTTTCAAAATCTGACATCAAAATTCTTAAATATCTCTATCGGCATCACCGTCCTGTTACTTACGGTGCACTTGTGAAGAAATATAATAGTGATTCTGTCGATCATCTTATGAGTGACGGTTTTCTTGACTGTCCATCATCATATGCCTACCATGACGGAGTATTTGCAGACGTTCTTACAGACGATACATCTGTTTCGCTTACGAATTCCGGCATATGTGCTGTTGAAGATCGTCAATGGTTTGATGTCAAATATCTTCTTACACAAATAATTGTTCCTATCCTTGTAGGTATCGTCAGTGCCGTTGTTACAGCAATCCTATTGCGTGTGATATAGCAATTCCTATCACTGCTCCGATCAGTCCCATCACTGCAGGTCTGATGTAATCACTCCATAGATCTTCCATGAAGTACGGCTCTTTAAGCTTTGTTTTTATCTTCTTGATCATCTGTTCTCCTTTCTGGACATTTTTGTTGTTTTTATGGCTTTCTTTTGTTGTTTCAATGGCTATAATAAGCTATCGAAACATCATTGTCAATATGTTTTTTGTTCTTTCAATAGCTTTTTGTTGTTTGAATGACTTTTTGTATTGACATTTTTACAAATAAGTTGTATTCTCAATACCAAGAAAGAGAGGTGATACACAATGAACGAACGAATCAAACAGCTTAGAAAGGCTTTAGATCTTACGCAGCAAAAATTTGCTGAAAGATTAGGTGTTAAAAGAAATACCGTTGGTCAATGGGAATGCGGAATAAACGCTCTAACAGATCAGGTAATAACATCTATATGTAGAGAATTTAATGTAAATGAAGATTGGCTTCGAAATGGAACAGGTGATATGTTTCTTCAAACAAACAGAAATGCCGATATCGCAAGGCTCACTAAAGAACTGTTAAGTGAAGAAAGCGATTCTTTTAAAAATAGATTTATATCAATGTTGTCAAACTTATCTGTTGATGAATGGGAGTATCTGGAACGCAAGGCAAAAGAGCTTGCTGATATGAACGAAAAAAAATAAACCGAACAGGTGTTACCCTGCCCGGTTCTTCATTAGATGGCTTCATCTAATAGTGTCTTGATTAGATCATATATGTACTTCAGATGTTTTTCTGACTGTACATCTTCTATCAAGACGATAATCTCTTTTCGGTAGTCCATTTCAATCCCTCCTTCATTCGACATTATACGCCGATAAGGATTTGCATTGTGGTACTTTTACAAAATTTCCATAATTGTGGAAATTTACTTATATTCACTATCGAAAAGATCTGTTATCCTTGCATCTAACGCTTTTGCTATAGCTTCCAGTTCATCAAGGGTTGGCGACACTTTTTCGTTTTCGATGTTATTAAGCGCACTCTTACTGATGCCGGTTAGCTCCGCAAGCTTGATAAGCGTTATATTCTTGTTTGATCTTGCCTGCCAGGTCAATACAACCATATATATACACCTCCTGGTGGCTATTATGCCCCGGAGTATGGCAGGTTATTTTTATTATACTAAGAGAAAAAGGGGGAATAAATCATGAACGATTCTATTAACTACAAAGGAAAGACTTATCTTGTATCCACATTGTTACTCCGCCAAAAAATTTCAATAGCTGTTTTTGGCGTACTGGGTGCTATATCTTTTATATCGCTATCAAAAGGTATATCCATTTGGGGCTTGATAACTTTAATTCTTGCTATTATCGCTATTCTTTTTTATATATACTATTCAAAAATATTAAAGTTGCGCAAGCCATCCTCTTCAGAAATGCAACCACATAATCATGCATACCCTCCATTAAAACCAGGAGTTATTGCTGTACCAGAAACCTTTACTTTCAAGCTTGCCGGTACAAGCTTTGTTCAGGATACTATTTTAAAATATCAGTATGCATTTCGACCGAAACACGCCACACTAATTCCTGATCCCCAAAATCCGCATGATCCAAATGCTATCGGTGTTTATGTAAACGATGAACGTGTTGGATATGTTCCAAAAAGTCATTGTACTCATGTGAAGAAGATACTATTTACATATCCAATTTCTGATATCTCGGTAAAATTTCATTCTTCATCCATCAAAGATGATTATGACTATGATGATGACGACGATGATAATGATTTTAAAAATGATAACGATTCATTCGATGATGACAATGTAATTGTATGGGGTAAATGTACAATTTCCTATACATCATATAAACCTATCTAATTTGATGGAAAAATTCTAATATTATATATAAAATTTAGCTTTTCGCTTGACAATATACTTATATAAGTATATAATATAATTGTAGCAAGGGAACAGCAGGAAGGAGTTAAGAAATGGAGAAAAATCAAATGACAAACAATCAGTTTAAAGGAATTATAAAAATGATCATAGCACTTATCAAGAACGACACACCAAAGGAAGAACTACTTGAATACTTAACCGAACTGATTAAAGACTAAAAGAAAAAAAGAGCACACACGAGGGCGGATACCGAAACAATCCTGCTAACCGCCCCCGGTGTTTAAATATATAATAGCAGGATTCTTAGAAAAAGGCAAATAAATAAAATGGGAAGGTGATTTTATGAAGCTGTATAAAAATGTTGATATTTGTAATTTAAAAAGCATACTTGATAACGGTATCTTAAGCATGGATGAATGCGGAAACAACAACTGGGATTCCGACCGCCGAGCTAATAACGATACATCCGTTGTATACCTTTTCAGTCCAATTAAAGACACTAACACTTTTCCAAATTACGGCGTTGCACTTTTAGAGGTTGACTGTGATGCATCTGTAAACCAGATGCATGATAATGATATTCATAAAGACGATTATATCGAATACACTATAGATCGCGTATCTCCGGATAATATCAAGCGCATCATTATTCCTGAAATCTTTAAATCTTATATAAATGTTCCTGAAGGCATCAATGTTACATGGTGCGGAATTAAAGCAGATGTATATGGGCATGACGGGTTTGAAGCATGTAGCTCTGATATGTTGAATCAGTTCGCTTCCACTGCTCCACTGGAAGACACCGAAGAATGTAACTTTTTCAGAGGCGTAACATCTGATAGATTTATGATCGACCTTTACAATGTGCAGTATGTATTCTAAGCAAAGGAGGCTATGTGATGAGTGATCAGACAGAACGTACCGGCACTTCTGCCACGAAAGCGAAAAACAAATACAATTCTAAAGCATACGATAAATTTCTTGTCGTTGTTCCAAAAGGGCAAAAGGCTGTGATCGATGCAAAAGTAAAAGAATTTGGCTACACAAGTCGAAACGAATTTATTCAGGCAGCCATAAAGGCATTTGAGCCTACAAAATGAAAGGAGAATTATTATGAAAAGCATTTACGATTATGATAAGAGAGAAATCCTTGAAACCTGTACCGGCATGTGTAAGGCTGATATTGACCACTACATGAAGCCTGACAAATGCACGATATACAGCATTGATGATTATATTGCAGATCTCGATAACTGTAATCTTCTCAATGATGAATTAGATGGAATGTCTGTTGATGACTATAAGAAGCAGTTAGAAGCCGGCAATGCTCCAGCAAATCATGATAGTGGCATCTATAACGGTGCTCCTTATATCATTGAATATATGGCATAAAAGTTGCACCGGTGCAACTTCATAAAAAAATCCCCCAGGTGCTGGTAACACCCGGAGGATATGCTACCCATAAACATAGGCTTATGAATAGTCACAAATTGAAATCGCAAATATGATTATATCATAAGCCTTCAGATTTTAACAGGGCTTATTTTTTATGCCCTTTTTTAGAAAGGTTGTGATTTTCATGTGGTGTGAACACAAAAAAAATGGAACTGTATTATACTGTGAGCGGTACACGGACCCGCTTACGGAGAAAGCAAAAAAAATATCCGTCTCTATGCCGAAAGAATCTCCTCAAAACAGGAATAAGGCACAGCGGATATTGAACGCAAAGATTGACGATGCTTTGAAGAATCTAAAATGCAGTAAAATTACACTTTCCGAATTACTTGATATATACATCACGAATCAGAAGCTCACTTACAAGCTTTCTACTACTTCAAGAAATGAACGTATCATTAAATCTGTAATCAAGCTTCTTGGTGCAGATGTGATCGTCGATAATCTTACTTCTCAATATCTGAATGAGCAGTTATTGAATTCCGGTAAACCGGTAAGTACATTAAATACCTATATCACAAGATTTCGGGCAATGCTTAATTGGGGATATAAAAATGATTATCATGATAACTATAGGCTTCTGTCGAAGCTGGAGCTTATCAAGGATACATCACCGTCTGAATCCACTGAAGATAAGTATCTTGAACCAAGTGAGATCAATATGCTTCTAGACTATATATCAGATCAAGGCTTATGGCACTGGTACTACGCTACAAATATGCTTCTCCTTACCGGTATGCGGTGTGGTGAGCTAATAGCTCTGTCTGATAAGGATGTAGACCTTAAGAATTGTGTGATCCATGTGTCTAAAACCTACGACTATATAAACAAGGTCGTCACAACTCCGAAAACTGACAACTCGGTTCGTGATATCCATATACAGCCAGAACTCGCATTGTCGATCAAGAAGTGCCGTATCTGGCGCAGACAGATGTTATTGGAAAAGGGGTTCAAAAGTACCTTGTTTCTTCCAGACATCCACAGTGGCTCTTATATGTCCTATACGGCTTTTAATAAGTTTATAAGTGAAACGACCGAGCGAGAACTAAAACACCGTATTACGCTGCATAAGCTACGTCATACACACGCTTCTCTCCTTGCTGAATCAGGCATGACACCGGATCAGATTGCCCGCCGCCTTGGGCATAGTCACAGCGATGTCACGCAAGACATTTACATACATGCCACCAGGAAAGTTATCGAGAATGACAATGTCATGTTGGACTCTATTAATTTAATTTCTTGAACTTTTGCACACTTTTTGCACACCTGCACGTTTTTTAGCAATAAAAAATAACCGGAAAGCCTTGATCTTACAAGGTTTTCCGGTTTCAGGTTTAAAGCCGAAAAAGGGACTCGAACCCTCGACCCACGCATTACGAATGCGTTGCTCTACCAACTGAGCTATTTCGGCGTTTGTTAAAAATTCCAGATGCCGTATAACGGAACATTTAAAAGTCCGTTATTCATATACATATCATCTGTTGAGATTCTGATAGACGTCGCATTGTCATATCTCTGCTTGAACACCTTGGAACTCTGTGCCTTGGTATGTGGCTCTGTCTGTACATCAACCGGTACAACCTCGCCATCACCTTCATACACAAAATCAACCTTTGCTGTTGCAGATGATATCCAGAAGAACAGCTTGCCAATATTCTTATTCGCATATAATTCTTCTAGTGCATACTGCTCGGCTATCATACCATCCATCGTATCAACGATATTGGTCTTATCTATATCATTATAATGAATGCCTGCCATAATTCTTAAAAGACCGTGATCCAAATGATAAATCTCAAAGGATTTCTCATCCACCTGCTCTGCAAGTGGTAACACCCCGTGTCTTATACGATATACCTGACGGACAACTCCGATCCGTACAAGATGGTCAACAGACGACTCGTACTCTCTGGCTCTCGCCTTGGGATCTACATATCCGTACATAAACTTTTTATTCTCCTTGGTAAGCTGAACAGGAATACTGTTCCAGATCAACATAACCTTTGTTAAAAGTTTCTTCGGTGTTACTTTTACTATATATTCGGTCATTTTGTCAAGTGTTTTTTGCAAAATACCTTCAACTTCTTCAAAATTTTCATTTTTGTAATATGCATTTACCGCTTCCGGCATTCCCCCGGTCACTAAAAATGCATCCAACATTGTATCTATGCTTTTGCGTACCTCTTCCGGCAATCCTTCCAGTCTCTGGTTCTCGATATATTTCCAGAGTTTACGCCCCTTTCCGGCTTTTAAAAATTCATCAAAAGTCATCGGCATCAACTCGTATACAAAGAGATCATCCTGACATTCCGCTTCACCCGGTAACGGTCCATTAACAGTTGCAAGCATACAGATTCGCACATTGTTACTTACCTTCGCATACTCTACCAGATTTGGTACCGCCATCGTACTGAGCTGTACATTGTCAAAAATCAATAACTTGCCCTGAAAGTCGTATTTATCCAGTGAGGTCGTTAATTTCGCATGAAGCTTCTCAGGCTTTCGCTCCTTTGAAATATACTGGCAAAAATCCGGATATTGCTCCAGATTGATAAGAATGTGTTCGTCAAAAAAGCCTGTAGCGAAATCAAGGGCTGCCCATGTCTTTCCTACAAACTTTCCTCCTCTAATGAGTGCTGCTTTATTTTCTCCAATCTCATACCATGTTGCCAGATCGTTCATGATATTTCTAAACATTTGTACTCACCTCTACGACAAACGCATTTGCCATTTCTACATACTGCTTCAACAGACACTTGCCCGAAGAATTACTCTTCGGGCAAGATACTGCTTTAAAACATACTGTTCTAAATTCTATTAAGCATCTTTTCCTATCGAAAGGAATCCATTCTCATTTGCCTTAAGAAGGAATGCAAGACCAATATTCTTTCTGTTTTCACCTGTTGCCTTATAGATCTCGCCGGTCTCAACCAGAGATTTAGCAATCGTATTCAATACATCCTTGAACTGCATCATCTCACGTTTATCCTTCGAACTAAGCTTGAAGATATACTGGTTCTTTGAACTGATCAAAAGAATACTGTATGTATGTATATTATCCTTTGAACTTCTGATCGCCGAACCGATCATTCTGGAGTTCGCAATAATAACTTCTGCATTCTCATCCGGCAGATACTCTGATACGATCAGTTTATAGATCTTAAGATAATCCTGCTCTGCTGTCGCATTGACAGGCATCTCAGCTACCGCAAATTCAACAACAGAATCGGCAAGCTTGATAGTACCGCCTTCATCATTGATCGTTGCTGAGCACTCTTTTGGAACGCACAGGCGGAAGAACTTATTCTCCACAATCTTCTGTCCCTTACCCGGTTCACGGATGATCAGATCCACATAATGCATTTCCAGTTTGTTCATCGCTACGATAGCAGTCTCATCACCGGTCTCTGCAAGCTCGATCAGTGCATCATACAGACTCCAAATCTGCTGTGTCGTAAACGGAACCAGTTCAAACAGCTTCTCAATAGCCGGAACGTAACCCATACTTGCATTTTCAATATAGAGCTTGATAGCCTCTTCGTTATCGAGACCTTTTTCAACCTTGTAATTGATAACCTTGAATAAGTTTTCCTTATCCCAGTCATCAAAGTTCGCATTAAAGGCTTTCTCAAAATACTTGATGCTCTTAATCTCGCCCTTATAATTTTCCTGTTTCTCCTGAAGCTGATAGATACGTCCAAGTTCATATCCTGCTCTGGCACTTCCAAGTCCAAGTGCTTCCAGATATGCTTTTTCAATCTCGTACGGCGTTGCTATATAGAAAATCTGCTGCTGTTTCATCATTGCGATCTTAATTGCCGCAGATTCACTTCCTGCCTGAACCGCTCTTTCCCATTTCTCAACGGCCGTCTGAAGATCTTCACCCTTCAGTTCCTCCAGATCCTTAATATAGCCCTCTGCTTCCGGTATACCATTTGCTCTTGCCTTTTTAAAATATTCCAGAGCCTTTCTTCCGTCTCTCTTGGTACGGAGCAGACCATAGTAATAAATACGTCCCAGATAGAATGCAACTCTCTTGTGTCCCAATCTCTCTGCGTTCTCGTACCAGTTCAATGCTTTCATGTAATCCTTCATCTGCTGATCGTAGACATTTCCGATCAGAAATGCAAGTTCAGGATCCTTGGTTGCTTCAAATAACTGCTTTGCATAACTGATCGTTTTTTCCAGATCACGATATGGACTGTCTTCATCATAATACAGTTCTACAAGCAGATAACTTGCCTTGATACTGCCAAACTTCAAAGCCTGCTTTGCAGCCTTCATTGCGCCTTCATAATCTTCCAGATAATAGCAGTAGATTGCTTCATTGTAATACTGCATATCTCTCCGGTTTGCACTTTCTTCACTGACCAGTGTCGGATCAATAAATGCAAATGAGTTTGCTACCTCGAAGATAATCTCCTCGTACTGTTCAATGATCTCCATCGTTGCACATACGAAACGCATACATGCCAGTCGTCTTCCCTGATAGAACGCAAATGAAACAATACCCTTTTCCATATCCTTATGGTAGTATGTCGTGCAGATACCATCTGCATACTCTGTAATATATGCTTTCAACTGTAAATCTTCGTCAAATGCATCATTACAATATCTCAGATAGTTTTCCAATGTCTTCTTAGAATCCTTTGGTATACTGTCGTAATAAACATAGATTGCAAAATCTTTATATGTAAGGCTTGGTGCGTAATATTCTTCGCCTGTTGACTCATTGATGGTCTTCACCCAGTCTTTCGGAAGCTTGTGAATATAACCTTCCACCTGATTATGTACATAGGAATACTGATACTGAAGTCTGGAGGCCTCGATCACCTTGTATCTCGGTTCTTTTCCCTTTTCTTTTCTTCTCTGGGAAATCTCTGTATACAGCTTATCTTTTTCTTCAAATTCCAGGCTGTCCTCATGTGTGCTCGCATATAGTACACGTTCATATGAAGCCTTTGCCTTTGCATCGCCTGCATCTGCAAGCTTCTTATACCACTGCATTGCCTTTTCCAGATCAGCAGGAACTACAAAATCACTCTTATTTCCATATTCATCGATTCGGTTCAATCCGCTCTCATAAATAGAACCAAGGCTCATATATGCTGCCTTGATGCCATAATCGGTTGCGGCTATTTCAAAATACTTGATTGCTTTTGAGAAATTCTGAATCTCCAGCATCATCTTGGCAAGTTTGTAAATAACATCTCCGTCACGGTTCTGATTTACATACTTCTCGTAGTATTTTGTAGATTTATTCATATCTACATTTGTCTTTGCATTACGATAAACACCCTTTTCATAAAATTCTGCCAGTGCAAGCAGGGCGTCATCCCCATATGATTTATACTGGGTATCCATTATACCAATGTCTGAAACCTGCTCCAGTATTTTAACCGATTCTTCCGAATCTCCGTTATCCATAAGGTTCATCGCCTTATTATACTGTAACTCTACGTTATTGACCGGTGCTTTCTTTTTAGAAAATCTGGATACGAAAGGTATTTTCTTAAAAATCCCATCAAAAAATCCCATATCTACTTCCTCCGATGACACATGTCCATTAATAAATTGATTTTATCACATTCAAACAAAGCGTGCAATAAAAACACCAATTAATTGCCGGAAGAATTTATGCATTTGCTGTCAGGTAATCCGCGATCTCATTTACTGCAGCTTCCGCATCTTTGCCATCTGCGATAATTGTGATCTCCTGCCCTTCTGTAAATCCCATGCTCATCATTCCCATAATGCTCTTTGCATTGATCTTCTTGTCATCCGATACCAGATGGATCTGACTCTCATACTGGCTTGCAATCTGTACAAGAACTGCTACCGGTCTTTCTTCGGTTCCTTCGGTCATAGCTACCTTAACTGTTTTTTCTAACATTTTTTCCTCCTACACATACGACTTTTGTCTTAGGTCATCTGCTATTTCACTTATTTTTCTTAATCTATGATTGACTCCCGATTTTCCAATGGGGGGATTCATCATCTCACCTAATTCTTTCAGGGATGCATCCGGTTCTTCCAGACGAAGTTCCGCCAGTTCTCTCAGATTATCCGGGAGATATGTGATACCTCTTGTCTCTATCACATAATTTATATCCTGAATCTGACGGACCGCAGCACTGACTGTTTTGTTCAGATTCGCGGCTTCACAGTTTACCCTGCGATTAACATTATTACTGATATCTTTCAATATTCTCACATTCTCCATATTCATCAGAGAAATGTGAGCACCCATGATATTTAACACATCAACGATCATGGTTCCATCTTTTATATAACAGACACTGTATTTTTTTCTGGCAATAATACGACTCTCGATATCAAGCTCCGCCATAATCTTCTCAATCATTCCCGCCCGGTCTTCATTATCACAGACAACCTCCAGATGATATCCTTTTTTAGGATCACTGACGGACCCCGATGTCATAAATACACCTTTGATAAATGCCCGCTTACAGCACTGTTGCTGTACTACCATTCGATTCACTGTCATATCCTGACAGCTTACTTTTGTCACACCCTTCTGTGAAATCCTAAAATCCGGGGAAAGCTTCAAAGTCTGCAACATCCGTTCGATCTCGTCCGGCCGATCCAGTACCATTCGATAGATTCGGCTGTTACTACCTGTTCTTTTCACCGAACATTCCATACGGATGTCAAACAACACCTTTATCAGTGATGCCATTGTCTTTGCTATAATACTTCGTTCTGTTGTTATACATAATTTAAAGAGTGAACCATTTCTGTACCACACATCTGCCACCATGGACATCATTCCTGAAAGTTCCGCTATTCTGCAATGTCTTGCGTTGCTGATATTCTTGGCAAGCTCTGCTTTTACTTCCGAGGAAAAGGACATATGCCTCACTCCTTTTCTATAATTTCTTTACAACTGCATCTTTTCCGATATCACGGTGATATATTCTCACAGTGTATGTGGATTTCTGCAGACGATTATATACTTCATTCGCAATCGTTACGGAACGATGTTTGCCACCGGTACATCCGATTGAGATAACAAGCTGATTTTTTCCCTCTTTAATATAATTGGGAATCAGAAATTGCACCAGATCAATGAATTTGTCCAGAAATTCCGGTCCTTCCTCACAGTTCATGACATAATCCTGAATCACTTTATCATTTCCGGTAAGCGGACGTAGCTCTTCATCATAATAAGGATTCGGCAGGAATCTCACATCCTGCACAATATCGGAGTCTCTCGGAATTCCGTATTTGAATCCAAATGACATGATGGTAATGATAAAATTCCCATATTCCATATTCTGGACAAATATTTTATCCAGTTCAGATTTAAATTCCCTTACCAGAAGATTCGTTGTATCTATAATATAATCCGCTTCATCCTTGATAAAGCTGATCAATTCTCTTTCTTTTTTTATACCATCTATAATTCTTCCATTCTTAGCAGATAACGGATGATTTCTTCTTGTTTCTTTAAATCGTTTTACCAGTTTCTCATCTGAGCACTCCATAAAGAGGATCTCATACTGATACCCATTTTCTTTCATATCATTCAGACAGGCATTCAACTGGCTTAACGCTCTTCCGCTTCGAATGTCCACACTGATCGCCACATTATCTACCTGAATCTGTTCATCGTATGCAATTTCCGCAAAACGTTTGATAAGCTGGATTGGAAGATTATCTACGCAGAAATATCCTGCATCTTCCAGCGTTTTCATCGCTGTTGTTTTTCCTGCACCGCTCATTCCTGTTACAATTACAAATCTCATCCTAGAATGCCCCCAGTGTCTTTATCTCAAGCTCCAGATCCACACCGGAGCTGTCTTTTACCGTTTTCTTTACATCGTTTACCAACTGCATGACATCAGCCGCCGTTGCGCCGCCTTTGTTCACCACAAAACCACAATGTTTCTCTGATACCTGGGCTCCTCCTACAGTATAACCGCGAAGTCCCGCATCCATGATCAGTTTCCCTGCAAAATATCCCTCCGGTCTCTTAAAGGTCGAACCTGCCGACGGATATTCAAGTGGCTGCTTTGAAATTCTGGATTCTGCCAGTCGCTTCATCTCTGCATCTATCTGAGCTGCATCTCCTGTCTGAAGCTCAAATTCAGCTTCCAATACGACCAGACCATCCTTCTCAGCCTTACTGTGGCGATAACCAAATTCCATATCCGAACCTGAAATATCATAAATCTGTCCGTTTTGATCCAGCACTTTTACGGATGAAATAATATGCTTCATCTCTCCTCCATATGCTCCGGCATTCATATAAACAGCGCCTCCAACACTTCCCGGTATTCCTGATGCGAATTCCATTCCGGTCAGTTCATGCTGTTTTGCCGTTACTGCTGCTTTGATCAAAGATGCTCCGGCCTGAGCGATGATTTTTGTTCCATCCACCATGATCCGAGACATTCCCTCTGCTATATGAATGATCATTCCTCGATATCCATTATCCGATACCAGTAAGTTGCTTCCGTTTCCCATAATAAAAAATGGAACGTTTTCTTCTTTACACAGATCTACAAGCTCTGCGATCTGTTCCGGCTTTTCCGGTTCTGCCATAAAATCTGCTTCCCCGCCTATCCGAAAAGTTGTATATCGGTTCAAAGGCTCTTTTGTTTTTATTCTGTTTTCTCCTGTGATCGCTACTGCTCTCTCATAAAACGATGCCATACAACTACAAACTCCTGACCTGTTTTCTATTCCGAACTCTCAAGAATCTTTCAAACCTGATAGACAAAACAAAGCCTTTAACATAAGGTTTTGCGTGCTGTTCCAGTTGATTTCTCAAAATCTCGAACGCTACCACACAATATCATACATTAAAGGCTTTTAGAATTCAATATTAAAAATGTATAGAAATTTCAGGGTGTTTCAATCCAATTTATGTAATTTACACATAGTTTACTTAATACATTTTACTGGTTCAGTATACTACATGCGCCACCATACATACCTGCATCATTACCAAGTGTAGCAAGTGCGAACTTGGTCTGTCTGCATGCATGGAAAGCATACTGTGCAAAATATTTAGCGGTTGTATTGATAAGTATATCTCCTGCTCTGGATACACCGCCACCGATTACGAAGATCTCAGGATCTACTACACAGGCAATCTGTGCAAGTGCTTTTCCAAGAACCTTTCCATGGTTCTCTACCAGTGTTGCCGCAACTTCATCACCTTCTTTTGCTGCGTCAAATATCTCTTTCGCTGAGATATACTGGATCTGACGAAGCTTGGATGGCTTGTCTGTTGTATTTAAAATGATCTTTGCCATACGAACGATACCGGTTGCTGATGTGTACTGCTCAAGACAGCCCTTGTTGCCGCATCCGCAGACTTCTGTCTCGTCATCATTTACACAGATATGTCCAATCTCCCCGCCTGCACCGTTGGTTCCTGCGAGCATCTTTCCATTTAAAATAATACCGCCGCCGACACCGGTTCCGAGTGTTACCATGACGATATCCTTGTGGCCTTTTCCGCCACCCTGCCACATCTCGCCGAGGGCTGCCATGTTCGCATCATTTCCGGCTTTCACAGGAAGGTCTAATAATTTACTGAGTTCTTCTTCTACATTGAAGATTCCCCATCCAAGATTTACACATTTGATAACAGTTCCATCTGCCTTTACAGGACCCGGAACACCCATTCCAACACCTGCCACATCAGACTTCTCGATCTTCTTCTCTGCCAGTTTATCTTCAACAGATGCTGCGATATCGCTTAAAATATACTTTCCACCTTCATCTGTTCTTGTTGTGATCTCCCATTTCTCAACCATCTCGCCCTGTGTTGTAAACAGACCGATCTTTACGGTTGTTCCTCCGATGTCTACTCCAAATACATAGTTTGCCATTTTCTACTGCTCCTCCTTATTTGCATTGCCCTTCATGATATTCTGCGTCACTCTGTTATATAATTCCTGTGCTGCATTATATCCCATCTTCTTCTGTCTGTGGTTGACCGCGGCAGATTCAACGATAATCGCGATATTTCTACCCGGACGGATCGGGATGTTATGACTTACGACTTTATTTCCAAGGAATTCCGTATACTGGTCTTCCAGACCCAAACGGTCATACTCCGTATCCTTGCTCCACTCTTCCAGATTGATAACCAGATCGATATTCTGATCCAGCTTTACACATTCTACACCAAACAGGGATTTTACGTCAATGATTCCGATACCACGAAGTTCGATAAAGTGTCTGGTGATATCCGGTGCACGTCCAACCAGAGTAGCATCACTGACCTTCTTGATCTCTACCACATCATCCGCAACCAGACGGTGCCCTCTCTTGATCAGTTCCAGAGCAGCCTCTGATTTACCGATGCCACTCTCGCCCATGATCAGAACACCTTCGCCGTATACATCGACCAGTACGGCATGTACGGATATTCTTGGTGCCAGTTCTACATGGAGCCAACGGTCTACCTCATGTACAAATGCAGATGTAACTGCACTGGATGTAAGGACAGGCACTCCATGCTTCTTTCCTGCTTCTATAATAAATTCATACGGTTCGAGATCCCGGCAGAATATCAGACATGGCGGTTTATACGAAAAAAATTCATTTATGATCTTGATATTTTCTTCCTCTGTATGCATTGCTGCGATATAGGCATGTTCTACATTTCCGCATATCTGGATACGTCCTGCATCGAAATGTTCAAAGAATCCTCCAAACTGTACCGCCGGGCGGTTCATACCCGGATCCTGAATCAGTACCTTATCGGTATCGATCTCCGGTGTATAATTCTTCAGATTCATTTTCTCTATGAGTTTGGATACTGTTATACTATAAACCATCTTCTCCTCCTGTTTTCCCTAGTTTCAGTTCTTGTTTCATTATATTCTACAACCTATTTATCGTCAATTCATCAATTCATTTTTTCAGGAAAAAAGCCACCTGTTTTCTGTATCTTGTGTTATACTGATTTTTATGTGTGAACCTGTTGTTTTTAGAATAAACAGCGGAAAGGAAATTAATTCAAAGTATGTTTAATTTTGAAGAAGAATTAAAAAAACTGCCTCATACACCGGGTGTCTATCTGATGCATAATAAGACCGATGAAATCATCTATGTCGGCAAAGCCATTGATCTGTATAACCGGGTACACCAGTATTTTCAGGCAGGATATAAACGCTCACCTAAAATCGAAAAAATGGTCAGCCACATCGCGTGGTTTGAATATATCATCTGCGAATCCGAAATTGAAGCGCTGGTGCTGGAATGCAACCTGATTAAGGAACACCGTCCGCACTATAATACCATGCTTACGGATGACAAAAGCTACCCATACATCAAGATCACAGTCAACGAGGATTTTCCTCGTATTCTGTTCTCGCATCAGATGCACCGGGATCATGCCAGATATTTTGGTCCTTATACTAATGCAGGTGCCGTCAAGGATACCATTGATCTGTTAAAGAAGCTGTATCATCTGCGTAGCTGCAACAAAAAGCTACCGCAGGAAACAGGGTTGGATCGTCCATGTCTGTATTACCACATTGGGCAATGCAAGGCTCCCTGTCAGGGTTACATCTCAAAAGAGGACTACGGCAGGCAGGTGGAACAGGCAATTCATTTTCTGACCGGACATCACCGGCAGACGGTAAAGGAGCTGGAAGAAAAGATGAAACAGCTTGCAGCCGACATGGAATTTGAACAGGCGGCAGAGGTTCGTGATCTGATCGAAAGCATTAAGCATATCGCATCAAAACAGCGTGTTGACAACACAACAACCGATGACCGTGACGTGATCGCGATGGCTGCCAACAACATGAACGAGGGCGTTATCTCTGTCTTCTTCATCCGTAACGGCAAGATGATCGGCAGAGAGCATTTCCATATGACCGGTGTGCAGTCGGAATCTTATGGAGATATTATGGCTGCATTTTTAAAGCAGTATTACGCTTCTACTCCATTTCTCCCTAAGGAGATCATTCTGGAGCATGAAGTAAATGAGCAGGAGCTGATCGAACAATACTTAAGCGAGCGGCGGGGGAATCTTGTGCACATCCTCACCCCTCAAAAAGGTGACAAAGCCAAGCTGTTAAAACTTGCGCGCGACAATGCTTTTCTTGTTCTGACACAGGATACAGAAAAGCTGAAACGGGAGCAGGCACGAACAGAAGGCGCAGCAAAGGAACTGGCGGAGCTGATCGGAGTTCCGTCGGCCAAACGTCTGGAAGCCTTCGATATCTCTCACATCAGCGGCTACCATTCGGTTGCTTCGATGGTGGTCTTTGAAAATGGAAAAGCCAGGCCAAATGAATACCGCAAATTCAAATTAAGAACGATCGACGGACCGGATGACTACGCCAGTATGCGTGAAGTTCTGACAAGACGATTTACCGATGAACGTTTTAAGGTCTATCCTGACATCCTTATGATGGATGGTGGTAAAGGTCAGGTCAACATTGCCCTGGAGGTTCTTGACGAGCTGCATCTGAACATTCCGGTCTGCGGCATGGTAAAGGATGACTACCACAGAACCAGAGGTCTGTATTTTAACAATAAAGAAGTGGAATTTCCGAAAAATACTCAGGCATTTGACATGGTCACCCGTTTGCAGGATGAAGCCCACCGTTTTGCCATCGAATATCACAGAAGCCTCAGAAGCAAATCTCAGGTACATTCGATCCTTGAGGATATACCGGGCATCGGTCCTGCCAGACGAAAGGATCTGATGGGCTATTTCAAGGATATCGCAAAGATCCGGGAGGCATCCGTCGATGAACTGATGCAGGCGCCATCCATGAACCGGAATGCCGCCGAAATGGTGTACGAATTTTTCCACAAGGAATAAGATAATCTGTATGCAGATATTTACCCAAGTGTATTAGAACGAAAAAGCCACCAGAGGTCCACGTCTGTCATATTGCATAGCTATTATTCCGCAAGACGCTTTCGCTCTGTTCCTCAACGTAGCGGTACATAAAGCTGCAAAAGACGCAGCTTAAGTACCGACGCTCGGAAAGGCCTGCTGCATAACAGTATGCAATATTCCAGACTGTGGGCGGTTTTTAGTTCAAACAAGGTGTAGCGGGTATATATCTTTGCAAATATCTGCATACATACAACAAGGAGATTGAAAGATGGAATATAATTTTTTTGCTATGATTTCGAGAATGAAATACATCGACCGCTGGGCGTTGATGCGAAATACAAGGGAAGAAAATCTGTGTGAACACAGTCTGGAAGTCAGTATTATCGCTCATGCCCTTGCCGTGATCGGCAATACTTACTACGAAAAGGATCTGAATGCGGAACGGGCTGCTCTGATCGGGCTATACCATGACGCTTCAGAGATCATAACCGGCGATATGCCGACTCCGGTTAAGTATTATAATGATGACATCAAGGAATCATTTAAAATGATCGAGAAAACAGCCTGCTATAAGCTGTTAAACAAACTGCCGGATGAGATGAAGCCACAGTATGAACCACTCTTCTTCCGTCAGTCCGGAGATGAATATATCTGGAAGCTTGTAAAAGCTGCGGATAAGCTGTCCGCTCTTATCAAATGTATGGAAGAAACTTCTGTCGGCAATCCGGAATTTTCCAGTGCCTACGAATCCACAAAGGCTGCTGTCAACAAGCTTGCTGCCAACCTTCCAGAGGTCGAGCGCTTCCTGTCCGACTTCCTCCCTGCCTACGGCAAGAACCTCGACCAACTTCAATTTTAATTTTAGTAATGCCGTTTTTGGCATGGCATGTAATACAACTATTATTCCGCAAGACGCTTGCGCTCTATTCCTCGACGTAGCGGTACATAAAGTTGCAAAATACGCAACTTAAGTGCCGACGCTCGGAAAGGCTTGCTTCATAACAGTGTATTACATGCCACGCCAAAAACGGCATTTTTTATACTACCACGACATATTGCAACTATGCGGTGGTATCTGTTTTTAGGGAATATCAAAAATACCGCACATGGGCGGTTATATTACACACTGTTATGCAGCAAGCCTTTTTCCACGGCGGTTCTTAGTGAACCGCCATCGGCGGAGAACTTAGCACCGTTGCGTGGAAATAGAGCGCAAGCGTCTTGCGGAATAATAGTTGTGTGATATAACCGTCCATGTGCGGTATTGTTTTTTATCTCTGCGGTTCCACCTGAGCAAGAATCGACATGAATTCTTTGCCGGTGATCGTTTCATGTTCTATAAGAAAGCTGGCAATGGAATCCAGGGCTGCCATATGAGCAGACAAAAGTCTTTTTGCTTTATTATAGGAATCTCGCAGCATATCACGGATCTCTTTATCGATCTTGGTAGCGGTCTCATCCGAACACTGAAGGGCAAGATTTCTGTCCAGATACTGCCCTTCTATCGATTCAAGCTGCACCATACCGAATTTGTCTGACATACCATACATGGTTATCATGGCTCTGGCTGTCTTGGTCGCCTTCTCGATATCATTTGAAGCTCCTGTTGTCACTGAGTCGAATTTCAATTCTTCCGCTGCACGTCCGCCAAGCAGGGTTATAAGCTCTGCTTCCAGCTCTTTCTTGGATTCCAGATATTTTTCTTCTTCCGGAACCTGCCATACATAACCCAGAGATCCCATTGTTCTTGGAACGATTGTAATCCTCTGGATTGGCTCAGTGTGTTTCTGAATTGCAGCAAGTAATGCATGTCCGACTTCATGATAAGCAACGATCTGTTTTTCTTCTTTACTGAGCAGGCGATCCTTTTTCTCTTTGCCGGCAAATACAACCTCTACCGCGCCGATCAGATCCTGTTGAGAAACCAGGCTTCTGCCATCTCGAACGGCTGCCAGTGCTCCCTCATTTATGATATTTGCAAGATCCGCACCAACTGCACCTGAAGTTGCAAGTGCCAGTTCATGAAGATCAACGGTTTCATCCATCTTGACATTCTTGGAATGAACCTTCAGTGTATCGATTCTTCCCTTCAGATCCGGCTTCTCTACGATAACTCTGCGGTCAAATCGACCCAGACGAAGAAGTGCCTTATCAAGTACCTCCGGGCGATTCGTTGCTGCAAGTATTACAATACCCTTTGATGTATCAAAGCCATCCATCTCCGCAAGAAGCTGATTCAAGGTCTGCTCCCGTTCGGAATCTCCGCCATGTCTGGAATCTCTGCTTCTTCCGATCGCATCGATCTCATCGATAAATATAATACATGGTGCCATCTGTGTCGCCTGTTTGAACAGATCTCTGACACGGGAAGCACCCACACCGACATACATCTCTACAAAGCTGGAACCGGACATAGAGAAGAATGGTACATTTGCTTCACCTGCCACAGCTTTTGCAAGCAGGGTCTTACCGGTTCCCGGAGGGCCGACAAGCAGCGCACCCTTCGGCAGCTTCGCACCGATATCCAGATATTTCTTTGGATTGTGAAGGAAATCAACCATCTCTGTCAGAGACTCTTTTGCTTCTTCCTCGCCGGCTACATCCGCAAAGGTAACGCCCGTCTTCTTCTCAACGTAGATCTTCGCATTGGCTCTGCCTACGCCGCCGCTTCGTTTCATGATCATCGACAACAGCAGATAGAATGCAACAATCATCACGATATAAGAAATGATCGTACCGACCATAGCACTTCCGCTCTCATCTACACCTTCATATTCTGTTCCATATTTGGTCTTTGCCTGACGAAGCTTCTCTGCCAGACTGTCATCCGATATTCTCGTTGCTGTATATTTGGTCTTACTGATCAGCTTATCATCGGCATTATTTTCAAATACGATCTTGCTTCCGTAGATCTTTACAGAACCAACCTCGCCTTTATCTAACATCTCGATAAACTGACCATATGTGACTTCTTCCTCCCGGCCGGATGACACACGGTCAAATACCCGCCAGAATAAAAATGTCAGCAAAACGGAAATAACCAAGATCACCATAATCGAGCGGTTGTTTTTCCCTTTATTTCCATTATTATTGTTATTATTGCTGTTGTTATTATTGTTACTGTTTTCCGGTAAATTATTGTCCAATCGGAACCTCCTTTTATACAGTTCTTATACTGTATCTTTCTTTTGTATGTATTTCTGATAATTTCGCATTCATTATAGACATATTCTTTTTTGCTTGCAATATAATAGCATTTTTGTTCATGAAGATTTAACCTTTTTATTGCTCTACATACATATCAACGTACAGATAGCCTCCCAGACGTGAAACCGATATCTCCCATTCTCCAATATGTACTTCTGTATAATTATTTCCCGTTTCATCTGATGTATCCGTCGCATCACGCAAAGTATGAAGCCCTGCTATAATAGAATCGTAACCACTTCCGGATTCCAGATCCGGTTCATCAAGAGCATTTGCAATTATCGTATATATATCATCCATACGGTAATAATCATTGTCATCCTGTATCTTCTGTGCGATCATCAATGAATGGATTCTGTCAGAGTTATAATCTCCATAGACCGCAACACGAAGAAATCCCATATCTGCATAGAAGGAATCTTTTTTCTCATAGCAGGTATTTCCATCGTCATACTTATAGAGTCCAAGATATCTGCCATACTCATCCGCCTGCAGATCGATTCCCATATTCTGCGCGCCTGCAAGCATATTAGATTCAAAATCCGCCATGGCTGTGCCATCATAATGACCAACCAGAGTACATTCTCCGCCATCCTCTGACACTTCTTCTGCTGAAAGTGCCGTGTAATAATTACCTTCTGTTCCCTGTTTTTCTCCGGGAGAAGTATAATACATATAGCCGTCCGGAGCAGCAAGTGAATCATCATCTATGCCTTCGTTGTCCCATTCCGTATCCTGATCCATATAAGTATCATCTTCTATATACTCATCTTCTGTATCTGTCTCATACGAATCATCCTTTATATGATCAAATATGACCGGTAAAAATTCGCAGCATAAACCAATAATGACACCGATAATAGCAAGCGCAGATGCTTTCTTTTTCTTATTTCCTGTATTATATGAAGTTCCCGGTGCACGATTCTGCCAGGATTTCCATTCTCCCTCTGTCGATTTCGTCTGTCCGTTCTGTATGTCAGAATATGCTTTCTGTTTCTCCTTCCGGTTGTAATCTTCATTATGATCAGATCCGAATCCATCATGAAAATCCTTTTGCTCATCCCTGTCAAATTCAAATTCATCATGGCAGTCAGATACAGTATCTTCTACCTCCATCTTATCCGCACTATAATCATAGACATCTCCGTCAAAATTATAATCTCGCTGATAATCTACATCACTCCGTCTTTCATTCAGATAAAATGTATGATTATTCTCGATTGGAGTAACAAACCGCTTACATGTCTTGCAAAAATTGATCCCATTAACCGGGCTGTCACAGATTGGACAAATTCTTGTACCCATAGATGGCTCCTCTCTTTATACAAATGTACTTTTGATGTTTACTTTAAAGCCTTTTCCATATTTCGTCAACACCGGAAATGAATGGTGCCGCTTATTTCTCCGTGCTTGACACTCTACTATAAACTATCTATTATTATCTGAGAAAGAAGGTCAAGACAATGCCAGGATTTTTGATGCACCTCGTAGAAGGCGAAATGATTTTAAATAATTTTAAAAAACAAATAAATATATCTAAGACATTTACAGAAGAATTCATGCTTGGATGCATTCTTCCCGATGTCACATCGGATAAAGAGCGAACGCATTTCCGTCCATTATACCAGAAATATCAGATCACGAAATATCCGGACATGACAGCGGTTTATGCTCTGTATGGGAATCAGGAGCTTTCTCCTATCGATCTGGGGATTCTTGCTCATTTACAACTGGATGCCAGTTATGTGACGGATTTCTGGCAGCATTTTTTTGTCTTTGAAGATGAATTCGGTGCTCCCTCTGTCGATACCAGGCATCCCTTATTTGTAAGGCTTCTCAAAGGGCAGGAGGCACGAATCCCGCTTGCGGACTTCTTCTCTGACAAATGGTTCTATGGCGAGTATGACCGGATCAATCCTGTTCTGAACAGACAGTTTCATCCATTTGTTCCGGATCATGTATCATATCGGGCGGAAGATATACATATCAAAGAATGTATCCCCAACGATGCCGGAATGATAAAAAAGTGTTTATCTGCATATACCGGAACCGCGGAGGCAATCGTGTCTGAAGATCAGGCCGCCAGTTCCGGAGATCAAGCTGCCGGCTCTGATACAAGGAACTCACCTAATGATACTTGCATGGCAAAAATCTTTCCTTATAAGGATATCATCTCTTTTTTACAGGAACAGGCGGACAGTTATCCGGCAATGCCCTATATAAAGAACATCTTATACAACCAATATCTGCAGTCATAACGATAAGCAATACGACTTATCAAATAATCATAAATAAAACTCCATCCACAGTAGCCCTTATTCTCTCTGAATATGATCCGCTGTAGATGGAGTTTTTATAATGCTTTCATCTATTTAATCTTTGCTTTTATAACCTTTGTATAAGCACCATAGGTTTTCTTGCCCTTATATGTCTTATACGCTCTGACTTTGAAATAACAGGTCTTACCTTTCTTTAATTTCTTCTTGGTAAGTGTTAATTTCTTTGTCTGACCGATCTTCTTATATTTGCCCTTCTTGGACGTAGCCATATAGACTTCATAACCATCGGCTCCCTTTGTTTTTTTCCAGCTTACTACGCATGTCTTTGCTTTCTTGGATACTGCCTTTGTCTTCTTAACAGCACCCGGCTTTGTAACAAATGTGTATGCTGTGCCGGAACCTTTGATCTTGGTCTTGCCTGACAATTTGTAAGCATAGATCGTGTATGTATACTTGGTTGCTGATTTCAGCTTTGTTGCTTTATAAGAAACTGTTTTTGAACTTACAGTCTTCACAAGCTTCGACTTTCCGGTCGATGGATTCTTCCTGTAAATCATATAACCGGATGCGCCTGATACCTTCTTCCATTTCAGGGTTGCAGATGTTGTCTTTACACTCTTTACACTGATTCCCTTTACCTTACCCGGCTTTGTTACAGTAGGTGTAACAGGCTTTGCTGCTGCCTTGATCGTAAATGTCGCCGAAGTGCTTCCAACATAATTACCCTGACCTGTAACCGTAACAGTTGCCGTTCCAACATTTATATTATTGCTATATGCTATGGTGTAAGCTGATGCCGGAAGAACCGCTCCATTTAACACTACTGTTATACTTGGTATCAATGTCTTTCCGGTATAGGTCTGATCTGCAACTGTTATCACAGCGGATGACAGATTGATCTTCTCCGGTGTTGGATCATTCTTCTTTACAATCGTAAAGCTTCCGGTATAGGTTCCGGTATAATTGCCCTGACCTTTTATAGTGATCGTAGCTGTTCCGGGATTTGTATTATTGCTGTAGGAAACTGTATAGTCCTTATCCTTTGTAAGTTCTACAGTTTCTCCATCCATTACAGTTACTCCCGGTCTACATTCTGCACCGGTATAATCAACACTTGAAGAATAATGAACCTGACATTCTGTGATATTCTTTGGTGTGATCTCGTAAGTTCCTGATGCCGTACCTGAGTAATCTCCACAGCCTTCTACGGTTATCGTAGCCGTACCTGCACCTATATTATCCTTTACTGCTACAATTGTATATGATGTATTATCAAGTACCGTTCCATCTGCTAATTTTACAGTGAGATCCGTTTTTTCCGGTGTCTGTACACTTCCGTTATATACAAATGTCTTATTTACCGTTACTGTGGCACCGGTAATATTAATAATGTCCTTACTGATCTCAAACTCTTTGGTAAACTGACCTGTATAGTTACCCATACCTTTGACAATAGCTTTTGCCTTTGAATATTCCGTTGTTACAGCTGTATTATTCTCGTAGGTAACAGTATAATCATTTCCAGTCAGTTCTTTACTTCCATCATAAACTCTGACTGGAGGCTTACATTCCTTACCATCCTCATAGGATACCTTTGAGGCACATCTCACATCAATGCTGCTATCCTGTAAGTTCTTAGCCGCAATCGTGAAATTGCCTGTCATTGTCCCGGTGTAGTTATCAACACCTGCAACTGTAACTGTGGCTGTACCTGCATTTGTATTATTATCATAGCGTGTGATCGTGTAGTCACCTGAACTTAATTGTCTGCCATTTACGCTGACTGTAAGATCAGATGCCTGCGGCTCCCATGCCTTTCCACTATAGGTATAAGAACGATTAACATTTACTGTTGCTCCGGCTATACTCTGCGGGTTGATCGTAAAGTACACTGTCTTCTGACCGGTATAATTATTCACACCTTCGATGACTATTGATCCGGCATCCTTGCCGGCATTGATATTCTCTCCATAGGACACAATCTTATAATCAGCCCATTGCTGAAGATTATTTCCGTTTCCGGTTACCTTAATATCAGATGTCTCAGGCTGTATCTGAGCTCCTGTATAGGTTGCATCTGCTACTTTACAAATAATATCTGCTGCCGTAATTGACTTTCTCCGGATCTCAAAAGACTTTGATATGATTCCGGTATAATGATTCGTCTTACCTGTGATCGTTGCCGTTGCTGTACCTGCCGCCGTATTATTAGCATACTGTACCCTCAGTTCAGACAGATCTGTAATCTTCTTTCCTGACTTTGTCGTGATCATCTTCACAACCGGAATGATCGCATCCCCTGTATACTCAAATGTATCCTTCTCCAGTTCTGCTACTGCTCCTGTAAGGTCAATTGCCGTGATCTCGAATGTCACTTCTCTTGTTCCTGCAAATGCATCTTTACCGGTGAGCTTCACAGTAATTACTGAACCGACTTCATATCCTTTGGTCTTATTTATCACAGCTACATCATAAGATTCTTCTTCTGCCAGAAGCTTTCCGTTCTGTGTCACTGTTATAACCGGTGTTACTTCCTTTCCACCATCATATTCCAGATCTGATGCATTAACCTTAATGGAACTGTCATTAATATCTGTTCTGTTTCTTGTGATCTCAAAGTAATAGGTCTTAGTTCCTGTGAAATTGCCTGTACCTGTTACATTAATCTCCGCTTTTGTGGTTTCATTCTGATTGTTATTATAAGTAACTGTGTAATCGATTCCTTTTACAAGGGTGTAATTGCCGAGTTTCAAAGTGATCTCCGGCGTAATTACCTGTCCGTTATTCCACATCATTTTTCCGGAATATTCGGCGGTACAACTATCAATCGTTGCTTTCTCGATCGTGAAATCTCCTGATGCCGAACCACTATATCCGTTTTTACCTGTTACAGTTGCTGTAGCTGTTCCCGCATCTTTATTATTTGTATACTTAACTGTGTAATACTTTGAATCCAGCGTCTTGCCATCTAATACAACAGATATCCGATCAGCTGATGGTGCAAATGCCGAACCGGCATATATCTGTGCCGGAACCGTTACCTTGGCTCCTGCAATACTCTTACTTACGATATTAAATGTCTTTACTGCATTACCTGTATAGTTGCCTGTTCCTGTAAACCGGATCGTCGCTGTTCCGACATTTATGTTATCTATATAATCTGCTGTATAGTCAATTCCTTTTACAAGGGTTCTTCCGGCAATTGTCAGTGTTGGTTCCGGCTTGATCTCGTTTTCGGTAAATGTCTGATCCGAAACAGTACTGATCATACAGGTGTCATTTGAAAGGGTCGCTTTCTTGATCGTAAAGGTTGTACTTGCAGTTCCTGTATAATTACTATTTGTACTCTTTGGTTTTACTGTAATCGTAGCTGTTCCTTTATCTACATTATTTGTATATGTAACATCAAAAGCATTCAGATCAGTTATTGTTGTTCCATCTTCCGTTACAATGCTTGTAACCTTAGGTTTTTTTGCAGATCCATTATAGATATTATCATATTCTGCATATTTAACGGTTGCACTATCAATAGAAACGGAAGTGATCATATACAACAGGTCTATATGATCTGTATAATTACCTTTACCAGTGATCACCACAACGTACGATCCCGCTTTTACCGGATTCGATGAACTATACTGGATCGTATAATCTTCATTCTCAACCAGAGTAATGTTTCCATAAATTACAGATATCTTTGGTATGATCGCCGAACCGGTATATGCGAATTTCTGACCGGATACCAGACCTTTCACGGTACAAACCCGATTAATATTCGCTGCATTGATCTTGAACTCAATCAAACGGGTTCCTGCACAGGTATGTTTATTTCCTGTCAATGTGATCTGACCATAACCAACATTCTTGTTCTCCCCGTAAGTAACGGTATAATCCTTATCCTTTGTAAAGGTCTGACCTGCTATCGTTATCGTACTTACATCCGGAGTGATCTGTTTTCCTGTATATGTCTGATCCGCTATTGTAAGAGACGCATCTTTAACATTTGGAAGTGGTGATGTGATCGTAAAGTATGATGTCACACTTCCTGTATAATTTCCTTTAAATGTAACAATAACTTTAGCCTTATCACCAGCATCTATATTATCCTTATAATCTACTGCATAATCTTTTCTGGTTTCCAAGGTTATTCCATTTACAACTACAGCTGTTACAGCAGGCTTAAACGCCTCACCATTATACTCATATTCCGTTTGTGCCAGTGTCACCTGTGCGGACTGTGATACATCAAGTGGCAGCACCCGATATGTACCTGTTGCAGTTCCTGTATAATTAGAATCTGCCTTTGCTGTGATCGTAAATGAATAATTGTCTCCAACTTCTGTAGGACGTGTAGGATAACTGATCGTATAATCTGTACCATATGTTCCACCAGTTAATTCTTTTCCCGATGCTGTATCTGTAACAGTAATTACAGGTGATGAAACATTAGAACCATATGCATATGTCACATCACTTGCTGTAACCTTAATGGTCGGATCACTCAAATCCTTTTTATTGATCGTAAAGTTCTTTTCTACCGAGCCTGTATAATCACCCATTCCACTGATAACTGCAGTTGCAGTCATTGTACCAACATTTATGTTATTTCGATATTGAACCGTATAATCCTTATCCTTTTTCAATGGCGTACCGGCATAGACAACTTTTACATCCGGAGTCACCGCTGCACCGGTATAAGTTGCATCCGATACTTTGATATCCGCCTGGGAAATATCCTGATTCTTTCCGGCATCACTGATCGTAAATTCTTTCTCAACCGAACCAGAATAATTACCTTTTCCTGTGATCACTACTTTCACGGTTCCCGGCTGTATATTATCATGAGCTGCATCGCCATATGTAACTGTATAATCTGTACCCTCTTCCAATGTTCCATCAACTGTTGCTGTTGGATAATATGTTCTGAATCTGGAATCCTCTATTGTAATCTTTGGTGCCTTTGCTGTTCCATCATAGGTACAATTCGTATATTCCATGGTGATATTCTCGGACGCAATATCTGCCTTTACTACCTGCCAAGGTATTTTCTTACTGTAAGAAGAAGCCGATGACCAGTTAGAGCCTGATTTTCCTGTAATAACAAGATTGCCACTTTCTCCAACTCCTTTTAATGCGTTTCCCTTTGTCAATGTATAATCCTTATTTTCAGTTAACTTTTTCCCTCCATAGGATACTTTATCAATAAGTGGATTCATTACTCCCGGTTTTACATATGGCACATACAGGATTGATCCTGTCCTGTTATAATATGCATCACCTTTAAAAGCAACGTCAGCTTTTGAAATATCGCCCTCTATAATATGAAAATATGCATACTGAGAACCTGTATATCCCCGACTCTCAATACCATAGATCCAGATCTCAGCTGATTCTGTTCCCTTTCGAAGCTCTACATTATCCTTATATTCAACCGTATAACAATTCGGGCTGATCGTCTGTCCATTCACGGTAACAGAAATTTCCGGTTCAATCGGAGAACCTGTATACCGGAAGTTCCCTGTGCTATTTGTCAGATTAATTTTTACGTTATTCGTGTCTTCATCACTCAGATCGATCAAGTCTGCCGCCTGTACGGTTTCTCCGGCACCTGCCGCCAGCCCTCCCCACTGGAATACTGTCACTGCTACCATTACAATGGTTAGCAACCACGCCGTTACGAATCTTACACATTTTTTCATATTATGCAACCCTCCATGTCTTCGTTTGTCTGCGGAGCAGACCGCCCTGTAAAATAAAAATTCCAAATACGGAAAATCCGCAAAATCTAGGTCAATTTTACCATTTTTCCGATCTTGCTTCAATCCGCATTTGGAACATTTTTACAAATTATTCTTTTTCTGTATAAAATACCCGGATCAATAAATCAACCAACGCTTCCTGATCCAGTTTGTATTCATCAAAATATGTGTTTCTCTCGTATCTACCCGGAAGATCTATCACATCCGACTCCGCCACATTCAGATCAATACCATGCATCCGGTAATATAAATACAGGATATCATTCCGATCCAGATTTGTCTGCATATATGGTTTTGCCGCTTCATATACAACCTTTGCTTCTTTCCTGCTATCTCCATAAAGCTGCAGGAAACGCTCAATCCATAAAGTAAGATACTGTTCCTGTCTTGCCATCCGGTTTGCATGTTCCCCAAGAGTCTCCACTCTGGTCGCCATCTTCTCTACATACTTATATGCATCTTCATCTTCAAGCGTCACTGTATCCTTGGCAAATACATTCTCACTCACCGTATCTTTGGCATATAGGGTAACACCTTTTACCGCGTCATTGATATCCGCAATTCCTTCCATATCAAGTGCGATATAGCCATGGATCGGAAGATCGTAGAGCATCTCTGAAATCTTCTTTGTGAAATTCTGACAGCTTATCGTCCCGCCATCTGCATATCCATAGGCAAGCCCCACCTGCATCGTATCAGTCAGCGCGACCTCGCCCTTCGTTGTACAGATATCGACATCCGTCATGCTGTCCCGGTTAATATCGATCACATCCAGTTTTCCTGTCTTTTTATTAAATACAAACAGGAAACACATATCAACCCTTCCACCATACCGTACATATTCCGATCCATTTGCATCGGAATATGTCAATTCATCATCCCTGTCTCTGGTATCGGTTTCTTCCGTTGTCTCTTCCCCATACAGATTCAGGTCATCGGAAGAATCCTCTTTTGGTGCCTGATACTCACTGTTATCTACGCCAAATACAAGGATCGATATAATGTCTTTATTATATACATAATTTTTCCCATTATAGGTTACCGCAGTAGAATGCGAGCCATCCTCATGAAAACTGATGATCTCCGATGCTGCATTTGCTGCCAGCTGTTTCTTTCCCTGATTTATCATCCAAGCCAGAATGGCTGTCGGTATTCCGACCAGAACAAGGATCGCCACAAATGTGCCAACAATTATTTTCTTCTTCAGACTCCACGGATCACGCAGCTTTTTCGGTCCCATTCGCTTATGTTCCCGCGCACGTACATACAGATCCTCATCTGTACTTTTCTCAATATCTCTTTTTTGATTCTGAGTTTTTTCTCTGAACGAAGTTTCGTTCTGATTTTCCGCTTTCTTTTGAAAAAAATTCTTTTTTATATCTTCGGTTCGGATCCCTTCCGCTGCAATCTCATCCTGCGCTTCCTGTACGATCTCTTTAATCAACAGATCAACAGCTTCTTCACCTGTCTGAGGAGCCGGGTCAGCAGCCGGTTCTTCCTGCCGGCTGACCGGACTGCTACTTTCGGTTTCCTGTTTTACTTCTGTCTTTTTTACTTCTGGCTCTTTTTCTTCTGACTGTCCATCCTGCAATGCTTCTGCAAGCCGGATCGCTTCTAACAGCTTCTCGTCAAATAAATCTTCCATATAACAACCTTATGCATACAGTGGATATTTCTCTACAATACTCTTAACAAGGGCTTCTGCTCTTGCCTTATCATCATCAATAACTGCTGCCTTGATAGCCTCAGCAATTGTCTCCATATCAGCTTCATTTGCACCTCTGGTTGTAACTGCAGGTGTTCCGATACGGATACCGCTTGTTACAAACGGAGATTTTGGATCATTTGGTACTGTGTTCTTATTTACAGTGATATGAACCTCATCCAAAAGCTTCTCTACTTCTTTACCGGTACGATCCAGATTCTGAAGATCTACCAGCATAAGGTGGTTATCTGTTCCGCCTGATACGATATTGAAGCCTCTTGCCATTAATGCAGATGCAAGTGCTGCTGCATTCTTTACAACTTGTGCCTGATACTCCTTATATTCCGGCTGTAATGCTTCCTTTAAGCATACTGCCTTACCTGCGATGACATGCATCAGAGGTCCACCCTGGATACCAGGGAATACTGCCTTATTGAAGTTGAATTTCTCATTGATCTCGTTGCTGCACATGATCATACCACCTCTAGGTCCGCGAAGTGTCTTATGTGTAGTAGTTGTTGTAACATGTGCATATGGAATCGGGCTCATATGAAGTCCTGCTGCTACAAGACCTGCGATGTGTGCCATATCTACCATCAGATATGCACCAACCTCATCTGCGATCTCACGGAATCTCTTGAAATCGATTGCTCTTGCATATGCAGATGCACCTGCTACGATCAGCTTTGGCTTGCATTTCTTTGCGATCTCAAGAACCTTGTCATAATCTATAAATCCATCATCATTTACACCATAAGGTACGCAATGAAAATATTTACCAGACATATTTACAGGTGAACCATGTGTCAGATGTCCGCCGTGATCCAGATTCATTCCCATAAACGTATCGCCGGGATTTAAAATAGCGAAAAATACTGCCATATTCGCCTGTGCTCCGGAATGTGGCTGAACATTTACATATTCACATCCAAATAATTCTTTTGCACGCTCTCTGGCAAGATCTTCCACTACGTCTACATACTGGCATCCACCATAATATCTTTTTCCGGGATAACCTTCCGCATATTTGTTTGTCAGATGGCTTCCCATAGCTGCCATAACTGCCTTTGATACGATATTCTCTGATGCGATCAGCTCCAGATTGTTATTCTGTCTGTTCAGTTCATCCGTCATTGCCGCCGCAACTTCCGGATCCACTTTTGTAATTTCATCAAATCCAAACATTTTCTTACCTCCTGGTATGTAATAATATATAACGCATTAATAGAGACAGTATAACATGTCCTCCCTTTCCATACAAGCCAACAAGTACCAGAAATAGGATGAAATAAGATAGAAATAAAATTGATAGGAATAAGATCCGATCTTATTTTTCAGAAATGGAAATATTTTCACTTCGCCCCTTGACAAATAAATCTCTCTATACTAATATTGATGAGTATGTTTACATTGAATTGTCCGTGTCCGGTTTTAATGTAAAAACCTTATTATAATCTATAATTCAAATGGAGGTAGAGAATTTTGGCTAACATCAAATCTGCAAAGAAAAGAATTGAAGTAATTGACAAGAAGACTTTAAGAAACAAGATGATCAAGTCTAAGGTTAAGACAGTTATCAAAAAGGTAGAAGCTGCTATCGCTGCTGGTGACAAAGAAGTTGCTCAGGCAAATCTTCTGGTTGCTATCTCAGAGATTGACAAGGCTGCTTCAAAGGGCGTTTACCACAAGAACAATGCTTCTCGTAAAGTATCACGTCTTACAGCCGCTGTCAACAAGATGGCTTAATCTGACTCATATATATTTTTATAATTGATTACATATGTAAGGCTGCACATATATAATCAAAACCGTCAAAAAAACAGAACCCTTGAGGTTCTGTTTTTTTGTGTAATAATTCCGGCATCCAAATCGCAATACCTACGGTATGTTTTGACTCACTGCATTCCTGCGCGTCACATACCAGCTACCGACTCAATGATATTAACAGCACTTCCACTGCCACTACATCCGATGCCTGACTCGTCTTTAATTTATAGTCAGTATCCTGACAGGCTTCCATGATCTTCTTTAATTCCTGTTCCGAATAATTCCGGCACTGTTCCGCATATTTCTTCACCGACCAGGACGGAACCCCAAGTACAGATGCCGTATCTGCATAATTCTTATTCTCAGCAAGACACATCTTAGTCTTTAACAACAGATCGTACTGTCTCGCTATCAAAAACAAAATCCGCATCGCCGGTTCCCGGTTCTCAAGCAACTCATGGTACAGATGGATTGCTCGATCCTGCTGTTTTCTGGAGATTGCATCAATCATCTCAAAGATATGTCCTTCCGAATTCCCCACGCAGAGATTCTCGACATCGGATACAGTTACATCCTCCCTGTCTACCGTATAGCTTATCAGCTTATCAATCTCATTCTTGATCGAATTCATATCTGATCCGGTATGCTCGATCAGGGAACGGATCGCATCATCGGTTATCCGTTTTTCTTCGCCTTTGAACATTCCTTTAACCCATACAGCCAGAGTCTTCTCATTTGGAGTTTCAAAGCACAGGGCTTCTCCCAGCTTATCAATGGTTTTATATAATTTATTTCTCTTATCAACTTCGGACTCAACAAACAGGATCAGCGAAGTATCCGGCAGCTCTTTGATCCGCTCGACAAATTCCTCACAGCTCTTTTTAAACAATCCGGTCCCTTCTGCCAGCACCACACGCCGATCAGCGAAGAATGGCATCGTCTCACAGAAGCCTATGATCTCCATCGGATCTGTCTTCTCGCCTGCAAACTTTGCAAAGTTCATATTATCCTCACGGTCTGTTACCGCCGAAAGCAATTTGTCTCTGTACTGGTTCACGAGATATGTTTCGTCCCCATATAAAAGATATACCGGAGCATAGCTTTCATTCTTTATATGCTCATTGATAACCGCCATTGCATCCTTGCCGCTCTGTTTTTTCCCTGCTGCCATAGCTATGTCTCCTTTCTTTCCTGCTCCAGTACATTATGCCAAATACCGTTTTTATTTTCAACACCTGTCTATGATATTCTTCCGTAATACAGATGATCACGCCATGTTCCAAATGCCTTTGTTACCGATCCCGGTACAAAGCCCACCAGATATGCCACCAGTCGGATTCCCAATCGATCCTTCCGCTACAATTTCTCTCATCTTTCTCTTGTCACTTAGACCGTAATCTCGATCTGGTTATCCTCTACATCAAAAATGCAGCTCTCATAATATCCGTCTCCCGTCACCCGCGGTCCACTGATGACTTTATATCCGTCCTCCTGAAGTCTCTTGGTAAGTTCATCGACTTTCTCTCTGCTTCCAACCGAAAAAGCCACATGAATAAGACCGATCCTTGCCAGTTCCTTTCTCAGATTTGACACCCTTGGCTTTTGCATGATCTCAAGTCTTGCTCCACCATCAAAGCTTAAGAAATACGACTGAAGCTCCGTTTGTGGATTATAATAACGCTCACCGGCTTTTGCATCGAAATATTTTATAAAAAAATCTTTTGTCTTTTCCAGATCTTCTACATACATAGCAACATGTTCTATCTGCATATCTGATATCCTCCTGTTTTCTATATGTTTCAAAAAAATAACCGAAATATAAAATTTATCCAACCCGGATTATCCAGGTTGTCAATTCAACTCTTTTCTGTTATAGTAGCAGAGGTTTTTGAGAATATCAAATACAAAAATCTAAAATTCAATTTTCAAATGGAGGTGAATTTTCATGGATAGTTGCGATCGTATTGGACGAAGTAAAATATGCGATGTTAGGATAAGGAAGCATAAATGGATGTGGCTGTCTATGAAGCTCCGATAACCCCATCTTATATTTTTGTGTGCCTTTTCATACATCGCATCAGACGATCCTGACCATCCGGTCTTCACACTGAGACGATGTATTTTTTATGCCTGAAAACAGGCAGGAAGGAGGTCACAATGACAAAAATCACAGTATTTAAAAAAGATTATGTAACAGAACTCGTGAAAATCATTCGTAATGCAAAGAACGCACAGGTATTGCAGAAGCATTTGGCAAACTATCACGACAAAGATGTCGCAGAAGCAATCACACGGCTAAACGAAACAGAACGAATCCGCCTATACACTATGATCGGCACCCCACGGCTTGCAGAAATTTTCTCCTATCTGGATGATGCAAAGCCATATCTGGATGAACTGTCACTCGATAAAGCCGCAAGAGTCATATCTGATATGGATGCAGATGATGCTCTGGATATTCTAGATGAATTCTCTGACGAACAGCAGCAGGAAATGGTTGCCCGGCTGGACGACGACTCCCGGAGAGATGTAAAGAAACTGCTTTCTTATGAGGATGACGAGATCGGAAGCTGTATGACGAACAATTATATCTGTATTCCTGACACGCTGTCTATCCGTGAAGCTATGAGCGCACTGGTTCGGCAGGCAGGAGAACATGATAATATCTCGACGATCTATACCACCGACCGGGCTGGTCAGTTTTCCGGTGCTATCGATCTGAAAGATCTGATCATCGCACGAGAAAATGACCATTTGTCAAATATTATCAGCCGCTCCTATCCGTCTGTATATGAGCATGTGAAGATTGCAGACTGTATCGAAGATCTTACCGATTATGAAGAGGATTCCATCCCGGTTTTATCGGAAAACGGAACCATAGCCGGTATCCTGACTGCAAATGATATCGTGGAACTGGTGGATAATGCTATGGGTGATGACTATGCCAAGCTCGCCGGTCTTACATCCGAAGAAGATCTGAACGAGCCTACCTTTACCAGCATGAAAAAACGTCTGCCTTGGCTCATCATTCTTCTGTTCCTTGGCATGGCTGTATCCTCTGTGGTAGGAATGTTTGAATCTGTTGTTGCAGTGCTTCCGATCGTGATATGCTTCCAGTCCCTTGTCCTTGATATGGCCGGAAATGTCGGCACACAATCACTTGCTGTTACAATCCGTGTGCTCATGGATGAAGATTTGAGTACAAAAAAGAAGCTTTCCCTTCTTATCAAAGAAATGAAGATCGGTTTCTTAAACGGTGCAAGTCTCGGAATCATGGCACTTCTGTTTTTAGGAATTTATATCCACTATTTTAAGAAATATGTATGGGCATCTGCATTCCTGATCTCCGGCTGTGTCGGCATCTCGCTGATCGTTGCAATGGTGATCTCAAGCTTTGTCGGAACTATCATTCCTATGTTCTTCCACAAGATCCATATTGATCCTGCGGTTGCTTCCGGTCCACTCATTACAACGGTCAATGATCTGGTGGCCGTGATCACCTACTATGGACTGGCAATGGTATTTTTAATCAATATTTTTCATATTTAGGTTTTGAATCTTCATCGTTCCGGCAAAAGACAGGTTGTTTTCTATAACAGAAATCACTTATCTTTTGCCAGAACTTTTTTACACCAGGTTTTTGTTCCACATTTTGGGCATTTCAAATATCTGGTTGAAATCATATGCATTCCCATTGTATATGCACCAAAGGTCGGAACAAACAACTCATTGCAATGACGGCATTTGTAATAACCGATGGTGCGCTCACCTTCCATCGCAACCATAAGTCCACAACCAAATATAACACATGCGATCACTACCAGTAATACCTTAACCGGTACTGCGATCACCTCTGTATACACTGCAACAACCATGATCAATGTAATAAATGATATCGTTGCAATTAAACCCGTTATAATTGTAGGAATTAATTTCTTCTTGTTTTCTTCTCTTTCTTTAATCATATTCACCATATTTTCCTCCGCTTTCTTTTGATATTCTTCCTCAGACACTCTTGCACCGGACAACAGTTCATTTACCGTAATGTCCAGTTCCTTACATAAAGGTAATAACAGGGACACTTCCGGAAATCCCTTTCCCGTTTCCCTTAGTTAAAGATATTGTTTTATCTGAGTGCCAGTTGCTGCTGACACTCAGTTTTTTTGTATCAATCAATTTTGCCGACAAAGCGGTAGTGCCCAACTTGGGCACAAGTGAAATTAAGAGTTCTCACGATCGGACCTGTTCCCAAATCGAAAACAAGTCAAAGAGCAGGAACCGTACCTCTCGCCAAATTGGCGAGAAGTAACTTCGTGCCAGTTTGGCACGAAGTCAGAACCGATAACTGACAAGTTTAACTTCTGTTCAATTTGGGTAGAAGTTATTTTTATTCCTGATAAATTATCGGGACGTTGTGTTGTCACTTCAGTCCAACTTGGTCCTAAGAAATATTGTATCATTGCGGAAAAATGACTTCGTCCCAAATTGAGACGAAGTCATTTCATATAATTTTTATACTATGCTACCCAGTTATAACCGGTCATTGCCTGATCCACAATATGGTCAAATACAAGCGTACTCTTTCTCAAGAAAACTTCTCTGTCATAGCTTTCCGGCAAGAACTTATTTAGGATATAGACAATCTCACCTTTTACTCGCTCCTTTGGCTGCGGATCGTTTTGCCATCCCACAATGAACAACTCATTGCGTTTTTCTGTAAGTGTGTTGTAGAGCTCTTTTGCTGCCAACTTCACATGTTTTTCTTCATCGGCAGTAAGCTGCTCTTTTCTAAGAAGGTCAAACAACTCCAATTCAGCCTCCGACAATTCTTCCTTAATATGACGTTCTTCTTCGGTACGAAGTTCTTCCATCAATTTCAGAAGTTTCTCATAAAAATCATCGTTTTGAGAGCCACCAGCGTTGTACTCGTCAATGATGTTTCTAAAACGCTCCGCAAATTTTGTACGGGTTATGTTGCGTCGCAGCATTTTCTGAAGCTTTTCTTCGATGTATTTACGAAGATTTGCAATTTCAAGATTCTTATTCTTCAACCTTTTAAATTGAGATCGGAGTTCATCAATATCCAGTTTGGATAAATCAAGTTCTTTTCCCGCTTCTGTGATGGTATATTTTCTTGCATCCGCTGCGGTAATAACACTCTGGTCCAGCAGTTCATTAATTCTGGCTTGTGCCGCTTCAATCTTTTCCGGACGGATTTTGCCATCGATGACTCCCTTTAGATAAAGAATGGCATCTTTGTATGCAGGCTCAAAATCCATCTTGAAAATATCCGGTTTTAGCGACTCATACAGACCATCGACAGTATTTGCCAACACAGAAAACTCGTTCTTTACATCATCATTGCCAACGATGGTATTTGCATAATCCTCAAACAGAGACAAATTCTTGAATGTATCGCCATCTTCAACAACCTTATTTAGATCTACGTCATGACTCATGCAGAAAGTTTTGGTCAGGTCGATTGCTTCGTGCAGCTGCCCCAAAAGCTTGTCCACGTCTTTTACTGGCATTAAGCCACCGTCATCAGACGCATAATCAGCCAGAGCACGTTTCAGATACTTGAACACATCCAAATAGTCGATGATTAAACCACATTCCTTGCCGTTATATACACGGTTGGCACGGGCAATGGTCTGCATCAGCGTATGGCCTTTCATCGGCTTATCCAAATACAAGGTGGAGACAGACGGTGCATCAAATCCTGTTAGCCACATAGCGCAGACAAAAACCAATTGTAACGGATTGTTCGGGTCTTTGAAGTTATCCTCGATGTCAAAACCATTTTCATCAATCTTGTTCATACGGTCACGATGCGGTTTTATGGACAATCCTTCTGCTGCAAATTTAGCTTCTTCGTCGGCATCTTCGCTGATGACAACAGCCATTTCCACTTTGCGCATATAGTCCACAAGATCTTTCAGACGGAGTTTCTCAGCAGCATCCTTGGTTTTGGTGATCTGCGCATTTAACTTTTTAATTTCTTCTTTCCAGTAGTAGCTTACTTTATCGTACATCTTCACGGCAGTAAACTTGTCTACGGAAATAACCATGCCCTTTCCACGGAAACCACGGCGAGGGAAATGGTAAACTATGTGCTGAGCAATGGCATCCAGACGATCATCACGCTTGATGACTTCCAGTTCCTTTGCATAGTGATTTTCCAGACGGCGCTGTTCTGCATCCGTCAGGTTTTCTTCTTCCAAAATTTCCGCAAAATCAGAATCAAGGAAATCGTTCTGCAACTCTACTTCAGGTACACGCTTCACATAGTAGAGCGGTACGGTAGCGTTATCCTTGATAGATTCTGCGAAATTGTATTCGCTGACATAATCACCAAACCACGCATTGGTCAGTCGCTTTGCTCCAAGCAGAGGTGTCCCTGTAAATGCCAGGAACTGTGCGTTCGGCAAGCCGGTGCGCATATTCTCTGCCAAATCTTTGTACTGAGTACGGTGAGCCTCGTCAACGATAACAATAATATCGTCACGCTCAGACAAAACAGGATATTTCTTTCCCTTGTCATATCTGAACTTATGAATCAGCGTAAACAGAATAGATTTGTTGGTTTTCAGTTCTTTACGCAACTGCTTGCTGTTGGCAGGCTGTACCTTGTCCTTATCGGTAATAAATTCGGTACGCAAGAAGTTCTTATAAATCTGCGTATCCAGATCTTCACGGTCAGTAACGATAAGGAAGGTAAAATTGCCAGTACATTTATGCTTGATCTTACGTGCAAGCATAACCATGGAATAGCTCTTGCCGCTGCCTTGGGTATGCCAGAACACACCCAGCTTACCCTTCAATTTCTCACGACGCAGGAAAGCATTGTAGGCATTGTTCACGCCAAAGAACTGATGATTCTTTGCAATGATCTTTGTTCTGCGGCGATCGTAAAGAATGAAATTTTCTATGTAATCCAGCAGATTTTTCGGTTCACAAAGACCGGCAATAAAATACTCCAAACTGGTACAGTTCTCTCGGATAGCTTTTCTGTCCGGGTTTTCCTTTTCGTTCTCCACCTTCAGCCATTCAAAGAAAAACTCATACCCTGCGGCAAAGCTTCCCAGACGAGTTTCCATACCATTAGACAGAACACAAATCTGGTTGTAGTTGAATAGATACGGTATATCCTTCAAATAATTCTTCAGATTGATGTCATAGGCATTCTTTACCGGGATATTGCTGTTTTTCAGTTCAATGAAAACCAGCGGAAATCCATTGATGAAGATAATCAGATCCGGTCTGCGCCAATGCGTTTCTCCTCTGATCCACATTTGAGAAGCTACCGTAAATGTATTGCTCAAAGCATCGTTATAGGACAACAGACGAAGGATATTAGAGGTTTTCTTGCCGTCCTTGTTGTATTCCACAGTGATACCGTTACGGATCTTCTGATAGTTCTGGTAATTGGTCAACATTAAATCTCCGGAAACAGGAGTATGACACAACTCGTCCACCACCGTGCGAACGGTCTGTTCCGGAATATCCGGATTGATCCGGCACAGGCTTTCCAACATCACATCCGGCAGAACAACTTGTTTCTTATCTTTACGTCCGGTTCCGTCAGGAAGTGTATCCGGCTCTTCTGTCATACAATTCAGAACAGTATAATTATGCCGCTCATGCAAAGCCTTGATAGCAGCTTGCTCAATCATATCTTCCGTTATGATTTTCGGCATAGAATCACCTCCTAAATTTCTACAAGGAATGATACCTTGTTTTTCTTCATTGCTTTCCAATAATCCCGCAAATCACTTTGCGGCAATACTTCATATATAAATAGCCAGAAAATATCCATTTCTGTTGCCATCAGTGATCGAGCATAATCTTTGCACAATTTCACTGCTACTTTATCTTTCTTTTTCTCGTAATAAAGGTAGCTAAACAACAAGAACAGGCAGTTATTGCTGCTTTTTGCGTCATCAAAATCGAGTTCATTGATTTCGAATTCATATTTATTGGCATAATACAGCGCATAACACACTGCTTCATAATTTTTGAGCCTTACGCCTTCTTTATAAAGCAAGGCGGATATTTTTGAAATCACTGTTTTTTCAACGCCAAACGGTTTGAATACATATTCTTCCAACAACGATACCAAATATGGATAAATAACAGATAAGTGAAAAATCGTTTTCACATAATACGATTTCGCATTCTCTGTAAGCTGTTTCTTAGCCAGTACTTTCATGGCATAGTTCAAAATAGCAGCATTGTCATTGTTTTCCTGCATCAATTCAATCGCCATATCCAAATACGCACGGACTTCCTTGAAATTCATCTTTTCTTTGGTATCAAACGCAGTGAATGTATTGATTTTTCTTACCCACTGCGCAACGGATGCCGTCGGGAGTTCATCTATGGAAGTTTTCTTGTGGTTAAGAGTCAGATCATACGCTCTTAACTGCTCAGACAATTCAGTTAGAAACAACTGTCCATCCTCATAGGTGGAAACATAACAAGTATAATCGTCAATATTTCTGATGTAGCGCCATCCTCTATCATATAAAATTTTATCAATCTTAACTAAAATGATCTCAGACAGTAAATTTGAAACATGGGGACCAATCAGCAATCCGTGCGTTTCTCCGTGTTTTACATTTCTTGTACGGAAATCAAGCTCGTTGTACCACTGCGAACCGTCCTTTTGATTCTGCTTCGCTACTTCTTTACCGACCAGTGCCCATGAAAGCGCATGAGTATATATACTCGGAAAACAGTTTGAAACATCGGCATGAACCAAATATTTTACTCCAAGCAACAAATCCGGCTCTGGTGTGCCATCATCTTTCCAGTTCTTATAGTTCATAGAAAACAGCGAATCAGATTCCTTCATCTTGCGGATGTGGGTTCTGCTGATAATATGTTCCTGCCCTTTAGTTTCTTTTTCAAAATATTGCTGAAGCTGCGGCCATATTTCTGATATGTATTTGCACAAACGCTGATATGCAGCAGGATTCGGAATACCCAAAGGACGGGGCGTGTTGATATTTCTCATGCTCTCGTGATAAATGTATTCTGCCGGTTTTTTAGGGAAAGCAGGTGACTGAGATTCGCAATAGTCGAAAAAGCCTTTTGCTGTGAACACCGGAGGAAGCTTTTCAGTAAAAAGGCCGTGAGCGAGTAACCCCTCATAGATTTCATCAGCAGATAATTCATTTGTAAAATCATAATAATGTTTGTTTTCTGCCATTTGCTTTCACCTCAGCCGTATGCTTTTATTTCACCTTTTCCCATTTTTCAATCAAGTAGTTTACGAATGCAGAGCAGGAGATCAGCATATATTTTGCATCCTCGCTACTTGCACCGGCGAAATCAATGCTACCATGACGGATACCACCCTCATCAGAGGTGTACCCGTATAAGCTACTCATAGCGCTCTGAAGTGCCTTATGTAGTTTGATTCCCTTGCCTTCCAACTTCTTTAAAGCATCGCCCAAAGTAGCTTTGGGATTCTCAGTTATAATGCAGCACATTGCTTCTACTGCGCTAATAGAATCCTTAATTGTATTTTCGTAATCAGGTGCTTTTCTATTAGAGAATGAGTCTACCGCTTTTCTAATGTGAGTTCTCGCTGAGTCATACGGAATGTTGATAGCTTCTTCAAGTGCTTTTAGCTCATGCTCTGAAACAATAGGCACAACAAGCTTGTCCATAATCCTATAGCCAGAAACTTCTTCTTCAAGAATCCTGTTAAAAACAGTTCTCATTTTTTCCACTGTATCTTCTTCGGAATTCATGAAATACCTTTCGATAAAATCAAAAATCACATACCATTCCTTGGCTTCCATGACGTATTTTTGCAATGCTTCAGCATTACGCTTTTTTATCAATTCATTTTTGGGGAATTCATAAGGGACACCCATCTCAATCATCATATCTTCGATGCCGGTAGTATAATTCGCCCAGTCAAACGTATCGTATGAATCGAATTCTTGCTTATAAAAAGCTGCAAGAATTCTTCTTTTCAGCGTGTCACTTGCTGTTTCTAACTGCAAAACGGAACTTTTATATCCATATCTTTGAGAAAATGTACTCATATTTACACCTCCAGTTTGCCGCTCATCAAGCGAGGAAGTAGCATATCACGCTGTTCTGCAAGGTTTTTGTTTCTCAACAAAAGCATCCTGATGTTGCCATAGATATCATCTACCTGCTTTTCAAAAGCTTGTACAACATCATCAGACGGCATGGTGATTTTGATTTTTTTAATCAAATCCTGACTGAGATTTTGTTGTGCCGCTCCAAAAGAAATCAACAGAAGGTATTCTCTGATTGATTTCAAATAATAGTACAAATAATGCTTTGAAGAAAAGTCACGTTTATCTGAAAATACACAGCACGCCTGATTACAGGTCATTTCACTATCAAAGTAAGCAAGCAAACCTATATTCACACCATACATAGCCATGGCAACTGATTTTGCAGGAAGCACTTTTGCCGAAGAATTGTTTACCGCTTCCTGGGTAATGTATTCCTCGGTATCAATTATTACGCAATCTTTGATTTCACCTGTTTTAACCCAAGGATATACGCCATTTTCAAAATACTCAGGCTTACTTCTACTTGGAGTACCGCCAGAACAAGTATTATAGTATTTCTGAATCTTATTTCGTTCCCATCCCTCTGGCAAACTATTTTCGAACTTGACATCTTCATACCCAGGGAAACGGAAACGGACAAACCATTCCCTATACAGTTCCTGTGCTGCCTGTTCCAACAACTCAATTCTACGGTTGTTTGCTTCAATCAGAGAGTCATATCCAAAAAGGATGTCCACAATGGACTGCTGTGTTGATAAGTCAGGGTATTTGAAAGGCAAATTTTTTAATGCTGTAGTTGTTATACTGCCTCTTGTGCTACTCGCATCCGACCCACCACGCAATTCTTCATATCGAGATGACAAGTCATAAAACAAATATAATGGTAATACAGAAGTTTTAGTTTCTAAGGCAATTACAGACTGGTTAATATACATATCATCAAGCAAGTATGATGTTTGACCTCTCGTCTTACCCTGCCCCGCACATGCCATAACGATATTGTTCTTTTTAGCCAGTTTAGTGGATGAATTTTTAACGCCTTCTTCTGTTATTTTGTCAACTGTGTCACTAATAAACCTTTGACTTGTTTTGCCAGAGGAAAGCCATTTAATATTCCCACCCCAATACGACGATTCTTCGGTAGAGGGGGTGCCACCACTATGTATATCACTCAGTACATCTATAAGTTTACAGTATGTAAATTCCATATTGCTACCCCATCAACTTCTGAATATTATCCATAACTTTATTCTCCAAAGCATGTGCTTCTTCGTTCAACTTGGAAAGAGCCGTATAATATGCCATCATTCGCTGCTTGAACTCGTCCTGTGTTAAGCCGTCGTCCTCGATCACAACACCGACATAGCGACCAGGATTCAGAGAGAAGTCCTGATCACCGATACTGTCATCTTCGTAACCAACAAACTTTCCGTTGTCATCGTAAACCTTACCGATGGCTGCTGCCTTGCACAGACCGACAACATCTCTGTATTTTCCTTCCGGAAAGCGTTCTGTCAGCCAGTCAATATTGGATCGCCAGTAACTTTTAGGCATAATATCTTCATCGTCAGAGAGTTCCGGTGCATCTGCTAATTTTGCACGATAATCAGCCAACAGAGCTTCAAAGTCCTCAGTCTTGCCCTCGTAAAGTCTGGTAATGATGCCGAGATTTCGAATCTGCTCATCGGAGAATTTACGGTGCGCACGGTCGATCTGAGTAAAAATATTTCTGGCATCAATAAACAGAATTTCATCCTTCTTTACTTTCGCCTTATCAAAGAACCACAGAGTAGCAGGCAATGTAACAGAGGTAAACATATTGGACGGCAACGTTACCATCTGGCTGATAATGCCGCTTTCTATCAGCTTTACACGAATATCCTTTTCGCTGTTACCTGCATCAGATGCAGAGTTTGCCATAACCAGAGCAGCACGACCGGTATCATTCAGCGCCGTTGCAAATTGATTGATCCAAAGGTAGTTGCCGTTAGGAACGGTTTCCTTGGCATCTTTCTTTTTATTCTTGGTTTTGTTTTGAGGAACACCGTAGGTATTAAAACGAGGCTGATCTTTTACCTGATCCAGTTCTACGCCATCTACATTGAAAGGCGGATTTGCCATAACATAATCAAAATTACCGAAGCTATCATAAGGATCACGGTAATAGGAGTTTGCGTGGGTAATGGTGCCACGGACATTGTTAAGGACAAGGTTCATCTTTGCCAGGCGAACGGTTGCGCCCGTCTTTTCCACGCCATAAGCACGCAGATTCATCTGTTTGCCCTGAGCCTTGTGGTTTTCAATATAATGGGCAGTCTGAACGAACATACCGCCACTACCACAGGCGGGGTCGAGAATCCTACCCTCAGTAGGCGCAAGGACTTCAACCATATAACGGACAACAGACGCAGGGGTGAAGAATTCACCGCCGCCCTGACCTTCGGCCAGCGCAAATTCGCCCAGGAAGTATTCGTATATCTCGCCGAAGATGTCCAGTTCCACATCAGCAGGAATATCCTTAAAGTTCTTCAGGAGCTTTGCCAATACGAGCGGATCATCCTCACTGTTAACGCTGTAATAAATATCTTTTGGAAGAGTATCTTCCAATTCAGCGGTGTATTTCTCAACCGCTTCCATAGCTTCCTTCACCTTCTTGGCAAGATCTTCGCTTTCAGGCAAATTCAGCAGCCAATCATATCGAGCTTCTTCAGGCAGATAAAAACCGCATTTTTCGATAGCGATTTCATGGATAGGGCGTTCCATACGAGTACCCTTGATAGAATCAAACTCTGCCTTGATCTCAGGTTCGAACTTGCTATATTTTACATCTGCAAATCGCAGGAAAATTAAACCGAGAATAGGTTCAGCGTATTCGGTGGACTTCAAACCAGAATTAGCACGTAGCTGATCGGCGGTTGTCCACAATGTATCCTTTAAGTTTTTCAACTGTTTATTAGTCATTTGCATTCTCCTCTGGCACATATTGCATTAAATCACCGTAATCGCAGTTCAACACGTCACAAATCCTGCCAAGGATTGCAAGATTGACCGGTTCATCTCTGCGAAGCTTTGTCATTGTATTGGGAGCAATATCTGCCGCTTTTCGTAAATCTGCTTTACTCATTTTCTTATCGACAAGCAGTTTCCACATTCGGTTATATGAAATAGCCATGCGTCTACCTCCTGTTTCTGCTTTCACGCTTACTGTGTATAATAATAGCAAATATTGTTGCAATTTTCAAGATACATTCGCAACTATATGCGATGACGGCTTGATTTCTGTGATTGTACATAAATGATCATTTTCCGTAAAGTGAATTTTTAAATTCCAGTTTTTTTACCCTCAAAAACAGAAATCCGGAATTTACTCTTGCACATAGTTTTTGTTACAATCTCATATGGTTATCTGTCTGTTGGAAAGGATTACCATATGAGCGAACATAATCAAAAACATTTAACCCTGTCCAACAGGACTTATATAGAACAGGAACTGTTGCAAAAGAGTACTTTTTCTTCCATAGGTGAAGTCTTGCATAAAGATCCTTCTACTATTTCAAAGGAAGTAAAACGTTACTCTAAAACTGTTCCTGCTAAACACAGCTACAAATGCAATCTCTGTAAACATTACAAAGACTGTGATTTATTAAGTAGTGAACTCCATTGTCAAAGTTACCATAATCGCTACTGCTCCTTCTATTGCAAACGCTGTTATCGTCGTAACCCAACCAATGTATGTCCGTATTTCTTGCCTTACAAATGCGATAAAATTAACAAACCACCATATGTTTGTAATTACTGTGAGGATTACAAATCCTGTCCTCTGGACAAGAAAATATATGATGCTTCTTATGCCCAAAGGCAATACGAGAAAAATCTTTATAATTCCCGTAAAGGCATTAACATGACTCCGGAAGAATTGCAGGAACTCAACGATTTAATATCTCCCCTTATCTTGAAGGGACAGCCATTAAGTCATATCTTTGCAGTACATAATGTCTAATTTTCTTTATCCATACCCTTGTTCAATCCGGTGGGGCGGGTATTATTTTCGTTTTCCTTCTCCAATACCCGGCTCACTCTTCTGGGGCGGGTATTATCTTAGCTTGCTTTCTTTCATACCCGGTGCACTCCGCTGGGGCGGGTATTAT
>ERZ1673702.13-NODE-13-length-284763-cov-17.467363_pt1 | contig 284763 bp, 278 predicted proteins | sample MGYA00580232_ERZ1673702 | MGnify/ENA primary metagenome ERZ1673702 (study PRJEB41218, sample SAMN15661792) | gut metagenome | host: Homo sapiens | place: Canada: London | collected 2015-08-20/2019-03-30 | study: EMG produced TPA metagenomics assembly of... | reverse complement strand
CGCAAAATTATGCAGCATTTTCAAAATTTAGTATACAATAACAAATATGGCAAACTTCAAAAGTTCATCTGCGACATTGTCATAAAATTTAACTTCTACCATTCTACCAATACCTCGTCAAATTCCGATTTAACTTTCCATCAATTTAATTGCTTCATCAACAGATACACATGTAGCAAATCTCTTTGGCCACATCATATCATTATTATCAATTCCATAAAGTTCACCACCACCATTTGAGCCAATAATAATGTGACCCGGCAAAATTTCTTCAATTTCATAATCATCATTTATTTCTTGCAATTCTTCCAACGGATATAATATAAGCCAGGTTTCACCAATATCGCCTTCACCACCATTATGTTTTTTCATCAATTCTATGTAATCGTTTGGCAATACCACGTCATTTATTTTCTCTATAATTTCTCCAAAATAAGGCGAATTAAATTCAAACATTCCCCATTTTTCCATATTATTCACCTCGTCGCTAAATTCCGATTTTACGCTTTCTTAATCGGATGTCTAATTACAGTTTTCCATTTTTCTGGGGCAACCTTTCTTGCATCAGACATATAAATCTCGTGGTGCAACCTATCTTTGTTAATATCATTAACATATCCATTTTGTTCTAAATAAGTATCCATAAGCGCAACAGTTGCTGGCTCATTATCAAAAGAACCTATATGCATAATTTGAACGCATAATCCCTCATCAATCGTAAGATACTCTGCTGACGAACAATCGAGTTTCTTCTTTTTCGTTGCTGTTTCTACCGCCCAGTTAAAATCAACTTTAGAAATGAAATCAGGCAAACGAATAACAGAAATCCAGTTGAAAGCAGATTTATTTGTATAATCTACACCCACGACATCATCCTGCCACCAAAAACCTTCCAATGGCGGAACAACATATTCAAAAAATCCTTCAATTTTATAATCAGTCTTGTAACTCATTTTTAATGTGTATGCAACAGCATATAGAACACTGATTGCTTGTTGATATGCTCCGCCTTCTTCATTTGGATTGCCTTTTCCTCTAACTGCAATATAATTTGCCTTAGGTACATTTACAATCTCTGGTTTATTCTTAGGCATATAAAATTCTTTAAATTCTTTCTTAAAATCAAAAGCCATAATAACCTCCAAAATTTCAATTTTACAACAATACAAGCAGAAAATTATTTATCATCTGTATTTGTTTTATTGTTTTCCTTTTTCTTATGAGTCGAACCTAAGCAAAGAAATGAGGAACCAAGACATAACCATACTATAGCCATAGAATTTTCATTTCCACTCGCAAAGCCAATAGCTGAGGCTATGAAAAACAGAACTGATGCAATATAAAATAAGATTGATTTGTTTATTCCTTTTTTCATAAATAAGAATCTCCTCCAAATACCGATTTGATAAAATGAGATTATATCCACCATTCTGGGGTTAAATCGCCAAGCGTTACTATTCGCTCATTTTCATAATCCATCATTATCTCAATTTTTCGATATTCTTCTGGCATTAGCTGTGTCATAAATTCCCTGCAAGCTCCGCAAGGTGGAATAGCTTTTCCATCTCCATCAATAGCAATTACTCGTTTAATAGCATCCTCACCATTTGTAATCATATTGAAGATAGCATTTCTTTCGGCACATACGCCCAAAGTACACGCTGTATCTACGCACACCCCAACATAAATTTTACCCGATATAGATTCTACCGCAGCAGCAACTCCTCCTGCTTCAATAATTTTCGAAACATCTCGTGGTTTTAATACCTGTTTTGCTGCATCGTATAACTCTTCCCATTTATTATCTATAAATTTCAGTTCTCCTTTATAACTTTCGATTTATCTTTCTACTCAACTACACGCCAACTTCTTTAAAAGATTAACATAATATTTAAGCTCATTCAAGGAACTCAAATAAACACACAAGTGAAATACCTCAAATTAAGTTTGTTTATTTGAAATTGCAATATAACTGCATATAGAAATCAGGAAACTTATACAGTACAAAACAACCGCTCCAAAACTAAACAATACTTCTCCCAAATAAGTTAGTCCTGGCATAAATCCATATCCAGGAAGATTATTATAGTAAATCATCAGTCCTATGGATATAAGCAGCAGAATTAGTTCTGCCGAAAACAATATTCGCCAAAGTTTTTTTGTTTTCTTGCGAATGGTTATCACAAATAATATTATAGGAAATCGCAATAATAACAATTTTTTCAAAGAGTATTTTCATCAACACCGGTAATACTAATACAGGAAATATATCGGAAATTGTATTGGAGGTTTTTATCATGAGAAATTTTATCTTATCGTGTGAATCGACAACGGATCTGTCATATTCTTATCTGAATGAACGGGAAATTGCGGTCATTCCTTATACTTACATCATTCATGAACATGTATACGAGGATAACATGGAACGAAATCCAGATCTGATGCCGAAGTATTATAAGATGTTGGAAAAAGGGCTGCTGCCTACAACCTCCCAGATCAACGAAGCTTCCTATTATGATTTCTTTGAAGGACTGATACAGAATGGTGATGTGCTTCATATCACATTCAGCTCCGCCTTAAGCGGATCGGCAAATAATGCCTATCGTGCGGCGGCAGCAATAAAAAAGAACTATCCGGGAAAGCAGCTGCAGGTCATTGATTCTCTCTGCGGTGCAGGAGGGTATGGATTGTTAACGGACTACGTTGCCGATATGCGGGATGAAGGTCTTTCATTGGCAACAGCTGCCGACTGGATCATGAAGCATCGTACCTGTATCCATCATCAGTTTTTTACAACCGATCTCACCTTTCTGCACCATAGCGGACGGATCAGCGGCGCTGCTTCCCATATCGCATCGATCCTGAACATTCATCCTCTGATCCGGCTGGATCAGAACGGAATGGCAGATGCCTATACAAAAGTCCGTGGCAAGAAGCGCGCCGTAAGAGAGGTGATCTCTGAGATGGAATACTACGCAGAAAACGGGACAGACTACAATGGAAAATGCTTCATCTCCCATGCTGCCTGCCCCGAGCTTGCTTATCTGTTAAAGAACTCCGTCCTACAGACATTTCCGAATGTCACCCATCCGGTACGCATCTTAAATGCCGGTACAATTACCGCATCCCACTGCGGTCCCGGCGCTGCCGGACTGTTCTTTCTCGGGCGCGAACGCCCGTATTAATTTAATATTCATCCGGTACAAGTACCTTTTCAATCTCTGCGATATAGTATCTGTGATAATCCTTATCCGGATATACCTTTGCTCCTTCCTCAGGATCAGCAAAGGTAGCAGGATCAATATCTCCTTCGCACATTTTTCTGCAAATGAGTGTAATGCCTGCCTCCTTGATAACCGGAACATCACCACAGAAATCAAGGGTGATCCCTGCTCCTGCAAATTTATCCGCTACATCCTTACCGGATGTTCTTCCGCAATAAGTCAGTGCCTTTCTGTACTCTTCCGGAAGCACACAAACGGAAAATTCCTTCTGTTCATCGATAAACTGCTTTGTATATCTCTGTGGGCGGATATAAATCGTTATAACAGGCTTTGACCAGAATTCACCAAAGGAACCCCAGCTTACTGTCATCGTATTTGCCTTTTCATGATCTCCTGCAGTTACAAGTGCCCACTTTTTGTTGATCATTTCGATCAGATTTCCTTTTAATTCCTCTGCATTAATTTCTTTCATCTTGATAATACCTCACTTTTCTGATTACTCAGTTCCTGAAGTGTTTACTGTAACAGAAATACATCCTGATACAATAATGAGGCACTGATCATTCTCAATGCCTCATTGCAAAATCGTATGGTACACTGGTATTACCAGCTGGTTTTTGGCTCATTATACCATCCGCTTTTGTTTTGTCAACCAACAGCTTTTCAGAAACAAATCGTTTTTTATTACTTTTTAACACAGGTTTTATAATATATGAAATTATTTTCAACCTTATGCTTTTCTTTTTTTATTTTATTCAGATATCAAATACTATAACTTTATTTTTTTATAGTGATCGGTCTGTTTTCAGATCAAACACACCCTGTCCATATCGTTTAAACTGCATCATCATCTCATGTGTCAGACTCAGATGTTCTCCATAGTCCGGGATCTGCTCGCGCTCTACCCATTCACCGCTTGCAAGTTCTTCATGATCGATGGTCAATTCCGGTCCATGCTCATCTGACTTTTTTCTGTCTGCCTGACAGAAGAATCCCATCAGCAGATTGCTGTCAAATCCCCACGGCTGTGATTTGTAATACCGGATATTCTTAACCGGTATTCCGACTTCCTCCATCACCTCACGCCGAACCGTTTCCTCTACCGTCTCACCTATTTCCGTAAAGCCGGCGATCAGGGCGTATCGTTTATACTCTCTTGCAGCGTACGTTGTAAGAATAATACGATTGCCATCTGTCACTCCTACAATTACTGCCGGTGCGATCGTTGGGAAAATCAGATGTCCGCAGGACGGACAACGGAGCATCCGTTCTTTCTCATCCGGGAGCACAGGCGTTCCGCAGGCTCCACAATAGCGATTCATCGAATACCACAGATGCAGATGCCATCCGGTTGCCGCCGCAAGCACTTCTTCCTTTGGCTTGCAGCTTCTGGTCTTATACATGCTCCGATATTCATAACCCGGAATCTCCAGACGCTCTTCCAAATTTACATCAGTTGCTCCGTGCGCTGATCTTTCAACATAATAAGGCTCTGTTGTCCGGACAAGATCCTGCGGTCGATACAGAAAATACTGTCTGTCATCGATCACAAACAGGTAGGTCAGATTATCCTGCCATGATGCATCTACATCCTGCGTAACCGTATCATTTATTCCTATATAGCTTTTATATTCCGAGACAGTAAGCCAGACCAGCTCATGCGCATCCTCCACCTTTTTGGCAAGGATCTGTTTCTCAGAAAATGCAAGGATCACATCATCATTCTTCGGCGGTTTTCGATATACATATTCATTATGAAACCGTTTTGGTTCTATATCCTGTATCATCTTCCTATACCAGACAGGCTGTCTGATACGATATGAAAACATCTGTTGTATTATCAGTGCTTTTATATGCGGATCAGCCAGCCTGTTTCTTTCTTTTTGAATTTATACCATGAATCGTTTCTGTCGACACTGTCGTTTCGATTCATGTATGGACACAGCTTTGCGTCTTTGTTATTACTTCTTTAACTGAGCCAGACGTTCTTCAACCTGGGCTTTCATTTCTGTATATTTTGCAAGCTTGGCTTTTTCTTCTTCTACCTTAGCAGCCGGTGCTTTATCTACAAATTTAGGATTTGCAAGCATACCGGATGCACGCTTGATCTCGCCGGCCAGACGACCGGATTCTTTCTCCAGACGCTCGATCTCTTTGTCGATATCAACCAGCTCTGCAAGCGGAATATAGAGTGCGGCATCATGTATCAGGGTAGATACTGCATTCTCGTCAATACCATTCTTGCTGTCCTGAATGAATACCTCACTTGCATATCCAAGTGTTGCAAAGAAATTCTTTGATGCTTCAAATATATCACGGATCTCACTCTTAGCAGATACAACATATACAGTTGCTTTCTTGCTTGGCGGTACATTCATACCGGTACGCAGATTACGGATCGCACGAACCGCAGCCTTGATCGTATCAACTGCATTTTCATCCTGTTTGAAGCTCCACTCTTCTTTATATACAGGCCAGTCAGAGATCATAATAGATTCTTCCTCATCCTGAATGTTACAGAAGATCTCCTCCGTGATAAACGGCATATATGGATGTAATAATTTCAGTGCCTGGATCAGAACGGTCTTTAATGTCCAGAGGGCTGCTGCCTTTGTCTCGTCAGCATCATTGTAAAGTCTTGGCTTAACCATTTCGATATACCAGTCACAGAATTCTTCCCATATGAAGTCATATACCTTGGAAACTGCGATACCCAACTCGTATTTCTCCATGTTATCTGTCATCTCAACTGCCAGATCATTGACCTTGGATAAGATCCAACGGTCAGCGATCGTAAGATCAGATAATTTTACATTTGAGAAATCAGCCTTTTCCATATTCATCATAATGAATCTGGATGCATTCCAGATCTTATTTGCAAAGTTTCTGGAATTCTCTACACGCTCCCAATAGAAACGCATATCATTTCCCGGTGCATTACCTGTGATCAGTGTCAGACGAAGGGCATCTGCACCATATTTATCAATAACCTCAAGCGGATCGATACCATTCCCAAGAGACTTACTCATCTTCCGGCCCTGATCGTCACGAACCAGTCCGTGGATCAGAACATGCTTAAATGGGCTCTTTCCTGTCTGCTCCAGTGCGGAGAATACCATACGGATAACCCAGAAGAAGATGATATCGTATCCGGTTACAAGTACGTCAGTCGGATAGAAATATTCATATTCCGGTGTCTTCTTTGGCCAGCCAAGTGTTGAGAATGGCCAGAGTGCGGATGAGAACCATGTATCTAGTGTATCTTCATCCTGTGTCAGATGTGTGCATCCACATTTCGGACATACCGTCGGAACTTCTCTGGAAACGATCGTCTCATGACACTCATCACAGTAATAAGCCGGGATCCTGTGTCCCCACCAAAGCTGACGGGAGATACACCAGTCACGGATATTTTCAAGCCAGTGGATGTATGTCTTATCAAACTGCTCCGGTACAAATTCCAGCTCATCTGTCTTGATCAGGTCAAGAGCTGCCTGGCCCATTTCCTTCATACGGACAAACCACTGTGGCTTGATCATTGGCTCTACCGTTGTCTTACATCTGTCATGTGTTCCTACGTTATGTGTGTGTGGTACAACCTTTACAAGAAGACCTTCTTCTTCCAGATCTGCTACCATTGCTTTTCTTGCTTCATAACGATCCATGCCTGCGTATTTGCCGCCCTTCTCGTTGATCGTAGCATCATCGTTTAAAATATTGATCTCTTCCAGATTGTGTCTCTTACCTACTTCGAAGTCGTTCGGATCATGTGCAGGTGTAATCTTTACACAGCCTGTTCCGAATTCCATATCTACATATTCATCTGCGATAACAGGAATCTCTCTGTCTGTTAAAGGAAGCTTCAGCATCTTACCAATGATATCCTTATAACGCTCATCCTTTGGATTTACAGCAACTGCCGTATCACCAAGCAGGGTTTCCGGTCTGGTCGTTGCGATCTCTACATATCTTCCTTCTTCTCCAACAATCGGATAATTGATATGCCAGAAATGTCCTTCCTGCTCTACATGCTCTACCTCTGCATCCGAAATGGATGTCTTACATACAGGACACCAGTTGATGATCCTGGATCCTTTGTAGATATATCCCTTTTCATAGAGATTGACAAATACTTCCTTAACTGCTTCTGAACATCCCTCGTCCATTGTAAAACGCTCTCTGTCCCAGTCAGCAGATGAACCCAGCTTCTTTAACTGATTTACGATTCTTCCGCCGTATTCTTCTTTCCATTTCCAGGCATGCTGTAAAAAAGCCTCTCTGCCGATCTCCTTCTTATCAATACCTTCTGCCTTTAATTTCTCTGTTACCTTTACCTCTGTAGCGATCGCTGCATGGTCTGTACCCGGCTGCCATAATGCACTGTAGCCCTGCATTCTTTTGAAACGAATGAGGATATCCTGCATCGTATTGTCCAGGGCATGACCCATATGAAGCTGTCCGGTTACATTTGGAGGCGGCATAACGATCGTAAATGGTTTCTTACTGCGATCTACCTCTGCATGAAAATATTTCTTATCTTCCCATTTTCTGTACAGCCTGTCTTCTATGTCGGCCGGATTGTATGTCTTTTCCAGTTCTTTCATCTGTTCCATCCTTTCTGTTTTTATAGCATCTTTAGTGGAGCGTTTTTCCTTTACAGAATCAATCTTCTTACATAGAAAAAGCCCTTTGAAACATCTCTGTTCCAAAGGGCGTATCTTACGCGTTACCACCTTAATTTATCACTCATCTTATTCTGTAACGGGAACGACCCGGCGCATCCTACTGAACATTTCGGATGTGCTGCTCCAAAGCTACCTTCCCACAAATTTCCTCGAAAGACCTTTCAGCCTGTGGATCTTCCTCTCTGGCAGTTCTTTTATGGTACTCCTCTTTTTCCTTGCATTTATGCTGTTAAACTAAATCTCATAGTACAACAGAAGTCTTTCCAGTGTCAAGCGGTTTTAAACGTAATCTTGCTATTTTTCATACATCAATACTCTTTCCCACGGCATAAGTGTCGCTCCATCATCCTCCGGGAAACATGCACTCATCTGATCCGATATCACCTTTAACTTTTTCCGTATTCTTTCATAGCTAAAGAATCCATTATCATTCTGCTGATCCGTCATGGCATATTCAAATACTCTCGCACGGTCTTCATTTGGGAAGCTTTTTGAGTAGGTGTCAATAAATGCAATCTCTGACGCATCACCGGATGAAAATGCTACATAGGTATTGTCATAGCTATTTTCATTTGCAATATAATCGTAATCATAATCGAATCCATCCGGGTTGCACTCCGACCAAATTCCTTCATCAAACCAACAGCCGGTGTAATTCATATGGTTCTCGATCGCATGGAAGATCTCATGGTGAATCGTGCTGATATAGGCGGATTGATCATTGATATCAATAACCAGAAATGTGTCATTCTCCAGAGTATTCTGAACTCCGGCAGCTGTTGTAAGTGCCGTTTCATCTGTTCCTATGATTGCTCCTGCCAGATAGATCTTTAATATGCTTCCATATCCATCATCCAGATTTTTCAACATCCGATCCGGATATTTCTTCAACTCATTCTTCAGAACTTCCAATGACTGAGCAGTCAGAAGTGCATTGTCTGATGCCTCATACCGGTAGATATCCTTGCTGCACTCCGTCACTTCATCAAATATATGTATCTCTACACCATTTTGATCTCCGATATCCTTTGCCTGCTGCCGCAGCTCCTGCTTCAGCTCATCGGACGGATGATCCAGATAACTCCATGGATAATGGTAGACTCTGGAATCACCGGAAATGCTGCGCGCATCGTTCAGATCCCATATATATACTTCCTGCTTTTGCCCACTCGTTGAAAATGCAAAGAAATTATATGTATCTATATAAGTACCTTGATCGATATAGATATAATTTGTTTCATCAAACGGAAATGTTACTGCAAGTCTGCTTTCACATTTACCGGTATCCACATTATAGATCCGGAACTGCAGCTTCTGTGTATTCGTCTCCTGCGACTGGCTGGCACTGCCATACATAGCCAGACCATGTTCTACATCGCAGCCAACTTGAAAATCACCTGTATTATCCGGGAACAAAATTCCCGGTTCTTCCCCGGAAGTTTCTCCATACACCTGATAGACCTGACCATCCGCATATACCGATGCGTAGTACTTATCCCCACTTCCTTCAAATTGCACGATATCATAATCACCGGTTTCTTTTATATCTTCACCGGTCACACTATAACATCTGGCCTCCACACGTTCTGCCGTATTATCATATGCCGACACCACCAGATACCCCGGTTCTTCCGCATATCCAAGCAGCGTTGTATCTTTTCCTTCTCCTGAATATGCCGGACACACCTCTGACTCTTCCCCTGACCGCAGATCATATTCATAGATCTGTCCATCCTCTGCATTTGTATAGAAGAAGCCGGTGAGATCCTTTGACATCAGATAACTGTCCGGTGTCCCTTTTTCGATTGGCATAACAGTCTCCTGATCCAACAATGCTCCATACCGGATCAGCTCTTTGTTGCCTTTATCATAGAGAACCACCTCATCGGTTCCATTTGAAAAAACATCTGACGCATATGTATCCTTCGGGCAGCTTACAACCGCTTTCTGCCTGAGATCCGCCAGATCATATAGTGCCAGATAACCGTCTTCTCCTACGCCATACTGGATTCCAAGGGCATCCCCAAAAGCAAACATCTTATTAATGTAAATATTATCTTCCTCTACTTTCATATCCAGTTGATACAGGTTCGTATGTCCGGATACCTTTGCCTGCTTGTAGTATTCTCCCGAGATGATCGACTTCCACTCTTCTTCTGTGGTCGTTTCTTCGGTTGTCGTCTGTGAGCCATCTGCCCTGTCAGTATTTTCTTCTGTCAGATACCCGGAGGTTGTTCCCCCATTCTGATTCCCACCTGTCACCTGACAGCCTGTTATCTGTCCAAGTGTCATGCTGATAGCCAACCCTCCTGCCAGCCATCTGCCGATACCTTTCCTGTAATTCTTTCTCATATATGCACCCTATTTCTATGCCATTATAATACCCCTAATTTATTTCCACTTTTTAACAGAATATCATATATTAATTTCCTTGTAACTAATAAAAACCATCAAAATGATGGTTTTTAAGCACTGTTTCGCCATCATTTTAATGGTTTTATATGTTGATCAATTATTCAAAGCATTATCCCAGAATTACTGCCTGCCCGGAGCTTAACCGTATACGGTTGCCATTTAAGCATACGTCATTCTTATTATCCAACAGAACCTGAAGCTTCGGCTGCTCATTTGCAGTCAGCAAATCAACCGTGATGTCTTCCATGCTGTAATTTGTTATGATATAAACGGTCTGGTCTTCCGTCTTTCTTGCATATGCAAATATTCCATCCTTCTCCACGAACATCGGAACGACTTTGCCATAAGTAAATACTTCTTTGTAGTCCTCGGACTTACGAAGTGCGATCAGCTTCTGGTAATAGTACCATACTGAATCTTTCCTGCCAAGCTGTTCTTTTACATTGATCTCTTTATAATTTGGATTTACAAAGAGCCATGGTGTTCCGGTTGTAAATCCTGCCTGTGCAGAATCATCCCACTGCATCGGTGTTCTGGCATTGTCCCGGCTATTCTCATAGCAGGCTTCCATCGCTTCTTCTACCGTGCAGCCCGCTTCGATCGCAACTGCATATTCATTCTTTGTACTGATATCATTATAATCATCGATCGATGCTACATGACAGTTACGCATGCCGATCTCCTGTCCCTGATAGATAAATGGAATACCACGCAGCATAACACTGATCGTTCCCAGCAATTTGATTCCGTCTTCATTCTGGAGATAATCTGGCAGATAACGGCTCGCACCTCTTGGCTCATCATGATTCTCTATGATGTTTGCAAGGAAGCCGACATCCTCACATTCCTTCTGTGCGTGAAAGATCACCTTTTTCAGGTCGTCAAAGCCGACCTTCTTCGCATCATACCAGCCATGATCGCCAAATGTCATCTCATGTGCTGAGAAATCAAACATCGTTGAAAAATGTCCGTCGTCACCGATGAATTCCTCCAGCTCATCCTTCTTCATATTGAATACTTCAGCAACTGTAAATGCATCGTACTTTGCAAATGTATGCTTCTTCAGATCCTCTAACAGTTCACCAACGCCATCGACACCCTCAACCATACGGAAGATTCCTGTCATGCCATCCGGTCCGTCCGGCTCATAATCCGGAAAACTCAGATCTTTCTTGATATTGATGATCGCATCGATACGGAAGCCCGCAACGCCCTTATCCAGCCACCAGTTGATCATGGTATATAATTCATTTAATACCTCAGGATTGTTCCAGTTGAGATCCGGCTGTTCCTTTGCAAACATATGAAGATAGTAATAATCCGTTCCTTCTACCTTCTCCCATGCGCTTCCACCAAAATAAGACCGGTAGTTGCTTGGCGGATTGCCGTCTTTTCCCTTACGGAAATAAAAATAATCGCCATATTTACCTTCCGGATCTTTTAATGCTTTCTGGAACCATTCATGCTGATCGGAACAGTGATTAATAACAAGATCCATAATGATATACATATCCCGCTTCTTCGCTTCTGCTAACAGCTCATCGAATTCTTCCATCGTTCCAAATATCTCATCGATCTTATAATAGTCCGAAATGTCATATCCCTGATCGACAAATGGGGACTGGTAGATCGGAGACAGCCAGATAATGTCAATTCCCAGACTTTTCAGATAATCCAGATGATCGATCACGCCACGAAGATCACCAATTCCATCTCCGTTTGTATCCTGAAAGCTCTTTGGGTATATCTGATATGCTACTTTGCCATGCCACCATTTTCTTTTCATTATAAAAACCTCCTGTGTTCCTTTTATACTGTCTGTATCTGTTCCACCATCGGATACAGATACTCGTTCTTTTTACACTTTAATTACAGTATACGGAATACATAGAGGTTTTCTATCTTTAAATTGACTATTTCATTGTACTATTTTGACTTTTTACGATATTCGGAAGGTGTCATGCCCTTCTCCTTTTTAAAGCGTCTGATAAAATATCCGATATTGTCAAATCCACAGGCAGATGCAATATCTATGATCTTATCCTCTGTCTCTGCAAGTGCCGTCGCCGCTTTCTCCACACGGATCACATTGATATATTCTGTGATCGTCTTCCCGATATTCTTCTTAAAATACCGGCAAAAATACTGTTCATTCATATTGACCAGCTCCGCCAGTTCAGACAGGCGGATTGGTGAACCGTAATGCTCCCCGATATACTGCAGCACCTTTTTCAGATTCTCTACCGTCCCAGATTCTTCCCTGCCTTCCCTGACCTGTCTTGTAAGCAGGTCATACTTATATGCAACTGCGATCAGCTCTAACATCTTTGCCTTGATATTCAAATAGAGCATATTTTTCTGTAAATTCTGTTTCGGTTCTCCTGCCACGTTCTCACGCGTTATTGAAGAATCCAGATGCTGCGCTTTCTTCGTATCATGTTCTTTCATCTGCCTAAGCATCTGTTCAATCTCTTTATAACAGGCACTCAATTCCTCAAATGCCGCATCCCCGTTCTGGCACAGAACCGGCATCCGAAGCTTTCCTTCTGCAAGCGGGCCAAGCACCTTCGCCTCCGCCGCATCATACCGTTCAAAGCACAGGCTATCAACAGGGAACACAACCGCACTTTCTATACCATCCTTTTTCAGGATCAATGCATGCAGTTCTTCCGGATGGATGCACATAAATGCCGGTGCATGAACCTGATACTCCTTTGTATTTATCCATACCGGGAAATCACCTTTTTGAAAATAGATCCATTCCATTTCCTCATGCCAATGCGGAACCACATGCCACTCATTTTCTCCGTTCCATTCGTACAAAGCAACCGGATACTGCACCGTTCCATGTGTTCTATTCTCTTTTAACGATGTATTTGCCGTTTCCTGCTTTTTCATGCTTTGGTCCTTTCTTATTTTATGCTGGACATCTTCTATATTCCATTATACACTTTTCCTATATGGGGACAAATGGTTTTATATCGTCATTGCATTTATTTTTTTATAATTTCCCCCATATTACCCAATGATCAAATTTTTAACAGGAGAAAAAAGAATAGATATACTCCCACCAATATCAAATATCAAACGAAATCATCCGGTCTCACTGCCGGATGCCACTCTGTTTCCTAAAAGCATCGGCGTTCTGGCAGCAGGAATTCTGTCTGCCTCTGTATACATTTGCGAGATCGATCGTACGCCAAGATTTATTTTCCTTGGAATCGGCATCGTACTGATCATAATTGCCGTTATATTACTGATACGCTATATAAAACAGGTGATCGCATTTAAGAAATACAAACCTGCATGGGAAAAACACAAAAGCATTTATGATGATTTTGCCATAGAGCTGAATCACTGGTATGATTCCGGACTTCCGCCAAAGAGCTGTGACGGTGATACCTCCTACGCCCTCCACCTGCAGAAGGAACGTCTGAATCACAAAGGTATCCGAATGATCCACTACACAGCGCCTGCCAAAGACACCAATGGCACCTCTTATCTTACAAGAAACACGGTCTGGTATTCCGTTGATACCATGGACGAAAGGATCAACCGGCATCTGCGATTTGAAAATACATCCGGCACCATATATGACCGGAAATCAGATGATATCATGTATGAGGTGGTTGTGCATACACCAAATGAAGCAGAGCTTCATCATATGACCATGACCTGTCCGAACTGTGGCGCTGTCAATCCGGTTGCTGCCCTGACACAGGGTTGCCCATACTGCAGCACCATTTTCCAGATAAAGGATCTGTTCCCACGTGTCACGAATACCTATTTTATCCGAAATAATGCTTCCATGAAAAATGTAAACAAACGAGGCTCCACCATATGGATCACCATTCTGGTTGTATTTCTATTTACTTTTATTTCCTTTCTTTCAGACCGGGAGAATCCAATTCCTGCCAGCCTGATCATGTCCTATTTTGTTACACTGATCTTCGGCGGCATCACCGGACTTATGCTTTCATCCATTCTTTTGATCATTAAGCAGTTCAATCGTGACGGTCGAAAACGTATTCCATTCTGGTCTTATGTGACAGCAAAGGGAAAGATCTCACGAGCATTTGCGCCTTATGATCCTGTTTTTTCTTTTGAGAAATTTGAAGGCCAGATCATCTCCCTGATCCGCATGACCGTTCTGGCAGATCACCCGGAAAACCTTGCTTTCTATCGTGGTTCTTCTTTTGATCCATATTTTCAGGATATCATCGAGATGACCTACATGCAGGCTTTAACTGTCAATGATATCCACATGGAGAGAAGTGAACTGTGCCTGAATCTTCGTACCTGGTGGATCAATTACAGTGAACATGATGGCGCCATAAACCGTCGGGGCGACTGTATCGACGTATCCCTCCGACGTAATACCGCCTACATGGAACCGCCCGGTTTCTCCATTACTTCCGTCCACTGCCCTGCCTGTGGCGCAAGCTTCGATTCCGTACGCCAGCGCATCTGCCCTTACTGTGGCAACGAATATCATATGGAGAATGCAGGATTTATTATTGAAAAGCTGGCGCTTGTTCCATGATAGAGCCTGCCACATAATACACATTTTCATGTAAAGACTCATGATATTTTCTGCCCACCGCATATTGCTTGATTCGTAAATACTCCTGTGCTAACTCGTCCTTCGGACTCAGACAAGCACCCGTATTTACTAGCAATATACGGCAGGCAACGAAAAATCATGAATGTCTTTATCATGAAAATTGTATTATATGGCAGTGCATTACATTTTGAACAAGTTTCAGGTAGGTAAGCAATTCTATAATGCCATATATATCCTATACTGCATTCTCCATATATAATAAAATCCCCCTATATATGACATTGTTAGATTTTCGTTATGATCTACATATTGCCAGTAAATGCGGGTGCCTGTCTGAGTCCGAAGGACGAGTTGGCACAGGAGCATTTACGAATCAGGCATGTGCAGAGAATAGACAATCTGGCACGTCATTATAGGGGGATTCATATTATATATGGAGAATGCGTCATACTGTGAAAAAAAGCTGGAGATTTTCTTAAGAACATCGGCTGTTATATAATTCAATCCCCTTGATAAAGACATTCATGATTTTTCGTTGCGAACTGCATATTGCCAGTAAATGCGGGTGCCTGTCTGAGCCCGAAGGGCGAGTTGGCACAGGAGCATTTACGGATCAGGCATATGCAGTGAGCAGAAAATATCATGAGCCTTTACAAGGGGATTCGTATTATATAGCAGCCGATGTCTGAAAATCTTCGGTTTTTTATCATTATGCCATTACTCGCCAAGGATGTGACGGGCTACATAGACACCGCTGGCGGAGGCATGGGACAACGAATGCGTTACGCCACTGCCATCTCCGATCACATATAAGCCCTTGTGGCAGCTTTCCAGATTCTCATCCAACTCCACTTCCATGTTGTAGAACTTAACCTCTACACCATATAACAGAGTATCATCATTTGCTGTTCCCGGTGCTACCTTATCCAGTGCATAGATCATTTCCATGATTCCATCTAAGATACGCTTTGGAAGAACAAGACTCAGATCACCCGGTGTTGCCGTTAAGGTCGGTGTTACCAGCCCTTCTTCAATACGCTTCACGGTACTTCTTCTGCCTCGAACCAGATCTCCAAATCTCTGTACAATTACACCACCGCCCAGCATATTAGATAATCTTGCGATACTCTCACCATATCCGTTACTGTCTTTAAACGGTTCTGAAAAATGCTTGGAAACCAGAAGTGCAAAGTTTGTATTCTCTGTCTTCTTCTCATCACCCTCATAGCTGTGTCCGTTTACAGTGATGATACCATTCGTATTCTCATTTACCACAATTCCATTTGGATTCATACAGAAGGTTCTGACATTATCTTCGAATTTCTCCGTACGATATACAATCTTGCTTTCATATAATTCATCCGTCAGATGTGAGAAGATAACTGCCGGGAGCTCCACACGGACTCCGATATCGACGCGGTTGGATTTTGTAGGGATCTCAAGCTCCTTACATACCTTTTCCATCCATTTGCTTCCGCTTCGTCCAACGGATACGATACATTTATCACAGTCGAATTCACCCTTATCGCAGATGATACGATAACCACCATCAATAACCTGTACTGTATCAACCGGTGTATCAAAATAAAAGTCTATATGATCCTTCATCTGATCATACAGATTCTGAAGAACAACATAGTTGATATCAGTTCCCAGATGGCGAACCGACGCATCCAAAAGCTTCAGCTTGTTCTGAAGACAAAGCTTCTTGAACTTCGTTCCGGCGGTTGAATAAAGCTTTGTTCCCTCGCCGCCATTTTCCATGTTAATCTCATCTACATACTTCATCAGATCAACAGCTTTCTGCTTACCGATATATTCATACAGTGTTCCACCGAAATCATTTGTGATATTGTATTTTCCATCTGAGAATGCACCTGCTCCGCCAAATCCACACATGATCGAGCAATGCTTACAGTTAATACAATTCTTGATCTTATCGCCATCGATCGGACATTTTCTCTTTTTTAAGGTATATCCTTCCTCGAATACAGCAATCTTATACTCCTGTTTCTTCTTCATCAGTTCATATGCCGCAAAGATTCCTCCCGGTCCTGCACCGATAATAATCACATCATACTTCATACACAACTTTACCTTTCATTTATCAGACAAGCTGATCCCGGAATTCGTCTTTTAATTCCGACAGGATCGTATCCATACGTCTGTCATAATCTTCAATATGTCCATGAAGTCGGTTATAAACCGCTTTCTGGACTTTATTGTAGATTGGAAGCTCCCGCACATCTTCTTTAGAATCGCCAACTTCACTCATCAGATCCTCTAAGAAGTTCGCAGGAAGTCCCCGCTTCTTAATCTCTTTTTCAAGTGTCGCGGTATCCACCGTAACTGCCAGCACACAGAAATATTCGATCAGGGATTCCTCGTTCTTATTTAACGAATATGCCTTAATAAAACAGCTTTTTGCTTCATCAAGCTGAAGATTTCCAGCCAGAGCAACTGCTTTATTATGATATACATTTCCGAGGAATTCATCCTCCTGTTTTTCTTTTTCCAGATAGCAGATAACCTCATCATAGATCGCACCCGCTTTTATATAATGCTTGTACCGCAGATATCCATCCGCCCGCAGCTTCTCGACTTCGTATGATTTTAACGTACGAAGCTTCTGGCATTCCGCCATAAACTGCCGTACTTCTTCACTGCTGTAATATCCGCCATACACTAGGATCTCCACCATGATATCCTGAACAAATGCATGCTTGTCAAGTAATGTATCGATCTTGTCTGCAAGCTCTGTGAGATCAAGCTCTCTTCTGATCCATGCCGACAATCTCGCCGATACATCTTCTTCCCCCACCAGCACCATATTATTATACAGGTAGTAACACAATTCCTCGTAGGAATATACAGATACCTTGGTATTCAGGAACGTATATGGATTCTGTGCAGTTTTTGTATTACATACAATTATTTTTCCCATTTCAGGTCAAATTCCTTCCTATATATCTTATTTGTGGTCGGGAACATCGTTCCAAATCCTTCATCCCTGATAACAACCGCTCCCTTTTCCGCACTGTAGAATTCCGCTTCCAGTGAGATCTTGGTCGTCTTCGGCGGACGCTTCGGCAGTCCGTGGATCTCGATATGCTCCTTATCATAATCTCCTGTCAATATGTTGCGATAGATCAGCTCCACCTGATTTGATTCGTCCGGAAAGATATATAATTTTCCCTTTGTGTGGAACCATTCCTGTCCTCCTCTGGTGATCGGCACAAATGTCTTGCTGTCATCATTTAAACTGATCCCTATATCAAAACCAACGGTATATTCCGACCGGATCAGATAACGGTCAAGCACCTTGCTGTGCCGGTCGCCAAATGCCCGGTAGCAGGCTCCCTTTGTATAGATATTCTGACCGACAAATACCCGTCTTCCCTGACAGAGGATCGTCGCCGACTCCTTCAGCCAGTTATCTGCAAAGCCAATTCCGGTCAGGAACACCGAGGACACATAAGTCTCTGCCAGAAGCTCCTGACAGATTGCTGCGAACTGCTCATCCAACTCCTCATCGTCCTTCTTAAACGCTGAAAATGTCAAGCGGTCTTTCAGGTTCTGATGAAATACATCTACGATCTCCGGTGATTTGTTATGCGTAATATCGAATCTGTAATAATCAAGTCCGCTGCTGTTAAAATCAAACAGCACCACACTGTTATTTCTTAATGACTCCGGCTGATTAAAGATGTAATAAATTCCACTGTCTATATGGCTTGTAATCTCAAACTGTTCATCACTCAGATGAAGTGCTTTCTGTAACTCCTGCACTGCCTTGATGATATGAATATCTGCATCTGCGATCGTTACTACCAGCCGCCTGATCTCATAGCTTTCAAACTGTTTTGTAAATTCCCGGATATGAAGCAGCAGCATTTTGACCAGAAGGTCTTTTGCTTTATAACCTGTTCCATAGATCTCCGTGTCCTCGTTGATGATCGTCTTCTGGTAAATACGGTCAACCACCACGCCATCTTCCTTGAACCGTTTTCCTGCAGCCACCGCTCCGACACTCCAACCGGATTCATCCTTTGCTCCGGTTCCGTCTTTATATTTATCTGTATAAAACATAATATTTGGAAGCAGATATGTATCTTTGGAATCGCTGTGACAGATTGATTCCGGTACTCCTTCATCCAGCTTATAATAACTTAACTGTGTATACTCCGGACTCAGATCCAATCCCAGATATAATGGATGTTCCGTCATGTTATCTCCTCCTGTTTCTGCTGTCTTATAACAATATCAGATTCTCCTCAAAGAAATGTGTGTTATTCAGATAGGTATCCATCGCCTGGATCAGCTCCTGATCATTTCTTGTCTCCTGACTGATCAGCATACTGTTGATCAGCTCAAATCGATTACTGTTCTTCTTATGACATGTTGTATTCTTTAAAATATCACTCTCAACGATGGATGAATTACCGCTCTCCGCACCATCAATGGAATATAACAGCGTCTCTCCGTGGAACACAACAAATTCCTTGATATAGATTCCCGGTATGATCTCATTCATTCGCTCCGATTTGTAATGTGCCATACTGTTGCTTTCCTGTCCGAAGCTGTAGCTTACCCAGATCTGTCTGCCGCTCTCGCCCTTAAAGATCAGATAGGTCTTAAACTTCATATCATACGGCAACGTTACAAAGGATGCAAATTCTTTAAAGAACGGCAAGATCTTACTGCTGTCTATAAAATGACGAACTGTATTCCGGATCCATTCCTTCTGTTCTGCCGAGAACCGTCCACCGCAACCTGCAAAATAAGAGAGCAGCGCCATCTCTGAAATCTCATCTGTAATGTTCTTCTTCTCCACCTCTTTATACAGACATTCCATGATATCCGCAGGAATCTTCAGATCCTTGATAATATACTGGTATGCACAGAACCGTAAAAATGCCTTGACTACCATGCCCCTGCTTCTACCTGCGTAATAAAGCGCAAAAATATCAAAGATTGCCTCTGTATAAGCATCTGCAAACATCATCTGTGCCAAGATATTCTCTGCAAGCATATCAATATCACGATAATTTGTGTTAACTGCCTTAAACAGCTCTGCCATTTCCTCTAACGAGCCATTATAGTTATTGATCAGGAATGCCAGAACCTTCTGTGTCGCATACCCCCTCCGGTACAGATATACACAAATGGATAATAACGTCCTGTCATCATCATAGCGCTTATCGGATATTCCGAATTCCGCGATCCGTATCAGTTCATCCACATCCACATCTACATATCCAAACCGATGGATTCCGTTAAATGCCTGCTCATACATCCGTAAAGAAATGTAATATGTAATGATCCGGGAAGCGTCCTCTACTTCCACATAATCCAGATCAATTCGTGACAGATATTTATATAAAATATCCGCATCATAATTCTCATGATAATACTCAACCATATGGCGGAGTGCTCTCTGCCGGATCAGATAACTGATATTCGGGCAGTTAGAGATATCACGCGCCAGATTGATCTCGGATGCATCCTTATATGAAAAGCTGTCTATATCGTTATACTCAAATAATAACAGGCGGTAATCCTTCGGATTATACTCTTTACAGATATCCAGATAATTTTCTTCTCCGACAACCGGCTCAAGCCGGTATGGTACCGTATTGATATATCTGCAGCCCCGACTGTCAAGTAATGTAATGATAGCGGATTCTGACACGATCTCTACATAAGCTTCTCCATCAATCACATCCACCTGTTCACTCTTTTCCAGTTCCTCATGTGTTACAACCACTGATACAATATTCTTATTCCGACAGGTCAGCTTCTGCTTGAATATGATATTAATTAACTTTGATGCAAATTCCGGCTTCACGCTCTCCGGCTCCAGAAATTCTTCATAAATAACCGTCAGATCATCACTCACTTCTCCATCGATGATCTTCTTCTCCATGAAGTTCTCAATCGCCGGAATATACTCATGGAACACATTCATATTCTGTGCCTTATTCATGATGACATTTGCATAGAGATACGCCAGCTCTTCATCATCTAACGTATTCTTGTAATTGAAATAACGGAGAATGGATTCCGGTATCGGCTGATACGTCTTCTTATCCATGCTCTTTAAGAAGCCCTCATACAAACCAACATATTTAATTCCTGCATTTGCCGCATCCTGATAATATACATGATACTCTTTATCACATTTTTTAAATCTGAGAAGGATTTCGCATATCGTATCCAAGGTCATACGGTCATGCTTTGCTGCATAGATATTCTCCAGCATCTTGAATGCGTGAATATCAAAGAGCTTCATTCTTGCAGCCGTCTTTACGAATTCCATAATGACATCTTCGGATACAAATTCATGTCGCATACCCCAGCGGATAGCTGAGATCTCAAGCGGTGCAATCCGTTTCATCATAAGCGGCTGCTTATTGAACATATCACATATTTCAAAGTAAATAACCGGGCTGTTTACCCCCTCATTATATAATTTCCGGATATCCTCATAAAGGTTCCATTTATCCTCTGTATAACTGTAATCCACAAATAACAGCAGCCAGAAATAAAACAGCTTGTCCTTCTCCTGTTCCAGTCGTCCGCGGACAAGTCTTGCCGTGCTGTCGATCATGTCCTTATCCTTTGTCAGAAGTGCTTTCAGATAACTGTAATAACACTTCTCCATGCTGCCTGCTTCGTTCAGATCGGCATCTGCATCAATACGAACAAATTCCTGTTTTACATATTCTGTCTTGCCCTCTAACAGCTTCATATGAAGCAGTCCCAGCCGATAGATGTTATCCTCCGGTCTGTATTTGATCAGTGTTTCCAGTGCCTCTGTCGAACGTTTCGTGTAATCAGCAAGTGTCATCTTATCCGTACGGAAATCAATGTATGCTTTTGCCAGTGCCTCATGACCTTTCTTGATCATGAAATTCACATGACGATTCTTCGGCTCGGTTCTCTGAACCTCCGGCTTCTTGATACTGACTTTCACGCTGATGTTCTGCAGGGTATTATTAAAATGGATATAACCTGCCGATACTCCTTCCGGGATCTTCGTCGGATCGATCAGGAAGTTCAGCTCATAATTATTTCCAGTGAAATCCTGACCTGTGATCCTGGTTGCTTCCGGAATCAGGAAATCGCTGTCTGATGTAATATAGGTATGGGTATAACCCCAGGTGTTCTTATTTACGGAGATCGTTGCCCGAACCAGCTCATCCGGCATCTCGATCAACAGCTCACGCTGCTTTGCTGTCAGTGTAAGCACACGTTTCTTATGGGTATATACAAGGAATTCTTCCATTGCCTGATTGATGGATAACGATTTCTTCAGACTCTCATAGACACCCTTAATGATCGCGTCATCCCCTAAAAAGGTACGCACGAATTCCGGGCTGTCAAAGATCTGAACTGCTACATCCCAGTGCTCCTCTGCGAAGGTCGCGAACTGGAACAAATCCTCGATCCGTTTGTCTTCTACCAAAACATAAGGCGGAACAACCTCTACGCTATACGGGATCTTATATTCTCCACCATCCGTTATGATGTTGATATGTCCTTTGAAGCTCTTGCCCTCTTCGATTCCGCGGGCATCAAAAGAAAAGGCAACCGTATTCCGTCTGCCTACAAATGTATGACTCTTGAAATCGAACAGGTATCTGCTGTCATATACCATCAATTTGATCGGCACATCATTTTTTGATACCACCTTAAAGGTTCCCTGAAATACGGAGCCGGCTTCCACAGCCAGTTCCAGCTTTGCAATGGAAATATCAATATCCGGTCTTTCTACATTGAATTCTCCTCTGGCGTACTGTTCTACGATCCCTTTCATCTGGTTCTCCTTGCTTTCGTAATCATTTTATTAAAACTCATGTATTTTTCTTGTAATTAAATCCCCGAATCGGTATAATTATATAAAAACATATATTTTGATTATAGCAAAATAAATAGTTTTTTGAAACATTATATATGGAAAAAGAGGAATTTTTTATGGGAAAAAGTACATCACATCTTTCTGGAAGCAATCTGCTCTCCCAGAATGAATCTGTAAGATTTGACCTGAACATGAATCCGCTCGGGGTTCCGGATTCTGTCAAAAATGTCATTCTTAACAGCATCGAAGATCTGAAGCGTTACCCGGATGGCTCATATACAAGATTAAAGGAAAGTATCGCAGGCTATTCAGGTGCGGATCCGGACGATATCATTGTCGGAAGCTGCTCATATGAATTTATCAAACTCCTGATCGAATTCAACAGTCCAAAGCATGCTGTTCTTCTTTCACCGGGAGCACACAACTATGAGAAGGTCCTGAAAATGAACGGCTGTGATATCACATACTATCAGTTATCCGAAGAAGAAAACTACGAACTGGATATTGCGGATTTCATCTCTACGTTAAATGAATCCATTGATATGGTATTTATCTCGAATCCAAACGGAACAACATCACAGGTCATCGACCGCGAATCTCTGGAATTCATCGCAAAGATCTGTACAGGAAATGATATTGCACTGGTCGTTGACGAGGAGTATATGGATTTCGTTCAGGATAAGGATGATTGCACCGCTATTCCGCTGGTTAAGGAATATGACAATCTCTACGTTCTCAGAAATACAAGCAAATTCTTTGCAGTACCCGGACTTCGATTAGCCTATGCAATTACATCAAATCCGGTATTTAAAAAGACAATGTCGATCACAGGATTTCCTTATGCGATCAATACACTTGCAGAGGCAGCCGGCATCGATATGTTCAAGGATGCTTCTTATATAAGCAAAACCCAGACACTGATGAAGACGGAACGGAATCTGGTCTATTCTGCACTGGCAAGCCGCAAGACGATCAAGCTCTATAAGCCGGATGCGAATTTTATTCTGGTCAAATTACTGAAAAAAGACATTTCCGCACAGACGGTTGTGGATCATTGTCAGAGTAAGGGATTGTATATCAGAAGCTGTGCAGATATCACAGGACTGGATAATTCTTATATCCGCTTCTGCTTCATGAATCCGGAACAGAATGATCTGGTCGTAAATACAATTTTAGAGATCGTATAACAGCTATATATGTTATTTAAATGAAAGGGTGGTACATACATATGAAACATGACGCAATGAAATTAACATCTTCTTACAACAATCAGTTATACATCAAAGTGATGAACGGTCACTTTGCTACAAACCATTCTCATATCAACCAGTACATTGATATGACAACCCTGAAAGTCAGAGGCACTATGGCTGCTGCCGCTGCCAAATCCATGGGAACCGAATATGTAGCATCAACTATCGTTGATACGATCGTCTGCATGGATGGTACTGAAGTGATCGGTGCTTATCTGGCAGAAACCTTAAGCCAGAACGGTATCACTTCCATGAACCAGCACAAGTCCATCTACGTTGTTACACCTGAGGTTCACAGCTCCGGTCAGTTGATCTTCCGTGACAACCTCCAGCCAATGATCGAAGGCAAGCATGTGCTTCTTCTGATCGCATCTGCTACAACCGGTAAAACGATCAAAAAGAGTCTGGAGTGTATCAAATACTACGGTGGTTCTATCGCAGGTATCTCTGCTATCTTCTCTGTTGCGACAGAGGTTGACGGCTATCCGGTACATGCACTGTTTACCGAAAAGGATCTCCCTGATTACAAGACTTATCCTCATGATCAGTGTCCAATGTGTCAGGCCGGAAACCGCATTGAAGCTATTGTAAACAGCTATGGTTATTCTGAATTATAATAGAACTATTCAAAAAAGAAGTCTGGGAGAAATTTCTCCCAGGCTTCTTTTTTTATCATTATCAAAGAATGTTAACGCCTATAAACTCCCGGCTGATCGCCGAAATCACACCACTTAGCTGTGGTAATGAGAACGCTTATAATGCACGATGAGCCCTGCTGCGGCAAGGATCAGTATCACCACGATCACCCACACCTGCGGCGTTACATCCTTAATGTTATAGCAGCGGACATTGATCCACATCTGATTGATCCGTTTGCTGGCATCTGCATCGAAGTACTGCATGATCGCACTTCGCTCGATCGCCGCTTCGTCCGGATACTGGGCATAGAGCTGACGTCTTGTCTGCTCCTCCGGAGCTGTTATGATGTAATCAGGATCCGAATTATCACCACTGAAGAAATAACCAAGCGGATATTCTGTTGTATCTTCTTCTCCATCTTCCGCACCATAATTCCAGTTCAGATAATCAAATACTGTATTATCATCTTCGCCTCCTGCAATAACAGAAGTATATCCGATGTAGTACATATTTCTGACTGCATTGTCCGGTCTTGAAAGAAAGTTCACAAAGCTTTCTGCTACCTGTTGTTTTCTGGCATCTTCATCGATACCATCCTTTAACATCACCCAGCCATCAAACCAGAGATTGGTAGATTCCTTCGGCACGGCGAAATCAAGATAAAGATCATCTTCTTCTGCCTGATCCATCGCATAAACCGCATCACCGGACCACTGATAATTTGCAAGCACCTTACCAGATACCATATCTGCCTTACCACTGTCTGTCTCAAAGGAATATACATTGTCCTTCATATCCTGAAGCAGATCCTGTACTTCCTGTATCGTTTCCGGGCTGACATCATTCATTACCCGAAGCAGATCATCATGATAAGTATCTGCATTTATGAATTCCTCTGATGTCAGTTCGTCCTGCTTCAAAATGCCAAGTGCCGCAAAATAAGAATCACGCACATTATCCTTGATCGTAACCTGACGTGCAAACTTCGGATTATTCAGGATATTCCATGTACCTGCTTCTTCCTCTGTTATCTTCTCCGGATTATATAAGATACCGGTTACACCCCACATATATCCGGCTGCATATTTGCTCCAGCTCTCACCATTGATCTCATTTTCATCAAAGGTCTGTCTGATATATGGAGATACTCCCTTTGCATAATAATTTTCCTCTATACTCGTGTCATAAAACGAATCCGAAAACGGAACTACTTTTTCTTCTGCCATCAACTTCATGATCATGTAGTCGGATGGACAGACCAGATCGTATTTATCACCAAGGGTAAGCATGTTATAAAGGTCTTCATTTGTTCCAAAGCAGGAATATTCCACCTTTACCTTCTGACCATATGTCTCATAGTACCAGTTCTCAAAATCCGTCACCATGGAATTCTCACCGAAGATCTCGGTTCCGTCTTCCAGGTCGATCACTTCGTCTTCATCCCATTCTCCAAGGTCGATATATTCTTCCCAGTTGGATACACGAAGCACGATCGTATCATCCGATTTCTGTACATCAGCAGCATTTGTCTTTGCAGCATCACTTCCTGTATTATCTGATGCGGCAGATACTTCTGTCTGATCCTGCACATTGTTATCTGCCTCCGCATGTACCAGATAAGCCGCAGGCGTAAGCATCATAAGTCCGGCACAGAAGCCGGCAAATCCTTTGAATAACTTCTTCTTATTCATATCTGCCACCTGCCTTTCCGGCTCTCGCCTTTGCCTTTGATGTCATATTCATTCCAACAACGATCAGTATAACAATCACGAAGATCACTGTTGATAACGCCCATAAAGCAGTCTTAATCTCTGTCTGAGAACCCTTGGTCGCATTTACGACATAAGTACTGATCGTATCAAATGTAGCCGGCTTTGTATAACTCGCAATGAAATAATCATCTAATGACAAAGTTATTGCCAGTGCAAATCCTGAAATCACACCCGGTAAGATCTGTGGAAGAACTACTTTTATCAGCGCAGTAAATGGTGATGCGCCCAAGTCCATAGCAGCCTCATACAAGCTTCCATCCATCTGCTTTAGCTTAGGTACAACTGACAGATAAACAAACGGGGCAGACAGCACGACATGTCCGACTACCAGCGGCACATAGGATTCTTTGCTGACACCAAATACCACGATCAGCAGGATACAGATTGAAAAACCGGTTACAACATCTGCATTTACAACCGGAACCTGATTCATCGCAGATACGATCCCCGATGCAAGTTTCTTGGAATAAAATGCACCGACCGCACCCAGTGTTCCAAGCAATGTCGCAATTAACGCTGAGCCAACCGCAAGAAGAACCGTACCCCAGATCATATCTGCAAGCTCAGGCTTTGTAAATAACGTAATATAATTCTGAACGGAAAATCCGTGTATCGTTCCGATATTTGCCGAATCCGTAAAACTATAAACTGCCAGGATCAGAATCGGCAGATAGAGGATCACCAACATCAATATAATAAAAGCAACCCGAAATCCTTTTTTCATTATAATAATGCACCTCCTCTGTTGTTGTCTTCTCCCTCATATTTATTTGTAAAGAGAGTAAAGATTAATATGATCAACAGAAGCACCAGTGCGATCATGGATCCATTGTGCCAATCGTATGCAGCAAAATAGCTGCCTATCAGACTACCCATAACATAAGTGCTGTTATACAACATATCCAATACAACATAGTTCGTCATAGACGGAAGGAATACCATCACGATACCACTGATGATACCCGGAACAGATAACGGAAGCGTCACCTTTAAAAATGTCTGAACAGAACTTGCGCCCAGATCATTTGCTGCTTCTAACAGACTGTTATCTAACTTCATCAATGTTGTATAGATCGGCAGGATCATAAACGGAAGAAAGTCATATACCATACCGATCACGGAATTCAAAAACGGATAATATGCCAGATTATGCTCGATCAACGTCAGGACTTCCTTTAAAGCAGTCAGTCTTAACGTAAAATTGATCCACATCGGAAGAACGAAGATCATAACAATGATCGACTTTTTCTTCCATTCACTTCTGGCAAGTATATAGGCGATCGGGTACGCCAGCAACAAAGCTGCTGCCGTCGATACACAGGCGATCGCAAAGCTGTATGCAAGGGTTCCGATCGTGTTCGGACTGGTGAAGAATCCTGTCAGGTTCTCCAGTGAGAACTGCCCCTCCCCATTTGTAAAGGCGAAATATATAATGACTATAAGCGGTGCAACCACAAAGCATATCAGGAACAATGCATATGGCACACACAGTTGTTTTCTGGAAAAACGTAATGTACTCATCTCTGTCTCCTTTTGCTTTCGGTTATTTCTTAAGTTCAAAGTGGATCTTATCCTTTGGAATCACAAGGCTGACAAAGTCATCCATATTCCAGAGATATTCATCGTGAACAATGAAGTCTTCCTCATTCTCCGTACGGACTACATAGCTGTAGTGGTCTCCTTTATAGATCAGGTTAATGATATGACCGGATATGATACCTTCCTCCTGATCATCACTCATCGTAACATCATCCGGCTTGATCGTTAAGATCACCTTGAGCCGCTCATGATCGATGACATCTCCGGACGCATCCATCAATACGCCATCCTTATAATGGGATGACGGAACGATCTTACTCAGATCACACTCAAGCTCACCATCTAAGAATTCCAGCTTATAATATTTGTCAACTCCTGTCTCGATGCGGTTCAGTGCTTTCTCCGCAGGCATAACATGAATGCCATCCGGCTCTACGTTAAGTCCAACCAGGTCGCCTACCTTTGCAGACTTTGTGGACTGTATCACGATCTCATTTTTACCGGACTGTACTGTGATCTCATAATGAACACCTTTAAATACCACAGAGATAACCGTTCCTTTTACTGCTCCCTGCTCCGGCGACACGATCAGGATATCCTCCGGACGTACTACGACATCCACCTGTGTTCCATGTTCTACATCATCCAGACATTCGAATTCCGCACCGCAGAAACGAACCTTTAATTTGTCTGTCATGATTCCATTAAAAATGTTGCTTTCTCCGATAAAGTCGGCAACAAATGCGTTCTTCGGCTCATTGTAAATATCCTCCGGCGTACCGATCTGCTGGATACGGCCTTCTGACATTACAACGATCTTATCTGACATTGTAAGCGCTTCTTCCTGATCATGGGTTACATAGATAAAGGTGATTCCCAGTCTCTCATGCATTTCCTTTAATTCGAGCTGCATCTCTTTTCTCATCTTCAGATCCAGCGCACCTAGCGGCTCATCAAGCAGCAGGATTTCCGGCTCATTTACCAGTGAACGTGCGATCGCGATTCTCTGCTGCTGTCCACCGGACAATGTCTGAACGCGTCTATCTTCAAATCCCTCAAGATCTACCATCTCAAGGGCCTTTTTTACTTTCTTTTCAATCTCAGCCTTTGGAAGCTTTTTCAGCTTCAGACCAAATGCAATATTGTCATAAATATTTAAATGTGGAAACAATGCGTATCTCTGAAATACCGTATTGATCGGGCGCTTATTTGGTGGTAACTTGCTGATGTCCTTACCATTTAATAAGATCTCCCCCTCTGTTGGCATCTCAAAACCGGCTATCATTCGAAGTGTGGTCGTCTTACCACAACCGGACGGCCCTAAAAAGGTTACAAACTCCCCACGCTGTACCTCCAGATTAAAGTCATCCACAGCCGTAAAGTTATCATCAAAATTTTTTGTGATATGCTTTAACTCAATAATGTTTTCCAATTATTTATACACTCTCCTTTTCAAGTTATTTGTAATTTTTATCATTAGACAAAAATCAACTAATTCTAACATATCCGGGAGAAAATTAATATATATTTCGTGTTATTTTTCTTAGGTTTTGTGTAAATTTTACATCTGAAATTTCATCGTCTGAGAACTGACGCATACAACCTGACCAGATCTGTCTTATCGCCGAATTGAAGATGAACCGAACCGTAATCCGTCCCCTGAAGCCGAACATTTTTATTCACTGCCAGATTACTCAGATGCACGCTGGAATTCAGCCGCCCGTACCAGCCATCCGGAGTCTGCGTAAGCCCTGTGACCGGAAGCTCAGCCAGCAATTTTTCTAATAATGTGTCCTTCCCTGACGGCTGCTCGGAAAAGTCTGTATCTGATATCTTTTTCATTTCTGCCGGATGTGTCTTCTTCTGCATCACACTCTCTGCTGTCTGCAAAGAAAGATCTGCTTCGACGCTCACTGTCTCATCAATATTCAGATCATTATAAAACGTATGAATCCGGTCAACTGCTTCTATATTGTCCGTATGAAAGATCAGATAACTCTGACCGGTATTAGAATCAACAAGAAAAGTGATCCTCCAGGACTCACTTTCCCCGTTACTTTGAAATGTTGTTATAGAATCATCCTGTCCGGTGATTGTCAGTTCACCGGAAGTTAAGCCAAAATATTCAGCCGTATTTAACAGGAGATTTTTTATTGCTGTCGGCGCCAGATGAGAATGAGACACCTGATACACACCCCATGCACTCACATCCGCATCGATCTGCCTCTGTGCATCTGCCTCCTGCACTTCGGCAAATACTTCTTCTATGTCCATTTTCTCATTTATAAAAAATTGCAATGCTGCTGCGATCCAGACAAGCAGCACCATGTAAATCTTCGCCGATCTTTTCATATGCACATCCACCACCCTTTTTCTATATTCTGGACAATATCATATATTTTTATGCTCAGCGAAATATTTTTACCTTACAGGTCATTCTTTTCTTATAAAAGAAAATGCTGTCAGACATATAAATGCCTGACAGCTCATCGACTACAAAAATCTCCAGCTCTCTATTTTATCTTCATCTTCTTTGTAATTCCCTTTTTTAACAGGAACTTCTTATATGCCGTCTTCTTTCCTTTTGGAACCTTGATCGTAGCCTTTGCCTGAATCTTTGTAAATGCCTTCGATCCTACTGAAGATGCTTTTAACTTTGTTGACTTGATCGTAACGGTCTTCAGGCTCTTACAGCCGGAAAATGCATAACTGCCAATCTTTGTTACGTTTGCGCCGATCGTAACCTTTTTTAACTTCGTTCTATTTACACAGGCACGGGATGCGATCGCTGTTACCTGATAGATCTTCTTGCCAAGCTTTACGGTCTTAGGAATCGAAAGTGTCGTAACTGAATTCGTGGTTACTCCACCAAAGGCAACCGTCTTTGAAGAAGTGATCTTATAGATCATCTTATTTTTGATCACGACATCACCTTTCCGATATCCTGTCTTTACTGTATTATCAAATGATAAAGTATTATCCTTCTTGAAAGTTTTCACGCGCTTGGACTTTGTCTGTACCTTGGATAACTGGTATGGATTGATCTCTACAAATACAGGAGAACCATTATTTGTGACATACCATACAACCATACCGGATTTTGTAACGACCGGTTCACACATGGCAAGTGCCAATGGTGAAGAATAAATATCCGATGTTTTATTCCCGCTTTCATCCAAAAGAACCATTTTTGTTATATAGGTATTCTTTGTTGTATTTTTCTCCTCCCATAATAACAGGAACTGTGACCCACTGATCTTCACAAGCTTCGGATTCATCACTGTGACCTTATCTTTTGCCTTATAGTCCGTAATCCATGTAGCACCCTCCTGAAGACCTGTCTTTGAACCGGCGTTGATATAAATATTTCTTACAGATGTCTTTGTGCTCTTGATACCGGTTCCGGTCAGGATGTAATTATTATCTCCAAGCTGTAGATCATTTAATGTGTAACCGGTATAGTTATATCCTGACTCTCCCGGAATTGAAATAACTGTACCATACATCGATGGATCGCCTACTTTCTTGTTTACTTTGGTCGCTGTAAGGGCGATTCCTCTGGGGTATGCATCTCCGAGATCCGCTCGGTAGATATATGTTCCATCTGTTGCGATCTGCTGTGCAAAGGAATGGCTGACATAACCTTCTGACAGATTCATTACACCATAATACGAATCTACCAGCTTCATGCTGTTCTCATTTACTACAAAGGTGCAGTTTGCCTGATGATGATATCCGTCGTCACTGGCAAACATCGTATGACAGGTATGTATATATAATTTACCAGCCGTCTCCGTCATCGAAAGTCCGCCTGCATTAAACGGAGTATAGGTATTGGCTCCCTTAATCTTACAATTACCCAGCCTTTTCCAGTTCTTATCATATTTAACGACACGGATTACTTCCTTCTTCTTGCTCTCTTTTGGATTTGACTGGCCAAATACAAGATAGTTGTATTTCTCACCGCTATAATATCCACCAAATAGCGGGAGTTCGCATTTAATCTTTTTCCGGCTCTTTAACCGATAAGAAGAATCATAAACCTCGCGAACTACCGAACCTCTGATATACTCTACACGCTCAAAGGTTCCATCGGATCTTGCATTCAGATAAGCGGTCTGTACATTTCCATATGTATATCCACTGTTTGTACTCAGATGCATGGTTGCTGATGCTGTACCGACTGCTCCTGTAGATTTATATGTATTACTGCTCTTTGACAATGTGGAATTTGTTACCTTGATCGTGATCTTCTTTTTCACATTGATCGGGGATGCGGTAATCGTGATCGTTGCTGTTCCTTTTTTCCATGCATTCAGATTTCCGTTTTTATCTACACTTACGATCTTTGGATCTGAACTTTTATAAGTATAGTCCAGAGCAAAGCCACCATTTGTACTGCAAGCTGCTGTTCCTGATGCTCCGACCTTCATGCTGGCAGGTGCATTAATATTAAATGTCGTCGGATATGTCCAGTCAAAGGTCTCAAGATAATAATTATTGTCTTTTTTCTCTATTACCACACAGGAAGATTTATCCATAAAAAATGTGTAGACCGGATATTTTGTCTGTACACGTATCTTCTCTTTGTTCTTTGCTATATCATACTCTGTTAACACTTTTTCATCTGTCTTTACGATCAGAGAAGTTGCTGTGCTGCCTAATGCGCATCTTGGTCCGATGCTTGTAAGGTCAATATCTCCATCGCCGTAATATGAATCAGCTGTGTAAAACGCCATCTTCAATGCTTTTTTATTTGCAATGTTGATCGGTGATACGGATACACTGCTGTCAATCAGGTTAATACTTGTAGAGCTCTCAGTTACATCATTTATATCATACTGATTCGAATCTATCAGTACACAGATGTTCCCATTAAATGTAGACAGAGATACCAGATACCTGTCATTTAACATCCGGATCGGAGCCTTATGTTCAAACCATCCATTCTGGTAGAGATACATCATATTCTCTCCCTTGATCGTGATAGAATTATCACTGTTTACCTTGCCAGCCTTCAGACTTGCCATGCTGTGATCATATCCCCAATATCTCCAGTTCTCTGATCCTCGGTAATAAAAATTACCATTCGTTTTATCAAAGCCTGCAAATTCATATATATCACTTCCACATTTGGTCGTACTCAATAATTTTCCTTCAGGACTGAACAGATACAGTTTACCTTCATTGGTCGCAATATAGTATCTTCCATATGAATCGACTCCAAAGGTAGATATCAGATTTACCCAGTTCGCATCAATATCCAATGTTTCAAATGCCTGCTTATTTACCGCTCCTGTTTTAAAATTATAATTTGTGATCTCTAAATCACATGTATAATCATAAGAGCCGGATTTTTCGTTCTTCGTATATGATATATCCGATTTAGCAAAATATATTGCATTATCATCCATATAGGATTCTTCAACTCCACGCTCGCTGGTATACACTGTTGTGTATGTCCCATTCGCTATATCATAAAATACAATCTCATATGTCCTGTAATTTGCATATACCTCATCGCCTACCGTATGGACAAAATAGATTCCATTCTTCTCCGGCGAATACACCATATCATTATAGGATGTTGTCTCTCCTATCTTATCTGTATCCAGCTTTCTCGCATTTGACACAGATAATTCAGCCGATTCTTCTGTCTGTTGCCCCGTTCGCACAGCAGGCTGTGATGCCTTCGCTGTATTATTATCCGCTTGTGCCTGAACCCCGGTCGGAATTCCAATCAGACTAAGACAGACTGCAATTCCGGCAAAAACTGCTGTCAGTTTATTCCATTTTTTCATAATCATTCGCTCCCTTTCATTTTTTATAATTTATTCTCCGTTACACAGATTAATTTTTCTACAAATACCATATATATTTTATCACGGCATCTGCGCTCTGCACAATCACAAATAATAAATACAGCAAAGTTTTAATTGTCTTTTCTGTACATATAATAGCAAAAAACAGGCAGTCATCAGCTTGACAACCACCTGCTCTTATTTCCTAACCTGATCAATATCTCTCAGGAAGGACATACTTCTCCTGATAGTCTATCATCTCTTTATAGATTCTCTCACAGTTATTATGATCTCTGTAATAGAAGAAGTCATCGGCACGTTTTACATACTCCGGCTTCATCTTGCAGTCGTTCTGCATATACTCGATCAATGTATGGATCAGCTCATCGTTATCATGGCAGATCTCACCGAATGCCATCGTATCATAATGGAATGTTCCTTCCTCATAATGTTGTGGAATATCTTTATGATGCAGATATACCAACGGCTTTCTCATATAAGCAAAATCGAACTGGATTCCTGAGAAGTCCGTTACCATCAGACTGGACTCACAGAACATATCCTCATAACTCATATCACCAACTGCCGGAACGATATCTACGAAATCATTCTTATCAAAATCCTCCACCTGAGAACTTACGATCGGATGTAATACATATTTGATCCGGTATCCGTATTTCTCTGCAGCATCGATCAGACGCTTATCATTAATAAGTGCATTAAATACCTTGAAATATTCGGACTCCTTAAACAACGGATTATAATCACGCTGTTCGCTCTCACTGGTACGAACCGGCATAGCAGCCTGCATTCTCCATGTCGGACTTATCATGATCTGCTTCTTCGCGCGATCCTTCAGTCCATCATAACGCGGCACACCGGTAAGCTTCAAGGCATCATAGCCAACGTAATCATATACCGGTCTTGACAGGTTATCGATCTCATACTTCGATGCACAGAAATACAATCTGGTATTATCTCGAAGTCTGTTCTGTGCGATCGCTATCTTCTGAACTGACATGCCATGCTGAACGCAACAGACATGGAAATGCGTCAGATCTCTGATATAGGATGAATTTGTAAGTGTATATCCGTTAAATGCGTATACTGTTGAATTCGATATAACCATCATATCCGCATACAGGAATATAAGTCTGTGCTTCAAGGAGTCACGAACCAACGGCTTGTAGCCCTCTTTCTTCAAGCGCTTATAATCTGTACTCTTCTTATCGACCAGATAATAATGCTTGATCTTCTTATTCTGCGCACTTGCATATTTGTACAGATACTCGGAAGAATCTCCGCCCTTATAGATCTTATCAATATACATCCAGATCGGCTTTCCGGTCATAAATGGTCTGCAGATAAAATACAGGACTCTAAGTAATGCATATTTTCTGGTGTAGTTATTCTTCATCAGCATGTCTTTTAACAGCTTAAGTTCCTTGATAAACTTCTGACGCTTATTGACTTTACGGATGATGATACCCTTTCGTTCCGCTGTCATCATGTATTCTCTGTTATCACCAAATACCCAATGGCTGCTTCCAAAGGCATTGCAGACACGGCTGAAATGCGATGGAAACCGAATATTGATCGGCTCTAACTGACTTCCGATCGCAGCCTCACAGAATAACTCAGATTCAGACTTATCCTTAACCGGAATCGACAAATGGAATGAGTGTCTCTTACAGATTGCCGCACCAAATGCCTTTGTCAGGCCATATCTCTCATTATACTGGATCTTATATTTCTTATTGTCATACCGGAAATACACTTCATCCACCATTGAATAAAGGATCGGATGAACCGTACCGTCAATCTCCAGCTTACCATCTCTGTAATTTATAAATAATATATTTGTGGAAAGGCTCATCAGAGAGTTAAATAATGTATCTCCAATTCCGTAATAGATCTTTCCTGCGAGGAAGAAACGTTCAAACTTATAGTCTTTTCCGTTTCGAAGGATTCCATATACCCATTTCATCGTATCACCGGTGATACAATCTTTTACCTTATTCCGGTTCAACATGATATTTTCCTCGATCAGACGAAATGCCTGTCCGATCAATTCCAGATATTCTTCACCATGTCCCTCTTCGATCACATGTTTATTCTTATTATCCATGTTTCCATTAAATCTCGCCATAATGGAATACATGAAATTATACTGGATAAATACAGGAATACTTCCATATGTCTCTTTCATTTCCTGTAAAAACGGCATCCAGAAATCAGTAACTGATTCAAAATACCACTCTCTCATATACAGTCCGCGATAGAAAGTATTATCGTGTTCTTCATACTCATACGCTGTTAATGTCGCATATGGCAGAAAACATGTCTTCATCGTCTTCGCCATCAATCGAAGCATAAAATCCCGTTCTGCCTCCAGTCCAAGAGCCGGATCAACCGACTGCTTTTTGAATGCTTCTGCACGGATGATCACGCCACCAAATCCAAATGGAAAACAGTCATACTTACTTTTCAGATCAATAATGTAAAAGGATTTGATATCCTCTCCATCCGTAACCTTTTTATAATTACGAAACGCTCCAAATGTCTCATCATGAAACGCCTTTGTTATCATATATGTGTCCATGTCATAGCAGTGAACATTTCCTTTTACAAATACTTCTGCCAGATTCGACGAGATATCATCACCTGCATGTATGATCATAATATAATCACCGGAAGCCTTCTCTGCCATCTTCTGGTGTGCGTCCTGCTCGGATACATACGTTTCTTTATTTACTTTACTTGTAAATGCATGATTGCCGATTCTGGTAATAACATTTTCATACCATGAACGATCGTCCTGTACACGATCTGTATTTAAAATAACCTCCACCTCATAGGAAGCTGTTACCGAGTCTTTTTTACCATTATTATATTTCTTATCAACATGCTTTCCTGCGACTGTAACCTGATTGTCATGCTCCAGACTATAGGATGCCATTTTCTCAAGTGCTTCCACTGTTGTCTGATTTAATTTCTTATCATCCGACAAATAGCAAATAATCGATAATTTCATTTTCATTTCTCCTGCACTTTTCTATTACTTCATACGCATTTAGACTTATGTCAACTTACAAATAGACATACAGTAATATTGTACATAAATTTTACATATAACGCAAGTGCAAGATATTGGCTGTATTCAGCGTTTTAATCTTATATTCATTATTCTCTTGATTTCATTTATGATCTGTGCTATAAAGTAAACAGTGTTTACCATTTGAACAAAAAGGAGTGAGAACAATCCGAGAAAGTACAAAAGCAACAAGAGAAGCCATCCTTACAAGTGCCAGAGAAATCTTTTTGGAATATGGTTATCAGGATGCTTCAATGCGAAAAATTGCAGCACGGGCAGGTATAACCCCGGGAGCGATCTATAAGCACTTCTCCGGTAAGGAGGATATGTTTGAAGAGATTTTTGCTGAAAGTGGCAATAAACTTATGCAGCTCACAGAATCCATGTTAAATATAGATTTTTCTGCCATGTCTGATGACCAGCTGATTCAGATCTTATATTCACGAATATCGGTCCGCACCTTCGAACTGTTAGAAGGTGACATGCAGTTATTTCATATGCTGCTGAAAAATGATTCAGGTACATATCTGAACCGTTTTCGTAAAATCTATATCGACCGCTGTGTCCCATTCAGCCTGCAGTATTATTCAGAATTATACAGACGCGGGCTGGCATCAAATATGTTATCGGAGAAAACGATATACATGCTCTCATCTTCCGAATTCTCTATGGTCTGCGATTTAATCGCAGATGATGACTGTAAGAACGGAATCACATCTGAGAGCAAACAGGCATTTTTAGAGGCAATGAATATTCTGCTTCACGGACTGGAAGCGGAACTTGGAATAAGAAAACAGGAGGACCCAGAACATGGAAAAAATTAAGATTGAAAAAGGAACCGTACAGGAAACACTGTTGATTCCTCTGTATGGAAGAAAATATGCTATGGATCTCTATCCGGATCTCTTCATGGATCATGACTGCCAGGCGCTTCTCGATAGAATTGATTTTACAGTTCCGGACAATATGAAAGGTATGCTGGGAAATATCGGCTGCATTATGGGTGCGACCAGACAATATGATATGGCAAGCGCCTGTCGTGCTTATCTGAAAGCACACCCAAATGCCTGTGTTGTAAACCTCGGCTGTGGCCTTGACACCACATTCCACCAGGTCGATAACGGAAAGGCCAAAGGCTACAATCTGGATTTTCCGGATACCATTGCGATCCGGAACGAGCTGCTCGGCAACCATGAACGGGAGTTCAACATTGCCTGTGATCTGAACGATATATCCTGGTTCGATCAGATCGATTTCCACCCTGAAGATGGCATCGTATTCTTTGCATCCGGCGTATTCTACTACTTTAAAAAGACCGATGTGGAAAAGCTGTTTACCGCCATGGCAGAACATTTCACCGGTGGAAAACTGGTCTTTGATGCAACGAAGAAAAAAGGACTGAAAAGTATGCTGAAGACCTGGTTAAAGGGCTTTGAAATGAAAGATATCAATGTGTATTTCAGCGTAGACGATGTACATACTTTAAAGGAATGGAGCGGTCATATCTCATCTGCAGTGAGCAACCCATATCTGACAGGTTACCGTCCGCTGGACAAGCGCTATGGTTTTATTACAAATATAGTTTTCCGTTATCTGGATCGATCAAAAATGTGCCAGATCATCGAATTGGAATTTGATTAATATGGAGGCAGCTTAAAATGGAATATGGATTTACGCAGAAATTATTTGGACATTTCTATCACAGCTCCTGTATGAAACAGGCAGCAAAACAAAAACTGGATATTAATAAAAAAGCGATCAAGCAGGAATATGTATCTATTATGAAAAATGCAAAGGGCATCGGCAAATCCAGACTCATGAGTTCCTATTGCATGGGGGCATATTTTATCGCCTTAAACCGTAAGACATCCCTGTCACCGGAAGCCTGCTATGAACTGTACAAGGATGGCTTATCTTCCAATCGGCTGTTCCATATGGTTCTTGGAAACGTTGACAGCTATCTCGATAAAAAGAAGCTGCCAGACAGACTGAAATGGTCAGCAGATTCTCATTTACGCCGATATGAAAATGACTGGGTCGTTGATATCATTGAGGGAACTCCACAGGATGATTTTGAACTTGGTTATGATTATCATACCTGCGGCATCTGTAATCTGTGCCGGGATGAAGGCTGTTTTGAACTGGCTAAATTTCTCTGCCGCATGGACTATGTTCTCGCGGATATGATGCAAATGAAGCTCACCCGGACGAAGACGATCGCCGAGGGCGCAGATCTCTGCGATTTCAGATACAGTAGAAAATAAATCGAAAAACGATATGTACAAATTAGCATAATCTGTCAAAAAATACAGTCGGTCATCCGTGCAAAAAGGATGCAGAATTGATTCATTTCTTATGCTTTTTTGAGTGCCTTTCTATGCAGTGCAGTTATAGACTTAACAGCAGTTACAAAGGAGGACACATTATGTTACATATATTCGGAAGTACGGTAAAGAAAAGAACTGTCATATCACTTGCCGTCCTTTACATAGTATTATTAATGATTGTAATCATCGCAGGAAAGATTAAGAAAATGAAATTGTCTTCAGAAAATATATCTGCTCCCACTACCGGCAGCGATGAAGTCACCGAACTGTCAGCACAGGCAGTACAAACTTCAACCCGGAGATCAGATAATAATTCAGAATCATCCGATCTTGATACTCAGGCAGTTCTTCAAACACTTGCTTCTGCTACAGAGGCGGAAAATAATGGGCTCTTAACTCTGGTCAATATGTCTCACACATTACCATCTGACTGGAGCGTAGATCTGGTACAGCTCCGAAATGGTCAATCCATTGACCGCCGTGCATATGATAGCTTACAGGCTATGATGGATGATGCCAGAGCCGAAGGTCTTGATCCACTTATCTGTTCGTCTTACCGGACACAGGAAAAGCAGGAACAGCTCTACACGAATAAATACAATTCTTATATCGAACAGGGCTATAGCAGTGATGATGCAAAAGCCTATGCCGCTACCTGGGTCGCCTATCCCGGAACCAGCGAACACCAGCTCGGACTTACCGTTGATATCTGTTCTGTCAGCAACCAGAATCTGGATGATTCACAGGGAGACACCGCTACCCAGCAATGGCTCATGGCAAACTGCTACAAATATGGTTTCATTCTCCGCTATCCTTCTGATAAATCCGATATTACAGGAATCTCTTATGAGCCATGGCACTACCGCTATGTTGGTAAAAATGTGGCACAGGAAATCCACGATAAAGGAATTTGCCTGGAGGAATATCTGGAAATACAGCAATAAATATAAAAAACTGTTCCTTGGTTTTACATTTATATTAGAAAATCCAGATACGGCATTTCTGCCATATCTGGATTTTCTACTAAAATATACATGTTACCTGTTCTGCCTATGTCTTTATTCTATGATTGCCTTAATCTCAGCTTCACTCATTTCGGTTACATCCATGATCTGCTCTAAGGAATAGCCTTTCTTATGCATTTTCAGGATAATATCAGCTCTTTCTTCAGATTTTCCTTCTAATCTTCCTTCAGACCTTCCAATGGCCTTGCCTCGTGCCTCGCCTATTTTTTCGCCTTCTGCTCTGCCAGCAATCATTCCCGCGGCTTCGCCCTTTACATATCCCATTTCTTCTACGCCTTCACTCAGATTGCACATGATCTTCACCTCTTCCCTTATACTGTGTCTGTCTACCGGTATGTCATACTCCTGTTTTATAAGCTTCAATTTTTGTTCTGCCGTCATTGTCTGCAACGCTTCCAGATTGATGATCATTTTCGCCAGTCCATCCCGCATCCGTACATAGAAAATGATGTCAAAATACACCTTTCCCTCATCGATCTCGGAACTTTCTGTATTCAGCCCGACAATCCGTTCACCGGTTCCGGCATCTACCATTTCTTTGTTCGTTAGTCCGGGTTCTACCGGAACCTGACTGATATACGGTTCGCCCTCGATCAGCGAAGCAACCGTATCCGCATCCATACCTTTAAATTCATCTACTACCCGTATCATTATATGCGCCAATATGATCTTCTGTCCCAGCAGGCGCTTGGCACTGGCATCATACTGTGCTTTCTGATATGTCGCATCAGCGGAATATATTAATTCGTTATCCATGTCCCATCTCCTTTCCTGACAGAACAGAATAACATGCATATCTTAATATATTGCCGCCGTCTCTCCATGTTTGATTGTAACGGATATCCGAGGGGAAAACAAGTTTAACCATAAAAAATCCGGATACAACATCTCATATCATATAAAATATAACAAAACCCCTGCCTGCTATAGATTCATATATTTCTCATATCCATAACAGGCAAGGGGTTTATAAATTCAGTTCCTTATTATTTTATCTTCCATGTCTTTACATATCCGATGGATTTCTTTTTCAACTGTTTCTTTAAAGCAATCTTTGCTTTCTTTGTGCCTTTCACAGTAATGGTTGCTTTCTTATTAATGCCCTTGAATGCATTCTTACTGATGGTCTTCAGCTTTCCAGCCGTAACGGTGATCTTCTTCAGGTTCTTACAACCAGAGAATGCTTCTTTACCGATCTTCGTTACATTGCTTCCGATTGTAACTGTTGTCAGCTTCTTATTGCCCTTGAATGCTTTATCAGAAACCGCAGTTACTTTATAAGTAACGTCTTTCACTTTTACAGTTGCAGGAATGGTAAGTTTCTTGGCTTTCTTGTCGACAAAAAAGGCGCCGGAAATTAAGAGGAAACAAATTTGTGTACAATGAAAATAAAAACAATAATATCATGACCACATCAGAATGTAACAGACCAAAGTCTTCTATTACAAATATTAAACAGCTTTTCCCATCCCGAACCAACGATGAATATCTATTAGAATTAAAGAAGAATCCATCCATTTACCGGACATATCTGAACTGGCCTGACAAATGGAAATCGCGCTTTCTCGAATTCATGGAAGGGAAGAAAAGTCTGCCTTGAACCTATGATCCATTTTTTAAGAAACTATCAGAGTAAAAGGGGAAAAGGGAAGTACATTCACCTATCAGGATCTGAAAACCGTTTATACGATCGTAATGTTTGAAAACAGCCCGAAAGAATGTAAAACTGCCGACCTGGCTGACATTTATCTGCATCACGGAAAAGCAGCATTTGATACCGGGATCGACCTTCGTCTTCTACAGGAATACTATGTCGTTGCCCTTGACGTCTTCCGAAAAAGTAAGTATTCTAAAGATATCAACGAACTTAACGCATGGTTATCCCTGTTAACGGCAACTACCATGGATGACCTTGCAGCACTGATATCCGACTATCCATGGATGGAGACTATCTGCATGGATATGTCAGAATATCTGTATCACCCGGAGGAGGTTGTTACCATGTTTTCTGAAGCATTACGAAAATTGGATGAGAATACCGTCAACTACATGATCGATGAGCTGAAAAAAGAACGGGATGAAGCCATCGCTGAAAAAAATGCAGCAGTATCTAAAATGAATGCTACCTTATCTGAAAAAAATGATGAGATTGCAAGATTAAAGGCTCAACTTGCTGAACGAAACAAATAAAATCTTATTTATATATAATAACAAGCAGAAAACTCCTGATATTATACTTGTTATGTAGCAAACCTATCCGAGTGCCGGTTCTTAAGCAGCGTCCCTTGCTGCCTTACGTACCGTTGCACCGAGGATAGAGCGCAAGCGTTTTGCGTAATAACAATGTATAATATCAGGAGTTTTCGTCCGTCTGCATCACTCAAATTGATGCTCTTTATAGTGATGGGCTTCCTCCAGCATCATATCCTTGACCTTCATGAGTCGCACCTGCGTGCTTCGCTCATTCTCATCAAGCTTCATGCTGATATATCGGATGCCCTCCTTTGTCTCAGGAATGATAACATGCTCCAGCGCATTTACACGTCGTCTGGTCTTCTCGATCTCCGATGCCAGAAGCTGACAGGATTTCTCGATCTCCGCCAGTTTCAGCATATCCGGAAGGATGTCAGCAAGTGACTTTACTGCATCATCCAGATCACCGGAGGTAAATGCAAAACCGTAAGAATAGATATCATTCTCATCCGCACTTTTTGTTGTATATTCAAATACCGGAATATCTACACTCATAACATTTCGATCCTTGCAGGTAAGCTGGACTTCCTGTTTCGGTGCCATCAGTGCCGTATGAAGGATCTGTTCAGACATGCCGGCTTTTGCTATGACAAAATTCGTATTGGCGGCCTTGATACCGGCCTCAACCTTCTCACGAAGCGCCATATTCTCTCTTGCCATATCAAGGAACTGCCGCATCAGCTCATCTCGTTTATCTTTTAACAGCTTATGGCCTCTGGTTGCCGTAACAAGCTTCTTCTTTAAACGGGTCAGTTCCATTCTGGTAGGATTTACCTGTGTAGCTGCCATTTTTGCCTCCTTATAAAGTCAACTCGAAGCGCTCCACCTCGCCTAACGGCTCGTAGCGCTCTTCCGTTTATTAACTCAAAGCGCTCCACCTCGCCTAACGGCTCGTAGCGCTCTTCCGTTTATTAACTCGAAGCGCTCCACCTCGCCTGTCGGCTCTAGCGCTCTTCCGTTTATTAACTCGAAGCGCTCCACCTCGCCTGTCGGCTCGGTGGGTTCTGTCGAACCATGCTCGTATCCTTGCAAATCGTCTGCTATGAGCAAGCTCAAGCATCCCATTTGCAAGTCTACTCACGCGCTTCTCGTTACTTTCCATAATACATATCTAACCACTTATCATCGATACGTTTCAGTTCTGCACGAGGCAGGATCGATAACAGCTTCCAGCCGATGTTTAATGTCTCTTCGATACTTCTGTCTGTCTCATAACCCTGAGATACATATTCCTTTTCAAATGCTTCTGCAAACTTTGCATATAAAATATCGATATCCGACAATGCTGATTCACCAAGGATCGTCATAAGCTCCTTCGCATCCTTACCACGGGAATATGCCGCAAATAACTGGTTCATGGTGCTGGAATGATCTCCTCTTGTCTTTCCCTCACCGGTACCCTTATCCTTCAGACGTGACAGGGATGGAAGTACATCGATCGGTGGTGTTATGCCCTTTCTGTAAAGCTCACGGCTTAAAATGATCTGTCCCTCTGTGATATATCCTGTTAAGTCAGGAATTGGATGTGTCTTATCATCCTCAGGCATGGTAAGGATCGGGATCATTGTGATACTACCGTTCTTGCCACGCTGTCTTCCTGCTCTTTCATATAAGGTTGCAAGGTCTGTATACATGTATCCGGGATATCCACGACGACCCGGAACCTCTTTTCGGGCTGCAGATACTTCTCGTAACGCATCTGCATAGTTTGTGATATCCGTCAGGATAACCAGTACATGCATGTTCTTTTCAAATGCAAGATATTCCGCAGCGGTCAGTGCCATACGAGGGGTAGCGATACGCTCAACCGCAGGGTCATTTGCAAGGTTGATGAACAGTACAGTTCTGTCGATCGCGCCTGTCTCCTTGAAGCTCTCCGTGAAGAAGTTCGCTTCTTCGAAGGTGATACCCATAGCTGCAAATACTACGGCGAATGGTTCATCTGTTCCACGTACCTTAGCCTGTCTTGCGATCTGGGCTGCTAGCTTCGAATGTGGAAGTCCTGATGCTGAGAAGATCGGCAGCTTCTGTCCTCTTACCAGTGTATTTAATCCATCAATAGCAGAGATACCTGTCTGGATAAATTCCGATGGGTAATTTCTGGCTGCCGGATTCATTGGCAGACCATTGATATCTCTTCTCTCCTCTGGAAGGATATCCGGTCCTTTATCGATTGGTCTTCCCAGTCCGTCAAATACACGGCCAAGCATATCTTCTGATACGCCAAGCTCCATGCTTCGTCCAAGGAATCTTACTTTACTGTTTGAAAGGTTAATACCTGTTGAATTCTCAAATAACTGTACCAGTGCATCTTCACCATTGATCTCAAGAACCTTGCATCGTCTGACTTCGCCGCTTGCAAGCTCGATCTCACCAAGTTCATCATAGGTGACATTTTCTACACCATGTACCAGCATCAGAGGTCCTGCAACTTCCTGTATGGTTCTATATTCTTTTGGCATGTGCTTAGTCCTCCTTTGCTATGGCTGCTTCCAGTTCCTGATGAAGTGCCTTTATGATCTTGTCATATTCTGCTTCCACATCTTCCGGATGTGTATATTTGAAACGTCCGATCTTCTCACGAACCTCCATGTTCAGAATATTCTTTATAGTTGCACCACTCTTCAAGGCCTCTGATGATTCCTCATAGAATGCCAGCACAAGTTCCATCATGCGGAACTGCTTATCCAGTGGTGTGTAGGTGTCGATCTCATGGAATGAGTTCTGATGCAGGAAGTCCTCACGGATAGATCTGGCTGCTTCCATCTTCAGACGGTCGCCTGCAGATAAGGCATCCATACCAACCATCTTAACGATCTCATCCAGCTCTGCTTCTTCCTGTAATAATGTCATAAGCTTCTGACGATCTTCCATCCAGTGCTCATTGACATTTTCCTCAAACCATTTTCCCATGTTATCTACATACAACGAATAACTGGTCAGCCAGTTGATCGCCGGGAAATGTCTCTTGTAAGCCAGTGCGGAATCCAGTCCCCAGAATACCTTAACGATACGAAGGGTTGCCTGTGATACCGGCTCTGAAATATCACCACCGGGAGGTGATACGGCTCCGATTACGGATAAGGCTCCGGTTCTTCCTTCCGAACCAAGTGTCTTAACCATACCGGCACGCTCATAGAACTGTGCCAGACGGCTTCCTAGATATGCAGGATAACCTTCCTCACCGGGCATCTCCTGTAAACGTCCTGACATTTCTCGAAGTGCTTCTGCCCATCTGGAAGTAGAGTCAGCCATCAGCGCAACGGAATATCCCATATCACGGAAATATTCTGCGATCGTAATACCGGTGTAAATAGAAGCCTCTCTGGCTGCAACCGGCATATCCGATGTATTTGCGATCAGAACGGTTCTCTCCATCAGGGAGTATCCTGTCTTCGGATCCTTCAGTTCAGGGAACTCGTTTAATACATCTGTCATCTCGTTTCCACGTTCACCACATCCGATGTATACAACGATATCGGCTTCTGCCCATTTTGCAAGCTGATGCTGGATAACGGTCTTTCCACTACCGAATGGTCCGGGAACTGCTGCTACACCACCCTTTGCGATTGGGAAGAATGCATCGACAACTCGCTGTCCTGTGATAAGCGGCATAACCGGCGGAATCTTCTCTGCATAAGGACGACCCTTACGAACCGGCCATTTCTGCATCAGTGTCAGTTCCTTATCACCCTTTGCTGTCTCAATCACACATACAGTCTCTTCTACTGTGAAATCTCCGCTCTTGATCTCTTTTACAGTTCCTTCTATACCATATGGAACCATGATCTTCTGAGTTACGACAACTGTCTCCTGTACGGTTCCGATCACATCTCCGGCCTCTACCTTGTCCCCTGCCTTAACGCATGGAACAAATGGCCATTTGATATCTCTCTTTAATGATGGAACTTCAACGCCTCGCTGCAAATTATTTCCACAGATTTTCATGATATCATCCAGAGGTCTCTGGATACCGTCATAGATACTGCTGATCAGTCCCGGTCCAAGTTCTACGGACAGCGGCATTCCGGTTGACTCTACCGGTGCACCCGGTCCAAGTCCTGATGTCTCTTCGTAAACCTGAACAGATGCCTGATCTCCATGCATCTCTATGATCTCGCCGATCAGTCGGCTCTCACTTACTCTGACAACGTCATACATATTCGCGTCACGCATTCCCTCTGCGATAACAAGAGGTCCTGCAACTTTTTTTATCTTACCTGTTGCCACGTTTTCTGGTCACGCTCCTTCCTAGTTTCCACTGAACAGAATGTCCGAACCGACTGCCTGTTCTACGGATTTCTTTACTCCATTTATACCCGCGGATGTATTACCGGAAACTCCTGGGATCAGGATGATCGCCGGAAGCATCTGCGTCTTATATCTCTCTATCTCTTTCTTGATCTGCTCTGCCATGCTCTCTGTTACATAGATAACGGCATATCCACTTTCTGCCAGTCTTCTGAGCTGTGTACTGCCCTGTTCTGCATCGGATACCGGGAAGGTCTCAAGTCCCAGAGTCGCAAAGCCATAGATGCTGTCATATTCACCTAATACTGCAATTCTATACATACATTTCCCTTACCCTTTCCCTGATTGCATCATCCGGCAGATGATTTAACTTTCCGGTCAGGATGATCCTGACTGTCTTAATCTCATTCTGCCTTGCAAGTACATAAGCAACAAGTGGTCCAATCGTAAATGAATTATATTTCTGTGGCCGGATCGCCTCTATGATCCGGTTGTCGCACCAACGTTCAAATGCGGATGAACTGTCTGATAATGCCGCAGCTCCACCGGAATACGGTGTTTCTTCCAGATATTTGATCACATCCGGCATGCCGGAAAGTGCTGCCCGCATCAGCCGTTCCACATTGAGCGTCTGACATTCCTCCATCGCACGTCTCATAAAATCCAGTCCTTTTTCTGTCTTTACAGAACGGACTGCGATCTTGATATTTGCAACTGCCACAACTGTCTCTGCATATTCTTTTAATAATGCATCTCCATTCTTCTCCGCTGCCGCAAGCATTGCTCGCATGGCTGCCCGATCGATGATAACATCACACATCTGACCATCTCCGGTATGCACCAGACACTCATATGCCTCTAACGCGCATTCCCGCATAGATTCCGGTAATGACTGGAAATCTTTATTTTTAATGATCTCGACTAATGCTTCACCCGAAACAGATGCATTGTCATAAAATACATTTGCCTGAACTTCTCCGTCTACAACGGTTTTGATCGCTGCCTTCAGATTATGAAAACTATCCTGGATCAACAATACGTCAAATACTGTCTGATCGGATACCATCTCCTTGACCAGTGTCCATGTTTTTTCCAGTTCCCTGTTCAAAATGGTCTCTGCATCCTGCACTCCGGCTTCTGTATCACCCCAGCCTTTTTCACCTAAGAACTGAAGGCAGTCCGCATATGTTTTCTGGGCAATCAACTGCTCGATCACAGCCTGTGAAAACAGGGACATCTCAAGTGCCCGGATTCTGGCAACAGCATATATATATTTGTCTGCCATTTTTCTACCTCCCTTATGTGAATAACAGGGAATTTAATTTGTCTGCCATTTCTTCTTTCTGCGCATGGAACATGGCAGCTAATGAACAATTCTCCTCGATACCGCCATAGATCAGGATAAATCCTCCGTCTATATCACTGGCTTTATCTGCGAGCGTCAAATCTCCTCCATGTGCTTTTGCTATCTCTGATACCCGTTTTGCAAATCCTGCCGGAAGCCGCTCCATATCTTTGGCTGAGAAGCTGATCTGTCCACTCTTCGGCTGTACTGCATTTCCGATCATACGCTCCATCATATGGAAATATCTGTCAACTTCCATATCGATCATTCCGTTATAGGCTTTACCTATCACTTCATTGATGATCTCCTGCTTTGCCTTTAAGACTGTCTGGCGTTTCTTCAGGTCGGCAGAGGATTGTGCCCTTGCCATTCCGTCCGCTTTTACATGGCTGACCTTTTCAGCTGAACCCGCCTTGATCTTATCTGCTTCCACCTTTGCATCTTCTATAATCTGATCTGCCTTTTTCTGTGCATCTTCAAGGATCATATCGGATTGAGTGTTTGCTTCTTCCAGAATCTGTTCAACGATCTTCTCTAATCCTGTCATACAAATCCTCCTGTACTACTTGTTCAATCATGTTTCAAATCTGCGCCTGTTTTATACCGGTACACCATTAATTGCAAGAATTGATACGAGCAGAGCAAGGATCGCATATGTCTCTACCATTGCAGGGAAAAGCATTGCTTTACCGAACTGATCCGGCTTCTTTGCTACGATACCAACTGCTGATACAGCGGTTTTTCCCTGATGCATAGCGGATACAAGACCAACTAATGCGATTGGAAGACATGCTGCAAGGATCAGTAGTCCGGTCGCTGTTGAAAGCTCTGCAGGAGCACCATTTAAAATACCGATCTTTGATAAAGCGATGAATCCTACCAGCAGTCCATAGATACCCTGTGTACCGGGAAGAAGCTGGATGATAAGAACCTTTGCGAATTTGCTTGGATCTTCACTTACTACACCTGATGCAGCCTGACCTGCGATACCTACACCGTAAGCAGATCCCATACCTGCCAAAATAACTGCTAATGCAGCTCCTGTTAAAGCTAAAACTGTACCCATTGTCATATTGATTATTCCTCCTTAATTTCCGGTTTACAGGTTTTCATGCCTGCATTCCCTATATCTATATATTTTGTATTTTCTTTAAATGGATGGAACGCTTCGCCGCCACCCTCATAAAACTTACCAAAGAATTCTACATACTGAAGTCGGCATGTATGAACATAAGCACCTAACATATTGATCGCAAGGTTAAATGTATGTCCAATGATGAATACCAGAATGAATACGATCGCGCCCAATATTCCATCTCCTACCATACTTCCCATCTGGTTGATAACCTGTGCGATAACACCGGTCGCAAGTCCCAGTGCAAGCAGTCTGGAATAAGATAACAGATCAGACAGCCAGCCTGTGATATTGTAAATATCATACAAACCAAGTGCCAGTCGGAGCACCGGATTCTTATGACTTCTGCCGGACATCACAACGATGATCGCTGCACCTAAGATCGTAATGACATAGCTGAAGGTCTTAAGTCCATCTGAAAAATGGAAGCTTACCTGTGCGATCGATGCAAATAAACTGGTTGGCATCAGCATCAGTACCAGACCGATGATGAGCAGATACCAGGATATAACATCTGAGAAGAAGCCTACAAAATCTTTCTTCTTTAAACACATATAACCTTTTAACGCCAGACCGCCGAACAGATGGATCAATCCAAATAACAGGGAGAAGATCAGCATCTTCATCGGGTTGTCAAGCGGTGCAAACCATACCGGTGCGATCGTGATCTCATGATGGAAGAAGGTTCGTGATACAACTGCTACCACATCTCCAAAATATCCTCCAAACAAGATACCCCATATCAATGTCGATATACCGCAATATTCAAATAATGTCAGTGACTTCTTCATGCCATCTCCCATCTTCGGGAACTTCCGAAGCAGGATGAAACATGCAAGGAATATAATAAGTCCATATGCCGCATCCGATAACATCAATCCGAAGAAGAATACATAGAATAAACTCATCGGTGTCGTCGGATCCATCTCGCCTCTGGCAGGAAGTCCATAGGATTCCAGGATTCCTTCTGCCGATGCAAATGGCATCTTATTACTTAACTTTACCGGTGCCGGTTCATCCTCAGGTATCTCGCCGGTCTCGACCATCAACACGAAATTCTGATTCAGTTCTTCTTTTACCTTTTCCTCATCCCGTTCCAGCACATAACCGGTTATGATAAATGTGCTGTTCGACTGAAGCAGGGTTCCAAGCACCTGATATTTCTCAGCTCTGATCTTGTAATAATCGGATAAGGTCTTAAGTGCCTGCCTGTTTTCTGCAAATCCGGCAATCTGTTTTTTCAGATCCTCGATCTCATCCTCATACCCCTCTATCGTGAGTCGGTATTTCTTGATCTTATTCTCCGGTGTCCGTTTTGAAAAATACGACATCCGGGTAAATCCTTCTGCCCTTAAGGCTTCTTCCAGTCTTTCCGTCTCTGTTTTCAAACATACCACAAATATACATGTCTGATCTTTATCAGAAGATATCACCGTGATCTCATGAGCTGATAACTCCGGCTGCCTTTTTGCAACCAGTTCTTCTATCATATTCTCTGTAAGACCGGGTCCTAAGCTTCCCATGATCACATCTGTATGTTCGGTTCCGGTCGTATTGATCGGAACATCCATATTGATCCACGGTTTCAGTCCATCGATCGCAAGCTGACATTTGGCAATCTCTGCTTTGCAGTTTCCAATCTTCTTATCCTTTTCCCGGATCTTCTGCACGATCATATTATAATCATGCCGATTCTCAACAATATCTTTATATACAGAATCGTCTACATCAGCTTTGCCTGCAAGTGCCTGCAGCATCGATGTCTTTTCCGGTGCATATCTGCCAAGGATCTCTAAAGCTTCGTCGGTATTCTGGACTCGTTTTTCATATTTGGAACGCTGACTGGTTGTGTTGATCTTCTTAAATACATCCGTCTCATCCCCACCGGCCCGGATCTCCAAAGCTCCCATGGACTGGAGTTTCTCCAATATGGCTTTTCTGTCTTTCTTCATGGCGCATATGTCAATCTTTTTTATAGCCAATACCGCCATAATGATTACCTCCCTTCTGCATCCTGATATTCAAGCATTTACAATAGCTGCTTGATCACAAGCTCTACGGCTTCACCCTCTCGCTCGGATGCACGTTTTTTTAAGGAAGCAATCTCGTCGGATGCTTCTTTCAAAGCTTTTTCTGCAAGATCAGTTTCCAGTTTCTTCTGGTCGACCGCGATAGCCGCCAGATCTGTTTTAGAACCTGCATTTGCATCTACGATCATCGCATTTGCCTTTTCCTTTGCTTCCGCCTGAATTGCTTCTGCTTTTTTACCGGCTTCTTTTACGATCTCGGCTGCCTTTGCTTCTGCATCTTCTAATGTCTTCATGGCTTCCTGTAGCATAATTTCTCCCTCCGTAATTATTAATCTCGGCATGAAATGCCGCTCTGCTAATATTTTATTATGTTAGTGTGCTCTTTTCAAGCAATATTTATCTTCTTTTATAGATTTTTCATCAAAAGGTCATGAAATTTTACCGGTTTTTAAGGCATTTTTGACAAACAATACAAACTGTCAAATTTAGTTTAACCATTTTTCACGTCATTTTGCACAATTTTAAGGTAAAAATACAAAGACCGGATGAGGGCATCTATATCTTTATTTCGCAGAACACTCTCGCTCTGTTTTACACGTAGCGGTTCTAAGCTCACTGCTTACGCAGTTCACTAAGTACCGACGTGTAAAAATGTCTGCTACATAAAATATAGATGCCCTCATCCGGTCTTTTGTATTTTTATTCTACCACATTACCAGTATCAACTCGCCTGTCGGCTCAAACAAGCACTCACATTTGCTGGTATATGCAGTTCATATCGAAATCCTCGATAATGTCTTCTGACTGCGGTCTTATTATATGGTTGTTGTTATTTTACATACATTAAATCCCAATGCAAAAAACATCATCTATCAGGGCAGGATATATATACCTTTATTTCGCAGAACACTTTCGTTCTGTTTCACACGTAACGGTTCTAAGCTCACTGCTTACACAGTTCACTAAGTACCGACGTGTGAAAAGGTCTGCTACATAAAGTATATACATCCCACCCTGATAGATGATGTTTTTCTTACTACTTATAATCTTCTATAAATTACATATCCCTTATCCGCAAATGTTCCAGTGCTAACTCGCCTGTCGGCTCAGACCGGCACTCACATTTGCTGACATATGCAGTTTATAGTGTTTTTCCTTACTCTTCAATCATCTTGATTCTTCTGATATGACGTTCGTCATTTGAGAATGGTGTGTCAAGGAAAGTGTCAACAATCTTGAGTGCCAGTCCCGGTCCGGTTACACGGGCACCCATTGCAAGGATATTGGCATCGTTATGCTCTCTTGTCGCCTGTGCACTGAAGCAATCGCCACAAAGTGCCGCACGGATTCCCGGTACTTTATTTGCTGTAATAGAGATTCCGATTCCTGTTCCGCAGATCAGGATTCCTCGCTCGCATTCTCCGTCTGCTACTGCATGTGCAACTTTCTTTGCATATACCGGATAATCAACGGATTCCTCGCTGTAGCATCCGTAATTCTTGTATTCCAGTCCTCTTTCTTCCAGATGCTTGATCACATCCTGCATTAATCCGTATCCACCATGGTCACATCCAAGTGCTATCATATTCTTTGTCCTGCCTTTCTTGTTTTCAAAATCTTTTCGGGTGGTTGTCACCCAACCCGTTTTTTCTATGTTAACTTTTTTCATTATATCATGATTCGCACCTTTGGTGCTTACCGTTGCTTCGCAACTATCATGATCCAATTCGTCGTTCACCAATCATGCAAGCATGTTGGTTCTCTTGCACTCATTATATCGTGAGCATAGCTCACTCAATGCATTCCGCAAAATCAGCATCCTTGCGAGCAAATAATTTTGCGTTCATTATATCACACCGATATAATTCTATGTCCTGCTGCTTTGATCAGTCGGTTCATGATCGCGTATCCCATATCACCTTCCCGGAAGGATTCACTGTAAATATAGTCTGCGCCGATATCATCACACAAACGAAGCAGCCGGTACAGGGATGAAGATACCGTAATTTCATTCTTTTTGCTTCCCGCATCAAGGACATTTTCACAGGAATATAAATCCGTATTTTCTGTATCACACAGAACTGCCGTCTTATATCCTTCTGCCTGCTTACAAGCAACCAGCTCTGCAATCTTTGCGGCAACCTTTTCCCGCTCACCCTCTACGATCGTGAGTTTTCCCTTCGGTGCATAATGTGTGTATTTCATACCCGGAGCTTTTGGTCTGACCTTCATATCCACGCTTTCCAGTGCCGGATCGATCATGACATCTCCTAAGATATTCTTGATCATATCCGCTGAGATATAACCCGGACGTAAAATTGTCGGACGATCGCCTGTCACATCTACGATCGTGGACTCAATTCCGATTCCAACCGGTCCGCCATCTAAGATCATATCGATCCTGCCGGACAGATCTTCCTCTACATGTGCTGCTGTTGTCGGTGATGGTCTTCCGGACAGATTTGCACTCGGTGCTGCAATATACACGCCTGAATCTTTGATCAGCTTCATAGCTGCCGGATGTGATGGCATACGGATCGCTACCGTTTCCAAACCGCCGGTTGTCTCATGCGGTACAATGTCTTTCTTTTTGAAAATGATCGTCAGTGGCCCCGGCCAGAACGCTTCCATCAGCATCTGTGCCTGTGTGGATACCTCTGCCGCCAACTCCCATACACTTGCCGTATCAGCAATATGTACGATCAACGGATTATCCGATGGTCTTCCCTTGGCACTGTAAATTTTTTCGGATGCCTTTGGATTTAACGCATCTCCACCTAGTCCATATACGGTTTCTGTTGGAAATGCAACCAGTCCACCACTTTTTAATATATCCGAAGCTTTCCGGAATAATTCTTCGTTTTCCAGATCAGCTTTCGCTACTATGGTTTTCATTTTAATTACCAGCCTTACCTGTATAGTCAGGCACATCGCCTGCCAGTCTCATTTTAGCCTTATCCCCTCACAGTGTCAACCTGTGAAAAAGAGCTTCCCGAATCATGGGTATAATCTCTATATTCTCACACTTATACCCTCTATTATATGCTACCATTGGGTATCGCACCTGTTTTTTCGTCTTCATACCAAATTTATTTAGCTTCGTCGGGTATTTTCCCCCAACATTCTTCCTAATACCCGCATCAGACTTGTCCTTGTGGGTATCGTGCGCTTATTTTCCATTCCATACCCATATCTAGCCTGCCTTGTGGGTATCGTGCGCTTATTTTCCATTCCATACCCTCATCTAGCCTGCCTTGTGGGTATCGTGCGCTCATTTTCCATTCCATACCCATATCTAGCCTGCCTTGTGGGTATCGTGCGCTTATTTTCCATTCCATACCCTCATCTAACCAGACACCTCGGGTATCATACTTACCCATCCATTGCCATACCCAGAAATCAAGCATCATCAAGCAATAACTCACATATACAAACACAAATATAGCCTGTCTGGCTGTTGACTAGATCGCTGCACTATGACATTCACGAGGATTTCGTTATGAAATGCATATGCCGGCAAATGTGAGTGCTTGTCTTAGCCCATCAGGGCGAGTTAGCACAGGAACATTTACGAATCAGGTATATGCAGCTCATCGAAACCACAGTGAGTCATAGTGCAGTGGTCTAGTCTACAGCCAGACAGGCTATATGTATCTTAACTTTATTCAGCAATTGATGCTTCCGTCGGATACTCCTTGCCGAACCATGTGGCGATCACGCGGTATGGGCACTTCGGTGTTGCAAGGCTGGCAACCACCATGATGATCGTGGAGATCAGACAGGCAACGATACAGGAATTGAAACCAAGTGAGATTGGCAGAACGCCCATATCGATCAGGAGATATAAGCCAATACCACTGATGATACCTGCGATCGCGCCATACTCATTTGCCCGCTTCCAGAACAGTCCGAGAAGCAAAGTATGAAGAAATGCTACTGTCATACCACCGGTAGCATAAGTGATCAATGAAGCCAGAAGTTCCGGTGGATCACATGCAAATAAGAAAACAACTAGTGCAACAACGATAACACTGATAACATTTAACTTCTTTAATGTCTCCTGCTTTGCATCTTTATTGAACAGGTTCTTGTACAGATCACTGACGATCGTTCCTGCAAGAGATACGATCATTCCACCAACAGATGACTGAACCGCACCACATACACCGGCGAGAACCAGACCTGCTGCCCATGCAGGCATTACACTTACTGCAAGTGTCGGAATACCAAGGTCAGGAGTTGCAAGGCTTCCTTCCGGAAACATATATTTGATCGTGAAGCACAGACCATTCAAGCCAATGAGCCAGATTGCAACTACAACCGCACCAACCTTGATCGCACGATGCAGAGTCTGTGTATCCTTATAAGTAAGCGTTGTCATTGTTACATGAGGCATTGTACAGGTTGTGATACCCCATAAGAATGCAAATGAAAGAACCGTCTTTACACTTGCAGGTACGAACCAGTCCGGATTACTCTTAACTAATGACTGGATTGTCTCTGTATAGCTGAGATCTGTTCCGTTGATGCCCATGATAAATAAGATAATAACGGAAACTGTCATGATAATTCCCTGAAAAACGATCGCAGATGCAATGCCTTTAATACCACCCGTGATGGCTGCGATGATAACCAGTACAGTGAAAATAGCAAGTCCGATACGATAATCCTGACCGGTTAAGATCTGGAAGATTCTTCCGCCGCCGGTAATTGTAGATACAGCAAATGCGCCAAGGAAGAACAGAATAACCAGTCCGCAGAGCGCACCAACGATCTTACTGTTGTTATATCTGTGCATCAGAAGTTCAACAAATGTCTTGGAATCCGTTCTTCTGGCTACGATACCGACACGCTTACCGATCAGTCCAAGTACCATGAAGTTCGTGCACATGGACCAGAAACAGCAGACCATCCAGGTCGCACCAAATGTATATGTATAACCCGGTACACCCATAAATACTCCGGCACCGGCAACACCGGCTGATACCATCATGGCAGTTACAAGCACACCACCGCTTCTACCGCCGGTATAGAATTTGCTCAGGTAATCACCTTTTCCATTTGCCATTGCTTTTCTGGTAACAAGACTGTATACCAACTGGAAAATCGTATATGCGGCAAATACAGTAATGATTATAATTCTCTGATTTGTAGATAAGTTCATCTCTATTTGCCCTCCTTATGTTTTCTTTCTTTTAATTTTCCGTTTGGAGTAACATCCATGTCACGATATACAAATGTTACAACCAGAATAACCGCTACTACCATTGCGATCAAAATAATGATCTCATTAAAAATCCACTGTGGAAATCCAAGAATGTATTTGTACTTTGATACATCCTTACCGCCCACCAGATACAGGTTGGCGATCATCAGCACCATAAATACCAGATAGGTTCCAAGCGTGATCCAGAATTCCTTTGTTGTCTGGGTGAAACGCTCATCCGGCTCTATTGATTTCAAATCATAATTCCTGCTGTCAGGATCAATGTTGTTATTTATCTGACTCATCTTATGTGTCTCCTCTCAACGTAAGTTTTTGAATAATTATGAAACGAAAAAATCATTCACCGAGTAAAATAATCACTGTTATTTACGCATATAAAATCTTCAATCGTTTTATCATAGTTTGTTCTTCTCCGGAAATGGATCGTCCAGCATTCTTGTCGCATGGAACTGACCCTTTTCTGCAGAAGCAAGCTGCAGCAATACAGCTCCGATACCTGCTGCACCATCGAATAAACCGATCGGTGTACTTAATACATCCGGTGCGACACGGTCAAGTGCAAATCTCCATGCGCACTCTCTTCCTTCCGTACCGTCTGTGATCGTTGCTCCGTCTGTGATGACCTTACCGCACCTCTTTGCCTGTTTCAGATAAGTCTCATCACCAAATGCAGCCCACAGACCCAGATACATATTTAACAGGCCCGCAGTTCCGCAGCAGATATTGTAAGTATTCCAGTAGCCTTCTGTCCGAACCTCAGGTGCGCCTGTATCAATTACACCCTGTGTCAGCATATCGATATACCGCTTATACCGGTCTTCTCCTGTCATCTCATATAATTTATAGAAGAAACGATTTGTTCCCGCCGGGCCATGACAATAGCCAAGATAGAACAGATCCTTACGATCCGGCAAACCATGTGGAATCAGGCTTCCTGCCTTCATCTTAACCGCCTGTGCGATCATGAAATCCGCGATTCCCTTTGTCGCATCCAAGAACTTCTGATCACCGGATGCTTCGTACAGATTCAGCAATACAAATCCTATTCCTCCGGTTCCCATCGGAAAGTTCGGATCGATATAATCTTCTTTTGCTCCGAAGTAGACAGGATCTACACCCGGATACCAACAGGTTCCGTTTCCTGCATCATGCCTCTGCTCGAGGAAATTCTCTCCTGCTTTTGCGGCAAATGCTGTCCAGTCCTCTCTGCCAAATGCTTTTGCTGCATATAAGAAGAACAGAACCGTTCCGGCATCTCCTACGATACCCGGAAATGAAGTCCAGCTATAACCTTTGCCGTTTTTTCCGGGCTTTGCATCTGCCTTTGCAGACTCAATAATATCTGCCACAAATGTTTTATATTTCTCATTTCCGGTTGCCTTATAGAGCTGTATCATGGCAAAGCCTGCTCCGCTCCATCCACTGGAAAATGCATATTTTGAAAAGTTTCTTTTCAGATCCCGGTCATGATCAAAACGATAACGAATATATGTGGCTGCTTCTTCTGCCTCCTGCAGATAGCTCACATCATTCGTTGTCTGATATAATCCCAGAAGAAATACGATGATTCCGGACGCCCCGGCATACATACAGATCTCATCATAATAGATGGATCTTCCTTCTGCCGCATCCTGCAAAGACCAGTAGATACCTTCCGGTCCCTGTTTCTTCCGGCTGTTTATAAAATTCATGGTTTCTTTCGCATATGTAAGATAGTCTGCCATGTTGTCTCCTTCCTGTTCTATGTTTTATATTACATATATATGTTCTTGACCTTACCAAACAGAGGACGCTCCCGCTCGTTTCTTTTATTCCCCTGCATACATCCTGGTTGACAGATATTTGAATGCGTTGTCTGCCATGATAATCGCAATATTCTTTCCTGCTGCTTCCGGACGTTCAGCTATGATCGTTGCTGCCTTTAAGGCTGCTGCCGCTGACTGTCCGAGAAATACACCATCACTCTTTACCAGTCTTCTTCCTGTCTCATAGGCATCCTCTGCTACGATATCCAGACATTCATCATATGGGACCTGCTCCGGATCGAAGAATACCGGAACACTCTGTGCCGGAACATCGTTAAATGCAAGTACGCCGTCGATCGTATTTGCTTCCGGATGATTGACATTCTTTCTGGACTGTACTGCCGGCTGTGCACCGATGATCTTGATATCAGAATTTTTCTCTCTGAAATATCTGGACAGACCAGCCAGTGTTCCACCGGTTCCGACCAGTGCTACCACATAATCAACCTTTCCGTCTGTGTCCTCCCAGATCTCAGGTCCTGTTGTACGGTAGTGTGCTTCCGGGTTATCCGGATTTGTTCCCTGATCGATATAGAAGTAACCATGCTTATCTGCATATTTGTTCATGATAACGGTAAGCTTCGCCATGCTTAAGCCACCATTTTGCAGCATCTCCAGGAAGCCCGGCACATCAGCTGCCTGAAGCAGCTCTACACCATATGCTTTTAAGATCAGTGTACGTTCTACCGATACTCCCGGCTGAATCACTACTACATATTTATATCCTCTGGCATTTGCAAATGCTGCTGTTGCAATTCCTGTATTTCCGCTTGTGAAATCAAGGATCGTTCCGCCCGGCTTCAGTTTACCTGATTTCTCTGCCTCTAAGATCATGTTAAGGGCTGCACGGTCCTTTACGCTTCCTGATGGATTGAAATACTCCAGCTTACCAAGGAGGTGGGCGTTCAGCCCTAACTCTTTTTCATAATTTACGAATTCCACCAATGGGGTATGTCCTACAAGTTCTGTAATTGATGAATGAATATTTGCCATTTTTCTATTTCTCCCTTTTCCTATCTGGTTAGTATGTTTTGTTGTCGTTATAAAACCCGGAAGCATCAACCTCCGGGTAAATGTCTGTTTGTCAGTCACCATCCAACTCTGGATAAATGATTTTCTCATCCGGCACATCTTATAGCGTTTCTTTATCATAGTATTAAAGTAGGTTTTGTATGTTATGTGCCTATTATAGTGACAGTTCCATAATTTGTCAACCAGTCAAAATATTTTAACTGGCTATAACCACAGCTTATAACCGAACCAATCTGTAACTCTTATAACAGTTACACCGGCTAACGCTATTACATTGCGATTCACACCTTTGACGTTTTCTGCAAAACCATCATACTTGCCTGTGGTTATGCTGTGATCACTGCTTTCAGACGGTCAAGCGCCTCCTTGATCGTTGCTCTCGGACATGCCACATTGATACGTTCAAAGCCTTCGCCTACCTGCCCAAAGATCGCACCACTGTCAAGCCACAGCTTTGCCTGATTCACGATCAGGTTCTCCCGTTCCTTCTCTGTCATTCCGAGTGCCCTGAAATCCAGCCACAGCAGATAAGTTCCTTCCGGCTCGATCAGCTTGATCTGTGGAAGTTCCTTTTTCAGGTAATCACGCACAAATGCGATATTACTCTCTACATATCTCATCATTGCCTGATACCATGTCTCGCCATGAGTATACGCTGCTTCACAGGCGGTAAGTCCCATTGCATTTAACTGGCTGTAGCCCGCCGCATCCACCTGCTTACGAAATACTGCGCGCAGAGTTCCATTTGGAATAAAGATATTCGACACCTGAAGTCCTGCCAGATTGAAGGTCTTTGCAGGAGAAGTACAGGTAACGGAGTTCTGTTCGAATTCTTTCTTGATCGTTGCAAATACCGTGTGCTGGTGGTCTCCGAAAACAAAATCCTCATGTATCTCATCACTTACAACCGTAACGCCATGCTTGATACAGATATCACCCATCTTCGTAAGCTCCTCTGCCGTCCATACACGGCTGACCGGATTATGCGGACTGCACAACAGGAACAGCACAACATGATTGTCAACAATCTGTTTCTCAAAATCATCAAAATCGATGTGATATTTTCCATCATCCCCAAGTACCAGATCATTGCTCACAAGCTTCCGGTTATTGTCACGGATCACTTCTGAAAACGGATAATAGACCGGCTGCTGGATCAGAACGGCATCCCCTGCCTTGGAATATGCTTTGACCGCCATCGCCAGTGCAAATACAACACCCGGTGTCTTTGTCAGCCAGCTTCGTTCCACCTTCCAGTCATGGTGAGCTTCCATCCATTTGCTGACCGCCTCGAAATAACTCTCTCTGCTCTCCGTATAGCCAAAAATCCCATGCTGTACACGCTCTGTCAACGCATCCAGCACCAGACTCGACGTCTTAAAATCCATATCTGCAACCCAGAGAGGAAGTACATCCGCAGGCTTTCCTCTCCTCTCTGCAAAGTCAAATTTCAAACAGTCTGTATTTCTTCTATCTATTACTTCATCAAAATTCAGGTTTTTTTCTTCCATAATTATCCTCCCGTTATGTCTCAGATCCTATGCTGTAAATATATTTCCATATCAAAATATTTTTCAGGCAAATTACTTTTTCATCATTATTCATATATTACACTGTTTTATTCCCGAAAAGAATCAATTGCCTGTTTCAGATCCGCGATCAGATCCTTCTTATCTTCAATTCCTGCCGACAGACGCAGAACACTGTCTGTAATACCGTTCTTTATACGGATTTCCTCCGGTACATCCGCATGAGTCTGTGTCGTCGGATATGTGATCAAGGTCTCTACGCCACCGAGACTTTCTGCAAATGGGATCAGCTTTAGGGATTCCAGTATATGGAGTGCCAGCGCCTTGCTCTCCACTTCAAATGTCAGCATGCTTCCAAATCCACTCGCCTGGCTCTTACAGACCTCATAATTATTTGTTCCCGGTATTCCCGGATAATAGACATTCTTTACTTTCTTCTCCTGCAACAGGAATTCCACGATCGCCTGTGCATTTTCCTGTGCCTTCTCCATACGGATCGGCAATGTCTTGATGCCACGAAGCACCAGCCAGCTGTCAAATGGCGCAAGTCCCGCACCTGTCGTCTTTATGATATATCGTAATTTCTCCGAAAGCTCCGGTGTATTTACCACGATAAATCCGGCCAGCGTATCGTTATGTCCGCTTAAGAACTTTGTTCCGCTGTGCAGGATGATATCGGCTCCCAGTTCAAATGGCCGCTGGAAATACGGTGACAGAAATGTATTATCCACGATCAGCAGCAGATTATGTTTCTTTGCAAGTTCCGCCGTCTTGCGGATATCAATAACATTCATCATTGGATTAGTCGGTGTCTCGATATAGATTGCTTTTGTATTTTCTTTGATGTAGTTTTCCGGATCTTCCTCTGCAAAATTGATCCGGCTGAACTCAATACCATTTTTCTGATTAATATGATCAAATAAACGGATACTTCCGCCATACAGATCTGCTTCCGAAATGATATGGTCGCCCGGTTTGAAGATCTCCATCAATGTTGTAATGGCTGCCATGCCGGAAGAAAAAGCGAGAGCATCCAGTCCTCCTTCTAATGATGCAACGATCTTCTCCAATTGTTCTCTGGTTGGATTCTGGAGTCTGCTGTAATCATACCCCGTACTCTGTCCAACTGCCGGATGTGCATACGTTGCTGTCTGATAGATAGGAAAGCTGATCGCTCCCGTTCTGTCTCCTTCAAATTTTTTGTGATTTCCATATATACATTTTGTAGCAATTCCTGTATCCATAATAACCGTCATCCTTTCCTGCTGCCTGCGTTTTTGACTTATGATTTGTTCTGACAGGCTATTACTGACATTACCAATCAGGGAACGCTTCCGCTCGTTGAGCCCTGCAGCGGTACTAAGATGCTGCTTTCGCACCATCAAGTACCGGCGGTCTCAAATGTCCCTGTATTGGCAAGTCATAATAGCCTGTCAGAACAAACCATAAGTTCATGCATTATTTATACCATAGTATATCAGTAGGAATAGAATTCCGGTACTATGTATTTCTGTGAGCTGGTTATAAGTATCATTTATAGCCAGCTTGTTACTTGATTTTCATTTACCCCGCTCCCTGCAGGCTCAGACCTCACAACAAAGAAAACGGCTGAGCGTCTACTCAGCCGTCTTCTTTACATTTTCCTGTGTTCCGTATTGGGTCAGTATCTCGATATAGCGTCTGCCAAGGGTACTCAGCCGCATGCCTTTTCGTTTGATATAGCCGATCGTCATTTTCTCCTCCGTGTCAAGCGGAATTGCGCGGTAAGCACTACCGTTTAATTCTTCACAGATAATACCGGAGCACAAGGTATATCCGTTCATACCAACCATCAGATTCAGCATTGTTGCACGGTCATCTGCCTTGATGATCTGCTTGTATTCCAGAGTGCTGAATACTTCTTCTGCATAATAGAACGAATTTCGTTCGCCCTGTTCAAAGGAAAGGCAAGGATAATCTTTTAATTCTTCAAATGCGATCTTCTCTTTTCCTGCCAGCGGATGCTCGTTGCTCAGATACACGAATACATCACAGTCAAATAATTCCGTGAATTCCAGTCCGTTTTCTGAGAAGATCTTCTGCAAAGCCTTTCGGTTGAACTCATTTAAATATAAGATTCCAAGCTCACTCCGGTAGTCTCTTACAAACTCGATCACTTCATTTGTCCGTGTCTCATGCACAGCCAGTTCGAAATCATCCAGCCTGATCTCCTTTGCAAGCTCGATAAAGGCTTCTACCGCAAATGAATAGTGCTGCATGGATACACTAAATTTATTCTTTTTCTTTTCGTTATTTATGTATCGATCTTCGATCATCTGATTCAGTTCTACCATCTGTCTTGCATAGCTTAAAAACTCGTCTCCCTCCGCCGTGATCACGATACCACGATTGGTTCGGATAAATAATTCGATATTCAATTCTTCTTCCAGATCCCGTATCGTACTGGAAAGTGCCGGCTGGGATACATACAATTCTGCTGCCGCCTTATTCATGGATTTGGTATCTGCTATCTTTACAGCATAGACAAGCTGTTGTAATGTCATATCTGTGCCTCCCGATTGCTTCCTTATATGTTTTCTTTTTATACAGGTACTTTATGCTTTAATATACTATAAGACCTGTGTCCAAACAATTACGCTCATTGTACCACACCTCTTTTTTATTTTCGATATTTTCTGATCGATTTTATAAGATTCTGTCAAAGCATAGTTCTTCAAATCGAATTTTCCGGTAAAAAAATGGTTAAAACTTTCTAAAAACGGTTGACTAAGCTTTTCATACATGATAAAAATATATCATTCAAAAAGGGAGTAGTTTCATGCTGTGCATGTGCCGATTCTCGTCAGTACGCCTTAAAAGGCCGGGGATCGGATAACCGATATATACGTTAAAACGAGACTTTTTGTGCATATTTTTTGTGCACAAAAAGTCTCGTTTTTTATTATCAATTACAAAAAAACAGCATTTATCAACCAAAATTTTTCCCAAAATGCAAGCAGCATATTTGAAAAAACTACTGTTCATTATCTGTCTCAGGAAAAAAAGCAAAAGAAAGGACATGGTCTTATGAAAGAAATCTATCAGCTGAACAAAGAAGAATTATTCCGAACCTGCGGTAATCCGGAAGGACTTACCACTACAGATGCTAAAGAGCGACTTCAAACCTATGGTGAAAATACTCTGGTCGAGCAAAAGAAACAAAGTGTTGCTTCTGTCTTTTTTCACCAGTTTGCCGATCTGCTCGTTATCATCCTGATCGCTGCCGCGATCGTCTCTATGGCATCCGGCAACATCGAAAGTACGATTGTTATATTTGCGGTTATTATCATGAATGCGATCCTTGGTACGATCCAATATGTAAAGGCAGAAAAATCTCTTGATTCCTTAAAAGAATTATCTGCACCAAAAGCGAAAGTATTACGTGACGGAATCAAACAGGAGATTGCATCAAAAGACATCGTACCGGGAGACATCCTGCTCTTAGAAGCCGGTGATATGATCGTCGCTGATGGCCGTATCATCGAAAATTTCTCTTTACAGGTAAATGAAAGTTCTCTGACCGGAGAGTCTACAAATGTGGATAAAGACGACTCTGATATCACCGAAGATGTTGCTCTCGGTGACCGCATCAATATGGTATTCTCCGGCAGTCTTGTTACCTATGGTCGTGCAAATGTTCTCGTTATAGCAACCGGAATGCATACAGAAATGGGTAAGATAGCCACCCTTATGAATAATACAAAATCCAAAGCGACCCCACTTCAGATCAGTCTTGATAATTTCAGTAAAAAACTGGCAACAATCATTATGGTGATCAGTCTGATCGTATTCGGTCTCCGTCTGATGCAGGGCGAGAAAATACTGGATTCTCTGATGTTCGCAGTTGCCCTTGCTGTCGCTGCCATTCCAGAGGCTCTCGGTTCGATCGTTACGATCGTTCAGGCAATGGGTACCAGAAAGATGGCTGCCGATCAGGCGATCATCAAAGATCTGAAAGCGGTCGAAAGTCTGGGCTGTGTCTCTGTTATCTGTTCGGATAAAACAGGTACACTGACCCAGAACAAAATGACAGTTCAGCAGCTTTATACCTGTGATACTCTGTTAAATGCCGACCAACTGGATCTCCATATTCCGGCACATCGTTATTTTCTGTACAACTGTATCTTAAACAACGACAGCAGTATCCGGGATGGCAAGGATATCGGGGATCCGACTGAAACCTGTCTCCTTACGATGGCAAGGAAAACGAAACTATTTGATGTCGGTGTAACAGAAGAAGTTCTGCGTGATCTGATGCCACGTCTGGAAGAGATTCCATTTGACTCCGAACGGAAACTGATGAGCAGCAAATACCTATTGCACGGCGTACCTACACTTCTGACAAAAGGTGCAGTCGATGTTCTTCTTACCCGTATGGATTCAATCATCACAGAGGATGGTATCCGTCCGATTACAGAGAACGACCGCGACAGAATTCTGGAACAAAATATGCAATTTTCCAGACAAGGTTTACGAGTTCTGGCACTTGCCTATAAAGAATGTTCCGATTCGGAAGTTCTGACCGCAGCCTCTGAATATGGTTATACTTTTATCGGACTTGTATCCATGATCGATCCGCCAAGAGAAGAATCCATGGCTGCAGTTGCGGATGCTATCTCCGCCGGGATCAAACCGATCATGATAACCGGAGATCATAAAGTAACGGCAACCGCTATTGCCAGACAGATCGGTATCTTCCACGATGGTGATATGGCCGTAACCGGTCAGGAAGTCGACCGTATGACCGATGACGAACTTACAGATATCCTTCCAAAGATCTCCGTCTATGCCAGAGTTTCACCGGAAAACAAGATCCGTATCGTTGATGCATGGCAAAAGAAAGGTCACATTGTCGCCATGACCGGTGACGGTGTAAACGATGCTCCCGCATTGAAAAAAGCAGATATCGGTGTCGCTATGGGAATCACCGGAACCGAGGTATCAAAGGATGCCTCAGCTATGATTCTTGCAGATGATAATTTTGCAACGATCATAAAAGCTGTCCTGACAGGAAGAAATGTTTACCGTAATATCATGAATGCCATCCTGTTCCTTTTGTCTGGAAACCTCGCAGCCATTCTGGTAGTTCTCTACTGCTCTATCATGGCGCTTGATACCCCGTTCCAGCCGGTCCATTTGCTCTTTATCAATCTGCTGACCGATTCACTTCCGGCACTTGCCATCGGTATGGAACCATCCGATAAGAAATTACTTCGTAACAAACCGCGAGATCCAAAAGCAGGAATCTTCAATAAATCCTTCTCGCTCCAGCTTATTTGCTACGGTATTCTGATCGGTATTGTTACAACCGTCGCCTTTTATCTGGGTGATTCCGTAAATGCCTTGACTGCCAGCACAATGGCATTTGCCACACTGACTCTTGCCAGATTGTTCCACGGATTTACCTGCCGCAGCGAATCCTCTATTATAAAGATCGGTATTCGCTCCAACCTCTGGAGTGTCGCCGCTTTCTTCGCCGGTGTCCTGCTGCTTGGCTTTGTCCTGCTCGCACCATTTATGCATGGCTTATTCATGATTGCCGACCTGACAATTAAAAATGTATTGAGCATTTTAGGGCTTGCATTTATCCCAACCTTTATTATCCAGGTCACACGAATAATAAAAGAAGCTGTTCGTAAATAACTGCAGCGTCAAGGCTTATGAAATGTTTGTGTTGTGCCTGCAAAAGTCATGACTTATGCAGAGTCGAATGCCGGCTGGCTGTTTCTTTTAATAAAACTCCAGTCGGTGTTCCACCAGCTCATCTCCTTCATAGACCAGCCGCAGAGTGAAGAAACGTTGTTCGTCTTCTAATAAGAGTTTCAAAAATATAGCATCTCCTGTCCAGGTCGGAAGAGATGGCACGATGCTTTTATCTACCCATTCCAGTTCTCCTTCATTGCAGGCGGTTAAGCTTCCGGTAAAGCCATCTGCTGTAAACAGACACATCAGCTCCGGCTCACAGACATCACTGATAAATGTGATCAGGCCACGGAACTGATAAGATGTCAGTGTCAGTCCTGTTTCTTCTTTTACTTCCCGAAGCAGGCAGTCTTCCGGTCCTTCTGTTCCTTCCGCATGTCCGCCGACTCCGATCCATTTATTCTTATTAATATCTTTCTCCTTCTTTGTGCGATGAAGCATCAGATATTTTCCGTCTTTCTCTATATAACATAATGTTGTCATTTTCATAGTAAGTGACATAGCCTTTCATCTCCTGTTATTTGTCATATTTACCCATATGCGCTCATTATACCTTCCCCCCGGACAAATGCAACCGATAATTCAAATACAGTTGCCATATTGAAATTGTCGCTTTTCCGGTGCTATAATAAGGAGCGACAGGTTGTAAACCTGTCCGATCACAATAATGTGAAGCAATTACAAAACATCGACAGTTTTGCAATTACCTATATATAACTTTATACGGAGGTATGAATATAATGAGTAAAATTGATGAAGTCAGAAGCGAAATGATGGCCGCTATGAAGGCACATGATAAAGAGAGAAAGGACGCATTATCCGCACTCCTTACAGCCCTGAAAAATAAATTTATAGACAAACGTGCTGATCTGACAGAGGAAGAAGAAAATGAAGTTGTATTAAGAGAGATCAAGCTCGCAAAAGAAACAATCGATACAACACCTGCTGATCGTACCGATATCATAGATGAATGCAAGGCAAGAATCACTGTATTCGAAGAATTCGCACCAAAGATGATGGATGAAGCAGAGATTACTGCTACGATCAAAGAAGTTCTTACAGGTCTTGGTATCGACGCTCCAACAGCCAAAGACAAAGGCAAGATCATGAAAGAGCTGATGCCTAAGGTTAAAGGCAAAGCTGACGGAAAACTGGTCAACCAGATCCTTACATCTATGATGGCATAAGCATACAAAGCCACCACACGATAACAGAAAAACTCCATGCCCGGTGTCTATATATTTTATGAAGCAGACCTATCCGGAACGTCTGTTCTTAACGAATCACCAACAGGTGATGAGTTTAGTACCGATACGTTCCGGATCGAACGAAAGTGTTCTGCGAAATAAAGATATATAGACACCGGACATGGAGTTTTTTAGTTTATGTCTCAGCTTTCATGTCCTGACCCTTTGATCCACGACATAAGTTCATCAAGTTTAATCGGCTTGCTGTAGAGATAGCCCTGGAATGCATCACAGCCAAGTTTTTTCAGTTCATCTCTCTGAGCTTCATTCTCTACATATTCAGCAATAATCTTGAATTTCAAAGATCTGCCCAGATAGACGATTGATGCAATGATATCACGATTCGTTTCATTATGAATAACGTCTCTCGTCAGAGATCCATCCAGCTTTACAATGTTAAAATACTTCGTCTGCAAATAAACCAGCGACGTATGTCCCATACCAAAATCATCGATCAGGAATCTGTGACCTTTCGCCTTCAATGCTTCAATCTTTTTCGTTATATCAATGGACGAAGAAAGTGCATCCTGCTCCGTGATCTCAAGTCCGAGCTGTACATTTGGAAACTGGTATTTCTGTACAACATTTTCGATACATGCTTCAATGCCATCCCATTCCAGAGATTCATTTGTAAGATTGACCGACATCTTGAAATCATCCGGTACGATATCCCTTACCTGTGCCAGTGCCGCACCTGCCGTATCAAAGATAAATTTCTCTAACGTACTAAGTACCTTCTTTTCCTTGGCAAGCTGTATGATCAACGGAGGATAGATAAATCCAAATTCCGGATGCTCCCAACGGATCAACGCTTCTGCACCAATGCACCTGCCATCACGGTTCACCTGTGGCTGATACACTAAGAACAATTCTTTCCGTCTGATTGCTTCAACAAGTTCATCTGCCAGGATACGGGCCATATGTCCGATCTCGTCTTCACGCTTTGTATATGGTGAGATGGAATTGTTCTGCTCCTCGCGCTGCATCTCCTCCACCAGTCTTTTGACATCACGTTTCAGACGCAGTTCCCGCTGTTCTTCATACATACGAATAAATGGTTTATAAATACACACACCAATTGCCAGACACAGGATCTGCAAAACTGCTCCTGCCCAGGAACCGGTAGCCTGATACCCACTCAGAATAACAGGCGTCGTCCAATCAACTTCATGTATCACGTGCGGAACAAGTCCAAAGAACATTGCAGCATAAGTGACCAGATAATTCACCATCGGTACAAGCATAAATGGGATCAGTAGAATAGGATTCAAAATCACAGGAACTCCAAATAAGACAATTTCACTGATATTGAAGACCAAACTCGGTGCTGCCATATATGCAAGATTCCGAACACCCTTCTTTTTCGCAAACAACAGGATCGCAATCACCAGACACAAAACGGCTCCCACTCCTCCCAGAAGTACAAATACATCCTGCATTGTCTTGCTGAAAATTCCGGCTGTTATATCAGAAAAATTCTGCTTGATCACTGTGTCTAACATATTGTGTCCATGAATTCCAAAGAACCATAACGCATGTGTCAGAAAAATAATGACCACTCCTGCTCCCAGTCCATTCTGTAATGGCTTTAACAGGTAATCAAAAAAGCGTTCAACCAATTCCTGAAAACCGCTTACTCCAAATAATACCTGTAACAAAATTCGAAAAAACGCAAAAAATCCAATAATGACAACCGCCGGAGCAATTCCTTCGATTGCTTCAATATAGATACCGTCCGTATTCGTACGCTGATTTTTCACCTTGAAGAAACGACTGCTCTTCATTGTGTAATAGATCTTACCGGAAATAAGCGCAACAAACAGTGCCGTAAATGCATGCATATTGCTTAACGAATGAATGGAAAAATCATCGTACTGGATTCCGAAATACCCTACCAGAGCAGCCAGTGTGATAATTACTAAAATGATAATATTTCCTGTACCTTCATAGATTTCCTGCTTTCTCCGTTTCATAATGGCATAACTGACCGTTGTTGTTACTGCCAGAAAAACAGCAAAGAACTCATTAACACTGGCATATACGAAATTCAGAATTTCCAGTACATGTCCACCACACAATTTCGCTATAAACGTCTGATATGCAGGAATCGGTAGATTGATCAACATCGCCGCCAGGTACCCGACTACAAGAAGCGGGATCATCATGATCATACCCTGTCGGATCGCACCCAGCGCGCAGCTGCTGTCAAGCCGGTCTGCCATACGCATGATCATTTTTTTAAATTTGCTCATCTTTTGTTTTAGTGCAATAATCTGGGAGTTAATTATCACACGTTCCTTTCTCTACTCTCTCACCAGATGTAGTTTTTCTGCAAGCTTCAGGATCAGGGTTCCCTTTGGCATAGCAAGGATTTCTTCCTTCGTATATCCACCGACTGCCAGAATAGCTGCTGCATAGAAAATAACTGCAAGCAGGATTGCCAGAACAACACTGACTAAATTCATATGGATCAGGTGGTAGAAGATCTGATAACTACCCCATGCAACGATTCCCATAAATATCGATGCAACAGCAGGAGCAAGATAGATCTTCTTCACATCAAGCTTTGTAGACATATATTTGGATACAGATATATGGTTAAAGATACATGCCAGTAATGAATACAGGATCGTAGCCGCTACCAGACCGAACAGCTTCGCATCTGTAAATTTCAAAATAGCAGCAAGGAATACTAAATGGATCAACAATGCAAGTGTCGCATTCTTCACCGGCTCCATAACCTTTCCGATTCCCTGCAAGATACTGTTTGTAAGTGTTGATAATGAATAAAATACCACAGATATGCAGCCGGCAGTCAATGCCTTAAATACCAGCGGATCCGCGCCACGGAACAACAGCGTGATGATTGGTTCTGATAACACACCGATTCCGACAGCACATGGTATCGTCACCATCATCGTGATACTCATGGACTGATTGTATACATGATTCGTTTCATCTTTATCACCCTTGGTAAATGCTCCCGAAATATTTGGTATCAGGGTTGTTCCAACCGCAGATGCGATCGATACCGGAAGATTGATCAGCACCATATACTGACCAGAAAAAATACCGTACAAATTTGCAGATTCAACACGATCTACATTTTTACTGTTTAAGACATTGTAGAAAATCTTCATATCTACGGTGGTCGTAATATTATACACAAATGCAGCAATAATGATTGGTGTTACGATCATTACGATCTGCCGGAATAACTTTCCATATGATTCTACATTCGACGAAACATCAGTCTCTACTGTCTCCATGATTTCTTTTCTTCTTCCTGCATATGCGATCAGAATATAAATAATTCCACAGAGAACACCTGCCCCTGTTCCCATTGCACTGCCCGCTGCACCATATTTTGCATGCTCCGAGGTTCCCGGTGCAAATGGTCTGGACATCAGATAGGCAGCCAGAACGCTGACAACTGCATTTGCAATCTGCTCTATAATCTGTGATATAGAGGTCGGAATCATCGTTTTATATGCCTGAAGATAGCCTCTGTAAATAGCAAGAAAGCCCGACAGAAATATTGTCGGTGCGAGGATCTGTAGGCTTAAAATCGCATTGGGCTGTTCCTTTACCAGAACCGGTGCAAATGCAAATGTCAGAATACCTGCCACCAATCCGGCAGATACTACATAGATAAAAGCGCATTTAAATACCCGTCTCGCATTTCTGTATTCTCCCAAGGCCAATTTCCCTGAAATGATCTTAGAAACAGCTGTCGGAATACTGTAAGTTGCGATCATCAATATCATGGAATATATTGCATACGCTGTACCATAATATCCATTTCCCTCATCTCCGATAATCTGAAATAACGGTGACCGGTATAAGAGACCGATCACTCGGGATAATATACCTGCACCTGCCAGCACTGCCGCCTGAAAAGCAAAATTTGTCCTCATACCGGACGGCTTCTTTATTTTCTTCTTTTCATTATCATTCTGCATGATTGTTTCTCCTGATTATTTTGTAACTGACTACAAGACGATCAGCTACTACTCTATCCGGTTGCACATATTTCCGGCGTCTGCTATACTGACATCGGAAATAACACACGTTTCCAATACCCTATATATATACCAGTTTTTTTTACTTATTACAAATAAAATATGTAAAAGATTTTCATAAAAGGAGGTTTTCCACCTATGGCTAATCCAAATATTCCAAAAGATCCTGTTATGCTCCTCAGCTTTATTAATATGAAGCTTCGTGATTTTTATCCGAGTCTGGATGAATTATGTACGGATCTGAATCTGAATGTAAATGATGTTTCCGAAAAACTGGCATCTGCCGGTTTTAACTACGATGGAAAATTAAATCGATTTATCTGATAAAATAATGCTTCTAATTCAAAGAAAACAACTATTTTATCCTATTGCAAAAGGAACGCCGGCAAATCTCTAACCGGGTATTTACCCCACAGAAATCTGCCGGCTTATTCTATCACATAAAGCTACACTATATGTGCCCTGTCATTTCTGATTATGCCACGTTTCCTACATCTGATCATCTTTGTCGTCATCACTGCTCTTCTTTTCAGCTCCATGCTCCGTTGCTGCCAACTGATCATCTGCTTTCTCCGCATGCATCACTTTCTCAATCTGCTGATATAACCTCTTCGCATGTCGCTTCGCTTCACGTTCTGCCTTTGCAGCTGCTTTTTCCTCCGGAGTTTTTTTATGAAAACGGATATCCTCCTCTTCCTCTGTCAGATAGATTGGCTTTCCGGTTTCTTCATCGATCCGTTTGATCCGCTCAAATTCCGAGGACACCGATACCATATGCTTCTTTTCCAACTTGTCGGTACATGTCTTATTGATATACATGTAGATACATGCAAATACCGGAACACCCAGCAGCATTCCGTAGAATCCGAAGATACCACCACCTACGATAACCGCGGTCAGAACCCAGAAACTGGAAAGTCCCGTTACATCACCAAGGATCTTTGGTCCTAAAATATTTCCATCAAACTGCTGAATACACAGGATCATGATAAGCAATATGATACTCTTGATCGGATCTGCGATCAGAACAATAAACACACATGGGATCGCACCGATGATCGGACCAAAAAACGGAATTACATTTGTCACACCAATGATGACACTGATCAGCAATGCATATGGCATATCTACGATCGTTGTCAAAATAAATGTTATAATCCCGATTATGATCGAATCCACGATCTTACCATTGATAAACTGACTGAATATCTTATTTACACTTGCAAGTCCATCCAGAATGATATTCGCGTTTTTCAGTTTAAACAGTGCATAGACGATTTTCTTGCCTCTGGAAGCCAAATATTCCTTATTCGCCATCACATAGATAGATGCTACAATACCGATCAGAAAATTATAAATGAACTTCAATCCGCCCACAACACCGGAGCTGATATTCAATACAATCTTATCCAGATTCGGAACAACATCTGTATTTACCCATTTCTGTAAGCGGTCATATACAGTGTTTACGACATTCATTACCATTTCTTCGGATTCACCAAGGTTCTTGAATTTATCATAAATGGTATTGATCGCCTTCATGATATTATTATAGTAATTATCCATATTGGATATAAGAAGATTGATACTGTCGATGACCTGTGGCACTACCATCCAGATCAAACCCGTGAGCAGACCAAGGAACAAAATGATCGTTATAATGATCGATATGGCTCTTGATACATGAAACAGTTTTTTCTTGTCTTTGATCACCCGATCCTGCAGGATCGTATGACACAGACGATCAAAAAAGATAAGCACCGGATTCAACAAAAAAGCGATCACAAAACCAATTATAATCGGTGCTGCCGCCCCGGTTATCGTATCCAGTACCTTCCGAAAGCCTGTCCACTCCTCCAATATCTTATTAAATACAAGCGCTGCTGCAATTACCAGAAATATGATCGTTCCCGCCTTAAACAGCCGTCTTTTTTTTTCATTTCCCAATTTTGTCTGATAACCTTTCCCTTTCCACATTCAAAACCCAACATCGGATATGTCGTTTCATTCCATTCCTATAACAACACATCAATGGATTTATTCTTACATATAATTATAAACAACCTGAAAAAATTATATACTGTTTCAAAAAGTCAGGCAATAGAATTTCCCATTTTTAATAGATTTTAAATAGATTTAACCATGACTTTACCAAATCCAAAATCGTTCAAAAAATGAACCTTAAATAACCCTATATTTTTGAAAAAAGCATTGTCGACACTTTAGTTACATAGTAAAATGGTGACATGTTTAAGGGTTCTTAACAAACCACAAAACATATTTTACCTAAGACCGGGGAGGCATAAAGGAGGTGTTCTTATGGAAAATGAATTAATCTGTCAATTAATTATCTGGTCCGTTATCTTTATGGTCTGTATAATTATCGAAATCATTACTCTCGGACTTACAACCATCTGGTTCGCGGGAGGAGCTTTGGTATCTGCGATCTCTGTATTCTTTGGTACATCACTGATCATCCAGATATTGATCTTTGCAGTTATTTCATTAGTTCTTCTGTTTACTACAAGGCCTGTGGCTTTAAAACATTTCAAATTATCCGATATGGAAAAAACAAATGTTGAAAGTCTGGTCGGCAAACAGGTGATCGTATCTGAAACCATTGATAATCTAAAGGCTACCGGGCAGGTAAAAGTAAATGGTCTCGAATGGACCGCACGTGCTGCTGATGAAACTGATATTATTCCCCAGGGAACCGAAGTCACGATCAATGAAGTTTCCGGCGTAAAACTTATTGTCAGCAGAATATAATTTATTTAATTTGACAGATACTATATCTGTCGCCACTTAAAGGAGGTACTTATTATGGATTCACCACTCACATGGCTGGTAATTATCTTAGTATTCATTGCTATCATTATTATCTGCAGCACAATCAAGATCGTCCCACAGGCACACGCTTACGTTATCGAACGTCTGGGAACCTACTGCGGTACATGGTCCGTAGGTCTTCATATGAAGATGCCTATTATCGATAAGATCGCACGTCGTGTTACCTTAAAGGAACAGGTTGTAGACTTCGCTCCACAGCCGGTTATCACGAAAGATAACGTTACAATGAGAATCGATACTGTCGTTTTCTTCCAGATCACAGATCCAAAGCTTTTCTGCTATGGTGTTGAAAATCCGATCATGGCAATCGAAAACCTGACAGCCACTACTCTCCGTAACATCATCGGTGATCTCGAACTTGACCAGACACTGACATCCAGAGAGACGATCAACACAAAGATGCGTGCTACCCTGGACGAAGCAACTGATCCTTGGGGCATCAAGGTAAACCGTGTTGAGCTAAAGAATATTATCCCACCTGCAGCGATTCAGGATGCCATGGAAAAACAGATGAAGGCAGAACGTGAAAGACGTGAACAGATCCTGAAAGCAGAAGGTGAAAAGAAATCCGCAATCCTTATTGCAGAAGGTAACAAACAGTCCGTTATCCTGGAAGCAGAAGCTGAGAAGCAGTCACAGATTCTTCGCGCAGAAGCTAAGAAGGAAGCAACGATCCGTGAAGCTGAAGGTCAGGCACAGGCTATCCTCGCTGTACAGCAGGCAAATGCAGACAGTATCCGTCTCTTAAATGAATCTGCTCCATCTAATCAGGTTCTTACGATCAAGAGTCTGGAAGCTTTCGCAAAGGCTGCCGACGGCAAGTCAACCAAGATCATTATTCCATCTGATATTCAGGGTGTTGCAGGACTTGCAACTTCATTATCGGAATTAGTGAAAACAGAGAAATAAGATTGAACTGATTCATTGGTAATATTAAAAACTGCCACTGTCAGAATGAAGCCGTTATTGGGTAACCATTCTGATAGTGGCAGTTTTTATTTTATCTGTTATCCTTACAATTACTCCATGCTTTCATCCGCCCAGCTCTTTATCATTGCTATCTCTCTTGCATATCCTGCATCATCATTTGGTGTCTCTAAGATAAATGGTCTGCCTGCAAGCAATGGATGCGTTACGATCCGTTTTAATGCTTCTGCTCCGATCTCACCCTCTCCAATCTTCTGATGTCGGTCTTTGTGTGAATCTCTCACATTCATGCTGTCATTTAGATGAACAGCCTTTAAGCGGTCAAGTCCGATGATCTGATCAAACGTGTGAAGTACACCATCCAGATCTTCCACAAGATCATAGCCACCATCCCATGTATGACAGGTATCAAAGCATACCCCGATCTTATCCTCGCAGTCAACCAGCTCTATGATACGTTCCAGTTCTTCAAAATTTCTTCCGACTTCCGAGCCTTTGCCTGCCATTGTTTCCAGTAATACGACTGTACTCTGATCCGGTTTGATCGCATGATTTAATGCATCGGCAATTACCGGTATGGCTTCTTCTGCTCCCTGACCAACATGTGCGCCCGGATGGAAATTATAATAATTTCCCGGAAGATACTCCATCCGCTCCATATCATCCTTTAAGATATTACATGAGAACTCCCGAATATCCGGTTTTGCTGCACAGACATTCATCGTATATGGTGCATGTGCGACCAGTTTTCCAAAATGATGTTCCTCCATCAGGGAACGTAACCGTTTCGCATCTGCCGGATCGATCTCTTTCGCCTTTCCGCCCCTTGGATTTCTTGTAAAAAATGCAAATGTATTTGCACCAAGTTTTAATGCCGCCTTTCCCATCGCCTCAAAGCCTTTGGAGGACGACAGGTGATTTCCTATATATATCATGTTGTTTCTCTCCTTCTTATAATATAAATATGGCTATGTCATAAGACATAGCCATATTTGTGAAACCACCAGCAGCGGTTTCAACGTTTTTACAACTTCCACTTATGGGTAGGACTCACCTTGTAAGGAAATTATTATATTAGAATACCTTAGTTGTTCTTATAGTAGTTGATCAGGCAGCCATCCATGATGATCTGTCTCTCATCATCGGTCAGGCTTCCAAGCTTCAGGTCTAATTCCTTGAAGTCTTTATTTACCACATATGCCTTGATGATCTCGTCCTTATTCTGAACAGCCTCACGGATACCCGGAATAAATACATAATCATCATTATCAAATGCGAAATCTTCCTCCATGATGAATGGAAGCATACCCCAGTTGATCAGGTTGGATCTGTAACGCTTTGTTGCATATTCCTTGGCAATGTTTGCCCAGCCGCCAAGTACCTTCTGGCAGGAAGCAGCCTGCTCTCTGGCAGAACCATCACCCGGCTTTACAGCAAAGATCGTACTACCGTAACCGGTATTGGAACCTGTGATCTCACGATCTGCAAATTTTGCTTTGATCTCTTTCATCATAGGCTTCATGGATTCATCTGCTTTGCAGAAGCATCCAAGTTCTTCTCTCTTCTTCTCAACTGCCTGAATTGCCTTTGCACGGCCTACATATTCAGGATCCTTTCTGGATAAAGTGAACTCAGCAAGTCCAAGCGGATTTGAACGGTAGGAAGATGTCTCACCGGATGGAATAAGTTCATCTGTAGTTGTTACAGGATCGTTAATAACAGATGCAACCTTTAATAACAGGTTGTCTGTCAGTGCGATCATCTCAGGCCAGTCCTTGATATTCGGACCAAACTTGATCTCAACAGATGGATCGGCCTTGCCGACACCATTATAAACTCGTCTGTCATAAATGGTCTTATCGAAGAAATATTTCTGTCCCTTGTATTCAACATCCAGATCTGTAGCTGCTGTAAGGTATCCCTTATTTGCTGCTGTAGCTGCGATCGAACGTGCATCCATAAGTGCAACGGATGAGATCTGACCATTCTGGATCTTGGAGCCTTCACGGTTCGGGAAGTTTCTGGTTGAATGACGGATTGATAATGCATTATTTGCAGGTGTATCTCCGGCACCAAAGCAAGGGCCGCAGAATGCTGTCTTAACGATCGTACCTGTCTCGATCAGGTCAGCCAGTACACCGTTCTTTGCAAGCTCCATATAGATAGGAGTTGATGCAGGGTATACAGATAATGTAAATTCATCTGCACCGATGCTTCTTCCACGGATGATATCCGCTGCCTGACAGATGTTCTCGAATCCACCACCGGCACATCCGGCAATGATTCCCTGTTCTACATATAACTTGCCATCACGGACTTTATCCTTTAATGTGAAGTCAACCTTACCGTCCAGACTAACCAATGCGCGCTTCTCGCAGTCGTCTAAGATATCCATCAGGTTTGCATTTAATTCTTCAATTGTATATGTATTGCTTGGATGGAATGGCATAGCGATCATTGGTTTTACCTTTGACAGATCCACATATACAACACCATCATAGTAAGCAACAGAACCCGGATTCATTTCCTTATATGCTTCCGGTCTGTAGTGTGTATCATACCACTCCTTGATCTTCTCATCTGTCTTCCAGATAGAGGACAGACAGGTTGTCTCGGTTGTCATTACATCGATACCGATACGGAAATCAGCAGATAATTTATCAACACCAGGTCCTACAAATTCCATTACCTTATTCTTAACATAACCGCACTGGAAAGTTGCACCGATAATCGCAAGAGCAACGTCCTGAGGACCTACTCCCTTTGCAACTTCTCCGTCCAGATAGATTGCTACTACACCGGGCTTAGCTACATCGTAAGTTCTGCATAAGAGCTGCTTTGCAAGTTCTCCGCCGCCTTCGCCGATCGCCATTGTACCGAGCGCACCATAACGGGTATGACTGTCGGAACCAAGGATCATTGCGCCACATTCTGCAAGCATTTCTCTTGCGAACTGATGGATAACAGCCTGATGAGGCGGAACATAGACACCACCGAATTTCTTTGCGCAGGAAAGACCAAACATGTGGTCATCCTCATTGATCGTACCACCAACTGCACATAAGGAGTTGTGACAGTTTGTAAGGACATAAGGGATTGGGAATTCTTTCAGTCCTGAAGCTCTTGCTGTCTGGATAATACCTACAAATGTTATATCATGAGAGGTCATCTTATCGAATTTGATCTTAAGATTGTCCATATTGTCAGATGTGTTGTGCTTCTCCAGGATACCATATGCCATAGTATTCTTTGCAGCTTCTTCCTTGGATGGAGCTGTACCTAACTTCTGTGTAAGGATCGCATTTGCATCGACATTGTCTTCTACAAGCTCTGTGCCATTTAAAAGATAAGCACCATTGTCAAATAATTTAATCATTCTATTTCCTCCTAATTTGTTGGTGATTCTTTTTCTCATTTTGTCAATCGCTGTTTATTTTAACACAAATCGGCATAGTTGTGAACAACTATGCCGATGAAAGTTTTCATTATAATATTTTTAATCATCCTGCTTCAACCGGAACCCTGAATGAGCACCACTGCCTTTATTCTGTGAAGCACTTTCAGCAGAATCCGCAGTCTGAGGTTGTTCATGATTCATGGTAGTCTCATCTACATTCTCTGCCATCTGTGTTGTATATGGTGCTGTCTGATAGTCCGTGACCGCATTTTCATTCGCCGGAACGGTCGCTTCATCTGTAAATGCACCTGTAACCACCTGCATTCTCTTATGGAGTTCTTCCATTCTCTGCGCTTCCTCCTGCGCTTCCAGACGGGCTTTCTCTAACTTCTTCCGTTTCATCTTCCGGTCAAGCAGCCAGATATATAATGCAAATCCTGCCGCAATCACTCCGATGATCGACCAGATCATGATCGCATTATAATTCGGGAACATTCTATAATATTCCGCTGCCGTCTTTCCTGTCACATCCATAGAGGTTTCTGCATCGGAACCGCCATGATCATGTCCCTGCCAGTCCGCATCAGATTTAAGGAAATAATCATATCCGACATTCTGTCCACCAAGATCATCCCATGTCAGATCGATATTATACCAGTGTCCATCCACCTGAACCCGATTCCACAGATGCTCGGATTCCAGTCCAAAACCATATTCACAGGTGACCGGGACTCCGGCTTTTTTCATAATGATATAAAATGCCAGCGCATATCCGTTACATGCCGAATCGCCTCTGTACAGAGTATTACATGCGCCACCGGATGAGCGGTTATATTCATTATGTAAGATAATATAATCATGTACCGCTTTCACCTTCTCGTAATCTGACAGCCCCTTTATCTTCCCCGAAATCTGTCCGGAACGGATAAATACAAGAAAGCTTTTTAACCGGCTCATATGATTGATCTTTACCGCTACTTTTTCTCCACCTGAATCCGGCGTATATACATAAGAAAATGCATAGAATTCTCCACCTGCATACATATTCTTTTCCATCAACTTGTCAAGGACCGACTGATAATCCATATACGGTTCCCCTGTTGTCTTTAGCGTAACCGTATTCTTATACCTTGAAGCGGCTGTTGCTACTGCATCATTGATCTCTTCGTATGTTGACAGTCTTCCTGTCGATACCGGCAGCATCTTTAAAACGACACAGTAAACAATAAACAACAGAATGATTCCCTCAATTACGATCTTTACTTTTTTCCCTTTTGACATTTTTCTCTCCTCTTTTTTTACATTCTTGATACGATTCATTATACCTCATTTTTCACTATTACAAAATCCTATTACCTGCACTTTTCCGTTTTTTATTCGTTCAAATTTCTTATCTTATTTACAAAAAAATTTTTATTTACTTCTTATTTATACATGATATAATAAAAAAGTCTACGTTTTATTAAGAAATTTTTTCAATAAACCTTCTATTTGTCTGAAATCATAAGGGAAATCATTTCTATATTCATTCTGACATATCGATGCGTTTATAGTCACAAGGAGAGATTAAAAAGTGAAAGATACGATTGAGATCAGATGGCATGGCCGGGGCGGCCAGGGTGCCAAAACTGCTGCTCTGCTGCTTGCAGACGTAGCTTTTAAAACAGGAAAATACGTTCAGGGTTTTCCGGAATATGGTCCGGAGCGAATGGGTGCACCGATCACTGCTTATAACAGAATCAGCAGCGATCCGATCCGCGTTCATTCCAATATCTACACCCCACAGTATGTTGTTGTCGTTGACGAGTCCCTCTTGGAATCCGTGGATGTAACCGCCGGATTAAAAGAAGATGGTGCGATCGTCATTAACACCCCAAAGACACCGGATGAGGTTCGTCCTCATTTAAATGGCTACAAAGGAAAAGTTTATACATTAGATGCCCGGGAGATCTCGATGCAGACACTCGGCAGGAACTTCCCGAATTCTCCTATGCTTGCTGCTATCGTTGCAGTCAGCGGTATCATGGAGCAGGATGATTTCCTTGCAGATATGAGACTTTCCTATCAGCACAAATTTGCAAAGAAGCCTGAGGTTATCGATGGAAATATGAAAGCCCTTGAGCTTGCATTTAAGGAGGTAACCAAGTAATGAGAACAGATATCAGCAGAATACATGAGAAAAGTAAATATACAGAAATCACACCCGGTAACCATGTGTACGGCGGTGGTACTTCCAAAGCATTTAACACAGGTGAATGGAGAACTGCTACTCCTGTCATAGATGAGAGCAAATGTGTACACTGTCTGTTATGTGCACCGGTCTGTCCGGACAGCTGCATCCCTGTCGTAGGCGGCAAACGTCTTGACTTCGATCTGAACCACTGCAAGGGCTGCGGTATCTGTGCTTATCAGTGTAAGTTTGGTGCTATTACGATGAAGGAGGGCAAATAAATGGGTATCAGAGAACGTTTATCAGGAAATGAAGCGGTGTCTTATGCAATCAAGCAGATCAACCCGGATGTCATGCCGGCATTCCCGATCACACCTTCTACAGAGATTCCACAGTTTATTTCTACATATATTTCAAATGGTGAGATCGACACAGAGTTTATTCCGGTCGAGAGTGAGCACAGTGCTATGAGTGCTGCGATCGGTGCAAGCGCTGCCGGCTGCCGTGTCTTAACAGCAACCTCATCCTGTGGTATGGCGCTGATGTGGGAGGAGCTCTATGTTGCAGCTTCCAACCGTCTGCCGATCGCACTGGCTCTTGTAAACAGAGCTTTATCCGGCCCGATCAATATCAACTGCGACCACTCAGACAGTATGGGTGCAAGAGATACCGGATGGCTCCAGATCTATGCAGAGAATAATCAGGAAGCTTATGATAACTTCGTACAGGCTTACCGGATTGCGGAGCACAAGGATGTCCGTCTTCCGATCATGATCTGTCAGGATGGTTTCATCACCAGCCACGCAGTTGAGAATATTGAACTGTTAGAGGATGATAAGGTAAAAGCATTTGTCGGTGAATATAATCCGGAACAGTACCTGTTGAATCCAAAGATGCCTATGGCAGTCGGTCCATATGCAACTTCTCCATTCTATATGGAATCCAAAATGAACCAGAACGAAGCTATGAAGAATGCCAAGCAGGTGATCCTGGATGTTGCGGATGATTTTGCAAAGATCTCCGGCAGACAGTACGGCTTCTTTGAGGAATATAAATTAGAGGATGCTGATTACGCGATCGTTATGATCGGTTCCGCAGCAGGAACGACAAAAGAAGCAATCGATGCATTACGCGCACAGGGCAAGAAGGTCGGCTTATTAAAGCTCCGTGTCTTCCGTCCATTCCCCGGTGAAGAGATTGCAAAGGCGCTGGCTCATACAAAAGCAGTTGCGATCTTAGACCGTTCCGAAGGCTTCCGTGCAGGTGGCGGTCCTTTATCCGCTGAGATCAAGGAGCACCTGTATGATATCGGAGCTTCTACAAAAGCTGTCAGCTATATCTACGGTCTTGGCGGCAGAGATTATACAACAGTGGAAGCAACCGATGTATTTAACCAGTTAGAGGAAATGATCGAGCAGGGCAAGACCATTCCACAGTATCAGTATATTGGGCTTAGAAAGTAAGGAGGTAAGACAAAATGGCATATAATTTTAAAGAAGTAATGAACAAGCCTGAGCGTCTTGCTCCAGGTCATAGAATGTGCGCAGGCTGCGGCGGTACGATCGCAGTTCGTAATGTACTCCGTGCCCTTCATGAGGGTGACAAAGCAGTTATCGGTAATGCTACCGGATGTCTGGAGGTTTCCACCTTCATGTATCCATATACTGCTTATGAAGACAGTTACATTCATAATGCATTTGAGAATGCAGGTGCTACCCTCTCCGGTGTAGAGACTGCTTATCATGTATTAAAGAAAAAAGGTAAATTAGATGAAACATACAAATTCATAACATTTGGCGGTGACGGCGGTACTTATGATATCGGTCTTCAGTCTTTATCCGGTGCTATGGAGCGTGGTCATGACATGGTATATGTCTGCTACGATAATGGTGCTTACATGAATACCGGTATCCAGCGTTCTTCTGCTACTCCGATGTATGCAGATACAACTACCACTCCTGTCGGTTCCCAGTCAAACGGTAAGATGCAGAACCGTAAGGATCTGGCACAGGTTATGGCAGCTCATGATATCCCTTATGTCGGTCAGACTACTCTGCTTGGTAATATGCGTGATATCTATGAGAAATCCGAAAAAGCCATCTACACACCTGGTGCTGCTTTCTTAAATGTTATGGCTCCTTGTCCTCGTGGCTGGCGTTATCCTACCGAACAGATCATGGATATCTGTAAGCTGGCGGTTGAGACCTGCTACTGGCCTTTATTTGAAGTCATCGAAGGCAAATGGATCTTAAGTTATTCTCCTAAGAAGAAGCTTCCGATCGAGGACTTCTTACGGACACAGGGACGTTTCAAGCATTTGTTCAAGCCTGAAAATGAGCATTTACTCGTTCAGTATCAGGAGGAAGTGGATCGCCGTTGGGAGGATCTGCTGTTCCGCTGTTCGAAGAACTAATCACACATACGAAAATAAATCAGCCCTTGGGGTTATAATATACCTTGTACAAGACACTTTCGTTCTACCCTCATGTAGCGGTACTAAGGCTCCCATTTTCATGGATCGCCAAGTACCGACATGAGTAACCTGAGACCTTATCGAGGCTTTGCCGAGATTAGTTCGAAGTTACACAGCGTGGGCAGGCTTGTACATGGTATATATAACCCCAAGGGCTGATTTATTTTCTGCCTGTCTCACTATTCCATACCTATGAAAAGTTCGTCGCATATAGCGACTCACTAAGAACCGACGCTCCCAAAGGCTTGCTTCATGAATAGTAAAACACACCATAGCGGGGATTCTGTTTTTATTAGTCGATAACTTCTTCAGCTCCACAGCTACAAACTCTCTTGTGTAAAGTAATAGTACCAACAGCCCACTTTTTCTGCATTTTACAGTTGTATCCGTTCCCGCCTTTTCCAACTGATATAGCCATACATATCATTGATAAAGAAGATACCGAAATTCACAACGACCGGGATATAGGCAGGGTTCTCCATCGAGGCAAGCACCCATAAAATGATCAGCACGATATCATTTGCCGCATACCATACTGCATAATACGAGGAACGGAGCATCGTAAGTGCCGCTGCCAGAAAACTGGTTACGATCGATATGGTGCTGAATATAATATTCGGGGTATCGAATACAACTAAAATATAATAAAATACTGCCGTTACGATCACGCCGGATATAATAAGCCCTATGATGTGCTTCCGGTTCAGCTTCTGGATCTTTACGACATTTCCGTTTCCGCCGGACGGATTTCTGAGCCATGTGATCATAGACCAGATTGCCATAGGCATTGTCATGCCAAGGTACGTGATCATCTCGCCCCAGTAATGAAACCGGTAGGAAATGATCCCATAAAGGATACTGAATATCACCATTAGGATCTGCGCCCATACATTTCCCTTTGCTGCAAAGATCAGCGAAGTTACACCCACTAATGCAGCTACCAGAGTCGGCAGATCAAAATCTGTTGTCAGCAGGTTCGATACGCATACGATACAAATAGACCCTAACCAGATGATCCATTCCTTCTTTGTTAATTCTTTTATTGGATTGTTCATGTTTTCTTTCTCCTGTGCCGCTATTCTAATATATAATCATAATTTCCGCAAGAATCCACAAAAAAATACCCCATGACGATCCTCGTTTCTCAAAATTCTGAGTACCGATAATCTGTCATGAGGTATCTTCATTATGTATCAGCTTACAGCTTTGTTACATTTGCAGCCTGAGGTCCTTTTTCTCCCTCAATTACTTCGAACTCAACTTTGTCGCCTTCCTCCAATACTTTGAAACCAGACATATTTAAAGCTGAGAAATGTACAAAAATGTCATCACCATTCTCATCGCTGATAAATCCATATCCTTTTTTTGCATTAAACCATTTTACTGTACCTGTTTTCATTTGAATTTCCTCCTAAAACTTAATACCTGGAAAACTAAAGAGGCACAGAGCTTCTCGCTCTGTGCCTCTTTGCACTTCTCTTGTATTATATTGCTTGGATTATCTTTTTGCAAGTGTTTTTTATAAATTTCTTTTTCATTGACCAAATCTTACATCCGGCATATCCTTCTCGTGCTCGCCGATCATCTTCTCCATCCAGATCATATCGTACCATTCACCAAACTTATAGCCGCTGTTATGAAAACGCCCAACCAGCGTAAAGCCCATTTTTTTATGGAATCTGTAACTGTCATCCGTCAGATGTCCGCTCTCTGCTGCCGGACTTGCGATACAGGCATTCATGTTCAGGATTCCCATTTCCTTCAGTAGTTTTTCCAGATTCTCATATAGGGCTTTGCCAAGCCCCAACTGCCTGCAGTCTTTTCGGATATATATCGTTGTTTCCACTGACCAGTCATATGCCTTTCTGTCTTTGAAACCTGCTGCATATGCATAGCCTGCGATTTTCCCATCCACGACTGCCTTTATGTATGGATACTTTGCTGAGATCTGCTCGATCCTGTTCCTGAATTCATCTACAGACGGTACTTCATATTCAAATGATATTGCTGTTTCTTCTACATAGGGTGCATATATGGCGAAAAGCTCCTCCGCATCCGCTGTACTTACTTTTTCTATCTTCATGTCTTCTCCTTATGCCTACAAAAAATGCTGCACCGCACAAGTACGATCCAGCATTTTTTATTATTTCTTAGTAGTCTTCTTTGAAACTGCCGCTTTTGTCTGTGCAGGCTTCGTCTTACTTACTGTTTCTTTTGTCTTTGTCGCAGCCGTCTTCTTCTCCGGCTCCTTTTTTACAACTTCCGTCGTCTCTACATTCTTCTTTTCCGTTGCAGTTTTCTTCGCAGCCGTTTTCTTCGCAGCCGCACGTTTTGCTGCTGCCGCTTTCTTTTCTGCCTCTTTCTTCTTCAGAATATCCTCCGGTGTTACATCGGTGTAATCATATTCCAGAACAACAGTAGAAAGTGGCGGTACTGTTACACTGATCGAATAAGGCATACGTTCTGTCTTCTTATCGATTGCCTTGATCTTACCGCTATTTAATCTGCCTGCTCCGCCAAACTGTACGTCATCGGAATTCAGAACTTCTTTATATGTTGTGAAGCAAGGTGCTCCAACTTCATAATTATCATATTCAACCGGCACGAAATTGCAGATAAATAACAACTGCTTACTCGGTGTAGAACCTCGACGGATAAATGAAACCACACCCTTATCCGGATGGTCACAGTCGATCCACTCAAAGCCCATCACATCGCTGTCATTTGCATATAACGCATCATTTGCATTGTACAGATTATTTAACGCTTTTACCCAACGCTGTACACCCTGATTCAACGGATTGTCAAGGACAAACCAGTCAAGACTTCTTGCCTCGCTCCACTCGCGCGGCTGTGCAAATTCCTGACCCATGAATAATAGCTTTTTGCCCGGATGACCATACATATAACCATATGCCAGACGAAGATTTGCAAATTTCTGAGGTTCGCTTCCCGGCATCTTATTGATCATTGAACATTTCAGATGTACGACCTCATCATGTGAAATGACAAGAACATAATTCTCTGCATATGTATAGGATAAGCTGAAGGTCAGCTTGTTATGGTTAAAGCTTCTGAAATATGGATCCATCTTCATATACTCGAGGAAGTCATTCATCCATCCCATATTCCATTTGAACAGGAAGCCAAGTCCGTTCATGGATGCCGGAGCAGTCACACCGGCCCATGCAGTTGATTCCTCTGCGATCAGGAATGCTCCCGGATTCTTTTCTTCCATAACAGCATTGATATTCTGCAGCAGCTTAATTGCATCCAGGTTCTCATTGCCGCCATTTTCATTTGGAAGCCACTGTCCATCCTGCTTACCATAGTCCAAATATAACATGGATGCAACAGCATCTACCCGTAACGCATCGATATGGAACTTCTCTACCCAGAAAAGTGCATTTGCGATCAGGAAGTTTGCAACCTCTGCTCTGCCATAATCAAAAATATAAGTACCCCAATCCGGATGCTCGCCTCTTCTTGGATCCGGATGCTCATAGAGCGGCATACCATCAAATCTGCCAAGCCCGTGTGCATCCTTCGGGAAATGTGCAGGTACCCAGTCTAAGATGATACCGATTCCCTTACTATGTAAATAGTCAATAAAATACATGAAATCTTCCGGCGATCCGTATCTGGATGTCGGTGCATAATAATTCGTTACCTGATAGCCCCAGGAACCATCAAACGGATACTCTGCGATACCCATGATCTCCACATGTGTATAGCCCATATCCTTTACATAATCCGCAACCATCGGAGCTAACTCTCTATAACTGAAGAAGCCGCTGTCATCGTCTTCAACTTTCTTTCTCCATGAACCGAGATGCATCTCATAGATGGTCATCGGCATCTTCATGCGATCTGTTCTGCTATAGGTTCTTCTCTTATTTACCCATGCGGTATCCTTCCACTTGTAGGTCGTCAGATCTGCAACAACCGAACCATTGTCCGGACGCATCTGTGCCTGATTTCCGTATGGATCACTCTTATATAAGATCTCATCATAACGGGTCAGAATCTGGTATTTGTATACTGCGCCGGAAAGCACATTTGGAATAAACAGCTCATAGATTCCACCGTTTGGTCGAAGCTGCATCGGATGTAAATTACCATCCCACATATTGAAATCACCGACAACGCTGACTCTCCGCGCGTCCGGAGCCCATACCGCAAAATAAGTTCCTTTTACGCCATCGATCGTCATCGGATGTGCTCCAAATTTATTATAGATCTCATAGTGCTTGCCTTCCGCAAATAAATAAGAATCAAAATCTGAAATCTGGCTGTCAAATGCATATGGATCTGCTGTCGTAACAGTCGTTCCATCCTCATAAGTTGTTACCAGATTATATTTTGTTCCGCTAAATTCCTTCTTAGGGAAAAAGATCGCATAGAAGCCCTCATCCGTTACCTTCTCCATCGTATGAACTTTTTTACCTGTTCTGGATGTAACCTTCACTTCCACCGCATGTGGACGATAGGCTGTGATGATCTGTCCTTCCCCATATTCATGAATACCAAGCAGATGCTTTGGTGCATTCAATTTACCTGCGATCAGTTCATCATACAGTACCCAGTTGATCCAATCGTTGATTCTCTTGTTCATATAACCCTCCTGAATATATTAGAATTTGTGTGGCTGTGTCTTTCGCCAGCTTATCAGTCGTACTATGATCGTTATAACAAGTCCGGCAAGTATCACTCCTGTATAGATCAGGAACATCCGAAGTCCCAGATTATCCGGGATCAGCGAGATCAGTCTGTCATCCCCTGAGAAAAATACATCATACCTGCCTTTAAATACCATCTCACGAACGCCATAGAAAATGCCGCTTCCGGATACCGCAAGCAGGATCAATGATACCATTCCGATCACACTTGCTGCAACGCCGCCCCATACGACACATTCATACATTCGTCTTTTCTTTACTGCCAGAAATCCTATGATAAGCAGGATCACCGACAGGAACATCATTCGTTTCGCCTCATCCTTCACCTTCTTCAACTGTCTAAGCTGCGTCAGGTTATAGTCGTAAAGCTTCACATTTCCTTTATCAAAATCAACATTATTTCCGGTTTCCTTCAGTCCATCCGCAATGATACTGTACTCCAGCCACGCCTCGAACTCCGTCAGAGCAGTTTCCGAACCATCTGCTTCATCTGTCTCAAATGTTCGTCCGGTCATCTCTGATGTGTACTCTGCCTCACTGATATTCACTCCCTGGAATGAGATAAACACCGCAGACGACACAATCAGCATTACAACTGCGATCGCAAGGATCACCTGAAAAAATCTATATTTAAACATGATTATCTATCCTGATTTCTATTCTAAAGTCTTATTTGACACATCAAATAAATTATATCGTTCTTATTACGCACATTAATTATTTTACCATTTTAATTGACTTGTGTAAAGAAAACATACTGCTTTCTTCATTATATATTTCTGCCACATACTGTCTTCGCTCTTAAATTTTATTTTATTAAACATATTACTTTGATCCATAAAGACTTGGCAGATAAGATAATTGCAGCATGCTAATATTTTAAATGTTCCGATACAAAATAAAAGCAATATAAAATGTTAAGACATCGCGAAGATTTCGTTATGAGGTTTGTGCTAACCGTCAGCATCAAGCCCATGTTTGAGTCCATAAGGACGAGTTTGGGCGACTGCTGACAAATCAGTTGCACGAACCGAATAGAAATCTTTACTGTCTTGCATTATATTATCTGACCGACATTCCATGTCTGAAATCAATTTTCAATTAACAACGATCATCTGCCAAGTTCACGCAGGTCAAAGTAATATGGGCAGATGTCTTCGTAATGGCCATCCTTCATGCGAAAGCCCCCCGGAATCGTTCCAAGCTGCGTAAATCCAAGCCTCTCATAGAGGTGTCTTGCATGCACATTCGTAGCCACCACCGCATTAAACTGCAGCACCAGATAATCATGCGCCTTTGCATGCGTCAGGCAGTCAGACACCAACTTCTCTCCGATATGAAGCCCTCTTACATCCGCATCTACCGCATAGCTGGCATTGCAGATATGACCGCAGCGTCCGACATTATTTGGATGCAGGATATAAAGTCCGAGCACCTTTCCTGTGTCTGTATCCTCTGCCACCGCGGTATAGGTCTGTCCTGCAAAGAATCCCCTGCCTGTCTCCTCTGTCAGGTCATCCTCCTGTGGAAAAGCAACTCCATCATCTACCACACGGTTCCAGATGCGGTTCATCTCCTGTATGTCTGAATCTTTATATTCTCTGATCTGTATATTCATCTTTCGTCCTTCTTTCTTATTTTATGCATCATTATAAGCCCGTATCAAACAGGCTTCAAGAATATAAATATAGACAATCCACAAAAATCATCTTAAAATGCATATAATGAAAATCTGCTTGACTGGAAACTGCGAAGGAACGAACTTCTTCTCTGTGAAAACAGTCTGTACGGATGAAAGGAGTATAACCACATATGTTATTTGAACTGATAAAAGATCATTTATTCTTAAGTATATATATTCTGAGCAACCTGATCGTATTTTCCCTGTATGGCATTGACAAATGGAAAGCCATCCACCACAAATGGCGCATCCCGGAAGCCCACCTGATCCTCGCCGGAGTGTTCGGAATCTTTGGTGCGGTTCTTGGTATGCTGTTGTTCCGACATAAAATCAGGAAGCCCAAATTCTACATTGGGCTTCCTGCAATCTTCATTCTTGAACTTGTGTGCGTGATCTTATACATAAAATATCATTGAAATATTTTTGCGTTTATGATCATTTGTCATTTGTGAATATCAGCTATTCATAAATAACGGCTATCCTATAAAAGTCATATTAATGGTGCATCAAAGTTCCGTACATCTCCGGTCTGCGGTCACGGAACACGCCCCATTCTCTACGCATCTGTGCGATCGCATCCAGATCAAATTCATGGACAAGCACAGATTCTGTCTCGCGGTCTGCCTCCTCCACGATCGTTCCGGTCTGATCTGCGATAAAGGAAGAACCGTAAAATGTCATCGAGGATTCATCGTCCGTCTCGGTTCCGATACGGTTCGAAGCGATCACCGGCATGATATTTGCTGCTGCATGTCCCTGCATCGCATGCTGCCAGTGTGGTTTCGAATCAATGTTTAATGTAGGCTCGCTTCCAATCGCAGTTGGGTAGAATAATAGCTCTGCACCAAGAAGTGCCATGCTTCTGGCAGCCTCCGGGAACCATTGATCCCAGCAGATGCCAACGCCGATATCTGCATATTTTGTCTTCCATACCTTAAATCCGGTATCTCCCGGTGTAAAATAAAACTTCTCCGCATATGGAAGTCCATCCGGGATATGGGTCTTACGATATGTTCCAAGGATCGTTCCATCTGCATCAATGATCGCTATTGTATTAAATGCTGTATTTCCTGCCTTTTCATAAAAACTGATCGGCAGAACAACCTGAAGCTCTTTTGCAACCTCGGTAAATCGTTTTACTGCCGCATTTTCTGAAAGCGGCTTTGCCAGATCAAAATATTCAAATTTCTGCTTCTGACAGAAATACGGAGTTTCAAATAATTCCTGTAACAAGATAATATTTGCTCCTTCTGCTGCTGCCTTTCGAACCAGCTTCTCTGCCTTGTCTAACACTTCTTCTCTATTCCAGCTACAGCTCATCTGGGTAGCCGCTACCTTTACCTTTCTCATACTCATATCCTCCTGTTATCAAAATATCTATATACTGTTATCAGAACATCTTATTTCTTTATCCTATATTTTCTGCCATTGATTTCCGGCTTACCTTCTACTTACATCTGCCAAATCTATCTTCCGCCGGTTGTCTGTTTGCAATGGCTTATATTCCACTCGCACCTGCCAGATTATTCAGTCTGTCATATATCGTCTGTCCCTCAAATATATTCCATACCACTTTGGTATCCGGTATCTTCTCAGGATCGATCGTAAACAGATTCTGATCCAGCACGATGAGGTTTGCACATTTGCCTTCCTCGATCGAACCGGTTCGGTCTTCTGCCTGATAGACGTAAGCGGCTCCGTAGGTATATCCTTTTAAGACTGTCGCCATATCAATGACCTCCCATGGATTCTGGCCGGATATTCTTCCGTCTGCATCCTTTCTGGTCACTGCCGCATAGATTGTCTGAAATGGATCTAAGCACACAACCGGGTAATCCGTTCCGACTGCAAATGCCGCTCCTGTATTCGTGATACTTTTTATCGGCCATTCGTATCTGCACCGCTTCTTTCCAAGCCGCACGATCTTGTCATTATTTGACAGGATCAGATGATATGGCTGCATCGATGCTACGACATCCAGTTCCTTGAATCTCCTGATATCATCGGGATGGATATTCTCGATGTGCTCAATCGTATTTCTGAGATCCTTTCTTCCGGTTCTTTTTTCCGCTTCCTCGTACATATCAAGTGCCATGCGGACAGAACCATCTGCGATACAATGAAGTCTGACCTGCAAGCCAGCCTCATTTGCCGCCGTGATCTCCTCCTGCATCTTCGCTCTCGGCCAAAGCGGAAGTTTCTCTCCACAGGTGTCCGGGCGGTCCGTATACGGCTCCAAGAGCAGTCCGGTATAAGTCTCCGTCACTCCATCAATAAAGCCCTTTAAACCGGTGATCTGAAAATGTCTGGAATCCAGTTTTTCCTTCATCTCAAAGAACTTTTCAAATGAGGTATAGCCAAATAACTTCGTGTAGACATATACATTTGCGTACAGCCCTTCTTCATCATCCAGCTTTTTCAGCAATTCATATTTCTTATAAGTCTCTTCTGTATAATCTTCTGCAAACATCTCACTTAAGCCTGCAACTCCGTTCTCCGCAAGTACCTGTTTGAAATGTCTGTGTATTCCTGTCATTTCTTCATCCGTAAAATCCATGAACTTTTCCATGGCGGGCGCATAGGCTTCCGGTTCGATCAACATTCCGGTAAGCTCTCCATCCGGGTAAGTCTCGATCATGCCATTTGCAAGACTCGGATCCGGTCTGATCCCAGCTTCAGCAAGTGCTGCTGAATTCAGCCACATGCTGTGTGCATCCGCACATTCCAGATATACCGGAGTATCCGGGAAATATGCATCCAGACTTCGTTTGTCCGGCATACGATCCTCCGTCCAGTTCCCGATAAACCATCCGGTTCCGCGGATCCGTTTCTGTCCGGGATGCGCCTTTACATATACCGCCATCTGCTCCACACATTCCTGTTCCGAATGGCAGGCATCCAGCGTGTTGCATACATATTCACTTGCGGCTACCGCTCCGGTAAATATATGGGTATGTGCATCGATAAAGGACGGCATGACCAATTTGTCACCCATATCGTATATCGGAACATCCGCCGGAACGGCATTTGTCTCATCATATGGCAGAAGCTTCTTGATCCTGTCATCTTTGATCCAGACAGCAAGCGGCTTACAGCTATCCGATCTGCCATCAAATACTGCCCGGCTCTTTATAATATATTCTGTCATATCACATACCCCCTTTTAACCTAAACTACAAATCCACAGATCAGGAAGCCAACGATCGACAACATAGCTGCGATCATAACATATGGAAGCTGGGATACTGCATGTTCCATGTTATCAATACCTGCACTGTTCGATGACAGAAGCGTTGCATCACAGTAGAAGCATGCATGGCTTCCAAATGCACCACCGGAGATAATTGCTGCCATGATCAGAACCGGGTTTGCGGAGATCGCTGCGCCAAGCGGGAATACGATCGGTGCTACGACTGCACTCATTCCCCAGAAGGATCCGGTTGCAAAACAAAGCGCAGCAACAAGGATAAATGTGATCATCGGGAACAGAGAGCCTGTTAATAATGGCTGTGCAAGATCGATTATATAATCTGTCATGTTAAGCTGTTCTGTTACCTTCTGCAATAAGAATGCAAGTACCAGTAAGGTAAGGGTTGGAAGCATATCCGCAAATCCCTTTACGATCACACCAAAGTTTTCATTTGCAGCTATAATCTTTCTTGGAAGATACATCAGCATACAACATGCGATCGCAAGAACAACTGCCAGAAGAAGATCACCTGTAATAATGGCGATCGCTACAAGGACTGCCATCGGAATGACGAAATCCCAGATATTTCCGTCTTCTTCATAACCTGCACGGTTTTCATGATTGTACTTTCTACTGGCATCACTGTAGACCTTGCCGGTCTCCTCTACACGCTTATATGCTTTCTTCATACCACCAAGCTTTGGCATAATTCCCATACAGAATAAAAATACGATCAATAATATAATGATTGGATAAAAACAGAATGGAATGGCACTTAAGTACGCTTTCATACCGGAGGTGAATCCGTATGCCTGTACACTCGGCTGATCAATGAACAGACTTGCATAGAAAACTGCCCATGTTGAAAACGGAAGAAGTACACAGACCGGAGCACCTGTGGAATCCAGCATGAACGCCAGTGTCTCTCTCGGTATCTTACGTTTATCATAAACACCCTTCATACAGGTGCCGATCGATAAAACATTCAGGTAATCATCTACGAAGATCAATATACCAAGGATAAATGTGGTAAGTAATGTCTTTCTCTCTGAATTACATAATTTGGAAACCAGCTTAGAAAAGCCATAATTTCCTTTTGCTGTCTGAAGTAATGCGATCAGACTTCCGAACAATCCACATACAACGATGATCCAGACATTTCCCGAAATCGTCTCCTGAAGCATCGTACACCATTGTGTCAGAAATGAACCTTTAAATAAAAATGCCGCGCCGACCAGAGAACCTCCGATCATAAATTCTTCGCAGCGATGTGTCAGTATCGAACCGACAATTACGATCAGCACTATTAACAGTGCCACTAAGCCATGTGTCATAACCATTCTTCCTTTCTGTCTTGTATTTTTTCCTGTAAAACGAAAAAGCGTATCCGCAATGCCGTATGGCATTACAGATACGCCTTCGTATCAACTGCTTTTAGTTTACAATTCCATTTACTTATTTACAATTATTATATATGATAAGTTTCTACTTAATTTTAATTACATCCAATCCTTATTAATCACTGATAAACTTCTCACGTACCAGTTCTGCCAGATACTTTGCAGTACCTTCTACACCGAGCAGACTGCTGTTGATCAGGATATCACAATGATTGATGTCCCCCGGCTTATATCCGGCATAATTCATATGATAGGAATCACGCGCCTCATCAACTGCTACAATCATCTTACGGGCTTCATTGATTTCCAGTCCCATCGAATTCACACAATTCTCAACACGATCCGGATATGGTGCATAGATGAATATATTCATCACATTGTCCATCTCACTTAAGATAAAGTCAGAGCAACGTCCAACAATCACGCATGAGCTTTTCTCTGCAAGAAACCGTATAATATTCTGCTGTGCATCAAAAATATCATCCTGGGTACTGTTCGTGCCACCACCAAGTGGAAGTACCATTCTGGAAAAAGGATTCTTGAAGATCTTCTTTGCGCTTTCTTCTTCTTCGTCTACAACAGAAGCGGGAAGCTTCAACTGCTTGGCTGCCTGATCCACGATATCTCTGTCGTAATACTCTATTCCCAGTTGTTCTGCCATCAGTTTTGCGATTGGTCTTCCAAGACTTCCGAACTGTCTCGTAATTGTTATAACATATTTTTTATCCTTCATCCGCAACGCTTCCTTTCTCTGATCTCTTTTTCGTTTTATAGCTTATCTCAATTTCCTACTGTTTTTCAATTATTAATTTGAGGTAAATGCTAATCATTTTCAGTAGTATATACTTGAAAACAAGTATTTTGCAATATATAATTGTATTTATATAACTTTCAACCGGATGGCTTGCTACGCAAATGAAGCAGTCTTGGCATCTGCCTGAAAATCAACATCATTTCACGCGAAGGAGACCCACAATGGAAAAGAACAACTTTCTGATCTATAACGATATCGTATATACGCTGTACCAATGTAAATCCTATGAAGCACTGAGAGATGAATTTCTCCCAAGGCTTCGCCTGCTGATCCCATTTACTTATGCGAGCATTATCTCCGTCAATCCGGAAAACCGAACTGAGATCGTACCGACTCCGGTCTGCTTTCCTGATTATTTCTATGAAGCAGAACTGCTCTACATCGATCATATGAGTGAGGATCATCTGCTCTGGATCAACAATGTACGGGAATCCCAGCTTGTAAGAGAAAGCGATCTGGTAAATGATGATGTCCGTCTGAGCTCTGCTCTCTATCAGCACTGTTATCAGAAATTTCATGTCTACGATTCCTTACAGTACAGCATGATCTGCCGTGGAGAATTCTCCGGCATCCTGACGCTGTTCCGGACCAAGATCGATGGGGATTTTACAGACGATGATATGTTCTTCTTCCGTTCTCTTGGCAAACATATCAACGTAACCTATGAACAGATCCTATATCCGGAAAAAGAGAAAGGCCATACCGCTCTTGCAAACCGTATCCCGGCACTTGCAACAGGCTATGACCTTACTCCACGCGAGACAGAGATCCTGTCTCTGATCTTTTCATTTGCAAATAACGATGAGATCGCAGCCACTCTCGGGATCAGTGAGAACACGATCCAGAAGCATTTACAGAATATCTTCCGAAAGACCGGAACCTCATCAAAATGGGATCTACTCCGTCTTTCCTGATTCTTCCGGATAGACTAAGCCCCAGTTCTTTCGAAGATCTGTCATGATGTTCATGACATCTCCGGTAAAAGGCATCTGCATCCGGCTTACATCTCCGGACTGTACGGCTTCTTCCATATCCCGCATCTCATATTCAAGCGCACGCTTTGTTTCACCGGCTTCTATCGGTGTAACTGCTCCGCTTGCAGCATCTACGATAATCGCTTTATCAGCTCTTGGATATTCCATGATCTCGATATACCCTTTTTCACAACTGATCATTGCCCGCTTCGGCTGCTTTGAATGCATGGACAGCGTAATAGCTGCCATCTGCTGTTCTTTATTCATCAGGATGATGCTTGCCTGCTCATCCGTTCCGGTCGGTGCGAACCGCACCTGACTCATCACCTGATCCGGTGTCTCTGCCATGAAGCTGCGCATCAGACTGAGTGCATATACTCCGATATCAAGCAATGCACCACCGGCAAGATTGATGTTAAAGAAACGATTATTCATATCATATTCTTTATAGCTTCCAAAGTTCAACTGTATCATCTGAACCTTTCCGAGTTCACCGGACGATACGATCTCCCATAATTTCTTATATAATGGCATATGCCAGATCGTCATGGCTTCCGCCAGTATCACATGATGCTTCTCTGCGATCTGCAATGCCTCATTTAATTCATCACTGTTCAGCGTGATCGACTTCTCACACAATACATGCTTGCCGTTTGCAAGTGCCTGTCTCAGGAATTCAATGTGGGTATTATGCGGCGTTGTAATATAGATAATGTCGATCTTCGGATCTGTAAACATCTCATGAAAATCATCATAGACCTTTGTTACATGATATTTCTCCGCAAATGCAACTGCCTTCTCATGGGTACGGTTTCCTACCGCATATAAGGATTTACCCATCTGTTCCAGTGCCTGTGCCATTTCATTTGCAATTACACCTGTACCAAGTACTGCCCATCTTAATTCTTTTGCCATTTCTTCTTCCTCCTGTACAAAAAAATGTATGATTCCCTGTATGTACCCGTATCCCCTGTGTTCTAGTTCTCTGCTACGATCTTACCGTTGCAGATCGTGTAATGAAGCTTTCCCGGAAGTGTCCAGCCAAGAAACGGTGAATTCGAGGCTTTTGAATGGAAATGTTCAACGATCCATTCTTCATTTTCTCCAAATATCACAATATCGGCCGGTGCTCCCGCCTGGATGCTGCCCGGTGTCATCCGGTAGAACTCCATCGGGTTCTTACTCATCAGCTCCATAAGCTTCATAAGTGTGATGTAGCCCGGCTGTACCAGTGAACGGATTCCCAGTGCCAGTGATGTCTCAAGGCCTGTGATCCCACTCGGTGCCTGTGCCATCGGACGTGCCTTTTCTTCTGCACTGTGCGGTGCATGATCGGTTACGATCATATCGATCGTGCCGTCCTGAATACCTTCAATGATCTTCAACCGGTCCGCTTCTTCTCTGACCGGTGGGTTCATTCTTGCCATTGTTCCATAGGTCAGAACTGCATCCTCTGTCAGTGTAAAATGATGTGGTGTTGCTTCTGCATGAACATCCGCACCAAGCTTCTTTGCCAGCCTTACTAACTCAACGGAATTTCCGGAACTGATATGCTGAATACAGACAGATGCTCCTGTATGAAGGGCAAGGATACAGTCTCTTGCGACCATGACATCCTCTGCTGTTCTGGAAGCCCCACCATAGCCAAGCTGCTCGGATACTGCTCCCATATTCACACCTGCACCTTTTACAAATGCAGGATCTTCTTCATGCAGACTGATCGGCAGATCAAGCGCTTTCGCACGAAGCATTGCCTCCGTTAAGACTTCTTCATCCATGATCGGGATACCATCATCTGTAAATCCGGCAGCACCATGTTCTGCCAGCAGTTCCATATCCACAAGTTCTTTTCCCTTCAGATCCTTTGTAACGGTCGCCGTCTGGATCACATGGATCCCGGTCGTTTCCCCTTTTCTCTGAATATACTCAAGTGTCTCTACATTATCAACTGCCGGCTTCGTATTTGCCATACAGATAACCGTCGTAAATCCGCCATAAGCGGCAGCCTCTGCTCCGGTCTCGATGTCCTCTTTATAAGTAAAGCCCGGATCTCTGAAATGTACATGGGTATCAACCAGCCCCGGTGCAACCACCAGACCTTCCGCATCGATCACGCGAACATCATCTGTACCATACTTTTCTCTGCACATATCAACATCGATCAGATCCGCTGTCTCAGCGATCACCGCTCCATTGACCAGCACATCCAGCTTCCGATCTGTATTTGTCACAGGATCCACAACCCTGCCGTTCTTTATTAATAACATGCAATATCCTCCTGATATATACTATCCGCAGGCATATGCCTGCACTGCCAGTTTACCACAGACCCACTTTTTCTGACAACTGCCAGTTGTATACCTATAAGGAAAATTACAGCCATCAGTCCCAACTGTATGCTATATACCACTATTCAAAAAACATGCTCGTTTTTCTATTTGAAACACATGCCCTATTCGCAGTAGCTCCGTGCAAACTCGCTCTTCGAGCTCAGACATACACTCGCTACTGCTGGCAATGTGTTTCAAATAACGACAAACTGAGCAATTGTTTTTTTGAACAGTGATATAGCATACAGTTGGAACTGATGGCTGTAATTTTCTTCTGCCAGTATGCATCATACAACTGTAAATGGTAATTTCTGATTCTTCTAAATAATGACTGAGTCCATTGAATTTCCAAAGTAGCATTATATATTTTAAGTAAAATACATATATATTTCCAGCAAGTTATATAACTTATAGCTATAGCGAGAAATTGTTTCCTTCTGCTACAGCTACAGGATATATGCAACTGCTATGAAAACAATTGCTCTATTTTTCGTCATGCGAAACACATTGCCAGCGTCTGTGGGTGCATGTCTGAGCTCGAAGAGCGAGTTTGCACAGAACAGACGCGAATCAGGCATGTGTTTCGAATAGAAAAATGAGCATGTTTTCTGTAGTGCATATATCTTGCAGCTGTAACTGATAGAGACAATTTCTCACCCTTCCCCCTACTCGCGGTTTTTCAGAACCTCAGCAGGCACCATCTTGCGGATTCTGCGGATCAGCAGATGGTTGATGATGAAGTACAGGATCAGGATACCTGCGAAGATGGCAAGGTACATCCAGAATGGGAAGGACTTGTCGATACCGCAGGCAATATTCGGAACAAAGGCAGGCTCATAAGCCACATCCATGATCCATTTGGTCAGCGGAATCGAAATCAATGCGCCTATCGTTATGATATAGAAATTACCATCCAGATACATCTTCTTCACTTCCTTATTCCGGTATCCGAAGATCTTAATCAACGCAATGTTGAAAGAAGACCGATCTATCATAACCTTCATCATCAGATACATAACAACAATGAAGATCAGAACAGATACTCCTCCGATCGTAAGGATCATTCCCTGCATTATATCCGAGAAGATACCGGCAGCCTTCTTCACATCGGTCTTTGTCGTTGTTGCATATAATCTTCCGGTCTCGACATCGAGTGCATGGTCGGAAAATACAACATTGAAATAATTCTCCGGTTCGTCGAATAACTCAAGCGCCTTGTCATATGGCATAAATACCATAAAGGATGGAGCATACTGCGCAACAGATGCGATCTCAAATGCATAGATCTTATCTGCTTCATCATCCTTTAGTGTCAGAATATCACCAACATCCAGACCGTATTTGTAAGCGATCGAAGAACTGATCGCAACCTTACTGGATGAATCTGACAGATCCACATCAAAGAACGGATTATTCTCTGTCAGTCCCATAACTGTTATGTCAAAGTTGTAACCGTAAATTTTCTTTTTCAGTGTCTTTGCATATGCCTCATATCCACCTTCCGGAACTTCCTCTGTCGGATATTTGTAGGTATACATATACTCATACTTTGTATCATTTACATAATCACGATTTACATTCGCACAGTAAGTATATATCTCCAGTGACATCATCGCCAGCAGAAGACTTACAAACATTCCAAATACTACCGTAAATCCGGTACGGCTCTCACGAAGCATCTGGCGGATCTTGAACAGATTCATGAAGCTCATATTTCCAAGCTTTATATTCTTGCCCTTACCAACCTTCTGCTCATTCCTGATCATTGTAAGAACCGGCTTCGACAGTCTCTTTCGGATAACCAGTGAATTAACGATTATAGAAATAACCGGTGGAACCACGATTCCATAAATGAACAGATATGGCATATAGATAACATCCAGATCCGGAAGGGAATAATAGTTGTAGCAGTCCTGCATCTGGATCGGCACACCAAGGCTTGAATATCCAAGCAGTGTTCCGATCAGACCTGAAACAAATGTGATCACAGTCGGAAGTGTTACATAATGTGCCATCAGATTCTTTCTCTTTACCCCAAGTGCATATAACGCACCGATAACGGCACTTTCCTGATCGATCGAATGTACAACGAACACTGATAATACATAAGAGATCAGTATCAACAGGATCGCACCTGCGATCGTACCAACGCTCCGGTATAATTCCTGATCACCGGAAGCCGCCTGAATTCTCGCATTATCCCCTGCCTTTACAAAAGTCATAAGGTTCTGTGCATCCTCTGAGAAGATGTCATCGATCATATCATCTGTCTCATCCTTTAACTCCTGAATACCATCCAGCAGTTCATTGGAACCATCTTCAGCTTCTTTTGTTCCGTCTGTATATTCTATAATTCCATCGTCAAATGCCTTAAGCTCCTTTAACTGTGACAACAGATCTTTATAAGAGAAACGCAGAATTGCATTGTCTGCACCATCAATCTCAGTCTGCAGAACAGTCTCAAAATTATCCTTTGTCAGTTCTTCTACACCATAATTCTTTAAGGTCTTATTTGCCTCCTTCAGATAAGCCTCAAAGATTTCTCCCGATGCATCTGTTAACTCTAAATTATGATCGGTCAGTTCAGCAAGTCCGTCCTTTAACTCTTTTACTCCATCTAACAGCTCCTGAATACCATCGGTCAGATCGTCCTTCTGTCCCATCGTACGATTCCAGTATTCTTGGAAAAATGGATCCTCTACATCTCCTGATGAGAACTCCAGATCCTCCAAACGGTCTTTTAATTCATCGTCCGTCATAGCACCATTTAACCGGTATGCATAATAATATTCCTCTGACTTTATACTTTTTTCTTCTGCACGAAGTGTATCGTATACGTCAGCTGCAACAAATCCTGTACCAAAATGCAGGCAGTCGCATCCGGTATCTCCCAGAGATTTTAATACGTTATCATAATCCGGTGTTGTCCCGATTCCGGTAATGGTAAATTCCCGTCCGCCAAATGTAAGCACATCACCTAATGATATATTATTCTTCTCTGCAAACTGGCGTTCTACCACCAGCTCATTTTTCTTTTCTGCAAGTGTACCTTTTACCAGATTAATCTTATTGATCTCATCTCTGTTTGCAAAGATACGGAGCGTATGATCTTCGTCGATCTCATAGTCCATATAGAACTGTGGCTCGATCGTCACACCATCGGCTTCCAGATCTTCCATTTCCTCATCCTTCATCGGTACGAACAATGAAAAATCTCCATCCTCAACACACTGTCTGCTGTCAGCATTCTCACTTCCGCGAATGATCGTCTCTGCTGCGCCGACCAGACTGACTACCAGATACATGGCAAGTATGATCAGAAGGGACAATGCCAGATATCTTGGAAGGTTGCTTTTGAAATCTCTCCAAATCCTTTTTCTCAATACTTTCTGCATCTTACAAATCCTCCAATTCTGCTGCCGGTACCTTTGTCTCATTGTAATAATCTTTCCTAATCTGACCATCCTTTACGATCACGACCTGATCGACCATATTCTTAATGGAATTATTATGCGTTACAATCAACATTGTCGTTCCATAGGTCGCATTGATCTTCTCCAGAAGGATCAGGATATCCCTTGATGTCTTGGAATCGAGTGCTCCGGTCGGTTCATCACATAAGAGCAGCTTCGGATTTTTGATCAGTGCTCTTGCGATCGCACATCTCTGCTGCTGACCACCGGACAACTGTGCCGGAAACTTATTCTGATGCTCTGTCAGTCCCAGTATCTCAAGCAACTCATCCATATTAAGCGGCTGATCTGTCAGATATTCACAGACCTGAATATTTTCCCGCACGGTAAGGTTTGGTACCAGATTATAGAACTGGAAGATAAATCCCAGATAATCTCTCCTGTAATCGGATAATTCATCTGCTTTCATACCTGCAATCTCGGTTCCATCCACCTTGATCGAACCGGACTCGATCGTATCCAGTCCACCGATACAGTTCAATAACGTAGACTTACCGGAACCACTGGTTCCCTGAATGACACACATATCGCCCTGCTTTACCTGAAGGGATACTCCCTTTAAAACCTGTATGTAGCTTCCACCTTCTCCATAACTTTTTTTTACATCTGATACCTCTAAATACATACTCGCTTCCTCCTGTTATTTTTTGCGCTTACATAACACCGTTATGTTGTTACCATTTTTTTAGCTATGCAAAATAAAATTTCACATAGCTTTTTGTTATCTATTCATCTCTCTGAAACAGTGCATACCATCCGGCAAGCAGATATTTCAATATGTCTCCCAGATGGGCAACTGCTTTTTCTTCATCAGGTTCATGTGTCAGCAAATGGACAAATGCATCGATCTGCATATGTGCCATCCAGTGTATCGTATAATCATCCGGTGCAGAAACTCCACACACCTTTGCCTGTGCGTCTGCCAGCATCCGGTAATTCTTCTCTGTAAATGCCACAAATTCATCAATACATCCTGCAAGACTTGATCCCTGACTCTTCGTCAGCAGAAGCTGTACCCGGTCATAGTTCTGATACAGTTCATGAATGATCCGCCGGGATGCATAGACGTCATCGCTGAAATCATCCTGCCCCTCCTGAAGCTCGCCTTTTACCTCCTGCAACTCCTGCTGCATATGTGCTTCCATCATCGTACGGATACTTCCAAGCACCGGTGCCACCAGTGAAGCAAATATATCATCTTTATCTTTAAAGAAGAAATATAATGCGCCGGTCGTCACACCTGCATTCTTACAGATATTACGGAGGGATGCGCCCTGATAGCCCTTCTCCATAAATTCATGCTCTGCGCTTGCAAGCAGCTTTTCTTTTGTCTCCCGATCGTCCTTCATCTCATCTCACCACCAGTTCTATTCCATTTCAACATATGAACAGTCATTCACATAACATCGTTATGTTACATCTAATATAAATATATGTCAAGCTTTTTTTTATGACAGCCGCTGTATTTTCGGCTAAACACTAAATCTGCTTGACGCCTTTACATGTTGCAACCGGCATTTCCGGTTCATATAACATAATTGCCGTTGCTTCCGTATAATAAAACCTCTACATAACGACACTCACGCAGTTTTTCGTAATTTGAAACACATTGCCAGCATCTGCGGGTGCTTGTTTGAGATCGAAGATCGAGTTAGCACGGAGCAGGTGCGCATCAGGCATGTGTTTCAAATTGAAAAACAAGTGCGTCTCATGTAGAGATTTTATCAGGAGGAAGTAATCGGCATATTCAGAATACAAAACCGGAAATGCACTTAGTACACATTAAAAGGGCTCCGGCATATATTCAAGGATTGATTCATTGAAAAACATGCGAAACCGGAGCCCCTATGTCAAACTATATTCTTTTTTCCTACTGCGGATGTCCTAACAAGGTATCCTTTTGTCTTAAATCGTAAACAAAATCCAACCAATGCTTTTTATAGGGCAAACGATTTTCATTTGTTAATTACTTGCTGATTGAATCTGTCTTGATGATGAACTTAACGCTGCCCTTCATATCATCTGAGATTCCACCGAAGGACTCGTAAGTTTCACCGGCCTTGATGACCTTATCACACTTCTCTGACAGAGAATCCAGATCATTTTCTGCATCATTTACTGCATCAACGATCTTATCTGTACCATCTGATAACTGCTTGCTGCCATCCTTTAAATCGCCACTTGCATCTGTAAGCTTTGTTGCGCCATCCTTTAATGTGCCTGCTCCTTCTTTCAGAGTATTTGCACCCTTGGACAAGCTTCCTGCACCACCATTTAACTTAACCATACCGGTATACAGATCCTTTGTTCCTGAATATACCTTCTGTAATCCGGAATTCAGTGTGGATGCTCCTGTTGCAAGCTTTCCTACACTTGTTTTTAAGGTTGTAAGCTGTGAACTGAATGAACTCAGCTTGCCAAGTACCAGATTCGCACCATAGGAGATACCATCCTGATATGCTGTCGCATAACCTGACTTATAACCTTCTACATAAGCTGTACCATATGCTGACTGATAAGCTGTACCATATGCGCTACCATAGCCGGTTGTGAATGCATTTGTATAAGCTGTGCCGTATGCTGTACTATAACCTGATGTATAAGCTGTACCATAAGCTGTACCGTAACCTGACTTATAAGCTGCTCCGTATACATCACCATATGCAGTTGCAAATGCTGCCATCAAAGCATTCTGTGTTGCTTCATCCGGCTGTGTACCTGTTGCATCTGTATATGCTGATAAGAAATCAGCGAAATAACTTGAAAACTTTCCCTGTGCTTCTGCTGTTACTGTTGCAGCAGAAGGAGCTGCTGCCTGTGCTTCAGCTGCCACTGTAGAAGCAGATGGCGCTGCTGCCTGTGCCTCTTTTATAACCGCATCCTTAGATGGTGCTGCTGCCTGACCATTCTTCTGTGCCTCGGCAGAAACTGCATCCTTGTCAACGCTTGCTGCAATCTTATCTTTGTTTGCTGTCAGGTTATTTGTAATATTATTTGTGATCGTTGTCTTGATTGCTGATTTCTCTTTGTCACTTAATTCTGTCTTGGTTGGAAGGTTGATTCCTTTTACTGCCTTATTTAACTTTGCCAATCCATCACTGATCTGCTTTGATCCTGATAAAACACCATTATCACCTTCAAATGCTGCCTTTAATGTACCTGCACCTGTTGTAGCTGAGTCAACGCCCTGAGCCAATGTAAGAGATCCCTTGTAAAGATCATCTGCACCGGTCTTTACCCGTGAGATACCATCTGACATAGAAGACACACCATCTGTGTAGTCCTTGATTCCTGATACCAGAGAATTCATACCTTCACTGTATGTGTCGACCAGTTCGTTGATATCAGATTCAGCACCCTTCAGATCCTTGTTATCGCTGTCCTTGGATAAGAATCCGGTAGAAGCAACCGTCATTGTCATATCCAGAGAGAAATCTGTACAGTCTGCTGTAACCTCAAAGTAATCCGGAATCTCAACATCTAACTTCTGCAGATCCAGGCTGTCCTGAAGGCCGGGCATACCCATACCAACAACGATACTGTTGTTTCCATCATTTACAACCTGACCATTCTCAACCTTGATATTTGAGAATTTGTCATTTGATAAGATCATACCGGTTGCCATCAGGAAAGGAGTATATACATCTCCACTCTTTGAATTATTGACATATTCAAATCTCATCTTTACCTTGCCGCTCTTGCCTGCCAGCTGATCCGGTGTGATCTCCTGATCATCCAGATAATAAGTAACCTTAACTTCTACAGGAACCTGCTCCTCTGACTTGCCCTGATAATAAATGGAATTGCCATCTGCCTTCCATACAAGTTCTCCATTATTCTCTGTAAATGTCTCGTCGCCTTTTACATTCTCGATATCAGTCAGGTTACTGCTATCCTTAATGGTTGCCTCACCATCTGTGTTCTTTAACCACTCACTGACGATAACGTCCTGCTTATTACCTGCTGCATCAGCAATAACGTAAACGGTTTCATCTTTATCACTGTCTGTATTCTCGGAAAGTCCGATAGAATTCTCAAGTACATCTGACAATTCTTCATCGCTCTTACTCATGATCTCCGGGTTCTCTAATGTCTGTACATCTCCTGTTGCTGTACTGCCACAGCCTGTAACGGATAACATCATTGCACCACTCAGAGCGATCGCCATAAATCTTTTTCTTGCTTTCATATTTTTATAACTCATACTAATTACCTCCTAATTTACTACTGCCGGTCAGCAGGACCATTGGAATCATTATTTACATCTATATATTTATCATCGTCACTGTAACTGTCATCAAAATCATAGTTATCAAAGTTTCCGGATTTCTTCTTTGCAAATGGTCTGTCTTCATTCAGGAAATCATCATCTGCCGTTTTCTGTTCCGAAGCCGGATCAACATTTCCCGCTCCGGCATAAGCTGCTTTCTGTTTGCCGGTAATACCCTTGAATCCGATTGTTGTATGGATGATCAGCTTATCGAATAACATCAACGCTGCAGGAAGCAGGAAGATGACGACAAACATACTGATGATAGCTCCTCTTGCCATCAACGTACATAAAGAACTGATCATATCGATCTCGGAATAACAGCCAACACCGAAGGTTGCGGCAAAAAAGCTTAATGCACTTACGATAATGGAAATCATAGATGTCTGAAGTGCAACTGTAACTGCTTCTTTCTTAGCAAGGCCATTACTTCTCTCTCTCTTATATCTTGTTGTCATCAGGATCGCATAGTCAACGGTAGAACCAAGCTGGATCGTACCGATAACGATGGATGCGATGAATGGTAATGTTGTATTTGTAAATGCAGGAATACCCATATTGATAAAGATTGCAAATTCGATTACACATACCAGAATGATCGGAAGCGATACTGATTTGAATACGAATAAGATGATCAGCAGGATAACACCGATGGATACGGTACTTACTGTGTTAAAATCCTTATCTGTGATCTCGATCAGATCCTTTGTACAAGGAGCTTCACCGATCAGCATACCCTTACTGTCATATTTGTGAAGAATCGTATTGATCTCATCACACTGTGTATTTACTTCATCACTTGCTACTTTGTATTCTGACATGACTAACATCAGCTTCCATTCGCCATTGTCAAGTTTGGATTTCAAATCCTGTGGAATCATACTCTGTGGAATCATAGGACCAACTACAGATTCCAGACCAAGTACAGTCTTAACACCCTTGACATTCTTAATTTCTGAAATAACTTTATTAATACTCTTTTCATCCAGATTGCTGTCAAGCAGGATCATATGTGTAGAGTTCATATTGAATTCTTCTTCCAGCTTCTGGTTTGCCTGAATACTTGGAAGATCTTCCGGTAATGAGCTGTCGAGGTTATAGTAAACATCTGTATGTGTATAACCATATAACGCAGGAACCAGAAGGATCAGGAATAAGATATGGAAGATCCAGTACTTATTCACGATAAATTTGCTAAGCTTATCAAACTTAGGAAGTAAAGCTCTGTGACAGGTCTTTTCAATCGGCTTATCAAAGATCAGGATCATGGATGGGAGTACGGTTACACAACAGATAACACCGATAACAACACCCTTTGCCATAACGATACCAAGGTCAAGGCCTAAGGTAAAGGTCATGAAGCACAGTGCAACGAAACCTGCTACTGTTGTGATCGAACTACCGATAACAGATGAGAAGGTGGAAGCAATTGCATCTGCCATAGCTTCTTTATTCTCTTTGCCATTTACTTTTTTCTCTTCCTGATAACTGTGCCACAGGAAGATCGAGTAGTCCATTGTTACACCCAACTGCAGGACTGCGGTAAGTGCCTGTGTTATGTAGGAGATCTCTCCTTTAAATACATTTGTTCCCAAGTTATATACAATCGCCATACCGATACTTAATAAGAAAAAGATCGGTACGAGGAAGGAATCCATAGTCAGTGATAATACGATCAGCGATAAGATAACTGCTATGGTTACATAGATTGGAACCTCTTTATCACACAGATCCTTGGTATCCGTTACAACAGCTGACATTCCGCTGATGAAACACTGCTTACTTGCAAGCTTTCTGATCTGAGTGATCGCTTCCATTGTCTCATCGGAAGACATTGTTGTTTTAAAGATAATTGCCATCATCGTGCAATCATCATTACGATATGCCTCTCTGATATCTTTCGGTAAAATCTCATCCGGAATAGCAATATCCATAATCGAGTCATACCAGATTACAGAATCAACATTGTCTACCTGTTCCATTTGTTTTTTTAATTTGACGACATCTTTATCGTCCATCCCTTCTACAAGGCACAGGGAGAAAGCACCCGTTCCGAAATCATCCGCCAGAATGTCCTGACCTTTCATGGTTTCGATATCCTTTGGTAAATATGAAAGTACATCATAGTTTACTCTGGTTTTCAAGAAACCAATCGCTGCCGGGATCAAAAGCAGGATACTGATAATTAAGATCGGTACACGAAGCTTTACGATCGCCTTTCCAAATTTGTTCATAGAATCAATCCTTTCGTTAATACAAAAAATGAACGGAAACCTTTTTCTTGCTTCCGTTCATAGAATATGATTATTTTGTTTGTTTGTAATTATACAAGATTTTAGGGTTGACAATTTTTTTGACATTTATCCGGAAATGTCAAAACGCATTCTAAAATAAGTATAAAAAAAGCCTGAACACCTGATAAATTCTATCATTTTCTGTACTGTCTGTTCACCAAGGTCTGTCCGGCTTCTGTTACTGTCTGTCATGATCGGATATATAGACTGCCTGCTTACACTTCTCAAGCATCTCCCTCATATAATCAGCCAGCTTCTCCGGTGCCATCTTCATACCACCCTTTGCCCATTCAACGATAATCCCACAGATCCCATATGCAAAGAACCGGGCAAATATGCCGCGTTCCTCGTTTTTCAGATGAGATTTCTCGTCTAACTTATCAATTGCCTCTTCAAAGGTCTGTTCTGCAACCTCAAGCATATACTGGATAATATAATCCTCTGCATGTTTGATCGTGTTAATATAGAACTTTTTCTCCTCCTGCATCTGTGTGAGGATCGCGCCTAATTTCTCATCCCAGTTCTCTAAGGATATCCCCTCCATATTAGGAGCAAATAATTCATTAAAATAGATCCAGACCAACAGTTCGTATTTGTCCTGAAAATGATAGTAAAATGTCTGTCTCTTGATTCCACATCGGTCTGCGATATCACTGATCGATATTTTGTCATATGGTTTCTCTTTTGTCAGTTCTTTTGCACTTAATGCAATCGCTTTCTTTGTAAGATTTGATTCCGGCATATTCGTATAACTCTTTCTATATAATAATATCCCCATATGTCTAAAATGCAGATTTTCTTCTGCACCTGAAACACATGGAGATAGTATAGCACATCTATTATAACTCGGGCAACATGTCTTTCATGCTGTTTAATCCGATCATCAAGGTTGATGTATTATGCAGAAGTGCAGATGTTGTCGGTGCGATCACACCCGCAACTCCAAGCACGATCAGCCCGGTATTAAAACCTACGATAAAACGATAATTTCTGTGAATCCGTTTCATAAGGAGATTTGCAAGTATCTTCAATGTCACAATCTCATCCAGACTGTCCGCATCGATTGTAATATCTGCGACCTCTCTGGCAATCTCCGCACCATCACTGATCGCGATGCCTGCATCTGCTGCTGAAAGTGCCGGCGAATCATTGATACCATCACCGATCATGATAACCTTTCTGCCTGCTGCCTTCTCTCGATCTACAAATGCAGCCTTATCCTCCGGCAGTACCTCTGAATAATATTCATCGACACCGACATGCTCTGCGATCGCCTTTGCAGTCCGTTCACAGTCACCGGTCATCATAACGACCTTGGAGATTCCAACCGACTTTAACCGTTCTACAATATCTGCAGATTCTTCCCTTAACGGATCCTCGATCAGGATTGCTGCCGCAAGCTCGTTATCGATTGCCAGATAGAGGTGGGAATATTCCGCCGGAAGATTCTCAAATACTTCTTCCATCCCCTCCGGTATCGTACATTTTTCGTCCTCAAATACAAAATGATAACTGCCGATGATCGCCTTGGAATCCCCAATTGTTGTCGAGATTCCATGCGCTACGATATATTTTACTTCTGAATGCATCTCTTCATGATCCAGATTTTTTCGTTTTGCCGCATCCACTACGGCTTTTGCGATTGAATGTGGAAAATGCTCTTCCAGACAGGCAGCGATACGAAGCAATTCGTTTTCACTTGTTCCGTTAAAGGAAACGACTCCCGCAACTGTAGGCTGTGCCTTTGTCAGTGTTCCGGTCTTATCAAATACGATCGTATCCGCTTCTGCTACCGCTTCCAGATACTTTCCGCCTTTGACTGTAATCTTACGGTTTCCTGCCTCACGGATCGCCGATAATACCGATACAGGCATAGCAAGCTTCAATGCACAGGAATAATCAACCATCAGGATCGCAAGGGCTTTTGTTACATTTCTTGTAAGCAGATAGGTAAGTATCGTACCGCCTAAGCTGTACGGCACCAAACGGTCTGCCAGATGCTCCGCCTTGCCCTCCAGATTGGATTTCAGTTTCTCAGACTCATCGATCATCTGCGCAATCTTCTCATATCGGCTGGAACCGGATACCTCTTTTACTTCTATTATGAGCGAGCCTTCTTCTACCACTGTTCCGGCATATACGACATTTCCTGCCGTACGTCTGACAGATACGGACTCTCCGGTAAGTGATGCCTGATTCACCATTGCTTCACCATCACAGACAGTTCCGTCAAACGGAATGATCGTTCCGACATTGACAACGACATGATCTCCTTTTGCAATCGTATCAGAATCAACCAATATCTCGTCATTCTCTGTCTTTAACCACACTTTTCCGACATTTAATGACATCGTACGTGCCAGGTCATCGACCGACTTCTTATGTGTCCACTCCTCAAGCAATTCACCGATTCCGAGCAGGAACATGATCGAACCTGCAGTCTTCATATCCCCTCGTAAGACAGATACTCCAATGGATGTTGCATCCAGCACCGGAACTTCGATCTTGCCCTTTGTCAGAGTCTTAACGCCTTTCCAGATATACTTAACAGTCATCAGACCTGTATAAGCTGCTGATATCGGATATGGCAGAAGCCACTTTCTTGCATAATGGAAGATGATCTTATCGATCAGCTTCTCCTGATACATCGCATTCGTCTCTCTGCCGCTTCGTTCCAGATAACCATTTGGGACTTTTACATCTTCATAATGAAATCTGCGAAGTCTGTCGATAATGATATCCGGATTTCCCGTATAACAGATCACTGCATCTGCCGTCCGGTCATACACCTTTGCCGAGCTGACCGGTTCAAATGACTCCAGATAATACAAGAGAATATCGGCTTCCTCATATGACATATGATTCTGACACATATGTACACGCAGTCTGCCCTTCATCTTATCTTTTATTATGAATTTCAATTCAGCTCATCCTCTTATCTGTTTTTTCTTATGCTTCTGTTTCTTCTGTACTCTCTGCCGCAGCTTCACATGCACACTCAGCAGTTTCTTCTGCTGTCTCAGCAGGAATATCTTCTACAACGACATCTTCTTCTGCTTCACGATCTGCATTGATCTGCTTTGCGCCCTGGTAAATGTCATCTACATTTTCCTGAATGGTTGTAGCTGTGTTCATAACACACTTCTTTGCACGAAGAGCCGCTGCTGTACAGTTTGTGTAAACCTTCTTTGCATCCTTGCTTGATAATACCTTGATACCTGCCGTACCAAACAATAAACCTGCTGCAAATATTCCAACTTTCTTAATATCCATGATAATTTACCTCCTGATTGTATTAATATATTTTGATGCACATTATAGCATCATTTCTTTTTTTTGCATGTCTTTTATCATTTTATTCACATATTTTTTACATCTGATCATTCGCAAACATGTACACTTGTTCTACTCGTGAACTATCATCTTATGTTGCCTGTAAAAGCTTCGATAAAACAGAAATCCTACTATAGTAGTGATTACCTCCGTAACCGGGAAAGTCAGCCAGAAATACACAAATCCGAATCTGGAAAACAGATATCCAAGCGGTACAAATAAGAACACAGTTCTCATAATGGTTAGAAACGAACTCTTAAAGGCTTCGCCGGTTGCCTGCAAAAAGACCGGATAAATCTGCGCACCTACCATCGGTATAAAACTGATCCCAATAAATCGGAATCCCTGTACTCCGATACGGATAACTTCGCTGTCCTTCGTAAATACAGACAGCATAGGGTCCGGAATAAATTCAAAGCATAACGTTCCGATGAACATCAATGCAATTCCCCATATAAATGCAACCGTCATCGTATGTTTACAACGATCAATACTCTTTGCCGCATAGTTATAGCTAATGATGGGTACAATGCAGGTCTGAAGAGCACCCAGTGGTATAAAGAAAAATGTCTGCCATTTGTAATACAATCCAAGTGCTGTCACTGCCTCATCGGAAAATCCTGCAAGGATCATATTCAATCCAAATATGTAAAATGTATACGTTGCCTGCATGATGATATTCGGAATTCCAAGAGCATAGATCCTGCGAATATCCTCGGGATATTTGCAAATAGACGGCGAACGGCGAAATCCCTTCTTCATAACAAGAAGTGCCGCAACAACCTGTCCTGTGATCGTTGCAAATGCAGCTCCTGCGATTCCAAGCTTTGGTATACCAAAAAGCCCAAAGATCAAAATCGGATCTAACACGATATTCGTGATAGCCCCTGCGATCTGCGCGATCATCGGCGTCTTCATATCTCCGTTTGCCTGAAGTACCTTTGTCCATATACTCTCTGTAAACAATCCAATACTGCCTACGCACACAATCCTTCCGTATGTAATTACATCAGCAATTACTGTATCCGAGTTTGTCTGCAACCGTGCATATGCAGGCATCAGCAGATAACAGCTTACTGCAAATAAGATCCACATAATGATCGCCAGACTAAAGCCGATGCCTGCTACCTCATCTGCCTTCTTATACCTCTTTATTCCCAGAAAATGTGCAATATTTGTATTGATACCAACGCCTGTTCCAACTGCCAGTGCGATCATCAGAAGCTGAACAGGATAAATGATCGATAACGCCGTCAGACCGCTCTCTGAGTATTTCCCGACAAATAAACTGTCTACTATATTATAAAGAGCCTGTATCAACTGCGCCAGCATGACAGGCGGTGCGATCTTAAAAAAAATCTTATTGATCTTTTCTGTGCCGTAAAAACTACTGTTTGTTTCCATTTTGTTTCCCCTGAATTTATTCCTTCACCTGTAATTTTTCTTCATCTTTTAATTCATGATAAAATGCATCCAATATACCCACATAATTTTTATTCCATGGCTTTTGTTTGCCACAGTAATGCAGGATTACTGCATTCTCGCGTACCCATGTTCTATCTATCTTCTCATGGTTCGGTTCCATATTATAAAATGCTATCATTCTGTCACTTAAATTATACCGCATGGTATCGATCAAACCGATATGTGTACCGTACAGTGCAGCAATGATATCCTGATCCGGTAAAGTCAATGTCTTTCTGTGTTCTTCCACAAATCTTCCCACTTCGTGAAAATCCTGTTTTTTTCTCAAAACATCCAGATTCATTAATATTACGCCCGTATTGATATATGGAACCTTTTCCTCTATTCCCAGTCTTAACCGGTTCATCTTATTTAAGAACTTTCTGATATGTGTACAAGCTAAAAAATAGTTATCTTCAAAATCCATCTCATACAGTTCCTTCAATGAACGAATGACAATTATATCCGCATCAAGGTACAGGATCCGATCCAATGTCTCCGGTAATAATGCAGATGCATATATTCTGTAATATATCTCCATCGGATAACGGTCTGTCTCCGGAAAATTCATATCTTTACGATACTTCATATCGATGAAATGAAATGTTACGGAATTCCCCTCTATATCTTTGTCATATCGTTCCAACTGTTTCTGATCATTCAGATCAAGATCAGAATGAATCACATATATATCATACCCACCTTCTGATGGGAAACGGATAATTGATCGTACACAATCATCCAGATGTTCCATAAAGCCCTTATTAATCGTAAATAATAAATTCATTTCATATACCTCATCCCATGATATTTTACTTCCGGCTTTTTACAATTTACTACTCTGAATATCTCCGGTCAATCCATATTTTCTGAATCGCGTGCAATAATTCTATACCTTTAATTAAAATCAGATTATGGCATACCAAAACTGCCGGCAGATTTTTATCTGCCGGCAGCCGTCTATTTCTGATCCCCAAACCTCAAACTTCTTTGGAATCCTTCCATGCCGCATTTACGCTTCATGAATTTATTTTGTTTTTACTGCTACTGCATTGCTCCAGTCTGAACAGATTTTTGTTGTCTTTCCATTCTTCTTCACATTCTTATAAGTACAGATCCGCACATAGTACTGTTTTTTTGTACTTAACTTTGTAATCTGTTTACTCTTTGCCTTATTTGAAGAAATCGTAATCTGTTTTACATTTCTAAATGACTTATTTGCAGAATACTGAATAATATAGCCGCTTGTATTCCTTGTTTGTTTCTTCCAATTTACCGTAACCTTTGTTTTTCCTGCCTTTGCCGATTTGATCGATGTACCTGCAGGTGCAATCCGAAATGTCAATGTCTCCTTGCCATTATATTTCTTACCCTTTAACTGAATCGTAACTTTGTAGTTTCCGATAGCCTTTCTGCCTTTTGCATAAGTCACTGTATAGTCCTTACCCTTTTTCAGCTTCTTGCCCTTGGTATCCTTTACCGTGACAGTTGGCTTCTTCGCTTTCTTATCATATGTATAAATGCTCTTGCTAAGCTTTACATTGCTGATCTTATTGATCTTCTTTGTAGATAAAGTCTCGCCACAGGACTTGCATTTCGTCACAAGCTTTCCATCAGCACTGAAGGTTGCTTTCTTCTTTACACTCTGAACCTGCTCCTTATGCTCGCATCCTGTCGTTTTCTTTGCTGTCAGATGATAGGATGTTCCTGATACATATATGTTCACATATCCCTTGATCGGCTCTCTTACATAGGATGCTGTATATCCGCTTCCATCCTTATCGAGATTATACCATTCCTCCTTGGTAAGAACGACATTATCGGAAGACGGCTGACCGATATACCAGTCTGCTGCTTCTCCGGTTGAATCAGTGATCGAACCTATGCTGATCAAGTCACATTTTACATAAGATGTCACACCATTCTTAATATCAAGCTCAAATATGCATTTCTTACCGGTCTTATCTTCGATGTATTCCTGCTCACCTGAGGATTTGCCTCTATAAGTATATGCTGATATTTCCTCCAAGGTTTTGTAATATCCCATATTAAACGGATTAAATGCCGAATATCCATGTTCGATCTCATGTGCATAATAAAGATTTAGGGATTTGCAATAGATCAGCTTATAGATATAATAGCTGGTATCATACATATCTATCGCATATTTGGATTTTGCATCTCCATCCTTCATGTACACCTCAAATACAGAAGGCTCATCACTCAGCCATACAACGGGATGTGTAATATACCGGTCTGTATATGCCGCCTCCGTCTTTAAGGTTTTGTCTGTGTCTGCATCAACACAGTTTTTATATTCCTCTGATATTGAGTTTACATAGAACGGCATCTTATCTGTGCCTGCGTAGACATCTACAACTGCTTTTCCGCTTACCTTGAGAACGGCTTTTGTACCTTCCGGCTGCATGGTAATTCCACAATTTTTTCCCTTATTCTTATTAATCGTCAGAGTACCATCACCAAGAATCTCAACAGATCCGCCATAACCATAGCCCCATACAATAAGACTCTTAATCTGGTTATCACCCACCAGCTTGATCTTGAAGTCATCCCCCATCTCATTTGCCTCGATTGACATCGTTGGGTGTTTATAATTCGTAAGCGTTAAAGTATTCGTCTTCTTATCATAAACTGCCCCTTTTACAGTCTCTGCTTTTTGTGAACCTGTAACATATACAAAATGATTTGTATTCGTTCCACCCCGATTATAAATATTGATATACGCTGCACTATACTCTCCTGTATTTGGTCCATTTGCTGCCTGTACTGTCATCACGCATCCAACCCACATGCACAAAACCGCCAGCATCAGAGATACCTTTTTGAAATGTTTCATACCCATTTCCTCCTTTCATGGTTATACTATGCCATGAAGTATATCTGATAAACTGGCGATTTATAAGTTTACATTTGTTCTTTTTTGTATTTTTACCGCAATATCGTCACATAAATCCACTCAAAAGTAAGTTTTTATTAACAGGACTCACATCCTCCAGGATTGATCATCATATAGGCTTGAATCTGATCCTATTTCATAGGATGATCTCATTTATTTATACCTTTATCGGTTTCTCCACGCATAATAGAACTGGATCAAGCCGATCCTTGACCTTGTATCTGTCTTTTCATTCAGCGATGAGATATGTTTATAGAGCGCAGTCCTTGAAATATACAGCTTTCCTGCAATATCCTGCACACTTTCATCCGATTCCAGAAGTTCTCTTAACACTTCCTGCTCTCTGTCTGTCAGACGATATTTCTCTGCAAATCGGGCAAAATAATCAACAGCGTCTGTACCGTCCGACTCTTTTATCACATTTTCCGATTCAATGTCGTGTTTTCCTGAAACCGAATCAAATACAGACCCCGTTGTTGCAGATGCAACTTCCACCGTAAGCCCATCCATATCTTCCTTACGTTCAAATCGTTCCTCTATGATATTCACGCGAAGCTGACTACTGTAAATGAACATCGCTATACTGATCATCACAAATAAAATAAGGATCACGATACTCGCAAGAAGCATCGGAGATAATCCCTCGCCGCTTACATTTCCATCTGCATTTACCGACATGGTATACGGCAACATGGTTGAGATAAAGCCGACGATACCGGCTCCGATATTATTGATAGCTCTGCCGAATCCTGCCCATAATGCAGGGATTCGCGTATAATAAGATACTTCCATAAAACCGGTTGTGAAGAACACAACGAAAAATCCTGCTGCCGGATAGAACACAAGCAGTCCAGCAAGGACCGAGCCACCTATACCGATCAATAAGATACAGAGCACGGATAAGACCGTCACACAGTACATGACCAGACTCATATATCTGCGTTTCTTCAGATCAAATAAAATTCCCGCAAGGATTCCACTTAAAGCCAGCAGAAGTCTCGGCCATTCACCTACATCGATCGCACCCTTTGCATGATAGTAAGTAACAATATTATCCAGAGCCGCAAATATGAATGTCATTAAAAGGACACAACAAACCAGCGCTCCACAGGTAAGTCCCGGATGAATCGAGGCATTATTCTGCACCTCCGTCTCATCCTCTATCTTAAAACAATCCACAAGTATTACAAAGATCACAACAAATATCAGTAGCATAGATGCCTGAATCCGATTGTCTGTGATCAGATTATTATTTACAAACTGAAGCAACAGACCTGCCGCATAAGCAGTTCCAACCATCAATGCCATATGATTACTGTTTTTCAGGATATCCGCTGCCTGATCATGCACCATACTGCCAAACATACCCGCAAACAAAAAGAACACGCAACCCCAGATTAACAGACTCCGTTCCGATCTGTTACCTGTCATCATCCAAATACTTAACATACAGATCACTCCTGAAATAATCTGCATAACCATTCCTTGTCGGCTTCCCCGATAGTGTTTCAAAATCGGATAGACCAGAAATCCTGCTGCACTGACTGTAAGAATAATGCTCTGTGCCCATACAACCCGACCTGCAGGTACCAGTTCCGCCATCCGATCATCAAAGAAATATTCCGTTCCCAGAAACAAAAAATTAAAAACCGCTAATCCTGTTATGGCCAATATATAATTTCTGTATTTCCCCTTTTGATTCTTCTGCTCGGACATATATACTTCCCCATTATCTTTATAATTGTCTCATTTGTTCCCTGTCTTCCAATATTCCCCCAGCGTAAACTATTCTGTTAATGTACTACGCCCTGTCCTCAAGGTCAAATGTAATTTTTGTCAAATATGTCTCTTTGTTTTCTTTTTGCAACCGTTCCGTCAGTTCCCGCACGATATTCTTTTCCTGCCCCTGCCATTCCGATGGAACAACCATATCAAAAACAAGTTCTTTCTTTCCCTCATGAGTGTGTACGCGGAAATCATGGATTGTTATTTCTGCATCTATTTGCTGCAGGATAGTAAGTACCTGATGGTGTATCTGATCGAGCTCTGCATCGTCCGTAATAACCGGATCATAATGAATGACCATATGCACACCAAATCGGTTCAGACATTCCCGTTCGATGCGGTCAATCTCATCATGACACACCATTGGATCGATCTTCTTATCGATCTCTACATGAATACTTGCATACTGTCTGCCCGGGCCATAATCATGTACCAACAGGTCATGACAGCCAAGTACCAACGGACAGCTGCTTATATATCCAATAAGCTGTTCCCGCAAACCGGTATTTGCACCTTCTCCAAGAAGCGGAGAGATTGTATCCTTTGCAAGCGAAATTCCACTTACAATGATAAAAACAGATACCAGCCCACCCATAAGACCATCTATTTTCCATCCGCTGATATGTTCTACAACTGTTGCGGCAAGAACCGCAGCTGTTGTCAGCACATCATTTCTGCTGTCTGCGGCTGCAGCAAATAAGGTATTTGACTTAATCTTATCTCCCATCTTACGATAAAAGAACATCATCCAGAGTTTTACCAGGATCGAACCGATCAGCACAAGGATCATCAGCATGGAAAATTCGATTGATGCCGGATGGATCAGCTTGAGTACCGATGTCTTTGCCAATTCAAATCCGATCACAAGGATCATAGCAGCCACAACCAGACTTGCCAGATATTCAAATCTCGCATGTCCGTATGGATGTTCTTTGTCTGCCGGCTTCTCTGCCAGCTTAAATCCGAGTAATGTTACGATGGAGCTTGCTGCATCTGACAGATTGTTCAATCCATCTGCAGTAATTGATGTAGATGCGGCCAACTTTCCGATCACAAGCTTGCTGCCTGCCAACAGCAGGTTACATAATACCCCTATGAAACCGGTCATCTTACCGACCGCTGCCCTTTTCTTAGAATCCTGATTTTCTTGTGTCATAATAGTTACCTCCGCATATATAAGATAACTTTATGCAACGCAATTAATAATCTTTCCATCAGATTAATAGAATTATCTCTGACCGGCTGTAGCCGGAATAATAAAAAACCTGCGGAACAAATAGTAACTACTGTCCCGCAGATCATAAATTCATTCTTTATCTGCTGCCACCCTGTGTGGCCCGGCCCTGTGGTCATCCCACCGCCTGCTCAGTTTGTACTGTAGATTGATATGCAGTGCAAAAAGTATTGATACATTATAGCATGCGGTTATCCATACATCAAGTGCCGGTTTCTGATATTTTGAAGGATGATATTTTGAAGGATCTGCCACCGGAAATCTGCTTCCGGCGGCTTATCCTTATTTGTACTCTGTATTACTTGGATGCGGCAGGATTCAACTTCTTGGTCTTGATCTCATCCTGAAGCATTGCAAGGAACTCATCCCTAGGAACAGTTGTTGTCTTCTGCTCACCATGAAGTCTGTAGCTGACAGTCTTATCATTTACCTCATTCTTACCAAGGATGATCAGATACGGAACCTTCTCAACCTGAGCAGCTCTCACACGATAGCCAAGCTTCTCTGCACGTTCATCAATCTCAACACGGATATTGTTATCATCTAAGAAATCATACAGCTCATGTGCATATGCATTTAATTCCTCATCTTCATTCTTTACAGGAAGGATTCTGGCCTGTACCGGTGCTAACCAAAGTGGCAGATTTCCCTTTGTCTCCTCCAGAATGTATGCCATGAAACGATCTAAGGAACCAAGGATTGCTCTGTGAAGAACGACAGGAGTCTTCTTTGTACCATCCTTATCAATATATGTCAGGTTGAATTTTGCAGGAAGACAGAAGTCAAGCTGGCATGTAGATAATGTATATTCATTTCCGATCGCCGGCTTAACATTTACATCAAGCTTTGGACCATAGAATGCTGCTTCACCGATCTCTTCTGTGTATTCGATACCGATATCATCCAACACTTTACGGAGTGCGTTCTCCGCTGTATTCCACATCTCATCGTCATCATGATATTTCACCTTATCCTCAGGATCTCTTAAGGACAGAACACAACGATAATCTGTGATATTGAAATCCTTATAGGTGTCGAAGATCAAGTCAACAACCTGCTTGAATTCAGATTCGATCTGCTCCGGTGTTACAAACAGATGGGCATCGTTCTGACAGAAATGTCTGCCTCTCTCGATTCCTTTTAAAGTACCACTGGCTTCGAAACGGAAATCATGTGCGATCTCGCCGATACGGATTGGAAGATCTTTGTAGGAATGCATTTTGTTTGCATAGATCATCATATGATGCGGGCAGTTCATTGGACGAAGCACGAAAGACTCACCCTCAACTTCCATTGCAGGGAACATATTGTCTTTGTAATGATCCCAGTGACCGGATGTCTTATAAAGATTTACCGTACCAACACAAGGAGTCATAACATGAAGGTAGCCAAGCTTTCTTTCCTTGTTCTTGATATAATTTTCAAGCTCCTGCCATACGATATAACCCTTTGGAAGGAACATAGGGAGTCCACGTCCAACCAGATCATCTGACATGAACAGATTCATCTCTTTACCGATCTTTCTGTGGTCACGGTCTTTTGCTTCCTCTAATAACTTCAGATGTTCTTCCAGTTCTTCTGCTGTAGGGAAGCATACACCATAGATTCTCTGCATTACATGGTTCTTGGCATCACCCTTCCAGTATACACCGGAATATTTTACTAACTTGAAGTTCTTGCATAATTTTGTGTTATCAACGTGTGGTCCGCGACAGAGATCTGTGAAATCTCCCTGATCGTAAACTGTAATATTTCCATCCTCTAAGCCTTCGATCAGATCCAGCTTGTAGAAATCATCCTTGAACATTTCAAGTGCTTCTGCCTTTGTAACCTCACGTCTGTAAATCTTCTTGCCCTCTTTACAGATCTTCTTCATTTCTTTTTCGATAGCTGCGATCACATCATCGTTTACAACATCATCGCCAAGGTCGATATCATAATAGAAACCTTCTTTTACAACCGGTCCAACCCAGAACTTTGCATGTGGATACAAATGCTTTACGGCCTGTGCCATAACATGGGCGCAGGAATGATTGAGCGTATTTAATCTCTCGTCTGCTTTAAAATCTACCATTTTCTTATTTCCTTTCTTTTACCTGAACTGACATCCCACCCAATGGTACAATGTCCGATAATTATTTGTACAGGAATCCTTCTGTTTCTTTGTCTATTGCACAAAAAACGCCCCTGTACAGACGTTTTTTCATCTATACAAGGGGCGATTATAATTCTTATATCGCGGTTCCACCCTTTTTATTTCCTGTGGAAATATCTCATTCATGATGATAACGGAATCACCGGACCGGATTAGGGCCGCTCAGAGCTGGTCTTCCTGAATGACTCCTCTAAGATACTTCCACCAAATGTATCTCTCTCTGTAGATTCTTCGTTCAGTACTGTTCTCATCAACACGTTATTCAAAGTATATTTCAACTGTTCCGCACTGTCAAGTAGCTTTTTCCGGTTTTATTATCATTTTTTTCTTATTGAATGATCTAAAGATTTTCCGTTAATACCTAAGACTATGGTCTCTGTCCAAGTCCGCCTTCCAGAGTGATCGTCTCTCCTGTCATATATTTGAAATCAGGGGATGCAAGCTGTACACATACACGTCCGATCTCAAGCTCTGAATCACCGAAATGACCCATCGGAGGTGTATGAACATTCTTGTCAAATGCATCCGGATATGCATTCTTGAACTGTTCTAACTGTGCTGTCCATGCAAGCGGGCAGATGATATTTACATTTACGCCATCCTTTGCCCATTCTGTTGCTGCAACTCTTGTAAGTCCACGAATTCCTTCTTTTGCTGCTGCATACGCACACTGTCCAAAGTTACCGAACAGTCCTGCACCGGATGCAAAGTTGATAACGGATCCCTTGCTCTCTTTCAGATATGGATAGCACGCTTTCATATAATAGAAGGTTGCATACAGTCCGGAATATAATGCCAGATTAAACTGATCTGTTGTATGGTCAGCAAGCGGAACACCGGATGCCGATGCCTGTGCATTATTAACCAATACGTCGATACTGCCAAATGTATCGATCGTCTGCTTTACAACATTTGCAACAACTGCCTCATTATCCGCACCGGCAGATACATCTGCTGCAACAGCCAGAACCTTTATACCATATAAGCGTTCCAGTTCTTCCTTTGCATCTTCCAACTTCTTCACATTTCGTCCTGTGATCACGACATTTGCGCCTTCTTTTGCATATGCTGTAGCGATACCGTAACCGATCGAACCACATCTGCCATCACTTAATACGGCACGTCCTCCACCTGTGACAATAACTGTTTTACCTGTTAAAAATCCCATTTTCTGTTTTCTCCTTATATTATTTGAAATCCGATACCTTCAGACTGCTTTCCGGCCTTATACAAATGTCCCAGTCCGTTTGTATCATATATAATGCTCATTATCTTCTATATCTTTCGATCATATCCTCCCACTGACAGCCTGCTTTCAAATGCACTCTGTTCTAATGGTTTATCATACAGATAGCCCTGTGCATGGTTACAGCCAAGTTCCAGAAGAAATCTTGCCTGCTCCTCCGTCTCAACTCCCTCGGTTATGACATTCAGATTCAACTGTCTTGCCATCTGAATGATACTCTTAATAATGATCTGATCCTGTGTTGAAAATGCCTCATGATTGATAAATGACCGATCGATCTTAATCTCGTTTACCGGGAAATCCCGAAGAACACTCAAGGTCGAACAGCCTGTACCAAAGTCATCAATTGATGTCGCAATACCTGCTTCTGACATATTCTTGATAAAGTCATACAGATCCTTCTGTTCACTCGCTTCTGTCGTCTCTGTTACTTCTATGATGATATACTTTGGATCAATATCATACTCTTTTATGATCCTTATAATTCGTTCCGCCAACATCCGTGGATCATGCCCAACCCCGGAAATATCATTTCTCGATATATTCACAGATATCGGAACAAGCTTATACCCTTTCTCAATCCATTCATTTATAGCCTCACAGACCCGCTTCAGAATATACAGATCCAGATGAATGATAAATCCATTCCTCTCCATGGTCGGAATAAACCGAAATGGTTGTATCACTTCTCCGTTATGAATCCATCTTGCAAGTGCCTCTGTACCTACGATCTGACCTGTCCGGATATCAACCTTCGGCTGATAATACACCTGAAATTCCCGTTTCTCCAACGCCTCAGGAAGCATCTGTTCCATCCGCTGAACATCTACTGTTTCTTCCAGCATCTTGTCCGTTAAAAACGCATACGGAAGCTTGTGCTGTCTGGCATAACTGACGGCAATCGACAAACCATTCATAATATTTCCGGGATCTCTGTCCTTTGCCGTTATCTCATAGGCACCTGCCGCTGCCGCTATATATACCGGAACGACCCGTCCCATATACTTTGCTGTTACCTCAACCTTTTCCAGAAGATGAAGGAACTCTGCCGTTCTGCTTTTCTTGACCAGCGCCATGAAATTATCTCCGCCCAGATGCGCCAGTGTCTCGTCCTCTGCCAGTCATTTTCTGACAGCGACTGCATAACGCTTGATCATCAGATCACCTTCTGCACCACCATACTTATAGCTGAGCAGTCCAAAGCTTTTCAGGTTAAAATAAAAGCCGTTGTACTGACAGATCGTCTGATCCTGCAAATGCTGCTGTATGATCCTGACAAAGCCTGCACTGTTAGGGAGCATCGTGATCAGATTACAATACGAATATTCTCTTGTCTTACGGATCAGTCTGGATCTCGTCACATGAAGATATAAAACCTCAAGGAGAAGAGCTATATCTTCTTTTTCTTCCTCGCTCCATTCTACATTTTCATATGGGAATGCCGTAAGCTCACAATATCCGTTTTCTACCGCTTGAAATGTCTTCTGATATTTGCCTTTCTCGGAATACAAGCCATCCCCGGCATAGAATACATCATGACGATCTTCATCCTGTACAGATTTGATATTTGCCTCAATGTGCAAATGTCCCGCTACCCTGCCGATCTTAAGCCGCTCAGCCAGAGGTTCGATCGCCTTTTTGAATCCATCAAATGTATTCTCAAACTGTAGTAATTCCTGTACATACAGTTCTATATCTTTTTTCTTAATTCTCTCTCTGATATCATCCACTGTCACGGGTGATCCTCCCTCTCATCTTTACTACTCTATACACCACAAAACTATTATTTTACATACAAACAATCATGTGTTTATTATAACATGCTTTTCACTTTTATGGGAAAAAAGATAGTTTTTTGATAGATTTTGAACAGGTTGGAAATCACATGACAGGCGTTATTTCTTATATGACAAATATACAGGTGTTACAATTACCACCATGAAAATAGAATACCTGTAAGCGGTGACAACACGATCATGATCATGGAAAATGTAAAAGATTCCATAGAGATCAATGTTGCCCTCTGTTCCGAAGGGAACATATTCTGAAGTATCGTATTTGTTCTTACCTGTAATGCATCATCACTAAATGCCGCAATAAATCCACCTAATGTCATAATCACATAATTACCAGAATGTTCCACTGCTATACCAAGAAGAACAAGGAATCCGGTTAATACAAATACTGTTCTGTACCGTAAACGATCACACAACAGAATCACCCTTGCTCCAAGGATTCCTCCAAGTTCCATAATAAAGAGTGCCATTCCAAGCAAGGCATTTGGGATTCCACTCTCCGGCAGCTTAGCCTGTAAGAAAAATAACAGTAAAATATCCCCTGCTCCTACCAGCGAATTTACCAACATCAAAACTATTGCTCTCCTTGCATCCTTTAGAAACTGAATACTTTCCCACCAGCAGTCAACCAATGCACGGACAATTGTATTTGCCTTATGATCCCTGTGTTCTCTATGTTCCCATATTCTATTTAAAACAAATATCTGAACCAGACACATTAAAATATCCGTTCCATATGCGGCTCTATAACCAATGTATAACGCAAATCCTGCACACAAAGTTGATATTCCATTACACAAACGGTATATACTCAACTGATCTGATTCATATTTTGCATAATAGGATTCTTCTCCATAGATTTTTAAAGAATCATATGCTAAAGCATCTCCCGATCCTGATGAAAAATTGTAACTCATCGCATGAAGTGCAATAGACAGACATATCGTAAACAAATTCCCTGATGCGATCATAACAACATTTGCAATCATTCGTAAAATACTGCTCACAATCAACATATTTTTTCTTCCAAATACATCCGCAAATATTCCTGACGGTATCTCAAAAATAATGCTGGTTACATGAAAGACCGTTTCCACAAAACCTATTTCGACCAAACTATATCCTCTGGCAGCCAATATTGCCACCCAAGCCCCTGTTAAAGATAAATTTCCAAGGACGGATGATGTGTATAAATATCCTATTTGTTTTCTAATTGTGTTCATAAAAAAATCTCCTTATCTATTTTTCTTAAATGGATAAGGAGATAGTGTACTTTTTTATTACGTTTTATATCATTGTTCTGATATATGACTTGTTCTAAAAAAAGGCGCACTATCCCCGTAAGGAACACATGTATAACCTTTTTTCAGTTGTAGATTTGTCATTTTCCAGAACATAATCTTAATCCTTTCAATATCAACTCATAGAATTGTACGGTTAGGATAGCATATCCTGCCTTCATTTGCAAGGGTATAAAAACTCACTTTATTCGCAGCATTACCGAAAACTGCTTATCTTTTACCTCTGCTGAAACCACATGCCCCAGCTTATCGGCCAGGCATTTTACAACATATAAACCAAGTCCTGCGCCTTCCTCCCGGCGGGAATTGCCACGGTAGAAGGCGTCAAATACATGGTCGATATCGATCTCATTGTCAGCCTCTATGTCATTCGTGAATGTAATGGATACTCCGTCCGCATCCTGTTGTAAGCAGACGCTGATTCTGGTATCCGCATATTTTCTGGCATTAGAAAAGAAATTTGTAAATATCCGGTTCAGCACTTTCTCGTTGCTCTGAACCCAGACTACACTTTCCGGTATGTCAAATGCTGCCTGAATCCCGGACTCCTGAATCCATTCATACTGCTCCAGCACAAGTGCTGTCAAAGTTCTTGCCACATCTATATTCCTGATGTCAATGGCTTCATCCTTTGCCTCTGCATAAGATACCTCAAAAAATGCATCCGACAACACACGGAGATACTCTGTCTTTGCGATCGCGATATCCAGATATTCCATATCCCGGTCGTCTATGCGTCCACCTTTTTTCATCAACTGCAGATATCCTTTTACTGCTGTAAGGGGTGTTCTGAAATCATGAGAAATGCCTGCGATCACATTTTTCAGTCTGGTTCTGTCCTGCTCCAGCGCACGGTTTCTCTCCTTGATCTGATCCGAATAATCATTTAACGCTTTTGCAAGAGCTACGATGTCACGATCAAAATATTCCACATGGATCTCCTGATCCACTCCTCCATGCAAGCGTTTCTGAAGCTTGGCTGCAAATATCCGCATCTGTCTTTTATATTGTATCAAACGTATAAAAAGGACTGCTGCCAGTAAAAGCAACAGTCCTGAAATTATGATATACCATTTATCCATGTATACAAATTCTCCTCAGGCTATCAAAGATCCAACACCCTAATTGAACCATCTTTTCTTATAGCTATTATATGATAACACATATGATTTCTATGTATTCCCGGTCGTCATATTTCTTTATCTTTGTCCGGTTTCCGCCATATATTCACAGATGAGATGATTGATCTCTCTGTCATCTTCAATCACAAGTAGCTTTGGCATATTGTTTCTCCATAAATCGTTAGTTTTTACATCTAAGCTCTACGCACACAACCTCCGGATAATTGAACAGGCGAACCGGAATTATGCTGTTGCCAAGTCCCCTGCTGACTATCATTTCTGTATCTGCGCGGTTATATTTTCCTGATGTGTATTCCGGTAAAAATCCCTGATCGGGTGCAACGATTCCCCCGACAAATGGAAGTCTGATCTGTCCTCCATGTGCATGTCCGGTCAAGACAAGATCAGCTCCGGCATTTGCATAGTTCTGAAGGTACTGTGGCTCATGCGCAAGTACGATGGATAATTCATTTTTCTGCTCCTGAAGCAGATTCTTTAATGTCTCATCACTTAAGTGCTGATCATCTAACCCTGCCAACATAAAAGAGGAATCCCCTTTTTCAATGCAGACGGCTTCATCATCCAGATCACATGCTCCGGCAGCAAGAATCCCCTGCATCATCTGTTCATTTTCCGATGGCTCAAGCCAATATTCATGGTTGCCGGTCACATAATATACCGGTGCGATCTTCACTGCTTCTTTCACAAATGCTACCGCACGTTCCACATTTGTATGATTAGAATCCACCAGATCCCCGGTAATAACAATGATATCCGGCGAACAGCTTCGTATGGTTTCTAACAGCTTCTTATTCTCTTTTCCAAATTCAGCGTTGTGTAGATCCGATATCTGTACGATCCGGTATCCATCGAGATCTGCGCCAAGCTTTTCTGATTCATATGTATATGTGGTAATTACCAGATGCTTATTCTGAAACAGGCAAAACGGAATCAAAATAATGATTATAAGCATCAGAATGATAATCTTTTTGTGTGGTATTTTTTTCATCTTCATCTATTCACGGTCACAAATAACCGCTCCCATCTTTTATCTATCGTCTTTACCCTGCGATACTTCCTGCCTATAATATTTTGATACAAAAAATAACGCACGGCAAATTTTATTCCTCTTATAGGATATAAAATCATTTGTCGTGCGTCAAATAAATAATTATGAATATGATGATAAAAACTGCTTTGTACGTTCCTGCTCCGGATTGTCAAATACCTCTTCCGGTCTGCCCTGCTCAAGTATATATCCATCATCCATGAATATAACCTGACTGGCTACGTCTCTTGCAAATGCCATCTCATGAGTGACAATTATCATCGTTGTCTTTTTATCTGCAAGATTTCTGAGAACCTTCAGCACTTCGCCGGTAAGCTCCGGATCAAGAGCTGATGTCGGTTCATCAAAACACAGGATATCCGGCTGCATAGCAAGTGCTCTTGCGATCGCAACTCGCTGACACTGCCCGCCTGATAACTGATGTGGATAATTGTTCATCCGGTCTCCTAGTCCCATCTGACGCAGAAGATCTTCGCCCTGTACTCTTATCTCATCCAGTATGTTCTTTTTATTTGCCTTATAGTCCGGTCTTTCCTTTGCCAGAAGCTCCCTTGCCAGCATAACATTCTGAAGTGCTGTGTACTGCGGGAACAGATTAAATGACTGAAATACCAGTCCAAAGTGCAACCGTTTCTTCCGAACCTCCGACTCCTTAAGTGTCTCCGGCTTATCCGTATCGAGAAGGATCTCATTATTTACACGGATAATTCCGTTATCCGGCATTTCAAGGAAATTCAGGCAGCGAAGCAATGTAGTCTTACCACTTCCTGATGATCCTATGATCGACAGAACCTCTCCCTGCTCTAATGAGAAGCTGATATCCTTAAGTACATCGGTCTTACCAAACTTCTTTTTTATATGTTCAACCTCTAATATCGCCATACAGCTCCTCCTCTATCTGAAGAAATCCAGTTTCTTCTCTAATTTTCCAAGTAAAACAGTAAGTACACCATTCCAGATCAGATAATAGAATGCGCAGAAGAACAATGGCCATATCGCACCTGAGATTCCCTGTGAACCTTTCATGAACGCCTGTCCTGCCCAGATAATCTCCTGCAACGCAATGATACGTGCAAGTGATGTATCCTTAACCAGCGTAATGATCTCGTTGGACATTGCAGGTACGATCTTCTTTATCATCTGAAGAAGCTTAACCTTGAAGAATATCTGTTTTGGAGTCATACCAAGCACCAGACCTGCTTCCTCCTGTCCAACAGGAATTCCCTGAATTCCTCCACGATATATCTCTGAAAAATAGCAGGCATAATTCACGATGAACGATACCGATGCTGCCACGAATCTTCCGCCTTCGCCACCGCCCCAGATCGGGTTATGGAATACAAGTCCCGGAAAATAATAGATAATAAGCATCTGGATCATCAGAGGTGTGCCTCGAACGATCCACACGATAAATTTCATAAGATAGCTAAGTGGCTTAAACTTTGACATAGAGCCAAATGCTATCAAAAGTCCCAATGGAAATGCACCAAGCAAGGTCACAAAGAACAATTTTAAAGTTTGAATAAATCCTGTATTAAGCGCCCCAAGTACAATTGGGAGCTGTTCAAAAAACAAATCCATAATAATTTTCTCTCTAAGTAATAATCAAAATAACCGTCTTATAGTCTGTTAATTACTCTGTAAGTGCTGCCTGTACCTTGTACTTCTCTGCACATTTCTCCATAGATCCATCAGCCTTACTGTCTTTGAAAAACTTGTTAAGCTCTGCTGCAAGATCAGAATCTTTTCTGAAACCTACACCATATTCCTCACTGTTAAGGCCTACTGTATATGTAAGATTTGCATAGCCTGTGCCTTCTCCTACCATAGCTGCTGCCATAAGGGAATCGATAATTGCTGCATCAGATGTTCCTGCTGCAACTTCCATAAGTGCATCTGACTGTGCCTTAACTGCTGTATAATTAAGTCCAAGTTCCTTTGCCTGGTCTTCTCCGGCACTTCCTGCTTCTACAGCAAATGTAAGTTCCTTAATGCTGTCTACTGTCTGGTACTGATCTGCCTTGTCCTGTGGCACGATTACTACCTGTGCATTGTTGCAGTATGCATCAGAACATGCCATTGAACTTGTAACCTCGTCTGTAAGTGTCATACCGTTCCATACACAGTCGATTGTCTTACCATCAAGCTCCATGATCTTGTTGTCCCAGTCTATCTCTACGAATTCTGCTTTCACGCCGATGCTCTCAGCAAATGCGGATGCCATGTCTGCATCAAATCCAATCCAGTTACCTGAGTCGTCTTTGTAATCCATTGGTGCGAAATCTGTAACACCAACAACAAGAGTTCCCTTTTCCTTTACGTATTCCAGATCACTCTTTGAGTCATTTGATGAATCTTTCTTTCCACAGCCAACCATAGAAAGTCCCATTACTGCTACTAAAACCAGTGCTACTAACTTTTTCATGATTATTTCCTCCTGAATATAATTAAAAGATATATGTCTGCCCCTTCCGGGCGCAACACGATAACATAGTAACAGTTTATCATAATAAAGTCAAACGTAATCTTATGGTTTTTATGAATTTGTATTTTCCAAGAACTACAGCCAGTTAAGCCTGTTTTCAAATTTTACTTTGCGGTCTCCTGATTCTATAACTCCTATCTCATAGCAATCATAAAACCGACTGACATGATGCATTACTGCTGCCTTATCTTTTTGATTCGTCACAATATTAAAGCCTACACCACAATTAAACGTCCGCAGCATTTCTTCGTCACTGATATTCCCATTATTTCTGATATACTTAAATATGTCTAATATCTTTATTTTCGACAGATCGATCTTTGCACTCAGTCCCTCCGGAATTATCCTGCACAGATTTCCTTCTATACCACCGCCAGTGATATGCGCCATGCCATGTATAACATCTTTATCAAATAAATCTTTGATTGATCTGTAGTATGGTGTATGTGGTTTCATAATCTGCTCTATAAAGGTTAAACCATCTATCTTATCCAGTTTTATCTGCGGCATTTTGTCCATCAATAACCGTACTAACGAATATCCATTTGTATGTAAGCCATTTGATGCAATTGCCAGAACTGCATCACCCTCTTTGATCTGGGAACCATCGATTACCTTTGATCGTTCAACAATTCCAGCAATACTTGAAGTAAGTACATATACGCCCGGGTCAACAACCAATGGCTGAATAGAAGTTTCCCCACCTACCAGAGAACATTCATTTTCTTTACATGCATCTGAAACACCCTTAACCAATGTCTTTATTGTATCCGCTTCCGCATTTCCACAAACAATCGTGTCAAGTACTGCCAACGGTTTTGCACCCATAACCACAATATCATTTACTAAGTGATTGACCATATCATGGCAAATAGATTCTGAATATCCATACTCTATCGCGAGTTTTTGTTTTGATCCGGGTTCTTCAGATTTTAATACCAGAACCGGATTTTCAATCTCCTGAAATTTTATATCATATAAAGAAGCAAATGGTCCCAGACCATTTAAAACGCGGTCATCCTTTGTATCCAAATGTTTTGCCATCTCTCTTTTAATGGTATCAGTATAGGTTATATCAATTCCCGCCTTACTGTAAGATAACCCTTCCGCATCTCTTTCACTCCCTGCCAGGATTTCATCAACAGACACATCCAACACAATTGCCAAATCTCTTAATATCTCAATATTGGGATAAGTTGTTCCATTTTCCCATTTTGAAATTGCCTGAAAAGAAACCTTTAGCTTATCCGCCAACTGCTGTTGCGTCATACCAAGACTCTTTCGTTTTCCCATTATAAAATTTCCAACTTTAATACTGTCAAGCATATAAATACCTCCGTTTTTTATTTTATAATAGTTTACTTTGCAAGTACAAAACAATAACCGCAAAAGTGAGTTTCATGCAGGGATTCAACCATGCGTTGAAAATGCTTACAATTTTATAGATCTGAGGAATAAAAAATCCCACAGATACTGGATTTTTCCAATATCCATGGGACAAAAATCGTGTTTTGAATTATCTCTTTGATAATTCCCAACAACGGTTTTAAGCCATTTCTTGGACTTTTGTTTCTAGTAAATTACTACTATATTTTGTTTTATACATTTTTATGTTATCTGTAAAGCTTCCTTATTATAATAGTTCATTCACACTTTTCTGTCCGTTCCGCACTTATGCTGCTGATGGCAATGTCAGAACCTGTCCTATATGGATCGTGGTGCTGGTGATCTTCGACAGGGTCATGATCTCAACATACCGGCTGCCATTCTTCAGATACTTTGCAGCAATATCCCAGAGTGTGTCGCCACGCTTAACTGTATATGTCTTTGTCTTCTTTGCTGCTTCATTCGCTGATGCGTTCGTGCCCGGAATACTGAGAACTAAGCCCGGATGAATCGTTGCACTTGTAAGTGAGTTCAAACTCATGATCTCTCTATATCTCGATCCAGATCCGAGGTACTTCTCTGCAATTCCCCAAAGCGTATCACCTTTCTTGACCTCAATGGTCTGGTATCCGGTATTATTATTCGTGCTCTTCGTTTCTTCTTTCGCATCATCTACATATGCCGGCACACCATATCCAATGATGTATGGATCATCAATACGATATGTCCGTTCGTGTACAGCATCTGATGTATTACCCTCAACAGTTTTTATATAAGGAAGACATACATCTGTTACAATTCCCACATGTGATGGATCATTCAGTTTGTAATCTTTTGAGAAAAAGACCAGAATTCCTCGCACCGGTGTATATGTACCGCCGTATGCTTTTGAATTCTTCCAGCGTCCTTTGTTAATGAACCACTTCATCCCGGCGGTACATGATGCAAATCTTAAGACAACCTCTTTTGCTATTCCGCATACGATCATAACCCATGTTACGAAGATAGCGCACCACGCAACATTCATTCCGAATTTTGCGCCTGTCGCTTCGTTGTATACTTTAATATATTTGTCGTCACCGTCCGGCTCACATGTGCCGATCTGACTTTTTGCCGTGTTTATAATCTTGTCAATAATACTCATATTCTACTCCTCACTTTCTTCTGATTTTTTCTGCAATATATCAATAGCTTTAACTATAATCGCCGGAAGTGGTACACCCATAAGACCGGCGTTCTCGACAAGTGATATCAGTTCGTTTGCAATGAATGCAATGATCACCGCATCACGGATATAATTTGTGCCGATTATCAAATCAAGCCGGTACGACACCAGCACAAATACTAATGTCATACACTTACGGCATAACCCTTTCCATCCCGCCTTGCTTTCAAGCGAGCCTGTATCTGTCTTATTGCTTTTGTGGAATACTCCTGCGACTACAAGACCTGATACATAATCAAGCCCCATGAAAATCAAAAGAGACACCAGTCCGGTGTCCCATCCTCCAAACAATGCTGCTATTCCAGAGCCAACCGCTCCGATCACTGTACATATAAACTGTTTCATATAAAGCCTCCTTTAGATACTGTCATACGAAGTTAAATCGATTTCACCATATGACTTTATAACTCCAAGTAATTTCTCCAAAAATTGGTTATAGAATTTAATAGCACCATCCAAATCCGTTGCACTGAATTTTTCAAGTGATAAATCCAATTCTGACAATTTTTGTGCGTTTGAATCACTTCTGATTTTTTTAAAATTCTTTTTGTCAAGTGCTGCAAGTAATGTAACTTTTCCAGCAATTCCATCCATGATTTTATCAATACTTTCTATATGCTTATCAACAACATCTGTATTATATTTTTTTATAGCAGAATCAGCATAATTGACAGCTGCATTATTACAACGAGTCTCACATTCTGATATGACATTATTCGCATCATTCTTGTTATATGTCTCTGTCTTATTGTACACCTCGCCTTTTTTATATGTCTCTTCCCTATTATATACCTCACCTTTGTTATATACTTCTTCCTTATTGTATACCTCCTCTCTCGTATAGATATTACTCAGATTTGGATACAACTTGTTAAAAAGAGGTGTAACTGATGCTATATTTATGCCATTCAAACTGATTTCATAAAGTGGCATATCACACACATCTGCCCCCCAGTAAAGATGTCCGCTAGTATAAGATGGTCTTTCTGCTTCGCCGGTTGATACAACTCCTTTTATAACCTCAAGCGTTACATTTTCAATTCCGGTATCTTTTCTATATCTTGCGACTACCAAATCTTTACGATTATATCCCGGACTTCCTGAGTCGATCTGCAGATCATCATAGTTGCCCGGTTCAATTCTTGCATGGCAGCCATACATCACAAGCTCACCTGCAGCTATTCGGCAAGTATTTGCATCAATCATCGTTGCTTTTAAACATTCACCGATTGAAAGCACATATGTCTCAGTTCCAAATATTCCCATATGTAATGCACGATCATCATCTGAATTAACATGGTTCGTTCCTGTTTTTCCTGTTATTATTTTCATTGCTTATCCTTTCCGTGTAGCATCTCCTACACTATATGATATATCAACGGTATCATCATTTAACTTAACTATTATGTTTGTAATACTACTTATCACATAAGCATCCGTCACACTTTCATATCCGCCTATTACATCACCTATATGTCGCTCAGTATCACTACTTGTAACTGCAAATGCATCAGATCCTATCAGTTCTTTCAATCTCTCTGTTCCACCAGAGACAAGGTCCTCAACAGATTCTGCAGATGTGTTCTCATAAGTACTCACATATTCTTCCACTCCATATAGGCTTTGAGATGTACTTATATTTCCATTTACATCAGCATATAAATGCACTACAGTTCTATCCTGAAGTTCTCCTTTACCAAGACATATAAGATGATTTACTCCCTTATATGTCTTGGTAAGTGTGAAATTCACATCGTTCTGGTTGTATTCTATCCGGTCAGAATAATCGATCACAGGAACATATGATACATGCGCCATACCGTCTTTTACTGACAAGTACAGATTCATTCCAATTGATGCACCAAGCTTCAATAAGCCTGTATAAAGATCTGTATATCTTGCAAACTGATATGAATTAATCGAAATTCCACTTTTATCTGCTACAAAAACGCTTTCAAGTCCATAAATTCTGAAAAGGCTCTGAAGAACATCTCCTACATTCCCCGATACTATCCTGTATGCAGAACCATTTGGAGGCTCTATGATCTTACTCATAAGTACTCCCCTGAAACTTCTGCCTGAATATCTGATCTCATTATTCTCCGTTATCACTTTTACGGAATCTACAACTCCGCCATACTCTGTATCATTGACATACCACCAATAACCTCCATGCATGACATTGTTCTTAATACCAACTGTAATCTCAAAATTCTTCTTATCGGCAACATCAAGATCAATTTCATATTTATGTAGACATCCCTCATCATTCAAATTTCGGTCTGTATAGATCACATCCAAATCGGTTCACTCCTTTCAGCTTTCAAAAGCAAATCAAAGTTAAATGTAGAATTCCAATATACAACCTGTTTACCAGATTTTATTTTTTGAAAGATATCACTTCCCCTATTTCTATAGCGAAACAGGTTCACTGTTGCACCGTTTAATTTGAACAACTTAATTGTCTGTTTTTTTGAATCGATCTCAACTCTTTCTCCTGCTTGTATCGTATAGTTCAATATATAAGTATGTCCACCAATAGAAATAGCTGGATTCTGGGCATACCCATATATGGTCAAGATAAATTCAGATTCACTAAAGCTATCATTTGCAACTTGTGCTGCGTATCCAGGAGATGCAGTATAGTCATATTCATATCCGTATGGATAACCTCTGCCAGTTTCATCTACTGGTATATCTTTATACCGATATTCCTTTAAATCTTCTTGCACCCATGCATCTGCAACTGTTACAACCTTTAAAGATAACTTTGTATATGGGCCTACCAAATACTCTGACTTATCACTTGCATAGATGAAACATTCAAGATAATAATCGCCAATATACAGTTTTCCGGGAACTTCATTGATGATATCCTGTTCAAACAGTTCAAACATATCATTCTTTACATTCCTGCATATCCTCGGAGTCGGGCAACAAATAGCGATCGGAAGTGTCTTTTCTGTAATTTTCTTCCGAAAATTCTCTACACTTTTCCGATCACTATCATAGATCCACTGATAGTCTCGAAGGTCATTTTCATTTGCAAAGATATATTTCTTTCCAAACTCAAGAACATTCCCCTGACTATTTACATATTTTATATTCTCAAGCATATGTTCTTACCATCCTTCCAAATTCTCTACCATCAATCTTAAGCTTCGTACCTTCTGTAAGTGCTCTTACCATGTATTCATACATATTTTCATCAATATGTCTTACTACATCAAGAATCAAATACAGAACCTTTGATAACTCTGATTCATTGTCTACTGTTCTTCCTGTTGCCGCTGCCATCTGATCTGCTACCTTACTGATCCATTCTGTATTCTTCTCAAGCGGCACAACAGCCTCAGCTCCATTACCTTCAAGTATACCGACCTGGCCTTTCTTAAGTACACCACCTTCTGCAAGCTGTGGTGCATTCAATTTATCAAGCTTATTAATTGATACTCCCGGAATCGCATTAATAACGGATATACAAGCATTGATTGCCGATATAAAACCATTAATGATCTTTGTCGCTGTACCTAATATGCCATTGATAGCTGCTGTAACAGCTCCCTTGATGCCATCTGCGATAGCTGTTCCGACCTTGGAAAAAATGTTCTTAATCTTCTGCCATGTATCTGAAAAGAACTTAACCATCGGTGAAAATGCATTCTTGATACCAGCCCAAGCCTTGCCGAAAATGTCACTAAACCATGTACCTACTGATGCATATGCACCTTTTATTCCATTCCAGATTCCACTGAAAAATCCAGTAACAGCCGACCAAACACTCTTAATTCCATTCCACGCTGTTGTAAAGATGCCTTTAAAAAACTTTCCTACTGCTGCAAATGCTGATTTTATACCATTCCATATGCCTTTAAAAAAGGCAGGTGCTGCATTCCAGACTTTCTTAATGCCTTTCCAAGCCATTGAAAACGATTCACGACAGTTGTTGATAACTGCCATAATTGCAATAATCGCCGCTTCCAATGTGATCTCAAGCATCTCGCAAAACCATTCAAGTATCGGTTTCAGTACTCCGAGTATCTCTTCTGATATCAGACTTATCACCTCAACGAGCGGAGGCAGGATCATATTGATAAGTTCCATCAATGGATCAAATATCATTAAGACCAGATTTATAATTGGATTGAGCAAATCAAGTATTGGCTGCAATAATTCCAGTACCGGCTGCAAAATCGAAATTAAAATAGGAAGAATCTGCGACACTATCTGCACAATAGGCGGCAAAAGCATATTGATCAAATTCGTAAGCGGCGGCAAAATCGTTTGAACAATCTGCAATAATGGTGGTAACAGTGTATTAACAAGGGATAATATCGTAGGCAAAATAGCTTGAAAAGTTCCGAATATAGTCTGTAATGCAGATGTAAGTGTCTGCCCCAGCTCTCCACCTATACCCGGCAATAAGGTTTCAAGTATTCCCGGAAGGTTATTCACCAATTCAGACAGCAACGATGTTGCGCCCTGTATCAGTGATGGCAGTATCTGTTCTATAAGTGGAGGTATATATGGTGCCAATTTCTGTGCAAGACTAGATATACCTGTAACTATCCTTGGCAGTGTGTCTGCTATTCGTGGTACAAGGTTATCAGCTACAGCCATCACAGAATCAACAAGGTTATTGATCAGCACTCCCATGTCCTGTGATGGGTCTGCCATTCCTGTGAGCAGATTCGTCCATGCAGACTTCATCATGCCGATAGATCCCTGTATTGTAGTTGCTGCTTCTTTTGCGGTTGTGCCTGTTATCCCCATATCAGTCTGTACAACATGAATAGCCTCTATCATCTTATCAAATGATACACTATTGACATTATCTGCTGTCACAGTCATGGAGTCACCGAGTACACCAGAATCGTTGATAAGCCTTGCCATCTCGGATGCAGTACCACCATAACCAAGCTTGAGGTTATCTAACATCGTGTAGTTTTGCTTTGCAAAGCCCTGATATGCATTCTGTATAGATGCCATATCAGTACCCATCTTGTTGGCATTATCCGACATGTCTGTTATGGCCAGATTGGCAGTTTCAGCCGCCTTTTCCGTGTCACCGCCTAAGCCTTGGAGCAATGACGCTGAAAAGCTTGTTACAGTGTCCATGTACTCATTCGCTGACAGCCCCGCCGTCTTATATGCATTATTCGCATACTCTACAACCTTATCTGAGCTGTCCTTGAACAGCGTCTCAACACCACCAACAAGCTGTTCGTAGTCTGCATACTCGCTTACAGCCTTAGCAGTAATGCCAGCTATTCCAGTAGCCACAGCCGTTGTTGCAACCACTGCGACCTTTGCCGCCTTGAGTGCAAACTTACCTATGTTGCCAAACACAGACCTCATTTTGCTGCTTGTCTTCTCTGCCTTGTCGCCAGTCTCTTCAATTTTCTCATTCGCATCCTCATTTGATACTGCGATTCTTCCCAGTATCTTAAATACTTCCAAAAGGGTCTACCCCCTTTCCTCGATAATAAAAAATAGAGACACACGTTCTGTGTGCCCCTATGGTTTAAAATTCTCTATGATTGACATAGAATCCTTTATGGTTGCTTCAAGCTCGCCTCTGCTCTCAAATGCTCCTGATCCGACAGGCTGCGAATTGCCACCTGATGTGCCATACAACCTTGCCTTGAAGTCATTGAATGATATGTTCTCCCAGCACTTATGGATATACATATCCCAGAGCTTATCATCATCGTCAAGACGCACAAACGTGCATACAAACTCATCAAAGCTCTGATTGTCTATCATCGTATCAAGCAGAGTGTACGGATCCGCATATCTCTTAAATATGAGATCCATGAACTTGAGATAGCCTACTGTCTCTTCTCGAACAATCTTGAAACAACCTTGATAAAATCCGTAAAGCCTGGAAGAGTAACCGCATCATATAACATCTGTGTAAACACAGAGAGGTCAAGGTCTGCTATCTCATCCACTGTCATACCTGACAGGTGTGATAAGCAGACAAATACCTCACGCTGGCAATCTGACAGCTTTGTCAAGATCACATCTGCAAGCTCAAACGCAAGTCCAATACCCACATTCTCAAGAAACTTCGATGTGTCCTCATCATCCTCGCCATCACCAACAAGCTTCTCACGTTCTTTTGCGATGAGCTCTTTGAACCCATTGCCGCTGAATGAGTCTTTGAAGTCCTTTACTCCCAGCTTACTGAACAGTTTCAGGAATGATGCTATATCTGTAGCCTTTGGATTTCTCAGCGTGTAAGGTTTGATCTCCTGCACATCTTCCACTGTCTCTGCCTCTTCCACTGTCTCTGCCTCTTCAACTACTTCTGCATTCTCTACTGCTTCTATATCTTTGTTCTCGGTTGTTCCCATGATTATCTCTCCTTTTCTATGTCAATTAGTCTGTTGCTTTTGTACTGGAATCTATAGACTGCTGAACCTGCTCCGTTGTCGTGCCGGTAGGCAGATAGATGTGGTATGGCAATGTATCAGCTGCCGGTGACAGATCTGCATAACACTCCATAGTTAGCGCAAATGTGCCATTCTCCTTGTTCTTGCCCTCTATCTCAAGGCCTGATACACAAAGAGCATTGTCAAAAGTCACGATAACAGGACGACCATCTAAGAATCTTCCAATATATCCAAAGTTTTCGATATAATCATCCTTTTCAATTCTTGCCTTGGATTCGATCACATCGTATCCTTCCGCTGTTGATGTGCCATTCTGCCCGATAATAGCCATCTTGATCGTCTCAGGCGACAGCTCCACCATGTTAGTATCCATCTGTGCTGTCTCGCCTATCTTAACTGCCAACTCCTTAACCTTAACTGATGCACCATCGACCTCTATATCCTTGAGCTCAGGCTTGATTGACAGCTTTGTGCCGCCGGATGTTGCACCGATCAGAGATTCAGCAAAGTTCCAAGTCTTCTTTGATGTGTCATACTTCAAACCTTTGTGAATTGTTCCAGCACCAAACACTATGTTCTTCGGTGTCTTGCTTGTGATACCTGATGACTTGAACTCTTCAAAAGTTAATGTATCTGCCATGTAATAATCACCTTCCATTCTTAAATTCCTTAATTGTTAAATTAATCTGTATACGTTTGAGGTCTGCATCCCCTGTTGGCACCGGTGACGCATTCCCATAAAAAACGGCAACCCCCGCACCACTTGCAAGAATTGCCGTTCGTTCAATATTCTGTTCTATCTTCTGCTTGTACTTCTCCAGGCTAAGCCATGAACCTCTTGTGAAGCCGTCTATGATGAATGTTATTTCCTGACACCCATCTTCCTCAGGTGTATCACCTTCAGAATATTCACCGACAAAGTATGCCTCTGGTGGGTCATCCTGCCACTCCATGAATGCATATGGTATCTCAAGCTCATCTGTGAGTACACTGTTGATATATGATAATGTCTCGCCTGTCATGCCATCACCGCCTTACTCTCTAAATGTCTGATTGAGAATAGATCCAAGTCGCTTAATGATCTTGCTCTTGCTCTTGTCGAAGGCTTTCTGTAAAGGCCTGAGAGGTTTCTTACCATAGGTAAAAACAGCTACTATATTTCCTGCCTTATCCTTTTTTACCTTACTGAATTTGCTGGCTTGTTTTAAACTCATTCCATCAGGTCCCACAGGAGCCCACCATCCGCCTTTACGGCCATTCTTTTTCAAAGCATATTCGCCTGTGCCGTATTCTTCCCAGATAGCATTCTCCCTAGGATTTCCAATTACAGCCTCACCCTTATCTTCATCGACATAGTGAGTCCATTCGCCTTTGGTGTGACCTGTATCAACTCTTGTCTGTGCTATCTTGGTCTGAGCCTCAACCTCTACAGCAACTTCATACAGGAATGCAACAATAGCATCATTCAGAGCTGCCTCAACCTTTATTCTGTTGTCTGTGAACTCCACATTTCCCATTACTGCCCTCCTGTATACTTCAGATATATCTCAAGCTGCTCATGCATGCCCATGGGGTCATCTATCAGCATGATGTCATATACCTGGCCATTAATCACCATACGGCTATTCTCTGACTTTATCATGTCACTGAGCTGTTTATAATCAGCTATGAACATATGCGTGGATTCCTGCACCTTGGCATTGTATGTTGTGTACTTGCTGTCACCGCCTGAGAGGTCAAGCCATCCGGTCAAGGTATCTTCAGATATCCATGTGACTTCCTGTTCGCCTATCTCATTTCTGATTATGCTTTTAACCTGTATATCTGCAACTGCATTTCCGCCTATTCCTCGCATCTCAAAACCTCGCTTTCATGTACGGTTTTAAGAAACCAAGAAGTGACTTTGGATATCCCATGAGGGAATTGTCGCCATCCATGTTGAAATAGGTCACAGAATGTCTACTGATGCTCTCAGACTGTACACCGACCTTATCCCGGTTGTTCAAATCCCATGAAAGCATGTTGGCTACTCCCAGCTTGATATCCATCGGATATACTATCTTTGTCACCATGGCGACCGGTTCGCTTACAAGCTTCTCATTCACCTCTATATGTCCATTGTTCATATCCACCGCTTTGATGGTGTACAAGCCATCGTTGTAGCGTGACTCTGACACCTGTATAGTGTCGCCAACCTTGAACAGCTCAGATACATACTGAAAGCCTGTCACAGCGTCCACAGGAGCCACAAAACGCCTGTTCCTGTCCTGAAAGTTATTATTTGTATATTTTCTGATCAGGAGTTCCAGTGCCTGAAGCTTTGCTTCAAGCACCTTATCCTTTACTGCACCAGTATCAACATACTCTTTCAGTTCATCAACAGTCATGATCATATGACCACCACCTTACTGCTCTGTAACTGTATAACCATCATGCTCCATGAACCAGTCTGCCATACGCTTAGATGTAATCTCTGCTTTGCCGTTTGCAAACTGCACACCACCGGCACCGATTCCACAATATGATGGATTTCCATTTACTGATACAATCCATTTTGGTTTCTTTACTGTTGCCATATCCTGTCACCTATCCTTTCTTTACGCAATCTTGATGTTACGAAGCGCACCTGCATGCTGTGTGTTTTTAAGAACTGTAGCTGCGATCATCTCTACTTCAGCATCCTTTACTGTTCCCGGCTTACTGAAATCAGGCAGATACTGATCAATAACTGAACCACCATTCAGGCTGATTCCGTGGAATCCATCGTTTACATCAAACTTGACTGCATAGATATCTGTAAGACCTGTTGTTTCTGTCTGTTCAGCTCCAAGCTTTCTCTTAATGCCTTTCTTAACAACAGAATTTGCAACAGCCGATCCGCTTGATACTGTATAATGATTCTGCATATCGATAAGCTTCACTCCATCAATCGTAGTGATACGCTTTCCGAATGCTTCCTCACTCTCTGTCTTGTATCCAAGGATACGTGCCACCGTCTGAATCTTTGTGATCATCTCTGTGTTTGTAAGCACTGCATCAGCATCTGTAGTCTTGATAAGGAGACTCAGAGCCTCATAGAACTCATCAGCGTTTGCTTTGAGTGAAGTGATAGATGAAAGATCAATAGCCTTATCTGTGCCGTACTCTGTCGTTGTTCCGGCAATCATAGAATCAAGACCCTGAAACTCCGGATGATCACCAGATGCTGTTGTTGTTGCATCTCCATTAATCAGCGTGTAGTGGAATAAAGACACGATTGCCTTGATATGTTCCTCGATCTGATATGCCATGTTGTCAAAGTTACCAGCAACCTTATTGAGCACTCTGTCCATCTGAACTGCTCCACCCATGATCGCAAGATTTGCTTCGCACTCCTGCTTTGTAGCTGCTGATGCAGTATAAGAACCGCCTATCTTTCTAAACTCCGCTGTAGCTGGAAGTACCTTTCTGAGATACTTATACTTCATTGTTGAGCCACCGCCTGATGCTGATACACAGTCATCAAATGTCAGTGACTGTAATACTGTTGACTGTCTAAGAAAGATATCCACGATCTGTGAAAATACCTTGTCACTCATACCTTTCTTAAGTTCTTCTAATGTCATTGCCATAGTTTTCACCATTCCTTTCTTTTACTGGTTATTATTTGCATTTTCATACTGCTGTTTTAATGCCTCTGCAAGGTTCTTCGGTTCGCTGTTATTTGCGTTCGGATCACCCTTCTGAAGCTGGTTTTCAAGGATATTCTTCTGGTTACTTCCAGCACTTTCAAACTGGTTCGGAAGCTGTGTTTTGAGATCTGTAAGCATGCTATCCCATCCTTTGATGTTGCCATCATCGTCCAGTTTAAGCTCCGTATTCTTTTCTTTCAGGTTTGCCTTTAATTTGTAAGCAACATAATCAACATCACATACATGAGCAGATAATAACGCAACCTTAATAGCTGAATTAACTCTCGTTTCCTCAAGTTCCTGCTGCAGTCTTGTATTTTCAGCTTCATAAGTAGAAATCTTCTGCTGCATCCCCTCATCACCTTTAGATGCTTTTTTCAGTTCCTCAATAAGCTTATTTGCATTACCAATCTCCGTGTCTTTGCCGGTGATCAGTCCATTGAGTTTTTCAAGCTCTGAATCATACTTCTCTTTGCTGACGTACTTGCCCTCGGACAGATCTGTGTATCTTACATGCTTGAGTTTATCCGTCTCTGCACTGTTCTTCTCGTCAATCTTTGCCTGTACCTGTTTGTACAATTCTTCCCCTAACAGTTCCTTTAATTCCATTGTTCCATCCTTTCTTGGCTTTAATCGTAGCCACACATGGCAGTTATCACTCTTGCCGGAGTTATTTTATCGTCACAGTTTTACCGCCTTAAGCCGATTTTTTGGGCATAAAAAAAGACCATGTTTTTATCATGGTCTAAATTACTAATTATTTAATTGCATGAAAAAGCACTCTGCTAATGCGGAGTGCTTTTAATACCACATATATTCTACTGTTTCAGGATAACTATCATTCTCAATACATTTTTCAATAGCCTTTATAGCTTTATTAAAATATGTCTTCAAATTAGCTTTGCTATCTTTTTGACAATATTTATGCTCGATAACTTCATGTTTTTCTATATCATAAATAAATGTTCCAACATCCTGCTTACTATCTTCTGGGAAATACTCCGCTGATATTATATTATTCGTCTTTTTTATTTTTTCCAAGGTTACCATAATATTCATCAACTCCCTTTTGATAATCGTATTTTCTGGTAGCAATAGCATGAGCCTCAGTATGGCTCATATTTTTATTTTCTTTCTTCAACTTCATCTCATACAATTCATGCTCGATTAATACTTTATCATGATCCTTAATATCCTTACCACTCATAAGTCTTTGCCATGATTGTGCAATAGCGCAATCAGGTTCAAAAGAATCATTATTAAATAAATAATCTTTTATGCTCTGTATTTCCGTTTCCGTTTTTCCTATATTATTTGCTATATGTTTGCAATCTGTACTAAATGATTTTATTTCACGATAGTACATTTTAGCAAATGCCGTAGCCTCTTTACTATCAGGGTCCAATATTCTTGCACCTGTTATCATTTTAGCACTTGTATCCACATTTGCAACAGATTTTTTATTGAAATACTTATCAACGACTTCCAATACCTTGTTTGAATATGTCAAATCAGCACCATATTTTGGAGGTAATTCCAATTTAAGTTTAGACATTTTTGCCTGTGTAAATGCCTCGGCAAAAAATTCGTCAACACTTCTACTACTATGTTCATATGAACTGATCCATCTTGATGTATCTGATGTTTTATCAACATCTCTGTGATATTCTCTTTGTATTTTTTTAATTTCTTTCCAAAAATCTGCATCATTAGTAAGGCCGTACTTATCTGCTGCACTATTTGCAAGCGTATGTGCAAATTCATGAACAGCAGTGTTAACATGTGAATCCGATAATTTCATCACTGCACCTGACATATCAACATTACCGGCTGACTGTTTTGCCCCTGTCGTAACTTTCTGAAGCCTTGTCCTGTACTCATTTGACAGATCTGATATAATTTCCTGCTGTTTTTCACGTAATTGATTTTTATCCTTCCAATCAAACTGTATTATTTCTCCATTTACATTTGTAGGATTTATTTCATCAATCACTTTCAAATACTTCTCTTTGTACTCCTCAAAGTCTGTCGTCTTATCCAGCCCGAAGTATTCCGCTCGATCTTTCAGTCGCTGAAGCTCATCATCATCCAATGCCCACCTTGCTCTCTGTAATAAGCAGCACCGGCAATTACAATCCTCTGCCGGATCTCCAAACATCCCCGGAGCATCTACCTGTATACCACCAGCTTCAAAAGGTTCATCTATTTCACGAATCTGTCCATCAAGCAGTCTATGCAGATCTCTTGTATTGCCATCAAGAGTGGAATCCCACTGCTTCACAATATCCGCACCTTTATTCTTTGCAACCATCTGAGCATCCAGTGCTGACTGTACCTGTATACGATGTCCTTCCGTCCTTGTAATTCGGATAGAGTTGTTATAAGCCTTTTGGAACGGAGTATTTGCCATATGCCGTGAAAGCTTACCAGCTACTTCATTCCATGTTGATCCATTTGCTATGCCTCTTGACACCTCTGCCCTGACTGCTTTCTTGAGGTATGTCACATCCTCGCCCATTTTGTCGTAGAGCGACTTACTGAGCTTGCTGTCCGTCTGAATAGCTCTCACAACTGCCGCCTGATCTATCGGCATGATAATGGGTATTCCTGTCTTTTGCAGGTCGTACATGACACCTGTGTACCCATCCCTGTAGCACTTCGTAAGATAATCAGACACCGTTGCATAGGAATTTGACTGTAAGTTGGCAAGAACTCCCTCAAGTTGTGCTTTCAAAGCCTCCTGATATTGTTTCTGGTATATGATGCTCTGCAAATTCTCCATGTCAGTTCTTGCAGACAACTCTCTGATCTTCTGCTCACAGTCTTTCAATGCCTGCTTATATGTATTCTTCAGGCTGGCAATAGTTTTTTCCTCGTTATGCAGTTGTTCCTCAATTACTTCTTTCTGTCTCTTATTCATATCACATTTCAATAGACATCGTAAAAGCTCTTACTTCTCCCGGTTTAATAATTACTGGTTCAAATACTTCTCTTGCCATCAAATTCTTAAAATATGCACTCGGTGTGGCTCCTGTTGTTCCGTCTGTACACCAAGCTAAAAACCATCCGATTTCTGATACTGTTATATCTTCATTGCTATTGTTTTTCACAGTTATTGTATACACTCTATTTGTTGTATAAGTTTCTTTGTAACTTTTTGCCATACTTACCACATGCAACCCATCTGAAGCGTATGTGTAAGGAACTTCAAGTGTATAATCGTCTTTTGTCGGGACTGTCGTTCCTGATCCAAGGAATATATAACTTCCATTATAAAATGTATCTATCGAATAATCTCCCAGTGGGGCATTTTCGTATATTTCATTCAAATATGTGTTTACCCATAGACTGTTTCCCACCTCTTTATCTATTCTCTGTATTTTTCCGGTTATATCTTTAAATATAGCCGCAACCCATCCTGTTGATATAAATACATTTAATAATTGTATAAAATTTGGCATTATCATTTTTCGTTTACCTCCTACATTAACTCTTTTACTGCTGTAAATTCTTCTGTTCCTTTGGTTTCAAAATAAGTATTAGAAACATTGTCATAAAGCTTTGGTTTGCCCTCTGCATCATACTTCGGGATAAAATCACGAACAAGTGTATCACCGTCATAAATTTTGCAATAATAAATATCTCCTATTTCACCAGATGTTAATACCTTTATATGAGAATCTCCAAACCCATACTCAAATGTTCCAACCTCATTTCCCTTTGCTATATAACTACCAGATTCAATATCTTTAATGTAATTATTTCCAAGCTCAAATTCATACGTTTTTGTTGTATCAATCAAACCGCCTATAATTCTATGCCCATCACCGCCGTAGTCCATATACCAGTTATTACCATATCCAAAAAATCTAAGTGCCTGATCTCCACTTAACATCATTCCGACAAATATCGCTCCTGTTGCTTTCTGCATCTTAAATTTAAGCTGTATTTTTATAGTTGATTTTCCGTTTATCCCAGTGTCAACCCAGCTGTTTCCATCAGAATGCACGGCGGCAAATTTTTCTTCGAGTTTTCGGCTCGTAACCTTTGTCTTTATCGCTTCGCCCACATGTGTGATCGCACCGATCTGGTTTGATGTATGTGTTTTTATGCTATTGCCGACTTTTGTTATCACAGAACCACTACCGCCAGTGCTTCCGCCGCCAGTCTTAATATCTAAAATGTTGTCATGCATCGTCTGGAATGTCGCATCTGTCGCCGTCTCAACACCTTTTTCAGTGATGGCAGATGCAACGAGACTTTTTCCATCACTGACAGATTTTTTTAGATTTTCTTCCGTTTCTTCTATTTTTTTTAACCGATCACCAACAATCTTTGCATCTGCCGCTTCACCGGATATGGACAAAGTAGGATCGACCTTAATCAAATATTTCATAAACTGTGCAATGATGTCTTTCTCCTGTTCACTGTCTATTGCCTTTCCAAGTTCGCAACCGTCAAGGACCTTTCCAACTGCAAGTTCTGTATTATATTCCTGTGTTATACTTGATTCTTCATCTACCTTAGTAAAACAGATCACGAAACCAACCGTACCAGGGACTCTGCAAGCCGTAGCACCTACAAGCCACGAAAATGTAATGTAATCTTCAGTTGCGAGCATATCATCAACGGCATAACAATCCGTCTCATAATCCTCATTCACATAATTGACCTTTATGCTAAACTCAGACATATCATTATTCTGATAATATCTCGGCATTTTAAAATGCTTTCTTGTCACATTTTTATCATGATATACTCCGAGTATCTTCTCATTTCCCGGAAGTGTAATCTTTCTCAAATTGCTATCTATTTTGCAATATGTTACATTCTCCATCTTTATTTTTCACCACCAGTCTCTACATTTACCTCTTTCAACAGATCCTGCGCTTTTTTCGTATCGTCTTCTTCCTTTGCCGGTAACTTGTCTTTTATCTCCTCATAGTCAATATCTAACCAATCGCAAATAGCCTTAACTACAGTCTCATCATCAAGCACATTTGCAACGCTCAAAATCGTATTAATCTCTGCCTGCTTGGTTTGTGCTTCGGTCAGTTTGATCTGTGCATTTTCCTGCGCATTACTCATAATCTCATGAGTAAACTCAAACCGGACATCCTCAACCTGATATGCGGTTCCATCCGCATTGTTAATCTCATCTACGACTATCTCAACCAGTTTACGCAGCATCTTCTTGAGATTTTTCTCTATCTTTTTTGCTTTTAAATCAAGCAAGGAATAGGCTGCCTTAATTGCAATGTTTGTAGTTGCACTTGTGTCCTTAAGCCCGGCGGTGTTTAGCCCCATTCCAAACCGGTATATGTTCTTCTCGTCAAGTTCAAGCTTCGCCTGTCGTGCCTCATATGGGACATCAACAGTTTTAATGTCAATTCCGCCCTCTTCCCCCAGACCAACTATCTTCTTTGTCTTAAGGTTTGTCTGAAGCTCATCAAGATTATCTCCCTCAAATCCTTTTATTGCATAGATTGGGGAATCAAAGTCAATGAGATTGTTTGATAGGCTTGAAGCCATCAAATCATAGTCATCTATAAGTGGTTTTACTGGTTTAAGACTTGAAAACTGTTTCTTATTGTTGTCCAGCCGGATAAATGGGATATACCCAAATCCATCAAAGTAAGTAGTAGCTTTCTCTCCTTGTGTATATAATACATGTGGTCTTGGATTTACCTGCTTTGATTCATCAAGCTGTATATCTCCACCATCAACCTGAGTATAGAACCATGTTTCTTTTTCATCCCATACCTGTATGCGTTTTATTATCTTCCTACCCTTGTCGATGCGTTCAATGTAATGGTATATCGTATATTTGCATCCATCGTCCGCATCTTTTTCTCTGACTTCTATTACATCCAGCGCATCAGCCGCCGCAAATGCCATCTTATCTTTTGCATTTTTGTATGCATACATATATGCCCAGCCCTTTACCTGACTATCTGTTATACAGTCTGATAGTTCAGATATAAAACTGTCATTGTTATTAAAATAGTTATCCATATAGGTCTGTAGCTTCTGATCATCTGCTACAACAAAACGATCACCAGACATCACATACTGAGTACACTGATCTACAAGCTCAGTAAAGAACGGATGCGATATCCTCACATTGCTCCGTGTTAGATCCTCTACTAACTTGCCGTCAGCATTGTAGTAAAACAATCTATACTTTTTTATGTCGTGATCGCCATCATAGTAACGTTCGCCTGTTCTGGCAAACTGCTTCTTATCTGATGTTTTGTCATTATCAATCAATACCTTTATTTCATCAGTGGTTAACACCTTTTCACCTCGCTATACCAGCCATGTTCCCTTCGGCTTATCATTCTCATATACACCAGTCAGAGCATCAGGCGCATCATCGTGTGCATTCTTACCCTCTTTCTGATACTTCCTTATTGCTTTTGCAAAGTCTGGCCATCTGTCTTCCCAGTTCACCGGAAAGACTACATTCTGCATTACTCCTGTACTGTTCGACAAGATTCTTGATGTCTTATTCTTCGACTGGAAGAACCACTGTATCTTAGTATGTGTATTCCCCAGAGCTTTTAATTCTCTTATAACGTTTCTGCTGAATCCTCGACCGCCATTATTGCTCTCTATTAAAGCATTACCAACGTTATTGTTTGTCAGCATCTGAGCTGTTGCCGGCTCAGTAACTTCCATTGACTCCTTTGTGTATAAAACATCAAGTATGTAGTATGCACTCTCATACATGCCATAACAAATAGAACACAGGTAATCGCCACCTGTGTCCGCTGTATCTGTATAATTCAATATATATTTGAACAGGTTATTACCCTTGCTATCCCTCGGAATATCCGTATATGTCTTGATGTGACTGTATAATCTGCCTTTGACATCTATAGGCTCCTGCTGGTAATTTGCAAGGACTATATCCTTGTTCATATTCTTGGTCTTTATCTTGTAATCCTTATATGACAGGATAGCCTCACAGAGCATTGTCCCATCGTCTTGTACTGCCTTGTAATTGATATGTACTACATCGTCATAGTTTGCAAGTACATAACCGGCTAGATCCTTTGTTGACCATCTTGTCATTATTATGATGATTTTGAAATCATTCTCAGTTCTGGACAGCATTGTATTATTGAACCAGTCGATCTGCTTCTGCAATACTGATTCATTGTAGGCTTCCTCACTGTTCTTGATAAGATCATCTATTATCATGATATTACAACCAAATCCAGTTGCGGTACCTGTCGGAGAGGTGGCAAGATAATTAGCCTGTTGGCTACCCTCAAGGCTCCATTTCTGTGCTGCAGCCTCTCCGTATTTTATTTTTGTACCAGGGAAGATATCTCCATATGTCAGAATACCCTCTGTAGGTTTTTCCGCAATCACATCCCTGACAGCCTTTGCAAAGGTTCCTGACAGGGTCTCATTATATGAACCTGTCATAACCTTTTTGTCTATACCATATTTACCGAATAGCCACTGGACAAATTTGGTAGCCGTTCGTGACTTTCCGTGTCGTGGTGGCATATTTACAACCATTATTTGTTGTTCTGCATCTTCCACGAACCACTGTAGCTTATCTGCAAGATCATGCAGAAAGTCTCTGTCGTTACTATAGAAATCAGGAGAGGTCAGCTTGCAATACTGCCAGAACTCTCTCCTTGATAGTTCTATCTTTAGCTGTTGCTGTAATAAAGGGTCATGTCTATCAAACATCATCAATAAGTTTCTTCAATTCTTCGGTTGTAAGCCCCTCAAATGCATTTGGTGTGGTATTCTTCACTTCCACCTTTTCTGTGAACATACCCAAATGCTTACCCAGGAGCTCCAATGCCTGTATCTTACTATACGGCTTTATTTCAAAGCCATCTCGACCCTTTTTTATCACTGCAATAGCTTTCTTCTGATCTTCTGTAAGTTCATCCGTCAGGATAGGCTCTACTGTCCTGTATTTCACTGGATTGCCGTCCTCGTCAAGTACCGGGACCATGTTTCCATCAACTTCAATCATGGCATCTTTTTCAACTACCTTTGCATAGTCAGATGCCTTTGCAAATGCAATCAGTGCCAGTTCTCGTAGTACACTGTCCTGAGTTATCTCTGTGCGCTCTTCACGCTTTTTTATCAACTCAGAAATATAGGTTTGAATGTCAACATTTGTCAACATCCTCTGTCCCTGTGCTCTCGCCGTTTTCAACGAATACCCAGCCCTTATAGCTGCCTGTGTGGCATTAAGGTCAATCAAGTATTCATCACAGAATCTCTGCTGTTTAGCTGTAAGTTTAGCCATAATGTCACACCTTCTTTCTGTTACTTTCTCACTCTCTTCGGGATCACAATCTTGTACAGCGGTTTACATACACTCTTTACTTCCCCAACCAACTTTATAGCCGGCTGAAGTTTGTATATCTTAGTGCACTTAACAATCACCTTTATCATGGCTATCGGTAATGCCAATCTACCAAGTACAGGATGTATGTATTCAAAACTATATTCAGGTCTCACGACCTCAAACCTTTTAATCTCACTCATATCACACCTCAAACAAAATAGCCCAGTGGCAAGAGATTATCATTCACATTAAAGGGGTGGGAGAGGGTTTGTATAACCACTGGGCATAAGAAAAGGGACACAACCTATGGCAACGGCTATGTCCCTTATGAATCAATATTTCATGATCCATCTTACAATACGACCATGTGTTTGTGCAATGCTTTTAGTGTGTTATAAATGTGCTAGATTTCAGATAATCGCTCCATGTCCTCTGGAACTCCTGCAAAGCCCATCCGTGAGCATGTCTTATCCAGTCATATGAGTATTCCATCTCATCTGCAATATCCTTTAACGACTTGTAGTTTATGTACTTCTGATACAATATCTCCGTATACTTCGTATTACACAACTGGCACATCTGATGTACTGCTTTATTACGAAAATCTTCAAATGTTTTTCTGCGTTCATTTATCTCAGTTTCAAGGTCAACATATCTTCCTACTGTACGGCTCATAGTGTCTGACACGACACTGGACTGTACTCTCTCTTTTGAATAATCAAGTCCTCCCGGATTCATTGCAAGTTCTTTCATTTTGAAATACTCATTGCTTAACCTGTTCATGTAATCTTCAAGCATTTTGACCTGATTTAGATACTCTTTCGCTTTCACTGCCTCACCTCCTACTTATTTTCCCTGATGGAGAACTCTATTCCGGTTTCTTCCCTTAGTGCATCTATGAAATCATCCCAGATCACATCTCCATCACATATACACTCTGTCTTCAAATTGAATCGGTCAAAGAACTGTTTGATCCTTTTCTGCCCAAATCCAAACTCATCTCTCAACACCATGCAAGACATAATCAGCACAGTATCGATCGTATTCATCTTGATCTTCTCAACTGATTCTTCCAGTTGTGCTTGATTGATCTCTAACGGAATGAACATAGCTCTCCTTGCTGCAAGCTCTTTCTTCGCCTCTTCCATGCCCTTATCTTCGATCAGCTTCATGATCCATATTGCACCAGCCATTCTTGCCTCATGTAACTTTCTATCCGACTTAGCCATGTTTTCTCCTATTCCGCTTCTGATTGAAGCCATTCAAGTGTGCATTTTTTACACATTTTTCTAATTTTATCGTTATCGAGTTCACTTTCACTAACACAAGGGCACTTTTCCAAATTCATAGAATCAATACAACCACTAAATAGTACACTCGCCAACTCTTCATCCGACATATTCCTTATTCTGTCTGCATTGCTCTGCTTATCATTCATTTTCTCCACCTCTCAATTCTATCAGCTTACTCTCATACCACTCTGCTTTTTCTATATCTTCCGCTCCGTTCTTCATTCCTGCCCGGAAACGATATTTATATGCATTGCACATGCAGAAATGCTTTACCGCTTCCATGCCGAACATTGCAAGCATTACATCTATACACTCATTTTTTCCTTGATAGTGCGCATGGTGGTTTACATTGTCCTCGCATTTGTCGTCGAAAAGCACTGTATAATTTCTCGCAACCGCTTCTGGGTATTTCTCCCAGCTTCCATAACATGTACTTTCATTGCTGTTTTCCAATGGGCATTTTAAACAGTTACCCCTACTTTCGCAATACGCTTCTATTCTTTTCGCCTTTTCTTCTATCGTCATATCATACCTCGCTTTCTAATAACTCTGGATTGTCAAAAATGTTGCCACACACCTCAAAATGCTCTCTGTCAAATTTGTCAATTGGTATTATATCCTCGCTTCCATTTTCTTTTGAGCAAAATCCACTTCCGTGCCACATAATTCTTATATAAGTCTCATCTTCCGGGTAATCATCGTCTAGGTGTGCAACCATAATATCATTCTCCCAAATCAACTTGCCATTCTTGTCTTTCAAGCCTGTGCATTGGCAGATAGTATTCGAAGCCACCTCATAGGCTCTCACATTGAAATCTACAACACTTGGTTCATTATAAATTGTTGTCGCAAAAGATTTCTGTATGTCCTTAATAAAGAATCTTTCATATTTTGTAAAACAACACCCTTGTACCCATTCCATATTATCCGTTCTCTTCGCCTTGAATAAATACCTATCTTTCATCTCATCCATCCACCTCAACCTCTCTTTCTGCCATAAGCCAGTTCAATGTACATTCTTGGCAAAACTTATCATCCTTGTGGCATTCTACTTCATCAAACCCTATCTCATTCGGGCACATTACAATCTGCGCAAGATCTGCATCACTGAGCGACCGGATATAATCTCCGTTGGTCATTATTTTATATTCGTCCGTCGCATTCTTGGTACAGTGTACACATGGCTCATCTGTTTTACATCTACTCTGATATTTGCATGTCTCACAGCTCTTATCCTGTACTGGTACTATTTCCATCGAATCTCTCCTCTCCTGATCATCTCAACAATATCTATTCTGGTGAAGCTCTCCCGGTTCATTCCGTCCATCTACCTCCTAAGATCCATTCGAAACAAATGATTTATTTGCCATATAATCTAATCTGTTTCATTTTTTTAACGAATAGCTTCATCTCATATCCGGTCAAACCAACGCAAGTATTGCCAATATTTTTCTGATCCATCAGTTCGGCATCGTAAGATTGTAGAATGTGTCTCCCAGAACCCTTATGACAGATAGCTACTGTCTGGACAAAACCATACTTATCATCTTTTCTTTTATACCTTACTCCATACTGATCTTCTTTTACTTTAATAAATCCAATTTTTGCTAATTTATCATCTACTGTTTTAAATAATTTCATTCTTTTCTCCTTTTCTATTTTTGCGCAAAAAAATACCAACCATCGAATAATGATGGTTGGTATCAATATTATAATCTTAATATTCATGAAGCACATACTTAATTAAAAAATCGTCTGCTTCATCTGGATCAAATTGATCAGGATCATAAATTGCCCTAGAATAATCTACAAATTGAGGTAAATGAGCTTCTGTCATCTTAGCACTTCTGTAACCTCTTCGATGTAACTCAACCAATACCTCATCAGATAACGGTCTTGAATCTAAATTACCAAAGTCATCCCTCGTTACAATGCCCCTTGATTCGTATACCTCTATAACATTTAGAATATCTTGTTCTGTAAACATCTATATTTCTCCTATAGTTTGATATAAAAATTATACCACTCCAACCATCACTATTCAATTTTCAAAGTTCAAATTTCGACGCTACGCAAACATCATCAACTGTCCATTTGCTTCCTCTGCAACTCTCATATTTGCTGTTCTTCTTGCAACACACATTTCCGGAAGATTTGCTCTCACAAGTGCCGCCCATCTGCATGCTACCCATGCCAGCCCTCTGATATTCTTATCCTTTGGCTTACCACCTTTGGCCTTGCTGAAATGCTTACAGTCTGGGGAGAACCAGGCAAGAGCTACCGGATGCCCCTCACATGCTTTCACTGGATCAACCGCCCACACATTTTCACAGTAGTGCTTTGTGTTTGGATAATTGACCTTATGCATCCTTATGGCTTCCGGATCATGATTGATTGCTATATCAACGCTGTATCCTGTAGCCATCTCAATTCCTGTTGATGCTCCGCCACCGCCGGCGAAGTTATCAACGATAAGTTCTCCGTTTATCATGGCTGCACCTCCGGGTAATCATAAATATTCATCTGTACCGCTGGTTCATCTTCCCATGCGACACCTATATAATCTAACACTCTTCCCCAACCGAACTTCTCACCAGTCTTCGGATCAGTGCAACACCGGTACATGTAAAACTCCCATTCCTTTGGGTTCCGTTCTCTGAGCCTGTCAAACCTGTGTGGTCGTTCTTCCATGTGTATTCCAAAACCACACATACTGCATCCGGTTCTCTGTGCTCCTGTTGTCCTAAGTTCTCCGTTATCATTCACAATCTGACCATATATAGCCGGTATGATCGTATCAACCGGTTCATACGGTATTACATTTCCATCCTTGTCCTTGCTGTATGGCTGCTCATAATAAAGCTTTGCAAACACATCTGTGTGATCGTGATACCAGGCATCCATCTCCTGCGCAAGTCTTAAAATGTCATTTCTGAGGTATGGTGCAAATGGTGCTGATCTCATTACCGTCTTTCCATAGTAGTTGCATCCATGATCTGTCAATGCCTCTTCTCTTTGTCCACCTTCAGATGCCATCATTCCCAGAAATGGATAACTTGAATGTTCTCTTGCCCAGTCGTCACATGGCTTTTCTTTCAAATAATAGCAACAATCATTTGATACCTTGAAATTCGGTTTGTAATACATAACCCCTTCATTCTCGTTCTCATATCCGCCAAACAGATTGAGCCACTTCTGTGGAAGCTTCATGCGACTGTTTTTCTGAAAGTGTCCAAGCTCTCCGCATTCACCTGTGATTATTGCATGTCTGACTGTCTTATTGTTCTCTGTAGGGCTCTGAAGTAGGGCAATCTTGCCAGCTATTCTCTTACTGATAACCGGGAATCCAACTTCATTGAGCACTTCTACTTTTGTCTTAAGCGGCTTCAAAATCGTTACTCCAAGAGCTTTGTGTACCCTCTGTATGCTCTTATCTTCCAGAGATGATACCGATACCGCTGGAACATTGATTCCTATCGACTTCAGGAATACGTGTAGTGTGATACTATCAAGTCCACCCACACTCACATGAGCATTTTTATCTCGCTTGTCCATCTGCTCTATGAACTCATAGGCTCTTAATTTTGATCGTGCAACTTTGACCTCATACGGTTGTCTCTGTAACGCAATCATGCGATCTCTCGCTTCTTTCTTTCGCTGCTTGTACTCAGCAAGCCCCTCATCTGGCTTATCAATGTCCAGTTCTCCATCCTCGCCAAATACACGAAGGATCAAATCATCTTTTTCTTCATTCATTTTTTTAAAAGGAACCCGATATATCGTTACCCCGGCCGGAGGTTCGGCTCCTTTCTTTGATTTATTTTTATCTGCTCCGGAGTTCTTTCAACTCCTCAAGCATATCTGCGATCTCTGTATGATACTGTCTGTTCAGTTCAATAGCTGTATCATCTGCATCTTTCTCCAATCCGGCATGTCTTGCTTCCCATCTCTCATGCTTTATAGCTTCGTCAATCTCCATCATCCACTACCTCCTCAAAATCGCAGGATCCGCATAAGGGGCATATAGCCCGGTACTCATATGCCGGCTGTCCATGATATTCACCCATGCACTCTCTTTCCATGTCCGACTCTTCGAACTCTGCCTGACAGTCAATGCATTTATACATCTCTGTCTCTCCCTTCCAACATCATCATGCTGTTGCTCTGTATCTTCTGTATCGCACTTCTGAGCTTTGCCGGCATCAGCGCATCCTTCTGCTTCCGCTTTGCAAGCTCCTCATAGACCATTCTGAAATTCGCCCGGTCAATGTCGATATTCTCACTCCTGCAAATATTCACAAATCCGCCGATCTGTGTCACTGTCCTTGCGGTCAGATCATCAAGTGTCATCATTGCATCCTGCGGCCTATAGGATCCATACATTCTGATCGCATGTAAAACGGTCTCCCATGCCTCACTCCATGCCGGTATCTCTCCCTGTCTTACCTCACAGCACATCTGCCGGATCTCAGCTATGGATGGTGACCATTTGTTTGTTGATACCCATTTGTTGAGTGCTGTCTCTGCCACTTCATACGGCAGATCCTGAAGCTGTCTGTACCAGAGTTCCATTGCCGGTCTGTTCGGCAGTAGATTCTCTCTGGGGTAGTATGTTTTCAAGCCCATGGCGAACTTTGCAAACTCCTGTTCCGTCATTCCGCTTTACTCCTCTCCACTTTTCACACCTGCCATGCATCTGCCGGATCTCGTCTATGTACGAATTATCAAGATCACAGACATGTAATACTCTGCCTGTATCTGAAAGCGTACAGGTCTGGTTGTGTCTGCAGGTGTTACATCGTTTATTTTGTTTCATCCTCATGTATGATCTCCTGTTTTGCTTTCTCGATAAGCTCAGTCAAAACTACCTCTCTCTGCTCATTGACCTGATCTGCTATGCCGAATAACTCTGCTAGTGCAGCAGTTGTGATCTGAGCCCATGCGATCTGCTCTGCCAGTGTGTTGTTCATTTCTGACACTTCGCTTCTTGCCTCTCTCCTAGTCGTCTCATTGTTCCACCACCAGGTAAAAACATTGATCAATAATGCAAAGCATGAAATACACTGTCTGACCAGACGACCCTTGCCATAGTGTCTTGCAATCAACTTAATTTTTCTTGTTGCTGAATTATCCATCTCTTTCTTCATCTGCAAAGCCTCCCTTTTCTGCTCGTTCCTGCGCCCATTCAGCCATCATCTTGTATGATTCATCCAACTGATCCGCTACCCGGTTGTTCCCGGAATAATTTGTCTTTGCTGTCGGTGCTGTATTTGCATAGTTATCATCAAGGACCTTTGCCATGTTGGTATCCTTTAACAGCCAGTCAAATGTGGCTATCCAGTTTCTGTTGTTCTTGCCCTTCAAGAAGTCCGACGATTCAGCTTTCTTGAACATTTCCTCAAAATCATCAAATGTGTAATGATTAAGCCTTGCCTTGATTGCCTTTTTTCTGGCATCTGATAAACACTTAACAGCCGGGAGCGAAGGGCAATGGGCATTGTACATCTGGACAATGCAGTCATAGTCGATTTTCTTTTCTTCTACTTCTTTTATCTCCCTCTTATCTCTTTCTTTATCTTCTTCTCTTTCTTCTTCTGCATCGTCTACAAGACATCTCGTAGAATCTACGGTAGAATCTACAGTAGATTCTACAAAGCTATCTACAGTAGATTTTTTTGCTTTCTGTTTATCTCTCCATCTTGACTGAGCCATGCGCTTACTTTCTCTTATCTTATCCATGCCCTCAGTGTTCTGGTGTTCCTGCCATCCGGCAACCGTTATAAAATCACCGGATCTAATGATCATTCCAAGCTGCTCAAGAGATAAAATAGCCTGCTTTACGATGCTTTCCTTAAATCCGAGTTCGTCAGCAAGCATCTTGGTTGTGTAAGGAATGTCCTCTGTAAGAAAGATTCTTCCATCAGAATTACATTTCCCTGCCATTGTGAGTAACATGATCCAAATAAGTACAATATTGTTTCCATCTGGCAGTTTTCTCAAATGCTTGATCTTTCTGTTATCAAACATTCCGGTTGTAATCTTTATCCACTTCACATCTGCCATTCTGGTCACCCTTTCTTGCATACTCCCTGAAAGCCTGCTCATTCTTCTGCCGCATCGATCGCACACATCTGTTACCGGCAAGCCACGGATTTGCCGCCTGTATCTTCTGTCTTGTGCGTCTCACTGTCTCGGTTGTTGGTAAGCCGAACTCTGACAGATGCAGGAAGAACTTTGGAACAGAAACATGATCAATATTGTATCCATGCTTTTCTCCAATCTGCTTACATACGAGATAGTACAACCGATTATCACTACTTCTTGCTGCTATATCTTTCTCAAGGACTTCATAAACAACATCCTGTGTGGATATCAACTCTTTTTTCTTCTCTTCGATAAGGTCCGTCATCATACCCTCTATACCTCCTTAATTCGTATTCCATACTTATGGAGCATCAATTTCCGCTTGATCACATAATCTTTCGTTTTCATGCCCTTGGTGTCCTCTACAACTATGTGATCACCCTCTTTGTAGACAAAATCGGCAACATAGTAGCAGCTCTGTTCTATGACATTACCGGGCTTGTATTCGCCCTTATGAGGTCCAGACTTGTACATCTCAGTCGATTGTTCTCTCTGTCTCGGTATAAGCTCGTATCTGACCTGTCTCTTGAGGTCTGTGATCTCTCCCGCTTTCTCAAGCAACTTAAGCTCCATGTACCGGTTTGCTTCTTTCTTACTGTCAAACAGTATCCCATCGACCTCAACCTTTTTATTCCTGTACTTTCTGCTATTCAACGATGCGCTCTTTATCCACTGTGGATTCATCAATCAATGCTCCTTTCTCCCTGCCACCGGATTATCAGCGGCAGGGCTCTATATACAATGGCTTATACTGTGTGATGTGTGTATCTGCCATGAACAAGTATTATTTATGAAAACAGTGCAGCGGCGGCAGGATTCTGCTGTGTAGTCTGCGACTGTTCAATAACAGGTGCTTCCTTGCCCTGTTCCGGTTCTGCTTCCGGTTCTGATGCAGTTGAATCAACATATTCCTCTGTATCGTTTTCCACATAGGTCACATTTCCATCTCCATCCATAGTGGTCATATCACGCTCAAATGCGCTCTGAAGATCAATACTCATAACACCCCACTTGGAAATTAACTGACGGAGCATTGTTTTATATGCCATTCCATCAAAATTCTTGTACCAGAATGATGAATACATCCATGAATCTCTCGGATCATAATTACCGGCTTCATAGTCAGCAAATGACACCTTTTCTTTCTCGCCATACTTTGTATTAATCTTTACAGCATCCTTGCTGAAAGCCTGTGAATACTTGTCCGCATGAGCAAGCATCTGTGCCTTGCTCCAATACAATGTTTTTCTGAATCCATTTACCAGCTCAAACATGGCATAGTAGCCGATTGTCTCAGCTTTTTCACGCTTGTCCCAGTCATCAACCATAAGATTGACTTTGATGTCCTCATTGAGCGGATCAAAGTATTCCAGCTCACCTTCTTTAATGGCTACTACGTTCAGTCTCTTATACTGACCGGATCGGATCGCAAGCTGGATATATCCCTTGTATCCCATCTGAAACTGTGCCTCTTTGGTACCTGCCTTGGTATTATTGAACGGGACCATATAGTAATGTCCGAGCTGTGGAGATGGTGAAAGCTGTAAACTCTCACCAAGAAGTGCTGCTGAAAGAATCGACTGATTTGTGCACTCCTGAAGTGTAGGGTTGGTGTTATATGCTGATACGATAGCAGAAATGAAACGCTGTCCATTCTTACCACCAACTACCTGATTGATCTGATTCTTTATAGCATCCTGTGAAAGGTATGCTGTGATTCCCAAATTCTGCTGTGCCTTGCTTTTTTTCACTAAACTATTATTAACTGCCATTATTTGTCCTCCTCATTAAAACTAAAAAGTTCATGTAACAACTGATCAAGTTTTTCCTTTGTTTTCTTAATCTCCTCGTCCAGTTCCTCATCTGTAAAAGAACCAAGTTTTATAACATTGTCTAATTTCTCTTTTGCAACACACGGTGGATAGTTTTTATGTAAGAATCGTGTGTATCCTGCCAAAACAGCAGCTACCTGTGATTCTACTTCATCCTCTGAGCCTTCCATTCTCAAATGATTTCCTTTTACCTCTATCATGCTTTTTCCTCCTAAATAGCTTTAAATTCTATGCTTCTACTCTTAAAGAACTCTTTCAATGCATAAGCATCTTCCGTTGTGAGTAATACCTCAAATCTGACTACCATTCTCTCCTGTGTGCTGTCAGCACTCTGCACCGGTTCTTGCGGTGTCACAGCCTGCTCATGCGGTACTGTCTGTTCTTCTTTGATCTCCTTTGCCTTGCGTTCTTCCTCTGCCTTTCGTGATTCTTCTGCAGCTTTCTTTTTAGCCTCGGCATCAGCCTTCGCCTTGGCGATCTCTGACATCCTTTTAGCCTCTGAGATAGCCTTGTTTATATCAAGCGTCTGTTTGAATACCTCTGTAGCCTCAAATCCAAACTCTGGAAGCTGGCTGAGTGTATACACATCATCGCCGATCTGATACATTCTTGCTCTCATCTGTTCCTCAATGCTTTTCATCGAAGTGGATGCATTCAGCCACTTAGGATCCCAAATCTTTTCAAGTGTAACGAAACTCTGAAAGCCCATGCCGGCAAACAGTTCTTCAATAGCTTTCTTCTTCTGTGCTTTCTGTTCATCATTGTAAGCAGCAATTCTCTCATCTATCACTGCAATAGGCTTATCAACGATTGCTATGAGCTCATTAATCTGAGACTTAAACTGATTGAACGGATTCATATATTCCTTCTCTTTTCTGATACGTTCAGAGTTCGCTGTATTCTTAAATTTGTTCAGCATTGCTCTATCTGCCTTAGCATCCTTGATCTGCTCATCTGTATATAAAAGAGATCCATAGTATTCAGCCTTATCCTTAAGTTCAGCCTTAAGTTCTTCAAAGTTTAAAACTTTAATCTCCTCCGGTATTGCTACCTCATTCACTCTTAATTCCATGTACATCCTCCCACCATAGCCAGTTCATACTGACCATCTTTGTTTATTTTCATCATGCTAATGATCCGGTCTGTCTGTTTCTGTCTCTCCTCTTCACAGTCGCATCGCTCTCCCGGATCAAGATTCGCTCCACAGTTACTGCAAATTCTGTAATACATTTTTCTCTCACCCCTTTACTATATTTCCGGTAATTTCAGTGCCGGTGCTTTTTTCATCTGTACATGCTCCCAGAACTTTGATTCTTCCTCGATCAGATACTTGATATCTTCTTCAACCTCCGACCGTTCTATCGGATAATGTCTTGTCTGTAAGTACACATTCTCTCCATATACAGATTTAAGCTGTGCCTTAAGTATTACGAAGTCAAACTCTGTAACCATCAGGTAATGCAGCACCTGTATGTAATAGTTATCCGGTATCCTGTGATCCCACTTCTCTTTCTGCATGGACTGTAAGATATTCGTGGTCTTACATTCCCATATGCCTTTACGACCATCCTGATCTATAAGCCATCCATCAAGGCTTGCATGTGCCCAAGGATACTTGTCATTGAACCAGATATTATTTTCTTCATAACACACTTGGTATTCCGGATAGTCCAGTTTGAACAATTCCCTGAGAAGCGGCTCAGCTTCTGTTCCATATTTCACATATGGCTTATCCGATATATCCACCGGTTCAATTCCATATGCTTTTTCTTTCCAAAGCTCCACATTGCTTTTATATGGGTTCATTCCCACAATAGCCGAAGCATCCGAACCACCTATCTTTGTTCTTGCCTTGAGCCATTCTTCATGGCTTGATAACACTTTCATCTCAACCATGCTTTTTCATGCCTACCAGATAAGGGAGTGTCAGCAGCACTCCGACAAATGCCTGTCCAAGGTGCGCATACCACGGTTCCATGATCCTCATATCTTCCGCAAATGCCACAGAGCTTGCCGCTCCATATATAAGCATGAAGCCAATAAAGAACATGATTCCAACAGCACATTTACATATCTTCTTTTTCACTACCAACTCACCCCTTTCCTTTCATCCCATAGTATTTATGAGCTCATTTAACTGCTCTATTGTGATGCCCTGTCTCGCCGCAAGCTTCCCGGGAGAAATGTTGTAAGTCCAGATGCTTGACATCTTGATCGCATCACCTATGTCCAATAAGTTTCTCTGCATTCCGATTCTCACAAACTGAGGGGAGCATCCCATCACTTCAGCCGCCTGATTCGGTGTTATCTTTTTTACCATGTCGATTTCTCCTTTCTTCTCTTGATTTCCAAATGTCGAAAATCAACCTTCCGACAAATGTTCCAATGGCTATGCCAATAATCGTGCTTAACATGATTCTTCTCTCTCTATAACTAGCGTCATTCCAACCGCTTTTAGTAAGCTGTCTGCATTGGTCAAGGTCATTCCTCTTTGATCTGATTCCCACATGTACAGACTCCGGTCGGTAACTCCTGCCTTTTTAGCCAACTCACGCTTTGACATTCCCTGTCTAAGTCTCTCTTTCTCAATAACTTGTAGTATTGTATACTTATCCACTTGACATTTTCCTTTCTTTGAATACTATATATAGTGTATGAACAAGTGTTCATAACTATATATTTAAAAATGAGGTGAATATTATGAGTACTCCGTTATACAAACCAGGCACTGACAACTTATCTCCTGGAAGTTATAAGGAAGTAGGACCACGAGGCGGATCTGTACCAAAGCCAAGACAGGTGCATATCGATCAAGGTGATCGACTTCCTCCAACACAGGAAAAAGGTCGTAACTGGAAAAAGGTTTAATTCTTATGGGGGTCATCTAGGCAAAGCGGTGGCTCCTATATTTTTATCCTTTTTCTGCTGAAACAAATACATCTACCAAATGGCAGATTGATCTGTAACCATGATTCAGCGTATCTGTTCCCATTCTCCGTGTATTTTGTTATGTAATGATGCATGCCTCTCCTTTCTATCCTTATTTGTTAAACACTGTTTAACTTTTTAGGCAAAAAAATAATCAGGATACTCATTTAAGTTAATATCGAGTAATTCTGCCCACTTATTCATCTCTTCCTGAGTGAATCCAGTTTTACAATTTAACTTTTTTGATACAGAATTACTTGATAAACCTAATGCATTTGCAAAATTACCCTGTGTTCCATAGCGTTCTACTATTCTTCCTCTCAGCTTATCATACTGATATGGCATATTCGCACCTCCCATCTCGTATATTTGTTAAACTTCATTTAACTTTAGTGTAAGTTTAACTCTGTTTAACTGAAAAGTCAAGCCTAAAGTTTAAAGTTTTTTAACTTTTTGTTTGATTTTAGTTAAACGATGTTGTATAATCCTATTATACTAATAAAAGGAGGATACAATATATGAAATGGCCAGTAACTGCTAATCGATTAAAACAAGCAATGAATAACATAAATATAAATGCGCAGGAACTTGCAGACAAAAGTGGTGTAAGTAAAGCATCAATAAGTCAATATGTAAATGGTAGCCATAAGCCATCTAATATATCAGCTCCAAAACTTGCTCAGGTTCTACAAGTAAATGCAATGTGGTTAATGGGATTTGATATGGAAGATCAACCAAAACCTACATATTACTTCGACGATGAAACAGCTAAAAAGGCACAGGAGATCTTTGAAAATAAGCAACTCTCTCTTCTCTTCGATGCCGCAAGGGACGCAGAGCCAGAGGACTTGGAGACAGTTCACACAATGCTCATGGCTCTCAAGAATAAAGAGAAACGATAATAATGTACAAAAAACATCCCACGGTATTTGTTATTGTATCTACGACTATGTTACAAGGGGGATGAGTTAATTGTATGATATAAATGTACAGATGATGGATCTGAAGACTACAAAAGTTAAAGAAACTGTTACCTGCAATGAAGATGGTTCATATACTATCTTTCTTAATACACGATTCACACAGGAGCAGCTTAACGATGCTTATATCCATGCACTCAACCATATCATCAGAGCGGACTTCGATAAACACACTAGCTCTGTAGATAGCATTGAGGCTTATGCGCATGGGTTGCAAAAATAATTAACAAATGAAGGGAGAGATTCAATGAATCAAAAACAAGAAAACAAATGGTATTTAAGTACATGGTTTATTGCTATTCTATGCGCATGCTGGTTTCTTATACTTCCAGCAATCGGCGGCATAGTATTGATGATAATGAAGACCTTGGATGAAAAGAAACAAAAAGAAACCAATCAACAAATTAGTCAACAGAATGCCCAACTTGCGGCCCAGAATGCTCAGATGAATCAAACAATGCAAGACATGAATAAGACTATGCAGGATTTAGGGGTGCATGACCATCAGCAGTCGATGGCTAAGCTTAACCAGGTGAATGCCGAAATATCCGAAAACCTTGCCACTATAGATAAATTGCGTTCAGACATTGCTACACTTCAGGCAAAAGATGATAAACTGCAAAAATCAGTAGCGACCCAGGAGCGAAAGATCTCTCGTGCTAAGGAGATCTACAGCAGTATTGAATATGCATTAAATAACTTCATTACTGCTGACATTCCATATAACGAATGCCGAATTAGCCAATCAGATATTGAGGATGCTAATCTCATTGCCCCATCTGTTATCCTTAAATTACATTGTATGGATATAAAAAGCTTGCGAAAAACATACAGAGAAAATGAGAAATCCATTGACACTCTCAGACAGCAATATGCTATCAGATACACTACTAAAGCCAACAAAACGATTTACGACCTCATTGTCAAGGGGCTGGAATCTGAGATGCAGAACGTCTTGTACAATTTAAAATATGACAAGCTTGATAACGGTATTGAACAAATAAAAGATATCTGTGCTAAGTATCTAAAGATTGCAGCTGAAGGTAATCAAACAATTGCTGGAACTCTTACTAAGTTCATAGGTGAAATGGAATATCTTTTCATTAATGCTGCAAAGATAGAGTATAACTACTACGTCAAGAAAGAACAGGCAAAGCAAGAACAGCTTGCAATCAAAGAGCAGATGCGCCAGGAGGCAGAGGAGCGCAAGGCCCTTGAGGCCGAACGTAAAAAAGTGGAGCTTGAAGAGTCAAAATATGAGAATCAGATATCTTCCCTCAAAGAACAGGCGGAAGCTTCAGAGGGTGAAGCCCTTGCTGCTCTGCAAGCTCGTATCCTTGAACTGCAGGCTCAGCTTGCAGATGTAACAATCAAAAAGGATGAAATAGCAAAGTTGCAAAATGGTAAAGCTGGTAATGTTTATATTATCAGCAACTTGGGTTCATTTGGTGAGAATGTATTCAAAGTGGGAATGACAAGAAGAATAAATCCACAGGATAGAGTTAATGAACTTGGAGATGCTTCTGTTCCGTTCAAATTTGATGTACACAGCTTTATTTTCTCTGATGACGCTTCCGGTCTTGAAACCGAACTTCACAAGAGACTTAATGATCGCAGAGTAAACAAGGTAAATCTTAGAAAAGAGTTCTTTAATGTATCAATAGATGAACTTGAAGAACTTGTAAATGAGATCTGCCCTACTGCAGAGTTCAACAGAACAATGCTTGCTGAAGAATACAGACAGTCACTGTCAAGTTCTGAAGCATATACCTCTGAATATTCAACAGAGAATGAGACAGATGATGAGGATGAATAATATCATCTTCATATTATAAAAAATCCCCCAGATGCTACCAACACCTGAGGGAAGTTACCCACAAACCGAAGGCTTATGAATAACGCTCTGAACAAGCTACATTATATCACAAGCCTTCTCATTTTGATAGGCTTATTTTTTATGCCTATTTTTAAGATAAGAAAGGATGATTGATATGAGAAATGCAAACGGATTCGGATCTGTGTATAAGCTGTCTGGCAAGCGTAGGAAGCCATGGGCAGCTAGAAAAACCATCGATTGGACATATGACGAAGATACAGGAAAGTCTTATCCTGTCTATAGCTTTGTTGGATATTATGAAACAAGAGCACAGGCTCTGACTGCTCTGGTTGAATACAACAAAGATCCATACGATTTACACCACGATACCATCACCTTTGCTGAGGTATATGATAGGTGGTCTGAAATTCACTACGAAAATACAAGCAAATCAAATATCAACGGTTATAAAGCGGCTTATGCCCTATGTGGTGGTATCAAGAATATGCCAATCAGACAGATCAAGCTGGAGCACTTGCAGAAAGTGGTTGATGAAAGTGGCAAGAATACTCCAACTCTGAAAAAGTTAAAAATCTTATTTGGTCTCATGTACGACTATGCAGTAATTCATGAGATCGTCCCACAGGATAAAAGAGATATGGTCAGATATGTTGATATTTCTAAAGCAGGAAATCCGAACGCTATTAAGCGTTCAATATTCACCCCCAGCGAAATATCCACCCTATGGAGCCTGTATAAGTCAAATTACTACTTATCTGTTGTATTGATCCTTATATACACAGGAGTGCGTATCAGTGAGCTCCTAGAGCTAAAAAAAGAAGATATTCACATGGATGAACGCTGGTTCTATGTTGGTAAATCCAAGACTGAGGCAGGAATTAGGGAAGTTCCTATTGCCGACAAGGTGATCCCTTTATTTGAATACTGGATGGCAAAGGACTGCAACAACCTTATCTGTACACCGGACGAAGAACCATTCACTTATAGAAACTATTATGATTCATACTGGATTCCTCTCATGATTCAGCTTGGATGGGGAAAATTCGTTGTTGTAGAAGGTAAAAAAGAACCGGTATACGAGGGTCATAGACCACACGATGCAAGGCACACATGCGTATCCATTTTAACCGTTGCCGGAGTTGATGAAAGAATCATTAGAAAAATAGTTGGTCACAAAGGACAGGGTGTAACAGAAACTGTGTACACTCATGTTGACCTTCCATCTAAACTGGAAGCAATCAACTTGATATGAAAGAAGGTGACCTGAATGGATAGAACAGCATACAAGAACCAGTTCAATGCAGACCATTATGAAAGAATCAATTTTTCAGTTCCAAAGGGAATGAAACAGGTCATCAAAGGCCTTGCAGCGGACAAAGGAATGTCCATGAATAAATATTTCCTGTTTTTGGTAAATAAAGACCAGGAAGGTCTGTTTGATAATATGCAGCTTGCAGAAAAATCCAGAGAAAAGATTCTGACCATCAAAGGGAACACCCATGATGGATATGATGTCATATTCAAAGATGGACGAACAGTTCATTGCAAGACAAAACTGGACATCAGAAAATGTCTTGCACAAGACAACAAAAGTCTTGCACAAGACACCTTTTAGAGTGTTACTAGTGTGTTACTAGTACGTTACTAGTAATTAATTTCTGATGTGTTTCAGGGGTGCTTTTGCTCCTGTACAAAATAAAGAAAACCCGCAGAAATACTTGATTCCTGCGGGTTCTTGAAATATTGAATATAATTGTTCCTTATCTCTTTGAGAACTGTGGAGCACGACGAGCTGCCTTTAAGCCGTACTTCTTTCTTTCCTTCATACGAGGATCTCTTGTAAGGTATCCGGCCTTCTTGAGGATTGGTCTGTATTCTTCTGAATCAGCCTCAAGTAATGCTCTTGAAATACCATGTCTGATAGCACCGGCCTGACCTGTGAAGCCGCCGCCCTTTACGTTAACCATAACGTCGAACTTACCATCTGTACCTGTAGCAACTAATGGCTGCTTAACGATAACTTTCAGTGTATCAAGTCCGAAGTACTCGTCCATATCTTTCTTGTTGATTGTGATCTTACCAGTACCTGGAGCGATATAAACTCTGGCGATACTGCTTTTTCTTCTTCCTGTTCCATAGAACTTAGTTGTTTTAGCCATTGATGATATCCTCCTTCTTAGTACTTAATCTCTAAAACTTCTGGCTTCTGAGCCTGCTGCTTATGATCAGGTCCAGCGTATACATAAAGCTTTGTAATCATGTCTCTTCCAAGTGGTCCCTTTGGAAGCATTCCCTTAACTGCTAAACGGATAACATCCTCTGGCTTCTTAGCCATCTTCTCTTTTAATGTAGTCTCTTTCATTCCGCCTACATAATCTGAGTGGTTGTAGTAGATCTTCTGATCCATCTTCTTACCGGTAACCTTGATCTTGTCTGCGTTTACTACTATTACATAATCACCTGTATCGATATGTGGTGTAAATGTTGGCTTATTCTTTCCTCTTAAAATGCTTGCTATCTCTGATGATAAGCGTCCTAAAGTATGTCCTGTAGCGTCAACTACATACCACTTTCTTTCTATTGTTGATGGGCTTGCCATAAAGCTCTTCATCGTGGTACCTCCTAAATTATTTTCTAAAATATTAATATGGTATATCCTCAAATACGTTGTTTACCGGGGCATTGGTTCACACCGTATCTTTAAACTTCACACATTTGGACATTATACAATACTCATCCGTGTGTGTCAATAAACTTTCTTTATTTTTTCAGGCGTTTTTCTTTATTTTTCAGCATTTATCTGCCATTTCGCATTCAAATATGCTATCTGCGTCTGACCGCAAATCTTCCGTTCAGACCACGGCGGTATTTCATCATGAGAATTCTTTTGACAGATGCATTGATCCGTTTTTTCGATATCCGCTTTGTCTTGTAAGCCCGAAGCAATGCCTGATATGTTTCTTTATAATGCTCCGTGCAGAGAAGATCGTCTCCTGCCTGAACTGCTCTGACAGCACTCTCACTCTCACTTCCGGTAAAGCTCCGTACTCCTGCCATCGACAACGAATCCGTAACGATCACACCTTTAAATCCCATTGTATTTCTAATGTATTTGTTTACCTTCGGTGATATAGATGCCGGATTTTTAGAATCAAAACAATGTACAATATTATGGCTTACCATAATCATATCACATCCCGACCGGATTCCCGCCTGAAATGGCTTCAGATCACGTTTTTTAAAACTGTTATAACTTCGGTAATCATGAATCAGATTCGTATGCGTATCTCCATTATTTCCATAGCCCGGAAAATGTTTTAACGAGCTGATCATATCCTCCTGTCTCATGTTATTCACTACAAGATTGATATATCTGGAAGTATCCGTTGCATTTGTAGAAAAACTTCTATTGTAAATAAAGTTACTTGAATCATATGCAACATCGGCAACCGGTGCAAGATTTGTATTGATTCCAAGCTTTTTCAGAAATTTTGCTTTATTCTTCGTGTCTTTTACAATGCCATTCCATCCACCTGCGGAAAATACCGCTCTCGGTGATGCATATGACGTGGATCGGAACTGGCGATATCTGGATGCCCTTACAACAGTTCCGCCTTCTTCATCCACTGCAATCAACATCGGAATCTTTGACGCCTTTTGAATTCCATAAATTCTGTTTCGTAATGTATCAGGAGTACTGTTTGCAAAATCTTCCCCAAACAAAACATATCCGCCAAACTGATATTGCTTCTGGATATTAACTGCATTTTTAGCAGGAGCCTTCACAAGGATCATCTGGGCTATCTTCTCCTCCCAGCTCATTTTCTTCATCCTGTCAGCTACACGTTGTTCTATATATTTGTCATTATCTTCATAATATCTGGCATGTACATCTGTGCCTGTGTCCGTACATATAATAGTCAGACATAAAAGCACACTCATACATATACAAACGATTCTTTTATTCATATCGGATCTCCACCAGTGCCAAGCCTTTCGCAACTGCGGTCGGTCCTGCCTTGCTCCGGTCTCTCGCTTCCAGGATCTCCTTCACCCGTTCAGGCTCCATCAGTCCGGTTCCGACCTGCATCAGAGTTCCTGCAATGATCCTTACCATATTATATAAGAAACCATTTCCCGTGATCCTGATATGAACCATGTCATCCTCTTTCGTCACATTTACCGCATAGATCGTCCGAACCGTCGTCTGCACCTGTGCACCTGCCGAACAGAAGCTCTTAAAATCATGCTCACCAACCAGATACGCCGCCGCCTGATTCATCCGCTCTATATCCATCGGATAATAGCAAAATGCCGCATATAACCGTTTTGACGGCAATTCAAACCGCCGGTTCAATATATTATATTCATAGGTTTTTACTGTATCTGCATATCTTGGATGAAAGTCTGCATCCACCTCACAGGATTCCTGAATCCGGATATCCTCCGGAAGCCGCTGATTTAACGCAAAGGAAAACTTATCCCCCGGTATCCGGGATTCAGTGTCAAATACTGCCACATTTCCACAGGCATGTACGCCTGCATCCGTCCTGCTGGCTCCGATCACCTTGATATCTTCCTGCACCAGTTCGCTGATCGTCCGGTTCAGCACTTCCTCTATCGTTATTCCATTGTCCTGTACCTGCCAGCCATGATAATTTGTACCATCATAGGCTACCACCAATTTTACTCGTTTCATTTTCCCGGTTCCCTGTTATAAATATATCTTCATCAAGATTAATCCTACCACATAAACCACCAGCAGACCATATGCAAATGCATCTTTTTTACTATATCGCAATGGTTTCATGCTGGTACGGCATTCACTTCCGTGATAACATCTGGCGTCCATCGCATATGCCAGATCGGTTGCACGTCGGATCGCAGATGCAAATAACGGAATAAATATCTGGGTATAGCTTCGTATACGTTTGAAAACATTTCCATTTTCAAAATCTGCTCCACGCGAAAGCTGCGCTTTCATAATTTTGTCCAATTCTTCCATCAGAATCGGAATAAAACGAAGCGTAATTGAAAGCATCAAGGCCATATCTGATACCGGAACACGGAAGATCTTCAGGAATCCAAACAGCTTCTCCAAACCTGCTGTAAGTGCCAGCGGAAGTGTTGTATATGTCATGATCGATGAACCAATGATCAGATACATGAAACGGAATACTACAATTCCGGTCGTCTTTAAGCTGCCGGTCGTGATATGAAATCTCCAGATGCTGACCAAAACCCTTCCGTCACCATTAAACAGACTGAAAAATGCTGTAAATATTATAAACGCCCAGACAACCTTAAGTCCCCGGCAGATGAAAGATAACGGGACACGGCTTAATGCTACATACACAATAAGAAATGCTGTTGCAGCAAGAAAAGTCCACAAATCCTTGCACCAGAAGATCGTAACCGCATATACGATCGTGAGCACCAGTTTTGTTCTGGCATCCAGCTCGTGAATCGGTGATCTGGTATTATAATATTGTCCGATAGTAATGTCTCTTACCATGCTTCTTTCCTCTATATTATCTGATAACTATCCACTTTCTCATGCTGTGTTCATGTTTTTGAAATGTCACCATCAATCTCTATAGCTTCATTAATTTTATATCTCTTCTTATATATTCTTTAGCCCACTAAGTTCCTCAATCACGCCCGCCATGCTTCTTGCTGTGAGTCTTATCTCCGGCAGTAATGCCTCCCTGAACACCGCCATTTCCGGCATCTCTAAGCCCAGTTTTTCTACAATCTCCGGCGTTCCAAATGCCTGCTCTACTGCTCCGTCATAGACCAGCTTTCCATGTCCCATAACCAGTATACGATCTGCAATCTCATACACATCCTTCATGTCGTGTGATACAAAGATTACAGTTATATTCCGTTCTTCATGTAATCTGCGGATCAGTGCAAATAATTCCCGTTTGGATTTCGGATCCATGCCGGCAACCGGCTCATCGAGAATAAGGATCTCCGGCTTATATGCAAGGATTCCTGCAAGTGCTACACGCTTCTTCTGCCCGCCTGAAAGGTCAAACGGAGAATATTCAAAATATTCCTCTGATATATTCACAAGTGCCAATGCTTTCCTTGCCGCCTGTTCTGCTTCTGCTTTCGACATCCCGAAGTTCAATGCGCCATACATTACATCCGCTAACACCGTACTTTCAAATAACTGATACTCCGGATACTGAAACACAAATCCAATCTTCTTCCGCAATTCTTTCAGATTCTTCGTCTTTCCTACATCAATTCCATCAACCTTAAGTGTTCCCCCCATCGGACGGTAAATACCGTTTAGCATATATAACAGCGTACTTTTCCCGGAACCGGTCTGTCCTGCCACCGCAAGGATCTCTCCTTTTCTGATCTGAAATGACACCTGATTTACCGCAGGAACCAGTACCGCACCATCCTTATAAGAATACTCCAGATTATCAGCCTCGACCAAGATATCTTTTTTTATCCCGGCATCCAATAACATACCATTGTGTTCTTCTCTATCCATGTTATTTCTATTATCAAGGATATCCTCATGTATTCCATCCTCATTTTTACTTGATGGTATATCTTTCTGCGCCGAATTAAAATGTTCTGCTGCTTCTTGTCTGTTTACAAAAGATTTTCCATCACGCAAACATGCCTTTATCCTGTCCGCAGCATCCTTTACCGACAAGAGCCCCTCTTTTCTATCAACCAACGCACTTTTTGCGTCTTCATCCAAATCTTTGACAAATTCCTTATCATCGGAATAATCTACTTTCAACTCATGCAACAGCTTATATGGCAATAAACTGTCAAGACCAAGCTGCTCTAACTTCTCTACCTGTGGATAAATCTCATATGGTGTGCCAATCAACTCTACATTTCCATCATCCATTACATAGATCTGATCTGCCCGAACCGTTTCCTCCATTCGATGTGTGATCATAATGATCGCAATGCCAAACTCCCGGTTCAAATGATATAAGGTATCAAGTATCTGTCTACTTCCCACAGGATCGAGCATGGCAGTTGCTTCATCCATAACGATACATTCCGGTGACATGGCCATCACAGATGCGATTGCCAGTCTTTGTTTCTGTCCACCGCTTAGATGTGATACATTTCGTTCCAGATATGCCTCCATCCCTGTCAATCGAAGTACTTCGTTGATTCGCTCCCATATCTCCTCTGCTTCAAAGCCCAGATTTTCCAAACCAAATCCTACATCTTCCGCAACCGTATTTCCTACCATTTGGTTGTCCGGATTCTGAAAGATCATCCCGACTGCACGACGGATGGCCAGCAGATCATCTTCCCGGCTCGTATCTAATACATCAGAATCTCCCTGTATCCATACCGTTCCCTGATTTGGTGCATATAAGCCATTCAGGTGTCTGGCAAATGTTGACTTTCCCGAACCGTTACGTCCAAGAACGGCAATGATCTGTCCCTTATGGGCAACAAAATCCATATCCTTCACAGCCCATTTTTCACCTGTAACATTTCCATCCTTGTCCTTGATATTAAATTTATGTCCAAGCTTTTTCACCTGAATAAAACTCATGTACACGCTCCTATGTTTCTAAACAAATACGATAATTCCATCGAATCAACATCTTTGCAAATATAAAGTCTGCATCTTAGTATAATAAAAAAGCTGCCAAATACACATACATGTACCTGACAGCCCTTATGTTTATAATTATACTAACTCAAGAATAACTTCCATTGCAACATCGCCCTTACGCTGACCGATCTTGATGATTCTTGTGTAACCACCCTTACGTCCTGCGTACTTTGTACCGTACTCATCGAATAACTTGCTTGTTAAATCAACTTTCTTTGTACCGGCTTTCTTTCCGGCAGCATCTGTAGGAACTTCAACAACCGGATATAATACCTTAAGCATTTCTCTTCTTGCATGAAGTCTTGAAGGCTGATCCTTCTTGATGGTCTTTTCTACTTCATCATATACAGTGACTTTCTTACCATCAACAACTTCCTTCACTCTCTTACCATCTTTATCTTTCTTAGCAACCTTAGCGGTAACGGTAACTTCATCATAGTTATCCTTTTCCTTAACTGCTAATGTGATAAGCTTCTCTGCAATCTTAACAACTTCCTTAGCTCTAGCTTCTGTTGTTCTGATCTTACCATGGTATAATAACTGTGTTACCTGGTTACGAAGTAATGCATTTCTCTGTGCGCTTGCTTTTCCAAGTTTTCTATACATTGCCATTTTTATTTATCCTCCTTACCCTTGCGGGTCTTCACTGTGCTTACTATTATTCGGCTTGAGTGGTAAAAAGTATTATTCCTCACTGTCATTCAGTGATAAGCCTAATTCTTTCAGCTTAGCTAATACTTCATCTAATGACTTACGACCGAGGTTACGAACTTTCATCATATCCTCCGGGGTCTTATTGATCAATTCTTCAACTGTATTGATACCGGCTCTCTTTAAGCAGTTATATGAACGAACTGATAATTCGAGCTCATCAATATTCATTTCCAGAACCTTTTCCTTCTCATCTGTTACGCTCTCAACCATTACATCAACGGATTTTGCGTTCTCAGACAGATCAACGAACAGGTTCAAATGTTCTACAAGGACTCTTGCAGCGAGGCTGACAGCCTCATCCGGTGCGATAGCACCATTTGTAAATACATCAAGTGTCAGCTTATCATAATCTGTAACCTGACCAACACGAGTATTCTGAACTGTAAGATTAACTCTCTCAACCGGTGTATATATAGAATCAATAGCGATGACATCAATCGGTGCATCTGCTTCTTTATTCTTATCAGAACCAACGTAGCCTCTGCCGTTGCCGATGGTGAGTTCCATCTCAAGTCTTGCATCCGGGCCACTAAGATTTGCAATTACAAGATCAGGATTGATGATCTCGATATCGCCGTCTACATGAATATCAGATGCTCTGACAACACAGTCACCAGCTACATCGATATAAGCCTGCTTCGGCTCATTTGTTAATGAATTGTTCTTTATTACTAAAGACTTGATATTCATAACGATCTCAGTTACATCTTCCTTTACTCCGGGAATAGAACTGAACTCATGTAAAACACCTTTAATCTTAACGTGTGTTACTGCTGTACCAGGTAATGAAGAAAGCATAATTCTTCTTAATGAATTACCAAGGGTTGTACCATAGCCTCTCTCTAAAGGCTCTACTACAAACTTACCATACTTGTTATCATCTGAAATCTCAACTATCTCAATTTTTGGTTTCTCAAACTCAAACATTTAAGCCCCTCCTTTATGGGTAATTAACTGGTATACTCCAACTTTGCAAATATCATAAATATATTCTGCATCCAGACATCCACACGGGTAAATCCCGGATGGATGTACGGATGATCATATTTATTCTTATTACTTGGAATATAACTCGACAATAAGGGTCTCGTTTACAGGAACATCGATCTGCTCTCTGTTTGGCTTCTCAACTACTTCTCCACAAAGGTTTTCTCTGTCAGCGGTTAACCAACCTGGAACTAAATGTCCTTCTGTTGCAGCAATGATATCCTTATATCTCTGTAAGGATTTGCTCTTCTCTCTGATCTCGATCTTGTCTCCGGCCTTTACCTGGTATGAAGGAATGTTAACACTCTTTCCATTAACAAGTACATGCTTGTGATCTACAATCTGTCTTGCTTCTCTTCTTGTTCTTGCAAAACCTAATCTGAAGATAACATTATCAAGTCTTAACTCAAGTAATGTCATAAGGTTAGGACCTGTTAAGCCCTTCTGCTGCTCTGCCTTAGCGTAAAGGTTACGGAAAGGCTTCTCTAATACACCGTAAATGAACTTAGCCTTCTGCTTTTCACGAAGCTGTAAACCATACTCACTTACTTTTCTGTTTGCTCTTGTTGATTTTCTATTTGATTTCTTGTCAATTCCGAGATACATTGGCTCCATGCCTAAAGATCTGCATCTCTTAAGAACTGGGGTTCTATCTACTGCCATCTTACTCTGTACCTCCTAATTAGACTCTTCTTCTCTTTGGTGGACGACAACCATTATGTGGAACTGGTGTAACGTCTTTGATACTTACAACATCGATACCGCAAGCTGCGAGAGCACGGATAGCTGCTTCTCTACCTGAGCCTGGGCCTTTTACCATAACATCAACAGTCTTTAATCCGTAAGGAGCAGCAGCCTTTGCAGCTGTCTCAGCAGCCATCTGAGCAGCATATGGTGTTGACTTCTTAGAACCCTTGAATCCTAAACCGCCAGCACTTGCCCATGAAAGTGCATTACCTTCAGCGTCTGTTAATGTAACGATTGTATTATTGAAAGATGACTGAATATGAGCCTGTCCGTGCTGAACACTCTTTCTGACACGCTTCTTAGCCACTTTTTTAGTAACTTGCTTAGCCATTAACTCTTAAACCTCCTATGGTTTTCCAAATTTATACAAATGTACTTTATCTTCTGCCCAGTGCAGAAGATCTCTTATCTTCTACTATATATAAGAACAAATGAAAACAGTATTATTTCTTCTTGTTTGCTACTGTCTTCTTAGGTCCCTTACGTGTTCTTGCGTTTGTCTTTGTCTTCTGTCCACGAACAGGAAGTCCCTGTCTATGACGCTTACCACGGTAGCATGCAATTTCCTGTAAACGCTTGATGTTAAGCGCTACTTCTCTACGTAAATCTCCTTCAACAGTCTGTGTTGTATTGATTACTTCGCTGATTCTTCTTACTTCATCATCAGTCAAATCATTACAACGTGTGTCAGGATTAACATTTGCTTCCTTAAGGATACGCTGTGAAGATGCCAAACCTATACCATATACATAAGTAAGACCAATCTCAACACGCTTGTCTCTTGGTAAATCAACACCTGAAATACGAGCCATTCTAATTAACCTCCGTAAAAATTCTTCTGTCCGGCATATCGGATCTCGACATATCTCAACATGAAAATGCTGAGGTGAAATGCATATGTTTCCATCTCGCTGCCTATTTTTTTATTTTTACTAGCATATAATGATTATGCTACAGCCGCTTTTAAAATTTACAACACATCCGTGTGTGTTGATACATAAAAAACAAGATATCATATGGATGGGCTATCATCCGGATACCCAGTTTCTTTTTTTGATTAACCCTGACGCTGTTTGTGCTTTGGATTCTCGCAGATAACTCTAACGATTCCCTTTCTCTTGATAACTTTGCACTTATCGCACATAGGTTTTACTGATGCTCTAACCTTCATTAGAAAATCTCCTTTCAAAAAAAGTCCGCTACAAATAGGCATTCTATCATTTTTCACAATAGAATGCAAGTCCCATTTTCTGTTTTTTTCATATTAATGGGTTTATTATGATAAATCACATCCCATAAAGGGAATATCTTTACAGGATGTTCATTACATACCTCTTTATATAGAAGAATTTATTTATCTCTCCAAACAATTCTTCCCTTTGTCAGGTCGTATGGTGATAATTCAATTGTTACCTTATCACCCGGAAGGATCTTGATATAATTCATTCTGAGTTTACCACTGATGTGTGCTAAAACCTTATGACCATTCTCTATCTCTACCTGAAACATTGCATTTGGTAACTTTTCGATTACTGTTCCTTCTACTTCAATTACGTCTGCCTTTGACATTTTTAATCCTCCTTAAAATCCTTGAGATTTTGAATTCATTTTTTTCTATAATTCCAATCCTTCTGCCTGCGACAAGATGATCGGTTTGTCCTCTGTAATAAGAATCGTGTTCTCATAATGTGCTGCATTGGACCCATCCACGGTTACGACTGTCCAATCATCATCCAGCCAGTCTACTTCATAATCACCTGCTGTTATCATCGGTTCAATTGCGATAGTCATTCCCGTTTTCAGCTTCGGTCCTTTTTTGATTGTTTCAAAATTCGGTATTTCCGGATCCTCGTGAAGATTTGCTCCAACACCATGTCCAACCAGGTCTTCTACGATTCCATATCCAAATTTTAAAACATACCGCTCTACAGCTCTTCCGATATCTCGAATATGATTTCCCGGAACAGCAACCTTCATTGCTTCGAAAAAGCTCTGCTTAGTTACTGCAATCAGATGCTCATTTTCCGGTGAAATCTTTCCTACTCCGTAAGTTCTTGCTGCATCGGAGTGATATCCTTTATAGATAACTCCTGCATCAAGACTTACTATGTCGCCCTCTTTCAGAAATCTTGTCTTTGATGGTATACCATGAACAACTTCTTCATTCACTGATACACAGATAGATGCCGGATAACCATTATAATTCAGAAAAGAAGGAATACAGCCATAACTTCTGATCACTTCTTCACCAAGTTTATCGATCTCATAGGTTGTGATTCCCGGTTTGATCGCCTTCTTCAGCTCCTCATGTGTGAGAGCCAAGATTCTGCCGGCTTCTTTCATCAATTCAATTTCTCTCTCAGATTTTATAGATATTGCCATTTTATTCACCTAAAATCTTAACGATTGCTGCAAATACATCATTCATATCCATTGTTCCGTCAACTTCTTTTAAGATACCCTTCTTAGCATAGAAATCAATCAATGGCTGTGTCTGCTCATGATATACTTTCAGTCTGTTTAATACTGTTTCCGGCTGATCATCATCTCTTAAGATAAGATCGGATGAACATACATCACATTTGCCTTCTACTTTTGTAGGGTTATATACAATATGATATGTTGCACCACAGCCAACACATGCACGTCTTCCGGACATTCTGCGAACGATGTTCTCATCCGGTACTTCTACATTGATAGCATAGTCTACAGAATCACCGATTGCTGATAATGCTTTGTCAAGTGCCTCTGCCTGTGGAATTGTTCTTGGGAATCCATCAAGGATATATCCCTTTGCGCAGTCGTCTGCTTTGAATCTGTCGATTACAAGATCTACAACTAATTCATCCGGAACAAGAAGTCCCTTATCCATATATTCTTTTGCCTTTGCTCCGAGTTCTGTTCCGTTCTTGATGTTTGCTCTGAAAATATCTCCTGTTGAGATATGAGGTACTCCGTACTTCTCAGCGATCATTTTAGCCTGTGTACCTTTGCCTGCGCCTGGTGCACCTAACATAATTATCTTCATATATAACCTCCATTTTTTATTTTCCTGCGGGATACATTCATTGCAATCCCTCCTGTTATCAGCCCGTCCTCCAAATGAACAAGCCATAGATACTTATACTATAATACACGAATAGGAAGTGCACAAGTGTACACTCCCATTTTTCGTGTTTTTTATATCTGTATCTTACAATTAATCTAATAAAAATCCCTGATAATGTCTTACTAACATCTGTGATTCCAGACTCTTCATGGTTTCAATTACAACACCAACTACGATGATGATGGATGTTCCACCGAATGAAACATTTACACTGAAAAATCCGTTGAAGAACATAGGAATCATCGCAACGATCAAAAGACCAACTGCTCCGATAAATATAATATAGTTCAGTATTTTATTTAAATAGTCCTGGGTTGGCTTACCCGGTCGGATACCCGGTACAAAACCACCGCTCTTCTTCATGTTATTTGCAATCTCCATCGGATTGAAGGTAATTGCTGTATAGAAATAAGCGAAGAAGAACACAAGTAAGATATATACTGCCAATCCAAGGAATCCCCAAGGATAGTTCGCATTAAACCAGTATGACTGGCTCATACCCTGAAGGATCTTAGCACCGACACCGGATGGACTCTTTCCAAATAAACTTGTTATAATAGAAGGAATCGCCATCAGTGAAGAAGCGAAGATTACAGGAATAACGCCTGCTGTATTTACCTTAAGCGGAATGTTGGAGGACTGACCTCCCATCTGCTTTCTACCCTGAACTTTCTTTGCATACTGTACAGGAATCTTTCTTTCAGCTCCCTGAAGCATACATACAAGAATGGTTACACATACAACAATTGCAACAACCAAAAGTGCAATTAGACACATTCTGACCGGATCTTTGTCTTTGATGAACTGTGTGTAAATATTCTTGAAATCATTTGGCATGGTTGATACGATGTTGATCAACAGGATAATGGAAATACCATTTCCCACACCACGATCTGTTACACGCTCGCCAAGCCACATTACAAACGCACTACCACCGGTAAGGATAACGATCATTGTCAATACTGTCCAAAAATTGTAGCTGTCCATGAATCCTTTTCTTCCGAAATTGATCGCAAGACCTGCACTTTCCAGAATTGCGAGACCGATCGTTAAAAAACGGGTAATTGCTGTAATTTTCTTTCTTCCGTCTTCACCATCTTTCTGCATCTCTTCCAGAGCAGGAATTGCTATGGTAAGAAGCTGAATGATAATGGAAGCTGTAATATATGGTGTTACGTTCAATGCAAATATTGACATCTGATCGAACGATCCTCCGGTAAATGAGCTGAACAGATTAAAAGAATCTCCAAGTGCATTGCTCAGATACTCTTTAATTGCATCAGCACGGATTCCCGGTACAGTAATCAGGCTTCCCAGCCTGACTACTATAAGAACAAAGAATGTGTATAATAATTTCTGTCTTAATTCCTTTACTTTGAATGCATTGATAAAGGTTTTAAACATTATTAGATCACCTCTGCTTTTCCGCCAAGAGCTTCAATCTTCTCGACTGCTGACTTTGAAAAAGCATTTGCCTTAACTGTAAGCTTCTTTGTTAACTCTCCATTTCCAAGAATCTTAACTCCATCACGTGGATTCTTTACGATACCGCATTCAACAAGTGTATCTACTGTAACCTCTGCTCCATCCTCGAAACGATCAAGAACTGAAACATTGATTGCAACGATATCTTTGTGATTGATACATGTAAATCCTCTCTTAGGGATTCTTCTATATAAAGGCATCTGTCCGCCTTCAAATCCTGGTCTAGGTGATCCTGAACGTGCCTTCTGACCCTTATGGCCCTTACCTGCAGTCTTACCATTTCCTGAACCATGACCACGGCCTACTCTGAAATTAGTACTATGCTTAGAACCTTCTGCTGGCTTTAATGTTGATAAATTCACGACCTGCACCTCCTTCAAATATAATTAAATCTCTTCTACCTTTACTAAATAACTAACCTGCTTAACCATACCAAGAGTTGCAGCATTGTTAGGAAGTTCAACTGACTTGTTTACCTTCTTAAGTCCTAATGCTTCTACAGTTCTCTTATGCTTTGGTACGCATCCGATTGGTGATTTTACTAAAGTAACTTTTAACTTATCTGCCATCTTATAATACCTCCTTAGTTAAGTATCTCATCAACAGATTTTCCACGAAGTCTTGCGATTTCTTCCGGAGTCTTGATCTCTGAAAGACCTTTGATCGTTGCAAGAACTACGTTCTGTTTGTTGTTTGATCCTAAGGATTTTGTACGGATATTCTTGTATCCGGCAAGCTCAAGTACGTTACGGGCAGGACCGCCGGCGATAATACCGGTACCTTCTGGAGCTGACTTAAGCAATACTGTTGCGCTACCGAATTCTCCGTTCCAATCATATGGGATACTTCCGTTTTCATTTACAGGAACTGTAACAAGGTGCTTAGCTGCATCTTCCTTACCCTTACGGATAGCTTCTGGAATTTCTACAGCCTTACCAACGCCTACGCCTACATGACCGTTTTTGTCACCAACAACTACAAGACATGCAAATCTAGAATTACGTCCGCCCTTAACAACCTTAGTTACACGTTTGATATCTACTACTTTATCTTCTAATTCTAATTTACTAGCATCAATTATTTCACGCTTCATATGTTGTTCTTCCTCCTTCTTAGAATTCTAGACCAGCTTCTCTTGCTGCATCTGCTAATGCCTGAACCTTACCCTGGTAGATGAATCCTCCTCTGTCAAATACAACAGTCTTGATTCCCTTTTCCAGTGCTCTTTCAGCAACGACTTTACCAACGTATGCTGCTGCATCTACATTATCTGTCTGCTCAAGTGCTTCCTTGATTGACTTCTCTACTGTTGATGCTGCTACAATTGTGTTTCCAACTGAATCATCAATAATCTGAGCGTACATATGATTATTACTTCTGAAAACTGCTAAACGTGGTCTATCTGCTGTTCCAGCTAAATGATTACGAACACGCATATGCTTCTTAATACGAACTTCGCTTCTTGATTCTTTATTAACCATCTTATCTCACTCCTTTATTATTTCTTACCAGTCTTACCAACTTTACGTCTGATAGTCTCGTCAACATACTTGATACCTTTGCCCTTGTAAGGTTCCGGTGCTCTCTTTTCTCTGATCTCTGCTGCATACTGACCAACTTTTTCCTTGTCAATACCAACAACTGAAATCTTGTTACCATCAACCTTTACTTCGATACCTTCTGGGTCAACCATCTCAACTGGATGTGAATAACCAAGAGCAAGAACTAATTTATTGCCCTGCTTCTGAGCTCTATAACCTACACCGTTTACTTCCAGATCCTTAACATAACCCTCTGTAACACCAACGATCATGTTGTGGATAAGTGTTCTGGTAAGTCCGTGTAAAGACTTCATCTTCTTTAAATCATTAGGTCTTGAAACTGTGATTACATCAGCTTCCAACTTAATATCCATTTCTGCCGGGAGAACTCTCTCAAGTGTTCCCTTTGGTCCTTTAACAGTCACTTTATTATTTTCTGCGATATCTACAGTCACTCCTGCAGGTACAGCGATAGGCATTCTTCCGATACGTGACATTTCGCCTTCCTCCTTAAAATTTATAATATTTGTATTTGTGCTGCATGGAGTGTATCCATGCAGGCTTTAACCTCCGGTATTTTTCAGGAAATGATGCCGGAGGAATGTTTTATCAGCTTTCGCACTAACTTCGCACGGCGCTTTCAGCTTGTGCTCACTAAGTGCTCTAATGACATCCACTCGAACTAAACTCATCCATCGTCTTCGACTCGTATTCGTTAAGTCTCGGGATGGGCTTTCGCACTAACTTCGCACGGCGCTTTCAGCTTGTGCTCACTAAGTGCTCTAATGACATCCACTCGAACTAAACTCATCCATCGTCTTCGACTCGTATTCGTTAAGTCTCGGGATGGGCTTTCGCACTAACTTCGCACGGCGCTTTCAGCTTGTGCTCACTAAGTGCTCAATGCCTACCAAACAAATGCTAATACTTCGCCACCAACATTCTGCTTTCTAGCTTCCTTGTCAGTAAGTACACCTTTGTTTGTTGAAATAATTGCAGTTCCGAGTCCACCAAGTACTCTTGGAAGCTCATCCTTACTTGCATATACACGAAGACCCGGCTTAGAGATTCTCTTAAGGCCTGTGATGATCTTCTCGTTCTTATCTACACCATACTTCAATGTAATTTTGATTGTCTCAAACTTACCATCTTCGATAATGTCTACTGCCTGAACATATCCTTCTGATAAAAGGATGTCAGCAATAGCCTTTTTCATCTTTGAAGCAGGGATTTCTACTGTATCATGTTTTGCTGTGTTAGCATTACGAATTCTTGTAAGCATATCTGCTATTGGATCGCTCATTGACATAATATTTCTTCCTCCTTCTATCTCTTACCAGCTTGATTTCTTAACGCCAGGGATCTGTCCCTTGTATGCTAATTCACGGAAGCAGATTCTACAGATTCCGTATTTCTTTAATACTGAGTGTGGACGTCCACAAATCTTGCAACGTGTATATTCTCTTGATGAGAACTTCTGTTTACGCTGCTGTTTAACTTTCATTGCTGTCTTAGCCATAACGAATCTTCCTCCTTTAATTATTTGCTGTAAGGCATACCAAATAATGTTAACAGTTCACGACCTTCTTCGTCTGTCTCTGCTGTTGTAACAAAGATGATATCCATACCTCTGACTTTATCAATCTTATCGTACTCGATTTCCGGGAAAATAAGCTGTTCCTTGATACCTAAAGCATAGTTACCTCTGCCATCGAAACCATTAGGATTAACACCTCTAAAGTCACGTACACGAGGAAGTGCAAGGTTTACAAGACGATCTAAGAACTCATACATCTTCTCGCCACGAAGTGTTACTTTACATCCGATAGGCATTCCTTCTCTTAACTTGAAGTTAGCAACGGACTTTCTCGCACGTGTAACAACTGCCTTCTGACCAGCGATTGTTTCAAGATCCTTGATAGCTGCGTCTAAAACTTTAGCATTTTCTCTTGCTTCACCAACGCCCATGTTAATAACGATCTTATCAAGCTTTGGGATCTGCATTACATTTTTATATCCAAATTTTTCAGTCATGGCGCTTTTGATTTCAGCGTCATACTTTTCTCTAAGTCTACTCAACTAAGACGACCTCCTTCCAATTAATCTATCTTCTCTGTTTTGCCATCTACTTTAGCAACACGGACTTTATCTTTACCTGTTCCTTCAAAACCAACTCTTACCGGCTTGCCTTTGTAAAGATACATTACATTGGAGATGTCCATTGGAGCTTCCATTTCGATAATTCCGCCTGCCTGGTTAGCCATGCTTGGCTTGCTGTGCTTAAATACTTTATTTACGCCTTCAACGACTACAGTACCGTTCTTCTTGTCAACACGAAGGACCTTGCCTTCTTTGCCTTTGTCCTTGCCGGCAATAACCTGTACCATATCATCTTTCTTAATCTTTAATGTTGCCATGGTCTACACCTCCTTATAATACTTCAGGTGCAAGTGAGACAATCTTCATGAACTTCTTGTCTCTTAACTCTCTTGCAACTGGTCCAAAGATACGTGTTCCTCTTGGATTTAAATCGTCTTTTATAATAACTGCTGCGTTCTCATCAAACTTGATGTATGAACCATCCTTACGACGAGCGCCCTTCTTTGATCTTACTACTACGGCCTTAACAACATCACCTTTTTTAACAACTCCGCCTGGTGTTGCGTCTTTAACAGAGGCAACGATGATATCGCCGATATTTGCATATCTTCTTACTGAGCCGCCTAAAACTCTGATGCAAAGGAGCTCTTTGGCACCAGTATTATCAGCAACTTTAAGTCTTGTTTCCTGCTGAACCATTTTATTTGCCTCCTTATTTAGCCTTCTCTATAATCTCAACAAGTCTCCATCTCTTATCCTTTGATAAAGGTCTTGTCTCCATAACTCTTACTCTATCGCCAATATTGCACTCATTCTTCTCATCATGAGCCTTTAACTTGTAAGTTCTCTTTACGATCTTTCCATAAAGAGGATGCTTAACATTATCTACGATAGAAACAACGATTGTCTTGTCCATCTTGTCACTTGTAACGATACCTACACGTGTTTTTCTCAGATTTCTTTCCACAATATATTCCTCCTTCTAAGATAATTAAGCATTAGCCTTCTGGGCTATAACTGTCTGTATTCTTGCAATATTCTTTCTTACATCTTTGATTCTGCTTGTGTTCTCTAACTGATTTGTAGCATTCTGGAATCTTAAGTTAAATAATTCCTTCTTTGCAGCTACTAATTCGTTCTGAAGCTCATCAACAGATTTAGCATTTAATTCGTTCATATAGTCCTTAGTTTTCACTGCCTGCTACCTCCTCTAATTCTTCTTTTGAAACGATCTTACACTTAAGTGGAAGCTTGTGCATAGCAAGTCTTAAAGCTTCTTTTGCTACTTCTTCAGGTACGTCTGCAATCTCAAACATAACTCTGCCTGGCTTAACAACTGCTACCCAGTACTCAAGTGCTCCCTTACCTGAACCCATACGAGTTTCAGCCGGCTTAGCTGTAACTGGCTTATCAGGAAAGATCTTGATAAATACTTTACCACTACGCTTCATATATCTTGTCATCGCAATACGGGCTGCTTCGATCTGGTTTGACTTGATCCATGCAGGCTCAAGTGCTACTAAACCATACTGACCGTTTGTAATCTTATTGCCTCTAAGTGCCTTACCAGCCATAGTTCCTCTGAACTGCTTACGACGCTTTACTCTCTTAGGCATTAACATTATTTATCCGCTCCTTCCTTATTTCCTTTTACAGGAAGTACTTCACCATGGTAAACCCATGTCTTAACACCAACTTTACCAAATGTTGTGTCTGCTTCAGCAAAACCATAATCAATGTCAGCACGAAGTGTCTGAAGAGGAATTGTTCCCTGGCTGTAGAACTCTGTTCTAGCCATATCAGCACCACCAAGACGTCCTGAGCATGAAGCCTTGATACCAAGTGCTCCGGTTTTCATTGTTCTGCTCATGCATGACTTCATTGCTTTTCTGAATGAGATACGATTCTCAAGCTGTGCTGCAATGTTCTCAGCTACTAACTGTGCGTCTGCATCCGGCTTCTTGATTTCTTTTACATCGATGAACAGCTTCTTATCTGTAAGCTTCTGTGCATCTGCTTTGATCTTTTCGATTCCAGCTCCGCCCTTACCGATGATAACACCAGGCTTAGCTGTATATAATGCAACCTTTACTCTGTCTGCAGCTCTCTCGATCTCAATTTTTGAGATGTTTGCATTGTAAAGTGTCTTCTTTAAATAAGTTCTGATTTTATGATCTTCTACAAGGTTGTTAGAAAATTCATCATTCTTTGTGTCAGCATACCATCTTGAATCCCAATCTTTGATAACGCCGACTCTTAAACCATGAGGATTAACTTTCTGTCCCATTATTTACCTCCTATCTCTCGTCAAGCACGATTGTGATGTGACTTGTTCTCTTCTCGATTCTATATGCTCTACCCTGAGCTCTTGGATGAACTCTCTTCATTGTAGGTCCCTTGTTAGCGTAGCACTCTGCTACATAAAGGTCCTCTGCCTTAAGTCCATTGTTGTTTTCAGCATTTGCGATTGCTGACTTCAACAGCTTCTCTATAACACTTGAACCATATCTTGGGTTGTATGCCAGAATACCAAGTGCAGTCTGAACATCCTTACCTCTGATGGCATCTAATACGAAACAAGCCTTTGTTACTGACACTCTTGCATATGATACCTTAGCTGATGGTCTGGTATCTTTATTCTCATTTCTGAGTCTCTTATCATGGGATCTATGTCCTTTAGCCATGATTTAGTCCTCCTTTCAAATATTCCAAATATTATTTTCTACCCTTCTTTTCGTCTTTACCATGGCCTCTGTAGGTTCTGGTAGCTACGAACTCACCAAGCTTATGTCCAACCATGTCTTCTGTAACATATACAGGTACATGCTTTCTTCCATCATGAACTGCGATTGTATGACCTACGAATGATGGGAAAATTGTTGAACGTCTTGACCAGGTCTTAACAACTTCTTTGCTATTGCTTGCATTCATAGCATCTATCTTCTTGAGTAAATGCTCATCTGCGAATGGTCCTTTTTTTAATGAACGAGCCATTGTCATACCTCCTTATTAACTATTTAATGCTCTTGCCGTCTCTTCTTCTTACGATCATCTTATTAGACTGCTTGTTCTTCTTTCTTGTCTTTAATCCCATTGCTGGCTTACCCCATGGAGTTGAAGGGCCTGAACGACCGATTGGTGCTCTACCTTCACCACCACCATGTGGATGGTCATTAGGGTTCATAACAGAACCACGAACTGTTGGTCTAACGCCCATGTGACGTTTACGTCCGGCTTTACCAATGTTAACAAGGCCATGCTCAATGTTTCCTACCTGACCGATTGTTGCACGGCAGATGATTGGAACCATTCTCATTTCGCCTGAAGGAAGTCTTAATGTTGCATACTTTCCTTCCTTAGCCATAAGCTGTGCTGAGTTACCTGCTGAACGAACAAGCTGTCCGCCCTTACCTGGGTATAACTCGATGTTGTGTACTAATGTACCAACCGGAATATTCTGAAGTGGGAGGCAGTTACCAACTTTGATCTCTGCTTCAGCACCACTCATAAGAACATCTCCTACTGCTAACTTATAAGGAGCAAGGATGTATCTCTTCTCGCCATCAGCATAGAACAGAAGTGCAATGTTTGCTGATCTGTTTGGATCATATTCGATTGCATTAACTGTTGCTGGAATTCCATCCTTATCGTTTCTCTTGAAATCTATAATTCTGTATTTACGTTTCTCACCACCGCCGTGATGTCTAACTGTGATCTTTCCCTGATTATTACGACCAGCTGTCTTGCTCATTGATACAACGAGTGATTTCTCAGGTGTTGATTTTGTGATCTCTGAAAAATCAAGACCGGTCATATTTCTTCTGGAAGGTGTATATGGGTTATATGTCTTAATTCCCATTTTTGTTCTCCTTTCGGTTCAATTTATTGTCACGCTTTTTTGCGTATAAATCTGTTTCGTTATTTTACAGTCCTTCGAAAATTTCGATCTCTTTGCTTGCTTCTGTAAGTTTAACGATTGCTTTCTTGTACTTGTCTGTTCTTCCAAGTGTTACGCCACGTCTCTTAACCTTACCGTCATTGTTCATGGTGTTAACCTTAGCAACTTCTGTTCCTTCGAACATCTTCTCTACAGCTTCTTTGATCTGAGCCTTTGTTGCTTCCGGGTGTACAAGAAATGTGTACTTCTTCTCTGCCATTGCATTCATACTTTTCTCTGTGATTACAGGCTTAAGTATAACGTCATAATATTTGATGTCTGCCATTATGCGTACACCTCCTCAATTGCTGCTACAGCATCCTTTGTAAGAACAAGCTTATCATACTTAAGAATGTCATATACACTCAGTGAGTTTGTAGCTGTTGTCTTAACTGTTGGAATGTTGTTTGCTGAAAGAACAACTTTGTCGTTCTTATCCTTTGTTACTACTAATGACTTAGGAGCTTTAAGATTTGCAAGGATCTTTGCGAATACGCTTGTCTTAACCTCTTCTAATTCAATCTTGTCAACTACAACAAGTTTATCTTCTGCAAGCTTTGCTGAAAGTGCTGACTTCATAGCAAGCTGCTTTTCTTTCTTATTCATCTTAACTGAATAATCTCTTGGCTTTGGTGCGAATACAACTCCGCCGCCTGTCCACTGTGGAGATCTTGTTGAACCCTGTCTTGCATGACCTGTTCCTTTCTGTCTCCATGGCTTTCTTCCACCACCTGATACTTCAGAACGAGTCTTTGCGCTCTGTGTACCCTGACGGCTATTTGCCTGCTGGCCAACTACAGCCAGATGCATTAAATGTTCATTTATCTCTACACCGAATACAGAATCATTGAGTTCTAATGTCTCAACTTCTTTTCCTTCGATGTCATAAACCTTAACTGATGCCATTTTCGTTCCTCCTTCCTAAAGACTACTTGCCAGTCTTTACTGTATCCTTAATCATTACTAATGATTTCTTTGGTCCCGGAACTGCGCCCTTTACCAAAATAACATCATTTTCTACATCTATCTTAACTACCTCAAGGTTCTGGATTGTAACTCTTACGCTACCCATATGTCCAGGCATCTTCTTACCTTTGAATACTCTACCCGGTGTAGTAGCTGAACCGTTTGAACCTGCATGTCTGTGATACTTGGAACCATGTCCTGAAGGACCTGACTTTAAGCCGTGTCTCTTAAGACCACCTGCATATCCCTTACCTTTTGTCTTTGCTGTAACGTCGATCTTGTCTCCTTCAGCAAATACATCGGCTTTGATCTCTGCACCAAGTTCGTACTGAGCACAGTCATCAAGTCTGAACTCTCTGTAGAAAGTCTTAGGTGTTGTGTTTGCTTTCTTTGCATGTCCAACTTCTGCCTTACCAGCACCATGTGGGTTTCTGATTACTTTCTTTCCTGATACGTCTTTTGTTGTGATTCTTTCTTTCTTTTCGCCGAATCCTACCTGAATTGCATCATAACCGTCATTCTCAACTGTTTTTACCTGGGTTACAACACATGGACCAGCCTGTAAAACTGTTACCGGCACTAACACGCCGTTTTCGTCGAAAATCTGAGTCATTCCGACTTTTGTTGCTAAAATAGCTTTCTTCATTTTAAGTTTTCCTCCTAATTTAATTCACAGCGGATTGTTTTAACAATCATACTAAATTACATCCTTCGGATGCATTAGGTTACTGCTTATGCACTGCTTCGTGCTATGTTTGTTTTTGTGATTTGATTAGTTCACTTCTAATTTTTTTGTGGCTGATTATTTCATCTTTACGTCGATGTATACGCCAGCTGATAAATCGATCTTCTGTAATGCATCAATTGTCTTCTGTGTTGGTGCAATTACGTCGATTAATCTCTTATGAGTTCTCTGCTCGAACTGTTCTCTTGAATCTTTGTACTTATGAACAGCTCTGAGGATTGTGATCTTCTCAACCTTTGTAGGCATTGGAACCGGTCCGCTGACTTTAGCTCCTGTCTTTTTAACAGTATCGATGATCTGTCCAGCAGCCTGATCGATAAGTTTGTGGTCGTACGCCTTCAATGTGATTCTCATAATCTGATTTGCCATAAAAAAAGCCGCCTCCTTTTCGCACTTTTTAATAGTACAACAAGTGGTGACTGTACACTCTCCCGTGTGTATCCTGAATTAAATCAGAATCAACACGTCGTTTCTATCCTTTTGATAGACAGTTATTGGTACAGTGACTTGTCGTCAGTAATTCTTTATTGACATTCGCTCCACGAAAAACCTGTATCTATGCGATACAGCAACCTCCGTTTCAACGCTATCATGTCACAGCACGTTTGATTATATAACACGTTTTTGCGGAATGCAAGCATTTTTTCTATATTTTTCAAGAAATTTTTTATTATATTCCCCTGCATTTTTTATCCGTCATACTGTTATATTTTATCTGTTTCTTCTATATGTAATGCACAATAGAACCGCTATCGCTTATTTCATTCTATAATACACAATGAAAAGCAATCTCTTATTTCAGCTTAAAGCTCTGCTTCAGCTTCACGCCCTTGTTATTATAAATTTCCAGCTTCGGGAAACTTAAAAGGAAAGCGATATCCGATGCGTAACCATAATTTCTGGTATCAAACCGTTCGAATTCTTCTGATAATGCATCAAACAGCTCCTGCATATCATCTATCTTGTTATTCCGTTCTGACAGATACGCCGTTATAAAGTGTTCTACATTTTCCCGATCATCGATCATCTCCAGATAATACCGCTCTCCATCTTTATAGAACTGAATATCTTTTCCATTTTTCAGAATCAGTTCTTCCATGCTGGTATAACCATAATTTCTGGTATCAAATTCCGTATGCAGCTTCGTGAGCTTGTGTATCAGCCCTGACAACTCTGTACATATACCCGAAGCTCTTTCTTCTATTATAATGCGATAGACATCGGATATAATTTCCGATAACGGTGTCAGACACCGCTCCGGTTCATACCCCTGCAAAATATCTATATAACAGAAGCGATTACATCTGCGGATAAATGCTTCGCTGTGTGCGTCACTGCCCAATACCCGAATATCCTTGCCCTGCTCCTGTGCCTTTACAACTGCCGCCAGGATCGTATCATCATTGGTCACGATATCGATTCCTTCGATCTGTCTATCAAACGCACAAGCGACCAATTCTGTTATAAAAGCGCAGCTGGCACGATTTCCTCGTTCTTCTGCTCCCACCATGCGAAATCCCTGCTTCTGCAGTTCTTCTTTCGAAGTCTTTGAAACATAGCCGCATGCCAGACGATCGATCAGATCATCCTGCATCATGATCTCTCTGCATACAAGCGGTGCATAAACGGTATCCACTGTATTACAATCATACATCAAAATTCGTTTCATGAATGGCTCCTTTCTTCCGTCATCACAAGCTGCATCAGGGTCTGGCGAATGCCAAAGGTCCGGCACAACCGGTCCGCTTCTTCTTTTGCCCGTTCCCGTTTCTCCTCTGATACCGGTTTCTTCACTGCCCGGATCAAAATATTTTTAGGTGAGTGTTCAATATCAATAAATTCCAACAAATCCGTCTTATATCCGCAATATTCCAGCACACATCCACGGATCGCATCAGTCATCAATGCCGCTGTCCGTTCCTTGATGATTCCGTACTTGGTCAGTGCCGACAACTCCTCCGACCGGATCTGTTTATTTAACTCATGCTGGCAGCACAGAACAGATAAGATGTATGTCGTGTTCCAACAGATCGCATTGTAGAGCGCATAGTCAGTTGCCGTATCACAGGCATGCAAGGTCACTACCATATCAACTTTACGGTCTGTCCGGTATCCATTGATATCACCGATCTCAAACTTCAGATCCGTATATCCGCATTTTTCTGCCAGCTTATTACAATTCTTTATTACCTGTTCTTTCAGATCAAGCCCGGTGATATGCGCCGTCATATGACGGATCTCTACTACATAATAATATAAGAAGAAAGTCAGATAGGATTTGCCGCATCCAAAATCAATAATATTGATCTCATCACCTTTATAAGACTTCAGTACATCATCTACCATCTCGATAAAGCGGTTGATCTGGCGGAACTTATCATACATGGAAGAAACCACTTTTCCTTCTTTGGTAAATATTCCAAGCTCCCGGAATGCAGGAATATCCATCCCCTCATCCAGAATATATTTCTTCTTGCGATTATTACCGCCAACCGATATCGTCTTATTCTCCGCCTGTCTGCGGCTGACTGCCAGATTTCCTTTTTTGCCTGCTTTTACATCATAATCTGTCGTCAAAGAAAATGCATTCATCTGCTTAAACTCTGCCGGAAAATGCATCGCAATATGCTCTGCCAGCCTTCCTTCTTCGATATTCTCGTGAAAGACCTGCGTCTGTGTATATTTCTCAAGCTGATATGCATTTCTGCCCTTTAATACCTTCCGGGCAAATACGATCTTCTTGTATTCTCCCTTTCCATTGCTCAGTACGACCTTATGTGGATGTGTCTCCGCGATCTCTTTTATAATATCCATATGCTTCTCCATGTTTTCTATCTTGTATCTACTTATCATTTTATGAAACACAGCTCATGCAATGTTCTTCACAAAATCAACATTCTCGCAAGCAAATAATTTGGTATTCATCATATCAAAAATTATCTATTGCAATTATAAATTTTTGTTTTGCTCTACTGCTGTGATTTTATCACCCCGGCAGATATCGGTCAATTTGTTTTCCTTATATCCCAATTTCATTTTCTTTCCATGCAGATTTCATCGTTGACTTGAAAATGACCGCACCTTATAATATAGTAGTTTTATATAAACATTTCAAACGAAACGAGGATATCGATTATGTGGACAGCAGATCACTGGCAGGATTATGAAGTAATAGATTGTTCAGATGGAGAAAAACTGGAACGATGGGGCAAATATATTCTCCTTCGTCCGGACCCACAGGTTCTGTGGTCAACTCCCAAAACAGATAAACGCTGGAAGCAGTTAAATGGTCACTACCACCGCAGCAATAAGGGCGGCGGCGAATGGGAGTTCTTTAACCTTCCACAGCAATGGTCGATTCATTATAAGGATCTGACCTTTAACCTGAAACCTTTCAGCTTCAAACACACCGGCCTGTTTCCGGAACAGGCAGCCAACTGGGACTGGTTCTCTGGCCTGATCCGTTCATCCAAAAAGAAAGCGATCAAGGTATTAAACCTTTTCGCTTACACCGGCGGTGCAACCTGTGCGGCAGCAAAAGCAGGTGCTGCGGTTACTCATGTTGACGCTTCTAAGGGCATGGTTACATGGGCAAAGGAAAATGCAGTCTCATCCGGACTTGGTGATGCTCCGATCCGCTGGATCGTTGATGACTGCGTAAAATTTGTAGAACGTGAGATCCGCCGCGGCAATCACTATGATGCGATCATTATGGACCCACCATCCTATGGCAGAGGACCAAAGGGCGAGATCTGGAAGATTGAAGAAAAGATCCATCCGTTTATCAAGCTGTGCAGCGAGCTGCTCTGCGATGATCCGCTTTTCTTCCTGGTCAATTCCTATACGACCGGGCTTGCACCAGCCGTTCTTACCTATATGATAGCAACCGAGGTACAGTCTAAATTCGGCGGTCATGTTATCTCCGACGAAGTAGGACTTCCGGTTACAGGCTCCGGTCTGGTACTGCCATGCGGTGCTGCCGGAAGATGGAGTAAATAAACAAATACGGGACAGGCATTAATAATAACGCCTGTCCCGTATTTATTTTCTATAATCCTACCAGTTTCTCTCGTCCATATCCAGATATGTCTTATGCGTTCCGACATATTTATAGGCCGGACGGATGATCTTACCGGCATTTACCAGCTCTTCTATTCTATGTGCACTCCAGCCTGCAATTCTTGCGATTGCGAAGATCGGAGTGAACAGTTCGATCGGTATATCAAGCATACGATATACAAATCCACTGTAGAAATCGACATTTGCCGAGATAACGGAGTTTCGTTTCTTAGCAAGAAGTTCCATGGCGATACGTTCAATATCTGTGTACAGCTTGAATTCCTCCTGCATACCTTTTTCTTCTGCAAGTCTTCCAGCATAACGTTTCAGGATCTTGGCTCTTGGATCGGACACCGTATAAACAGCATGTCCCATACCATAGATCAGACCGCTATGATCAAAGCCCTTCTTATCAAGCAGTCCCTGAAGATATTCACGGATCGCCGCTTCATCGCTCCAGTCTTTTACATGAGCCTTCAAGTCATCCATCATCTGCTGAACCTTCAGGTTCGCACCACCATGCTTCGGTCCTTTTAAAGAACCAAGCGAACCGGCAACGGTTGAATAGGTATCAGTTCCGGTTGATGATATAACATGTGTTGTAAATGTGGAGTTGTTACCACCACCATGCTCTGAATGAAGCACCAGACAGATATCCAGTACCTGTGCTTCAAGCTCAGTATACTTCTTATCCGCACGGATCAGGCGAAGGAAATTCTCTGCTGTCGAAAGGCCCGGCTTCGGATTGTGAATGATAAGACTCTTATCCTGATAATAATGCTTATAGCCCTGATAGCCATATGCAGCGATCAGCGGAAACTGTGCAATCAGTTCCATACTTTGACGAAGGACATTTCGAATGCTGATGTCATCCGGGCAGTCATCATATGAATATAAAGTTAGCACACAACGCTGTAAGACATTCATCATATTCTTACTTGGTGCTTTTAAAATCACATCACGAGCAAACTTTCTTGGGAGCTCCCGGAACGTCTCCATCAATTCCTTAAATTTATTAAACTGAGTTCTGGTCGGCAGTTCACCGAATAAAAGCAGATAGATTGTCTCCTCAAAGCCGAACTTGCTTCCGTGGAATCCACGTTCCAGATCTTCGATATTATATCCCTGAATATAGAGTCTTCCATCTGCCGGCACCAACTCACCATCCTGAACTGCAAAACCGGATACATCTGAAATCTCTGTCAGACCTGTTAAGACACCTTTTCCATTTGAATCACGAAGGCCTCTCTTAACATCATATGTAACATAGAGGTTCTGATCGATCGTACCTGAATCATTGCAATAACCAACCAGTTCATCTAAAATTTTCTCGTACTCTGCACTTCCCTTTTCCAAACCTCTATCTCCTTTCGAATATAGTATTTAAGCCAAGCTTAAGTTTATCAAACTTTCGCCTGGCTTGCAAGACTATTTCGCTGCCTGTAAGGCAGTCTCATCTATTTCTATAATATATTTTTCAAATGCATTTATGATCGTGGTATCCAGGTATCTGGATTCCCGTACAAAATCCCTGCCATAATTACTATGCACATGACCATGTACCAGATACTGCGGATGATAGTCTTCGATCATTGTCCGGAAGCACTTGAAACCGGTATGACAAAGATCCTCGGAATCATTGATCCGATACGCAGGGGCATGCGTGATCATAATATCAAATCCACGATGTTTTCTTATCTGCCGACCCAGCTTGCGGATACGTTTCTCCATAGCTTTCTCGGTATACTGATGCGGCGCACCGTTGTACTGATACTCCATGCAGCCTCCAAGACCCAGAATCCGTATTCCTTTATATACATAGATTCGATCGTCGATGCAGATACAGCCATCCGGTGGTGTGTCTGCATAACAGGTATCGTGGTTTCCATATACATACAAAACCGGAGCATGCGTAAATGTCGCAAGGAACGACAGATACTGCGGTGCCAAGTCGCCGCAGGAAATGATCAGGTCAATTCCTTCTAATTTTTTCTTATCAAAATAATCCCATAGGTATTTTGATTCTGCATCCGCAAGAACAAGAATCTTCATATCCGTATCTCCGTGTTTTCTTTTCTTTTCTACGAAACTGTACCCCGCCTGTTTCCATAAAGAAAACCCGCTCATCTACATTCGTACTCTGGATCACAAGACCCGCATAGCCTTATTATACTATGTCTGTAGTTTTTTTCAATTCCAGATTTTCCGGCGTATTAACTCCCTGGAAAGCAACAACATCTCTGGCATCTTCTACCAGCTCATCCAGAGTCGGGATCGAACCAACAACAATATCTGCCAACCAATCCATCTTCATGATCTCCTCAGGGCTCATCTCACCATCTTCATCATCACGAACCACTCCATTCTGTGAATAGAGCTTGCCGTAGAATGGACTTACCGTACCATCCTTGATCAGCTGTTTCATCAGATTTACCAGTCTGGCTGTTCCAACCGGAAGATGGTTCGAACAGATCACATCGATCACTCCGGCAGACATGCCCCACCAGTAATTCAGAACCTTTACTTTCTCGTTCTTTTCTTCCAGCTTCCAGTTACCGTCCAGAATCAACTGAACAATCTTCTCATAGAATACGCGCCAGTTGTAAAATGGCATCGCAAGGTTCGATATCTCGTCCCCATCGCAGGAATACAGACCGAATTCACGGGAGGCCGTAAGCGGTGTGATCATATCCTTATCAGATACATAAGAAATGCCCAGTTCCTTAAACCGTTTCTTCGGATCGGATCCTTTGACCTTTGACCACTCCAGATAGATCTTCGCTCTTGGATTCACAAACTTTGCTCCCATCGCAAATGCGTTGATGTTCGCCGTCGTTCCATAGATCGGATAATCAGCCACATAACCGATTCTGCCATCCTCACAGAGTGAACCTGCGATAATACCGGTTATAAACTTCGCCTCATACATTCTCGCATAATACGTTCTGACATGGCTGGTCGATACATTTAACGAGCAGTTTAATATCTTCAATTCCGGATATTTGATCGCTGCCTTTAACGACTCCGGAAGCATCTCCGGACCGGTTGTAAATACAACATCGAATTTGTCCTGTGCAATCTGCTCCAAGCATTCTGCAAGCTTCGTATTATCATCCATATTCGAAAAAGTATGTGTCTCAACCCGATCCTTGAATTTACCTTCTACGCCCATTCTTCCGAGATCATGGCTGTAGATCCATACAGAATTCTCAGGCTCTTTATCATAAACAAATGCAATCTTAAGCTTCTTCGGTACCGGCGTGATACTGAACAGTTTCTTCTTTGACTCTACCGGTTCCAGCTTCGGAACGATCGTCATCTTCTTCTTCTGTGCACTTAGCACGACCTCGTCCCAGACCTTTTCCAGATTTGCCTTTACCTCATCATAGGACATATCCTGTAATGCCTTGTATCCATATACATTTAAAAATACAAGCATCGCATCATCTACGGTGATCGGCAGCGTATCATTGCCTAGCTTCTGTCTGTATGCTGTTTCAAATGCCAGATGTGCCGAATTCAGGTTCATACGATCATCATCCGTAAATCCACCATCCGGGGTCAATCCTATATACTCTCTTAATTTGTCATATCCGCCAAGCTGTGTGAACCATATATAGTTGATTCCTGTCTGCTTATGGAAATCTACAAATTCATAATAAATCTTGTTTTCCGGCTCATCTGTCCGCTTCGGCAGCTTTCTGGTTACCATCGCAGGGACAGAATCCGCACCGAAATATTTCAGTACACTGACACGCTTATTTCCCTCTATGACATAGAATTTATTCATATATTCATATACTTTGATCGGATCATGGATTCCTTCTTCTATATGAGAGTCACAGAGAGATGACCATTTATTTCCGAATTCAGAATTCGCATCTAATATAGGCATGAAGTTACTTGCAAATGCTGTAGTACGGCCTTTTGTCGCTGTACCTACAACCCGATTGAGAGAAATATGCTGTAAACCAAGATTTACTTCGCCTGCAATATCGGAATTCGTGATCAGTTCATCCAGCACCGGCAGATATAGATATTCATTTTTGGAAAGTGCAGCCTGATATCTCTTTTCACCAAGCTTCTGCGCTTTTACATAATCATTTAATGACATGTTAAAAACCTCCTATCTGTGTCTAAATCAACCTGTTTAACTCATTGTCCCATCATTTTTCCGTTCACTATATATATACAACAAAAACCGAAAATTACCAGTGGTAAATCGTATTTTCATCTTTTTCACGCCTTAAAATTTCTTATCCCGGTAAAGTTTTGTATATTTTTAATAAAATGGATTGTGCATTTCTTACATTTTTACCTTGAAATTTAAAATAGCGTGTGTTAATATAGTATCAGAATAGTAAATAACATACAATCTTGAATTTCAAATCGGTGTGTGTGAATACTTATAAATCAAAGGAGCCTGTTTCCTAACTTCTTACAGGCTCCTTTTCCTTGTCTTTTTATCTGCTCTGAAAGGTGATCGTTATCTCTGTTCCCACATTCGGTTCACTTGTTATATCAAGCTTCGCATCATGCTGCGCTACGATGTGTTTTACGATCGCAAGTCCGAGACCGGTTCCTCCGGTCGACTTCGACCGACTCTTATCGACCCGGTAGAATCTCTGGAACACCAGCCCCAGATGCCCCTCAGGTATTCCGATACCGGTATCCTTCACCTTCATGACAACTGAATGATCTTTCTCATAAGAATACACAGTTACTTCTACGGTTCCATCCGGTTTATTATATCGGATCGCATTATCGGTCAGATTGTATACCAGTTCTTCCATCATCATCTTATTCCCCATAATATAACTTGGCTGACCGGAAAACTTCAATGTAACGTTATGTTTTTCTGCCGACAGCATCAGCATATCCACATTCGATCTTGCAACCGCACACAGATCGATCCGTTCCATAGACGGTGCATTCTCTGTTACATCAAGCTCTGACAGACGAATGATGTCATTGATAAGGGTAAGCAGCCGATTTGAATTACGATGGATCTCTGTAGCAAATCGTCTGACATCACCATCTGTCGCCATCCCGTTTTCAATCAGCTCAGAATAACCGGAGATCGCTGTCAGAGGTGTTTTTAACTCATGCGATACATTTGCCGTAAATTCCTGTCGCATCTGTGCATTCTCCATAATATCACTATGCTGTTCCCTGATCGTATCAATCAATGGACGGATCTCCTTATAGGCGTTAATATCATCAATATGATCCAGATCCTTTGCCATCTGTCCGATCGGACGGACGATACTCTTTGTCAGATATCGTGATATCAAAACCACGGCAGTCACAAGTACCAGCATAATAACTGTCATGCTTGGAAGTCCCTTCAAAAATACACTGACAATGCTGCTTGTCTCCTTTGATACACGAAGTACACAACCATTTGAAAGCCGGATTGCATAGTAGAATGTGCTCATATTGAGCGTCTGGGAAAGACGGGTATCCTCGCCTTCTCCTTTCTCAAATGCCTCCTCGATCTCCGGTCTGTCGTTGTGTTTTCCCATGGACTCCGGATCTGCCATGTTATCATATTTAACCGTTCCATCCGGTGCAACTAATGTAATACGCAGTTCTGTATTCTTAATCCTTACATTGCGGAGCTCACTGATATCATCAAATAATCCTGCACTCTTCAAGGTCTGTGTGTAATTTTCCAGATCGCGCATGATCTCCTTTTTAAACAGATCATAATAAACCGTTGTCGAAAGTATCATCGTACACAATATCGCAATCAGCGTCAATGCTATAAAGCGACTGTTGATCTTGCTGGATAACCGTTTGTCTTTTCTGACCTTCTTATCCTTTTTATCTTTCTGTTCTTCCATAAAAACCTGTTCTTTCTGTTATAAGATTCTTCTGTTATAAGATTTTCCTGTTTCTTCTTATTTCTTCTTATCCATTCTCATTCCATCTTATATCCGACATTACGAACTGTCTTGATCATATTCCCTGCATCTCCCAGTTTCTGGCGCAGCGTCTTGATATGCATATCAAGAGTTCTGGATTCACCTTCGTAATCCGTTCCCCACACATCCATCATGATCACTTCTCTCCGCAGTACAATTCCGGCGTTGATCATTAGCAGCTTTAACAATTCAAATTCCTTAAAGGTCAACTCACACGGAACATCATTCACCTGCACGATACGTTTCTCGGAATCAAGGGTTACGTTCTTCAGCCGAAGAATCTGATCCTCCTGAATACTCTTACTTCTGCGAAGCAATGCTTTAACTCTGGATATAAGCTCCATTACGCCGAATGGCTTTGTCAGATAATCATCTGCTCCGATATCCAGTCCCTTTACCTTATCAAGTTCTGTTGTCTTTGCCGTCACAAGAATGATCGGCACGCGCACAGTCTCCGGACGTTCTCTTAACTTTCTGACAATCTCCAGTCCATCCTGATCCGGTAACATGATATCCAGTAGGATCAGATCCGGAATCTTCTCAGCTATTCTGGAAAAGAAACTCTTCGCATTCGCAAAACCTTCTGTTACATATCCCGTGTTCTTTAAGGCAAACATTTCTATTTCCTGAATGTTCATATCATCTTCTACAATATAAATCAATGCCTGCATCTGCCGTTCCTCCTGTCTCTGTTCTTTCTTATCTATAATAATATATTTCTAATATATGGTCAAAGTAATTTACACTTTATGATATCGTATACTTTACTATAAACTATACTTTTCCTTATACATGCTGTACATCGCCTGAAACTCTACATTTGATTCCTGTTTGACCCGGTTTAGATACTCATGCGTATCAAAGCTGTCTGTCTTAACCTGAAGCAATGATGCGGCCACATTTGAACAATGGTCTGCCACACGTTCATAATTATTCAGAAGATTTTCAAGGGCGATACCAAGCTCGATCGTACATTTTCCCTTCTGCAGACGTTTGATATGCTGCTTTTTGATCGTAGCATTCAGTCCATTAATTACTTCCTCCAATGGTTCAATCCGCTTTGCTATCTTCATATCATCTTCATTCAGTGCTTTACAGGTCATGCTCATGATCTCATAAACTGCATTTGAATACAGATTTAATTCTGCCATTGCCTTATCTGAGAACACCATTTCTTCCTTGTGCATCCTGGCATAAATTTCTGCGATTGCTAATGCATGGTCGGAGATACGCTCCAGATCTCCGATACAATGAAGCCCATTGGATACACGTTTGCTGTCTTCCTCCGCCAGTTCTTTTCCGCTGACTTTCGCCAGATATGTTCCGAGTTCATCTTCGTATTTGTCTACGATATCTTCCAAAGCCTCAACACGTTGCCATTTCTCATCCGAATAATCCTTCAGCAACTCTAATGAATCGTATAACGCTTCAGCTGAATACCCTGCCATCTGATTCATAACATCCATGCTCTGTGTAACGGCAAACGCCGGCTGCTCCAGAAATCTTGCATCCAGATGCTTTAACGGTACGAGCTCCGCAATCTCCTCAACAGGTTCTTCCTTCTCACGGATCGTAAGAGTTGCCAGCTTCTCAAGACCCTTTCCAAACGGAAGCAATACAATTGTTGTCAGAATATTAAATATACTGTGGATCACTGCTATGCCAGCCGGGGTTGCCATATCCTGTAATACACCGAAATTTACAAATGCATTGATCGAATAGAATACGATCATAAAGAGAATGGTTCCGATCAGATTAAAGTAAAGATGTACAAAAGCTGCACGTTTCGCATTTTTCTTTGCTCCGATACTGGATAATAATGCCGTTACGCAAGTACCGATATTCTGTCCCATTATAATAGGAAGTGCCGTTCCATATGTAACTGCTCCAGTCATGCAAAGTGCCTGTAAGATACCAACCGATGCCGATGAACTCTGGATGATTGCTGTAAATAATGTTCCTACGATCATTCCGAGTACAGGATTTGAGAACATTAAAAGCACATTTGCAAATTCAGGAACATCTGCAAGAGGAGCAACCGCACCGCTCATTGCATCCATTCCGTACATAAGGATCGTAAATCCCAAAAAGATCATGCCAATATCATGTTTTTTCTCATTCTTGGAAAACATCAGAAATGCAATACCGATAACCGCTAGGATCGGAGAAAATGAGGATGGCTTTAACATCTGGATCCAGATACTGTCTCCCTGAATTCCTGACAAACTTAAGATCCAGGAAGTAACTGTCGTACCGATATTGGCACCCATGATAATGCCGACCGCCTGACGCAGTTTCATAATCCCGGAATTTACAAAACCAACAACCATAACGGTTGTAGCCGATGATGACTGAATAACCGCTGTTACAGCGGCTCCAAGCAGCACCCCTTTGATCGGCGTCGAAGTCAGTTTTTCAAGGATGCGTTCCATCTTACCGCCCGCCGCACGGGTCAGACCGTCTCCCATTACGTTCATACCAAATAAAAACAATGCAAGTCCGCCAAACAGTGCAAGTACATCAAAAATACTCATAAAAAAATTCCTTCCTTTTTACATAAATTAGACATTTGTACCTTCGCACATCATCGTATAACAGGTATGTAAAAAGGAAAGGATTCCTACGTAAAGTCTGTGTAAAATTTTGAGATTTATTTTACATTTCACGCTGAATGCGTTTAATGTTCTTCCTGTCTCTGTTCAAGATACATTCTGTCAGGACCGTCGTTTTGCAAAATACATACGATACCGCCAATCAGTCCTACCAGACAAATACCATATCCTGCCGATACCAAAATGCTCTCTGCCATACTCCATGATGACATAAGCCCGATTCCTTTCAACATGACAGCCGCAACCACAGCAATCACGCCCCAGACGATACTGTTCAATAACAAAAACATTTTTATCAGGTGCTGTTTACCTTTTCCTTTACTGGCATCTGCTGTCATATTCCATATACATCTCATGACAATCACCTCCTGATCCTGTATCCCATAAGACTCTTAATTTCCGGATATGTGTTCTCCTGTTATATAATATATGACCCATTCTGAAATATTCGTTGCATGATCGCCAATCCGCTCCAAATATTTTGCAACCATCAAAAGATCGGTTTCCTGTTCCCCTGCATCTGCATTCCTGTGGATCAGATTGATCAATTCACTCTTCACTTTTATAAACAGATCATCTACCACATCATCCTGGGCAATAACTTTTCTTGCTTTTGTAAGATCAAGATTCACATATGCATCTATACTGTCAACCAACATGACCATGCTTTCTTTTGCCATTGCCTTAATATGTTCCAATTCTTTTACATAAGGTTTGCCTGCCATCTGGATCGTCAGTTCAGAAATATCTGCTGCATGATCACCGATACGTTCCATATCCGTTACCATTTTGAGCGCAGATGAAACCTGACGAAGATCTGTTGCAACCGGCTGCTCCATTAAAAGAAGTTTAAAGCACAGACTCTCGATATCCTTTTCCTGCTGATCGATCTGATCATCCCTGCGGATAACCTCCTGTGCCAGATCAACATCCTGATTTACAAGTGCTTTGATCGCCTTTTCGATCACACCCTCGATCATGGATCCCATCTCAACCATTTCATCATTGAGTTTTTTCAACTGTCTGTCATAATTTGTCCTCATTATCTTTACTCCTTTTAACCAAATCTTCCTGTGATATAATCCTCAGTTCTCTTATCCTGTGGTTTCGAGAACATCTTCTCGGTATCATCAAATTCAATCACCTGACCCAGTAAGAAGAATGCTGTCTTGTCTGCAATACGAGTTGCCTGCTGCATATTATGTGTAACCATGATAATCGTATAATCATGCTTCAGCTCCATAGCAAGATCTTCGATCTTTGACGTAGAAATCGGGTCAAGCGCTGATGTTGGTTCATCCATCAGTAAGACCTCCGGTTCAACCGCAAGTGCTCTGGCAATGCAAAGTCTCTGCTGCTGTCCACCGGAAAGGCCCAGTGCCGATTTCTTCAGTCTGTCTTTCAATTCATCCCATATTGCTGCCTGTTTGAGAGACCGCTCTACGATCTCATCCAGCTTTTCTTTATTATGGATACCATGGGTTCTTGGTCCATATGCGATATTGTCATATACACTCATTGGAAAAGGATTTGGATTCTGGAACACCATTCCAACCCGTTTTCTTAACAAATTTACATCCATTCCGTCAAATATATCTTCACCATCCAACTTCACATCACCCGTAATGTTACAGCCTTCCACCAGATCATTCATACGGTTTAAACATTTTAAGAATGTTGATTTACCGCATCCGGAAGGTCCGATAAATGCTGTAATCTGTTTTTCCGGTATTTCCATATTTACATCTTTCAACGCATGGAATTTACCATAGTGAAGATTCAGATTTTTTACATCAAATTTTATATTGCTCATCGATTTATCTCCGTTTATATCTATCTGTTATCTGTCTTTTTCTGTTTTCGCCGACATTTTCTTTGCAATTGCATCGGATGCGAAATTAATCAATACTACGAATACAAGAAGAACAACGGCTGTTGCATATGCCTGATCCGTATGAAGTCCCTCTTTGGAAAGAAGATACATATGTACGGACAAGGTTCGTGTGGAAGAAAATAAATTTTTCGCTATTCTCGGCACACTGCCTGCCGTATAGATCAACGCTGCTGTCTCTCCGACAATTCGCCCGGTTGCAAGGATAACACCGGATAAAATACCCGGAACAGCACTCGGTAAAACAACCTTAAATACTGTACGAAGTTTTCCTGCACCAAGTCCAAAGCTTCCTTCTCTGTACGACTTTGGAACAGCCAGCAAGGCTTCTTCTGTTGTTCTCATGATAACCGGAAGCACCATAATCGCCAGTGTAAATGCGCCGGACAACAGGGACAATCCCCATCCAAGCTTTGTCATAAATAAGATCATTCCAAACAAACCATATACAATAGATGGAATGCCTGTCAGCGTCTCTGCAGTGATACGTACAATTCCAACCAGCTTATTTCCTGATTTTGCATACTCCACCAGATAAATAGCTGCGAAGATACCGATCGGTCCCGCAATCAGCAATGACAGTAATGTCATAAACAACGTATTAACCAATGCCGGAAGCATCGAGCAATTATCCGATGTATATTCCAACTTGAACAGATCCGGTGTCAGATTCGGAATTCCTTTTGCAAGAATATAGACCAAAATAAAAGCAATACAAACCAACGTCAAAGCTGCTGCCAGATAAACAAGTATCCGAAGGATCAGTGAGCCGGGACGTCTTTTATATTCCGCAAGTAAATTTCTTTTTCCCATTTAGTTCACCGTCTTTCTTTTTAAAATCGAAAACAGCAGGTTAATGATCAGAATGAATACAAACAATACAACACCTGTTGCGATCAGAGCCTCTCTGTGAAGATCCTGGGCATAACCCATTTCCATTACAATATTTGCAGTCATGGTTCTTACGCCCTTCATCAACCCTTTCGGCATATGAACCTGATTTCCCGCCACCATGATAACAGCCATTGTCTCACCGATCGCACGACCAACGCCCAAGATGATTGCTGCCATAATACCGGATCTTGCAGCCGGCACTACAGTAAGGAATACACTTCTTTCATGTGTCGCTCCAAGTGCTAATGCACCCTGATAATATTTATCCGGGACAGCACTGATCGAAGTTTCAGATACACTGATGATCGTCGGAAGTATCATGATGCCAAGCAGTACAGATGCGGTAAGCATTGTATTTCCGTTCACTCCGAAAATCTGTCTGACTGCCGGAACAAGTACACACATTCCAAAAAATCCGTATACAACCGATGGGATTCCTGCCATCAGATTGATAAATGGTTTAATGATCTTATATGCTTTTGGCGGACAGAACTTTGATAAAAATATCGCTGTCAGAAGTCCGATCGGAACGCCGATCACGATTGCCCCAGCTGTAACGTAGATACTGCCAAGAATAAATGGAAGGATACCAAAATAATCATTGGTCGGTCTCCAGACTTTGCCAAAGAGGAAATCAGTCAGACCGATTTCCTTCATGGCAGGAATACCACTTGCAAATAAGAACACACAGATCAATAAAACCGCTGCTATCGATACAAATGCCGCTAACAGGAATACGATATGCATGAATATTTCTTTAAACTTTTGCATAGAGGACACTCCTTACTATTTGACATCTGCCCAGGTTGCTGCTTCTCCTGTAAAGATTGATTTTACCTGATCGGTCGTTAAATCAGTTGCAGGGTTATTCTTATTTACAATAACTGCGATACCATCCATTGCGATTACAGTAGCTGTAAGGCCTTCACTTGTCTCGCTATCCTTCAGTTCTCTGGATGCCATACCGATATCACATGTACCATCTGCCGCTGCTGTAATACCTGTTGTTGAATCAGATTCCTGAAGCTCGATATCCGCACCACTGTTCACTGCCTTATAAGCCTCTGTTAATTTCTCCATAACAGGAGTTACAGATGATGATCCGGCAATTACGATCTTGCCGGTTGCTCCTGATGACTTAAATGCTCCGGAATTTGCAATCTCAATGTAACCATTGCTTGATACGATCTTCTGTCCGTCTTCACTCATAATGTAGTTAATAAAATCCTGTGCTACATCACTTACCTGACCCTTTGTTACAATGTTAAATGGTCTTGATAATGTGTATGTGCCGTTGTTGATATTATCTGCTGTTGCTTCAACGCCGCCGATCTTAACTGCCTTTACGGTATCATTTAATGCTCCGAGTGAGATATAACCGATCGAATAATCGTCTCCTGCAACTGTTGTGAGAACTACTTCTGTACTGTTTGCTGTAATCGCGCTCGTAGTTGTCTTATCAACTTTATTTCCATCTGCGTCCTTTTCTTCTACACCGGTCAGTTCCACAAATGCTCCTCTTGTACCTGAGCCTTCCTCTCTGGATACAACTGAGATCTCCTGTGATGTATCAAAACTTCCGCTCTTGGAATCTGAACCACCTTTACTTCCACATCCTGCAAGGCAACCTGCCGCAAGTGCTGCACTTAATGTTACCGCTAAAATCTTATTTCCTTTTTTCATTTTAATTTTCCTCCAATTGACTCTCTGGACTCAGAATCGTTCATCTTTCTGATCCATTCAAAATTATGTAAATTGCGAAACCGGATCGCGCGCCCTTTTCCGGATCGCAGGATTATCATACGGCATCTATGTAAAATACATCACCATCCCAAAGTAAAGGAAAAGTAAAAACTTTGTGCAAACGGAAGAAATGTAAAATCATGAAAAAGTCATCTTATGGATTTCTGTGGAAAATAAAAAATTTTCATGTTACTATGAACTCCAGATACAATTTCGTTTTACGAAAGGATAAAGAAAAGAACGATATGAATATCATCGGACATGTATATACAGATTTTCAGGAAAAATTCGGAATTCCCAGACAGAGTGGTCTGGTGGATGAACTGACCGGAACGGTCGTCTTTCTGCCGGAATACAGGCAGCCGGAAGCCTTCCGGGGGCTGGAGGATTTCTCCCACATCTGGATCCTGTGGGAATTCCATAAAGCCAAACGGGAGAACTGGAGTGCAACAGTAAAGCCGCCAAAACTTGGCGGCAATAAAAGAATGGGCGTATTCGCGACCAGGTCGCCGTTCCGCCCAAATAATATAGGTCTGTCTTCTGTAAAATTGACAGCAATTGAATATACCGATGACTATGGTCCGATCCTGCATATCTCCGGTGTCGATCTGTTAAATGGTACACCTGTATATGATATCAAACCTTATATTCCATATACGGACTGCCACCCGGATGCCACCGGTGGTTTTACCGAACACATTCATACGGAAAAACTGGATGTCATCTTTCCGCCGGAGCTTCTGGCAATGATCCCGGAAGCCAAGCGTCCTGCCTTGATCGGCATTCTTGCAGAAGATCCGCGTCCCGGCTACCAGCACGATCCCGACCGCAGATATGGCGTCGCCTTCGCAGGCTTCGACGTGCGCTTCCACATCAACGGCAACGTCCTCACAGTGTGTGAGGTGGTGGCTGTACAGTGACATTTTCAGATGGGGCATACCTATTATTCCGCAAGACACTCTCGTTCTATCCTCATGTAGCAGTACATAAGGTAGCAAAATACGCTACCTAAGTACTGACATTCGGACAGGCTTGCTTCATAATAGTATGCCCCATCTGAAAATTGATACTGGATAGCCACACACAGCTTCGTATAATCATAAATGCCTGTATATATATTTTATGCAGCAGACCTATCCGGAACGTCGGTCCTTAACGAATCACCGTAAGGTGAGGAGTTTAGTACCGCTACATGATAACTGAGACCTTAGCGAGGCTTTGCCGAGGTTAGTTCGAAGTTATACAGAGTATGATAGAACGAAAGTGTTCTGCGGAATAAAGATATATATACAGGCATTAGTGATTATGCGAAGCGTACGACTCTAGTGCTCGTGTTCAGGTACAACGGCGAAGAATACGAGGTCTTCGCTGCCTTCATTTGACAGGCTGTGGGTTGCTCCCTGCGGACAATAATGGCAGTCGCCCGGATACAGCTTCTCTTTGGTGTCCTCATATTCCATCGTTCCGACACCGGAAAGTACATAAATAATTTCACTGTTTGTCTCATGCGTATGTGTTCCGATTGATGAACCAGGCACAAGTCTGCCCTTCATGATCTTGTTATTCATATCCTGAAACATATGCACATGGAATGTTCCTTCTCCCCCTTTAAAATTATCGATCGCTGATTCTGCGATTGTATCAAACGATATCTTCATATGATTCCTCCTTATATGGTTCCTTATATTAACATCCGCACACTCTTTATTCGATACTTTCAATCAATCTTCTGACTGCTTCTTCTATATGCTCCGGCATGATACCGGAATAATTAATGACCAGCGTATGATATCTGGCATTTTCGGTATTTCTATAATACTGGCTGAGAAATGAAATATGAATATCTCTTGCTTCGGCATTATTCCGCAACCGCTCATCACTGTAATTCGTATCAATCTCCAACAGGAAATGCAGCCCTGAATTCTCTTCGCGAATACGAATCTTGTCCGGATTCATATATTTTTTAATGCATGCAAGCACCAGATCCCGCTGTTCTCTGTAATAATTACGCATGCGGTTGATGTGTTTTTCCAGACAACCATCGGTGATAAATCTTGCAAGTGTATATTGCTCGATATTTGACACCGTACATGCATAAAAGCTGAGCATCTCATCATATCGCCGCATCAAACTCTCCGGAAGAACCATATAACTGATACGGATCGTAGAGGAAAGGCTCTTGGAAAATGTGTTGATATAGATGACCTTTTCGCCCACATCGATACTTTCAAGTGTAGGTACCGGCTTGCCAACCAGTCGAAATTCACTATCGTATTCATCTTCGATGATATAGCGGTTGTCCTTTCTGGATGCCCAAGATAACAATTCATATCTCCTGCTGACAGGTGTTACCAGTCCGGTCGGAAAATGATGCGCCGGCGAAATATGAAGTACATCTGCACCAGATTCTTCCAGAGCCTCCATATTGATCCCATTTTCATCCATTGCCACAAATTTGCAGCATACATTCTGTGCCTGATAGATCCTCGATATCTTCTGATACCCCGGATCTTCGACCGCATAACATTTGTCATAGCCAAGCAGCTGAATGATAAGACCATAAAGATATTCTGTTCCGGCTCCTATGATAACCTGCTCCGGCTTCACATCCATACCACGGAACTGATACAGATAGCCTGCTACCGCGCTTCGCAGCTCATAGACACCCTTGGACGGTGATCTGGACATCAGCTCTTTGCTGTTTTCCGCCATCACTTCTTTTAAAAGCTTTGACCAGATGCTGAATGGAAACGCATCCTCTACCGTTGAGTTACTGGCAAAATCCGCAAAATATGTTTTCTTTTCTTTCGGCTTTTCAAACTGCTTCGCCGGTCGCTCCGGCAACGGCTTCATCAGATCTGCCGAAATGTCCGTAACATAATAACCGCTTTTCGGAATCGAATAAATATATCCTTCGGCAACCAACTGACTGTATGCATTTTCCACGGTGATCGTGCTGACATTCAGATTTTTTGCAAGCAGACGTTTCGATGGCAAACGTTCCCCTGCTACAAGCTTCTTAGACAAAATATCTGTTTTGATCTGCTTGTACAGATATTCATATAACGTATCTGTTCCTCGATTTTCCAGTGCATATGTCAGCATAGCAAACCGCCCTTCACATTATTCCTGCCGGCATCACAACCCACCTTGCGATACCATAGTTATAAAATATTATATGTGGGAAGAAAGCATTATGCAAGTTTTTTACATTCTATAGATAGACAAAAACTCTATGGCATCCCGCCCTGTGCCTGTCCTTATAGAAATGCCGTGCTGCGTTTTCTACTCACTGCACATGTTAAATTCGTAAATACTCCTGTGCTAACTCGCCTTCGGCTCAAACAAGCACCCGTATTTACTAACAATGTGCAGTTCATAACGAAATCCTCGCAATGGCATTTCTATAAGGACAGGCGCAGGGCAGGATATCACATAGTTCTTATGTATGAACAATAAAAAACGGTATTTATTATCGTACAGTCAACCTACTCAATAATAAATACCGTTATCTTATTGTTTACTTTTATTGTCCTTATTTGATCATGTCTAAGAACATCTGATGAATACGGGTATCATCGGAAAGCTCTGGATGGAATGCCAGTGCGATCTGGTTCTGATATTTTACCGCTACAATGTGACCATCTACCTCGGCTAATACCTCAACACCCGGCTTTACACTCTCGATATATGGTGCACGGATAAATTCCATCGGATATACTCCAAGACCTTTGATCTCGCCATCATAATGAAAGCTTCCAAGCTGTCTGCCATATGCATTTCTCTTTACGCAGACCGGAAGGGTCGCAAAATGACGTTTATCATCATTGGACAGTTCTTCTGCAAGAAGGATCAGTCCCGCACAGGTTGCAAGAACCGGCATGCCCTGTTCGATCTTTTCTTTTAATGCATCATACATATCAAGCTCTTTTAACAGCTTACCCTGAACAGTGCTTTCGCCACCCGGCAAAACGATACCGTCAAAATCCTGTTCCAGATCACTTTTCTGTCTGAGTTCTATTGTTTCTGCTCCAAGGCTCTCTAACATTTTCTCGTGTTCGATAAATGCACCCTGAACCGCTAATACTGCTATCTTCATCGTGTCTGTTCATCCTTTCGCTTATGTCGATCATCCATCATTACGATATCCGCATCTATTTGTCTGTCTGATATTTTACTTACCACGCTCAGCCATAAGGAGTTCGATCTCGCTCTCATTGATACCCACCATAGCTTCACCAAGATCCTCTGATAATTCAGCGATCAGTTTTGCATCTGTGAAGTTTGTAACAGCCTTAACGATGGCATTTGCACGCTTCTCCGGATTTCCTGACTTGAAGATACCGGATCCAACGAATACGCCTTCAGCACCAAGCTGCATCATAAGAGCTGCGTCTGCCGGTGTAGCAACACCGCCTGCTGCGAAGTTTACAACCGGAAGGCGCTTGTGCTCATGTACATATAATACAAGGTCATATGGAACCTGAAGAACCTTTGCTGCATCATATAATTCATCTTCACGCATAGAAGAAATACGTGCGATCTCGCTGTTCATCATTCTCATATGTCTTACAGCCTGAACAACATCACCTGTACCGGGTTCACCCTTTGTACGGATCATGGATGCACCTTCATTGATTCTACGAAGTGCCTCGCCGAGATCCTTAGCACCACATACAAATGGTACTTTGAACTTTGTCTTGTCAATATGATATACATCATCAGCAGGTGAAAGAACTTCACTCTCATCGATGTAATCGATCTCGATTGCTTCAAGAAGCTGAGCTTCTACAAAATGTCCGATACGACACTTTGCCATAACAGGGATAGATACTGCATCCTGAATGCCCTTGATCATCTTAGGATCACTCATTCTTGATACACCACCTGCTGCTCTGATGTCAGCAGGAATACGCTCCAGTGCCATAACTGCACAAGCACCTGCTGCCTCTGCGATCTTTGCCTGCTCCGGTGTTGTTACATCCATGATAACGCCACCCTTTAACATCTGTGCCAATTCTTTGTTTAATTCATACTGTCTGTTTGCCATAATCGTAACTCCTTTTTTCATTTGATGTGTGTATTTATCTGTAACATATTCATCCTTGAATATCACTACTCAAAATCACGAACAGATTCACTACAAACCTGCTAGGATTTATTATAAAATTATCTGACCATATTAAAATATTCAATTTTAAACTTTTTCTTATATCCAAACTGACCATATCAATATGTCACATATGCAAATACCAGATATCAGATTATGTAAACTGACCTCTCGGGCAGATCACCAGAATAATATATAATAAAGCACGACCGTATCGTATGATAAAACCATAACGGAAGCGACCGAGTTTCGATGTTTTTATGCCGGGATGGAGGACACAACGATTTTATCGTGTCCGAAATCCCGTGCATATAAAAATCAATCGAAACAAGGGTAGCTCCGTGTGTTTTACATACGATACGGTCGTGCTTTCAGTTATATATTATTCGTCAGTCCTAGCCAAGGCGCAACATCGCATCGATACTCTTTCTGGCTTTCTGCATTGTCTCCTCTGTAAGGGTAATGCTCTCGCCCTCACCATTTACCACGCAGTTATAGACATCACCAAGTGTCGTCATCTTCATGTTGTGGCATACACAATCCTTAGACAATGCATAGAAACGCTTCTCCGGGTGTGCAAGCTGAAGGTGTGACACGATACTGTTCTCCGTACCGATAATGAATTCTTTTGCATCACTCTTTGCTGCATAATCCATAATTCCGGTTGTACTTCCGGCATAGTCTGCAAGCTCCGTTACTTCCTTTAAACATTCCGGATGTACCAGAAGTAATGCATTTGGATGAGCTGCTTTTGCTTTCTCTACATCTTTTACGGTTACTCTGACATGTGTCGGACAGCCGCCCGACACCAGCTTAATATTCTTTTCCGGTACCTGCTTTTTTACCCATGAACCGAGATTACAGTCAGGAATAAATAAGATATCCTTTTCCGGCATATTCTTCACGATCTTTACTGCCGAAGAAGATGTAACACAGACATCACTCAACGTCTTTACTTCTGTTGTAGTATTCACATATGCTACAACTGTATAATCCGGATTCTTCTCACGAAGGGCAGCTAACAGATCATAGTCGATCTGGTCTGCCATCGGGCATCCGGCATCCGGCTCCGGCAGATATACTGTCTTTTCCGGTGATAACAGTTTTACAGTCTCTGCCATAAAACGCACACCACACATGATCATAGTCTTTTGAGGTGCTTCCGCTGCTCTCTGTGCAAGGCCAAAGGAATCTCCTACATAGTCAGCCACTTCCCAGATATCATGGCTCTGGTAGGCATGTGCAAGAATACAAATATCCTTTTCCTTCTTTATTCTCATTATTTCATCCTGCATCTCTTTTATATTCATGACAATTTTCTCCTTTGTCTGTTATGTTTTCATTTTTTGTTAAAGAATGCACAGTAAGTATACCGCATATTGAGAAAGATTACCATCTATTTCAGTACAAAAAGCCTGAGCACATTTAATTTATTGACTTTATGGCCGCGATATGTCACAATTTGTATCAATGAAAAAAAGAGCCATAATTCTATGGAAAAATATAAATCAGAAAGGTTGAAATATTATGAATAAAGCTCTTGTATTATTGTTTTTATTTTTTATCGGAAGTCTGATCGGATGGGTGATCGAGCTGTTTTTCCGCAGATTCTGCTCACCAAATGGACGTACTACCAAGAAATGGGTAAATCCCGGATTCCTGGTCGGACCTTACCTTCCGCTATATGGATCAGGACTATGCGTCTTGTATATGTTAGCATCTATTAACCTGTCATTTCTGGATGAACATCCAATCATTGAGAAGATTGTTTTATTTGTATTTATGGCGATCGCTATGACCGTGATCGAATACATCACCGGATTGATCTTCATTAAGGGAATGAATGTAAAACTCTGGGACTACACAGACCGATGGGGCAATATTCAGGGAATCATCTGTCCACTGTTTTCATTCTTCTGGGCAGTTCTCGGCGCGACCTACTACCTGCTGATCCATCCACATGTTTTATCAGCACTTGACTGGTTATCCAGAAACCTTGCATTTTCATTCTTTATCGGATTCTTCTACGGCGTGTTCCTGATTGATATCGTTTACTCCTTCAACCTTATCGTTAAGATACGTAAGCTGGCTGCCGAATATGAAATCGTCGTTAAGATTGACGAACTCAAACAGCATCTGTTAGAGGAAGCTGAGCTCCGTAAGGAAAAATCACATTTCTTCCTTGCTATGAAAAATGCTCGACCACTCCGTGAGATATTTGAGGATTCGTTAGAGAAATATTCTATTAAGAAGATTCTGAAAGAAAAGAAGAAATAATATATTGATTTTATCTAAAAAATATACGCGCTGGCTTATCACTATATCTTTATTGCGCAGAACACTCTCGTTCTATTTTCACGTAGCGGTACTAAACTCGTCACCTATTGGTGACTCGTTAAGGACCGACATTCAAATAGGTCTGCTCCATAAAATATAGTGATAAGCCGGCGCGCATATTTTTAATGCTACTAAAATTGTTTTATGCTTCTTTCTTCGCCCCTACTGGGATCTGTGCGAAGATGATCGCAACAAAGATCAGCAGGCAGCCAACAAGCTGGCGGGCGGTTAGTACTTCTTTTAGAACCACCCGGCCGGCAAGTACTGAAAATACAGATTCCAGACTCATGATCATAGATGCCAGCGTCGGATTCAGTCCATTCTGTGCAATAATCTGCAAGGTATAAGCAACACCGCTCGACATCACGCCGGCATACAGAATTGCAACCCATGCATCCCATGACTGTAACTGTGGAAGCCATGCTGCTATCCCTGCTGCCGAATGTCCCATCTCTGAAAAGAACATCGGAAATGCACTGAGTACCCCGGCAACCAGGAACTGGATACAGGACATCCGTACACCATCAACCAATGGTGAAAAATGATCGATCACCAGAATATGTATAGCAAACAAAAATGCACAGAGCAATACAAAGAGATCACTGTTCTGAAATGATAGCGACCCCGCTGTCATACATAAGAGATAAAGTCCTACAATCGTGATCACCATTCCAAGCCAGATATTCCAACCACATTTTTTCTTTAAAAACAAACCAAGAATCGGAACCAGCAGAATATAGCAGGCTGTCAGGAAACCGGCCTTTCCTGCCGGAGTACCATAATACAGACCAAGCTGCTGTGCCGAGCTTGCAAAAAACAATGCCATTCCGCAGCACAGTCCACCGATCCATAACTTTCTCCGTTCTGCGGCTGTCTTTGGCTTTTTATTATTTGGATTAATTTTATCAAGCAACCTGATCACCGGAAGCAGCACTACACTTCCAACCAGACTTCGTATACAATTAAAAGAAAATGGTCCTAGTGCCTGTCCGCCCTTGCTCTGTGCCACAAAGGCGGTTCCCCAGATAAATGCCGTAAGAACTAACAGGAGTGAATTTCTGATTTGTCTGCTTATCATTTGTATTCCCTCTTCCTATCTTGTTTATTGTCAAATAGTTACATTATTCCTTTGAATCATTTTCTGTACAGATATTTTTCCTGTCATATGCATCCAGAAAATGATGCTTCTCTCCATGCTGCTTCCATGCAACAACTGTGTCCAGATTTACATTTTCCACACTTTTGAAAATATTACCTTCCACATAAGGATTTACCTGCTTCAAAGTCTGTATCAGCTCCTTGATTTCAACACGTTTCGAACGATTCTCGTTATTACAAGTCGTACAGGTATCCGTGAATTTGCATGCACACTGGATAAAATGCAGACCATTATAGTCCCTCCATGCCTTGATATCATCCTCACGCACCAGATATAACGGTCGGATCAGTTCCATCCCTTCAAAATTCGTGCTGTGAAGCTTCGGCATCATCGTCTGTACCTGTGCACCATACAGCATCCCCATCAATATGGTTTCAATTACATCATCATAGTGATGACCAAGTGCAATCTTATTACAGCCAAGCTCCTGTGCAAAATGATACAGATGTCCTCGTCTCATTCGTGCACACAGATAACATGGCGACTTCTCAACCGTAAATACAGATTCAAATATATCCGATTCAAATATCGTGATCGGAATATTCAGACTTTTTGCATTTTCTTCTATAACCTTCCGGTTCGCCTCACTGTAACCGGGATCCATAACCAGAAACTTAACTTCAAATTCAAATTTGTTATGCAGCTTCAATTCCTGAAAGCATTTCGCCATCAGCATGGAATCCTTGCCACCGGAAATACATACTGCGATCTTATCTCCCGGCTTCACCAGCTCATAAGTATTGATAGCCTTTGTGAACTTCGACCAGATGCTTTTCTTGAATTTCTTCCTCAGACTCAGTTCTACATCCTTTGCTTTATTCTGCTCCTCCGGTTTGCTCATGACATCAAGCAGCCATGCGCCATAACCACCTTCCAGACTCTCCGCCTGATATCCTTTTTCTTTCAAATGCTCCGCTACATCGATGCTGACTACGCCTCTCGCACAGAAAATAACAAGCAGCTTGTCCTTATCCACCTCGCTGCTTGTCTCTATTTCTTCCGCAGGAACCGCAATCGCATCCGGCACTGCCCCATGAGAGATCTCAATGGCATCCCGGATATCGATCAACCGATAACTGTCTTTATCTCGATTCTTTAATTCCGCTATTGTAATGCTCATATGCACGCTGCCTTTCTTCTTTGCACAAATCTTTTACCACTTCACCTGCAATGATCAGTCCTGCTACAGATGGTACAAACGCCACACTGCCCGGAATATCTCTCCGCTCTGTACATTTGTGCTGTGCTCCCGGAGGGCAGATACACTGTGTTCTGCAGCTGATCGACATATCCTCAAGTGGTCTTACCGGCTGTTCTTCCGAATATACAACCTTTAACTTTTTCACGCCACGCTTCTTAAGTTCCCGACGCATAACCTTTGCAAGCGGACATACCTTTGTCTTATAAATATCTGCTACCTGAAACATACTGCCATCCAGCTTGTTTCCTGCGCCCATACTGCTGATGATCGGCACTCCTTTTTTCTGTGACTGGAGCACCAGCTCAATCTTAGCCGTAACCGTATCTACTGCATCTACAACATAATCATAGGAGTCAAATGGAAATTCATCTGCATTTTCCGGCAGGAAAAAGCATTTGTGCATCTCGACCTTAGCATCCGGATTTATGTCCAGAATCCGTTCTTTCATAACATCTGTTTTATATTTCCCCACAGACTTTCTGGTGGCAATAATCTGGCGGTTCAGGTTTGTCAGGCATACCTTATCATCGTCGATCAGATCAAAGGAACCGACACCGCTTCGTGCCAGAGCTTCGCACACATAACCGCCAACGCCTCCAACGCCGAATACCGCTACTTTTGAATTTGCCAATTTGTCCATTGCTTCTTTACCAAGCAATAATTCTGTCCGGGAAAACTGTGTTAACATGTCTATCTCTCCTAAATAACCTACTAAAACGCTAGGCAAAATTATAGGACCTGAAAAGGTTCTTTGTCAATGATTTTCTGGCGAAAAGGACCGGTATTATACCACGTCATATAATACCGGTCCTGCTTACTTATGCCTTAACTATAAAACTATTCTTTAATACTAAAATATACATGTTATCTGTTCTGCTTATGTTCTTATCCTATGATTGCCTTAATTTCATCTTCACTCATATCGGTTACATCCATGATCTGCTCTAAGGAATAGCCTTTCTTATGCATTTTCAGGATAATCTCTGATTTACCAGCCGCTTACTGAAGGTGCTGAATATATAACTCTCTCACCCTTTCCGTTCGTTTTTACAAGAACCAGCTTGGCATTGCTATATATGTCATGTTTTTTATACACAATGTAATCACCTTGCAACGTAAAATACTCAATGTTTCCATAATTGGATGCATTTTTATCCTTATACATGTTGTAGATTTCTGTTGCTTTTCCCTTTGATGTAGTAAACCATAATGATTTTGAAAAATAATAACCATTTTTACTGTATCCTCTGGTTGCAACAGAACCTTTTGAATTCTTAATAGGCGTTTTTGAATAACGATGGTTATTAAAAGTAACCGATTTTTCTCTCTTTTTCTTTTTTCCTGAGAGTGTCATTGAATATATACCAGCCGACTGTTCGTATCCGTAAGATCCAGACTTAATAAACTTAGTTTTATTATAGTAAATTTTCTTTCCGGCTAATACATAATTGTCGCCTTTTGCAAGCGTTGTTTTTTTGCCACTCTTAATGGAAACGCGTACGATATATCTGTCCGATCCGTCAGATCCACTGTGATTGTCATAAATTGCATACAGATAATTACCTTTTTTCTTTAATCTGTAGAATCCTTTTCCATTTGTTTTCGCTATTGTTTTTGTCTTTTTTGTTTTGATATCATAGCAAAAGATTTTACCTGTCTCCGTTATGGAATAGTAAACCTTATTTTTACTGATCACTACAGAACAACTTCCGCCTCCATAATAGTTGTCCTGTGTCTGATAAGTCTTCGTCTTTGCATCTGCCTGACTCGGACAAAGCATGCATCCTAACAGAACTGCAAGCAGCCCGATCCAAATGGCGTGTGCCTTAAAAAATTGTTTCATATTAATTCATCTCCTTATCGTTTGTCAGGAGAAAGTGAAATCATCTCATATTTCACTTTCTCTCTTTCTTCATATAATAAATCACAATCGCTCTGCGACTTCTACGAATCCTGTACTGATATACTATTATTTAATCTTCCATGTCTTTACATATCCGATGGATTTCTTTTTCAACTGCTTCTTTAAAGCCGTCTTTGCTTTCTTTGTACCTTTCACAGTAATGGTCGCTTTCTTATTAATGCCCTTGAACGCATTCTTACTGATGGTCTTAAGCTTTCCTGCTGTAACTGTTATCTTCTTCAAGTTCTTACAGCCGGAGAATGCTTCTTTACCGATCTTTGTTACATTGCTTCCGATCGTAACTGTTGTCAGCTTCTTGTTACCCTTGAATGCTTTATCGGAAATGGCTGTTACCTTATAAGTAACACCTTTTACTTTTACAGTAGCAGGGATTGTAAGCTTCTTAGCTTTCTTGTCGGTGAACTTCGTAATTGTAACAGTCGGATTCTTCTTAGAAGATGAAGTTACCTTTACTTTGATCTTCTTGGATGAAACAGTTAAGGTTGCACCCTTCTTCGCAGGAGCAACTGTTGGTTTTTCCGGAGTCGGCGTTGGTGTTGGTTCCGGCATTGGCTCTGGTGTTGGTGTCGGCGTTGGTTTATCATCACCTGATGTATCACCCGGAGTTTCCGTCTCCCCGATCAACTCAACCGATATATCAAAACTATTATCCATGGCATATTCGTACGCTGTAGAATCCTTATAACAATAAATCACCAAACCACGACGGCAGCTAGCGAATGCATAATCTCCTATGCTTGTCACACTTTGGGGAATGGTTATGCTCGTTAAATCGCTACAACCAGCAAATGTATAATATCCTATACTTGTCACACTTTGGGGAATGGTTATGCTCGTTAAACCACTACAATTAGCAAATGCATCCTCTCCTAGCCTTGTTACACTTGCCGGGATCGTTGTATTTTTACATCCAATAACTAATGTATTACTTTCTGTTGCAATAATAGCATTGCAATTATTTCTACTATCATAATATTTATTTTCTTTATCTACTTTTATACTTATTAAACTGCTACAACCCCCAAATGCATCGTCTGCTATACTCGTCACACTTGCAGGCAGCGTTATACTTGTTAAACCACTACAACCCCAAAATGCTTCTCTCCCTATACTGGTCACACTATCCGGGATCGTTATACTCGTTAAACCACTACAACGAACAAATGCATCTGCCCCTATACTGGTCACACCTTTTGGGATCGTTATGCTTGTTAAGCTGCTACAATCATAAAATGCAGATGCCCCTATACTGGTCACATCGGCCGGGATCGTTGTATTGTTACATCCACTAACTAATGCATTACTTTCTGTTGCAATAATAGCATTGCAATTATTTCTACTATCATAATATTTATTTTCTTTATCTACTACTATGCTTGTTAAGCCACTACAGCCTTCGAATGCAGTCTCCTCTATTCTTGTTACACCTGCCGGGATCGTTATACTTGTTAAGCCGCTGCACTCCGAAAATGCTCTCCCTTCTATACTTGTTACACTTTCCGGAATTGTTACACTTGTTAAACCGCTGCACCCCAAAAATGCACAAACTCCTATATTGGTCACGCCTTCCGGGATTATTACACTTGTTAAACCGCTGCACCCCCAAAATGCAGCAAATCCTATACTGGTCACGCTTTCCGGTATTGTTACACTTGTTAAACTGCTATACTTATAAAATGCATTCATTCCTATATCGGTTACTTTCTTACCATCAATCTCTCCCGGAATCACAAGCTCTGTTTTATCACCTGTATACCCGTAAATGGTAATTCCACTTCCATTTTCTGTATACGTAAATCCCTCATATGTTTTAGTTTCTGCCGCCTGTGCAGTCATACCGATCCCACCACACAGCAATACACATAAAATCAATCCCAGGCCTGCATAGATCAGGCTTCTTATCTTCTTTTGTATCATTTTCATTTATCCTCCTGTTTGTTGCTTACCTCTTTACCAGCCGCTTATAGAAGTTGCTGAATATATAACCCTTGCACCTTTTCCATTCTTTTTCACAAGAACCAGCTGGGCTCTTCCATCCTTTAATGATTTTTTATATACAACGTAATCACCCTGTAATGTATAATATTCAAATGATCCATAGCTAGGTGCATTCTGATCTTTGAGCATATCATAAATTACAGTTGTCTTCCCCTTTGGCGTGGTATACCATAACGATTTTGCAAAATAGTAACCGTTTTTTCTATATCCTCTGGTAGAAAGAGAACCTTTTGATGTTTTGATCGTTGAACCTTCGGAACGAGAAGTATTCAAAACAACAGATGCTGCTTTCTTTTTCTTCTTTCCAGATAATGTCATCGAATATGTACCAACCTGCTGATCATATCCGTAATCACCAACCTTGATAAATTTTGTTTTTGCATAATATATTTTCTTGCCGGCAATCACATAATTATTGCCTTTTGCAAGGGTTGTTTTTTTACCGGTTTTAATGGATACACGTACGATATATCGTTCTGAGCCATCCGAACCCTGATGATTGTCATAGACCGCATACAGATAATTGCCCTTTTTCTTTAAATTATAAAAGCCTTTTCCCTTTGATGCTGCAATGGTTTTTGTCTTTTTGGTCTTGATATCGTAACAAAATATTTTACCGGTCTCTGTGACTGAATAGTAAACCTTATTATTACTGATCACTACAGAGCAACTTCCCTCGCTATAATAATTATCCTGTGTCTGATATGTCTTTGCATCTGCCTGATTCGGACAAAGCATGCATCCTAACAGAACTGCAAGCAGCCCGATCCAAATGGCGTGTGCCTTGAAAAATTGTTTCATATGGATCCATCTCCTTTCAATCTCACAAACTGTATACATTTTCTAACAGAACCACAGATCACCATAACGTGACCTATGATTCTATTCTATAATTGTGTTTTTACAGTTTCTTCTATAGATAAGTTTTATAACTACCTCAACATATCTACTTTACAACGACCTTGATCTGGGACTGTTCACCGTCCGGTGTAAATACTGTAATGATCGCTGTTCCCTTCTTCTTTGCTGTTACCTTACCCTTAGATGTAACCGTAGCAACTTTCTTCTTGGAAGATTTCCAGATCAGCTTTTTCTTAGAGCAGTTATTAAAGATCGCACCTAACTGGATGGATTTCTTTCTCTTTAATGAAATGCTGATGTCAATGCTTGGAGCTTTGGATGGTTCAAATGTTGCTATATAGGTAGCCGTAAGCCGCTCCGGATCTGCATTTGAGTTTGTATTCCAGATACGCACATAATAAGTACCTGCCTTCAGATCCCCCTGATCAAAAGAATCATTTGAAATTTCAGGGCAAAGTGAAAACCTATATTCTCCATCAAGCATTTTCAAATTAGAATCATATAATTCCATATTTAATCCCATGCTTGCATCCAGGCAATTTGCCATTGTAGATTTCAGGTAGAATTTTCCCTTTGACTTTAAAACGATTTTTAATATTCTTTCATTTGTGCCATCTAATGTGATCTGGTTATATTCACCAAGAGTAATCTTTTTTGCTACATCTTTCATGGACGCTGCTTCTGTCTTCATAGCCGGTGCTGCCGGTACGATACAGCAGATACCGATCACCAGAGCAAGTATCATGCTCATGATTCTTTTTTTCATTTGCTTTGTTTTCATTTTTCTGATCTCCTTTTCCTTTACACTATGTTTTTCTTAAGTTACATTGCTTTTTAACTCTACTTATGTAAACTTCCCCGATGCCTGTAAAAAAGCATAAACATTATAAAAAAAAAAAACGGCTGTCAATAGTCCACAGAATTTTTCTCATTTTTTGTTTATATAGTTGAATTTTACCTATAAAAAAGTCCGGATACAGCATCTCTGCCATATCCGGACTTCTACTAAAATATACATGTTATCTGTTCTGCTTATGTTCTTATCCTATAATTGCCTTAATTTCAGCTTCACTTATCTCGGTTACATCCATGATCTGCCCTAAGGAATAGCCTTTCTTATGCATTTTCAGGATAATATCAGCTCTTTCTTCAGATTTTCCTTCAGACCTTCCAATGGCCTTGCCTCGTGCCTCGCCTATTTTTTCGCCTTCTGCCCTGCCAGCAGCTTTGCCAGCGATCATTCCAGCGGCTTCACCCTTAGCATAGCCCATTTCTTCTACGCCTTCACTCAGATTACACATGATCTTCACCCCATCTCTTATACCGTGTCTCTCTACCGGTATGTCATACTCCTGTTTCATAAGCTTCAATTTCTGTTCTGCCGTCATTGTCTGCGACAATAGTGTTCCAAGTAATCGATGCAATTCATATCTTTCTTCCTTAGGTGGAATCTTCCGCGCCAACCCAATCATCACGATATTTAAAATATCCAGATTGCCTTTCCAGTCCTGATCTCCAAGTAGATCATCTTTTACCATATGGATATGACTCAGACTGTTCTCTTTCATATTCATACAAATCCAGATCGAATATACCTGTTTGATCTCATTGTAATCGGAACCTGTAAATTCCCGCTCTTTCTGGGAAGACACCAGCCTCGCGGTATAAAAGATTGCCCGATTCAGAATGTGATACTTTGTCGGTTCATTCTTCTGTGCTTCCAGATTGATGATCATTTTCGCCAGTCCATCCCGCATCCGTACATAGAAGATAATATCAAAATATATCTTTCCCTCATCAATTTCGGAACTTTCTGTATTCAGTCCGACAATCCGTTCACCGGTTCTGGCATCCACCGTTTCTTTGTTCGTTAATCCCGGTTCTACCGGAACCTGACTGATATACGGTTCGCCCTCGATCAGCGAAGCAACCGTATCCGCATCCATACCTTTAAATTCATCTACTACCCGTATCATTATATGCGCCAATATGATCTTCTGTCCCAGCAGGCGCTTGGCACTGGCATCATACTGTGCTTTCTGATATGTCGCATCAGCGGAATATATTAATTCGTTATCCATGTCCCATCTCCTTTCCTGACAGAACAGAATAACATGCATATCTTAATATATTGCCGCCGTCTCTCCATATTTGATTGTAACGGATATCCGAGGGGAAAACAAGTTTAACCATAAAAAAGTCCGGATACAGCATCTCTGCCATATCCGGACTTCTACTAAAATATACATGTTATCTGTTCTGCCTATGCTCTTATCTTAATCTATTTATAACACCATCAACAAAGTTCCCAGTCCGATCAGTACACAGCCAATAATCGACTTCATCGTGAATTCTTCGTGCAGAAATACAAATGCAAGAATCAATGTAATAACAACACTCAATTTATCAATCGATACTACCTTGGATGCATTTCCCATCTGAAGTGCTTTATAATAGCACAACCATGATGCTCCGGTTGCAAGTCCTGATAGGATCAGGAACAGCCAGCTTTTCTTCCCGATCGCGCTGATTCCGGACTGTGTATGTGTCAGAAACACCATACCCCATGACATCACAAGCACAACTGCTGTTCGGATCGCTGTTGCAAGATTCGAATTTACTCCGTCAATACCTACCTTTGCAAGAATTGATGTCAATGCCGCAAATACAGACGACAACAATGCAAATACAAACCACATATAAATCCTTCTTTCTTCTTTTATTATCTTCTTTTTCATGCAACTGTGCAATCTATGAAATCTTAACTTTTTCTCTTAACTGCCTGTCGGTAAATGAAAAGTGCGGCAACTGCTGTTATCAGTTCTGCTACCCAGAACGCATTCCAGACACCGACAACACCAAAGATACGACTGAGTACAAATGCAGCCGGAATGATGACAACCACATAGCGAAGCAGGGAGATCATCAATGATGGCGTACCCTTGCCAAGTCCCTCTAATGCACCGGATGAAGTCACGGATACCGAAGAAACAATAAATCCGGCACAGATGATCCGAAGTGCCGTCACGCCCTCCGTGATCGTTGCCTGATTATCCGAGAACATTCCGATCAATTTAGCCGGGAAGATCAGACAGATCACTGTTCCAAATACCATGATCAGACCAATGATCGTAAGTGTAATATTATAAATGCTGCGGACACGCTTATGCTCTCCCGCTCCGTAATTATAGCTAATTACCGGACGCATACCCTGGATCATGCCGTTTGCAGGAAGATATAAAAATGTCTGCAATTTATAATAGATTCCAAGGATCACAACATAGATCTGTGAATAGGTGCTTAATATCGCATTCAGTGCAGTCGTAAGCAGGGACGGAAGTGCCATATTAAGAATAGCCGGAATACCAATCGCATACAGCTTCCCTGTCAGATAATCCTCCGTATGCAGATATCGTCTGCCAATCTTTACGGATATTGGACGGAACACATAGACAAACAGATAGATCAACAGGGTAAACACCTGTCCAAGTCCGGTTGCAAGTGCAGCACCCCGGATTCCCATTTTCGGAAATGGTCCGATACCGAAGATCAATAGGGGATCTAATACAATGTTCATCAGGCATCCACCGCCAAGTCCGACCATCGTAACAACCATTCTTCCAACTGCCTGATAAATCTTCTCAAATGACAGATCAATGGAAATAATAACAGAAAATGCAAATACGATCATCGAATACTGAATTCCCATCTGAACAACTGTCTCATTCGATGTGAACATTCGCAGAAATCCCGGCATGATCAGGATACAGACTACTGTCATGATCACACCATGAACAACAGAAAGAAGAGTACCCTTTGACGCTGCTGCATTTGCCTTGTCCGGTTCTTTTGCGCCGAGATAGAACGCGATCACCGCATTGATTCCCACGCCAAAACCGATGGCTACCGCATTTACAAAATTCTGGATCGGAAAGACAAGCGACAGAGCTGTCATCGCATCCTCGCTGATCTTCGCTACAAAAAAGCTGTCCACAATGTTATACAGAGAATTGACCAACATCGATAATATCATCGGAAGTGCCATTGACAAAAGCAGCGGCAGCACCGGTCGTTCTTTCATAAATTCTTCGTTCATACATTTCTCCCTCTCTACATAAAAACGCCACACAGTTATAAATGGTTTCACTTATAGCTGTGTGGCGAAAAGATGACTTATTTATTATCCGGAAAAATCCACTTCATTCGTTTTCGTGGCTATTCTACCATATTTTTTCAGAATGTCAATAACTGCTTAGCGAATATAGTATACTCTGTTATCTTTTCTTGGAATAACATCAGGATACGCTCCATCCGTAAATCCAAGTGCGCAATGTCCGACACCGATATAGTCGCCGGTGATTCCAAGGCCTTCAAGGATCTGCTTTCCTTCTTCGCTTTCGAATTCTTCTTTTGCACGATGGATCCAACAGCTTCCGATTCCAAGATCATGTGCGGCAAGCATCAGATTTCCCATCGTCAGGCTTCCGTCATAGACAGCAGTCGGGCAGGATGCATCTGCCAGTACGATCAATATAACAGGTGCTCCGTAAAACGGATCAAAGCCTTCCTCCCAGCCGCCGATCTTACGGTTCATCTCCATGATCTTATCCCGCATCTCTTTATTTGTTACCGCAATAATGATCGGAGACTGCAAGCCTCTGCCATTTGCAGCAAATGTTCCTGCTTCAATGATCTGATCCAGAACATCCGCCGGAACCATATCCGGTTTGAACTTCCGGATACTTCTTCTCGTCTTCATCTCATCCAAAACAACGCTCATCTTAAAATCCTCCTTATTACAAGTACTGGCGCAATTCATAAGATGGTGTCAAGCATGTTGACTTTACCAATCAGGGAACGCTTCCGCTCGTTTCGTCCTGCAGCGGTACTAAGATGCCGCCTTTGCGCCATCAAGTACCGGCGGACTCAAATGTCCCTGTATTGGTAAATCAACATGCTTATACACCATCTAATGAATTATGCAATTACAACAAGCTCTTGCGGAGTTCTGCTCCGTCTTTTGCGCTTAAGTACGCCGGTGCTATATCGAATACAGTCTTACATCCGCTCTGTCCTTCTTTGTACAGACGGTATGCTGCTCTTGCATAAGCCACGATGACACAGGATGTGAATTCTGGATTGGAATCCAGCTTCAGGCTGTATTCGATCACATGATTATTTTCCAGATTCCAGCCGGTCTTACCGGAACGGATCACAAATCCACCATGAGGAATTCCACTGTGATTTGCCTTTAATTCTTCTTCACTGATAAAGTGAACCGTCGTATCATAATCGGCAAAATAGTTTGGCATGTTCTTGATCGTTTCTTCAACTTTTACAGGATCTGCACCGTCCTCTAATACAACAAAGCACTCTCTTGTGTGCTTTTGTCTGGTTGTAAGTTCTGGATTCTCACCATTTCTGACTGCTTCCAGTGCTGCTTCTACAGGGATCGTGTACTGCTTGCCATCCTTAACACCCTCTACACGACGGATTGCATCGGAATGTCCCTGGCTGACACCTTTTCCCCAGAATGTATAATCACGGCCTTCCGGTAAGATCGCATTTGCATACATACGATTTAAAGAGAACATACCCGGATCCCAGCCTACTGAGATGATGCCGACATGACCATTCTTCTTTGCGGCAGCATCTACATTTGCAAAATGCTCCGGAATTCTTGCATGTGTATCGAAGCTGTCTATAACATTGAACATCTCTGCATACTTTGGTGTCTGCTCCGGCAGATCGGTAGCACTTCCGCCGCAGAGAATCATGACATCGATCTTATCCTTCCACTGCTCCACATCATTTACAGAACAAACAGCTGCTCCCTCTGTTAATATCGATACTGTCTCCGGTGCACGTCTGGTAAATACCGCTGCTAGCTCCATATCCGGATTCTGCTTGATCGCACACTCAACACCCCGTCCAAGATTACCATATCCTAAAATACCTATTTTCATGTTTCATACTCCTTTGCAAAATTACTCTTCTTTCAGTTTAATGATTCAAAAAGAGCCTGTCAACTTTTTCATTGACAGACTCCCATTTCATTTTCTCAACAATATAATTCTACTTTAAACGGTCTTCCTCCGTGATCTCGCGAATGACTCTGCATGGATTTCCGGCAGCCAATACTCCCGATGGGATATCTCTCGTAACCACGCTGCCGGCTCCGATCACAGAACCGCTGCCGATCGTTACACCGCCACATACTGTTACATTTCCTGCCAGCCAACAGTTATCTCCGATCGTGATTGGCTTCGCATATTCCCGGTCTGTATACACGCCGTCTTCCCTCTTATAAATGTTACGCTCCTGAAAACGAAACGGATGCATCGGTGTCAGCAGAGAAACATTCGGTCCCATAAATACATTGCAGCCGATCTTAACAGGTGCACAGTCCAGACAGGTAAAATTAAAGTTCGCATAACTGTTCTCGCCTATCTCGGTAAAGCAGCCATAATCGAACTGAACCGGTCCCTGAAGATATACATTCTTCCCCTTATTCGGAATCAGCTCTGCCAGGATCTTCTCGCGTTTCTCATCTGTCTCAAAGCAGTCATTATACTCTTTACTCAACCGATGCGCATTCTGTCTTAATCGTATTAATTCATCATCAGATGGATCATAAACGGATCCTGCTATCATTTTTTCTCTTTCTGTCATCTTAATATGCCTCCGTATAAAAACATCGGAAACTTCTTATTCTATCTCAGCCCGTACCTCTTTTGTGATCGTTTCACCGCCATTCTGATACCAGTTCTCGACAAAACGGTCAAATTCATCGAGTGAACTCTCACCGGTTACAATCTTCAGATAGGTGTCACTTTCCAGATTCTCAAGGCTCCACCAGTCTGTAACCATCGTTTCCGTTTCTCCAAAATATAACGACTCTACTTTGTTCGTTCTTCCATCGTTTAAGATCTTACAGGCTGTGATACGGGAAGTATACGCCGCCCAATCTTCCGCACTGGCATTCTCCGCATCCTTCAGATATGATTCGCATGCCTCATAATAGGAATATTCCAGTACGTTCAGATCATCTGCGGATTTGTCCCCCGCAAATACATGATTCAGTTCTCCATAGCAGATCTGCAAAGCATTGTTGTAATCTACATTGATCGCAAACGGTCTGGCGGTAGGGTCTACATTTTCTTTATAATAATCGACAATCTCCTGATTGTCTCTGTCATTATACCGCAAATAGTCAAATAATACACTAACAATCTTACATGCAATCTCCGGATATTCATAACCCTTACGCACTACAATATACTTACCGGAAGGATTCTGTGTATGATAACTGGTAAGTCCGGATTTCTCTGTTGCGATCAGATAAGGCTGCCACTCGGCATCTTTATTCTGTTCCACTGCCTGCATCAGCGGGTTATTCGGTGCCCACCAGGGACCAAAGAAAGAACCGCATTGACCATCCACGATCAGCTCGATCAGGTTACTGCTCGTCCGCATCAGAAAATCCTGATCCAGAATTCCCTCTTTATACAACTCATGGATATGGGCAAGTGCCTCTTTCGCCTCCGGCTGAACCGAACCATAGACAACATTGCCGTCCTCATCATAAATCCACTGTTTCGGAAATGCACCATATGCAGCAAATATAATATCTAATGTGTATTCACTGCTATAACCACAACCGCCGCAGAGACTGGTATCACATACAAGCCCTACGGTATTTCCTGCCCCATTATGTCCGGGATCTTTTTCTTTAAATTGTCTTATAATCTCTTCTACATCCGAGAGTGTTCTCGGTGCGGACAGCCCAAGTGCATCCATCCAATCCTTACGAAGCCAGATCAGATTCGGTCCGTCTGAGATATTCGTTTCCGGTATCGCCATGATCTTCCCGCCAAAGGTTACAACATCAAGGATATCCCGACCATAGCTTCCATATATATTCTTGATCGTATCGCTCATACAGTTATTATAGCTGTCTGTCAGATCTGCGATCATATCATTATCCACCAGATACTGAAGCTCATCCAGATCCTCCACGATCATCACATCCGGAAGATCATTCTGTGCGATCACCATGGTCACACTATCGGTATATTGCTCATCCATAGCCTCAAACACATCCTGGTTTTGAACATTTAGCCTTTCATTCAACAGCCTTGTATAAGCATTATTTTCATACGTCTCGCCATCCGGGAGATTGGAATTATTTGCTCCGGACAGCTTACCCAGTGTGTAGGTAAGCTGTTCCGGATATTTTCCGTAAGGTGTCGTGCGGGCTGTATATAACGCAGCTTCATATTCTTCTTTTGTCTCTGCATTCTCCCGGGTGGAGGGGGTTGCCCCGGGATCACCGCATCCACATAAGATCAATAAATTTATAATCAGCACACATGAAATAATCTTTTTTAAATACGAACCTGTAATCATATACATTCCTCTGTTTCAACCAAACTATAAGCAAATAATCATATGATCCCTTAACCTTTTACACCACCGGAGAAGCTCTCACGATAACACTTCTGCATAAACATGAACAGAATGATAATCGGAATTGAGATCAGCACCGCACCGGCTGCAAAGGAATTGAACCACGGATACACATATTCTTTCTCTAACATATTCCAAAGTCCGATAGATACGGTATAGTAATCCTTATTTGCACGGCAGATAACCTTTGCAAATACGAAATCAATCCAAGGAGCAAGAAAGGAATTCAGAACCGTATATACAATGATCGGACGGCTTAACGGAATAATGATCTTAGTAAACGACTGCCATCTGGTTGCTCCGTCCAGATAAGCTGCTTCCTCGATCGACTTCGGAATCGTATCAAAGAAGCCTTTTGCAATATAGAACTGTAAGCCTGCACCACCGGAATAAACCAGGATAAGTGCAACACGGATCAAGGATCCTTCTGACAGTCCGATCGCCTTTAAGATATAATAAACTGCGATCATAGCCATGAATCCCGGGAACATACCAAGGATCAATGCTACATTCATAAATGGGCGTCTCAGTCGGAAACGCATTCTCGACATACAGTATGACATCGCCAATACAAATACTGTAGATATTATACAGGAGAAGATCGCAATAATCAAAGTATTCATGAACATCTTCGGAAAATTCAGGATACCGGTATCTGTAAATAACTTTGTGTAATTGCCAAGAGTATACGCCTTTGGCAGCAATGTAGAAACATACTGTCCTTTTTCTCCACGGAAGCTGATCAGAACGATCCACAGAATCGGGATCACCCAGATCACAGAAAGAATTACCAGTATAATATGAACAACGATATCCGATGGTGTAAGCTTCTGTTTTCCATTTATTTTCTTACCTGTTTTAGTCATTACTGGAATCCCTCCTCGTCTTTATAAGATGTTGTATTATGATAAGTGATCAGAGATACGATCGCAAGAACGATAAATGTCATGATACCGATAACCGCACCCAGATTATAATACTGATTATCAACTGTCAGCTTGTAGAGCCAGGTAACCAGAAGATCGGTCTTTCCTGCTGTCTTTCCAACCGGAATCGGTGCTCCGTTTGACAGAAGATAGATTACATTAAAGTTATTAATATTACCTGCAAAGGTCGTGATCAGATATGGAGCTGTTACAAATAACATATATGGAAGTGTGATCTTAAAGAAGATCTTCACCGGTCCGGCTCCATCCACTTTTGCGGCCTCATAGATATCTTCCGGTATACTTTGTAAGATACCGGTCACCTGCATAATGGTAAACGGAATACCGATCCAGATATTGATCACGATAACCATGATACGGGCAATGGTTGCATTGCTCCAGAACGGAATTGCATTGTCGATGATATGATGATTCAGTAATAAGGTATTTACGATACCATTCTGACTGAAGATCGTACGCATCAAAAGCAGGGATACAAACTGTGGAACGGCTGCGGATAACATGAAGATCGACCTCCACACACTCTTACATCTTGTTCCCTTTCGATTGATGACCATTGCAAGGATCATACCGAAGATATAGTTGGTAAATGTCGCAGCAACCGCCCATACCAGCGTCCATCCGAGAACGGACCAGAATGTACTTCCGACTGCGTCATTAAAATTCAAAATCTTGGCAAAGTTTTTCAGTCCTACCCAGTTAAACAATACCGTATGGGAATCCAGCTTACTGTAATTTGTAAATGCCATACAGATCATGAATACGAGCGGCAGGATCGTAAAGACAACAATCCCGAGTACCGGAAGTGGAAGCAGAAACATATGAAGGTTTTTATCAAATAAACTCTTAATATCATCTGTAAATCCCGGAACTTTCTTCCCTGCATCATGCAGGCACTGTGCACGATATGCGCTCTCGACACTGACTACCCAGAGGCATACAAATGCAAATATGATAAATACCGTGGCTACTCCATATAATAACATCAAAAGGGAATTATCACCCTGTGTATATTCAAATATGCCTTTTGCATCATTCCACACCTTCTCCTGTTCTGCTCCTCCCAGATGGAAGAAATCGGTCAGAAGGGATGCACCGTTTTTTATCATGAAATAAATAAATATGCTTTCAAGTACCAGAAATGATAAACCTTTTACAAACTGTTTTCTGACAATGTTTCCGAATCCCATGATCAGGAACGATAATCTGGTGATCCAATCACCATTTCTCATGGCCTTGAAAACAGTATATTGATAATCACTTCGTCTTATTTTTTTCTTTTTGCTTACTGTCGCTTCAGCCATCCTGACACCTCCGTCTCAAAGTAAATGTTGCGTTTTTACGTCTCTTTCATAAAATAAAGTGTTCCACCACCCCTGTGGAAATGGAACACTCTATCTTATGATCTGTTTATTTTTACTCTGCTACATCTGTGTTCAATGATGTATTGAATGCTTCTGTCTGCTCAGCAGCATTATCATGTGTAACTTCACCGTTTAAGAGTGCCTTACCAAAATTCTCTGCCGGTGTCCAGAAGTTACTCATCTTAGGTACAAATGGCTGGATTATAGATGTATTGTTGAAGGTATCGTTCTGAGCTGTTACTAATGCATCATTCTTTACCGTATCACTCTCTAAAAGATTTGTGTTACAAGGAACAATGCTTCTTGCTTCATAATGTGACTGCTGTGATTCTTCGTTACCAAGGTACAGGGCAAGTGCTACTGCTACCTGTGGATATTCACAGTTTGGATTTACACCGATTGCCTTTGAACCGGCGAATGAAAGTAACTGCTTGTCAGATCCGCCGATCTTGGCTGTAGGCATAGCTGCGATTCCAAGATCGTCACCAAGTGCATCATGTAATGCCTTATAATCCCATGAACCGGAGAACATAGCTGCGATAGATCCATCTGTCATACCGGAAATACCAACACCGGATTCATCATTTACAAAATTCTTATTTGCTACAAGATCTACAAGGTAATCTGTAACAGCCTTTCCATTATCTCCGCCAAAGTTGATTCCTGCGTCGTTATCTGTACCATCACCGAATAATGTACATCCGTTTGCAAGATAGAATGCTGCATCATACCAGCTGTTTGTAAGAGGAAAAGCAACTTTTCCTTTTTCAAGCATTGTATCAAGGCTCTTTACATCGCTGTCTGAATATACTTTCTTGTTATAGTATAAAAACCATGTATTTGTTGTAAACGGAACACCATAGATTCCGCCATCTACTGTGATAGAATCCACAACTGCCTGTGAGTTTGTTGACTTTACATAGTCTGCTGTGCTTCCGCCTAACTCCGAGATTGCATTTGCATCGATCAGTGTCTGTAACTGGTCGTTTGCGAACATATATACATCTGCTGATGCGGATACATCCTGTGTTACGGTCTTTCCTGCATCTGCCTCGCTGCATGTACCATATTCAAATGAAAGATCCCAATTTGGATGTTCCTTATTAAATGCTTCACATCTTCCCTGAAGCCATTCACCATAATCCGGTGACTGATCCTCAGCAGGTCCCCATACTGTAATTGTTGCTTTAATGTTTTCTTCTTCTGCAGATGCATCAGTACTCTCTCCTGATGTTGCCTCTGCATTTGATGCTGTTGTGGAATCCTTAGATGTATCATCCTTCTTATCTCCACATCCTGCGAGTAATGACATGCACATAGCTCCTGCCAGTGCAATCGCTGCATACTTTCTAAACTTCATAACCGTTCCTCCTTTAAATAAATCATGTTTTTTTGTTTTTTAATACTTTTGCAGTACCTTTACCTTATGACATTATTATAAAAAGGAACCGTTTCACCGTATATATCAATAATTTCAGAAACATGTTGGTTTTTTATGAATGTTTGATTTCTGCATGCAGTTCTTTTGGAAAATGGATCGTGACAGTCGTTCCCCTGCCAACTTCGCTGTCGATACAAACCGCATATTCCGCGCCATAATACAGTTTGATACGTTCATTGACATTTCGCACACCATAGCCCTTCGAATCGGCAGTCAGTATCAGCTCCGCCTGTTCTTGGGTCATACCGACACCATTATCGGATACCGCAAACCGGATATCTTTATCGTCCTCTTTTCCACTGATCCGGATCTCTCCTCTGCCATCCTGTTTCAGATCTATGCCATGATGGATCGCATTCTCGAGGATCGGCTGTAAGATCAGGTTCAGTGTTTCATATTTTAAAATGGAATCATCGATATCATAGATAACATCGAAACTGTCATCGTGCATCGTAAGCTGGATATCCAGATATGCTTTGATGTTCGCGATCTCATCCCGGACAAGCAGGATATTCTTTCCCTTATTTAACGCTGTCCGGTAAAAGGTGGACAACGACAACGTGATACGACTGATATCCTCCTGGTCTGCCTCTAATGCTTTCCAGTTAATGATAGACAGGGAATTATACAGGAAATGCGGATTGATCTGCGCCTGCAACGCCCGCATCTCATATTCCTTTTCTTTGATCTTGCTTCGGTATACTTCATTGATCGTTGCATCCAGACGCTTCGTCATACTGTTATAACCATTGATCAGATCACCGATCTCATCCGTACTGTCATTCTCAATCTCCATACCAAGATTCCCGGTTTCCAGATTACGCATTTTCTTCTGAAGCTTACTGATACGTTTCGTTATGAACTCGGAAATTATACGGATACATGCGACTGCTGCGATCAGACTGACCAGGATTGCTGCTGCAGCAATTATTAAGATTGGCTGAATCGAAGAAATGATCAGTCGATCCGGCTTATAGATCCAGATCTTCCAGCCGGATGCCTTCGACTCCCGCTTAATAAACTGATAACCGGAATCCTTCTGCCCTACTGTTGCAAAGAACTGTTCCTCTGATAATTCATACGGCTGTTTTTCTTCTGTAAATACACTCTTTTTAAAGATGCAGTTACCTTCTGCATCCTCAATCACAACGCCATAATTATCAAATACCGTTTCGTTATTAAACGGCTGGAATACGCTGTCATAATCCACCCCTACATAGAGCAGACCCTTCGCCTTTTTCTGCTCCAGCATGGCCATGCGGTTTAACGAATACGCAGTCTTATCCTTCGCATTCACGATCCAGTGAATCTGGTTATCGTCAACTATTCCATAGTCCGTCTCTTCATTTTCAATCGTGGTAATGGGGGCGATCGTACTGCCGTGCTTCACCTGACAGGCATCCGTGTAGATCGTTACCTGCTTTACATCATCATGAAAATACATAATAGAAGAAAGCAGGGGATCTATAACACTTGCCACCTGCTCATAATTCTGATATGTACTCTGATCTGAGCTTAAGATCTTCGCGATCGACTGATTATAGGATATATAATTAGAAAGATTGTTATAAATCTCTAACTCATTATCAAGCGCATCTGTCGTCTGTGTCAGATACGATTCCAGGATCATTGTCTCACGATCCCACAGGATCTTCTTCATCTCATGGTAGGTGATCGTCAGCGTGATCATGATCGGAAGAAACCCGGCAAGTATATAAATGACCAACAGCTTGCCGGATAATCGCAGATTCTGGAACCCTCTTTTTATTCTTTTATCTATTCGTTCTTTATGCATCCGCCTGTCCTCCGCTCTCTCTGAATTTCTGCGGACTCACGCCAAAGAACTCACGGAAGCTGGAACAGAAGTAAGACACATTCGGATATCCACACGCCACACTGATATCTACGATCTTCGTCATGCTGTTCTCTAACATATCCTTTGCCTGTTCCATCCGGTATGCCTTGATGAATTTGCTTAGATTCTGTCCGGTCTCTTTCTTAAATACCGTACTTAGATAGCTCGGTGCGAGATGTACCATATCCGCCAGCATATCGATTCCAAGCTCGCTTCCATAGTTCCGGTAAATATACTGCTTCACCAGTTCTACTTCCCGATGCGCCATCTGTGTCTTTCCTGCAAAACAGGTTTCCAGTCTCCGGATTGCTTCTTCGACAAGCTCCGTCAACACCTGAAAATCTGTCGCCATATATAATTTCTCAATGTCTTTATTTAACTCTGCTTCGTCAGTCTCATCGATGCTTCCGTAGATATCCTTCATCAGATTCGAGAACAGGAACTTGATATAGATTTGGGAGTACTCTGTCTTATGTCTGTACTTCTCACAGAATCTCTGGAAATGCTCCCGGAGTGCTTCCACATCCTTCATCTTGATATCCTGTTTCATCTGCTTCATAAAGGTGTCATCATCGAACTGGATAATACCCGGAGTCTCGCCCTCCATGTTCGGATAAAATACATGGATCTCCGGATGGTAGAATTTGTTCTCCATCAGCACTTCGAGTTCTTCCATCTTTTCTGCCACTTCGGACAGATCACCGATATCAGAGGATATCGCTATGTAACAGTCAGCATCATAATCGGCTTTGATGATCTTTACGATCTCATTTGCCTTACGGAGAATATTCATCTCATCCCCTAAGAATAAGATCTCCTGCTGCTGGTTCAGGTTCAGATATTGCAGGATTCCAATTGACTTTAAGTTCTCATTCTCTTTGAAATCCACCCCACGTCTGCCGAAGAAATCATGATTGAATTCCATCAAAAGCATATTCTTGAATTTACCCAGATCAAGCGATAATCCGCTGTATTCCTGTCTGAGTTTCGTAACATCCGTTCCGTTCAACAGCATATAGAGCGCATGCTCATATAAGAATTCCATGCTCTTATTCTTAAACTCATCCGAAGCCTTTGCCTCTTCCAATTCATTTACGACCTTATTCAGGGTATTCTTGAATTCATTTGGATCGACCGGTTTTAAGATATAATCAACAACTCCCAGCCGGATCGCTTTCTTTGCATAGTCGAATTCATTGCATCCGCTGAATATGACTGTGCGCAGCTTTTTCTTTTCCTTCACAACATGGTCGATCAGTTGGATTCCATCCATGAAAGGCATCTTTACATCTGTAAGCAGGATATCAAAATCTTCTTTCTCCAGCTTCTCCAGTGCATCCACACCATTTACCGCCTCTGCAATCTCAAATTCCAGATTCAGTTTTTTTAAAAGAAACCGGATACCGTTTCTTTCTATCTTCTCATCATCTACGATCAATATCTTGTACATATCTATCAACGCCTTTCTATGGTGGAAATATATATCTTATTTTAACACATTTTACAGCTTCCAGATATCTTTATTATATTCTGCGATCGTACGATCGGAGGAGAAGAAGCCTGCCTTGCTGATATTTACCAGAGTCTTCTCAGCCCAGCCCATACGATCTTCATAATCGGCAAGCACCTGTTCCTTTGTCTGAATGTAATCACAGACATCAAGAAGTGTCATAAACCAGTCTTTTACGATCAGCTCGTTATGAAGTCTGGCAAGTGATTCCTTCTGACCGATCGCAAGCAGCTCATCACTCACGATAAAGTCTACCAGCTTCTTAATCTCCGGCTTCTCATAATACTCTCTTGCCACATAGTCTGCCTTTGCATAGTGCTCGATCACTTCTTCACTGGATTCACCAAAGAAATAAATATTATCCTCTCCCACCAGTTCTCCGATCTCTACATTTGCACCGTCACGGGTTCCCAGAGTAACCGCACCGTTTAACATGAACTTCATATTTCCTGTTCCGGATGCTTCCTTGGATGCCAGTGAGATCTGCTCTGAGATATCGCATGCCGGAATGATCTTTGCTGCTTTTGATACATTATAATTCTCGATCATGACAACTTTCAAGTACGGACTTACCTCAGGATCATTGTCGATCAGCTCCTGCAGACAGAGGATCAGATGAATGATGTCCTTTGCGATCGTATAAGCAGGTGCAGCCTTTGCTCCAAATATAACTGTGATCGGAGTCTCAGGCAGATGTCCTTTCTTAATCTCAAAATATTTGTAGATCACCCAGAGGGCATTCATCTGCTGACGCTTGTATTCATGCAGTCTCTTGACCTGGATATCAAAGATCGAATTCTCGTTGATCTCGATTCCCTGTGTCTCTTTCAGGTAGTCCTTTAAGACTGCCTTATTGCTCTGCTTGATCGCAAGGATCTCTTCTAATACGTTCTTATCCTTGTAGTAAGAAGCCAGCTCCTGTAACTTATCGGCATCCTTCTTGTAATCCGGTCCGATCAGCTCTGTGATGTAGGCTGCCAGCTTTTCATTGCAGTGTAACAACCATCTTCTGAATGTGATACCGTTTGTCTTATTGTTGAATTTCTCAGGATAGATCTCATAAAATGGGTGTAGCTCTGAATTCTTCAGGATCTCGGTATGAAGATAAGCAACACCATTTACACTGTGGCTGTAATGCATATCGATATGTGCCATATGCACACGGGAATCTCCATCTATGATATAAACACGCTCATCCTTATAACGGTTTCTGACCTTTTTATCCAGCATACGGATCACAGGCATAAGCTGTGGAACGACCTTCTCCAGATAAGCAACCGGCCATTTCTCCAATGCTTCTGCAAGGATCGTATGATTGGTATAAGCACATACATCGGTTACGATCTCTGTTGCTTCATCAAAGGAGATACCCTCTTCCATCAACAGACGGATCAACTCAGGGATCACCATAGACGGATGTGTATCATTGATCTGAATGGCTGCATAATCTGCAAGATCATGAAGATTTGAACCTTTCTCCTTTGCCTCTGCAAGGATCAGCTTTGCACCATTTGCAACCATGAAATACTGCTGATAGATACGAAGTAAGTTGCCGGCTTCGTCACTGTCATCCGGGTAGAGACAGAGTGTCAGGTTCTTCTTGATATCTGTCTTATCGAAGTTTATGCCATCCGGCTCCATGATGCTCTCATCCACGCTCTCGATATCAAATAAATGCAGCTTATTTGTGCGGTTCTCATATCCTGTCACATCGATGTCATACATTCTGGACTGTACGGTACAGTTTCCAAACCGGATCGTGTTGCTTACATCGGTCTTTGTCAGCCAACTGTCTGCCTCGATCCATGGATTTGCAGTCTCTTTCTGGTAGTTATTCTCAAATACCTGCTTGAACAGACCCATATGGTAATTTAACCCGATACCATCTCCCGGAAGTCCGAGTGTTGCCATCGAATCAAGGAAGCAGGCTGCCAGTCGTCCAAGTCCGCCATTTCCAAGAGATGGTTCCGGCTCTACTTCTTCGATATCATAGATGCTCTTGCCGTTTTCTGCCAGCACCTGTTTTACTTCATCAAAGATTCCAAGATTGATCAGGTTGTTGGATAACAACTTACCGATCAGGAACTCTGCTGATATATAGTAAACCTTTTTCTTGCCATCCTCTGTAACCTTGTCCTCTGCTAATTCTTTTGTCATATCAAGCAGCGCAAAATAGATCTCCTCATTGCTGCATTCCTTGATCGTTTTATTATATTTTTTCTTACAAATCTCTGTTAACATTATATCCTCCTTACAAAAATACTGCTTCACAGCATTTCTTCCATATACTCTTGTTAATTCCCTTAATCTGTCTCTGATCTCGTCTGTAAATTCATCTTTCTTCATCCGCCAGCGCCAGTTTGTACCGATCGTAGACGGAAGATTCATCCGTGCTTCGTTATCCTTTCCAAGCAGATCCTGCATCTGAACGATAACTGTATCGGCAGGGCTCATATATAATACCTGCATCATCTTCTCCGGGATCTCCTGCTCATTTGCCGCTCCCAGATATTTCATCATAAATGTAAGATTGTCCTTTGATGCATTTTCGATATATCCTTTTAATGTGTCATTATCGTGTGTTCCGATATAGACAACGTAATTCTTTTCGTGATTATGCGGCGCATGTTCATTCTCCGCATTTCCGTCAAATCCAAACTGTAAGATCTTCATTCCCGGATAGCCGGATTCCTTCACCAGCTTCTGTACCTCCGGCACAACGACTCCCAGATCTTCTGCGATCACCTTTGCATTTCCTCTGGCACTGTCGATCGCATCTACAAGCTTCTTTCCCGGACCTTCCAGATAAAATCCGTTCTTTGGCTCTCCGTCTGCCGGAATATTATAATACCGCACAACCCCGATGAAATGATCGATACGGATCACATCATAGAGACTGGCTGATTTACGGATCCGGTTCTTCCACCAGGAGAACCCATCCTGTTCCATACGATCCCAGTCATATAAAGGATTGCCCCATTTCTGACCGTAATCGGAGAATGCATCCGGTGGACAACCGGCTACACACACAGGCTGTAGATCATGATCTAACTGAAATTGTTCTGTATTTGCCCATACATCTGCACTGTCCAGTGCTACATAGATTGGAATGTCGCCGATCAGACTGATACCATGACGGTTGGCGTAAGATTTGAGTGTCTTCCACTGCTCATCGAATTTGAACTGAAGGAACATATAGAATCCGATCTCGTCGTGTAACTGTTCCCTGCACTTACGAAGTGCTGTTTCTTCTCTCTTTAAAACCGGTTCTTCCCAGCTTAACCATTCTTTGTTCTCATGGTCTGCCTTGACCACCATATAAAGGGCGTAATCCGGAAGCCAGTTTTCATTTTCCGTGAGAAATTCTGCATACTGCTTTGATGTCTCATGCTTTGATCTGCCATATGCTTTTCTCAATACCTCAAACCTTTGTCTGTACAGGCGGGCGTAATCGATGTCATCCGGCTGATCATACCAGCTGTATGCATCTACCTCCTCCTGTGTCAGTAAACCTTCATGAATCAGAATGTCGAAATCGATAAAATAAGGATTACCCGCAAATGCTGAAAATGACTGATACGGACTGTCACCAAAGCTGGTCGGTCCGATCGGAAGCACCTGCCAGTAACGCTGGCCTGCCTCCTTCAACCTGTCAACAAATTCATATGCCTCTTTCCCCAGAGATCCGATTCCATAAGGGGATGGAAGGCTGCTGATCGGCAGGAGGATTCCTGCGCCACGATCTAACGCTTTCTTCATGTCTGATACCTCTTTATTAAATTTTCTATTGAACAGCTATCCATTCGCCTGCATTTAATAAAGGTAAAGGTAAGGTAAAGGTCGTATATCCGGAATGTCTGTTCTGATTTGTATTCTAATATCCTTTTTATACTATTTCTTGCATAATAAGAGCATTTTATGATACTATTCTATCATTCAAAACTTTGAGGTATTCTATCTTACCAAACAGGTGGCATTTGAGACCGCCGGTCCTTAGATGGCGCACAAGCGGCATCTTAGTACCGTTGCAGGTCGAAACGAGCGGAAGCGTCCACCTGTTTGGTAAGGATAGAATACCTCAAAGTTAGGAAAGGGAGGTACATATATGAACAGTCTTGAATATGAAAATTACATGGAAACGAAGGCGCACGCCGATCCGCTTTTCCCTTACAACACCTATCTGTGCTCGATCCCGCTGGACTTCAATGCAGTTCCGCTCCACTGGCATCCATATATGGAGATCATCTATATTAAGAAAGGAAAAGGAAATGTAACGCTGGATTTCACTACGCACTATGTAGAAGAAGGGGATATCATTCTGATCCTGCCGGGAAGGATCCACGGCATCTCTCAGTATGCCTCCTATTCGATGGAATATGAAAATATCATTTTCTCTGTCGATCTGTTCCGATCCAGAAATCATGATACCTTAGACAGTGAATTCTTCCTGCCCCTGCTCTCCGATGAATTAAATATAAAGAGTATCTATGACCGTGACGATCCGTTATATGAAGCCCTGTCCTCCTGCCTGAACCGGGTAGATACCCTCTGTGCATCGACACCAAAGGGATACCGGCTCGCTCTGAAAAGCTGTTATTTTGAATTCTTCTATACCCTGTATGCACATGCAGAGCAAAAGGCAGAGACCTCAGACCGGAAGAATCATGCAAAGAATCTGGATCGTACCAAAGCGATCTTATCTTATATCGACCATAACTACAAAGAAGCAATATCCATTGCGGACATTGCTTCTTACTGTGGATTCTCTGAATCTCATTTTATGCGATTTTTTAAGAATACAATGGGCGTATCCTTTACCACCTATCTGTGTGATTTCCGGTTAAATATCGCAGCCAGACTTCTTGTCACAACCGATGACAGCATCCTGTCCATCGCAGAAAGCTGCGGTTTCTTTAACCTGTCCTATTTCAACCGAACCTTCAAGAAGAAATATGGTGTCACACCCGGAGGGTATCGAAAACGGTAACTGATCCGGTAACATCTATAGAGTATCGGAAGCAGTAACCACCGGAAAATACACCCGGATCTCACAGCCCCCTGTATCTGCATCCGAGAAAATATCCAGTTCTACATTCAGGTCATGCGCCATTTCTTTTGCAAGATAAAGTCCCATACCGGTTGCTTTCTTCCGCCTGTCACCGGAATCTCCGGTAAAGCCTTTCTCGAATACATACGGAAGATCGCAGGCTTTAATACCCACACCATTATCCCGGACAGACAGAATGATCTTCTCCTGATTTCTGATACAGGAGATCCAGAGTTTTCTATTCTCTCCTTTGCTGTATTTGATCGAATTACTGATAAACTGTCCAAGCATAAAGGCAAAGCCACGTTTATCGGTAAATAATGTGTTCTCTTTTATATCAAGCTGAACCTGTATCCTCTGTTCTTCTAACAGTGGTGCGAAATCCTCCAACACTTCTTTTACACAGGTTTCCGTATCGACCGACTCAAATCGGTAATCTTTTCTCGCCCCCTTTAAACGGGCATAGTATAACATCTGGTCGATATATCTCTGCATCTGACAGTTGATCCGGTCAAGCTTGCATACCACATCTTCTGACAGCTCGTCTCTGTGATTGTCCAGCATAAATGTCAACAGGGCAAGCGGCGTCTTTACCTCATGCGCCCATGCTTCCACATATTCCTCATAATCATTTAGCTGTAACTTCGTCTGTGCGCATTGATCCATCTGCTCATGTAATACCTGACTGAAGCTTCTGATCTCCACCTGCAGATCCTCCGCGTCATGAAGCAGTTGTTCCTCATGATAGGAATCCGGCATTGCAAGGAATTCATCAAATGCTTTCTTCCGTTTTCTCTCTTTCTTTGCCAGATAAAGAACAGCCGTTACAAATACCAGCAGGCTGAACAGAATTACCGATATTGCGATCACATAAAATGCCTGTGCATCGATCAGCCATAACAGCAGGATACTGAGCAGATCAAGCAGTCCGATGATCCCCAGCCAGAATCTATTCTGTTTTATGATCTGTCCGATCTCCTTTACGGATATATGTTCCATCTCTACCTCTCCAACGTCTGCCCGACAAAACGATATCCGACCCCACGCACAGGAAGGATCTGCTGTCGCATATCAAGATTTGCCATTGTCTTTTTCAGTCTCGTAAGATTCACCTGTAAAGCATTTTCATCGATGAATTCTGCCGTCCCCCATAAGGCGATACAGAGTTCTTCTTTCGTCACGATATCCGATCCGTGCTCTAAGAATATCTCAAGGATCTTTCCCTGATTCTGCGCCAGGATAACAGACTGGTTATGAATGTATAAAGTGTAGGTCTGACGGTCAAGGAGGAATCCATTTCCTTCCAAAAGGTTATTTCTTCCCTCGTATCGTTTCAATACATTGGATACTCTGGCAAGCAGGCGTTCTTTTCTGCACGGCTTTGTCAGGAATTCATCTGCACCAAGATCTAAGGCATGCAGTTCATCCTGAAGCTGATCCCTCGATGTCAGAACCAGAACCGGTATAACGCTTTTCTGCTTCAGTTCCCGGCAGATCTGGAATCCACCCATTCCCGGCAGATTCAGATCAAGCAGCACCAGATCCGGGGATGCCGCAAGGATAGCTGCTGCCGCATTCTCAAAATCCGTGATGCCGCTGGTCTGATAACCTGCCTTCTGCAATATGGCTTCCAGTTCTTCCCGCATCATATCTTCATCTTCTACCACTGCTATATGCTTCATATCTACTCCTCATCTATCAGTCAAGGTTTCACGCCATCGCCATTGATCTTCATCTGCTCTGAATCTACTCCTCACGTTCCGGTACCATCAGTGTCAGAAGATACCGGTTGCTTGACCGTTTTACAAATGCCATATAGATACATTCTACCACACAGAGCAGCAAAATCATAGCTGCAGCAAGCAGCATGGCATCTCGGATACTATTTGAGATCATACCGGAAACCAGTGTAAGGACGGCGCGCACACCGAAGATACTGCTGATGCCTGCAACGACAACCGGCATACCAAAGTACCAGTTGATCTGCTTTCTTGCGGAACGGCAGAGCAGTTCATAGGTTGCTCCAAGCCGGATCAGTGTCTTATATCTGCGGCTGGATTTCTGCTGCCCCATCAGGAACTGTACCCCGATCACGGTATTTGCAATGATCAGGAAAATGATCGCCAGATAGATCGTGATATAACTTGCTGCTACGATATAGAACATCCGGCGTCCCATATTTTTCAGATAACTTTCATACTCAATATTTTTTGCTGCAAAATCAATCTGCGCAAGTTTATCATTCATCTGCATGACCGACTGAAGCAGGTTATCTCCCTTGACCTTTGACTGATCCAGCACACCATTCAGATAGATCGTGCTGTCCCATGTATATTTGTCAAATACTTCATCCGGCACGATCAGGGCAAAGGATAACGTAATTGCCCGATCTGTGACAATCGGTGTGGTCTGTATCTTACCGGTCAGATACATCTTATGATCCAGATATGCCACCTCCGGGCGGTCTGCCAGAATATCATTTATATTCTGATTCATACTATCCGATGTAAATTCCAGACTTTTAAATACTGCCGCCTCATCGTCTGACAATGCAAGAGGTTCTTTCCCTGCAAGTTCGAGTACATGATTATATCCGCTCAAAGAGATCAGATATGGATATGACACATATTCCAGATTGTTAAGCAGAATATCTTTATCCTCTGAATCCGGCAGTTGTTCTACCCGGTTCATAACGGATGACAGATCAAATACATCATAATCGTCATTTGCACCCGGAATAAGATGACCGACCCGCACCTCAAACAGATCGGAGAAATCCTGTTCCAGTCCGTTGTCTGTCAGAAACTTTTTTACATTTTCCACACCCTGTTTCTGATCTTCTTCGTAATTCTCAAATGTATAATCCATGATATGGATATTTCCCTTTTCATTTCCATAGGAAAACGCGATCACAATTCCTGCTCCAAAACAACAGAGGGCTGCAAGGATCAGAATCGAACTGATCGATAAGGTACTGGATTTTCTTATGACATTTTCCTGCACCTGACGGAAATTAAATACCCGAAGGGCAGCTCCCCCATGGCTGTGTCTTGCCAGACGGTCGATAAAAAACCGCATGCCATAGAATAAGAGCAACATACCGACAAAACCGATCAATATTGTCTCAGACATCTTACGAAGTGTCGTCCATGATATTCCTCCAATCGCCATACTGTATGCCACAATCAGACAGGTGATGCCAAGAACAAAACTTACTGCATAGACACCAGCCGGGAACTGCTTCTTTGTTCCCTCCGGTGTATCAACTAACAACGCACCGATCTCCTGTCCCGCGATCTTCCCGCTTAAGATCAGGAATGCAACCAGCTTAATCACCAGAAATCCAACAGCAGTGATTATGATTGCCTGAATGGAAAATGTTAGCTGATGTCCGACGATCCCAAGTCCTACACATTTGGCTGTAATCAGACTGATCAGTTCAGATAATAAAATGGCAATCGGAAGTCCTGTTATAAGGGCTGCCAGACTGCTTCCTATATCTTCTGCAAGAAGCATCCCGAAAAGTTTGCTTCTCCTCATTCCCATCATCAGGTAAACGCCAAATTCGTGTCTTCTTCGTTCCAGTTGGAATTTGCTTGCATAGTAGATCAGGAAGAATAAGATCACAAGTGTCATTACAAAAAATGCAGGTATGATCTGGAACAGACGATCTACCGCATCACTCTCCATTTTCTTAAGGAATACCATAACATCCTGTGAAGAAAGTGACAGGATAATATAGAATGCCACGATGGATATTACTAACGAAGAGAAAAACAAACCGTTTTCTTTTCTGCTTCGTTTACTGTTTTTTCGGATCAGTTTAAAGAACATTTGCACTGCCCCCTCCCAACTGTGCCATAACCTGCAGGATTCTTTCATAGAACTGCTGCTGTGTCTCCGCGAGCAGATCCCGTCTTAATTCATGGAAGATCACGCCATCCTGAATGAACAGGATACGCTTGCAATAACTTGCTGCATTGGAATCATGCGTTACCATCAAAACCGTTGCCTTCTCATCCCGGTTCAGACCGGCTAATTTCTCCATTAAGGCTTTGGCATTTCTGGAATCAAGTGCTCCGGTTGGTTCATCTGCCAGAATGATGCCCGGATTCAGGATCAATGCTCTGGCTGCTGCCAGTCTCTGTTTCTGACCGCCTGACATCTGCGACGGGAACTTATCCAGTACCTCTGTGATCTCCAGATATTCCGCTAACTGCTCCAGACGTTTTCCGCCCTCTGCCTCTGATATGTTATGAATCGACAATGGAACCATGATATTCTCACGTCCGGTCAGATTATCCAGCAGTTCAAAATTCTGGAACAAATATCCGATCTCCTTGCCACGGTATCCTGCCAGCTTCTTGCCCTTCAACCTCTGGATCTCTGTACCTTTCATCCGAATCTTGCCGCTGTCCGGCTGGATCACTGTTGCGATACAGTTTAATAATGTTGACTTACCGGAACCGCTGCTTCCCATAATTCCTAAAAACTCACCCGGCATCACCTGAAATGTGATTCCGTTCAGTGCCTTTGTCTGGTTCGGCTCCTTGCCATAATATTTTTTCAGATCTTCTATCTCTAATAATGCATCCATGCTGCCGCCTCCTTGTACTTTCTTAATTGCTATTGTCTGACTTCTTTGGGTATCATGGTTTCCTTCGCACTCTCATACCTTCGCCTGTTTGCTTCTGCGGGTATCGCATTCTTTTTCTCGCTCTCATACCCGCTGCTGCCCGGCTCCTGGGGTATGACATTGGCTTTCTCGCTTTCATACTCGCTGCTGTCCGGCTCCTGGGGGTATCATGGTTTCCTTCGCTCTCCCATACCCTCGCCTGTTTGCTTCTGCGGGTATCGCATTCTTTTTCTCGCTCTCATACCCGCTGCTGCCCGGCTCCTGGGGTATGACATTGGCTTTCTCGCTTTCATACTCGCTGCTGTCCGGCTCCTGGGGGTATCATGGTTTCCTTCGCTCTCCCATACCCTCGCCTGTTTGCTTCTGCGGGTATCGCATTCTTTTTCTCGCTCTCATACCCGCTGCTGCCCGGCTCCTGGGGTATGACATTGGCTTTCTCGCTTTCATACTCGCTGCTGTCCGGCTCCTGGGGGTATCATGGTTTCCTTCGCTCTCCCATACCCTCGCCTGTTTGCTTCTGCGGGTATCGCATTCTTTTTCTCGCTCTCATACCCGCTGCTGCCTGGCTCCTTGGGGTATCATAATTTATTTCTTAATTTCATACCCACCATATCTGACAATATTTATACTATCAGATATCTTCCTCAAATAACACTTACACTGAATGAAATGTTTTGCCTGTATAATTCTGGAAACACCCGACGATACTAAATATGTTTAAAAAGATAATTGCGGAATTAATATATATTGCACATACATGAACAGCAATTTGTAGTCATTCCACAATCATCAATAAAATTTCATCAGGAGGTTATCCCATGTCAAATATGTTTTGTTTTCAATGCCAGCAGACAGCTGGCAATAAAGCCTGTGTGAATACCGGAGTCTGTGGTAAGCAGCCCTCGACATCCAATCTGCAGGACGAATTGATCTGTGAACTGATACGACTTGCCGAAGCAGCCGAGCTTACAAAGAAATCCATGCAACAGAAAAAAGAGACAGATCCCAAACTTCTGTCCCGATACCTGAACAACCGAAAATCCGCTGACCGTCTGCTGATCGATGGTTTATTTACAACACTTACAAATGTGAATTTTGATGATAAATCAATCAAAGATTACATCAAAGAAGTGCAGAAAAACCAGAAGGATATCATGCGCTGTATGCCTACAGACATATGTAGCATATCAGATATCGCATATAAGAACTTCCCGACTACAAATATGAATTCACAAACTGCAAATATGAATTTCTCAGATACAGATACGAATTCACCAACCGCAAATATGAATTTCTCAGATACAGATATAAATGCACCAACCGCAAATATGAATTTCTCAGATACAGATATGAATTCATCAATTGCAAATATGAATTTCTCAGATACAGATATGAATTCATTAACAGCAAATATCAATCCTCCGACCTGTGGATTAAAAGATCCACATGATATACCGGTAATCAGCCTGTGGGATGGTACGGACGATATCGTGTCACTCCGCTCCACGTTATTGTTCGGCTTAAAGGGAATGGCGGCGTATGCGCATCATGCAATGAATCTCGGCTATCAAAATGATAATGTAACAACCTGGTTCTATAAGGGCTTGTGTGAAGTGAACCGTGAACACTCGGTAGAAGAATGGATCGAGCTTATTATGGAATTTGGAAAAGTGAACTATCAATGCATGGAACTGCTCGATAAGGCAAATACCGAATCCTTCGGCACACCAACGCCGACTAAGGTTCACACCGATATCCGCAAGGGGCCTTTCATCGTTGTATCCGGTCATGATCTCCGCGATCTGGATCTGCTCTTAAAACAGACCGAAGGAACCGGTGTCAATGTCTATACACATTGCGAAATGCTTCCGGCTCACGGCTATCCAAAATTAGCCGCCTATAAGCATCTTGCCGGCAACTTCGGAACTGCATGGCAGAGCCAGCAGACGGAATTTGAAAATATCCCTGCACCCGTCCTCTTTACAACCAACTGCCTGATGCCCCCACGTCCAAGCTATGAAGATCGCATCTACACCACCTCTGTTGTCGGCTATGAAGGAATGGTGCATATCAAGGGAACAAAGGATGGCAAAAAGGATTTTACTCCGATCATCAAACATGCCCTAAAGCTGGGTGGCTATGAACACGATCACAGCATGAGCGGTATCAATGGCGGACATATCCTGACAACAGGATTTGCACATGGCGCAGTCCTCTCTCATGCAGATAAACTTACAGCCGCCATCAAGAATGGTGATATCAAACACATCTTCTTAGTTGGCGGCTGTGACGGTGCCCATCCGGGCAGAAATTATTATACGGAATTTGTAAAACAGACTCCTATGGATTCTCTCGTTCTGACACTTGCCTGTGGCAAATACCGGTTCAATGATCTTGACCTTGGCGAGATCGATGGAATCCCTAGGATCTTAGATATGGGACAGTGTAACGATTCTTACAGTGCGATCAAGGTTGCCCTTGCACTGGCAGAAGCCTTCGGCTGTGATATCAACGAGCTTCCTCTGACTCTCGTTCTTTCATGGTATGAACAGAAGGCTGTCTGCATCCTTTTAACTCTGCTTGCCCTCGGTGTCAAAAACATCTATCTCGGTCCAACCCTTCCGGCATTCATGACAGAGACCGTTGTCCGTTTTCTGGTTGACCCCTACAATCTGCAGCCGATCACGGCTCCTGAGCAGGATATGGATGCGATTCTCGGGCGCGGCTAAACAGTCAGCCGGCATCATCCCATTCCGGCAACAGCTTCATCACACGTTCCAGCAAACATCAGAGCTTCATCACACATTCCGGCAAACATCAGTGCTTTATCACACATTCTGGTAACCACCACAATAAGGGCAGCGGCTGGCATATCCGGTTGCTGCCTTATAAGAAGCACCGCAGTTCGAACATCGGACTGCGATCAGGTGAAGCTGTTCCGGATCGATCGGCTTGTTGTCCATCAGCTCTTCTTCTCTTCTGAGCCGTTCTCCACGGACAGAAGCAGGATCATAACTGTACTTACCATTGTATTCATAGATATCGATCGTCATTCCGATCGGGAACATGGAATCCGCTCCTCCACTGATCGAAGTCGGCAGGATCACTTCCCGCTCGATACCATAATTATCAAAATAATGCACCTTTACATTTAAAGGAAATCTGCCATTTACCATATAAGATGTATTTTTTACATAACCATAAATCTTCGCTGTATACTTTTCACCATGTACACGGATCATTTTCTTGTTATGGAGCATAACAAGGATCGTCACGATAAAACATAATCCAAGTACCACAAACATTAATGGAATTAATATAAATGCCCCGGGCTTACCAAATGCAAATAAAAAGATCAATGTCATAAAAAGCCCTATTCCTGCAAAACCCACTCCGACAATCATACATATCTTCTGTGCACTGTTCATATCCATCTGCCTCCCACATAATGATCATAACTATGATACTAACATCTACCCATTTATAAGTCAAACAAATCCATGTATTATTGCGTATACAATTATCTGTTCTCGCCTATGATATTCTTTATACCTGCATATGAAATTTTATAAGTTTGAATATGAAATTTTCACTTGCATTTTTACTAAAAGCTTAGTATAATGACCGACGTTGTAAAAATTGAAGAAAAAGCTTTGGTATAAAATTGGAAACGACACAAGTGTGCTCCTGATATTTCACCTCGTTTGCCGACGGATGAGCATATCACTTGATAACGAACAACACATGTGTCTTTTTTGTGCTTATTTTTAAGATATTTGCAGTTTTGGTTCTGCATTTATTCAGATTATTTATCAAAAAGGAGATTTATTTTATGCCAAAAACTTTATTTCAAAACATTGTTTTCACATTAATGATGTCTTTTCTTATGGTCTATGCCATGATCTGCTACAACATTTCCCTAAACACGGGTGGAATGTCAAACTCCGTTTTCTTAGCCGCCTTTCATGAGCTTATCATCATGTGGCCGTTTGCCTTTTTACTTGAATTCCTGTTTGTAGATAAGGCTGCACATGCTCTTGCATTCCGCTTCGTGAAGCCGGATGACCGCCCGATCATCATCACGCTTGCAATTTCTACCATGATCATCTGCATTATGTGTCCTTGCATGAGCCTTGTTGCCACTATTTTATTCAAGCATGCCGGTCGTCAGTTTGCAGCCGTGTGGCTCCAGACCACCTTCTTAAACTTCCCGGTAGCTTTCTTCTGGCAGCTTTTTTATTGCGGTCCGTTTATCCGTCTGATCTTCCGCAAGCTTTTTCCAGCGAAATAAGCCTGTATAAACAATGGATTCGAGTGATTCGGCAGGCTGGCACTTCCTACATATGATCTGCTTTATTTTCTATTCGGTTCGCACGCTTATTCATCAGCAGTCGCCCAAACTCGTCCTTACGGACTCAAACATGGGCTTGATGCTGATAGCTAGTGCAAACCTCATAACGAAAATACGCTAATATCATATGTAGGAAGTGCCAGCCTTCCCGGATCACTCGAATCCATTATTTATATTATGAAATTAGAGAATCCCCTCCGACAGATGGTTATACATATGGGGCTTTATCTGTATTTCCTATATGGCAGTCAGCCATTTTTTACTATGACTTGCTATGATTTCTGTTTGCTGCATATGCCTGATTCGTAAATACTCCTGTGCCAACTCGCTCTTTGAGCTCGAACAGGCACCCGTATTTACTGGCAATATGCAGCTCACAACGAAATCTTCGCAAATGTCATAGTTAGAAAACGTCTGATGACCATATAAGAAATACAGGTAAAACGTTACGCATATAACCATCTGTCGGAGGGGATTTACACATTACGACTGCCAGACCAGGTTACCGGATGGATCAAGAGCCTGAATCCGGTAGGTATGGGCTTTAAGGTCTGCGGACAGGCGGGCAAGATAACCGTCCTTTTTCCAGGTGATATAAATACGGTTATACATCTGGTCCGCCGGTAATTCTGCAAAATGCAAAGCATTTTCTGCCTGAGCAGAGATCTGCGCTGCAGGCTTTGTACGGATTGTCATTTCCGCATCAAATCCAAATGCCGGAAATTCTTTCCGGAATTTCAACATTTCAAGCTGCTTTTTTACGACCTCCTTTTCAAGGCCTGACTCTATATCTTTTTGTGAAAGATTCGTCCGGTTGATCTCTTTATGTCCACCTGCACCTGCACGCTTCACTGCCTCATAATCATTAGATCCGGCAAACAGATCCAGATACCAGACCTGAGGTTTTCCGGGCATAAATATCTGTAATGCTCTGGCTAATAACAATGCCTGCTCATTTTCGCCAAGTGCATTATAATATGTCGTATTTACCTGATAATACATCTTTTTATTACCGTGAAGATCCTTTACAAAACCCCCACGATCCACAAGCAACCGGATCAGATCTTCAATCCTGTCGTCCGGCAACAGTCCGGCAAGATCCAGTACCGGTATTCCATCATGGCATCCAAGCATATTCACAGTATGAATATTCTCTTTTATCTGTTCCTTTGCCCACTGCTCCAGGTAAGAGCCATCGCCTCTGTAAAGAGCATCCAGGATCAATCCCGGAAGGAAAAAGTCATATGTCAAATATCCCTTCTCTGCTATCATCTTATACTTTTTCTCTTTATATCCGGCATGAATCTCCGGAAGAAGGCGGATTCCATATGGTTTTGCAAGCTTATGGATCTGTTCAAGGAATTCCCATGTCTCCGGTTCATTTAAGAAATTGGCGCGTCCCGGTGCTTTTGGGGCATATGCAAATGCATCCAGACGGATTATCTTCGCTCCGTAACCTGCCAGTTTTTTTATGGTTTCACGGTAAAAGTCCCAAACCTTTTCTGATTTAATATTGAGGTCCATTTGTCCTAAATATCTGGTATGATAATCATCAGTATCCCGAATCTCCTGATAAAACGTATTCCAGTATGGAATCCGACTGCCATCTGCCATTTCCACCATCAACAGAGGCAATCCCGGTTTGCGGAAGAACATCGGATCCAGATACTTCTGTTCCGGTTGTATATAGCCGTCTTCTGTCATTTCTCCACAGTTTTCCCAGAATGTATTCCAGTTAATAAAAAAGTCACGATATTCAGATTGACTGCCATTCTCCAACAGATCCTGAAACTGTGGCGACTGTACAGACGCATGGTTTAACACAAAATCCAGCTTCAGATCAATATTCTGTCTGCCCAACCGTAATAGTGCCTTTTCAGAATGAAATGCCTCCTCAAGATCATAGTCGATTACAGAAAAACCACGATCCAGATCAGAATGGTAAATACTCGGTAGTATATACATTGAGGAAAATGCATCTGCAAATCCATCTCTTTCAAATAAATCCGCAACAGCTTCCAGATCTCCGCCAAGACTGTCCGGATACAGATTCAGCATTGGACCATTTTCAATTTTATTTATATCTGTCATATTGGTTTCTTCTATCTCTGTTTTCCTCATATTCTATAACCTCCTGTTCACTTACTATTCCGTATAAATCCTGCCATGCATATCCTGAATGATATCTGCCCTATCCAGTCCATCATTAATCTTTTTCTGCTCAATTCTTAATACTCTGGCTACAAATGGACTGTCAATGGCAGTGTCACGATTCCTCTTCTTTCGGTTTTCAAGTGTTTCTTCCGGCGTACTGATCAATACAACAGATACATCTACCCCCTGCAGGTATGCACTGTTTCCATGTGTCCATTCAAGAATCAGAATATCTGTATCTGATACATCCCTGCGATCATACCAGATATCATCCTGGGTTCTTCCCATATGCCGTAGCAGCAGTTGTGAAGTCCCTCCATGAAACTGCATGAGAAGATTCGACACAGCTTCATAATCCAGTTCCTGATCCGTACCCAGATAATCTGTAAGAGCCTTGTCTCCATACTTCTGATATATGGATAACCACTGCATGTCCTCCTGTTCTTCTGCATCCCTTCCGGCTTTTTGAAGCTCTAATAATTTTTCTTTTATTTCATCTGTATATAGCCTTTCAGTTATAAGTCCATTTAACCCGGACATACGAAATCTCGCAATTCGTTCTGCATCATTATACATGGGAATCCGATGCGGATAATTGTCCCCGCTTATAATAAGTGATTTCTTTCCCTGTTTTTCAAACATATTTTGAAGTAAGAAAGCCATTCCGGTCTTACCAACACCAGAACCTCCGGATACCGATATGACTGTTTTTTTCTCTTTTCTTTCCTCTGTTTTTTTCCGGATCAACGGAAATAATCGTTCCGCGTTTTTGATCTGTTCCTGTGCCAGATCCGATACTGTAGTTTCTTTCGTATCCATCTGTCCGTCACCTCATTTCTGATCATCTTATATATCTTTTACTCTATTGTTTTTGCCAAACTCCCCGATCTCTGCAAACAGAAACCGGGGAGTCCTATTTATTCTTATTCTACTGCATCAAGCAGGATCTGATAGCTTGGATAATTACCGGATACTACCGTAAACGGCATACCGAGCTCCATCAAAGCAGCTCCTGAATAAACAGTACCTGTTTTCTTATCCCGATAAGAACGTTCCGGCGCAAGCCCTCTCAATCGAATATAAAATACAGGATGATTACCATGTGTATTTAATAAAACAGCACCTACAACTGCATGTTTTTTTTCTTCATCGACAGACATCCATGCTCCATATTCCGCTTCAAACGGATTACTTAATCTGTAATAATCCCCTTTTAAAATAACCGGTGCTGCTTCATGATAGGTTTTGATCTGTTCACGGACTGCCGTCTTGTCTTCCTCAGATAATTTTCCAAGATCCAGTTCATATCCGAATGCACCTGTCATGGCAACCACACCTCTGGTATTCATATCCGTCACTCTGCCGGTCTGATGATTCGGCACCGCAGATACATGGGCTCCCATCGTTGATAAAGGATAAGCAAACGATGTACCGTACTGGATACGGATACGGTCAACGGCATCTGTATTATCACTGCACCATATCTGTGGTGTATAATACAGCATACCCATATCAAACCTTCCGCCACCGCCGGAGCAGCCTTCCCATAACATATCCGGAAATGCCTGCGTCAGACGTTCCAGCAGGTCATATACACCAAGCATATAGTCATACATTACATTTCCCTGCCATACCATACTGTCGGAATATATATCACATAAGCTTCGATTCATATCCCATTTCACATAATTGATATCGCCCTGCCTGAGGACAGCTGCAATCTGTTCATAGATATGGTCCACCACCTCCGGATTTGCAAAATCAAGTACAAGCTGATTTCTGCCGTGTACCGGATGTTTACCGGGAACCTGAATTGCCCACTCCGGATGTTTTCTGTAAAGATCACTGTTTTCTGAAACCATCTCCGGTTCTATCCAGATACCAAACTGAACACCTTTGTCATGAACCCGTTTTGTCAGCTCCGTAAGAGAACAGCCCAGTTTATCTTCATTTACAATCCAGTCACCAAGGGATGAATTATCATCATCTCTTGTGCCAAACCAGCCATCATCCATGACCAGAAGCTCCACACCAAGTGCTGCAGCCTGCTCCGCAAGATTAACGATCGCTTCACCATTAAAATCAAAATAACAGGCTTCCCAGCTATTTACAAGAACCGGACGGATCTGATCTTTATATTTCCCGCGACAGATATGCTCTCTCACCAAATGATGCATCTGATTGGATAGCTGTTCCATTCCATACGCTGAATATGACAGAACTGCTTCCGGGGCATAAAATGTCTGCTCCGGCTTTAGTTGATAGGAAAAGAAATCCTCCTGAAGACCCATAACCAGACGGATCTGATCAAACTGATCTAATTCTACGCTTCCTTCAAAGCTTCCACTGTACACCAGTGATACACCATAACAGGCTCCGGCGGTCTCTGTTGTGCCATGTTCCGCAAGGATCATATATGGATTATACTGATGTCCGGACGTACCACGATTACTTCCGATCACCTGTTTGCCATGTGTTACCGGTGTTCGCTGCATATTCCGTTCCATTGCATGCCGTCCATAAAATGTCAGTACATCATAATCTCCATACAAAAGATCAAGACATGCGCTGGAAAGCTTCTCCAGATAGATTTCATTCTTTCCGACATTTGTAACTTTTACACTTCTGGTTATTACATCGCAGTCAGGTAATACGCCATATAATAATGTTACCTCTACACCGACTCTTTCGTCCTTCAGATATATGCACAGAGTCTGTGCAGCTTCAGAATGTGCTGCCGGAAGTCCCGGGAGATCATACTTACCATCCTGAATCTGATATCCTGTATAGCGAAGATCAAGTGCCATACAGCCATTTGCTTCACGGATCTTTCCTGCCGTTGTTCTGTAATCACCGGTTCCAAGAACAGGGAATTCCTGAGGAAGTGCATCCAGGGAATAAGTACGATCGTTTCCAAGATCATATGGATTTCCTGAAAAACCTCGATCATAGTAAGTCAGTATATAATCCATTTCCGAATCCAAGCGTTTTCCGTAATACAGATGAAGCAAATAATCATGTGTATCGGCCATCATCTGATAAGTTGTATGTCCCGTATGGAGAGAAAATATTCTTTTCTCTTTGTTATATATAATAGCCATAAATTAAGTCTCCTTTTATTTTACTGCTCCGTTTGCCACACCTGATATGATCTGTTTCTGACAAATAATATAGAAGATCAGAATCGGAAGTAACGCTAACAGATAAGATGCAAAGGCCAGATTGTAATTTGTTCCAAACTGAGTCTGGAAATTCAGCTGCGCAAGCGGAAGTGTATTCTGATCACCGGACATAATTACAAGCGGTGTCATAACGTCATTCCATGTGCCAAGGGCTGTAAGGATCGCAACCGTTGCATGCATTGGTTTCATATTCGGGAAGATGATCTTCCAGTAAGTCGTCCATGTAGTGGCTCCGTCAACACAAGCTGCCTCTTCCAGTTCAAGCGGAAGATTATTCAGATATCCGGCATATAACATTGTGTTCATCGGAAGATAAAATACTGTATAAAGTAATACCACACCAATCATATTTGCCAGTCCCATTTTTGCTGTCTGTTTTACAAGCGGCATCATCAAAATAGCAAATGGCACGAACATACCACTGACAAGATAAAGATAAATTCCATTATAGATCCGATTCTTTTTCTTGCTTCGTCCAAGTACATAACCGATCAGGGAATGTATTACGATCGATAATGCGATAGTTGCCAGTGTGATAAATAAACTGTTACCGAGAGAATGCCAGAAATCTGTTACCTCCATAGCTTCCTTAAAATTACTCAGACTCCAGTGCTGTGGAAGAGATAAGATTCCATGGATATCATTTGTCATCTCAGACGGCTGCTTAAATGCGATCATAACCGTCATATATAATGGGAACAGGATGGTTACAAGACCAAGGATCAACAGAATCGTAACCCCGATATTATATCGTTCTTTTCCTGTCTTAATCCCCTTTTCTTTATATTCTTTTCTGATCTGTCTCTGCGATTTTTTCATAACTGTTCCTCCTTCTTACCCAGGAAACGCATCTGTAATACAGATATCACTACGATTACTATAAAGAACACGACTGCATTTGCACTCTGGAATCCAAACTGTCCGCCACTCATACCATTGTTGTAGATCAGGTAGGAAATGGATTCTGTGCTCTGCGCAGGGCCACCCTTTGTCAACGACATGATCTGGTCAAATACCATCAGGAAGTTCTTCATACAAAGGACTACATTAATTGTAAAAAACGGAAGGATCAGTGGGAATGTCAGATAACGGAATTTTGCAAATCCGGTTGCACCATCTAAAGATCCTGCTTCGTATACATCTTCCGGAACTGTCTGAAGACCGGATATATAAATGATCGTATTCATCGCGATCGACTGCCATGCACATACTACCGCGATCGCAAGCCAGGCCGTTTTAGAACTTGCCAGCATACTGTTTCCCTCAAAACCGAGCATGATTGCAATCTGTGGCAGAATATAAGTAAAGAAATAGTTAAAAATATAACCAACAACCAGACCGCCTAAGATATTTGGCAGGAAATACAGTCCACGAAGACCGCTCTTAAAACGAATCTTGCTGTTTAATGCCATCGCAAGGATCAGGCTGACAGCATTTACGATGATCGTTGTTACTATAGCCAGCTTAAATGTAAACAGATAGGATGAACCAACTCTGGCATCATGAAAAAGATCAATATAGTTTCGAAAACCAACCCACTCATAGCTGCCATACCCACGGAAATTGGTAAAGCTGTAAATCGCACCCTGAATCAAAGGCAATGTGTTGAATGTAAAGAACAATGCTACGATAGGAATTGTGATCAACATAAATGTTCTGGATTTCCCGGACATTTTCTTTTTCTTTTTAGCAAACTTCATATCTTCTGTCTTTTTTGTATCCATTTCTATTCCTCCTCTCCGGAATGCTCCTGCTCATATTTGCGAACCTTTATGATCAGGTCACGATTGTACCGTTTCCATTCCGTATCAAATTTCTTCAAAAACGCTTCTGTATCTCCATCTAACAGATAAGTCTGAATCAATGCATCTACTGCCATCTCAGATGGATAAAAATGATCCTGATAATCAGTCACGATTCCGTTGTCCAGATATTCCCGCATACCGTCTAACATAGATGCAAGCTTGAAATCACCTTTCTTACAAGGTACTGCGTTCTGATTGTCTATATAGTCCTGTACATTTTCATCCTCTAACAGGAAACGGAGGACTTCATAGGCTGCTTCCTTATTCGGACAGTCTTCCATCACGCAGAACTGAAGGTCTACACCGGATGTCAGAACCATGTCATCCTTATTGTTAGAAGCCGGGAATACAAATGAATCAATATTGATATCCGGATTTACTGACTGGATCTGTGGTACAGCATAGCTTCCGATCATATACATTGCTGACTCACCTTTTGCAAATGCTGTACAAGCATCATTATAAGAATATGCAACCGGATTGGCTTCTCCATACTGAAGCAAGGTTTTCATTTCTTCCGCAACCTGAACATACTGATCGGAAAATGTCGTTTCTCCCTTATTAACATCCTTACATACGGTCGAAGATGTCAATGAAGCTACTGCACTGTTCCATGGAGAAAGACAGGTCCATGTATCCTTGTATCCCATATAAAACGGAAGAATTCCTTCTGCTTTAATCTCATCACATAATGCAAGAAGCTCATCCCATGTTTCCGGGATCTTCCAGCCATGCTCCTCAAACATATCCCGGTTGTACAGGATACCGGCAGCATTTGCCACATATGGAACACTGTATGTTCCTTCTGTTGGAATAAATTTCAGATTCTCACAGATTGTCAGATAATTTTCCTTTATATCTGCCAGTCCATCAAAATCAGAAATATCCATCAACATATCGGCATCAATAAAATTCGAATAATTGATGTCACCACCAATACCAATGATATCCGGATTATCTTCACGAACAAATCTGGTCTTCAACACCGTCATTGCATCGTTCGGAGAACTGATCTTCAATTCAATATCATCATGACTGGCATTAAACCGTTCCTCAACTTCTTCAAAATAAGAGGTTGCTTCCGGCTTGTACTGTACCAGTTCGATCACTGTTTTTCCGTCTTTATTATTCTTGCCACACCCCGCCAGTAAGCAGAAACCAGTCATCATTGTAAGTACAAATAATAGTTTTTTCCCTTTTAGCATAAATACATTTCTCCCTTCTTTTATAATATGCTTTTTTAAGTTGTTTTCATTCTAACATATCATAATGCTTGTTAAAATATCGTAATAATTCCATTTTTATACCAAAATGCATTATTTCCATCTCACTATTGCATTTATCTAGCATTTTGGTATATAGTAAAAAACAGTAGAGTTTATATTGTGTATTTGTTCTAATTTTTGGAGGTTTTTTTATGCATGAATACCTTTTTTCTATATTTCCAAATGAGAAATTTATAGATCTTGGACTATACCAGTACGGATGGGAACGCTGTGCACCGGCCCATCAGTTCGGTCCGGCTGCCAGAACCCACTATCTGTTTCATTATGTCATCTCTGGAACCGGACTTTTAATGGCACAGGACAAAAAAGGAGAGACTAGAAATTATTCGATCAAAAGCGGACAGGGCTTTCTTCTGTATCCGGGACAGATCAGCACCTATATCGCAGATGAGACAAACCCATGGGAATATACCTGGCTGGAATTTGATGGATTACGGGTAAAAGAAGCACTGGACATTGCCGGTTTTTCAAAAGACCAGCCCATCTATCATGCTACCTCAAAGGAATACCGGGAAATCATGATGAACGAAATGCTCTATATTGCCAATCACCCAAACGAACCGCCATTTCACCTGATCGGTCATTCCTACCTTTTTCTGGATGCACTCACCCGTTCCACCGCCTCTACCCAGATGATAAAAACCGGTAAAATGAGCGATTACTATATAAAAGAAGCGATAAACTTCGTAGAGCAGAATTTTCCTTATGACATCTCTATCGAAGATATAGCTGCCTGTTGCGGCATCAACCGCAGCTATCTGGGAAAGATCTTTCATGACTCCATTGGCAAAACGCCACAGGAATTCCTGATAAATTATCGGATGTCCAAAGCAACAGAGCTGCTGAAAATGACTAAATTATCAATTGCAGATATAGGAAATGCAGTCGGCTATCCAAACCCACTGCATTTCTCAAGAGCTTTTAAAAATATATATGATGTCTCCCCAAAAAACTGGCGGGACCAGAATCACTAACATAAAAAATCCCCTCTTAAACTTCCCGGTTGCTTTCTTCCGGCAGCTTTTACTACGGTCCATTTCTCCGACTGATCTTCCGCAAGCTTTTTCTGAAATAATAAACGCTGGATTTACTTAACTATATTGTCAAGTAAATCCAGCCTCTTTCTTATATCACTTTATTATTTAAATATAGTATAAACTGTTTTCTTTCCCCCCTTTTCTATATTCAACTCCAAATCCTTATATAATCCAGTTCCACCAATAACATATGACCAATATATTTTTCTATCATTATATAAATATATGCCACCAATACTATTATCTTCATCTTCTAAATTTTTTTCAAAATGAAACATATTAGTTACAATCACTGCATTATCATATTGCCTAATTTTGTTTTTTCCCATATCATATACATATTGATTTTTTCCCGATAAAATATATAATTTTCTTCCATTCTGCTCTGCATACACCTGTATAGCATTTTCTCCTTGTATCTGTGAAACCAATCCCATCTCTGAAAAAGTTATATATCTATATATATTAGAATTTTGAATATCATATATATATATTCCATGGTAATCATAAAACTCTACATAGTTATCATCTGCATATATAAATTTAGGCAAATCACTTCCTATTATATTCTCTCCTATCTGCTGCATCTCTTCTTTATAATTTTCCAACTGATAAAAACATGCCCCAGTTACCAATATAGCACAGCAACAAACCAATATTAAAATAGTAATTTTCTTAGATTTTTTTTTGTTAATTCCTATATCTTTCACCCTCTTTTTTATAGCTTTTTTTGAAAAACCAAGTATATATTTAAATGAATCTCTTTCATAAGTTCCACTATAAAATTGAATCAGTGAATAGGCATACTTTTTTCTTTCATTCAATGTTGCATTTCTCAATGCTTGTTCATCACATGCACATTCTATATCTTGAAGCATCACAATATACACTATCCACGCCAAAGGATTATACCAATTTAACATCAATGCTATATAATATAAAAAAACAATCAAATAATCTCGCCGTTGAATATGTGTCTGCTCATGACATATTATTACTTTTTTTATGTCATCAGGTAAATTGTTTGGCAGATAAATACATGGTTTCAGTAAGCCTATTACACATGCTCCTGTAGAGTCTTTCCATTCTCTGACATTGTTATAATTTTCTAATAATCTAGCCCCTCTTCCTTTTTTATAAACCAATATACACTGTATTATGTAATAAAATCCCATGATTCCTATTCCTATGTACCATATACATTCACTTTTTCTTACATAACGATCATTACTATTTTTATTGCTTAATTCATTATTTTCCTGATCTACATTTAAATTATCTGTAGTAGATTTGATGTCTATTGTTCTGCTCTCATGATTTACTACTTCATAAACTGGATCACTCACTCCCCAGTCAGTTTCTAAAGATACTGGAAAAAGCAATCTAAATAATAAAATTATCCAAATGAAACAAATTTGTACATTAGATTTTTTACGAAACAACCATCTTATTAACAAAAATATCACTATGATAATTGTTGTTGAAAGAAACGAGCCAACATAAAATCGAAAAATATCAGTCATCCAAATTCTCCTTATATTCAGCAATTATGTGTTCTAATTCATCTATATCTTCTTTACTAAGTTTTTTTTCATGTGCAAAAGCAACAAAAAAATCCGGCAATGAATTTTTAAAATATTTTTTTATCACTTTTCTTTTTTCTTGATTTTCATATTCTTTTTTTGAAACTAATATTTGAAGTACTGTAGAATCGTTTTTAATCATACCTTTTTTTTCTAGCTTTTTTAACATCGTATAAGTTGTTGATTTTTTCCATGCAAACTTAGTCATACATATATTAACTAACTCCATAGATGTTAAATTTTGTTTTTCCCAGATTACTACCATCAATCTATACTCCGTTTCCGTTAATGTTTCCATTATCTTCCTCCAGTCTATATTATATAGACCAGTCTACATCACATAGACCGTTATGTCAATTATAAAACAAAAAAACATCTATCCTTTTCCATGATAATTCTTTAGCTATTAATTATTATGTAATATTACTATAGCTAAACAACTATTTATAATAAAAAAGATACATGTTTTTTCCTTACTAATTATAGGTTCCACCTACGCCGGATCCGGCATTGAAGCCAAATAACGCACAACAGATCAGGTCGATGATAAAGGCTGTGCTTAAGACAGCGCAGATCAGGATCTGTGTTTTCCGGCTCTTCTTATGCATAAAGCGGCTGAGCTTCGGCGCCGCTATATAGACACCGAACAGACTTCCGATGCCAAATGCAAGTAAGCCGACCAGACAGATCCTTCCATTTAAATTCAGGAAGAATTTCTTATAATTCCAGTAGTGGGAATTAAAGAAGAAATCCAGGATCCAGCTTGCGATATATTCGAGCACGCCACAGATACCCATAGACATCAAGAATAATTTCAATTTATCTGCCTTAAACCGGTCTAACAGGAAGATAATAACGACACCTCCGACACCATAGATCGGAAGCCACGGTCCATACATTGTTCCACGGTTTACGAGCTCATGATCTCTGACAATATGGAGCATAACCTCCCACACCCAGCCGACAAAACAGAATGAGAAGAAGAAAAAGATGAAATCTGTCAGCCGGTATTCACTCTTGATTTTGATTCCCTTTGGTACTTCTACTGCTGCATCCTGCAAGAGATATACCGGCACAGCAGTTTCTATACCTTTACAGTATGGTGCTCCGTCAAATGCACGCTCAACAAATGCTTCACTGTCAATTCTCTTTCTAAGATGAAAATACATCTCCACGTCGATCTCTACATCAAACGGTACTGCTACTAACAGACCGGCAATCGGAACAAGCTTTAACAGCATAACAGGAATACATGACAGATCTGTTACGAACATCTTCCATTTGTATCCATTTGTCATTTCTTTGGATAAAGCTTTTGCCTCTTTCCAGCCAAGTGTCTGATTCTCTGCGACCAGATACGGGATCATCCGGTACTGATAGAATTTGTATATACCACCGACGATCGTAAGATTCCATAAAAACAGAACCACCTTATATACGAACATTGTCCAGATCAATCTCAATAAATATTTAAAATGAAATGGTGCAAACATACGGTTGATCGATACTTTATCACTGTACCGACACTCCATCGCGTACCGATTCTTTCCAACGATAGCTGCACTCTGAATAAAGAAATGCACGATCATCATAATAAACGCGGATAACAGAAGTGCAATGATCACTTCTCCGGTATTACGTTCCAGATAGGCGGCATTTGCGCCTAACAGCTTAATGATCCATGTCTGACTCTTGGAAGCAACATCAATCAGTCCGATTACAAAATCCGAATGTATAAACGGAACATCCTTTACAATCGGTGTATTTACAGCATAGTCTTTTAAGATTTCCACGTTACTTGCTACATGCGAAGTATCCAGTCCGATTGCCTTGTCAATCCCATTTACAAATGTCGACTGTGCAAATTCATCGACACCTAAAAATGCAAAGATGAAGCAGACCGCAACCAGTGCCAGCCACGCCATCGTTCCACGCTTAAACACCGTGTTCCACGCGCCTTTTCTCAGTTCTTTCCGATTCCAGTTCATATTCTTACGCTCACCTCCAGCTCTGCTTACTGTATAATCTCATACTGTAACAGCTCGTAGTGCAGTTTCGTTCCCTCTGCGATTCCATCCGGCAGCAAGGCTCTTGCAACCAGCTTATCTTCTTCGGAACCATCCAGGTTCTGCAGATGCGCATATTCTCCATCAATCTGTTTTACAATATAATCACATACTAACATTTCCATATCTCCTATCCAAAGTGTTAGCCTGATTATACTATCTCTTTCGACAAAATTCTATCTCTATATGCAATTTGAATTTTACAAAAAACTGCTCGCAATCAAAATAAACTGCCTGTACGCATGCATTTAATCATTAGATAAATATATCCACTCTGAAAAGAATTCAATGCATTTTTCGTTATAAGATACACATTGTCAACAAATGCGGGTGTATGTCTGAGCCCGAAGGGCGAGTTCACACAGGAGCATTTGTGAATCAGACATGTGTATCGAATAGAAAATGCATTGATATTTTCAGAGTGGATATATCTGTCTAATGTTATACTGCTTATAAACAGTTTATTTTGATTGCGAAATTTTTGCTACTTTCCAAAATGGAATAAGCCTTTTTTCTCATATGGCTCACTGGTTGCGGAAAGCATCTCATAACCGATATCCTTGATTGCCTTCTTTGCAGTCTCAATATCGATATTGTCCTCACTGATGATCACCGTTTCCCCTCTCTTGGCAGAAGAAGTTACCTTTTTTACCTTGAAATTCTTACGGATCACATCATTCATGTGGGCTTCGCACATACCACACATCATTCCATCAATTTTTAAAGTTGTCTTTATCATCTCAATTCCTTCTTTCGTGTTCATTATGTCGCATTTAATATATACCCCGCAGGGGTATATGTCAATTCTGTTTCTATTATATTGAGAATTAATTATCGCTTAATCGGATGTTACTTCACAAATCACTTTTTGAAAAATCATGCTGTATAAAAAGAAAAAACCGGCAGTCCCTAATCTGCCGGTCATCACCGATATCCCCACATCGGTCTCACGTTCTTTTCATTATACTCAAATTCCCAAATGCACGGCTCTTGTCGAGCACAGTTAGATTATACCACTCTGCACCACTTTTTGTACACTAACCAAACGGATAGTATTTGCCATTTATTTCATTTATTTTTATCTTTTTTACCTCTTCTTATCGAATCATATATACACGCACTGTCCAATTTGCGGGTTGTATTTTTATATAGTTCTGATTAAAATAGAAAAAAGAAAGGAGCTTCCCATGACAATTCAGGATTTTGTTTCTCTTTCCGGTGAGATATTGACACAATATTATGACAACAACATTACTCCATTTCTCGATGCATGCCATGAAGATGTTCTGTGGATCGGTCCTGCCGAAAAACAGGTGATACGCACAAAAAAAGTGTTGGTCAACACATTTCTGTCTGAACAGCACGAATTAAAATTTGTTCTTCATGATCTGGTTATTACTCCTCTTGCTACGACCAGCAACCGGGTAGTTGAGATCATTATGTTCTTTATGGTTGATACGATATGGCCTGATAACAGCATGAATCGGGTTAATCAGAGGATTCATCTGTCCTGGATCATGAACAACGGAGTTCCTCAGATTCGGCTCTGCCATATCTCAAATGCTATCTCTTACGATGAACGAGATACCATCTATCCGGTGCATTACGATTCGAAATTTCACGGAATGCCGCTCGCCGGCGTATCTCGCTCGGAACGTTTGTCGTTTAAGGGTACAGATAAATCTCTGCTTTTTCTGAATCGGAATCAGATTCTGTACATAGAATCCCATGGCAGACACTCCAATATCCATACAACCTCCAATTCCTACGAGATTACAGAAAGTCTGCTTTCTCTGGAAAAACGCTTCCCAGATTATTTCCTGCGCTGCCACCAGAGTTATCTGATCAATCCTGATTTCGCATCATCAATTGAACGTTTTAAACTTACAATGTCCGATGGCTTTGTAATCCCAATCCCGGAAAAGAAATATACCCAGGTAAAACGTCTGCTTCTGGATTTTATCAACGCTCGGTCATCTGCCACCGGAATATAACAGATCCTTAAACGGTGCAAATGCTGACGGAATCGCAATCTCCTGCTTCAGTTCTTCTAATGTAACCCAACGAAGATCTTCCGCCTGCTGTTCCATACATTCCATATAAAAGGCTTTCATATGCCATTCTACATGGGAAAAAATATGTGTATATGTTGTCTCCATCCAGATTTCTTTTGGGTGGAGATTTTTTGACGTTACATACGAAAGGATCTCCTGTGTGCTATAGCTTCCAGGAAGATTCGGAAATTCCCACAATCCATGTAACAACCCTTTCTCTGTCCGCTTCCGTATCGCAACCTTATCTTCATACCGGAGCATCAGCACTGCTTTTTCTTCCACTTTCCGTTTCTTCTTTGCTTCACGAACCGGATACCGCTGCCAGGAACCATGCTTATGAGCTTTACACAATTCCTGTAGTGGACACGCCTCACATTTTGGCGCACCATTTGGCAGGCAGATTGTTGCACCAACCTCCATCAGACTCTGTGTCAGCATATCGCAATGTCCATACCGGTACACCTGCAGAAGTTCCTCCCGGATTTTCTTCTTTACTGCCTGCTTGTCGATATTTGACGGATCTTCCATCACTCTGGTATATACCCGGAGAACATTTCCGTCCACCGCAGGAGTTGGCAGATCAAAGCAGATCGAGCCGATCGCTCCCGCCGTATATTCTCCGATTCCCGGCAGGCTCAGGATCTCATCGTATTCTGCAGGGAAGTTTCCCTGCCATTCTATCACCACTTCTCCTGCTGCCTTTTTCAGATTTCTTGCACGGTTATAATATCCAAGTCCTTCCCAAAGTTTCATCAGGCGGTCATCATCTACCTCTGCCAGCGCCTCGATCGTCGGAAGCTCCTGCAAAAACGTTCTGTAATATTCTTTTACTGCTTCCACTCTCGTCTGCTGCAGCATGATCTCCGACAACCATACATGATACGGTTCTTTATCTTTTCTCCATGGAAGATCTCTGGCATGCTCCGGATACCACACGATCAGATTGTCCGCGATCTGCTTATATACATTCTGCATAAACTCATTCCATCCTGTTGCGTTTTTGTATTTTATCTCTATCAATGACCAGAGCGGCAACTTTTTATTTTTTTGCCGTTCCGGTCATTTTGATAAGAATAATAATTATATACTTAAAATCTTCTTCCGCCCATACCACACATAGGCTTTTCTTCTGTCTCCGGTGTTTCTACTACATAATTTGTGCGAAATGCAGCATTTACTTCTGCAATTTCTTTCTTGCCATCAATGTAATCTCTGAAATATTCCATCAAATTCATACCGGAATTCTCACAGCCTTCTTCTTCCTCCCACTGTTTTACAAGTGCAATTCGTTCTGATTTTGTTGTGTCTTTAATTAATGTACTTTTCATCTGAAATTACCTTCCTTTTTTCTTTTTTTCCGGAATCTCAATCCCTCTTGCTTCTAACAGTTCCTTCAATGACTGTGGCTCATAATTCATATAAGGCTGCATACAACCGACATTGATCGCCAGAAAATCCTGGTCTTCCTCATGAAGATCCTTGCGTTCATTCAGCCGCTTTATGCAGTCCTGAAAAAACACATCCTCCGGGGATCGGTGTGTATGCCCATACAACAGAATATTCCCTCTATGCTGACCATTCCAGAACAGGATGGGATAATGACAAAGCACCAGCTTATATGCATTTCCCCGAATGTTATCTGTGATCTCTTTGTAATTGCAGACTTCCTCAAATAACTGCCGAAGTCTGTAATCTGACAGATCATCATGATTGCCATGCACAAGGATCTTATGTCCTTTTAACTGCGCAACCAATGCGATCAATTCTTCACTTTTTCCCCGCTTACTAATATCGCCGAGGATATAGACCGTATCTCCGTTTGTCACCTTCCGGTTCCATCTGGCAAGCATATCGGCATGCATTTCTTCCAGTGTCTTATATTCTCTTTCGTCATATCCGCTTCCGCTGCCTGCGAGTTGGCTGGCACAGCAGAAATGCAGATCACTGATATAATAATTCATTCTGTGTTTTCACCTCGCAATGCCTCTATAACATTTTTTCTCCCACTATTTTACATTCTGCCAAATAGGTGTGTCAATTCATCCAGTGGATCTGTTCTCCCTGAACCAGTGGATATCTAAAAAGCTCGGAACCGTCCAGATCACAATGGTGCATATCCACACCTGTGATCTGGTGGTTTTCGTATGTTGTATAATAATAGATTCCTTTATCTGCATTACAGCAGGAGGTGTAGAGCGTGATCTCATACTTGCCATCTGTCACTTCACAGCATCCACGCTGCTGATCAACCGATCCAAGAATATGGAAGAACTGGCTGATACTCTCCGCCTCGCTGTCACCGGATTTTGAATTCATTTTTGTAAATGCGACCTTTGCAAATCGTGACGCTGACGACAGATCTCCCGGCAAACCAAGTGCACCCATGCCCCTGCTGTAAGACTGTAACTGCAGCTGCTCTGCGAAAGTATTTTCCGGCTGTTTCGGAGATAAGCCCTGATAATTATTCAATAAAAACATCTGTGTCTCAAATGGTGGATTGTTCGTGAGAACTCCGACCGGATTCTCATGTATATGCATTCCATCCGCCATACACTCAACTGTGATCGCAGCATTCCGATCTGCTATGATCCAGTGTAACTGTGCCGATGGAAGCTGTTCGCTGAAAGGTGTTCCGACCAGATTCATCCGGTCAAGCAATGCCCGTACCTCGTCCAGATCCGCACACTGTCCAAGTATCCACGGGATAAATTCAAACTGCGCAACATTATCCCTGCCAGCTTCTACTGCCTGATAAACTGCATTTCCAACAAAATTAAGTCCCGCCATACCGACACCCTTTTCATTGATCGCATCATAATAAAGCGGATATTCACCTGCCACATGCGCCATGCCAATGATCGCATAATGTGAATCCCGCTTCCCCATATGACGAAACTCATACGGGAACTTTCTCGGTGTCACCGTAATTTCATCCCCATAAGAAAATTCATAATCTAATGTTCTGCCAAAATAAAAATCCTTAGTTTTATACGTTGCTGCTGTACACATCTATAATCATCATCCTTTCCTGTTTTCTCAATTTTACAATTTTGCACTCACCAGGTTCAAAATTATATTCTTATTATTTTCATATACTACACATGTTACTATTAGCATTCGCATAAAACAATTATATATTTATAAACAATGTAAAAATGGCATTCACTATTCTTCCATGTATTCAATATAATCTGTTTCATCCGCAAAAAGCTGGTATCTTCCATCTACATATCCCATATAACCTTCCGTTACAAAATATCCTTTAATCATAATGCCGACCTCCTGTACATTTGTTCTGCCCTATAAAGTTCCGATATTCTTTGAATTTCCTGTATTTTTTATACAGTCAACCCGTTTATGGCTTTATATTACAGTTTTATATGCACAAAAAATCGTACATCTTTTAAACCAGCAAAATATCAGACAGATTTGCCTGAATTCCTGCTGCCACCTCCGGCTTGTTCATGGAATATACATGAATGTGCTTTACGCCATTTGCCAGAAGATCTATGATCTGATCAGTCGCATAAGCGATACCTGCCTGCTTCATTGCAGCTTCGGTATCTCCAAACCGGTCAACAATATTCTTGAAACGTTCCGGCACGTTGCAGCCGGATAATTTGACGGCATTTTTCACCTGAACCCGCTTCGTGATCGGCATGATTCCCGGAATCACCGGCACAGCAATCCCTGCTTCTCTGATACGATACATGAAATTAAAGAAAATATTGTTATCAAAAAACATCTGTGTAGTCAGATATTCACATCCCGCTTCCACTTTCTTTTTCAGGTTTGCAATATCATCCTGCTTGTTTGCAGAATCCGGATGGACCTCCGGATAACAGGCTCCGCCCACACAGAAATCTCCACTCTCTTTTATTAACTTCACAAGCTCCGATGCGTGAGCAAAATCAGTAAATATCTGTCCATCATAATTCTTTGGAATATCCCCACGAAGTGCCAGTATATTTTCAATCCCTGCATTTTTCATTTCAGAAAGTGCCATGTGTATGCTGTCTTTATTAGCACATACACAGGTCAGATGCGCGATCGTCGGAACTCCGTATTTCTCCTGAATCTCATTTGCAAGCTTAATTGTATGCCCTTTCGTGCTTCCGCCGGCCCCATATGTAACACTCATATAACTCGGCTGCAATGCCGCAATTCCAAGTGCCGCAGCTTCCACACTTGCAAAATCTGTATCCTTCTTCGGCGGAAAAACCTCAAATGACAATGTTGCTTTCTCCTGCCCTATAATATCTCTTATCTTCATGTATTTCCTCCTGTCATTTCATCTCTTTTGTATATCTGCAGTTGGGATAATTCGTGCATCCCAAAGAATTTTCTCATCCTTTTTCATTATATAAATTCTACGGTAATATGACAATAACAACATTCTTTTCTGCCACACCATGAAAACTTTTGAAAAGTCTGCTGGCGTAATCCCACATTTTCCTGTATAGTATATGGGTATGTAATTTGTTTGGAGGAGTTATCAAAAGATGAAAAAACGTGAATCATTTAACAACAAATGGGGATTTGTCCTCGCCTGTATCGGCTCAGCGGTCGGCATGGGTAATATCTGGATGTTTCCAACCAGAGTATCCCTCTATGGCGGAGGCTCTTATCTGATCCCTTACTTCATATTCGTTATCCTGATCGGATTCACCGGTGTGATCGGCGAAATGAGTTTCGGACGTGCTACCAAATCCGGTCCGGTCGACGCTTTCGGCTATGCCTGTGGAACAAAGGGCAAACGAAAGCTTGGCGAAATTCTTGGATTTATACCAGTACTTGGCGCACTTGCCATGGCGATCGGCTATACTGTCGTAATGGGCTGGATCTTAAAATATATGATCGGTGCATTTACCGGTTCAACACTTGCACCGGAAAATGTAGAATCCTTTGGTGCCGCATTTGGCTCAACCGCTTCTGCATTCGGCAATAACCTGTGGCAGATCATCGCACTCGCTGTCGGCATTATCATTCTGATGTTTGGTATCGGAAACGGAATCGAAAAGGCAAATAAGATCCTGATGCCTCTGTTCTTTATCCTGTTTATCATTCTTGCGATCTATACCGCCTGCCAGCCGGGTGCTGCCGAAGGATATAAATATATCTTCCGGATCGAGCCAAAGGTTCTCGCTGATCCAAAGACATGGATCTACGCACTTGGCCAGGCATTTTTCTCCCTGTCTGTTGCCGGAAATGGGACACTGATCTATGGCTCTTATCTGCCGGACGAAGAAAATATACCGGAAGCTGCCGGACAGGTTGCTTTATTTGATACGATCGCTGCGTTACTTGCAGCCCTCGTTATCATTCCGGTTATGGCAACGACCGGTGCGCAGTTAGACCAGGGTGGTCCGGGACTTATGTTCATCTATCTGCCTGCCCTGTTCAAATCTATGCCGGGCGGACATATCATCGCCATGATCTTCTTCGTTGCAGTATTCTTTGCAGGCTTGTCCTCATTGATCAATCTGTACGAAGCTCCGATCGCAACGATTCAGGAAAAGCTTGGATTAAATCGTAAATTATCCTGTGGTGTGATCGCAGGAATCGGCGTGATCGTATCCATCTGTATTCAGGGAATCGTATCCGGCTGGATGGATGTTCTGTCCATCTATATCTGCCCGCTTGGTGCAGGACTTGCCGGAATCATGTTCTTCTGGGTATGCGGTAAGAAATATGTAGAGGAGCAGGTAAACCTGGGACGTGAAAAGAAGTTCACAGACAAATTCCTGCCAATCTGTAAATATGTCTATTGCCCTATCTGCATTCTGGTTTTAATACTTGGAATCGCATTAGGCGGAATCGGCTAAAACAGGGATAATGCGAGATTCAGATACTTCTATTTATAACAATACCCCTATTGAATAACACACTACGATTTCTGTTCGGTGCACATGCCTGATTCGTAAATGCTCCTGTGCAAACTCGCCCTTTGGGCTCAAACATGCACCCGCATTTACTGGCAATGTGCATTCTCACAACGAAATCTCGTTCATGTTATATCAATAGGGGTATTATTATAAATATAAAATATCTGAATCTCGGCATTACTCCTCGTCATTAGGAATGCCATTCGCCAGATACTCATTCCACCTGGCGTTGTTACGCTCCAGTTCTTTTTTCTGTATGATGCGGTTGCGGTCTGTGAGGATCGCGAGCATCTCATCTACGACCTCCTCCATAGGAAGGGTCTGATAATGTGACAAATAGCCGATCATACGACCGGCTGTAAAATCTGTATTCAGATTCTGTGTTATAACCTCGCAGAATTCCACCGGATAGCCCCGGTCAAGCATCATCTGATATAGGTTTTTACTTGCTTCTGATCTTGGTTTCATTTATGATCACCTGACTATTCTTTCGATATATATCTGCATATCCAATTATGCATCCAAACGGTTCGCTGATCGTCCGATCTGCTCTCCCATTTTCACCAATGTTTCCATTCCTGATCCGGTATGTTCCAATAAATCCCGATCCGGTATCACGACATTCTTCTGTGTCAACAGAATGATCGTTGAACCGCCGAATTCAAATCGTCCTTTTTCAACACCCTTATGAACAAATCCCAAGCCTTGCTGATTATTACTGATCTTACCAACCATCAATGCCCCGACTTCCATCTGAAGAAGCGTTCCAAACTGCTCCGTCTTTATCAGACAATACTCCCTGGAATTCATCTTGTAGATCGGACAGACATCATTTGCAACCGGGTTCACCGTATGCAAAATTCCTGCTATCTTACGCTGTTCGGATTTTCTTCCATCTGCCGCATAACAATACCTGTGATAATCATCTACCGTCAACCGGATCACATAGATATGTCCGTCCAGATATCGCTTAGCCAGCTTCTTGTCCTGCAACAACTGTTCCAATGTATACTCGGTGTGTTTAATAAGAAAATGTCCATTTTCATGGATCTTATACACACTGACCTTTCCATCGCTTGGGCTGACCAGCGCATTTGCATCCGGATTAACCGGTCGTTCTTCTGCTCTGATCTTTCGAGTGAAAAAATCATTATATGAATCAAATATCTGTTTCTCATATAAGGACAGATCAATGCCATTCTTCTTTACAAACCCCGGAACTGCCAGTCCTGAAATCCGGGTATCCAAAAATGCCCCGCCTATGCGGGACACTACCGGTAACAGAAAGGGACGGATCAGACACCTCGTCACTGCATGTCCATAGATAAATGCAAGCAGGCGATCCTGACCGGTCTCGCCCTGTCTTTTATGTCCTTTTCGATCTATATATATGATACTCATTTTCTTTTCTCCAATCTTCTCCTACCATATATGGAGCATTCGAAGCACCGCCAGCGTTACAACGCCAACGATGATCGCCAGTGTGCGGTTCTTTGGTTTACGGAATTTGAAATTTGTAATAAACAGCAAACCAACCAACAGTACCAGCGCATGAAGGCTGAGCATAAATTCCCGCTTGCCAAGCATCGGCTTAAATACTGCCAGAAGTGGCAGAAGCACAGCCATAGATGTGATCGGAAGTCCCTGATAGTATTTACGTTTTTCCTCTGTCTCATCCTGTCTGACTTCCTCAGAAACATTGAACCATGCCAGTCGGATCAGGCCTGCCAGCACATAGAATAACAGGATCGCAACACCAGTCAATCCACGCATTCCCATGCGGTAGCAAAGGATTGCTGGTGAAACTCCAAAGCAGACAATATCCGCCAGAGAATCAATCTGGATTCCAAACCGTTTTTCAACCTCTGTACGATCTTTCTTTGTCCGTGCAACCTTGCCGTCAAACATATCGCACAACCGGAAATTGCCAGACATACAAGCGCCATCCGGCAGTCGCCATTTAACGAAAATAACATACCACCGATGGACACCATCAGACTGATATATGTAAGAATTACTGTATAATCATAAACACCTAACATTTCTCTACCACACTTTTCTTTTTTCTTCCAATAGTAAAATTTGCAACAATCGTAAATATCGCACTGAGGATCAGTTCCGTATAATACCCCAGGCCACGGGACAATACCATACCCGGAAGGAGAAGCATACTTCCAAATACCGGAAGGAAGATATCAAGGAATATCTTCTCACTGATTCCCATTCCGCCCGGAAGCGGCAGCATATCAACTGCAACCGCGATCGAGCCCTGAAGAAGTATCACGATAAACGCTGATGTTCCTTTTAATCCAAATGCAAGATATACGAACCAGGTTGCTGCAAACAACGCAAACCGCTGCACCATCGTAATAAGAAATACAACGATCAGCACCTTTTTATTTTCCTGCAAATAAACAGCAGCTCCCCGATACTGATCCATCGACTGAACCAGCTTCTTTGCTCTTGACTTTCTATGTTTTAATATATGGATTCTTTCTAACAAAATATGCCCTTTGATCATAATTGACTTTGCAAAATTCGGATGAAATGCAAATACAACCATAATCGCTACACACACCACATTTAATCCCATCCCGAGATAAAACCAGAAGATTGCATCCGATAAATACCGATGTATAAATCCCTGCCCAAAGATCACCAATGCAACACCAAGCAGTACCAATACCATCTTGTAGATAATGGTTATGGTCAACAATACCATCGTTGAGATCGGAATCGGTATATCTTCTTTCTTCATATAGTAAACCTGTGCCGGCTGACCGCCCGATGCAGACGGAGTAATGCAGCTAAAGAAAAAGCCAACGGATGAAAATAAAAAGCAGGTCCATTTCTTTACCTTTATACCAAGTGAATGCATCAGATAATGAATAATGATAGATTCTCCCCATATGAAGATTATTACACAGATAACGCCAAGAATCAACCAAAACGGATTCACAGTTTTAATTATATCGACGATCTGCCCCATATCCTTACCATGAAACACACCATAAAAAGTTGCCGCAAAGATCAGAAGCAAAAAAATTATATTAAATATCCATTTTTTCTTACTCTCCATACGTCCTCATTTCCAATTTCACTGCCTTATGCATGAAGCATTTTTACTGTTTCTTTACCATGTCTTTGCCAATATCTGTTTCAGTATATCACAACGTTTGAAAAAAATGTTAAATCCGACATTAATATCACATTAATAATATTTAATGTTGTATTGCAAAGTGTTTTTAATTCCTTATTCACCTCCCATCACTTATATGACAACACAACTGAAAAACATTACAGAAAAGCGTATTTTTTATAATCCCATCTTGACGACATTTGTCGATAGTGTTTAAATAGATTCTGCTTCTAATGTGTGAAAAAACATTTTAAAATACTACTTTAGGATTATAGATATGAAAACGATAAAGTCAAAAGAAATGGATATGTTAAACGGGGGATTAGTTGGCAAGCTGATCCTTTTTTCACTGCCACTTGCATTCAGCAGCATTTTACAGCAATTATTCAACTCTGCAGATGTCGCTGTTGTCGGCAGATTTGCCGGAGATAATGCGCTCGCTGCAGTCGGAAGCTGTGTGGCTCTGGTCGGCATCTTTGTCAACCTGATCGTCGGTCTGGCTGTGGGACCAAATGCCGTCCTCGCTAATCTGATCGGTCAGAAACAGCGTGACAAGATCAACGATATGGTACATACGATCCTGACATTTGGCACAATCCTCGGACTTGGGCTTATGATCCTCGGCTTTGCCTCTGCCCGGATCATTCTGGAATTATCCGGTACACCGTCCGGTGTTCTTGCCGAAGCACTGTTATATATCCGCATCTATTTCTTAAGCATTCCGTTTATGACTGTTTATAATTTTGGAGCTGCCATTCTGCGAAGCTTCGGTGATACCAGACGACCAATGTTCTATCTTATTATCTCCGGTATCGTAAATGTCATCCTGAATCTGATTCTCGTCATCTGCTTTCATCTGGGTGTTGCCGGTGTTGCCATTTCCACTGTAATCTCTAATGTTATCAGTGCTGTTATGGTCATGATATACCTTTACCGCAGAGATGATGAGTTTACATTCCGGTTCAACCGAATGAAGATTGTACGCCCGTATCTGCGCAAGATCCTTCAGATCGGTATTCCATCCGGTATCCAGGGAACCATTTTCTCGATCTCGAATGTTTTTATCCAGAGTGGTATTAATTCATTTGGCAAATTTGCGATCGCAGGTTCTTCTCTTGCGCTTAATTTTGAATATTTTACCTATGACATTGCAAATGCATTTGCACAGGCAACGGTCACCTTCACCAGCCAGAACTATGGCGCAGGAAACATCAAACGCTGCAAGAAAGTGTTCTGGTTAAACATGCTGTTTGGCATTGTCTTCACAGAGATTCTCGCAGTTATCTTTATCGTATGGAGTGACTTTTTCGTCGGAATCTACACAAAAAGTACAGCAGTCGCTGCCTATGCTTTGATCCGTATGTATCATGTCTGCTCACTGGAAGGTCTGACCACTACTTACGAGGTTGAAAGTGCCGCTCTCCGTGGTATGGGCAAATCAGTAGAACCTGCAATCTTCACCATCTTAGGAACGGTTGTTTTCCGTCTGATCTGGCTTGACACGGTCTTCCGCCTGCGTTCAACATTTGACTGGCTGCTGAATGTATATGTGGCTTCATGGATATTTACCGGATGTGCACTGTTTATCGTGTATGTAAGACATATGAAGAAGGTGGAGGGGAATTTTGCTTCCACCCATCAAAATCTGTAATAAATTATTAAATTAAATACTTTTTTGTCTGTCAAATTTCTGGTATATTGTATACATATATTATTAAAGGGAGGGTAACATATGAGTCAATATCATTCACTATCCAATGAAATTTCTGAACGGATCAAAGAAGACCGCATAAAACATACAGAAAATCCATACACATGTAAAGATACACAGATCATCAGGCGATATGCGAATCATGACAATCCAAAACTCTGGCGTCCTGCTTTTGTAATGGACGTCGAAAAAATCCTACATAATAATTATTACAATCGATATTCAGATAAAACGCAGGTTCTATCCTGCTATAAAAACGATGATGTCTCCCGCCGTGCACTTCATGTACAGTTAGTTTCAAGAATTGCACGCACAATCGGTGCAAGTCTCAATCTTAATCTAGATCTTATCGAAGCGATTTCACTTGGTCATGATATCGGACATACCCCTTTCGGCCATGCAGGAGAACGTTTCCTGAATGAATTATATTCAGAAAATACAAGCCGCTTATTTAATCATAATGTCCAAAGTGTCCGGGTTCTGGATAAACTGGTCTGCCGAAATGTCAGCTTACAGGTCCTGAACGGAATTCTTTGTCATAATGGTGAAATGGAACAACAGGAATATACCCCTAAAAAACTGAATACTTTTGCTGAATTTGATAGAAATGTTGAAAGCTGCTATACCGACATCACTGCAAATAAAAAACAAATCCCATCAACTTTAGAAGGGTGTATTATGCGTATCAGTGATATTATTGCATATATCGGAAAGGATCGGCAGGATGCCGCCAAGATTGGACTTGTTCCAGAACAGCCTCCATTCTCCTCCAGAGCTATTGGCACTACAAATGCAGAAATTATTAATAACATGACTGTCAGTATTATAGAAAACAGTTATGGAAAATCATACATCAGCATGGACGAAGAAATCTATGAAGCTTTTTCCCTCGCCAAAAAAGAAAACTATGAATGGATATATGGTAATCCTAAAATTGAGGCTATGTACACAAATAATGTCAGACCAATGTTTTATGAACTTTATACAGAACTATTAAAACAAGCAAAAAGCCATGATAAAAACTCTATTCTGTACAAACACCATATTGAATATCTGCGAACAGCCAATAAGGCTTCCCGCTATTTTAATGTAAATACTTTCATAGATGAATACTGGAATAGTGATCCGAATGACATTGTAGTTGATTTTATTGCCAGTATGACAGATGATTATTTTATTGATCTCTATCACTATCTGTTTCCAAATGGGAAATATGATGTAAATTATATTGGATATTTTGACACTATTTTCTGATAGATGTCATCCCTTGTTCCCCAATGGGTGGGGAACAAGGGTATAAAATCCAAATTTCTGCCATTTTTATGATATCTTTCTTCTCCTTTTATCTATATTAAATACTTCAATTTGCATTCTTCACTATTTTAGGACACCTTTCTATATTTTTATATTCATATACCCCACTATAAGAATCTTTAAACATATACTCTTTTGTATTAAATATGTAGCCGCCATTATTATCTATCTGGAACGGAACAACTAAAATTTTATCGCCTGATGATGAAAGAACAACATATTCTTTATCGTAAATAACAAATTCATACCGTGTTTTGTCCTCTATCGATATACTAAGTTTTATCATTGTACCAACAAGCATCATCAATATACTACCTAATAAAGCAACTGTTACTATCATACACAATATAGTATATACAAATTTTCTTTTTATCTTTACTAATGTGTCAGCAAAAGTGATACCTAAAACCGAAAATACCCCGCAAACACTAACAGTCCATACTGTAAAGTACGCATGATTCCCCATCCAAACACATATTAACATCGTGAATCTATTTACATTATACGTTTGCTTTATAATATCTACTAAATTAAATACATTTAGCAATCCCAATGTCAAACCTATACCTATTGCTAATAAAGCCAATTCAAATTCTATTATATGTTTTTTACCTTTACTTTTCTTTAATTGTGAATTTTTCTTCATCAACATTGGCACAACACATGCAAAAATTGCCACCAAAATAAAACCCAAATATAATAATCTAGTATCAATATTGGAATCAAAATATTTACCAGGTATTCCATAAAACACTTCACAACTTCTTTTATATACTATTTTATATATGGTATTTGTAATCGGATATAATGTTGTCGCAATTCCTAAAATTGACAGAAAAATCTCTTTGTGTGCTCCAACCCACCTAACAAGCCCTTGATCTTTTTTTATCTGTTTATTTGTTTTATGTTTTTTATGTTTATTCATGAACATTTCTCCTTTTTTATTACAAAATATAAAATTAGTTTATACCACAACAAAAAATGATATCTTTATATTGTTAGCTCTGATATTCAGATTATTTCACACTATAAAATCCCACTCTTTAGAGGAACTATGCTGCTTTCTCTAAAATGCTTCCAGCCACCATGAGGATTTATTTTGCTGTAGTTCTTTATCTATTTCTTTAATGTTAATCCCCTGCTTTTCTGCTAATGACTTAATAATCATTCTAAGATTTCCTGCATATGTTGCTGTATTCCAGTAATTTTGTCCCAAATGCACACTTGATCTGTCTGCAAGGGACTTGATTTCTTTACTTATATATTCCTGCATTTTTCTTTCATCCAGCTCATTTTCTGAATGATCCAGAATATATCTTAATGCGCTCCGAAATTTATACCCATATATAAATTTATATTCGCGCATTCCCTCACATCCCCAAAATGTATCATAAAACGAAACCCCATAGGCTCTTATCCAGTCCCACATAATCTCCGGGTCTGCAACATTCGGACCATCTGCATGGCATCTCTTGCACAAAAGCACCAAATTCTCCGGTTCATCTTTTCCACCTAATGAATCCGGTATAATGTGGCATCGATCCAATGAACGCTCACACCCGCATCTCCAACATCTTTCACCCGCTTCAGCCCAGTCTACACTTAATCCGCATTCGTCCTAATGCTTTGCCCAATATGAAATAATTGCTTCTTTTGTAGTTTTGATTGGTTCTCTTTTGCTCATAAATTAATCTCCTTTGATCTTCACAATGATGATTCAATAGTAACAAGTGTAATGTCCAAATAAGCGGTCATCTACAAAACATTTCCATTCACTATATAAATACTGCAAATCGCCAAACCCTGCATTTCCGCAGGCATCTGGCGACTGCCTTTCTGGTATCACCTACATCAACACATCTATGACGTAGTGTCCCATCTGATCCACCACCACAGACACCGTCTCGAACCCGGTCTCGAAATCGAGATAGTATCGGTTATCCCTGTGGGTAAACACGACCTCACAATTCATCTGAGAAAGCACAGACATGACTTCCCCAAGATCCTGTTCCGATCTTCGGATCACCTGCTTCTCCAGATTTTCCTGCTGGCTCTTCGGCATCTCCAGATAATGAAGATACAACGATGTCTCCAATGTTCGGGAATTACAGATGCTTTTGTGAAAATAACTGCTGACGATCATGTAGAGCACATATGTGGTCTGTTCCTGAATGTTGTTTCTTTTTTCTGTAAATTTGTATGCCATATCAGCACCTCCATTGAAAATAATATAAAAAAGGTATATATCCGGACAGACTTTTAGCCTCGTCCTAATATATACCTTGTCTTTTCAATTATTTTCGATGTTTTTCCATTATATATAAATGCAGATAAATATGCAAGTACTTTTATCTATTTGCACTATTACTCTAAATGAGCGGACCATGTATGCCAGTCATATGGATCATACTTGTTGATATCTACATAATAATCACCCTTCATTAACTCTTCGTTCGTATTATATTCATTTAACCCAAACTCAGCTGATGCGGAAGTTAATGTGCTGTTAACAGGTCTCTGCCATCCTGTAGGATCAAACTTAAATTTCGAACTGCCAAATCCATAGCCCTGAACCTCGCACCTTACATATTTGCCCGGCTCCATAAAAATCAATGTTATCATATGTCCAGCCGAATCATGTGCGATTTTACTTGCAGGAGAATAGTATCGGCTGTAGTCGTTATAAAGTCCATCCTTCCCATCATACGAACAAGACAGTATTATGTATGGATAACCAAGCTCCATCATAGCATTTGCCACTGTTGCCGCACCCCAGCATGAGTACTCCGTATAGGTGTGATTTTGTATCCAATATTTAAGTTCCGTATATGTTTCATAATCTGTCATGTTTGGTGCACATTTAGCAACATCTTTTAACATATCTTTTAGAAGCACTTCGCTTTCATAAATATACACAGGTTCTATGAACGGATTATATCCTCTATATTTTCTGTAGTCATATTCCTTGGCTTTTGAATATCCATTTGATACCAGTGTTACAACCTTTGCATCACCAAAATATACACCTACCGATTGCTTTTTATCCAACAGACAGCTTGCATTTACAAGTATGTATCCAACATAGCCCTGCTTATAAAGGGCCTGCTGCATTTTATCTTCAACCGGCATTTCATTATAATATGTCACCGATATATTTGTTGCTACCTGAACATCTTTTCTGTTCGGAATGTATTGCGAATGTGAAAAACTGCTAAATCCACATTTTTCATTATATTCTGTATGAATTATAAAATTATCCTTCAGCCTCTGCTTAATAAAGATCGGAAAATAGCACTGTGCAAAATTCTTTGAAGTTCTGTTTGCTTCATCATTATAATTCGCATAACTTATATATTGAAAGAAAGGAAACTCATCCGTTTTGTAAGCAAGATCTATTCCGTTTACTGTTTTAGTCGTCATATGATAATCAGGTAGCGGTATCTTTTTCGTTACTTTTGACCACTTGGAATAATATGTTTTTCCGCCTATTTTTTTATAGGTATGTACGCGGAATGTATATGCCGTCCCATATTCATAAATCTCAACATTGTAGTTGCTATAATAAGCTTCTATTTTCTTCTTTGTTAATTTATTTCCATTTTTCCCATTATTTTTTACTTCTATGTCATATCCATCGATATTCATAGCCGAATTGTTATCCCAGCTAAAGCATAAAGCATCCCCATAATACTCACCGCTCTTAATTGTGCCACTCAGACCTTTTACCGCAGGAACCGCTATGCTATATTCTATGGTTTTGCTTCCTTTTAATTTTTTACCTTTATATTTGCCTTTTAAGGTAACTTTAATTTTGTACTTACCCGGTTTGACGGGCTTTTTAGGAGATGTAACCTTATAGTTCTTCGGTTTTAATTTCTTCCCCTTATACTTCACTGTAACTTTCGGTTTAATTTTCTTTCCTGTATAAGCATAAGTTTTTTTACTCGTAGTTACCGTTCATTTCGAAGTTGTACCTTTTGCATAAGTCTCTATATCGGCTCCCTGAAATGCAAATATACCGAATACTAATAAAATAACTACAGCTAGTAAAAGTCCTCGTTTTCCTCTCATATAATGTTTCTCCTCCCAGGGTATTACCTATATTCTTCTATCAGTTCAATGGCTTCTTTGATCATACCGTCACAATGTGATTTCTTCTGACCGCCCGCCTGTGCATTCGCTCTTAACAGATCAAAGCAATTTATCATACCATTATGATTCTCTTTCATCTTTCTCTGGAACTCTCCTACGATATGAGGATCTGAGATTCCCAATGCTCCAAGTACCATCAGTGCTCCTGTCACAGCTCCACATGTACTGCCTGACTTCATTCCGCCGCCAAAATTTGTACCAAGTGCCTTCATCTGGCTCTCCGACAAACCAAGCTCCTCTGCATAGGTCATCATTATCGTTTCCGCACAGTTCGGACACATCGCATTACTTCTTAACTGCATTGCTTTTTCTATGTGTTTATCCATAAAAAAACCTCCTGATTATCATTTGTATATTCTTGTCCACATCCATGTATTACTCTACACCATAAATAGGGAAATTCGATGCCCTACTACCTTTTAATACTCAAGCAATACTTTCCAATTTTCTGGAAAAACCATTGTACTAATCTGCACCTTACATTGATCTCTACTTTTTCTATTTCCGGAAAAATAAGCTGTCTAAAATTTGAATTGAACAAATATAAATCCACTATTTCTTTGAATGTAGTCTGCTTATTATAGCATCCATTTTTCGACTTTAAATTAAGGCTGTATGCCTTTATTAATCTGAAATATGAAATATCATTTAATATTTTCTTTGCATACTCCTCATCATCGACAATCAATCCAATATTTTTCAAATTTTCGACCTGTTCATCAATTGTCATAGGAGGCTGGTGCTTTTTTAATTCCCCCATATAAATATTTTCTCCTTAAAATTAAAAGACCCAACGTGGTCCGCATCGTTGAGAGGCGTGTTGGGTTCTGTTAGTACTTATTATATGCAGGTTATCACAAAAAATCAACAAAAAGTTATAGATTTCTAATGTAACAAAACAGACTTAAAATGCCTCACATGCCATAAATGATACATATACTGGCACACCTCTTACTATCAGTTGTGAAAAAAGCAATTCCGTTGTCTTACTTGATACACCCGATGATATCGCGTATCTATATCGGCTGGCACAGGAGAATCCTCTGCTGTATGCAGAATTGGCTTGTAAACCTAATGGATTACAGGATTATGTGGATGCTATGAATGAAATTCATTGATTTCCCAAATTGAAGGAGCATTTTATTGGAGTTAGTCTCATCTACGTCTCACCAGTCTCATAATGATTTGAGACTGGAGAAACTATGCTAAAATTCCAGTATTTTATTTGAATTACAATTTCTTCTCCACCTTCTCCAATTCATCCAACAATGCTGGTTTTCTTGGATACCTCTGCTTCAATTCCTCAATTAAAGACTTAGCAGTATCATTCCCCTAACATAAGAGCTAATGCTTCTGCAAGGATAAATAAAAATTATTGATTATCCCTCTACGTTGCAAAATACTATTTAGCATCGGTTACAATCGGAAAGTTCATTTCAACAATAAACT